>Ga0214473_10000019_pt1 | contig 232825 bp, 192 predicted proteins | sample RVTome_7_FD_203509 | JGI IMG/M metagenome (GOLD analysis project Ga0214473, IMG submission 203509) | Soil microbial communities from uranium-contaminated site in the Upper Colorado River Basin, Wyoming, United States - RVT98D197 | ecosystem: Environmental > Terrestrial > Soil > Contaminated >...
CCTGTTCAAGAAAAGGAAATATTTTTTGAGCTAAAAACTTAACAGCCCCAAAAAGACACTTCAAAAATCAGAAAAGCCATCCAACCCATTAAATCAAAGGTCTCATATAGTACGTATTTGAGTCAGATAGATAGCCCTATATTTTTTATTAATTTCCGGAAATAGTTTCTTTTTAGCAGAAACTACATTTAGCAACCAACGTGCCAGCAAGTAGGTCGATTCTGTAAGTTATTATATTTGATTAAGTTGCTAAGTAAAACTGGGGGGTATTTCTTCGGTGAAGATTGTCAGCATGTGAGACAGAAATGTCCCAACCCCGATTGCAGTAATTGTTGTAAAGCTTTGATTCCCTTGGTCTAAGGGACACAATGTCATTAATTTCTCAAAAGGTCCTGCGTCAGCCCATAATCCTTCATTTTACGAAATGAAGGAGCCGGCCGCAAACGTACTGCCTGCCGCTGGGCTGGTGCGGCTGCTTTAAGATCGCTGGCGGATTACGCTCAAAAAGTGAGTGGCCCGACGGGTGTCGGCGGATTTAAGCGATTAATCAATAATAGGTGGGCCGCCACTTATAACGTTTATTAGCTGAGAATGTTGATGAGTTGCAATATATATACTCACGGCTCTTGACATGGTTCCCCCCCAATAAAAAGCCCGCTTCGATTAGAGGCGGGCTTTAGGTTCTTATGCACAGGCCGGTGAGTCAGACCTTTTTGTCGATATTTTCGCCGATGAATTTTCGCATCTGCGCCACTCGATCCAGGAACTCCGGGGTGGGCACCTGCCGCACCAGTTTTCTGGATTCGCTTTCGCGCAGCTGGACCACCCGACGGTCGGCGGCCGAATTGACGAAGAAGTGCGCGTCAAGGTTCTGAATGCCGAGGACGTCATCGATGTTTTTCACGAATCTGCGGGATTCGCTGACCTTGTTCAGGGTCGAAGACGCTCCCCGGTTCGAATCCGGCGCGGGATTGTTCTGCGGCCGGACCGCCGGAGCCGATGTTCCGGCTTTTCCCTGCCGGCCGGTGGGCAGGCGGGCGCTGCCCACCGACATTCGTACACTGAACGTATTCGTCTTTTGCAGAACCGCCCCATCGATGCCGGTGATTTTGGCTGACATTGTATCTCCTCGAGCTTTCCGGGGGATGGGGATCAGACTGTCATGTTCGATCTTCCTGTTTCAGGTCGGAACGCGCTAAGGGTTCCGGCTGGTTATGACAGCAATATCAGGACGTTGTTGGAAAGCTCGTTCGCCTGCCGCAGGAAGCTCGTTGCGCTGGCATTGAGTATTTGCGCCGTGACGAACTCGATAATCTCCTGAGAATAATCCAGGTCGCGGATCTGCGATTCACTGGCCTGGAGGTTTTGGCTGGCGACCGCCAGGTTGCTGATCGTGCTCTGCAGCCGGTTTGCCACCGCGCCCAGGGTCGAGCGCTGGGCGCTGACTGTGTTGAGCGCCTTGTCCACCATGCGGACCGCCTGGTTGGCCAGGTCCTGGTCGGTGAGATTGACCTTTTCCACCTCCAGGGCCTTGGAGCTCATGGTGTTGATCTGGGTCGAGAGGACCTGGCCCGCGCCCGAGCCGATATGGAAAGTCAGCGGCCGCGGGGCGATCTGCAGCACGAACGCGCTGCTGCCGGACACCGACAGCGGTTTGACCACGCTGAAGCCGGCGATGTTGGTCGTGCCGCCGATGGAGATGTCGAGGTTGGTGCGGAAATTGAGGTCCACTCCGGCGATCAGCCCGTTGGCCCGGTTTCCGCTCACTTTGAGGTTTTTCTGGGTGGAGGCGCCGCCGTTGGCGCCGATATTGGTTACGGTGATCGAGAAGATCGGGCTCTTGGCTTCCTGGATTTCGGAGAAGCCGAATGCGCTCAGCGCGGAGGCATCCCCACCGAACGTGATCTGCCGGCCTGGTTCGGGCGTGAGGATGAACAGCTCGGTGGCGTTCTCGGAGCCGACGTTGGTGGCGACGCCGGCCAGGGTATCGCCTGCGGCCTTGGCCCCGCCCAGCCCCAGATCGTTGGAAGTGGTGGGATCGTTGATCGCCAGCGAGACACGGGTGGCCACCTCGGCCAGGGTGTCGGTGCGAAACAGGGTCACATCTTTCACACTGGTGGAAATGTCGGTGCCGAGCTTAATGGTGACGCTGTCCACGCCGCTGCCGAATACGCCGAAGTCCTGGAAGCGGCTGATCGACTGAAGCTGGGTGGTGGCGCTGGCGTTGGAGACGTTGCCGTCCGGATCGATCGTGACGAACACTTGAGAGGCCTGCACCTGCAGCCGGCCCATGTCCTGGGCGCTTACCGTAATCGAAAAGACCCCACCGTCGCCCACGTTGCCCACCACGATTCCGTTCAGCGCGTCCGGATCGCTGGTGCTGACCAGGGCGCCCACGTTGCCGTTGAGCAGCTTGATCGAGTTGAATTCGGTGGTTTCGGCGATCCGGTCGACCTCATTGACAAGCTGGTTGACTTCGTTTTGGATCGCCAGGCGGTCGATGCTGGTGAGCGTGCCGTTGGCCGCCTGGACACTCAGCTCCCGGATTCTCTGCAGAATGTTGGTGTCCTCGGCCAGCGCACCCTCGGCGGTCTGGATCAGCGAAATCCCGTCCTGGGCGTTGGAGATCGCCCGGTCGAGACCCACTACCTGGACCCGCAGGTTTTCGGCGATAGTCAAGCCGGCGGCGTCATCGGCCGCCCGGTTGATGCGCAGGCCGCTGGAGAGGCGTTCGAGGGATTTGGTGGTCCTGTTGCCGGCGATTTTCATCTGCCGGCGGGCGAGTATGGCCGGGATGTTGGTGTTTATCGATAATCCAGGCATCCATTCCTCCTTGCTGACGGATTACGGTTTCCTTTCCACTCCTTCAGGCTCGATAGTCAGGTGACGATTGTACAGCCGGATTTGTCGGGTGCGCAGCCGGGGGCCGGAGACACTGGGGGAGTTGACCTCCGGCCCTTCGGCTGCTTCCGGAACCAGACCGGCGGCCATTGCCCGGATTCAGAACATATACGGCGGCGACCATATAACGTCTGGAAGGCGGGCATGGCTGCCAGTCAGGCAGTACCGTACCGGTCATTTCCTTCTCCCCCTTGAAACCAGCACCATCCGGCGGCGACCACACAGCACTGGAGGGATGGGGAAGAAGTCCTGTCTTGATACAAATGCGCGCTATCTGCCGACTACTCGTTTTTTTCCAACAGGAGCGGGGAAATCGCGAAGGAAGACCCAAGACGGGATAGTGGGGATACGTCTCCCGACCACAGGTAACAGCAGGCTGGATAGACCTGCAGCCGGGAGACGTACGCTGGAGGTGACCCCCCGTAACGCTTCTTCGCGGATTTTTCCCCACCCGGCCGGGGCGGTTGCAGCCGCCGAGAACGGCCGGGATCAGGTGGGCGTAAAACAGCTACGCCCGAAAAAGCTGGAACTGTTCGGAGACTCGGAGAATTTCTGCTGAAAAAGTGCTGGAAAGGAGGCAGGAAGCCCGGGACAAAAAACGGTGGCAGGAACTTGGAAGCAGATGCACAAACGCTCTGCCGTCACGCCCCCTGGCCTGCGATCACTTCTTCGCGGAAATTCTGTTGCCCTGCGTCTGGTGGAAATTGCAGTTTCCTCTCCAGGCGCGCCCAAAATGTGAGTCGCCCAAAAATCTGCTAATATTATCGGCAGCCTTCGGACATTCTTTAGCATTTTTTTCTTTGATCCGGGAAAGGCAGTTGCGGGGCAATAGTTGCATTTGCCAGAGGAAAAATTTTCTCATTTGCCGGTAGATCCTGTAATTCCATGACTTTGCCAGCCCTGACGTCGCTCCAACGGCCGGGAGCCAGTGAAGGAGAGCAGCCGGTCAGAGTCGATCGCCGGTTGGCTCAGAGCCCAGTCCCGGTTGAATTTGAGCGGATTTGAGCCGCAGCCGGCCAGGGAAGGAGGATGACAACTCGCGCGGGGGGGCCGGAAGAAAAAAACCACCCCGGCCGGCAGGCCGGAGTGGCTCTGGAACGCTAATTGCACAAACAACGGTTGCACCCTGAATCTTGATCGCCTTACAGGCCATCGAGAAGCTTCTTCGCGGAAGTGCGTGGTGCGGGGCTTTTGAAGTTGCAGCTTCAAAAGCCCTTTTTATTTCAAGCAGGAAGCCCTTTTCGAATGATAAAAGCCGGACTCCGGGGACCTGGCGTCCCCGGAGCCGGCTTTTCTGTCAGTCAATGACCGTGATCTCTGTAGTAATCATTCGGCATCAAGTTATCGAAGTTACGTTCAGATTAATTACCTGGTTTAGCCTGAAAGCGTTTCAGGCGGCCCGGCGGCTTACCTGAGCAAAGTCAGGACGTTGCTGCCGAGAGCGTTGGCCTGGGCCAGGAAGTTCGTGGCCGAGGAAGTCAGAATCTGGGACGACGTGAACTTTATGGTTTCGTCTGAAAAGTCCAGGTCCCGGATCTGGCTCTCGGAGGCCGCCAGGTTTTCGCCCGCCACGTTCAGGTTCGCGATCGTGCTTTCCAGGCGGTTCTGCACGGCACCGAGCTCGGCTCGCTGTCTCGCAACCTGGCTGATCGCCACGTCGATAGACTTGATCGATTCCTGGGCAATGAACTGGTCCGACACGTTGAGTCCGTCGATTCCCAGGCTTTGCGAAGACATATCACTGATCTGCGTGTTGAGGAAATTGCCGTGGTTGGGGCCGATCTGGAATGACAGCGGCCGAGGGGAAACCTGAATCACGAACCCATCCGGGCCAGACAGGCTGTTGTTCACCACTTTGGCGACTTCGTAAGCCTGGATTACAGTCTTCTCAGTGCTGCTGATACTGATATCCAGAGTGGTGCGGAAACGCAGGTCCACACCCTGGACCAGTCCGGAGGCCTTGTCGCCGAACACCCGGGCCGTCCTGTCCGGAATCGTGCCTTCGCCGATGTCCTTGACCGTGATGGAAAAGATTGGGAATACTGACTGCTGGATTTCATTGAATCCGATGGCGGAAAGCAGTGAGGCTTCGCCGCCGAACACCAGGTTACGGCCGGGCTCCGGCGTGGTGATCACCACGCTGGTGGCGCCCTTGCCGCCGCCGGCCGGGGCCAGACCTACGTTCCCGATCGATACCAGGGTGGCGCCGTCGGAGATGGTGGCCGACAGGCCGAGGTCGGTGACGACGCCCGGATCGTTGATCGCCAGCGACATCTTCTTGGCTAACTGGCCCAGCGTGTCGGTGGCGAACACCTGCACCTCGGCGACCCGGCTGGAAGCGTCGGAGCTGAGGGTCAGCGTGACCGAATCCACGCCGCCGGTGAACACGCCGAAATCCTTGAAACGGCTGATCGACTGAAGCTGGGTGTTTGCATTGGCGTCGATCGGATCGCCGTTTTCCTTTATAGTAACGAAGAGTTCGGAGTTTTGGACCTGCAGCTTGCCGACGCTGATGGCGTTGACCGCGATGCTGAAAGTTCCGCCCACGCCGACGTTGCCCACGACCAGCCCCTGAATGCTGTTGACCGGGTCATCGGTGCTGACCAGGGCGCCGACGTTGCCGTTGAGCAGGTTGATGCTGTTGAAAGTAGTGGTCTGGGCGATACGGTCAACTTCACTGACCAACTGCGTGACTTCTTCCTGGATCGCCCGCCGGTCGCGGCTGGTCAGCACGCCGTTGGCGGATTGGACCGCCAGAAAACGCACGCGCTGCAGAATGGCGTGGGTCTCGTTCAGGCCGCCTTCAGCCGTCTGGATCAGCGAAATGGCATCCTGGGAGTTGGCTACGCCACGCCCCAGACCGATAACCTGCGCTCTCAAGTTTTCCGCAATGCTTAGTCCGGCTGCGTCGTCAGCCGCCCGGTTGATGCGGAAACCGGAGGAAAGTTTTTCCATGGACTTTCCTATTTTCCGGTTATTGATCAACAGGTTTCTGCGAGCGTTGATTGCCGCAACATTTGTGTTGAGAGTTAAGCTCATCTCTATCCTCCGTGATTGTCTGTTAAGGTTTCCGTACCCAACAGATCATGTTTATGTGCATTCGCAGTTTGGTTCTGGATTGCTGGCGACGACCATGTCAATTCAGTTTGCGAAACGCTAAACGATTCTCTTCATACAGTCCTCCTGTTCCATCATTTCACAGCGTTCGAGCGTTGTTGTTTCTGTTTATATTTTTCGAACTCTCCAGGTAGTGGTCTTTTTCTTTATCAGGTGACCGTCGCCGGGGCTGCTTCCCCGGCACGTTGAACAATTGGCACGCTATTTGCTAACTAATTAACCACAAAAAAAACGGCACAATAAACTACGTAGAAAAGGGTATCTGGTTGAGCTGAACCTTTTTTCCCGCTTTTACGATGTTGTTGTGCTGCCAAGGCTTTTGGAGGGGGGCTCCAAAAGCCTTTTTTATTGCAACCCAACAATCCCTTGAATTTGCTGAATATGCTGGATGTGACGGCATCCGGGACGTAATACGCCCGCTGGGGACATAATACGCCGCTTGAGTTATGTGATCGCCGCCGTAATGTAATATCAGCCCATAGAATTTATCGGCTATATTCCTATATCGGCACTCGTTTGGGAAAGTTTAGAATTTTTAAAATTTATTCCGGCCACGGAAATCAGTGCCGCCGGAAGGGGAAGAGATTGCACCTGGAGGGTATTTTTTGAAGCCTGAGGCGGATAAAGAAAAGCCGCTCCGCTACGGAGAACTGTAGCGGAGCGGCCAGTCGTGGGGGGCTCCGCCTTTTATTTCAGAAGGGTAAGAATATTGTTGGCCAAAGCGTTGGCCTGCGCCAGGAAGCTGGTGCCACTGGCGGTGAGGATCTGGGCCGAGGTGAAAGTCGTCACCTCTTCGGAGAAGTCCAGATCCCGGATCTGGCTCTCGCTGGCCAGCAGGTTCTCCTGGGCCACGCTCAAGTTGGCGATCGTGCTCTCGAGCCGGTTCTGGATGGCACCGAGCGTGGAGCGCTGGGAACTGACCAGATCGATCGCCTGGTCGATCGGCTTGACCGACTCCTGGGCCAGGATCTGATCGCTGATGTTCAGCCCCTCGATGCCCAGGCTCTTGGCGCTCATATCGCCGATCTGAGAGTTGATGAAGTTGCCGTGGTTCGGCCCGATCTGGAAAGACAGCGGACGGGGCGAGACCTGAACTACGAAACCGTCCGGTCCGGGGCGCGAATTGTTCACGGTCTTGGCGATTCTGTAAGCGCCGACTGTCTTGACTTCCGTGGCGCTGATACTGATATCCAGGGTGGTGCGGAACTGGATGTCAACGCCTTGGATCAGGTTACTCGCCCGGTTGCCGAAGACCCGGGAGTTCTTGGTGGAGATCAACCCTTCGCCGATGTCCTTGACGGTCAGCGAGAACACGGGCTGGATCGGCCGCTGGATTTCGTTGAAGCCCAGCGCGGTCAGCAGCGAAGGCTCTCCGCCGTAGACCATCGAAACGCCCGGCTCGGGAGTGGTCACGATCATGCTGGTGGCGCCCACGGCCCCGCCGGCCGGAGCCAGACCGATTTTAGCGATACTGACCAGCGGCGCGCCGTTGGATTTGTTCGCCGCCAGGCCCAGATCGATCGTGGTCGATGGATCGTTGATCGCCAGGGAGATCTTGTTGGCCAACTGACCCAGGGTATCGGTGGCGAAGACCTGCACCTGGGAGATCTTGTTATCGGCGTTGCTGCTCATGGTCAGCACCACCGAATCCTGGCCGCCGGTGAAAACGCCGTATTGCTGGAAGCGGCTGATCGATTGCAACTGAGTCGACCTGTCGGCATCCAGCGGCACGCCGGCCTCGGTGATGCGCACGAACGTCTGCGAGTTGAAGACCTGGAGCTGGCCCAGATCGACCGCGCTGATCGCTACGCTGAATGTGCCGCCGCCGCCGACGTTACCGACGATGATGCCGGTGACGTTGTTCGGGTCGTCGGAACTTACCAGGGCGCCGACGTTACCGTTAAGCAGGTTGATGCTGTTGAACGAAGTGGTCAGGGCAATCCTGTCCAGCTCGTCAATCAGCTGAAAGACTTCTTCCTGCAGCGCCTTGCGGTCGCGGCTGGTCAGGGTGCCGTTGGCAGCCTGGATCGCCAGCGATCGCATTCTCTGCAGGATGTTGTGCTGTTCGCCGAGGGCGCCTTCCGCAGTCTGGATCAGCGAAATGGCGTCCTGGCTGTTCGCCACGGCCCGGCTCAGGCCGACCACCTGCGCCCGCAGGTTCTCGGCAATGGTCAGACCGGCCGCGTCATCGGCGGCGCGGTTGATCCGCAGGCCGGAAGAGAGTTTTTCCATGCTCTTGTTGACGCGCTTATTCTGCAGAAGCAGATTCCGGCGCGTGTTCAACGCGGCGATGTTGGTGTTCAGGGTAAGTCCAGCCATAATAATATCCTCCATGATGTTCAGAGTAAGCTTCCATACTCACTCGCGACTCACTTGCGCACCGGCCGGTCGTGCCGGCGGTTATAAAAGTGCGGTTTATCAGAAATCCGCTTACATGGCCTGTCCGGTATCCCAGGCACCCGGCCCGGCGGGTCGGCTGCGGGTACACCCGGCCGTGCGGTTCCTCCGCCCTGAACGTCGGGAATGCCCGCGTTAGAGCAGGGAAACGAGTTGGTTTTCTGCCTTGCACCTCCCTGTCGAAAAGTATCAGTCTATCAGACGAACAGACCTCACTGAATTTTCGTGACTTAAGGGCGATATTCGCTCCCCCTACGCCGCGCGTACTCCGCTCCCGACGGGACGTGAACTGACCGCCTGCCACGGCGTTTCGTCGTGCGAAGGCAATTCGTCCCGGGTGGTCCTCGCGGCCCGCAGAACAGGACGCAGAATCCCGTCGGCGGCGGTAAAGTGAAACTTCACCTGCCGCGGAAGGCCACGGACGGGCAAGCCGCTGCACAGCAACGCCGACCGTTTCGGGTACGCACCGTGGCGCAGGGGGTATGTAGGCTGTTAATTAGCTTTTGGGCATAGATGGACCTCCGTGTCCGAAGCGGGTCTTCCTTGACCCGGTGGTTCGAGGGTGACGGTAATCAGGAAGAACTCCACCCAGGCGGCACGAAGACTGATAGCTTGGGGACCACGCCCTTGTTGGACGCACCGCCCTGATGGAAACCGCTGCCTCCGGAGTCTCGTCCGGCACCCGGCGGCAAGCGGGAAATTTTTTCTCGTTGTCTCGAGCTCCGCCCGGGAAAACGAGTTCCCGAGGGATCGGATTTTTTCTTTTTGAACCGTTCATAGGTTGAAAGCCCACTAATACCTTATAATATACGGATACAGCAGCATCCTCCCGCTCAGTCGACCCCAGCAGGAGCGCAACGGCTCAAGGGGGCATTCGAGACGACAGCGCGGGTGCACTTCGCCCTCAGGCCAGGGCGCACTTCGCCGACGGAGTAACCTCCTGGATCGCAGGGGGCACCCTAACTCTGTCAGACTGCCTTGCTGTTTGAAACTGCCTGCCGTCCGCCGGATGATCCGGCCCGGCTCAATCAATTAGAATTCCTCGAATCTCTACATCGAGCTGATCCGCCCCGGACAAGCCGCAGGGGCGCACCTGTGCGTCCGCCCGTGGAGGGGGACGGGGTCAGGATCGATCAAGCTTCACTTCGCCGTACCCTGCGGCACCAGCCGCAGGGTAATTCATTCTTACCCGCCGATCAGGGTCAGCACCGTGTTGCTCAGGGCGTTGGCCTGAGCCAGGAAAGAGGTGGCCGATTGACTCAGCACCTGAAGGGCGGTGAAATTGACAATCTCTTCCGAAAAATCGAGATCGCGGATCTGGGACTCACTGCTGGTGAGGTTTTCGCTCGCGATCTGAAGACTTCTGATAGTGCTTTCCAGACGGTTCTGTACGGCGCCGAGGTTGGCGCGTTCGGAATTGAGCCGCTTGAGGGCCACGTCCACGGTGCGGATACTTTCGCCGGCCAGGGTTTGGTCCACGATGTTGATCCCGCTTATCCCGAGGCTGCTGGAGCTGATGTCGCTGATCCGGGTGGTGAGCACGTCGCCCTGGTTAGCGCCGATCTGGAAGACCAGCGGCCTGGGAGTGACTTCCAGCAGAAAGCTCGTGTTCTCCACGTTCTTGCTCACCACCAGTTGCGGGATGTTGAAGGACCCCACTTGCGTAATTCCTGACGCCGAGAGGCTGATGTTGAGAGTTGGACGAAAATTGACGTCCACGCCTCGGATCAAACCTGCCGCCCGGTCGCCGAACACTTTGAGGTTCTTGGACACGAACTTCTGGAAGGGGGAAGATATATTGTGGACTGAGATTGAAAACACCGGCGCCTGAGCTTCCTGGATTATCTGGAAGCCGAACGCGGATATGGCCTTGTCGTCTCCACCCCAGACCAGCCGGCGGCCGGGTTCCGGATTCACGATAGTCATCACCGTGCTGCCGGGCAGACCGCCGCTGGCGGACTCTCCCACCGAGGTGATGCTCACCAGGGAGGCGCCGTCGGAGATGCCGCTGCCCAGGTTGAGGTCGGTGGTCTGGTTCGGATCGTTGATCGCCAGCGAAATCCGTCCCTTAACAGTATCCAGCGAATCGGTAGCGAACAGCTCGATTTCCGTGATCTGGCTGTTTGCGTCAGAACTGAGGGCGAGAGCGATACTGCGTACCCCGCCGTCGAACACCTTGTAATTCCGGAAAGAGGAGATCGACTGCAGGGTAGTGCTGCCGGTTGCATCGAAAATCCGCCCTTTATCGTCCACGGTCGTGAGTATCCCGGTGCCGATCATCTGATTGCGGCCGAAAAGGCGCAAACCTCCGCTGGTTTGGCTCACGTTGATCGTGATGGAGAAGATGCCACCCTGGCCCACGTCTCCCACCACGATGCCGTTTACGTCCTGGGGGTTGGAAGTGCTCACCAGGGCGGATGAGTTGCCGTTGAGGAGGTTGAGGCTGTTGAAGGTGGTGGTGGAGGCGATCCGGTTGATTTCGTCGATCAACAGCGAAACTTCGTTCTGGATCGCCTGGCGGTCCTTGCTGGTCAGAGTACCATTGGCGGCCTGGACGGAAAGCTGCCTGATCCGATGCAGGATCGCATTGCCCTCACTCATGGCGCCTTCGCCGGTCTGGATCAGCGAAATGCCGTCCTCGGCGTTGGTCACCGCCCGGTTGAGACCGATAATTTGGGCGCGGAGATTTTCTGCGATGGTGAGGCCCGCTGCGTCATCCGCACTGCGGTTAATCCGAAGGCCGCTGGAAAGTTTCTCCATGCTGGTCTTCATTTGATCCGATACCCGCAGCAGGTTTCTGCGCGCAGTGATTGCGGATATGTTCGTGTTCAGCGACAGAGCCATAGCTCATCCTCCTTGATGAGATTGCGATTAAGCATCCTTGCTTAACTGGCGGCCTTCGTCGCGAAATAGGCCGCCCGGCCCAGGCTGGATTACAGGATGGCAGGGGGGATTGCTGCCACCAGAATTCCATGCTCCGCTAAGTTTCTCCTTCAGGCATAAAACCGCATACGGCCCCGCCGGCCGTTATTCCACTGGCCGTGCGGCGCCCGGTCGTCGCCTTGGTCTGATTATCGACAAGGGAGAAATAAACTTTAGAAAATCGGCGGCGGGCTGGTTTCAGCTCACCAGGAGATAAAACGGGAAAGTGCTAAGTATCATCGATTTCAGCAGCCTCGAACTGACCCGGCCGGTGACGCATCACTTCAAAAGCACGGCCCTTACCGGAGAGGCCTCGCAGCCGTCGAGCCTGAGCGGGAGGCAGATCAGGGTGTAGTCTCCCGGCGGGACTGCGGCCAGGTTGATCCCTTCCAGGACGTACAGGCCGGCTTCGAGCAAGATCCGGTGAGCCGGATAGCCTTCGGCTCCGAAGCCATCCACCGAATAATAGTCCAGGCCCACCAGCCGCAGGCCCACCATAACGCAATGTTCGGCCGCCTCCGCTGAAAAATAAACGTATTCTTCGCTGAACTGCGGTGTTACCACCAGCCCGGAGGTGGAATTGCGAGTTTTGCACAAAAGCGCCGGCCTGGAGGACAGGTCATAGCCGGCCAGTTCCTCGGCCGTCACTACAAGCGGATCGGCGACTTCGATTACCCGCACCGGCAGAATGAACTCTTCCGGCGGAAGAGCCTCGATAGTGGGAGAGAGCTGGATGAAATGAGCCGGCAGGTCGATATGGGTGCCGGAGTGGGAGCAGAGCGCCAGCCGGCTCACGTCGGCTTCGTCGCCGCGGTTCATGGAAAGCACCAGGCTTCTTTCGTAAGCCGGGTCGCCGGGATATACCGGAGCTTCGAGACCCAGCGCCACGGTGATGTCGTAGACTCTGTCAAATTTGAGCATCAGACTCCCGCCTTTCCGATCTGCTCGGCCAGCCAGGCCACGGTTTCCTCGATCTTTTCATCCTCGATCCCTTTGAACGGCAGGTTGATCCCGGCCTGGCTCATCTGCGCTTTCAGCTCGCGGATGAACACCCCCTGGCCCTCGGCGAAACGGCGGGCGGGGTCGGGCCAGGCGGTGCGGTCCACTCCGCAGGAAGGGCTGCCGTCGCTGCCCACCACGGCGATCATCCTGAAGCCCTGGAAACGGTATTCCTGCATCTGGAACACCACCTGAGCGGCCAGCGCCCTGAACCGTTCCACCGCCAGCGGCTGTTCGAGCGCCTGGCGGAGGTATTCCACCTCGGGTTCGTCTCGGTCGCGGCCCAGTCCTACCACCATCAGCTCCGGGCACGGCATCTGCACGATCCCCACCTCGCTGTCCAGGCAGAGTTGGATGACCGGTTTCACGCAGGCGGGGAAAACATTGGCGCAGGCGTGCATGCGGGCGTTCATGTTGGGGATGCAGTGGGCCAGGAAGACCACTTTGCGGCTGCGCACGTCGCTGAAGTCCCTTTTATGGCGGGGGTGGTCGAGCAGCCGGAAAGCACCGCCGGGCTTTTCCGTCCCGGTACAGGCAGGCACCGCCGCTACGGCCAGCGGCAGGGCCAGGCTTTTCCTGATGAAATTCTGACGCGAAATGACGAGGCCTTTATTCATGATGTCCCCCTGGATGAATTCTGACCGGCGGGCGGGATTTACTCCATTGTAAAGCCTTTAGGCCAATATATAGAATTTCCCGGAGTGCATTCAAGCTATATGGGAAAAAGATTGATCGCTCGTTCCGTCCATTCTATTATACATCCCAGGTCCATTCCATCCGTCCATTCCCACCCCCGGAGGCACCCGATGAAAGCGGCCAGGCTGGTATTTATCCTATCCCTCGCGTTCCTGAGCATTATACAAATAGTTTCCTGCAGCCTGGGAGTATCGCCCGAGGCGGTCGGACAGACCGAACCCGCCCTTGGCGACAAAACGCTCCTGCCTTATCCGGCCGACAGCGCCGTGGCTGGAGTCAATCCGCCGGGTTTCTGCTGGACGGCCCATGAAAAAGCCTCGGCCTACCGCTTCCTCCTCTTCCGGGACGATTCGAGCGGTGCGGCCGTGGAGATCGACGGGCTGAAATCGACGGTGGCCGTGCTGGACCGGCCGCTCGCCCCCGGCGGCTACCATTGGCAGGTGCTGTACCTGGATTCAGCGGGGAAGCCGTTCGGCAGGTCGAAGACCAGGGCGTTCACGGTGGGGCCGGATACGCCGGAGCTGTTGTTGCCGGACGTGGCCGAGCTGTCCGGCAGGCTGGCCGGCAAGCGGCCCAGGCTGTATTTCCAGGTGGACGGCGAGCTGGAGCGCAGGCTCATCGAAGAGATCGGGCGGGGTGAGATCGCGGCCTGGGGTTTCTGCCTGGCCCGGGCCGATGCGGCCCTGGCGGAGCCGCTCTACGAGGAGCCGGCCCCTTACAAGGACGGCAAGTTCGAGGTGGGAGAGTGGCGCAGGATCTATACTCCCGGCAAACGGGGTGGGGCCCATGCGCTGCGCTGCGCGCTGGCCTGGCGGCTCACCGGCGACCGGAAATATCTCGAGGGGGCCCGCCGCTGGCTGCTGCTGCTGGCGAGCTGGGACCCGGACGGCATCACCTCCTACAACCTGCCCCTGCCGGATGGCTCCACCGGCAACGATGAAGCAGGCATGCCCATGCTGGAACGCATGGCGCTCGCCTACGACTGGGTGGCCCCGGACCTGTCTGCCGAGGACCGGCAGAAGGTGCTGGAGAGTCTGAGGCGGCGCGGCAATCAGATCATGGAGCGCTACCGCAAGATTGATTTTATCTCCCAGCCCTGGTCCAACCACGACGTGCGCGTGCTGGCTTTCCTGGGAACGGCGGCGGTCAGCTGCCTGGGCGAGTTCCCGGAGGCGGCCGACTGGCTGGACTACGTGCTGCGCTGCTACCTGACCAGCTACCCAACCTGGGGCTCCGATGACGGCGGCTGGGCCCAGGGCCTGAGCTACTGGTCGGCCTACGTGGGCTGGCACACCAATTTCCTGGAGGCCCTGCGCAGCGCCACCGGCATTGACCTCTACCGCAAGCCTTTCTTCCGCCATAACGGCTGGTTCGCGGTCTATTTCCACCCGCCTTATGCCAAAAGGGGCGGTTTCGGCGACAACGGCCAGGCGGCTCCCAACCGCCCGGAAAAACTCATGCTGCTCAAGTACGCCAATGCCCTGCAGGACCCGGTTCTGTACTGGCAGAGCGACCGGATAATGGTGGCGGACGGAGTCGATTCGAACCAGCCGCTCAACCGGAAAGAGCCGGACTGGCTCGAATGGTTCGTCGAGGACGTGTTCAGCGTGCTGACCCCGAAGCCCGCCGGCCTGGTTTCTCAGTCTCCGGCCGGCCTGCCCGGCTCCAAGTGGCTGAGGGACATCGGCTGGGTGGCGATGCATTCGGCCCTGGGTGATTCGGCCAATGACGTCTGGGCGCTGTTCAAGTCCAGTCGCTACGGCTCGTTCAGCCACAGCCACGCCGACCAGAACAGCTTCCAGCTCAATGCTTACGGCGAACCGCTCATTATCGACTCCGGCTACTATCCCTGGTTCGACAGCCCGCACCACGACCTCTGGACCCGTCAGACCTGGGCCCACAACGCCGTGCTGGTGCACGGCCGCGGCCAGGGGAGCTCCTCGATGGCGGCCGCCGGCAGGATCGAGAGTTTCGAAAAGACCGGCAGGCTCACCCTGGCCCTGGGCGATGCCACCGCCGCCTACAACGTGCCCATGCGTGAATCCACTGTCGAACAGTGGCACGAAACCCTCAAGGACCTGCCGTTGCCTCCCGCCGGGCCGAAAGCGACCGCGGCCCGGCGCGCGGTGGCCTTTGCCGGCCAGGGGGAGCGGGCCTGGCTGGCGGTGAGCGATTACGTGGCCGCCGAATCGCCGACCAGATTCCAGTTCCTGCTGCATTCGCTCGAGAAAATGGAGCTGGACGAGGCGGCTGGCAGCGTGACTATCGCTAACGGCCAGGCGCGCTGCCTGGTGAAGATCATTTCCAACGGGCCGCTGGCTTTCAGTCAGAACGACCGCTTTCTCACTCCGCCCGAGGAGCGCTACGCGGGGGCGGCGAACCAGTGGCATTTCTCCGCCGAAACTAAAGAACAAGCTCCGTTTGCGCGCTTCCTGGCGGTGATGGTTCCCTTCCGCGCCGGGGAGCCGGCGCCGGAGGTGAAAGAGATCACTGAAGGAGCCTTGCGCGGCTTCGAGGTGAACGGAGAGCGGGTGAGCGCCTGGTGGAGCGAGGGGGAAACCGGCACGGTGCAGGGGTACGAGGGGCCGGGGAGGCTGTTTGTGAAACTTGAAGAGGAGAAATATATATTAAGGTAATAACGAAATAACAAAAATATTGACTATTTTAATTGAACTAATATTGTGCAAATGAGCTACTTATGGCCAAGAATAAGCCAACTAAGCAGCATTATGTCCCACAGTGTTATTTGAGGGAATTTGTTGATAAAAAAACTGCCTCAAAAAAAGATCCGATAGTGTGGGTATTCGACAAAGACGGTAAAAATAGAAGAAAAGATAAAGTCAAGAATGTATTGGCAAGCAACGATTTGTACACTCTGAAATTTAATGGACATAAGAGCTATGTAATAGAAGAAACGCTTGCCAATCTGGAGATGAGATACGCTCAAATATTCAGAGAAAATATACAAAATAACTTACCACTAAATGAGGAAGAACACATTATTCTTTGCGCATTCGTAAGTGCCATGCTTATGAGAACGTTACGACAAAAAGATCACATGGAGCGCAATATAGATGAGATTATAGATCTGATGGAATCTTTGGAAAGGGCTCATAATGCTGAACCAAAACAATCCCAAGAGCTAAGGAAACAGAAAGAAAATTTTCATAAACTTAGTGTGGTTAATTTATTACCAGATATAACAAAACTGCTGCTAAAGATGAATGTTGCATTCCTTTGTGCTAAGCCAGGAGCAAAGTTTATTACTTCAGACAATCCATGTTTTATGTATAATCCAGATTTACAATGGCAGCAATTATATGGTCCTGGATTGGCACAAAAGAAGGTGGAAGTTTCAATACCTTTATCGCCAGAGATTAAACTGTGTCTGAGTTGGAGCAATTTGAGAGGTTACATATATTTAGAGAAGAAGCAAGTAGAAGAATCTAATAGAATGACTGTTGGGCATAGTTATAAATATATTATATCTAATAATGGCGTGATTAAAAGAATGTGGTTTAGGAACTATCCAATGGATTTTATTCATATTATGAAAATTATTAGACATAAGTTAGATATGTTTTTTATCAAACCATAAATCACCATAGATTAAGAAATGTCAGGAAATAAAGAATTTGCAGAAGCAATCAAACTAATTGGCGCCGGCAAACGAAAAGAAGCTGTTGCCATATTATTGGTATTATACCAAAAAACATCAGATGATTATTTAAAACTATCAGTAATTGATGCTTTGTTAAATTCAATGGATCCAATTTATGATAATAGCAAGTTGATTGAAATAATTGATGAGAGTATAAAAATAGCTAATAAATTACAAGAACTGAGTTATAAAGCCTACTTTATGGGAAGAAAAGCAGAAGTATTAAGACACAAAAATATTAAATGGGAGTATCAAAGGAAGAACCTGAAACTTGCTCCTGGCTGGTTTGGTTTTTCGACCCTATCAGACAAAGAACAATTTGAGAAGTTAACAAAGAATATAGAAAATAATAACAGAGAAATAGAAAAATTGATATCAAAAGCACTGCTTCTTGCGGAGCGGAGCGGCAATCCGACTGTTGTAGCATATGTTTTGACGTCAAAAGGAAGTGTTGCGAGTGGACAATATTTTGATCTTCAGATGAAATGTATTATTGAAAATCCTCAAGTGGTGCGATGGTTTAGATTTCAACTGATTCGACGATTAATTTTGAAATATGCGTGGTTATTAGGAAAAGAAAATAGAAGTAATTTAAGAAAGACAATGGCCTCAATTATAGTCGATTACCTAAGAGCTGCAAACATTTATGAAAAAATGAACGATATAAAGGCCGGGTATGCTTACTATAATCTTGCGAATCATCTTAGGAGCACTTACAGTTTTAGAAAAGCAAAAAAATATCTGAAAAAGGCAGAATATATTGCTAACTCATTTGATGAGTTACGATTACAAATGCAAATAAAGATATTGGAAAAATCAATCAAAGCTAAAAACAAAGATGTTCCCAATTACCTTAATGGGGAAGAAAGAGAAGAATTAACATAAAGGAAATTAAACCTTCTCAAAACACCACCTTCAGCACCTTGCCCGTAATCACCCCCAGGTAGGTTCCGATCACGTAGCCCCAGATTCCCACCAGGAACGCCGGCAGGATCAGCTTGGTCCACTTTTTGGCGATCGCGATCCCGGCCGAATTCATCGGCCCAGCGATGTTGGCCACCGAACAGAGGATCATCTCCGGCAGCTTGAAGCCCACCAGCCGGCCCACGCCGAAAGTCACCGCCACGTTAGTCGCCACCATGATCCCGCAGAAGACCAACAGGATCGGCGCCTCGGTCAGGATCGCCCGGATACTGGCCGGAATGCCGATCAGCACGAAAAAGAGATAAATGGCAAAAGTGCCCATCTCCTCCGTGCCGCGCAGGCGCCCGCAGTAACGCGGGAAGAGCATAACAAACGCTATGGTGATGGTGGTGAACAGAAGGTACTTGTTGCCCAGGAAGTCGCGCAGGTCGCTCTGGAGGGAAGTTGCCATCACGTACTGGCTCAGCCGGGTCGAGACGGTCACGATCACGAAAGCCAGGGCCAGGTTCTTGCCGATATCCACCAGCGAGATCGGCTTGGCCTCCCAGAACTTGGAGGCCCCTTCGGCGTCCGCCGTTCCATTTTCGTAAAGCTGGTCATCGGGCAACTGGCCGAAAGCTTTCACCGCCCAGACTAAACCAGGCAGGGCCAGCATGGCCATGATGTGCACGGCCATCACCAGGTTGTCGGCCACGATCAGGGCATTGGTGGTCGATTCCGGGAGGTTGAAGAACTTGACCGTCGCCAGGAAGTTCATCGCCCCGCCGATGTAGCTGGCGGTCATGACCCCGCCCACTTCCGGCATCGAGTCCACCAGGTGTCCCACGGCCACGGCGGCGGCGAAAGCGCCGAGGATGGTGCCGAGGGCGCTGAGGTTGAAAACCAGCATCATCCGGCCGGTTTCGCGCCAGATCTTACGCAGGTCGGCTTTCAGCAGGAGCAGCGGAATGCACAGCGGCACGATGTAGTCCCAGACCGTATCGTAGACCGGGCTTTCGATCGGGATCAGCCCCAGGTTGGACGCTGCCAGCCCGCCGATCAGGGCCAGCACCGGCCCGCTGAGACTGGCCGCCCACCTGTACTTCTGTTCGGCGTAGATCGAAAACGCGCCCCAGACCATCAGAAACGACCAGAGCACCAGGTAGTCGTCGGGTTTCACCAGCGCGGCCTGCCCCATCGAGGCTCCTTGTCAGATCACAGCTTGCCGTATTTTTTCAGGATTTCGGCGGTTTTATTCAGGTCGAGAGCTTCACAGGTATTGCCGTCCCTGCCGGTGACAGTCACCGCCTTGAAGACCGAGTTGAGGATGGCTTCCTGGGTGGCCTCGGCTGCGGCCTGGAAGGCTTTCGTGAGGTGGTACTCGTCGCCGAGCGTGCGGGCGGGGTAAAAGAGACCGGGGGATGAGGCGGCTTCGTTGCGGCGGGTGGTGCTGAAAGCGATGACGAAATCGCCGCTGCGGTGGCTGCCATTGGCCCCAGCCAGCGCCAGGCCGAACGCGGCCCGGGCGGCGGTGCGCCTGAGCTGGCGCGAGTCGAGCGGCAGGTCGGTGGCGATAACCACCATGATCGAACCGCCGGTCCCGGCCGAATATTCCGGGTCAATCATGCCGAGTTCCCGGCCCACCGGTGCGCCGTCCACAACCAGGCAGCCGGGCAGGTTGGCCTGCACCAGCACGCCCAGGGTGAATTCCCGGCCCTCGTAAGTGATGATCCGCGAGGCGGTGCCGATCCCGGCCTTGAAGCCGCAGGTGCGGATTCCCGTGCCGGCCCCCACACAACCCTCGGCCACCGGGCCGCCCGCGGCCTTATCCAGCGCCTGGATCACGTGTTCTTCGGTGACGTGGAAGCCGTAGATGTCGTTGAGGAAAGCGTCGCAGGTTTCCCCGACCACCGGCGCGAACCAGCCGCGCCGGCCGGGATCGGGGAGGCAGCGGTTTACGCACCAGCGGGTGAGCGCAGTGTAGGCCGTGCCCACGCTCATGGTGTTGGTCAGCACGATCGGGGTTTCGAGCAGGCCATATTCGTCGATATTGTGCAGTCCGGTCGAAGTGCCGGCGCCGTTGAACACCCAGCTCGCCGCCTCCACCGGCCGTTCTACCAGGTTGCCGTCCCGGGGCACTATGGCGGTCACTCCGGTGCGGGCCGGCCCTTTGCCCACCACCAGCCGGCCCTCGCCGTGCCAGACCGTGACCTGGCCCACTGCCACGCCCTGGACATCGGTGATCGCGTTCAGAGGCCCCGGCGGGTAAAAGCCGGGCGCGATTCCCGCTTCACGCAGGCGCGGCCGGCCGCTGTTGTCAGGCGCCGGGCTCAAAACTTCCAGCCTCCGTCCGGCGGTTCGCCCCAGCGCTCGGTGACCTTGCGGGTCTGGGTCCAGAATTCGATTGCGCCCGCGCCGGTGATGTCGCTCCAGCCGAAGCGCGACCGGTTCCGGCCGCCGAAAGAGAGCGGCTCGCGGGGCACCGGCACGCCGATGTTGATCCCGATCATCGAGGCGTTGAAGCTGTCTGCGCATTTACGGGCCAGGGCGCCGTTCTGGGTGTAGACCGCGGCGGCGTTGCCGTAGGGGCTTTCGCGCTCGATTTCGAGCGCTTCCTCCAGCCGGTCGACCCGGACAATCGAAAGCACCGGCCCGAATATTTCCTCGCGCGCCACTTGCATCTCCGGAGTCACACAGTCCAGGATCGTGGGCCCCATCCAGAAGCCGCCTTCCTTGCCTTTGACTGCCGCCCGGCGGCCATCGACCAGCACTTTCGCGCCCTCTTTTTCCGCGCGGTCGATGTAGCCGGCGATCCGCTCCAGGGCCTCGCGGCTGATCACCGGGCCCATCTGTTCGCCCAGGACGATGTTGCGCGAAAGCTCCGCCACCCGGTCGATCACGGCCTGGGTTCGGCCCACCGCCAGCAGGACGCTGGCCGCCATGCAGCGCTGGCCGCAGCAGCCAGTGTAGCTGGCGGTGATGTTCTGCGCCGAAAGATCGGGGTCGGCGTCCGGCAGCAGCACCAGATGGTTCTTGGCCCCGCCGAGAGCCAGGACGCGCTTGCCCTGGCCGGTGCCCCGCCGGTAGACCGTCTCCGCCACGCGCGAGGAGCCGACGAAGGCCACGGCCCGGATATCCGGGTGATCCAGAAGCGCCTCGACCACCTCGCGCGCCCCCTGCACCACCTGGAACGCATCCTCCGGCAGCCCGGCCTCGATAAGGTGCTCCCTGAGCCGCACGGCCGACAGTGGCACCTGCTCGCTGGGCTTGAGCACCAGGGTATTGCCGCAGGCCAGGGCCAGCGGAATGATCCACAGCGGCACCATCACCGGGAAATTGAACGGGGTGATCCCGGCCACTACGCCCAAGGGGTCGCGCACCATGCGGCAGGTCACTCCGGGGCTCACTTCCAGGTACTGGCCGGCGGCCAGCTGGGGCAGGCTGGTGGCGTACTCCACCACCTCGATCCCTTTCAGGACCCCCGCCCTGGATTCGGCCGGGGTCTTGCCGTTTTCCGCGGTGCAGAGCCGGCAGAGCTCAGCGAGGTTATTTTCCAGGATGGTCTTGAACCTGAAGAACACCTGCACGCGGTCCTTGACCGTCAGCCGGCCCCAGGACTCGAAGGCTTTCGCCGCCTTGCGGACCGCCTGGTCGACCTCCCGGGGCGTGGACCAGGCGACGTAATCTATCACCGAGCCGTCCGCCGGGTTCACCACCGGGTGTTTTCCGGCCGGCTTTAATTCGGTGGCTGGAGAAACCATCTCACCTCCCGTGACCTGTCGTTGACTGCCTCGAGTTTTCCGTATTCAGAGCGCGTCTATACTTTCCTGCAGGACCTTCATCACCCGGTCCAGTTCGTCATCCGTGACAGTCAGGGGCGGCTGGATGCGGATCACGTTGCCGTAATATCCGCCCAGGCCGAACAGCACCCGGCGCTCGCGGGCCAGCGCCCTGAGCCGGCCGGCCTGTTCGCCGGCGGGTTCTTTCGTTTCGCGGCTTTTGACGAACTCGACCCCGATCATCAGGCCCCGGCCCCGGACTTCGCCCACTTCGATCTTGCCGCGGCCGTTCAGGCCCCGCAGCCGCTCCATCACCCGCTCGCCCTTGACGGCCGCCTTTTCGGCCAGCTTCTCCCGCTCCATGAAAGCGATGCTGGCCAGAGCCGCCGCGCAGCTCACCGGGTTGCCGCCGAAAGTGGAGAGGTGGTCGCCGGGAGTGAAGCTGTCCGCCACCTCCTCGACCGCGATGAAACCCGACAGCGGGAAACCGTTGGCGATTCCCTTGGCCACGGCCATGATTTCCGGCTCCAGGCCGTAGTGCTCGCTGGCGAACATCCGGCCGGTGCGGCAGAAACCGGACTGCACCTCATCGGCGATCAGGGCGATCCCGTGCTTTTTGAGGATCGGCAGCAGTTCCTCGAAGTACTCCGGCTCGGGCACGATGATCCCGCCTTCGCCCATCACCGGCTCGATAATGAAGGCCGCGACGCGGCTGCTGGTTTGCGTGCCGATCACTTCCTCGACGTAGCGGGCGCAGAGACTGGCGGTCATTTTGGGATCTTTCTGGGCGAACGGCGAGCGGTAGTGGTAGGGAGCGGGCGCGAAAGCCACGCCCGGGATATAGGGGCCGCCGCCTTTTTTGCGGCCGGCGTTGCCGGTCACACTCAGCGTGGCCAGGCTCCGGCCGTGGAAGGAATGGGTGAGGGCAATGAATTCGTACTTGCCGGTGTACTGTTTGGCCAGGCGCAGCGCTCCCTCCACCGCCTCGGCGCCGCCGTTGCCGAAAAAAGTTTTCTGCAGACGGCCCGGGGTGATCTGCGCCAGCTTTTCGGCCAGGTCAGCCATGGGGATGTTGTGGTAGACGTAGCTGCAGCAGTGGACGAGCTTTTCCATCTGCGCCTTCGCTGCCTCGAGCACTTCCCGGTTGCCGTGGCCGCAATTGACCACCGAAATCCCGCTGAAAGCGTCAAGGTATTCGGTACCGTCGGGTTCCACATAACTTGACCCGCGGCCGCGCTCTACCACCACCGGCTCCATCGCCTTGAGGAAACTCGTGTTGACGTACTTGCGGTATTTTTCCACTGTGTTCATTGCCGCTCCCGGGCAGTTGATTGTAAGCTGCGGATGACTTCGGCTATTCTAAAGCGGGAAAACTGTTGCTACTTATGGTAACAATATTTAAAATGTCGTGCAACAGCTACGCCGGCGGTCGGGAGAGGGTGGCGGCCTGGACCGCGGGTGTCCGCCGGGGAATTATCGGGAAAGGAAACCAGTTGAAGCCAATCGTGGTACAGGGGCCGATGGGCCCGCGGATCAGAGTCGAGGGCCGGGAATACCTGTTTTTCGGCGGGACCGATTACCTGGGGTTCGCCGCCCGGCCGGAAGTCCGGGAAGGGGCGCACCGGGCGATCGACGGTTTCGGTATCAGCTCATCCAGCTCGCGCAGCTCGATGGGCACCAACGAGCTGCACCTGGCGCTGGAAAAGGCGATCGGCCGCTTTGCCGGCAGCCGTGACGCCGTGATCATGGGTTCGGGCTACCTGGCCATGAACAGCCTGTTGTCCGGCGCCCTGGAAAAGGGCGATCTGGTGCTGCTGCAACGGGACGCCCACGCCAGCATCGTGGAGGCGGTTCGCGCCCGGCTCGATGGTTGGCTCGAATTTGACCTCGACCGGCCGGACCGCCTGGCGGAACTGATCCGGGAAAAGGCTCCAGCCGAGGGCCGGGTGGTGGTAGTGGGCGAGGGAGTAGCGCCGCTGTTCGGCCGAGTGTTCCCGCTGAACGAAGTACTCGAAGTCCTTTCGGATCACAAGCACCTCGTGTTGCTGGACGATGCCCACGGGTTCGGCGTGCTGGGCCAACGCGGCCGTGGCACAGTCGAACACACCGGCTGCGCCGGTCGCGAGGTGATGGCCTGCGCCACTCTCAGCAAGGCATTCGGCACCTACGGCGGTTGCATCCCAGCTGAGCGGGAGACGGCCGACCGGATCCGGAGCCGGTCGCTGGTTTATCAGTGTTCCACACCCCTGCCGGCCCCACTGGCCGGAGCGGCCCTGGCCGCGTTCGAATACGTCGAGGACCACCCGGAGATTTTCGCCCGGCTGAAAGCCAACTCGCGGCTATTGAAAGCCGGACTGGCCGAGGTCGGGATCCCCACCGATCACCCGGAGGTGCCGATCGTCCCGGTCTGCCTGGGGGGAGCCCAGGCCACCCGGAGACTGAGTCAGCGACTTTTCGAACGGGGAATCATCGCGCCCTATTCGATTTACCCGGGCAGCCCGGAGGGCGGGATGGTGCGCCTGGCCGTGAGCGCGGCGCACGACGAGGAGCAGATCCGGCAGCTTGTCGCAGCGGTAAAGGAAGTGATTTAGTCAAAATGGATAAATTTTTCTTTTTGGCAAGGTGCGGATTATAATGGAGTAGCGAACTATGGCTGCAAAATATTCCGATGCCGATATCGCAATACTTATCGCTGAAAGAAAACCGCTTGCAGAGGATTTCAGTTCACAAGTACGTATGCGCAACAGGCGGGGTCACAAGGAGCAGGAACTGGATATCCAGGGTGTAAGCGGAAATCAATTTCGGCTCATCTTGAGGCAGAGCAGTTTTAATGTGCTGGATTTTTCGATTATTCTTGCCCATTGCCCGGCTGACACCAATCAAATATTTCGATTGCGGCACTATAACGGAAAAAGCCACGAACATACAAACACAATTGAATCTGATACATTTTACGATTTCCACATCCATACGGCTACAGAGCGATATCAGGAATCCGGCGCCCGGTAAGATACTTTCGCGGAGCCGACAAATAGGTTTTCCGATTTCCACTCTGCGGTAAAATGTATGTTGATTGATTGCGCGTTGGAGTTGCCTGAGAACCCTCAACATAATCTGTTTGAGGAGTTATAGATATGACTATCGACAACATTGTGCGCGATTTTCGCGAAAAAGTGTGCGAGCAAGTACGGCTGGTCCAGGAAGGAATGGAGCGCTACCGGGTATTTACTCCTTTCTTATTTGAAGACGGCGACCACTTGGCAATTGTCCTAAGGAGAGTAAATTCGAATTGGTTTTTGTCTGACGAAGGCCACACTTACATGCACCTCACGTACGATATTGACGAGAAAGATCTTCAAAAAGGGACACGACAAAAAATCATCAGTAATGCCCTTTCTGTATTCAAGGTGGAAGATCGTGACGGCGAATTGATGCTGGCGATTCAGGAAGATCGCTATGGTGACGCCCTATATTCTTTCGCCCAGGCGCTGTTGAAGATCACCGACGTCTCGTATCTTTCGCGAGAGCGCGTTCGCTCCACGTTCATGGAGGACTTCCGTGCGTTAATGATGGACGCTGTCCCGGAACAGCGCAGAGTCTTTGATTGGCATGACCAGCGGCGGGATGCACAAGGGATGTACAGTGTGGATTGCAGGATTAACGGCATGGAGCGCCCGCTTTTCGTATTCGCTTTGCCCGGTGATGATAAGGCGCGGGATGCAACTATATCATTGCTCCAATTTGAGAAATGGGGTGTTCCCTTCCGCAGCATGGCGGTTTTCGAGGACCAGGAAAGCATCAACCGTAAGGTGCTTGCCCGGTTCAGCGATGTTTGCGAGAAGCAGTACTCCAGCCTTGGAACAAACAGGGACAGAATCACCCGCTTTTTGGACGAAGTAATGAATTCGTGAACAACCAGGCGAAAAAGTAGGTAATTCCCAACCAAAGCCGACCAAATTTATTAGTTAACTGTAAAATCTCTCGTTCCTCATAGCTGCAAAACAATACCCTAATACAAAGATCGAAAATTGTTCGGTCTGTGATAATTTAGAAGTGGGCGACAGAAGATGTGCGGCAGGTTCGTGATGAAGGCCGACCCTGGAGAACTGACCGACTTTTTCAGCCTGGCCGGAACGCTGGATGTCAGCCCGCGCTACAACATCGCCCCCTCCCAGCTCGTGGCGGCGGTGGCGGGCGGTACCGAGGGCCGGACCTGGCGCGTATTCTGCTGGGGCCTGGTTCCCTCCTGGGCCAGGGACGTCAAGATCGGCACTCGGATGATCAACGCCCGCAGCGAGACCGTATTCGACAAGCCGGCTTTTCGCACGGCTGTCCGGCGCCGGCGCTGCCTGATCCCAGCGGACGGGTTCTACGAATGGGGCGCAATCGGCTCTGTCAGGCAGCCCTACTTCATCAGTCTGAAAGACGGCCGGCCGTTCGCCATGGGGGGTATCTGGGAGCACTGGGAAAGTCCGGACGGCGATGTGATCGAATCCTGCGCCATCCTCACGGTCGAAGCCAACGAGCTGATGAGCTCCTTCCATCACCGCATGCCGGTCATAATCGACCGGGACGAATTCGACCGCTGGCTGGACCCGGCGGTCATAGACCGCAGCGGGATCGAAGACCTGCTGGCGCAGTATCCCTCCGAGCGAATGATCTGTCACCCGGTGAGCCGGCTGGTGGACAACCCCCGCCACGACCAGCCGTCGCTGATCGAGCCTGCCGAGGACGTGCAATAGCCTCAGCTCCTGCGCCTGTCCGCCGGACGCCAGGCCCAGGGCGGTATTGACAGGCTCTGCACTTCCAGCTCGTCCAGCGCCTGCTCCAGCTCGTGGCGCGACTCCACCAGCTGGAAGGCGAACCGAATCCCCTCGAAGAGCTTCTCCAGGGCGCCCTGGATCGTGGAGTCCTCCGTGTGCAGGTTGAGCTGAGGGCAGGTGGTCACCACGTTGTCCAACGCTTCGCCCCAGACCTCGAATTCGAGATTTATCACGAATTTCTTCTTCTTTTGCTCCACTGTATCCTTCCCCGGCCGGCGCACCGGCCGAATTGTTTGCCCGTGGATGTCACGTCCCTTATTTTATTAGTTTAACATGGCCCAAATCCATCCGCTTGTCAAATTACTCGCCGGGCCGGGGGAAAAGAGTGCCTCCTGAAAATGACGAAAACAGGCTGTTACTGGAGATGGCCGGGATCGGCAAGCAGTTCTCCGGCGTGCGGGTGCTGGAAGATGTCGACTTCGAGCTTGCCGCCGGGGAAGTCCACGTGCTGGCCGGGGAGAACGGTGCGGGCAAGAGCACGCTCGTCAAGGTCCTGGCCGGGGTTTATGACGACTACGCCGGCCGGATCGTACTCGGCGGCAGCCCGGTCCGTTTCGGCTCCCCGCAGGAAGCGCGCGAAAAGGGCATAGCCGTGATCTACCAGGAGATTTCCCTGGTGGGCGGCCTGAGCGTGGCGGACAACCTTTTTCTGGGCCGCGAGCGGACCGGCCGTGCCGGCTGGCTCGACCGCCGGAGCCAGGAAAGCGAAGCCCGGAAGATTCTGGCCGGACTGGGGCTCGAGCTGGACGTTACTCTGCCGGTCGATCACTATTCCCTGGGCGTGCGGCAGATGGTGGAGATCGGCCGGGCGCTGAGCGTTCAGGCGCGGGTGATCGTGATGGACGAACCCACCAGCTCGCTGGCCGAACCCGAAGTCGAGCGGCTGTTCGAGTTGATCGGTAAGCTCAAGGCCCGCGGCTGCGGGATTATCTATATCTCTCACAAGATGGAAGAAATCTACCGCCTGGCCGACCGGATCACCGTGCTGAGAGACGGCCGCCGGATCGCCACCGGCAAGACGGCCGAGCTGCCTGAGGATGAGCTGGTGCGGCTGATGGTGGGACGGGAGATAGTCGAGCAGTTCCCCGAGCGGCGGGGGCTGCCCGGCAAGGTCGTTCTGGCGATGCGGAATTTTTCGGTGCCGGCTGCCGAAGGATCGTCGCGGCTGGCCGTGACAGACTGCTCCTTCGAGCTGCGCGCCGGCGAAATTGTCGGCCTGGCCGGACTGCAGGGATCGGGCAACAGCGAATTGCTGCACGGTCTTTTCGGTTCTTACGGCCGCCGGGTGACCGGCGCGGTCGAACTGGGCGGGAGACACTTCGAGGTGCGCAGCCCAGCTGCCTCGATCCGGGCCGGGCTGGCGCTCTTGACCAGCGACCGCAAGGCCACCGGAAGCGTGGGCTGCCTGAACGTGGGCTGGAACGTATCTCTGGCCGCCCTCCAAAAATTTTCGCCCCGCGGCTGGATCGACCCGGCGGCAGAACGGGCCGCGGTCCGGGAAAGCCTGCAGAAGTTCAGGCTCAAGGCGGCCTCCCCCGGCCAGAGCGTGGACACTCTTTCCGGCGGCAACCAGCAGAAGGCCCTGCTGGCGCGCTGGCAGTTGACCGGCCCGCGCGTCTTCCTGCTCGATGAGCCCACCCGGGGAGTGGACGTTGGAGTCAAGCACGAAATCTACGAGATGATGAACCGCTGGACCGAAACAGGCTGCGCTATCCTGCTGATCACCTCGGAAATGCCGGAGCTGCTGGCGATGAGCGACCGGATCCTGGTGCTGAGCCGGGGAAGGATAGCCGCCGGTTTCAGCCGCGGCGAGGCCACTCAGGAAAAAATTCTCCACGCGGCTATGGCCGCATCCCCGAAGGCGGCATGACTGACCCGACCGTCGATGACCTGACCGAAAACCGCTTCCGCCAGCTCATGCGCTCACCCACCGTGCGCGCGGTGGCCTCCCTGGCAGTGGTGTTCCTGCTGGGCGTGGCGTTCAACGCCGAGGGAGCATTTTTCAAGTGGGGCACCCATCGCGACATGCTGCGCCAGGTGTCGGTCTACGGGATCCTTTCCTGCGGCATGACCCTGGTGATAATCACCTCCGGCATCGACCTTTCGGTAGGCAGCCTCCTGGGCTTCACCGCCGTGCTCTTTTCCATCCTGTCCATTCACCAGGGGCTGAGCCCCTGGCTGGCGATTCCGCTTACCCTGGCGGCCGGGACTGCCTGCGGAGCCATATCCGGAGCGCTGGTCGCCAGGTTCCTGATCCAGCCTTTTATCGCCACCCTGGCCATGATGGTTTTCGCCCGGGGGGCGGCCAAGTTCATTTCCGGCGGGCAGAAAGTGTCCACCGCGGTCCAGGCGGCGGATGGCAGCTACCAGTATGTGGAAGTGCCGAAAGTGTTCGATTTCATCAACTCTGCCGTGCTGGGCGACAATATCACCGTGGTGACCATCCTTTTCCTGGCCTGCGTGGCCGTCTCCTGGGTAATTCTCGCCCGGCTGCGCTGGGGCCGCTACCTTTACGCAATCGGCGGCAACGAGGAGGCGGCGCGGCTGAGCGGGGTGCCGGTGGGCCGGGTGAAGGTTTTCGCCTACGGCCTGGGCGGGCTTTTCTGCGCGCTGGCGGGTATCTGCCAAGCCGCCCAGGAGCTGCAGGGCGACCCGGAAGCCGGGGTGGCCTACGAGCTGAGCGCGATCGCGATCGTGGTGATCGGCGGCACTTCCCTGCGGGGCGGCCGCGGCAGCATCTGGCTCACCCTGCTCGGCACGGTCATTATCGGCTACCTGGAAAAAGTGCTCAGTATCAACGCGGTGGGCGAGGCGAGCCGGCTGATGCTCACCGGGCTGATTATCGTCCTGGCGGTCCTGTTCCAGAAAAGGCAGGGATAGAAAACCACGGAGACCAGTTAAATGAAAGTTTATCTTACCGTTGCGTTGCTGGCCGTCTCGATCCTGGCTGGCGGCTGTTCCGGCGGCGAAAAGTCCGGCCGGGGCCAGGAGCAGGCAAAGAAGAAATGGGTGATCGGCATGAGCCAGTGCAACCTGGGCGAGCCCTGGCGGGTGCAGATGAACGCCGATGTGCGCGCCGAGGCGGAGAAGCACCCGGAAATAGAGGTGGTTTACAAGGACGCTCAGAACGACAACCTCCGCCAGCGCTCCCACGTGGAGGAGTTCGTCAACAGCGGGATTGGCCTGCTGATTATTTCGCCCAAGGAGGCCGCCCCGCTCACTCAGCCGGTAGCCGAGGCTTTCCGGGCCGGCATCCCGGTGATCGTGCTCGACCGCCGCGTGCTGGGCGAGGATTACACCTGCTTTATCGGCGCGGACAACAAGAAGATCGGCAGGGCGGCCGGCAAATGGATCGCCCAAAGGCTGGGCGGTTCGGGTCGGGTGGCGGAACTCAAGGGCCTGATGACCTCCACGCCCGGCCAGGACCGGCACAGCGGCTTCCGGGAGGGCATCGAGGGCACGAACGTCGAGGTGATCTTCGAGGCGGATATGCAGTGGCTGGAACCCAATGCCCGCCGCGAGATGGAGTCGGCCCTGGCCCGCTTCGAAAAGATCGATCTGGTCTACGCCCACAACGATCCCGGCGCCCACGGCGCCTGGCTGGCAGCCAAGGCCGCCGGCCGGGAGGGCGAGATGGTCTTCGTCGGTATCGACGCCCTGCCGCAGGAGGGAGTGGTCTACGTGCGCCAGGGCATCCTGGCGGCCAGCTTCGAATATCCCACCGGCGGCCGGGAAGCGATTCTGACCGCGCTCAAAATTCTGAACGGCGAACCGGTACCGAAAGAAATCACCCTGCAGTCGCGCGTGTTCACCGCCCAAAACGTCGACAGCGGCGGCCAGTGGCTGAAGGACTGACCCCGGAGATCGGCCTGAAGGAGGAATCGATGAAGCGCCTGGTTCTCATTATCCTGCTCTTTGCCGCGACAATTTTCAGCCGGGCCGAGGCCGGCCGGATTCGCACTCGGCAGGTGCCGGCCACTCTCGACCTGCGCGAGCGCGCCCGGGCCAGCCTCAACTACCTCACCCGCCAGCCGGACCGGGCCCAGGGTATGCTCCCTTACTTCTGGACTTTTTTCGGCGATGGCCCGCCGGAGCTGCGTCATAACCATTGGGACTACGCCGAAAACCCGGGCCGTTTCCTCTACGGCCTGATCGCCGCCCGTCAGGTGACCGGCAGCCTGGAAGGCACAAACGAGGAGCGTCTCTTTCAGCAGGAAATCTATTCGCGCATGCGCGAAGAAGGGAACTGCCTCACCTGGCGGCCGGCTTACAGCCCGTTCTCCCGGACCCGCAACCTGCCGGAGATGAACCTCTGGGACAACCGCAGCCAGTTCATGGGCCTCCTGAGCCTGTATATGGCCTATGAGGAACCGGAGGTCCGCGCCAAGCTGGAAGGCATGATCGACGGCCTCGAGAAATACGGGATCCGGCGGGACAAGTATTTCTTTTTCGAGCGCGAGGATATCCAGCCCGGCCACGTGGTGAACCCTCAGCACGAACCGCGGGTGGGCCAGCATTCCACCGGCTGGATCACTCCGCTGGTCAAGTATTACCAGGTTACCGGCAGCCCGAGGGCTTTGGCGCTGGCCCGCGGCCTGGCCGACTTCACTGTCGATTTCCATAAGACTTCGGTGCGCCCGGGCCGCACTCTCGGGATCAGCAACGTCCACGGCGCTCTTTTCGCCCTGGGTGGCGTGATCCGGGCCGCGGCGGTGACCGGCGACCGGGAGCACATCGAATGGGCCCGCCGGCTGATAGATTACGCCGCGGACAATCTGGCCAGCGATTTCGGCTGGATACAGGAGATGGAGGGCCGGGACTGGATGAAGCCCGAGGATTCGCACTCGACCGAAACCTGCACTATCGTGGACATGCTCCAGTGCCTCCTGCTCCTGGCAGAAAACGGCTACCCGCAGTACTGGGACCTGGTGGAGCGCTATGTGCGCAACTATTTCACCGAGGCTCAGATTACCGACACCGGCTGGATGGCCGGCGAGGGACTCCGCGAGGACGACGTACTGTCGTCCTACACGGATGTCGCCGACCGGGTGCGCGGCTGTTTCGTGGGCTGGGGCGCACCCAACGACCTGGTGGACAGCCGCGCCCGCGTGAAAAACGCTATCCAGAACTGCTGCGGCCCGCACGGCGCCTGGGGGCTTTTCCTGGTCTGGCACCGGATCACCACCGAAAGCGAAAACGAAATCCGGGTCAACCTGGTCCTCAACAAGGAAACCGCCGCCTGTCGCATCGCCAGCTGGGTTCCCTACGAGGGCCGGGTGGAGGTCACCCTCTACCGCGACTCCCGGCTCCTGGTGCGTGTCCCGCCCAATGAAGACAAATCAAAGGTGCGCAGCCTGGTGGACGGCAAAGCGGTGAAAACAGCCTGGGACGGCGACTATGCGGATTTCGGCAGGCTTTCCGCCTGGCAGGCCGCCACGCTTGTTTACCCGCAGAAACAGGAATTGCGCAAGGAAACCCTGAATGGAATCGAATACAAGGTGGAATGGAAAGGCGCCACCGTGCTGTCTATCGACCCGCCGGGCCGGAACGTGCCGATTTTCCAGCGCGACAATTTCCGGGGGGACTCTGCGCCCCTGAAAACCGAACCGGACCCGGTGTTCCGGCCGGAAATCGACCGGGCGCTGATGGAGATAGATTGGTAGGGAAAGGCAGGCACAGAGGCACAGAGGCACAGAGGCACAGAGGCACAGAGGCACAGGGGCACAAAGGGCAGATAAAGGTTGGGCCAAAATAGAAGCAGGGTGGTGTGATCTTCTGACTTCTGACTTCTGAATTCCAAGGTAATGGTTGCCTGGGGGGGCTGCCATTGACTACTGACTACTGACTACCGGCTGTGAACACTTTCTTCCCTGGAGGACCAATGGAAAAAATCAAGGTTGCAGTAGCATTCTCCCTTCTCGTATTGACCGTAGCGGCAGCGAACATTTATGCCGGCTGGACCCTTACTGCCCTGCCGTCATCCGTGCGGCTCGACCCTGTGAGCGGAAAAATCATCGAGGACCGGCCGGACATCTACCAGATGCAGCCCCTGGGCGACCTGCTGGCATCCAACTGGGTGTACGACGGCAGCTCGGTGAAACTTTCCGCGGCCCGCGGCGAATACGTGTCGTTCCAGATCGTGATCGGCCGCACCGGAACAGACACCCTGCGGGACTTCTCTATCGAGGTGGCCCCGTTTGCAACCGGCGGACAGAAGCTGGCTACTCCGGCCGAGCTGTTCCTGGAATGGTCGGTGCGGGTGGACACCAGGAGTTTCGGCTACGACAGCGCCTCCTACGGCCCGGGCTGGTACCCGGATGCGCTGATCCCGTTCTCCTGTATGGGTGAAAGATCGCAGCGGAGCAGCCGGATCAACTATCCAATCAGCCTGCCGGACTTCCGCAACCGGATCGAGGGCCAGCGCTATCTGCTGGTCTGGGTCGACCAGTACCTGCCGATGGAACGGGAGGCGGCCGGGCCCGGAGTGTGGAAGAGCGAGGTGACAGTCAAGATGGCGGGCGAGGAAAAGCGGCTGCCGGTGGAGCTCGTGGTCTGGGACTTCGCTATCCCCAACGCCAACAGCCTGGCCGGCAACCTTCAGCACGAGGGCTTCCTGCGGAACCAGGATGAAAAAATGGAGCTGGCGGTCTGCCAGCTTCTGCGCCGCAACCGGATCGTACCGGTGGATAACGGTTACCGGCCGGGGCTTAAAGTCACGGCCAGCCAAGTGGAGATCGACTGGAGCGCCATGGACAGCCGCTACCTGAAATACCTGAGCGGCGAGGCGTTCACTGCCCGCTACGGCTATGATTTCGGCCCCGGCTACGGCGAGCCGCTCGAATGGCTGCTCCTGCCGTTCGACTGCTACAGCGACCACCGCGGCCCGGGTCGCCCGGGCTGGCCGGATATCGGCGACCAGAAAGAAGAACGCAAGCCCGAGAACCGGGAAATTTACATCCAGGCCATCCGCAAGTTCCGCGCGCACGTGCTCGAAACGGTCGATCCGGCCAAGACCCGGCTCGTCGTGTTCCAGGGCGGGCTGGACGAAAGCTACTACCCCGAGGCCTGGGAGCGGATGGTCTACTACGGGAAGCTTTTCAAGGAGTATTTCCCCGAGGCGCACTACCGGGTGGACGGCGGCTACAGCCGCGAGGCGATGGAGGTGATCCACGAGGCGATCGATTACTGGTGCTGCCACACCGTGGGCTATGACCTCGAAACTGTCGAAGAGTACCGCAAGCTGGGTATCACCGACTGGGTTTACGGTCCGGTGCTCTACGAGCGGCGCGGCAACAGCGGCGTAGGCAGCAGCACCTTTATCGACCTGGAGTTGTCCAACGAGCGGGCGATAAGCTGGGCCTGCTGGAAGTACCGCACCCTCACCTGGTGCAGCTGGGGGATCGGCAGCGAATGGCGGGCGGCCTGGTACAGCCCGGAAACCTGGAAGTTCGCCTCCCGCGACCAGCAGGGCCGGCTGGTTTACCGCAGCTATAACGGCAACGCCTTGGAAGTCTACGCTCCGGGAATCGTGCCGGGAGTGGGCGTGCCCTGCCCGACCGTGCGGCTCAAGAACATGCGGGATGGGGTCGAGGAGTACGAGATGCTGAAGCTCCTGGCCGCCAGGGACGGCAATCCGGCCAGGGCAGATGCCGCGGCGAGCCGGATTATCGAGCGGCCATTCGGCAAACAGAGCGTGGGCCGGTTCGACGTCTGGAGCCACGACCCGGCCGAATGGGACAGGGTGCGGATAGAGATTGGCCGGATGATAGAGAAGACCGGGCGTTGACAAGGATTATTTAATGACACAGGGGCAAGGCCTTCATAATGCAGGGTGAATATGCCGCGGCGGGGACTCCCCTCGCAGAGGAGATTGACCCCATCCGGATCCGCGGGCGACCGGCCGGTCGCCCCTACGATAAACCTGGAAATTGAGCGAAAACGGGCGAACACAAGGGCCCGCCTGTACGGCTCGGCTGGGGCGGTTCAAATATTACACACTCCGCCATTATTTAAGTTGCAATTGCTGAGAACTGCATCTTATTTTTGATCAGAAATGTCCAGCCTGTCTGGCGACTGAAACTTTTCTGGTAAAAGGTTTGTTTAGACCAACAGTGCGAAATCCGTGGCCGAGATACTGGACTATGCCTTTAGAAATTATAGGCCGTCCTATTAATGCCTGTCCCACCGTTTCCAGGGAGGTTTTAAAAAGCTAAGGAGTCACGGAAATGATTAAATGCTTATATGTTAGCTTGCGCCTGCAGGGTAGATTGAGATAGTCTATTTGTAAATCTCACAGACATATTCTTGCATTAATGGGTAAAATAAGCCGGAAACGTAGGCCCAGCCATGAGGACATCAACTCGAATTTTTTTCTCTATTCAGCTTGTAGTATCCTTTATGTTTCTGATCGCAGCAGGGACAAGGGGCAAACGGTTTGAAGGTATGTGGAAAGGCGCATTTGACTATGAATATGCGACTTATCACATGGAACTATCCATCGCTAAGAATGAAGACGGAAATTTATCGGGTAACCTTCGAGTCCTCGAGTCCGGTAACGAGGTGGGATACTTAAGTTTGAAGTCAGTGGTATTGAGCGGCGACAGTCTGATGATCCAAACGAGCTCTATTGAGGGCAAAGGAGCCATGTTAATTTTAAAAAGTGATGCCGGCAAGCTTGTCGGGAGCATGGGAGCGACATTTTCCGACAAGTTGGAGGGTGCGACCTGGAAAGTTGTTTTGGAAAAGGGGGAATAGGGAGAGCTATTTACCCTGATTTGCCTTCGGAATCGAAACCTGATAGTAGCGAAACATTAATGCCGCCACCGCCTGAATCTGCTCGATCAGACCCTCCGGCATCTCCCGCAGAGAAGTATTAAAATGGCGGCCTATGCCCAGCCATTTGTTACAAACAAGCCCTTTGGCCAGTATGTCAAAGGGCTTGTTGTATTAATCGGAAAACTTACATCAGGCAGCCTCTATCAATAATTTCTAAACTCGTCTCATACCGCCCACCCTGCTCCCCATTGGGTGAAGCGAGGTTCGCCGCTACAGCCATTTGCTCCCCCTTTGCAGGGGGATTCAGGGGGATTTGCCTCAGTCTAACCGCTGAAAACTGATCTCACCTCACGTACGGCCCCTCAATTGCCATCCCCTTGCCCGCCCGGTATTCCGCGCTTCCCTCGATTGAAACGTCCCCGCAGAGGTTGACTTCGAAGCCCAGTGCCCGGGCCAGGGCCGCCTTGGCGAACATGATTTGGTTGGCCGTGGCCGCATCGGGGGCGTAGCTCACCGTGATGTGGTTACTCTTGTGCTTGGCCATGAGCGCATCCCGGCTCACCCCGTAGAGCAGTCCGTGCATCAGCGGCCATTGCTCGGTGGTGGCCCGCCAGCGCCGGGCGCTTTCCGCTTCGGGCAGGCTGACCGCCGCCCCCCGGCCTGTGTCCAGGCGGAAACGGCCCTCGTCCAGATAGACCCGGCTCCAGACCAGCTCCCCGGCTTTGGCCAGCCCCTTGGTGCAGATGCCGTTTTCGATGAAATAGTCGTAGGGCTGACGGACCGCCTCCAGGCCGGCCCAGCCGCCGGGAATGTGGCCGGCCGGGGTGTTGCCGGACAACTCGAAGGCCCAGATGAATGCCTCGATCCCGATCTCCCGTTTGCCGAAATCGCCCCGGCCGTTGTAGAGGTCGCCCCAGCGCACATCGTGCTGGGTGGTTTCCCACCACAGCGGCTCCAGCCCAGAAGCGCGGTAGACGGCCTTACTCATAGTCTGGTCCACGGCGCAGCCCATGTCGGCTTCATTGGCGCACATGATCGGCTCCCCGGCCATCACCGGAACTCCCCGGTACTCCACCGGCGGCCGGTCGGTGCTGTTGAGCATGGCTTCCACCAGGTCGCTGGCGGCGGTGAGCCGGGCCAGGCCGAGCTGGTAGGCGATGCCCACGCCGTCCAGCCCCTCCTCGGCCACGTGCCGGCCGATCGCCGCGTACATCCGGCCCGATTCGAGCACCGCTTTTTCGGTGATGTCGGTAAAAGGATTGGCGCCGATGGCGAGCTTGAATCCCCGGTCCACCAGCCACTTCACGTAGCCCATCGCCTCGCCCCGCGGCACGTCCAGCATGCGGGCGTAGAGGTCGGATTGGTTGAGCCGCCGGAGCTGGATGCCGGTGCCCACCATGTCGCGTTCATCGAAAGCGGCGTTGATCATGCCCATGCAGAGGGGATCGTAAAGACCGATAATTTTCGGCCGGGCCCGGAAGCTTTCAGCCAGCCTGCCGCCGATAGCGATGGCCGCGGCGTAAGCATCGTGCTCTTGCGGGTCGAAGCGGCGGGCGTGGGAGAGCTCGTGCGTGATCCGCCCCCGGGCAAGCCATTCCTCCAGCTTTTTCACCGCGGGCTGGTCCGTGAACTGTTCGCTGCTCCAGAGGAGTGAGTGGCCTTTCTGGCCGGGACCGAACTTGTGCCGGGTGAGGCAGGCTTCCAGGCCCAGGGCGCCCACCAGGCCGGGCCAGGAGCCATCAAAGTTCGAGGCTACCAGGATCGGCCCGCGGTGCTCCCAGAGGTTGTAAACGATGTGGTTACTGTATTGCCAAACCGCCTCGGCCACCACCAGCGGCGCCTCTTTGGGGATGCGGCTGAATATCTCCCGGCCCTGGGCCTGGGTCTCGATGAAGCCGTGACCGAGTGCAGGATCTAATTCCGGGTGGGCGCGTACCAGTTTCCAGCCCCTGGCGCGGAAGGCTTCGCGGAGCTGTCGCTCGCATTCGAGCTGAGCGTCCTGGCCGGCCAGGTTGGCGGTGCGGCGGCGGTCGCCGCTGGCCACCAGGATGGCCTGCCTGTCAGCCGGATGAATCAGCTCCGGGCTTCCGGGTGAGCGTTCGTTCCAATTTATCATGTTCGGCTCCGGTGTTCAGTTGGCGGATACTGGAATTATTTCTTTCCCTCGTCCTCATTTCCCCAGAGGGTGGGCGAATTGCCCCGGCTGCGGCGCCAGGCGTCCCGCCAGCGGTGAATGTCCACCACGCCGATTTCCGGCAGGGGCCGGCGCGCCTGGCGGCCCTCGATCCGGGGAAACGGCTTGTGCGGTTCGGCCTGGTACCAGTAAGCCACCGAGGCCATTTCCAGGGTGAGGCAATTGTCGTGGCCGTGCTCGATCGTGGCCCGCAAACTTTTACTGAAGCGGACCGGGTCCTGGATGTGGAAGCGGTAGAGGTGGGTGCGGCCCATCCAGCCGGTCTGGCCGCCCAGCCGAACCAGGCCGTAGTATGGGTGCTGGAAGATCGTGCGCGGGCACCAGCTCATGTTGAAATAATCCTCGGTGCCGGTGCCGTGGAGGCTGGAGGGCCACTTTTCGCCATCGATGAAGAACATGTCATCGCCCTCGCCGTACCACATCGGCGTGGGCGTGGTGACGAAGTAGTTCACGCCCACGAACTGGCCGTCCCCGGTCGTCTCCATGAACAGGTAGTTGCGTTCGCCGGTAGTGTTCCTGCCCTGTTCCCCCAGGCTTCCCCACTCGTTTTCGCCCTCAGGCGGGGCTTCCGTGAGCTGATGGTTCCACCAGGCGTGGAAGCGGCCGACGTCCTGGTCCAGCTTCGCGTGCTCCTCGTAGTCCACGTAGTAGTAAAAGGATGCCACGTCCGCTTCTGAGTCGTTTTCCAGGGTGATGCGCGCTCCCCTGGCGAACGGCATCGGCAAGTATGAGACCATCGCCCGGCCTTCGTGCGGCCCGCTGGACAGGACCGGCGTGACGTATTCGTAGAACTCGCCCCAGCCCTGGCCGAAAAAGTCGCCTATCGGGGCCTGTACGCTGGGTTCGGTTTCGCCGTCCCAGAACATGCGCAGGATCAGGTTGCGCCGGCTCAGCTCGTCCCGGTGGTCGATCGTGACCCAGATGTGGGTTATCACCCCGGCGCCCTCGGCCTTGAATATTTCCGCGGTGCTGCCGGCCGGAATCCGCAGGGCGTCCCGGTTGCCGCCAGACCTGTCGTAGCTGGAGATACGCTTGCTTTTGACCGCCGGCTTGATCAGGGCCAGTTCCTTGAGATCGCTAAACTGCGCGGCCCGGGCGGCGTGGCAGAACACGAACAGAGACAGCAGGAGAAGAAAGGATCGGATGATTCGGGCCATGGGAGAGCTCCTTGCCGGACGGCGAAAGTTTAGCACGAGGGGAAGACTGTGAGCAAGATAAACGAGCCGCCGGAGAGGGTCAACAGCCAGCAGAACCGGCAGGCCGGAAGAGCCGGACCGGGTGAGCTCTAAAAGATAATAAAGGAACTTCAGCGTTGCGATTCCAGTAATACTTTACATGCTGCCAACCCTTTCCGGGCGGTTCGGAGACGGCTGGAGGCCTCGAATGGCAGGCTGATTGTCGCCTGCTATTCACCTGCCGGATCGTGAAAGGCTGTGGTACCGGTAAAAGGAGTATGGGAGATAAATTCTGAAGGGAGTGGGAAAAAATCATGAATAAGATGGCGGCAGTATTAGTTTTGGCGCTGGCCGCAGATTGTTCCTCGGCCGCAACGTCCCAGGCACAGGCTTTTTCCCCTTTCGCCTTCTCCTATGAAGTTCTGCCTTACGAAAATCTGATCAATCCTCCCGGCGGCACCTTTCTCGAAGTCGCGAAAATCCAGGCACAGAAGCTGCAAGCAAGCCTCGCCTTTCCGCTCAGGTTTGCCAGGGAGGAAGGGCTGTTTATCGGAACGGGAGTAGTCTATGAGCGGATCGACCTGGACTACGAGTATTGGAACCAGGCGGCTGTTTGGCCGGTGCGGATCGGCACGCTCCATTCGGTCGGCCTGCCTGTCAGCCTGCGCGGCAGGCTCGGCGAGAACTGGAGCTTGCGAGGATACGTCGTCCCGGGTCTGGAATCCGACTTCGAGAGCCATATAAGCAGGAATGATTTTTCCGTGCAGGGAGAGTTCGTCGTCCAGCGCAGCTACGGCCGGGGCCTGATCCTGGGGATCGGCGGACTTTACACGAGAGACCTGGGCCGTCCGTTTCCGCTGCCGGCGATTGCCATTGAATGGCGCCGTGGCCGCTGGAGCGCAAGCGGGCTGCTGCCGGTCAGGTCACAGATAAACTATGATGTTATGCAGGAGCTGAGTTTCGGAGGTAATTTCAGGATCAGCGGCAGCCAGTACCACGGCGATCCCGAAATCTACGGCGTCGCCGAACCGGAAATAAGGTACCGCGATTTCACGCTTGGCGGAATAGTCACGCTGAACGCCGGCGGCGGCTCCCGGCTGGAGCTGGAGAGCGGGCTTGCCTTTTCCCGCCGTTCCCGGCTGTACGATAACGGTACCCTGGTTTCAAACCTCGACCTGAAAGATACGATGTACACCCGGATCGGGATCAGACTCGGCGGCATAGGGGGCGGTAGAGGAGGGGGCCGGGGACGCGGCCGGGGCCGGAGTTGAGCCACCGGTAAAGCGCAGGCGGAGGCTTTACTGCTTTTCCAATCGGCAGGAGAGGCCAAAGACTTCGGAGGAATCGACTTTCTCTTGCTGACTGCTGCGGCCGGCAGATGAAACCCACCTGAGAGAGTTTTAACGCCCACGGAGGGGGCCGGGCCGGCACGTTCATTGCGGTTCCACCCTGGTGCGGATCACCCCGGCGGCGGGTCTTGCAATGAACGTGCCGGCCCGGCCTTACTCCGCGGCTCACTGAACCTCGCCTACAGTTCCCGCACCCAGATGTTGCGGAATTTCACCGGATGGTTGTGGTCCTGCAGCATGATCGGACCCTTGGCGCTCTCGGTCGAGCCCATCCGTCCTCCGGTCGGCACCACCTCCACGTGATCCTGTACCAGCACCCCGTTTTGCAGCACTATCACGTTGGCTTTTTTGGTTACGCTGCCCTTGGCGTCGATAACGGGTGCGCGGAAGATAATGTCGTAGGTCTGCCATAATCCGGGCGGACGGTTGGCGTTCACCAGGGGAGGCGCTATCTTGTAAATCGCGCCGCACTGGCCGTCGTAATAGGTCTCGTTTTCATACGAATCGAGGATCTGGACCTCGTAGTTGCCCTGGATGTAGATCCCGCTGTTCCCGCGGTCCTGGTCCTTGCCTTTGGGCGGGGCGGGCAGGCTGAATTCGAGGTGAATCTGCAGGTCGCCGAACTCGCGCTTGGTCTTGATCGGTCCCTTACTGACAGTCAGCGATCCGTTTTTGACTGTCCAGGTCGGCGCAGCGCCGTCCGTCTGTTCCCATTCGGCCAGGCCGGAGCCATCGAACAGTACGATGGCATCGCTGGGCGGTCTGCCTTCCAGCGTGCTGATCACAGTGGGCGCCGTGTCTGCGGTGTAACAGGTCGACAAGGCGAACACGGCCAGGATCGCGGCCGCGGTCGCAAAAGCCTTTTTGAACATGAGTTCCTCCGGAAACAGGTTTGAAGTTGGAAGAACAGCCGGATAAGTGTATCGGTTCTGCCGGAAATCTTCGGGTTTTGGCATCCCCACGACGAAACGGCCCGCCTTCATGGCCGGTTCTTCCGGAAATCGACAGTCGGCGGGGAAAGATTATTGATAATAACTGGCTGGAATTGGTAATTCCAGAAAAATAAGAGGCTGGAGCGTTTAGCGCACGGGGCGCTGTTCCGGTGCATCCGCCGGGAGTTACGGAAATACCCGGACGGCTGACTGAACACCGTGTAAGCCGGCAGAGGAAGACGCCTGAAAGGAGTGTCGTCCATGGCTACTCTTACCGGGGATTTCGATCAGGATATTATCTCTTTTGCCGCTCGAAATGTCCTGCCGATTGAAGAAACGGCCTGAAATTATCACTTTTTCCTTGCTTAAAGCTCGAATCGATGTAAATTTTATAGCCTGGATATTCGCCTGCGGGCGGATATTCTGTAGTCGATTGGCCCGGTTTGCCGTAAAGGGAAGTCCGGGCGCGTGCTTCAATTTTTGTTTAAGGAGTAGCCAGTATGGCAAGGGGTAAAGTCAAATGGTTTAATGAAGCTAAGGGATTTGGCTTCATCGAACAGGAAGACGGCGCTGACGTTTTCGTGCACTATTCCGCGATTCAGTCGGATGGCTTCAAAACCCTCCATGAAAACCAGGAAGTGGAATTCGAAATCGTCGAAGGTCCTAAGGGCCTGCAGTCTCAAAACGTAAGACCAGTTTAAGGCTGCGTGCTCTTTTACTGGAGCCCCGGCGGGTAGAAACCCGCCGGGGTTTTTTTTGCCCTATTCCCTCCGCGGTCAGATTCCGGCGACAGCAGTGGCGAACTCCTGCCTGCCGGTCCCCGGGTCTATCCAGCCGCCCACCTTGTCCTTGCTGAAATGGAGTCTGAACCCGCCCGCCTGCACCTCGACGGCCTCGTCTAGGTCCTGGCAGACCGCGGCCGGCACGCTCTCGATTTCAGAATCGGTGGCGGTCAGGACGTGAAGGAAGTAATCTACCTCCCGTTCCCCGCCGGGCGAGACTTCGATCCTGGCTTCCGGCGCCACCCCCCGCTCCTCAGCCGGGGCATGGCTTGTCCCGTTGTAGTTGTACAGATTTTCTCCGCTCACCACCTGAACTGCGGCGTCGGCTGGCAGCAGGGTCTGGACGAACAGCCGTCCCCGGCCATTGGTGATTACCAGACTGCCATCCTGGCCGGAGGGTGTTTTCATCGCCTGCAGGAGCCAGGTTTTCCTGAAGGCAGGCTCGGTCGATTTTACCCGGTCGAAAATGACGAACGTGCCCGGCCGGATGTAGACGATCTGCCGAGTGAAATAATCGAGCTTGGCCGGGGAATAGGCCCGCGAACAGTCTCCGGCGGTGTAGAGATAGGCGCCCCGGTCCTCGTAAGCCGTCAGGTCGGCGATGTCGTAAAGCTGCCGGTCGCGCAGCCACTCTCGGGCATCGCCCACCGCGCCGTTGTGATGGGGGAAATGGTGGTGCTGGCCGCCGTCATTGTCGATTTCCCCGCCGAACTGGCTCCTGAAGGCCCGGATGTCGGGCCAGGTTTCCTCCGGGTCGCGGACCAGGAGCGTGCTGTGGGCTATCGTGCGCAGGTGGTAGTTGACATCGTGGTCATCGCCGAAGCCGGCATACTGGCCGCCGTCGGCTGCCAGCTCCTCGTGCCTGTAGATCAGGAAATGACCGTTGTCCAGGTGCTGATGGGCCGTGAAGCGGTCGCCGCACTTGAAAAAGAAGTAAGTTGCGTCCTCGTCCCAGCCGCTACGGGCATAGACGTAGCCCGGCCCGGGGCTGACGTGTGAGAGCTTGAAAGACTGTAGGTCTCCTTTCGGCACACTCGTGTCGCGCCAGAGGAAATCCTTGTAGGCCTGGGAGCGTGAACCGACCTGGGGCGTGGTTTCGTTGAAAGCGTGCACGACCTGATGATCGGGGTCGTCGCGGAAGCGGTTGACCAGGATTCTCCTCGCGTTGAGGGTCTTGTCGCGGTCGCCGCCGTAGATCCTGCCGCCGCCGTCCCCCATCGGAATGGGCCGGTGCGAACCGTATTCGCCGATTCCGGGGTACATTTCGAACATGCCGGCTATCGCGCGCCGGCCGAGGAATTCCGGTGACATGGCGAAATAGTCCACTCCCTCGACACGCCGGGCCACCTCACAGAAAAACATCCATTCGTAAGACCAGTAATGCACGTAATAGCCCTCGGCCCAGCCCCCGCCGTCTCCGGCCAGGGCAAAGGAAGGCACCACTCGCTCGCGGTACTCCTTTTCGATCGCCGCCACGATTTCCGGCGCGCGCTCGTACTCGTAATAAGTGGCGTAGCCGGCCAGGCCGTAGCCCCAGTGCTTGTAGGAATACCAGGCGTTGTGGAAGACGTGGGTTTCGCTGCGGACGTTGGCATCCACGGTCCTGCCGAAATAATCGAAAAATTTCTGCCGCTCTTCCTCGCTCCAGAGGGGCCAGCAGAGATCGTAGGCCAGGGCCAGGTCCGCCAGCATGCTGCCGAACGGTACGTGGCCTACCATGATCGGCTCGCCGATCTTTTCCAGGGCGATATCCACCGCCTGCCTGCCCTGCGCCTGGTCTCCCTCGATCACGTAGGCCAGTCCCAGGGAGATGATTTTCGCATGACGGTCCGCCTGGCCGCTGCGGGCCGCTTCCAGCACGCGGGACCAGACCTCCGGCCGTTCGGCCGCCAGCTTTTTCAGCCAATCCGCCGATCCCAGCAGCCGGGGATGCTCTTTCGGCACGGGATGCCTCCCGGAGGAGCTACTATCGCCTGACTGCGAGCAGCCGAACTGTAAAATCGCCAGGGCGGTCACGGCAATCAGTTTCACGGCCTGTCCTGTCATCTCCCTGTCTCCTGTATAGTGCGTTCAGTTACGTATGCTCGTGGCGAAAGAAAGTCATAATATCGTCGGGAGCGTTCGCTTCCTCTTCCGTCAGTGGCCGGGCCTGGCCGAACGGATGAGACAAGCCACGACGTCCAGCACGTTGATCCTGTCATCCCCGTTCAGGTCCGCGCAAGTCTTCTGAACGTCCGAGGGGGTCTTGATCCCGGCGGCGAAGCGGATTATCTCCAGGACGTCCGCCATCCCCACCTCTCCGTCGCCGTCCACGTCCCCCGGCAGAGTGCAGCCCTCGCTGGCGATAGCGAATCCCACCTTGCTCACCGTGAAGCTTACGCTCCAGCGCCCTACTTTTACCGTCACCGTATCGCCTTTCGTGGATGAAGAGGCGGCCTCCACGCTCGACACGGTCGAATCGGTGGCGGTGAGAACGTTGAGAAAAAGATCCTCGGCGGTGTAACTCAGGGGTGAGATTGCGACCCGGCATTCGGGCGCCGGGCCGGTGTCGAATTCGGGTGGGTAGTTGCGGCCGCCGTAGGTGTAAAGAGAATCTCCGGCGTAAAACTGGATTATCGGCGGCGCCGGCAGCAGGGTCTGCACAAACAGCCTGCCTCTGCCATTGGTGACCACCAGGAAGCCGTTGCGCCGCTCGGGCACTTTCATCGCCTGCAGGAGCCAGGTCTTTTTGTAGGATAACTTTTTAGCTTTCACCCGGTCGAATATCACGAACGTGCCGGGACGGATGAAAACGATCTGGCGCGTGAAGTAGTCGAGCTTGAGGCTGTTGTTGGAGCGGCTGCAGTCGCCGGCCATGTACAGGTAATCGCCGGCGTCCTGGACCGCCAGCATGTCGGCGATGTCGTACAACTGGCGGTCGGCCAGCCAGGCCTGGGGGTCCTCCACCGCGCCGTTGTGGTGCGGCCAGTTGTGATGCTGGCCGCCATCGTTGCCGCTCACCGTGCCGACCCGGATGTCGGGCCACGATTCCCCAGGCAGGTCGATCAGGATCGTGCTGTGGGCGATCGTGCGCAGGTGGTAGTTGACGTCGTGGGACGAGCCGAAAGTTTCGTAATGGCCGCCGTCCCCGGCCAGCTCTTCGTACTTGTAAATCAGGAATTGGCCGTTGTCCAGGTGCTGATGGGAGGTGAAACGGTCGCCGCATTTGAAGAAAAAGTAAGTGGCGTCCTCATTCCAGCTGCTGCGGGCGTAGACATAGCCCGGACCGGGGCTGTAGTGGCTGAGCTTGAACGATGAAAGGTCGCCCTTGACCACGGTCGTGTCGCGCCAGAGCAGGTCCTTGTAGGCGTACACTCCGGTGGCGGAGCGCGGCGTGGTTTCGTTGAAGGCGTTCACCACCTGATGGACCGGATCGTCCCGGTAGCGGCTGACCAGGACCCGCCGCACGGACAGCACCTTGTCCCGGTCGCCGCCGTAGACCCGGCCGCCGCCGTCACCCATCGGAATCGACCGGCGCGAGCCGTACTCCCGGATGCCGGGATAAGTCTCGAACATGGTCGCCACGGCGCGGTTGCGGAAGAACTTCGGGGCCAGCTCGTAGTAATCCAGCCCCTCGCACCAGCGAGCCGCCTCGCAGAAAAATATCCACTCGTAATTCCAGTAGTTGACGTAGTAACCCTCGGCCCAGCCGCCGCCGTCGCCGGCCATTTCCAGGGCCGGGCCCGCCCGCGTGCGGAAGTCATTTTCCGTCACCGCCAGAATCGACGGCGCCCGCGGATTTTCGTACCAGGTGGCGTAGCAGGCCAGGCCGATCCCCCAGTTTTTGTAGCCGTACCAGCCGTTGTGAAAGGGCGAGGTTTCCGAACCGGTGTTGGCGTCCACGGTGGCGTTCATATAGGTATGGAAGGCGCTGCGTTCCTGGGCCGTCCACCACTTCCAGCAGAAGTCATAAACGATGGCGCAGCGAGCCAGGTCGTGCCCGAACGTCTCGTGGCCGATCCGGACGGGGGCGTTGATGTAGTTCAGCGCCAGCCCGATCGCTTCCCTGGCGTAGGCGCTGTCGTCTTCCACGGCGGCGACGATCGCCAGCGAAATCATCTTTTCGTGGTCGCCGGCGTCCGGGTTGTGGGCCGCATTTTTCGTGCGGGTGTAGGCATTTTCGCGGTCCCGGGCCAGTTCCCTCAGCCGCTCCACCGGTCCCAGCAGACGGGGATGAGCGGTGGGCACGGCGTGACGGGAAGTGTCCTGGACGCTCTGGGCCCAAGCCGGTCCACCGAGGGCCGAAAGCAGAAAAATCAGCAGGCAGACTTTATTAACCTTAAGCATGGCTCGGGCTCCAGTCCAACCTCTGTCCGGCAGGCTCAGTAATCGCGGATAATTTCCTCGGCCAGCTCGAACTTGCCGCCGCCGGTCTCGATTTCCCCGCCGACTCTGTCGGTGAGGAAACCGATCTTCGTCCCATCCAGGCTTAGCTCCACGCGGGAGCCGTCCAGCCTGACCGCGGCGCGGGGGACATCGCCAACCGTAGTGTCGGCCGCGGTCAGGACGTGCAGGAAATAGTCGGTGCGGGACGGCCTGGAGGGCGACACTTCCACCCGGCAAGCCGGCGCCGGGCCCACTTCCAGGTCCGGCGGGAACCGCTTGCCGTCCACCAGATAAAGACTGTCTCCGGAAACCAGGCGGAGATCGAACTTTTCCGGCAGCAGGGTCTGCACGAACAGCCGGCCCGCGCCGTTGGTGACCACCAGCAGGCCGTCGCGTTTTTCAGGCACCTGCATCGCCTGCAACAGCCAGCTCTTGCGCAGCTCCGGCCGGGTGGACCGCACCCGGTCGAAAATGACGAAGGTGTTGGGCCGCAGAAACACGATCTGGCGGGTGAAGAAGTCGAGCTTGGCCTTGCGGTAGGAGTGGCTGCAGTCGCCGGCGGTATAGAGGTATTCGCCGCGGTCCTCGAAAGCCAGCAGGTCGGCGATGTCGTAGAGCTGACGGTTTTTCTCCCAATCCTCGGCGTCCTGGACCGCGCCGTTGTGGTGCGGCCAGTCGTGGTGCTGGCCGCCGTCGTTGACCACGGGCGTGCCGTAGAGATGAGTGTGGTAGCGGATGTCGGGCCAGGTTTCGGATGGATCGTAGACCAGGATCGTGTTGTGGGCGATACTGCGCAGCATGTAGTTCACTTCGTGGGCGGTGGCGAAAGAATAGAACTGGCCGCCCTGGCCGGCCAGCTCCTCGCGCTTATAGATCAGAAAATGGCCGTTGTCCAGGTTCTGGTGGGAAGTGAAGCGGTCGCCGCACTTGAAAAAGAAATAGGTGGCATCGTCCTGCCAGCTCGAGCGGGCCGAGATGTAGCCCGGCCCGGGGCTGAGGTGCGAGAGGTGGAAGGAAGACAAGTCGCCCTTCACTACGGTGGTGTCGCGCCAGAGGAAATCCAGGTAGGCGTAAACCGAGGCGCCCACTCGCGGGGTCATTTCGTTGAAGGCGTGCACCACCTGATGGTCCGGGTCGTCGCGGAAGCGGCTGACGAGGATGCGGCGCACGCTGAGGTTTTCGTCGCGCTCGCCGGTGAAGACCCGGCCCGCGCCGTCGCCCATCGGAACGAGCCGCCGCGAGCCTCTTTCGCTAATCCCCGGATAGGTCTCGAACATGCTGGCCACGGCCCGCTGGCCCAGGAACTCAGGAGAAAGCCCGTAGTAATCCACCCCGGCGCATCGTCTGGCGGTTTCCAGGAAAAAGCACCATTCACAGGTCCAGTAATTCACGTAGTAGCCCTCGGCCCAGCCCCCGCCGTCGCCGGCCATAGCCAGTGCGGGCAACGCCCGCCGGCGGATTTCGCGGTCCAGGTCGGCGAAAATCTGCGGCGAACGCTCGTTTTCGTGCCAGGTGGCCAGGGCCGCCATCCCGATGCCCCAGTTCTTGTAGCTGAAATAGCCGTTGTGGAAGGGGCTGGTTTCCGAATTGACGTTGGCGTCCACGGTGCGATTGAAATAGTCGTGGAAGTTCCGCCGCTGCTCGGTTGTCCAGAGGTCGAAACAGAGGTCGTAGACTAAGGCGCAGCGGGCCAGGTCGCTGCCGAAAGTCTCGTGGCCGGTCCGGACCGGGCCCTCGATGTACGTCATCGCAGCCTTGATCGCGGTTTCTGCGCACCAGCGGTCGCCACGTACGGCATAGACCAGGGCCTGGGAGATCATCCTTTCGTGGTCATTTCCCTCAAGCTCGATCGCCACCTCGGTGACCCGCTGGAAATCCAGGGGTTTGGCGACGGCCAGCTCCCCGAGGTAGTCCGCCGGCCCGAACAGGCGGGGGTGCCAGCCGGGCACCACGAAATCCAGCGCCCACAGTGTAGTAAAGGACACAAGCGATAGGAAGACAAAAAGTCCCGGAACAAACAAGCTTGATTTTATCGGCATGGGTCTGCCTGAAAGAAAGTGGCCGGTAAAGGGATCGCAGCCCAATGAGAGACTGTTCCGACAGGTGAAAATGCCCGGAATCAGATTACCGGTTAAACGTCTGTGAGTCAAGAAGCAGGCGCATCCTGACCTTATTATTCACAAGTTATCGTAAATTCCCTACAAAAAACCTGAAAAGAAAAATTTTTATGAATAATCCCGGCTGACAAGCCGGAAACTTCGATGAACGGTTCGGCCACTGTTATGGTGAAACCGTGGTTATTTTCAGCCGGCTGCCCGCTCTCCCAATACGGAATCCCTTGACAGTCAAAAGGTTGTACTTATCGGGCCGGAGAGTTCCTTTCTGCACGGAGCGGCCGGTGGCGAGGTCGATATTTTCGTAAGCGTAAGCTTTTCCCGGCTCCACCGTGAAACTTTGCAGCCGGCGGGGAGTGACGTCCGCCGTGGCCTCGAAGCGCCTGCCGTTCAAGGGCTCGATCGTCACCCCGTACTCGTTCGGCCGGTCGACCGGATCACGCCAGAACAGGGTGGCGTTGAGCCAGCCGGCCGGGTCGCCGTTATCGGCGGAGGTGCCGGGATCGTGATTATTGGAGGCGAAAGAGAGCGCGGGGTAGCTTTCGTCGCGCCGCAGCCGCCGCAGGTCGATTTCATAATGTTCAGGCGGGACGCCGTATTCCGACCCACGCGGGCCGGCGTGGCCGCCTGTACTCCAGAAGGCGATCAGGGCGTGGCCGGTTTCCTGCATCGCCTGGTAGAAAAGCCGCGGCCCCTCCCAGCCGATCAGCTTGTCCTGCTTGCCGTTGAGGGTCATGATCACCGGGAAATCCACCTCGGGGCGCTCCCGCACGTATTTCACCAGGTCTGTCCGGTCGAACACGCCGATCCCCTCATTGGTGAGGATGTTCTTTTCCCGCGGCCCCCAGTGCATCGTGCAGATACTGTCGGCGTAGGGCGACATCCGGAAAAAGTCGACGTTGGGCACGCGGGCGAAAGCCGAGGCGAAAAGCTCGGGATAACGCAGGGCCAGGTTCAGCGTGGCGAAACCGCCCATGGAGCCGCCCTGAATGTGCACCCGGCCGGGATCGATGCCGTAGTTCTCGATCACCCAGCGGATGGTCCACAAGAGCCGCCTTTCATCGTAGTTAACGTTGATCCCGCCGTAGGGGTCTTCGCGGTTGTAGAAATTGGAGTTCAGCCCGAACCAGAAATTCGAACCGTTGCCTTCCCAGCCGGCCACCGCTCCGCCGTGGAATGTGACCGTGCGCATGTCGGGGTAGAGGATCACCCAGTCATCGCCGAGAGTGTGGGCGGTGCCGTAGCTGCCGCCCGCGCCGTGGAGGTTGACCAGCAGCGGATGCCTGCCCCGGGGGTTGTGGTTCGAAGAAGTGGTGACAGCGAAGCGCCAGGCCATGCCCTCCCTGGGGTGCATGTCATTTCCCACCCAGTGGCAGTAGACCTCCGCCGTGCCGGTAGCGGTCCTCAGCCTTTCGATCAGCACCGGCTGGACCAGGCCCGGGTACTCTTGGACTGCACGCTCAAGGCTGTTCCTGCCGGGGAACAGGCCGCCGGCCACCTTTCCTGCCGAATCCAGGCTCGCCACCGCGTAGAAGGCATCCCCCCGGGTGTCGGCGGTGTGGACGAACAGGCCTCGGCCGGGAGCCAGCGGCTCGCCCAGGCTGGTGGTGACGAATCCGCGCTCCTGCTTGAAAATCGCCCGGTGCACGTAGTCAAACCCCGAGCCGGCGGCGACAGATTCGGCGATTACCCGGGCCTGGGAAACGTTTTCGTCCGTGATCCGCTCCGTGTGGCGCAGGACCCGGTAGGCCCGGACTCTGGCGGTGTCGGCATCGGTCCAGTAGAGGAAGGTCTGGCCGTTGCGGAATTCGGCCCGGAGGCTGGTGGCAAGCAGGGAATCGGGCCGGGGCATCTGGCCCGAGACCAAGCCGGTAGAGGTTAGAATCAATATCAGTGAGCAGAACGCATAAGCGGAAAAGCTCGAGCGATATGGAAAGCGCATGAGTCGCCTCCGGGAGGTAGAAGTTCGAGATGGCAGACACCCGATTAACAGGCACTGACCGGAGGATAATATTGTTAGCATTATTCGGCGGGCAATGCAAAGGATTTGAAAGAGAAAAACCGGCCTGAACCCGGCGCCAGTTCGGATATGAGGGCACCGTTCCGGGGAAAACTCGGTACTTGAATATGTTCATCGATAATGATAGCCTTATCTATGGAAGGCTATCCACGAATCGGCAGTTCAGGCAGTGAGCACTCTCAGCCGAGCCAAACGGATAACTCACAGTGTAATGGTGAAATATGGATAATATACCGGACGAAAACCCCGATTTCCCAGAGTCGGCCATCGCCGCCTTGCGCAAGGGGAACAAAATCGAGGCTATCAAGATTGTCCGCCTGCAGTGGAAACTGGACCTCAAGGACGCCAAGGACCGGGTGGAGGAGTACGTCGAGAGCCAGCCGGAGCTGCAGAAAGCCATGAAGGAAGCGCAGGCCGGAGCGAGAAGCCGGTTCATTGAAATGTTGATCGCGCTTACCTTGCTGGCAGTAGCGGCCTATTACTTTCTGGCCGGAAAATAAAAAGGCGACAAGCGTAAGAGTGTGCTTTTGTCGCCCCTTTTTTTGGTGCCGGCGGACGGAGTCGAACCGTCACAAGGTCGCCCTCGCGGGATTTTGAGTCCCGTGTGTCTACCAATTCCACCACGCCGGCAAAATCGGTCTCGTTCAGCATTATGAGCGGGCTGAAATATAAAACCGTAAGCGTCGGAAATCAACTTCCCGGATGGGAAAAGCCAGCCTTACCCGGCCCTACCTCGCTGACAATCAGCAAGTTATCCTCTCACACCGGCGAAATTTCAGTTGTCCCGGCCGGGTCAATTCCTTAATTTCTATTCGGCAAGGCAGGAAGATTGCTTTATCCGGATGATTCAAAATTGCCACAAAACCTGTAGGGGCCCCGATTCATCGGGGTGTCTGCCCGGTATTGAGAAAATATTTTTATTCTGAGGTCGCACACAGGGGTGCGCCCCTACACAAAAACGGATTAGTACCGTTTTTATGAATGATTCGGATTGAGCCGACAACTTTCCATTTAAACCTTAGTGACACGGGAGTCGAAATGCTTGACCCGGTAGTGGAACAGAGAGCCAGGAGCTGGATGAGGCCGGAATTCGGGGAGGCGACCGCCGCCGAAATCAAAGCGCTGTTCGACAGGCAAGCCTGGGAGGAGATTAACGACCGGTTCTACCAGGAGCTGGAGTTCGGCACTGGGGGGATAAGAGGAGTGCTGGGCGCCGGCACCAACCGCCTGAACGAATTCGTGATCCGCATGACCACCCAGGGCCTGGCCAATTACCTGCTGCTGCAGGCCGACAGCCGGAAGCTTTCGGTGGTGATCGCCCACGACCCCCGGCGCAAAAGCCCCGAATTCGCGCTCGAAACCGCCCTGGTGCTGGCGGCCAATGGGATTCGGGCCTGGCTCTTCCCAGAGCTGCGGCCCACGCCCACCCTCTCTTTCGCCGTGCGCCACCTTAAAGCCACCGCCGGCGTGGTGATCACGGCCAGCCACAACCCGCCTGAATACAATGGCTACAAGGTGAGCTGGACCGATGGCGGCCAGATCGTTCCGCCCCACGACAAGGGAATTATCGAACAAGTGCGGCTGATCAAGGCCCTGGATCAGGTAAAATGGATTTCCCGGGAAGAAGCCGAGGCCAGGGACCTGTTGAAGTGGCTGGACGGAGAGGTGGACGAGGCCTACCTGAGGGCGGTGGCCGGACAGGTGATCCAGCCGGAGGTGGTCAGACGGGCGGCCTCCCGGCTCAAGGTGGTCTACACCCCGCTCCACGGCACCGGCGTGACCATGATCCCCAAGGCGCTCGAACGGATGGGCCTCACCCAGGTGGACGTGCTGGAAAGCCAGCGCCGGCCGGATTCCGAATTCCCCACGGTGAAAAGCCCGAACCCGGAGGAAAAGGCCGCCCTCGACCTGGCGATAGCCCGGGCCAGGAGCATGGGAGCGCAACTTGTGATCGGCACAGACCCGGACTGCGACCGGATGGGCCTGGCCTACCGGGACGGCCGGGGCGAATACGTTCTGCTTAACGGCAACCAGATCGGCTCGCTGCTCTGCCACTACGTGCTTTCCAGCCACGCCGGACGGGGCAGCCTGCCGGCCCGGCCGGTGATCATCAAGACCATCGTCACCACCGACCTGCAGCGCGAAATCGCCGATAGTTTCGGCGCGGAAATTGTGGAAACGCTCACCGGGTTCAAGTACATCGCCGAACAGATCAAGATCATGGAAGAGGAGGGCGGGGAAAGGACTTTCCTGTTCGGCGGGGAGGAGAGCTACGGCTACCTGGCCGGCACCTACACCCGGGACAAGGACGCCGTGGTGAGCAGCCAGCTGATCTGCGAAGCGGCGGCCTGGTGCGTCGACCGCGGCGTCACGCTCGGCGATTACCTCGATGAAATCTACTCCGCCTTCGGCTACTTCGTCGAAAGCGGGGTGTCGCTGACTCTCAAGGGCCAGGAGGGCGCCCGGCGGATTTCCGGCCTGATGGATAATTTCCGCGGGAACCGGCCCGAAGAGATTTCCGGTTCGAAACTCAGCGCCTGCTGGGACCTGCTCACTAACCGGCGGGTCAGCCTGGCCGATGGCAGTGCGGTTACGACGAATCTGCCCGAAGCCAACGTGCTGGTGTATTTCCTGGAAGACGGGAGCAAGGTTTCGCTGAGGCCCAGCGGCACCGAGCCGAAAATCAAGTTTTATTTCAGCGTGCGCAGTAAAGTACCGGCCGGAGGGAAACTGGCCGAAACGAAAAAGGCCGGTACTGAAAGGATCGTTAGGCTGCAGGAAGATTTCATGAAGCTGGTCGACCGGAGGCTGGCATCTTTGTAACCGGAGTGCATAAAATTTGTCTTTTCGAGATTTATGTAGGGGCGCACCCGTGTGTGCGCCCTCTTACCATCGAGAAATTTCCGAACATCGGGCGGACACAGGGGTCCGCCCCTACGGTGATTTGCAATAATTTGTGAGTCCGGAGTAAGTGACGATTGCGGGTCAGAGGTCGGTGAGGAAGCCGCGGCCGGAAAGCCCGGCAGCCAGCGCCTGTTCTCGCGCCTGGTGCAGTTCCCGGGGCGAAGGCCTTCTGGCGATTTCGGGGTCGCGGTCGGCCTGGAAGCAGGGCCGGTACTGCCCCATGATGTTCACGTAGGAATCCGGGGAGAGGTTTTCGGCAATCCAGCGCGCCCAGTCGGCGGTGCCGGCCAGCCCGGAAGGCAGCACCAGATGGCGGATCAGCATACCCCTCGCCGCCGTGCCGACCGGCGAGAGCTGTAAATCCCCCACCTGCCGGTGCATTTCCCGCAGCGCCTCCCTGGCGCGGCTGCCGTAGTCTTTCGCCTCCAGGAAACGGGAGGCTGTCCCATCGTCGTAGAACTTGACGTCCGGCATGTAGACGTCGATCACCCCCTCCAGAAGCTCGAGAGTTTCGACCCGCTCGTAGCCGCCGCAGTTATAGACCAGGGGCAGCGAAAGCCCGGCTCCGGCGGCAATCGCCACCGCCTCGACGATGGCGTGAACGAAGTGGGTGGGGGTGACGAAGTTGACGTTGTGGCAGCCCTGGCGCTGAAGGTTCAGCATAACAGCGGCGAGCTGGTCGGCGTCCAGCTTCCGGCCTTCTTCGTAGTCGTGGCTGATCTCCCAGTTCTGGCAGAAGCAGCAGCGCAGGTTGCAGCCGCAGAAGAAGATCGTGCCGCTGCCGGCGGCGCCCACCAGCGGCCTTTCCTCGCCGAAGTGGGCGAATGCGCTGCTGACCCGGGCGGCGAGAGGGGAGGCGCAGATGCCGGTTTTACCGGCGGCGCGGTCCGAGCGGCAGAGGTGGGGGCAGAGCGTGCAGGGAGAGGCCAGCTCGCGCAGCCGGAGAGCTCTTTGCTGCAACTGGTTCGATTCGTGGAGCCTCAGGTAGGACGGCTGCAGCATGCTTAAGGATTTTCCCGCTGATAGCGTATTTCTGAAATGACCTGCCGGTTGTTCTCCAGGATCACGTTGCTGCGCTCGACCAGCTTGCCGGCGGCGGCGGACAGCTTGGTATCCCGCGCGGCCGCCTCGTAGTCGGCCAGGGCCTTTTCCCGCAGGTCGGTGGCTCCCCGCATGACCTCCTCGGTCAGCTCGCCTTTCCGGATCGCGTCATCGTAATCGAAGGATTCGTCCTCGGCGTGGTCAATGCGCTGGGCCAGCTTGTCGTAGATTTGCCCGCGCAACAGATGGTAGTCTGAGGCGGGGGAGAGGGAGATTGCCTGGTCGAGAATCTCCAGCGCCTGATCCAGACGGCCGGCGGCCAGTTCGAGTTCACCGATCCGCGCCTGGATCGCCGCCTGTTCAGAGGGTTTGGCCTGCAGCAGCGCCTTGTGGTAAAACTTGAGCGCTTCATCCCGCTGGCCGGCCTTGCGCGCGCTTTCGGCCATCTGTAGCTGAAGATAAGGGTAAGTGGAGTCCTGGATGGCGACCCATTGGAAATAGCCATAAGCCGCCTCGGCGTGGCCGGTTTCCAGAAAGGCCGTACCCAGGGCGAAACGGAGCTTGACCCGGTCCACCAGCTTGCTGTCGCCGATCAGAGTGTCTGCGGACAGAAAGAGCGGGACACTTTTCTGGTAATCGCCGGCGCGGAAAGCCACGATCGCCTGGTTGAAATGTTCGGCACCCAGCTTTTCGCGTTCGGAGCGGACTCCCGGGTTCTGGCCGGAGGCACTGCCTGCAAGACATAACAACGACAAGTAAACCAGTGTACGGAACATGTTTTGTCTCCGGTGGCGATTGCCGATAAAAAGAGGCCGCTCCTTTTGACAGGCTGCGGCCCCTCTCGATTTCATCTTTGGGACGTCCTCACTTGGTCTTTTCGAAATAGTCGATCTGCTGCTTGATCTTCGTGAGCCGATCCTGCAGCTTGCCTATATTCTGGATATGAGCCTGAGCGCTTTTAGCCAGAGCGCCGGAAGTGACTTTTTCCAGATCGGGAACCGCTTTTCTGTACAAATCGGCCGCCTGGTCGGCCCTGGCGACTGTCATCTGGCCCTTCTCGATCAGCTCGTCCATGTCGGCGTCCTGATCGAAAGAGTAATCCAGCTCGTTGGCGTAGTCGTGGTAGGCGGTGCCGCGCAGGAAGTAGACGGTGATTTTCTTGCTGTTTTCCAAGAACTTCAGCGCATTGGTGTAAGCCTCGATGGCCTGGGAGAAATTGCTCTGCTCCCGCTGGCTGATATAGCCGATCTGTTGAAAAATTGTGCCTTTCTGGGAGTCATCGGCAGACTTCAACGCCTTGTTGTAATACTCGATGGCCTTGTCGTACTTTTTGTCCCTCTGGGAGTAGATCCCCATGTTGAAGGAGGCATTGGGATAAGACGGGTCCAATCCGATAATTTTAGCGAGTGAGGCTATTGCGCCGTCGAGGTCTTCCGCCTTGCGTTGAGCCAGAGCCAGCAGGTTGAGCCGGTCGCAGTGAGTCTTGATCCAAGCGGGATTGGCGGGGTCCGCGGCCTGATTGCAGAGTTCCACCGAACGCAGCATGTGTGCGACGGCCTTCCGGGCTGTGCTTTTGGCGGCCGCCGAATCACCGGCAGCTTCCAGATCGTTGGCCTTGTTGTAATAATAATAAGCCATCTGGTGCCGGATACTGGGCTCTTCGTCCCTGATCTTGAGCAACTTCTCGTAGACCTCGATGGACTCGTCCGGCCGGTTCAGTTTCGTCAGTGCGAAAGCCCAGTACTGGGTGTAGGCGTAATCATTCGGCTTCAGTTCAGCCAGCTTCTTGAAATGTTTCAGCGCACCCTCGAAGTTTTCGGCGGTGAAATAATAGTTGGCCAGCGCTTCGTGCGCCTGAATGTTGTTGGGATCGAAACCGTTGAGGATGTTCTCGAATTCCGCCACCGCCTGATCGTTCTGGTTCGACTTCAGGTAGCACATCCCTATCATGTAATGGTAGTTGATGTTTTTGGGCTCCATCTGGACTAACTTCTGGTAATTTTCCAGAGCCTTGTCGTAAATGGCGCTGTTGAAGTATGAGCGGGCGATGGACATGGCGCTGATTTTTTCCGAGGCGGTTACTATCACGCTGATACAGTTCTTCGCCAGGTCCTCGCACTGCTTTTCGCTCTCGACCGAAAGCTGTTCGCCCGGAATTGTATAATCGTTTTTCGGGAAAACGTATTCCACCCTGGCGGAACAGGCCGTACCCTTGCCGCCGGGCTGGCTGAATTTGGTGCGGGCGTAGATCGCCGCCTGCAGATCATCCATCATCTGGGGAAGGATCGAGTCGGGAATGGAGTTGGCTTTGGCCAGGTTGTGAATTTTGAGGTAATTCTCGTAATCCTTTTGCGTCACAATGTCGAAATATCCAGATTTGTCGAGCGCTTTGGCCAGGTCCCACTGGAACTGCTCGACTAACTTGCGATCTGTCCCATTTTCCGTATCGGGCGGCAGCACCAGGATCTTCGGACGCCCGGTTTGCGCCATAAGCGTATTATTACAACAGAAAACGGCGAGAATGAGTAAGGCCGTTAAAATGCCGGGTGTTCTTTTGAATCGCGAACTTTTCATTTTACCTCTCCGCAGCGATTTTGTAGGATACATCCATATTGAAGTTCTTATTGACATTTTTGACGGCGCCGCCAGCAGATTATTCATCGCCGGCGTCGGGATAACCAGACAGCGCCCCGGTGAACCCCCCACCCCTAATTAAATGTTTATGTGCGATAATTGTTTCAAATCGAACTTAAACTAAAGAAATTATAGATGGCTCCGAATCTTGTCAACATTTTAACGTCTTTAAATTTAAAACCGGTTTTCAGAGGAAGCCTGCCGCTGCCTTTTGGTGGTCCGGAAGGCCGGCTGCCGGTAAAATCTCAATACCTTATCCTGTAGCGGTAATCGACGCTGAAATGGCCGCGCGAATCGGTCTGGCTGATTATCGAGCTGTTGCGGTCGATCAGGTACTCGATCTGGGCGCTGCGGGCCGAGGGATCGATTATGTCCTGGGAGATACTGAAGAAGATCGATTCGAAGAGGAACTCTCCCATGGTGACCTTGGCACTCGCGCGCTCCCCGGACTGGGACTGGTCGTTGCCGCGGTTGAAAAGCTGGCTTTCGAAGCTGAACTCGTCGAAACCGGTCAACTCCTGCAGGTAAGGGTTGGCCTGGTTGAGGGCCAGATTGGCGGCCTGGTCCAGGAACTTACTCTGCGAATAACTCGATTGTTGTTGAAACTCCCGGTAAGTCTCGTCGAATATGACCAGCGTACGCGCCTGTTCTTCGGTCAGGGGCGGTTCGATCTCCCGGTCTTCGCGGTCCCTGACGGTGATTTCGAACTGCGGGCTGTTGAGGGTGCCGCCGATATGCAGGTAAAAGGTGTTGCGATCCACTTCATACTGCTCCCCCGGAATACTCGGCCCGCTCGAACTCCTCGAACCCAGCACCGATCCGGCCAGGTCTGAGCGCAGCACCTTGCCGCGCACGTCGCGTTCGGCGTTTATGTCCAACAGCGGATTGAGGCTGGACTGGCCCTGGAACTGTATCGAGCCGTAGCGGATACGGAAGCGTCTGCCGAAAAGGGAATAATATCCCGCCACAGTGGTGATCTGGCCGGTAACCTGGGGTACCGAATCGGACTGCACGGCGCGCAGGCTGGCGGTGAGCTTGATGTTGGCGTTGCGGTTACGCAGCCAGAAATTATTGATCGCTCTGAAAGTCAGGTCGTAGTCGATAGGGCTCAGCGGCAGCTTCACCTCTTCCTGGGACGAAAGGCTCTCGCCGCCGGTTATGCCGCTCACCGCTCCGATCAAGGGGTTCACTTCACCCTCCACCAGCTCGACGTTGCCCCGCATCACCGGTGCGTCCAATGGCCCGCTGACAGTCAGGTCGGCGTTGAGCTTGAGGCTGGTGACGTCCCTGAACTGCTGCATGATCATGTCGCGGCCGGTGACCTGCAGCTCGATACTCTTGGGCCTGAACCCTTCCAGCGGCATGCGGCCCGACAGGGAGATCAATCCCTCCGGACTCACCGACTCGATTTTTTCGAACTCCACCAGTCCGGGGCTGAAGATGGCCCGGCCTTTCATATTGTTCAGCCGGAGGTTGATCGGCGCGATGACGCCGGTCCCTCCTTCCAGGGCCAATTCTCCCTGCAGAACCGGAGCGGCGGGCGAGCCGGTCAGCGTGATTCGTCCGCCGAAAGTGCCGGCAGTCAGCGGCACGTTGACCGTTTTGATCGCAGAAAGCGGGAACTTGCTCAGGACCGCCTCGAGCGAAAGTTGATGGTCGGACAGCCGGCCGCTCTCGCGGGGCTGAGTTATCAGTTCGACCGGCAGCCGGCCGCTGGCCAGGCAGTGGGCTCCTTCTTTGGACAGCTCGAGCCTTTCCACTTCCAGCATCCCGGCGCTCAGCCTGGCCTGGACGGTCAGCTTGTCCGCCCGGAGTGGGGCGAAGCGGGCGCTGTCGACCGTGGCCTGGAGGCGTCCTTCGAGCTCGGCCGACGGCCCCTCGACCTCGAACTTGCCGTCCAGAGTGCCGCCGACTTCGAGACCGCTGTCCAGCAGCTTCGACACGCGCGAAACGTTGATCCCGGCGAAATCGGCATCGGCCTTGATCCTGCCGTCCAGACTGTACTGCAGGCTTCCGGTCAGAGTGCCGCCGAAAAGATCGAGGTCGGCCTTTTCGACCGACAGGCTGTCGCCGTTCAGCTCGAGCCTGGTCCGGGTCTCGGTCCGGGCTTCTTCGCCGCGGAACGCTACGAGCAGGGAGTCGAAATACACGGTGGCAGGTGAACCGTCGGCCAGGCCGATGTAGGTTCCAGTGGCCCTGGCGCTGGCCGTGGAGTCGAACACCACCACCATCGGCGTGAAAAAGACCATGCCCGGCTCGGGGATCTCGGCCTTGATCCCCAGGCTGTCGAAGTGGGCATCGCGGAGGGTGATCCCCCGGATGCCGACTTCCGTCGTGCCATCCGGCCTCTCGAACAGGCTGTTCAATTGGCAGATTCCTTCCAGCCGGGCGAATTCGATTCCCAGCAGGTAGCCGTCCAGTATGGTGAAACTGCCGCGCATCTCCGGGTCGGAGGGATTGCCGGAGAAGGTGCCGGAGAAATCGCAGGTCCCGGCCAGAGTGTCCACCGGCAGGTAGCGCACCACCCGCTCACCGGGCATCCGTTCGACGGTGATGAACAGGAAAAGATCGTTCACGTTGAAATCCATGTCCCCGATCGCCGTGGCGGCCGCCTGGCCGAAATAGACGGCGAGGTTGTCGATCTTGAGCTTGCGGTCGTCGTAGCTGAACTCCCCATCGGCCGAATCCACCTGCGTGCCTTCGAGCCGGCCGCTGGCCGACAGCAGGCTGCCGCGCAGCTGCAGGTCGTCGCCGGTGTATCCCGATCCCTGGAACCTGAACTCTCCGCTCAGATGGGCGTCGAGCTTGGCGAAGGCGCTCACCCCCAGGCGGGTCAGGTCTATCCTGCTGGCCCGGGCTTGCACACTGTAGCCGGGATTTTCCCCGCGGAAGCGGAACTCCATCCGGCCGTCCGTCAACCGGCCGTCCCAGATCGCGGCCGAGACTTTTTCGAAGCCGAGCACGCCGGCGGTATAGCGCAACCTGCAGGAGAAATCTTCCGGATGCTGATAAAAGATATCCGCCCGCGGGAAGGAAATGTCGGCTGTGACTGCGGTCGAGTCGAAGGTACCGTCGAAAGTGACGGAAATTTCGGCTGTACCCGAGAGGTAGTCCCGCATCCCGAGCTCTGGAGGCAGGTGAGCCATTTCGAGTGTGCCGGGCCGCAGCTTGATTTCAAATTTCCTGCTGTTGAAATCGACGAAACCGTCACCGGTCAGGTCCGTTCCGCCTTTGAGCACGCGGGTCTTGCGCAGACTCAGCACGTCACCCTCGATCGTAAAGATCCCCGTCAGTTTGCAGCTGCCCAGCGACCAGTAGGAAGTTTCGAGGGAGGAACCGTAGACTTCGATGATGTTCTCGCCGCCGATCTTGGTATAACGGCCATCGAGGTAGTTGACCAGGTTGTCGATCGGTTGTTTGTCGATGTCTTCGAGCCGGACGCGGCAGTCTTCGAGCAGGAAGCGGCGGATCCGCAGGCTCACTCCATCGCCGCCACCTCCACCGCTTCCCGGTTTGAAGATCCGGTTGAGGTTGACCGGGCCGTCCCCGTTCTCCTTGTGTATCCAGAAGTCGCCCTGGTGGATGTTCAGCTTCGAGAGGGTGATCCCACCGCGCCAGAGAAGCTGCAGGGGATCGAAACTCACCTCCACCTCACCGCTCTTCAGGCAGAGGCGGTCGGGTTCGAACGGGTCGGTGATCTCGAAATCATAGAATATGAAATGCCCCAGGGTGGTGGTTTCCACCCGGGAAAACCTCACTTCCGGGGCGAACAGGCGCGGAGTCTGCATCTCGACCCAATAGGAAAACAGCATGGCCAGCTCCCGGCGGTTGGTCTTATAGAAGACATAAACCAGCACGATCAAGGCGACGACCAGAAGCAGCAGGAACCGGCCCAGGATTAAGAAAGGCCGCTTGAGGGCATGTAATATTTGTTCGAGTGGTTTCAATTGACTGCTCCGCGAAACGACTGTCCGGATCGTTATATCTTACGCTGCCGGTGAAATTCTATACACCGGGCGAGCCGATTTGTTGGCCGCAAGTGTTTCAGAACGAATGGCCGATACCGAAATGTATTCTCCCCCAGCTTGCGCGCTCCCGATCGATCACCTCGCCCGCTTCCCTGACCACATCTGCCGAGAAGTTGTTCAGCTTCCAGGCGGCATCGATCCGCAGCGGGCCGACCGGCGTCCGGTAGCGTAAGCCCGCCCCGGCCGTGGTCAGCAGGTGAAAGCGCTGGTCGAGGTGCAGTTGGCTGAAAACGTTTGCCGCATCCAGGAACAGCACGCCGCCCAGGCTGTGCCAGACCGGGAAGCGCAGTTCGAAGTTGGACTGGATCAGGATGTTGCCGGCCACGTTGCGGTCGTTGATCGGTCCCACCGACAGTTCCCCGTAACCGCGCAGGCTTTTGCCCCCGCCGATGTTGAAAGCTTCCGTGGGCGGAACGCTGGGAGTGCTCTCGAATTCCCTGACCTTGCCCAGCTTGATCTGCCCGGCGAGGATAATCGGCGAACCGCCGGGTAAACGGTAGAGGGGTTGAAGGTAGCTTCCCTCGAAACTGAACCGGTAGAAATTGATCGAACCGAAAAGAAAAGGCCCGCCGGCCAGGGTGGACCGCAGGACCACCATGTACCCTCGTTCCGGATTGAAGCGGTCGTCGCGCTGGTCGAACATCACCAGCGGAGTGATCAGGTTGGTGATGTTGTTACCCCGGTTGTCGACAATACTCTGGTCGGCGGACAGCGTGTCGACGTTGAAAATATTGCGCTGGTTCAGCTCCAGCAGAAGGCTCAACTCGCGCCTCTCGGTGATCATGTTGCGCAACAGGAGGTTGATTCCCAGCTTTTCCTCGTCGTGGTTGGCGTAGGATACTTTTTCGAACAGGCCGGTGGTGCTGGCTTCTATCCGCGAGTTGAGGAAGTAAGGCTGCCTGAGCGTGAGCGAGGAGCTGTAGGAGTATTCGTAGGTCGGATTTTTTTCGAATGGCTGGTAGGTGACCCGGGTGAGTTGGATCAGGCCAAAAGCGCGCTGAAAAAGATTGTAGTTTCCCAGTTCGAGCCAGCCGCGCAGGCCGTCCACGTCGCCGATACCGCCGCCGGCGCCCACGGCGCGGAATTCGCCTTCCGACACCGAGATGCGGACGTCTACCACCGAACTGTCCTGCTCGTGGAAATGCAGCTCGTGGCGGATATCCCGCAGGACCCCGATGCGGAAAAGATTGGCTTTGCTGCGGCGCATCTTCTCCTCGGTGTACACTCCGCCGGGGCTGATCTCGAGCGCTTTCGTGATGATATAGGTTTTGATCTTTTCGTTGCCGGTCACCTCGATCTCGCCCACGTTGACCCGCGGCCCCTCCGCGATGTCAAAATAGACTTCGGCCTCTCGTTCGCTTGCCGGGAAGTAATAATGATCTTCCACCCGCGCGTTAAGATAGCCGGCATCGTGGTAGCGATTGGCGATCCGCTGCTTGAGCTGGCCGAGCTTGCGGGCATCCAGAGGCCGGCCTTCCGCCACGTCCACCATCCCCAGCAGGTCGCCGGTGGTGAACACCGTGTTGCCGGCCACGGCGATCTTGGCCAGCATCGTCTGCCGGCCCTCATCGATCCGGATCGTGATGTCAACCACCTGCTTTTCTATGTTGATATTTTTCTCGAATTCCTGAACCTCGGCCTGCAGGAAGCCCCGGCTGCGGTAAAAGGCGAGGATTCTGGCCCGGTCTTCCTCGGCCTGCCATTCAGCATAGCTCTTGCCCCGGCTCAGGGTCATAATGGACAGAAGCTGTCCGCCGGTGACCCGCTCGTTTCCGACAATGTCGACCCTGCCCACTTTCCACTGTGCCAGAACCGGTCTGAACGAGGCGACCAGCAGGAGCAGAACCAGGGGAAGGGAACGGACGGTACGGGCCAGAGCGACATCAGTAAGATGAATACTTTTCAAGTCGGCACTCAATAGCGGGTTTCCAGTTCATTGAGAAAAACTGACAAACTCTGTAACACCTTGAAACTTAGCCCTGCTTGCCGCGCCAGTCAAGGAACCGCTGCTCTGGCACTCGCTGAATTCCCGCTCTCGCGGGGCCCCGGTGGACCGGCCGCCGCAGGATCGGCAGTCAACCTGTTTACCAGGCACGGTTGATAAAGTTTCGGCGGAGCAAGCGGTAAAAAAGTTCTTCACCACCGGGAAAATAATGTTACTATGCCATAAAATAATTTTATTTACTATGGGAATATTTTTCCTTCAAGACCCGGTGGTTCTGATGATAACGCAATAATATTCCGCAGATTACATTTATCATTCAGTGGCTGAATAATGAATTGCCACATCTGGCACACTGTTTGCCTTCAACGGACGTGACGATAATTCCATGGATGGAACCCGGCTTTCAGGGAAGAAAGTCAGATGATCAATCTAACGGTATTAACCCAGCTTCTCGGAACTGCAGCCCCGGCCGATGCCGGCGGTCAAATGAAAATCGGCGGCGGTTCCGGGACTTCCTTTTCCAATGTGCTGGGCACGATAATCGGTGATTCCGCCGGGACGGCTGAGGGTGCAGCCAGCCCGGTGACTTTCGGCACCGCCCTCGGTCTTACCACTCTGGCCGCTAACCCGGGATCCGCGGCTGGCGAAGAAGCCTCTACTATTAATAGTACAGACGCACTCAGCGGTTTCGACAGCCTCATCGCCCGGCTACTCTCCAGTCTGAACGTAATATCCGGAAAAAAATTCGTCCCGCTCGACATGGTTCTCCAGACTCCCGGTCTGGATGCCGATCTGCGCCAGGCGCTCGAGGAAAGCCTCGGTAGCCTGGAGGGCGATTCGGTGCTGCTGGTGGCCGAGGAAGACCTGCGCAGGTTGATGGTCGAAGGACTCTCAGGCCTGACCGGTACTGCCGTTCCGGCCATCCTGATCGCCGAAAAAGGCAACCACGGCGATGTGGTGATGAAAGCTGTGGAGCTTTCCGCAGCCCGGGCCCAGGACGCAAACGCCCAGCTTCCCGCGCAGCAGCTCGAATTCTCGATTTCCCTTCCTCTGGAACCTCTGACTGATACTATAATAACAAATAACGAAGATGGGACTGCCGGTGAATCGGCCGGAACCGCCGGTGATGAAATCGAATCTCCGGACGAGTATTATCCGCTGTTGAATGCGCTGGCCCTTCTGGAGTCCATCCTGAGCGCGAAAGGCGTCGGCCAGGAGGATATGCCGCTGGAAGCCGGCGTGACCGCTGGCGCCGATCCGGTTTCCGCTGTCGAGCCTACCTCCGGAATCCCTGTCCCGGCCGGCATGGTTGAAAATCCGTCCGCTGGTCAGCTGCAGAAGGAAATTTATCGCCTGCTGTCGACCATCCAGTCGCTGGTGGACAGCCTGTCCGCAGCCGGCGACGGAGCCACGGACTCCGCTGGATTGAGCCCGGCGGGTGAGGAAGCGGCCCGGAAGGATATTCTGCTGTCCCTGATTAAAGTCGTCCGGCAGGGGATCGAAGATTCGAATCGTACCGGTGAGGCCGGCCCGGCCAAGGATGCTCTGGCTCTGGCCGAAAAACTCTCCGGTTTCTCCCGGCTTGGATTGGAAGAAAAGATTGGGGCTCTCAGGGAACTGGCAGTCAGGCTTGCCGGGTCGGTAACCAGCCGGACTCCGGCAGCGGACGGTGAGACTGCGGCCGCAGATACCGGCCGGCTCAACGAGCTGCTGGGACAAATCCTGGCCGCTACCGGCGGACTGGATGCCGGAAGCGAGATAACCGGAAATTCCGCTGCCTCGGCTGGGCCAAAAGTCGATAGATTGCACCCGGCCGCCGAATCTTTCCTGGCGGGCTCCCCGGCGCAGGAAACTCAGGCTGCGGCTTCAGAGGGCGCAACGGCTGGAAGCGGGTCGGCCGGTCAAGTTGCTTTTGGCGGCACAGAAAATCTGACCGCGCCGGAAATCACCGTTCCTGACAACACTCCCGAGCAGGTGAGCTTTGCAGCCAGTGGTCAAGCCAGTGCTCAATCCGCAGCGGCGGCCGAAAATGGCTCGCAGCCTGCCACCGCGGGCGACATCGCCCGGGCGCTGGAAGCCGCCGCCGACTTGATCCTGTCGTTCAAAGGATCTATCACCGCCGCTCAGCAGCATTCCACTAACCGGAAACAAGCCGGAGAATCCGCCGGCCAGACTGCCGCCGCGCTCGGGACTGAAACCAAGAGCAGCCTTACTTTTACCAGCGGTATCGGGAAAGCCCTTACCGATGGTCCGACCCTGACTACCGCAGCGTCAACCGGGAGACCGGCTGACAGTCCGGCTGTCGGCAACCCGGGCAATGAAACGCCTTTGCAACAGTCTTCCGCCGCCGTATCCTCAAGCTCCCTCTCGACTGGAAGCGCACCGGATAACGCAAAATCCGTTCAGATTCAGGATGCAGTTTCACGTATCGTGGACAGCCAGACCGCCGTGCCCGCCGAAGGAAGCAGGATATCAGTGCCGGTAACGCTGTCCTCTTATCTGAAGAAGAAAGAAGGCGCCTCAGGCCAGGCGGCAGTGAACAGGGCGGCCGCCGAATACAGCAAGCTCGGTTCGCAGACCTCGTCCCAGAGAGGTGGGCCGACCCTGGCGCAGGCGGTCGGGATAGCGGCCGGCGACCTTCTCGAAGCAGTGATCGGCTCCGGCGGCGATGATAAGGCCGGCGGCAAAACTGATCGCGTGGAGAGCCAGGACGGACCGAAGAGCGACCAGCTCCAGGGCGCGTTCCGCGGCGAACTGGCTCTGGTCAGGGATTCCGCTCAGAAAGCCGACTCGGCCGGCCAGGCCAGGGCCAATTGGCCGCTCAACCAGGCCGAGGCTTTCGAAAAGATAATCAATGCCGCCCGCACCGTCCGCACCGGCTTTTCCAGCGAGATCAGCCTCAAGCTCGAACCCGAACACCTCGGCCTGATGCGCGTCCGCCTGTCGGTGGACGACAACCAGGCGCTGAACGCCCGGATTCAGGTGGAAAGCAACGAGGCCCGCTCGCTGATCGAAAACAGCCTGCACCGGCTGCGCGATTCGCTGGCCGAACAGGGGCTTAAAGTCGAAAAATTCTCCGTAGACGTGCGTCAGAACCATAACCAGGAAAGCGGCCAGCAACATTCCAGCGGGCCCGGCCGCGACGGCAACGACCACTCCCGAGGCTTCGGATTCGCCGATAACAACCAGAACGGTAACGGCGCCGGCCAGGACGGTGAAATCTCCACTGCGGCTGCCGATCAGAAAATCGAAAAATTGCTAAAGTATTCCTACAGCACTCTCGAATGGGTTGCCTGACAGGCAATCGAAAGGAGACTATCAGTCATGCAGGTCGAGACGAATACAAATGCACTACCCACCTGGGCTTCACAGCAATCAGGGATAGAAAACGTCCAGGACCGGTCGCAGTTGATGAAGGACGACTTCCTCAAGCTGCTGGTGACGCAGCTCCAGTACCAGGATCCGCTCAATCCGGCAAGCAATCAGGAATTCGCCGCGCAACTGGCCCAGTTTTCGAGTCTGGAACAGCTCACCCAGATGAACAAGAGCCTCGAAAGCAGTCTCGATTCTGATGCGGTCCTGGCTAATACCATCAACAACAGCCTGGCCACCGGATTTCTCGGCAAGGAAGTGCATGCACTGGGCGACATCGTACAGCTGAAGCAGGGCGAAAGCACGACGATCCGCTTCTCGCAGACCAAAGCCAGCGTGGATACCCTCGTCAACATTTACAACACACAGGGGACCCTGGTTCGCACTCTCGATCTCGGGCCGATCCAGGCCGGCGGATTCCAGACCGAATGGGACGGACGTGACCAGGACGATACGGGCCTGCCGAGCGGGAACTACAGTTTCGAGGTGCAGGCTTACGATCCGGAGGGTAACGGAATCGACACGGCCACCTTTATGATCGGCCTGGTGACGGGTGTGCGCTACCTCGATAACCATGCCACTCTGCTGATGGGCGACCGCGAAGTGCCCTACGAAAACGTCATCGAGATCGTCGACCCGCAGTACGGGGTGGAATGAAATGTTTGAGTCAACAATCGGAACAATCAGTTTATTCTTCACATAAACGATTATCACCGCCGGCCGCAGGGACTGTCGGCCAGGGCAGCGACAAGGAGGTCGTAAAATGAGTTTACAGAGTACGCTTTCAACCGGAGTATCGGGACTCCAGTCAAACAGCACCCGGTTGAGTGTGATCGGCAACAACATCGCCAATGTCAACACGGTCGGCTTCAAGGCTGGGCGGGTAAGCTTCAACGAGTTTCTCGTCCAGACGATCAGCGAGGCCAAGCGGCCGATCGAAGGAGGCAACGGCGGCGTGAACCCGGTCGCCTTCGGCTTGGGCGTGGGAATCGCCAGTATCGACAACCTCTTCACCCAGGGAACGCTCGAGTCCACCGGTGTGACCACGGACCTGGCACTTCAGGGCGAGGGATTTTTCGTGGTGCGTGACGGCCAGCGCAAACTCTACAGCAGGGCCGGCGCCTTCCAGTTCGACGGTGTGGGCAACCTGGTGCAGAACGGCACGGGATACGTGGTCCAGGGCCGTCTGGCCAACACCAGGGGCGTGATCCCCAGCGGTTCGCCGATCGAGGACTTGGTAATCCCGATCGGGCTGACCACGCCGGCCAAGTTTACCACCCGCGTGGAATTCAAAGACAACCTGGATGCCAACAGCGGTGTGCTGGCCAAGACTCTCACTATCGGCACTCCGTTCACGATCCGGGCGACCGGTGATATCGCCACCGGCGTGACCGACATCAACGACCTGGCTCAGACGATCAACTCGCTGGACGAGGGCGACCGGATCAAGATCAACGGCACCAACCCGGAAGGCACGATTGCCGCCGGAGTGTTCCGCTACGGCACCGGCACCGAACTGTTGCCCGATGGCAGCACGGTTGCCCGCGACGGCACCACGCTGGCCTCGCTGGTCAACGTGATCAATAACTCTTTCAAGGGCGTCACCGCCTCGATTGATTCCAACGGTAACATCGTGATGGTCGACGAATCGGCGGGCGCGAGCCAGACCTCGATCAGCCTGGCGTTCGAGGAAGACGCTCACGAGGCCACCGTGCTGGGCGTCCCGATCCAGAACACCTTCCTGCCCGCACAAGCAGCCCAGGCTATTGGCCAGGCCCTGAACTTCGGCCCGGGCGGCTTCCAGTTCACTTCGGACGTTCAGGGCGCTCAGTTCTCACGCCAGATGGTCATAGCCGTAGGCGGAGTGGACAGCGGCCGCGACAACACTATCACCATCGGTCAGGATACCAACGGCGACAAGGTCTACGATACGCTCGCTGAACTTGTCAGCGCGATCAATCAGGGTATCAATAGCGATCTGGAATTGGCCGGATCCGTGCAGGCCGTGGCCACCACCGACGGCGCCATCAAGTTCATCACCACCAGCCCCAGCGATTTCGTCAGGCTGGATACCGTACCCAACGGTGATGCGACGTCGCTGCTGGACCTGGGTTTCACTGCCGGTACCGAGGGCCAGGGTGTCGGCGAGGGCGGCCTGAACCTCAGCACGCTCAAATCCACTAACCAGTTCATAATCCAGGTCGGCGATGACCCGCAACAGAATGTCTCGCTCAGTCCGCGGGTTTATGTGACTGTTGAAGACCTGGTCGCCGGGCTCAACGCGGCCATCAACTCCAACTCCTCGCTCAGCGGTGAAGTCACCGCCTTCGTGGACTTCAGTCAGGGCGAAGCCGCCGTGAGCTTCAGAACCAACCGGCCGTCAGCCCAGCTGCAAATTCTCCCCGGCACCCAGGCGCCTCCGCCAGGCGGCATCAAAATCTTCGACGCCCTGGGCTTCAATGACGCCACCAAACTGCTGCAAGACGGTATCCCGGGCAACGATACTGATTTCAACAACATAAGTACCGATGGCAACGCCACCAGCTCGATCTCCCTGGCCGCCTTCAATCTGACCCAGGAAGGCCGCGACGCCGCCAGCCACATCGCCTCGATTACTGCCTTCGACTCGTTCGGCGAAACGCACAACGTGATCATGACCTTCGTCAAGTCGACCCAGGAACTGGCTGCAGTCGAACAGAAGCTGATTTCAACCCAGTTCCCGCTGGTCATCTCCAGCCAGGATCCGAATGCCGGCCCCAACGACATCCAGCCGGTCGACACCTCGCTGGTGCAGACCCTGATCACGGACCTGGTGAGTATCGACAACACCGACCCCGAAATCCCGATCAGGGGCGATTCGCAGCCGCGCATCGGCGACACCATCAAGATTACCGGGACCAATACGCGGGGTCTGCCGGTCAGCCGCACGCTCCTGATCCAGGGGGGGGTGTCCGCCACCAGCGTGCAGGACCTGATCGATGAAATCAACACCCTTTACGAATCGAAGCTGTCCGGCGGCGACGGCAGCGGCGCCACGGCCTCGATCAACAACAACGGCCAGTTCATCCTGGCCGACGACACGGCCGGCGCCTCGCTGACCTCGATCAACATCACCTTCGAGGATAACGTGGACAATCCGCGTCCGACCCTGCCGACTTTCCCGATCAAACTGGCGCAGGATTTCCGGCAGCTGCAGGGCGGGTCAAATGCGATTACCACGGACGTGCCCGGACAGTGGAACTGGGGGATCAGGCTTACCGCCAACGAAACCTCGCTCACCGGTAACGAGGGCACGGTTATTTTCAACCCGGACGGCAGCCTGCAGGGCTTCAGCGTCCGCGATCGCAGCTCCACATTCGGTTTCGACCCGAACAACGGAGCGGACCGGATGGAGGTCTCGCTGGACATGGGCACGATCGGCGGATTCGATGGTCTGACCCAGTTCCGCGGCCCCTCGACTGCGATCATCTCCACCCAGGACGGGTTTGCTTCCGGAAAGCTGAGCAGCCTCGAGATCGACGACACCGGACAGTTCACCGGCGTATTCAGCAACGGCGTCACCAAAACCCTCGGCAAGCTGGTCCTGGCCAGCTTCAACAACCCGGGCGGCCTGATCAAGGGCGGCAATAACAACTTCCTCGAATCAGCCAACTCCGGGGTGGCGGTGATCGGTGAGGCCGGCACCAACATCCAGGGCAGCATCGCCAGCGGCTTCCTGGAAAGCTCGAACGTCGACCTGGCCCAGGAGTTCGCCAACATCATCACCACTCAGCGCGGGTTCCAGGCCAACGCCCGGATCATTACCGCCACCGACACCCTGCTCCAGGAAGTGGTCAACCTGGCGCGCTAAAGGTGAGGCGGATATCCGCTGACCGAGTCTGAAAGGAGAGGGGGTTCGGGTTTCCGGACCCCCTTTTTTACCTGCCTCGCAGCCGGAAAAAGAATCCCGCGTCGATTCGGTGGCTTCTGAGCGACCGCTGCGGCTCTTGCGTTTCCCCGAGGTGTCGAATATATTGAGAATTGAATTAACTTTATGAATAACAGGGCCTTACGGACTGGAAAGAGCGCCGGCTGCCGGTCGCCGGGCCAGCCGGGGGCAGGAGGCCCGGAAGAGTATTACTGTTGGTACACTTTTTGCCAATTTTCGAGTGGAGATTACAGCGGTTTGGCGGGTTTTCTATCCAGATAATCCTTTTCCGGTTCTGGCGAAACGTGCGGGAATATTCCCGAAATTGCTTATGATTTGAAATTTCCGGTCGAATTAATAACATGAAGGCACAATTATAAAAGGTGGTTCAATTGATTTCCGTGACTAAACTTAACGGCCAGGAAATGGTGATAAATGCAGAGTTGATCGAGATAGTGGAGAAGACTCCGGATACGATTATCAGCCTGGTTACGGGCAAGAAGTATATGGTCAGGGAGTCGGTCGAGGAAATTATTGTCAGGGTGATTGAATACCGGAAACAGTTGCCATCCTTCTGGCAGAAGGTCGCGCAAAAGATCGGGGAATGAGGCCGGACGGGGGCCCGGAGAGGCGATAATTACGGCCGGACCGCCTGAAAAATAAACTGAGATTCAGGAGCGGCAGGAATGGATTTGACGACCATTATCGGCCTGGTTGCGGGGTTTGCAATTGTCGTTATGGGTATCGAGCAGACCGGCAGCGTAATCCAGTTCGTAGACCTTCCCTCGGTCTATATCACTATCGGTGGCTCTCTTTGTTCAGTAATAATCAATTTTCCGATTAATGAACTGATCGGTGTGGTTGCGACGGTCAAGAAAACTATCTTTTTCAAGAGCCAGCCGGTAACCGAAACTATCGCCACCCTGGTTTCCTTTGCCGAGAGGGCCAGGCGCGAGGGAATCCTGGCCCTGGAACGCCACATGGAAGAGATCGAGGATGAATTCCTGGGTAAAGGCATCCAGCTTGCCGTGGATGGAACCGAGCCGGAGCTGATGCGCAGTATCCTGACCACCGAGCTGGATTACCTGCAAAAGAGGCATGCGCTGGGCCAGTCCATTCTCAACCAGTGGGGCTTCATGGCGCCGGCCTTCGGCATGATCGGAACCCTCATCGGGCTGGTGCTGATGCTGGCCACCATGCAGGACCCCTCGACTATCGGCCCGAACATGTCAGTGGCCCTGATCACTACCTTTTACGGCGCGCTGGTGGCCAACCTGGTTTGTATCCCTCTGGCCGGCAAGCTCAAGCGCCGCTCGGAGGAAGAGATACTGATGCGGGAGTTGATGATCGAAGGCATCCTGTCGATCCAGTCCGGCGACAATCCCCGGATCGTGGAACAGAAGCTGACCTCGTTCATTGCTCCCAAGCTGCGCCGGGAGATCGTTGAGAAATAAGGCTGACAGAGGCGACGGCCTATGGCGAAAGATAAATGTGAATGCGAAGCCGGGGCTCCGGCCTGGCTTACTACTTTCAGCGACCTGATGTCTCTGCTGCTGTGCTTCTTCGTGCTTATCGTGTCGATGAGCAAGGTGAGGGAGAATGATTACTATGCGGCGGCGGGCAGCCTGCAGGGAGCATTCGGCGTGATGAGCGCCAACCCGGCGATCATTAAGCTGGAAAACACTCCGCTGCCGACTTTGAAGAACATTCAGCGGGCGATAATAGACCAAAGTCTTTCCAATCTCTCGGATTTCATCCAGGCGCGGAACCTGGGCAACGATGTCAAAGTGGTGATAATGGACAAAGGCGTAGCCCTCACGATCAGTGCGCCGCTCCTGTTCGAAATCGGAAGCGCAGAGCTGAAACCGGAATCCTTCCCGCTGCTTGACAACGTATTCGTTATCGCCAGGGGCTGGCCCAACGTTATCCGGGTGGAAGGGCACGCGGACAATCAGAGAATCGTGGGCGGAGCTTACGAGTCCAACTGGGACCTTTCGTTCGCCCGGGCGCTGAGTGTGGTGAAATTCGCGATGGATTTTTCCAAAATTCATCCCAGCCGCCTGGCGCCGGTAGCCTACGGAGAATACAGGCCGATTGCCGACAACTCCACGCCGGAAGGACAAGCCAAGAACCGGCGGATAGAATTATTCATGGAGTACAAGAGAGAAACCGAAAATCCTTTCAAGTGAGGCGGGCGGTGACAGCCGCCGGCTATTGCGGGCGTGAAGGATTCCCGCAAAACTGATGGAGCGAACACCATGGCAGAAGAACCTCAGGAAAAGACAGCGGAAGAGGGTGGAGAGGCACCACCGCCATCTAAGAGCAAACTCTCGCCTAAAACCCTCATCCTCATCGGCCTGCCGCTGATATTGGTCCAGGCGCTTTTGGCGTATGTCGTAGTTTCAAATTTCATCGAACCAAAACTGCCGGAGACCAAACCGAAGCCGGAAGAAAAACAAGCAGCGGAAACTCCTACCGGTCAAATCGAGGATTTGAGCACATACGTCACCTACCCCGTGGATGACGTGATTGTCAATCCGGCCGAGTCAGGGGGGCAGCGCTATCTGAGCGTATCGGTGAACATCTATGTGCCGATGCAGTTTGCGGAAATGATAAAGGATATCGATCCGGAGATCCGCAGTCTGATTATCGAGCGGATCAGCCGTAAGCGGATGGACGAGCTGGACGATTTCAAAGATCAGCAGATTCTGCGCGAAGAGTTGAAGGATGACCTCAACACGGTGGTGAAGAGATACTTTGCCACTAAATTCCCCGATATGGTGATTCCCAGGGTAGTGTTCTCCAAATATACGATCCAGTAGGAGCGCGGACGAAACGATGAGCAAGATTCTGTCCCAGGAAGAAATAGATGCCCTGCTTTCCGGTGAGGGGGCGGGCATGGGCGGCGGCGGCGCAGTGGCCGAGGCAGGCGGCGAGGAGGAGCAGAAAGAAAAACTCGTCAGCCTCTACGACTTCAAGCATCCCAACCGGGTCAGCAAGGACCAGCTGCGCACCATCCAGACGATTCACGAATCGTTCGCCCGCGGCTTCGCCACGCACCTTTCCACCCGGCTGCGCAGCCTGGTGGACATCGACCTCACCTCGGTGGACCAGCTCACCTATTCCGAATTCATCATGAGTATGGCCGACCCGAGCGCGGTCTACATATTCAACATCAAGGAGCTCGAAGGGGATGCGATCCTGGAGATCAGCCCCCAGCTCGTGCTCTACATCATCGACCGCTCGTTCGGCGGCGAAGGCGGCGTGATCCAGGAAGCCCGCGAAATCACGATCATCGAGCAGAACGTGATGAAGAAGATCGTGGACAACGCTCTCGAGCAGCTCGTGCGCGCCTGGCAGAATATCACCCCGCTCACTCTGGAGCTGAAAGACTTCGAAACCAATCCTCAGCTTATCCAGATCAGCCCGCCCGGCGAGACGGCGATCATGATCAGCTTCGAGGTCAAGATCGCGGATTTCAGCAGCCTGCTCAACCTCTGCTTCCCTTATTTCGTCCTCGAAGACGTAATGCCCAAGCTGAGCGCACAGCATCAGATCGCCCACAACCAGAAGAAGCGCCTGCACCACGACGAGACCATAGTCAAGCACAAGCTCCGTCTGACCGACATGTCCGTTTCCGTCACTCTGGGCGAGACCCAGCTCAGCCTGAGGGAAATCCTCGATCTCACTCAAGGCGACATCGTCAGGCTGGACAACCGTCTGGATCAGCTCCTGGACATCCGGGTGGGTGACACGAACAAATTCAAAGGGAAACTGGGAGTCTATCGCGGGCACAAGGCAATACAGCTCGTGTCAGAAATCAAGGAAGGAGTGATCAAGGATGAGTAACTTCTCTATGACTCCTGATGAAGAAAAGGCGTTGCAGGAGATGGCCAAAATCGTGGCCGATGAAAGCGCAGTGGTGATATCGACCCTGCTGGACAAGAAAATCGAGATAAAACCGCAAAGCACCGGTGCCGCCGATACCGGCGCACTGAGCGCAACTTTCCCGGATGAGATCGTCGTGGTGACCTGCCCGTTCGCCAGTGGCTTCGATGCCACCAACTTCTTCCTCTTCAACAAGCCGCTGGTAGCCAAGCTCAGCGACCTGATGATGATGGGGGACGGCACGGCCGAATTCAACGAGGATCACATCGATGCCGTCCAGGAAGGCGTAAACCAGATGATGGGTGCGGCGGCAACCACGCTATCCAGCCGACTGAACAAGTCGGTCGACTTCCAGCCTTCGAGCGCCAGAACCGCGGTCGTCGCCGAGGCCGGACTCGAGATCGACGATCTCACCGCGGCGACTTTCACGCTGGAGATCGAAGGCGCCAGTGAGGGTGCGATAGCGCTGTTGATCCCCTACCAGGTAATCCAGGCTTCGGCCGCGGCTCTGAGTACGCCAGGTGGCACGGAAGCGGCCGCCGAAGCGCCCGGCGAGGGCGAGCTGGACATGGACCTTGACGGCCTCGAGCCCGGCGCCGCAGCCGCGGCGGAGGAAGCGGAGGAAGCCGAACCCGGCGGCTTCGGCGGCGGTTTCGCTATGCCGCAGATGACCGGTGTCAGCGACAAGGAGCGCGAACGTCTCGAGCTGCTGATGGACATTAAGCTCGACATCTCAATCGAGCTGGGACGCACTACCATGCTGGTCCGCGACATCCTCGAACTGGGACCCGGCTCGGTTATCGAACTGGATAAGATGGCCGGCGAGTCGGTGGACCTGCTGATCAATAACAAGAAGCTGGCCGAGGGTGAAGTGGTGGTGGTGGACGAAAACTTCGGCGTGCGTATCACCCATCTGATCAGTATGGCCGAAAGAATCAAGATGCTCCAGACCAGTTAACCGGCTGCTGGAGCGCTAAGATCGATAAACCTGTCCGCCGAGGCATAGTTGCACCGTGAAATATCCTTTCAGTGGAACTGGCGGTCCTCGCCGCCGGTAAATCGCTCATTCCGGTCGGTTCAACTCGCAATTCACTGCTCCATGAAAAAAATTTCACGGCTCCTGTTAACGGCCCTGGCCGCCACCTGCCTGTTTGCACGCCCGGTTCCCGCCGGTGAGGCTGATTCCCTGCGGCGGGATCAGCCGCGCGCGATAACCTCGGCCGCCGACACCCTTCCAGCGGACACCGCCGATGTTCTCGGCAATCTGGCCCGCCAGGGTTCCGTGCATTCGCTCGACCTGCCTCAGCCGAAGCCTGAATCGGTATTCAGTGTGAAGAATATCGCATACATTCTGATCGTGCTGGGCCTGCTGATACTGTTCCTCCACCTGCTGCGCAAGGTCGCCGCCAGTCCGCTGAGTCCGGCCCGGGGCGGACCGGAATTCCAGATCCTGCGTCAATACCACCTGGGACAGAAACGGTCCGTGGCCCTGGTAAAATTCTTCAACCGGCTGCTGCTGGTAGGGATCAGCGACAGCGGTATGTCCACCCTGGCGGAGATAACCGACCCCCAGGAGGTGGAAGCCATGATTGCCGGCCTGAATGACAAGAAAGCCGGTAAGGAAGGCAGCTTCCGGGAAATCTACCAGAATCTCCTCTCGCGGGTCCGCAAGTAATACCCCTCCCTTGATTTTTTCGATAGCGCTCCCCTGCCTCGGCCGGAATCCCATCCGGGACTTTACCGCTGGAAAAAACGCTGGCAGGTAATATATTACTGGCTGGTGGATGTTTGGCTTGAGTCAAAAGACCTGTAAAGGAGCCAGAGATGATCGATACCCACGCGACGAGCGCCGAGCTGGGGAAACAATCTCCCGGGATGGCATTCCTGCCGGTCGGCGCCTGTGAACAGCACTTCGGCCTGCTGCCGCTGGATACCGATATCCGCCAGAGCGCGCGGCTTTCGGCCGATATCGCCGCCCATTTCGACAGCTACCTGCTGCCGCCTCTGCCGTTCGGCACTTCGCTGGAGAATACCGGCGCCGCCGGCACGGTCACCCTCCTGCCCGCCACGCTGGACGCCGTGGTTTCCGACGTGGTCGACAGCCTCTACCGCCAGGGCTTCGAATTCGTGGTGATCGTCAATTCACACGGCGGCAATTTCGCCCTGCGTCCGGCGGTAAGACGGATTAATTACCAGAGCCCGGGCAGGAAAACCATATTCGTCGATCCCTGGGAAATAGTGCCGGCTGCGGACACAGGCAAGATCTTCGAAGGCCGGAACGAGCTGCACTGCGGCGAAATGGAAGTATCGGTGATGCTGCATCTGATGCCGGAGCTGGTGCACAGGGAGGAGATGGTGGACGGCGAGCCCAGGGCCCTGAGGGCGGAACTCGACATGTTCTCGATTCCCGTGCTTACCGGGGGGAAGCCCTGGGGGCTGGCTTCGAAAGCCACCGCCGAGAAAGGCCGGGCGTTCTACGAACTGATGGTTCGCCATTCAGTGGCGTTCATCGAGCGTATAGTGGAGCGCCATCGAAAATACCCGTCGTACCACGGTTAGCCCCGGCCGCGGTCGTCAGCCCTTCTTCAGCTCGAAGTAGCCGAATTCCTCCAGGGTGCGGAAGAGAGTCAGCAGATAATCCAGGTCGGGAGTCTTGCCCATTTCCTGGCCCACCAGCCATTGGATGTCGAAAATGGTGTTCTTACCATCGGCCCAGAAAATCGGCACGTTGTTATCGTAAGACCAGCTGCTGAATTCGAGCTTTCTTTCCTGCTTGATCTTGTCCGGCACGCGCGCCAGCCCGTAGGAGCCCCAGACCTTGCGCAATGGAATCATCCCCGCCGCCTGCTTTTCCAGTTTGGTCGACGGCTTGCGTTCGAACCGGCTTCCGGCCGGACGGGACACCTCGGCGATTTCCACTATCTTCTTCTTGATCCCGGCGATTTTCTTTTTCAGCCTGGCCGCTTTGCCCGACCCCGCCACGTCCGTGAGAGAATCGAGCCTGCCGGTGAAAATCGGCATCAGGTAACGCAGACGTTCATCGTACTTAACGCTGTCTGCACCCGCGGAAGCCAGTTCGGCGAGCTCTTCGAGGATGCCGCGGTGGATCAGGTCGGCCAGCTGCAGGGCGGATTCCTCACCGCCATTGGTCACGGTGTAGGCGCCGGCTGCCAGCAGGGCGGCCATTTCACCCATGACCAGCGGGCTGAGGTTTTCCGGACGGTCGCTGGAAGTGTGGTAATGGCGGTCACGCATGAAGATCAGCGATGTGCAGGGTATGTCGATACTCGGATCGGCCAGAAAATTGTCGTTGATCATGAAGGTGTGGGTTTCCCAGTGCCAGCGCGGATGATCCTTGAAGAGCGTGCGGGTCAGGTCGATCGTCAGGTCGTCGATGTAAGAAGGATTGCTGTGAGGTTCGACGTACACCTGCATCCAGCTCTTGCAGCGGTCGATATCCGGCCCTACCATATCCGGGTTGAAAGCGCAGATCACCTTATCCGGCAGCTTGGGATTGGCGCAAAGGTGGGCCAGGAAACCGATGACCTCCCAGGAGCAGATGACCCGGATGGTTTTCCTGGGAGCCTCCAGCTCACCCCGGTTCACCATGTCGATCAGGGCCCGCACAGCCTCCAGGGCCGTGGCCACGCCGGTGGCGTTGTCGTGGGCGCCTATTTCATGCAGGTGCTGGATGAACCAGACTTCCTGGTCCGGCCGGTCAGTACCCGGGATTACGCCGGTGGTCACCGGCAGCGTGTCGTCGTAAAGCTTCGTCTGGACCCGGGTGAAAGCCTCTACTTCATCCTTTTCCGCCAACTGGCTCCTCAGCCAGTCGCCATCGACCGGCTTGATCGAGAAGGCGAGAAGGTTTTCATTGTTTTGCGGAAACAGGAAAGCATTGTGCCAGCGCACCAGCTCCATGTTCTGCTCGCGTTCCCGGACTTCCGGCCAGTAAGGAAATTCGTCGCTGATAACACCTAGCGCTCCCTTCTGGATCAGCTTCTTGCGCAGTTTGTCATCCAGCGCCACCTTGTCCTGGAAGACGAGTTTTCCCTTGAGGTTGCCGTTGGATTTAGCGTAAACGATTTTCGTCCTGACGCCTTTTGGCGGCGTACTCCCGCACCAGAGCATCAGGTGGCAGGGATCGGCCTGGCGGTCGGCGATCCGCCGCAGCTTGCCGTCGCCTCCTTTGACATCCAGCGTCCCGGAAATTGCATCCCAGCCCTGCGGGCCTTCCCAGTCGGCGAACAGGTTCTTGCCGGTGGTTGGATACCGGTGAATCTTGACGTTTTTCAGGCCGATTTCTTCCATAATCTGCTTGGTGCTTTCGGCGGCCCGCTGGTAACCGGGGAATGTGGACAGACGGTCGTGGACCCAAAATCTCAGGAGGTATTCGAGCGCCCGCGCCCCTGAGGTTTCACCCTGCATTTTCTTGAAAATATCGCGATGGAACATCGGTAGGCCTTCCATTACTCTAAAATATTAGATTACCCCTGGCCTTCCCTTGCGGCTGGAATGGCCATGCCCGTAAGTATGAAGAAATAACGACTACTGAACATTCAGAACTTGTCGATCAACATGTCGGCTCCCCGCAGCCGCATGGAAAGCTCTCTGGCCAGATAACGCAGCAGCTTTACGCTCAGGTGCGGAAAGTCGTCCAGCAATCGGTGTCCGTCGAAGGCGAACATTTCAGTGGCGCTGCCGGCAATGGCCGAAGCCGACCGGGGATGGTTGTCGAGCACCGCCATCTCGCCGAAAACTTCCCCCGGCCCCAACGTAGCCAGAATCCTCCCGCTGTGCTCTTTGCGAATCTTGACTTTCCCTTTTCGGATTGCGTAGAACTGGTTGCCGACATCTCCCTCGCAGAAGATCATCTCGTCCTTGTCCGCTCTTACCCGTTGGGAACAGAACAGCAGCAGAGCGATTTCATCATGAGAGAACGTGGAGAAGAAGGAGGTGCCGGAGAGCTCCTGAATCAGCTCTTTCTGCCCGATGTCATCCCGGGCCGCCGGCTTCTGTTTTGCCTTTTTGCTCTGGGCCATTATAACTCGCTGTTGGTCAGAAAGGACTGGAACCGGCCAGACAAACACTCCTAAAGCTATCATCCTGCCTCGAAGTTTGTCAACTCTTTATTGACGCTGCTTAGAGCTGCAATTTCGCATACTTCTTGACAGTACGAAGGTTAGACGGTAAAATGGTTCAAATCCGGTCTGGCCTTTCCCCTTTCGCCATGCTCTCCGTCAAGGACGCTTGATTGAAACTGAATCCGACTCGCTTTAATATACCCGCCGTATTGTGTCTGGTCCTGGCGGCAGGCGGAAATCTGGCGGCCCAGACTGCGGTAGCCGACTGTGCGGCCTGCCACCGCGCGATCGCGGATGAGTGGAGGGGCTCGCTTCACCGGGAAGCTTACACGACCCCGGTTTTTCTGGCCCGCAAGGAGGAGCTGAGCCGGGCGGGCGAATCATCCTGTGACTGCCACGCCCCGCAGCGGCTGGCTCCCGACTACCTCGGTCTCAAACCGACGGCTCGCGCCGACTCCCTGCAGCTTGGAGTGGATTGTATCTCCTGCCACCTGGACGGCGAAAGGGTGGCCTGGTCGAGCGGCCCGACGAAATACGCGCCTCACTGGACCCGCCAGGCCGCCATTTATGCCTCGGGCAATTATTGTATCGGCTGCCATAAGTGGGCCCCGAAGGACGCCTTCGACTGCCAGGAGTGCCACATGCCGCTGCAGGCCGGTCCGGCGGCGGACGGCCCGCACCTCGAAACCCCACAGGGAGCCGCTCACCGCTCGCACCGCTGGGCGGCTTCCCGGGACTTGGAAACCCTGGCCCAGGCGGTTTCCCTGACAGTTTGCGGCGGCGGTGAGAGCCTTTGGGTGGAGGTGGCCAATCTCGTCCCGGCGCACCAGTTTCCCGCAAATAGTCATCGGTCGGCCGAAATCGTTCTTATGGATGAAAGCGGGCGGGAACCATCCTGGAGACAGTCCCTGACTCTGGCGGCGGATTCGACCGCCAATTTCATGGTGAAAGCGGCAGGCGGGCCCGGCGGCGCCTGGTTCGAGCTGCGTTATTTTCCGGGTCCGGCAGTCTGGCCGGACAGCTTTGTGGTCGTGCGGCGCGCGCCGCTGCCGTAACTTAGACAACGATCGCCGTTTTCCTGCGGACTGGAGACAGATGCGCAGAAGGGATTTTATCACCGGAACGCTCGGGTCTTCAATCGCCATCGGCCTCGCGGCCCAGCCCGGCTTCACCGGTCAGATAGACCGGGGAACACTGCTGGCCCTGGCCCGGACGGTGATTCCGGACCGTGATCCACGGGTGTGGCAGAGCGGGGCGGTGGCCGAGGCCTTCTTGGACGAGATCGACGGGATCAAGGGGAAGGAGCGGGTGCGGCTGGAAAGCGAGCTTTCCAGCCTGGATGCCGCCGCGCTGGAAAGTTCCGGCAAGAGGTTCGCGGGGCTGGGACTGGACGAGCGGACCGCTCTGGTGGAGAGCCGGCTGGCCGGCCGCGAGGAGTTCCGCGGGGCTTTCGCCGTGGTGCGGACCGCGGCGGTTAACGCCTTCTACGCCAGCCGGACCGGCCACGAGCGCACCGGTTACTACGAGACGACGCAATTTATCGGCTACCCCGAGTACCTGCAGGGGGCCGAAACCTGGGAGTAGGGATGCCGGAAAGCCGCTACGATGCGATAGTGATCGGCCTGGGCGCCGCCGGATCGGTGGTCGCCGAGGCGCTTTCGGCGGCACGCTGGAGAGTGCTGGCCTTGGAGGAAGGGCCCTGGTACAACCCGTTCCGGGACTTCGCCGGGGGCGTGGCGGAACGCGTAGCCACCGGGCTGGTCTACGAGGAAGGCGGATTGCGCGCCAGCATGGTCAAGGCTGTGGGCGGCAGCATGGTATTCTACGCCGGAGTCTTCTTCCGCCTGCACGAAAGCGATTTCTGCACCAGGAGCCGCTCCGGCTGTGGCACCGACTGGCCGATAACCTACAAGGAGCTCGAGCCTTTCTACGACAGCGTGGAGCTTTTTACGGGCGCCAGCGGCAGCAACCGGAACGTCTTCGAAGTGCCGCGGGGACCGTACCCCAATCCCCCTCACCCGGTAGCGGTCGGCTCCCGGTATTTTGCCCGGGGGGCGCGGGCCCTGGGCTACCACCCGGCCGTGACCCCGCTGTCCATCCTCTCCAGACCCTACCGCGGCCGGCCGTCCTGCACTTACTGCGCCAGGTGCGGCGATGGCTGCATGGTCGGCGACAAAAGCTCGCCGGAAATGACCTACGTGCCGGCCGCGGTGAAAAATGGAGCGGAGATCCGGGCCGGCCACCGGGTGCAGACTATCGAGACCAACCAGGCCGGCCGGGTGACCGGCGTGGTATACCGGGACCCGGAGGGGACCAGCCGGCGCGCCGCAAGCGACCTGGTCGTGCTCTGCGGCAGCGCGCTGCTTAATCCCTGTCTCCTGTTGCGCAGCGCCAGCCCCACGCATCCGCAAGGACTGGGTAACCACAGCGGCCAGGTCGGCAGGAACCTGATGTGCCACAACGGCGGGCGCTACCTGGCGCGCTTCCCGGAGCGGGTGAACGGTTATATGGGCACGAGCGGCGGGGTGAACGTACAGGACTTATACGAGGGCGACTCCCGGGCCGATTTCCACCGCGGCTATACCCTCTACGTCTCGCTCATGCCCTCGCCGCCGGAGCTGTTCGTCAACTGGTACCTGGACGACTGGGGGAAAAAGCTGGTGGAGCTGATGGAGTCTTACGACCACATGATCCGTATCGCATTGCTGGGCGAAGACCAGGCCCGCCCGGAGAACCTGGTTTGCCCGGACCCGGAGCTAAAGGACCAGGACGGCTTCCCGCGGCCCAGGGTGCGCTATTTCCGCAGTGATAACGAGAGCCGGATGTTCGACCACGCGATGGACACCGCCCGCAGGATTTGTCGAGCCGGCGGCGCCGATGACTGGGAGTTCTTCCATATCTCCGATACGAGCGCCCATCCCCTGGGCACCTGCCAGATGGGTAACGATCCCGGTTCAAGCGTGGTGGACCGCTGGGGGGCCTGCCACAGCGTGCCGGGCCTTTATATCTGCGACGGCAGCGTTTTCCCCACTGCGGGTGCGGTCAACCCCGCCTGCACTATCATGGCGCTGGCCGCCCGTACAGCGGACCATCTGGTCAAACACGGGGCCGGCTGAAGTTCCGGTGCGAGGAGCGTGAGATGACCCTGGGATTGGCCCTTATTGCCGCGATCCTGATCTGCCTGGCGATATTCAGCATGGCGATCATGACTTTCCGGCACCAGCGTCTGCTGCAGGAAAAGAAGGGCATGTACCTGAACGCCCACAAGGAGAGAAGCCTCCATTACCGGCGCTACACAACCTGCCAGGCGGACCTCGAACGGCTGCGGGTTAGTTTCAACAACCGCCTGCGGGAACTGGGCCACCTGAAAGTCGAAATCCAGGCGAAAAAGAAAGAAATCCAGGACATTCTCGACATCCTGCGCGAGGAGTCCAAGCAGGTGGACGAAGAGATGGAAAAGGACCTAACACGGATCATCGAGCGCAGGAAGGGGATGATTCTCAATCACTGGAAAGAGCTCAACGGCAAAAAGGCGCTTTACCTGGGGAAACTCAAAGAAGCGCAAACGGACAAGGGGAGCCGGCAGTCGCTGATGGAGAAGAAGGAAAGTGAGTTCCAGATGCTTTCCCGGATGAACTCGGAGCTGGCCAGGCTGAAGTCGGAATACGAGCGGATCGTACGCAGACCGATCTTTTCATTCGGTTCGAAAAAGTGACGGAGCGGGGCTACTTTGCTTCGGGACTTTTACCGGCGGCTGCCAGGCGCTCGCGGCGCTCTTTCAGAAGCTGTCTGAATTCTTTGGCCGGCACGTAAATCCAGACTATCAGGATGATCAATCCCAGCGCCCAGATACTCCAGGTGACCCAATCGAAGTACATCGATCGCTCCTGCGGTTGGTAGGTAATGACAGCCCCGGACGGCAGGTATTCGGTCGGCCGGCTTCCCGGCTGGTAAAGCCCGGCCGGATTAAAGCTAACTACCTGGGCGCTGGTTTGCAAGTACTTGTCCGGCAGGCAGCCCGCCCGGGCCGGCACAGTGGAGTGGGGTAGAGGGGAGTCTGTCCGGTCGCTCGACATCGAATTCGGGACGAGGCAATCGAACGGGAGGAAAAAGGTGAAATTCCAGGCAGCGCTTTACGATCTGGATGGGCTGATGGTAAACTCCGAACCGATTCACGGGGTGGCCAGCGAGAAGGCGGTCAACGTTTACGGCCGGACTCTGCAGGACATTCCGGAGGAGGTCCGGCAGTCCTTTTACGGCAAGCGCGTGATCGACGTGGCTGCGCTGGTGGTCGGAAGACTCGGGCTGGACATCGCCCCGGAGCGCTGGGCGGACGAGCGCCATCGGATATTCATGGAACTGATCGAAAAGGGCATCGAGTTGATGCCCGGCATGGAAAGTTCGCTGGATTTTTTCCACGGCCGCGGCCTGAAAACCGCCGTGGTTTCTTCCGGCGTGCGGCGTTACGTCACCCGGATTCTCGAAATCACCGGGATGACCGGCCGGTTCGAGGCGGTCGTTACCGGCGACGACGTCACCAGCGGCAAGCCCGATCCCCAGTGCTACCTGGCCGCCGCCGGCAAGATCGGCGCCGAGCCCCGCGCCTGTATCGTGCTCGAGGATGCCCATGCCGGAATTCTGGCGGGCAAGGCGGCCGGGATGAAAGTGGTGGCCGTGCGCAACCGGTTCAGCCTGAACTACGAGGGCGCCGACGTGATACTCGACTCGCTGGCGGAACTCAGCGACCGGACTCTGGGACGCCTGCTGAACGGAAAAAACCGGTCTCCCGCCGCCTGAAGCGGCGGAAAATGGTGGCATCCCGGTGAAAATCCGCTTAAATTTTGCGCACACGACCGTGAACAGTTACCCTTAAATCGAGAGGAGAGGAAGATGCAGAAGTGGATCTGCGATGTTTGCGAGTGGGTTTACGATCCGGCGGAAGGCGATCCGACGCAGGGGATAGAGCCGGGTACTCCATTCGAAGACCTGCCCGATGACTGGGTCTGTCCGGCTTGTGGAGTGGGCAAGGAAGATTTCAGCAAGATCGATAGCTGATGGTTCTGCAGTTCGAGGCGGTGACTGCGGTATCAATTCTGGATCGATTTTCCTGCGCCCGGTTTGTCAGCCGGGCGCTCGTGCTTTGGGCAGTGTTCGGTACGCTGGCCGTGCCCGGGGCGCTGGCGTGCCTTCCGGATGGAGATTGCCGGCTGTGGCGGCTTCGATTGACAGGGTAATGATGGCCCGGGCGCTCGAGCTGGCGGCGCGCGCCGAGGGCCGCACTTCGCCCAATCCGCTGGTAGGGGCCGTGGTGGCCAGAGGGAGCCGAATCGTGGGCGAGGGCTATCACCGCCGGGCCGGGTCCAGCCATGCCGAACGGTTCGCCCTGAAAAAGTCGGGCGGGGCCGCCCGCGGCGCCACCCTCTACGTCAACCTCGAGCCCTGCTCCCACTACGGCCGCACGCCCCCTTGCGTGGAGGCGATTATCGAGGCCGGAGTGGCCAGAGTGGTCGCCGCCATGCGCGATCCGAATCCACTGGTCCGGGGACGCGGCTTCAGGGCGCTGCGCCGGGCGGGGATAATAGTGGAAGTGGGCCTGCTGCGGCGCCAGGCGGCGAGGCTCAATGAAGTCTTTATTCATCACGTCCGCACCGGCCGGCCGTTCGTCTCGCTGAAACTCGCCCAGACGCTCGACGGCAAGATCGCCTCCGCGCCTGGGGTCCGCACCGACATCAGCTCGGCCTCCGCCCTGCGGCTCGCCCACAGGCTGCGCAGCCGCCACGATGCGATCCTGGTGGGAGTTTCGACCGCCATTGCCGACGATCCCCTGCTGAACGTACGCCATATCCCGAACGCCCGTCAACCCCTGCGCGTGGTGCTCGATTCCTCACTGCGCACGCCGCCGGAGGGCCGGCTGGCCCGCTCCGCCGGCCCGCAGCCGCTGCTGGTGTTCTACGACCCGGCCAAAGCCCCCCCCGACAGGCTCGAAAAGCTGGCTGGCATGGGTGTCGGACTCGCACCCCTGGCCGCCGACGCTGAGGGCCTGCTGCCGCTGGGGCCGGTGCTGGACGGGCTTGCCGCCAGAGGAGTCACCAGCCTCCTGGTCGAGGGAGGCCGGCGCGTGGCTGCCTCTTTCCTGCAGCAGGGGCTGGTCAACCGGATGCACCTGTTCATCGCCCCGCGCCTGCTGGGAGAGAAAGATGCGCTGCAGGGTATCGGTGATCTGCCGGCCGGCGGAAAGGGTATCGGCCTGCGTGAAATCCAGCGGCGGTTTATCGGTCCCGACCTTTATCTCACCGGCCTCCTGGGCCGGCCGCTTCCCTGATATGTTTTGCCTTGAATAGGCGAATATGTTATTATAGTGATAATTATGTTCAGCGGGATAATCGAGTATTTGGGCACGGTTGGTTCGGTCAGTAAGCTTGGCCGGGGTCGCAGCCTTTCGATCGAGGCCGGTCCCCTGGCCGAACAAGCGAAGCCCGGCGACAGCCTCGCAGTCAACGGGGTCTGCCTCACCGCCACGGCGGTCCATGGGGAAATGATCGAGGCCGAGGCGGTGGCGGAAACGCTCGCCAAAACCACCCTGGGAAACCTTACCCGCGGCGACCGGGTCAATCTCGAGCGTCCTTTGACAGCCGGCGGCAGGATCCACGGCCACCTGGTGCAGGGACACGTCGATACTGTCACCCGGGTGCTGACTCTGGAAGAGCTGCCGGAGAGCGTCCTGATGGCCTTCGCCCTCGACGACCAGCTCGGGCCGTACGTGGTCGGCCGGGGCAGCGTGGCCGTGGACGGGGTGAGCCTGACCGTGGCCCGGCTGGACGAGGACCGCTTCACCTGCTCGATTATCGGCTATACCCTGGCGCACACCACGCTGGGCCTGGTCCGGCCGGGTTCCCGGGTGAACGTCGAAACGGACATTATCGGCAAGTACGTGGTGAGCACCCTTGCCAGGATCGGAGCGGGGGGTTCCGGTGTCTCGGAGGCCAAGCTCCGTGAATGGGGTTACTGACCAGGATTATTTACAGATTATGATAAAGCCCGAACAAAATATTTAATAATGCCGGTTAGAAGGACCGTCGATGGTGATAGAAGAGTACAAGATGACTCCGGTGGATGAGGCGATCGAGCGCCTGCGCGGCGGCGGAATGGTGATCCTGGTGGACGATGAGCAGCGGGAGAACGAGGGGGATTTCGTCATCCCGGCCGAAAACGCCGCGCCGGAAGCGGTCAATTTCATGGCGCGCCACGGCCGGGGCCTGATCTGCGTGGCCTTGACCGAAAAGCGGGCGCAGGAGCTGGACTTGGAGCCGATGGTCCACTCCGATTCCAACACCTCCCGCCACGGTACTTCGTTTACGGTCAGTGTCGATCTGAAGGCCGGGACCACCACCGGCACCTCGGCCCACGACCGCGCGGCCACGATCCGGGCGATCTGCGACCAGCGGACCCGGCCCGAGGACCTGGCCCGGCCCGGACACATTTTTCCGCTCCGGGCCCGCGAGGGCGGTGTGCTGCGCCGCGCCGGACACACCGAGGCTACGGTGGACCTGGCGCTGTTGGCCGGCTTCCAGCCGATCGGGGTGCTCTGCGAAATCATGGACGAGGACGGCACCATGGCCCGCCTGCCCAGGCTGTTCGAAATCTCCCGCGAATTCAACCTGCCGGTGGCCTCGATCCAGGACCTGATCCGCTACCGCCGGACCCGGGAAAAAATCGTCAGGTGTTCGGCCAGGACCGTGCTGCCAACCGCCGACGGCAAGTTCGACCTGTATCTCTACGAAACCACCTACAGCGATGAATCACACCTGGCGCTGGTCTGCGGCCACGTGGCCGGCAAGGAAAACGTGCTGGTGCGGGTGCACAGCAGCTGCCTCACCGGCGACGCCCTGGGCAGCCTGCGCTGCGACTGCCGCTACCAGCTCAACACGGCCATGCAGATGGTGCAGCAGGAAGGCCAGGGCGTGATAGTCTATCTCAACCAGGAGGGCCGGGGGATCGGGCTGGCGCCCAAGATCAAGGCTTATGCCCTCCAGGACAAGGGTCTGGACACGGTCCAGGCCAACCTCGAGCTCGGTTTCGCCGATGACGAGCGCGACTACGGCGTGGGGATCCAGATCCTCAAGGACCTGGGCCTGTCCAGCGTGCGCCTGATGACCAATAACCCCAAGAAGGTCGATGCCTTCATCTACGACGGTTACGGTCTGACTGTCACCGAACAGGTGCCGATCGAACAGGACCCCAACGATTACAACCGGAAGTACCTCGAAACCAAAAAAAACCAGATGGGCCATCGTCTGCGGAAAATCGGCAAGGACGAGGCCGATAACCGGAAGTGAGAACCGGAAAGTCCTGGCGGAGGAAAAATGGTGAAAATTTACGAAGGTAAACTGGATGCCGGGGGCAAGCGGGTGGCCTTGGTCGTGTCCCGTTTCAACGACTTGGTGACCGGCCGGCTGGCCGAGGGTGCGCTGGATTGCCTGTTGCGCCACGGCGCCAGTGAAAAGGACCTGGCGGTGTTCAAGGTGCCGGGCTCGTTCGAGATCGGTCCGCTCTGCCGCAAGCTCGCCCTGTCGGGCAAATTCGACTCGGTGATCGCGATCGGGGCGGTGATCCGCGGGGACACGCCGCATTTCGATTTCATCGCCGCCGAAGTGGCCAAGGCTGTGGCGCAGGCCTCGTTCGAGGCGCCGGTCCCGGTCCTTTTCGGCGTTCTCACTACCGACACTCTCGAACAGGCGCTGGAGCGCGCCGGCGCCAAGGCAGGCAACAAGGGCGCGGATGCGGCCGCCGCCGCGATCGAAATGATGAGCCTGTACGCCAGCGGGGCGTTTTGACCCTCAGGCCACGCCTTACGCCCTGCCGGATTTGCCGGCAAGCCGCGACAGATTGTTCCGGAACATGAAGAAACGCACCAAGTCCAGAGTCTGGGCCCTGCAGGCTGCCTACAGCATGCAGCTCAGCGGCCGGTCGGCGAGCCAGATTCTGGATATTTTTTTTAAATGGAGAAAGGTCGGGGAGCAGAACCGGGAGCTGACTACCAGGCTCCTGGCTACCCTGGAAACCAACCTGGAGGAAGTGGACGCACTACTCGCCGCTCACCTCGAGAACTGGTCGCCGCAGCGTCTGGCGGTAATCGATCGGCTCCTGATTCGACTGGCGGTGGTCGAATTTCTATATTTCGACGATATTCCGCCCAAGGTCACGATCAACGAATACGTCAATCTGGCGCACGATTACGGTACGGACGATTCCCCGCGATTTGTCAATGGAGTGCTGGACGCCGTACACAAAACCATCGCCAGCCGCGCCCCCGGCCTCAAGCCGGCCGATGGCGGCGGTGAGGAGGAGTAAATCTTTTGCTCCTGGCCTTGATCTCGGATATCCACGGCAACCTGCAGGCGCTGGAGGCGATACTCGGACGTATCGAGGCGATGGGAATCGAGGAGGTCGTGTGTCTGGGGGACGTGGTGGGTTACGGCGCCGATCCGAATGCCTGCCTCGACCGGGTCCGCTCGGTCTGCACTCGGGTAATCATGGGCAACCACGATGCCGCCGCCGTGGGAATGACCTCGGTGGAATACTTCAACTCGGCGGCGCGTACGGCCGCACTCTGGACCGGCGGCCAATTGAGTGAAGAAAATAAAGCTTACCTGCGCAGCCTGCCTTACGGCGCTGATTTTGACAGATTCCGGATCGTGCACGCCACTCCCGACGATCCCCCGGCCTGGAAGTACCTGCTCACCGCCGATTCGGCGCTCCTGCAATTTGACTATTTCAGCGGCTCCCTGCTTTTTTACGGCCATACTCACGTGCCCCTGACATTCGATCTGTCCGAGGCCGGCGACATCGCCGTGAGCGAAGAATACGAGCTGAGGCTCGAAGAAGGCCACCGCTATATCATCAACACCGGCAGCGTCGGACAGCCGCGCGACGGCGACCCGCGCGCCGCCTTCGCAGTTTTCGACCGGGAGAAGTTGAGGGTCACGATCCTCCGGGAAAAATACGATATCGAACTGGCGCAGCGGGCCATACTCGCCGCCGGCCTGCCGCCGGTCCTGGCCGACCGTCTCTCTTACGGAAGCTGACCGAGCATGCCCTACCGGATACTGCTGATAAACTGGCGCGACATCCGCCACCCGGAGGCCGGGGGGGCGGAAGTCCACGCCCATGAGATTTTCCGGCGGCTGGCCGACCGGGGCCACTCTGTCACCTTCCTCACCTGCGCCTGGCCCGGCGCGGAGCCCCAGGCGGAAATCGACGGGATCCGGGTGGTGCGCGGCGGCCGTAACCCGACGTTCAACTATGCGGTGCCGGGGCTGGTAAAGAAGCTGGAGGTCGGGAAAAACTTCGACATCGTGGTCGAGGACCTGAACAAGATCCCCTTTCTCACGCCCAGGTTTGTCCGCCTTCCGCGGCTGGTGCTGTTCCACCATCTATTCGGGGCCACCATTTTCCGCGAGGCGGTTTTTCCGGTGGCGGCCTACGTCTGGCTCTGGGAACAGCTCGTTCCGCACTTTTACCGGAACGAATGGGTCCAGTCGGTGTCGCAGGACACCACCGAGGAGCTGGCGGCCAAAGGCTTCGACCGGGGGAAAATGCGGATCGTGTACAACGGTATCGACTGCAACCGGTACACTCCCGGCCCGGTTTCGGCGCGGGCGGCCGGGGAAAAGCCCTACTTGCTTTACATGGGCCGGATCAAGCGCTACAAGCGGCTGGAGCTGATCCTGGAGGCTTTCGTCCGGTCGGGCCCCATGGGCCTGCCGGAGGACTTCCGGCTGGTTTTCGCCGGGGCCGGGGACGACTACCCGCGGCTGGAGCGAATCAGCCGCAAGCTCGGCATCCAGGAGCGCACCAGTTTCCTGGGCCGGGTGCCGGAAGAGGAGAAGATCGATCTATTGCGCGGGGCGATCTGCGTGCTGAATCCATCGCCCAAGGAGGGCTGGGGGATTACCAACATGGAAGCCGCCGCCTGCGGCACGCCGGTGGTGGCCAGCCGTTCGCCGGGCCTGCGCGAATCGGTAAGGGACGGCCGCACGGGTTTTCTCTTCACCCCGGGCGAGGTGTCTCAGTTCGCCGCCCGGATCGTGCAGGTAACCGGCGATCCCAGACTGCGTCAAAGGCTGAGCGCCGAGGCCCGCCGTTTCGCCGAGGGCTTCACCTGGGAGGAAAGCGCACTGGCCACCGAACAATACATCGGCCACATCATCGAAAACTGGAAGTAAGACCGATGGAATCCGAGGATCGCGCACATCGTCTCAAGGTTTTTTTCAGGCTGCTGGGGCTGGTCTTCAAATCCATGCGTCCGGCGCAGTGGACCAAGAACCTGCTGGTTTTCGCCGGGCTGGTCTTCGCTGAAAAAGCCACCGATCCGGCGCTGATCCTGCGTTCGACCCTCGCCTTCGCCGCTTTCTGCCTGATTTCCTCCGGCGTCTACATCATCAACGACCTGCTCGATGCCGCCAACGACCGGCTTCATCCGCTCAAGAAAGACAGACCGATCGCCTCCGGACGGCTGTCCCGGCCTGCCGCAGTCGGTGCGGCGCTGGTGGTGGCATCAGCCGGCCTGGTGCTGGGCAGCCTGCTTCGGGGGCACTTCATGGCGGTCAGCTATCTCTACTTTTTCATCAACCTGCTTTATTCGTTGTGGCTCAAGCGGATCGTCATAATCGACGTGATGATTGTGGCGCTGGGATTCGTGCTGAGGGTTCTGGGCGGTACGCTGGCGGTGGAGGTACATACCAGCGAATGGATTCTGATCTGCACCTTTCTGCTTAGCCTGTTTCTGGCGTTCGGCAAAAGACGCCACGAGCTGCTGGTGCTCGAAAACGAGGCCACCGGCCACCGCGACGTACTGGCCCACTACAGCCTCTACTTCCTGGACCAGATGATATCGGTGGTGACGCCCAGCACCCTGATCTGCTACACGCTCTACACGCTGAGCCCGGACACGGTGGCCCACGTGGGGAGCCGGGGCCTGGTCTTTACCGTACCGTTTGTCATTTACGGCATTTTCCGCTACCTTTACCTGATCCATCTCCGGCAGAGAGGCGGCGACCCGGCCGCGCTCCTGGTCCGGGACCCCTGGCTGCTGGCGGCGGTGGTGGGCTGGCTGGTCACGGCTTTTACCGTGCTTTATATTTAGTGAGAGTTTACCCGGAGCCGGCAGAAAACCTCAGAGTACGAGGCGGTCATAGATGGCCAGAGCGAAAGTGGCGGTGCTGAAAACTACGCCCGAGCGGGTGGTGGAAGACTACGGCCGGCTGGCTGAATTGGCCGGGATGGCGGAGGCCCTGGACCCGGGTGCGCAGACTATCCTCAAGGACAACATCTCCTGGCATTTTCCCTATCCAGGCGCAAATACCACTCCCTGGCAGCTCGAAGGAGCAGTCCGCGCGCTGCGGGGAAAAGGATTCGACGACCTGGTGGCGGTGCAGAACGACACCGTGGTGACCAATGCTTTCAAGGGCGAGCGGCTCAACCGTTTCACCGGCGTTTTCCGGAAGTACGGCGTCCCGGTGCTCTATAATTTCCGCAAGGCAGATATCTCCTGGGAAGTTTACCGGCCCAAAGGCAGGATGCTGGTGCTGGACCGGATTTACCCGGACGGCATCCGGATACCCAAAGAATTCCACGGCCGCAACGTGGTGCACCTGCCCACGATCAAGACGCACATTTACACCACCACCACCGGGGCGATGAAGAACGCTTTCGGCGGCCTGCTGAACCGCCGGCGGCATTACACCCACAGCCGCATCCACGAAACGCTGGTGGACCTGTTGCGCATCCAGAAGGAAATCCACAGCGGCATTTTCGCGTTCGCCGATGGCACCACCTGCGGGGATGGCCCGGGTCCCCGCACGATGCGGCCCGTGGACGTGGGCGTGATCCTGGCCGGGGCCGATTGCACGGCGGTGGATGCCGTGGCCAGCCGCCTGATCGGATTCGATCCGCTCAAAATAGGTTACATCCGGATCGCCCACGAAGAAGGCCTGGGAGTGGGCGACCCGCGTGAAATCGAGGTGGTGGGGGACGATATCAGCGGCCTCGACCTGCATTTCAGCGTGGGGGACAACCTGGCCAGCCGGGTGGGGGACATGTTCTGGTTCAGCCCGCTGAAAGCCCTCGAGCGGCTCATGTTTCACACGCCGCTGGTCTACCTGTTCATCCTCGGCTCGGCGGTCTACCACGACTGGCTCTGGTACCCCACCCGCGGCCGGCGGATTGTCAGGCAGTGGAGCCGCGCCAGGTGGGGCAGGCTTTTCGAACAGTATTGAGTGGCTCGATCGCCCGGCCGGCTTGACAGTCACCTGCGGCGGGCGGTAATATTGGGTCTGCTGCGCTGGACTACCCTGATCCCGGAACACCCGGACTGTGATGAACCGAACCCGCAATACTCCGGACGTGACCGTTCTGGTCCCGGCTTTCAACGAAGTGGAAAACATCCCCGAGCTGGTCGGGGCGCTGTGCGCGATGTTCGACAGCCACGGGATCGCCGGGGAAATCGTGCTGGTGGATGACGGCAGCACGGACGGCACCTGGGAGAAAGCGACAGAAATCGCCGGCAGGGAAACCCGGCTGAAAGTGCTGCGCCACCTGGCCAATTTCGGCAAAACCGAGGCGATGGTGACCGGCAACCGGGCCGCCTCCGCCGAAGTAGTCGTGCTCTACGATGCGGACATGCAGCACGCGCCCCAGGAGATACCGCGGTTCCTGGCCAAGGTCCGGGAAGGCTACGACATAGTCTGCGGCCGCAAGGTCGGCGACTACGACAAAAAATTCGTCTCCGGCATCTACAACTTCCTTTCCCGCGTGCTTTTCCGGGTCCCGGTGCGCGACCTTAACTCGATGAAAGCCTACCGCCGCCGGATTCTGGACGAAACCCCGCTGCGTCACGACTGGCACCGTTTTTTCGTGGTGCTGGCCCACAACCGGGGCTACCGGGTGACCCAGATCGACATCGAGCTGCTGCCGCGGCGCTTTGGGCAATCCAAGTACACCGGTGTCTGGCGGGCCGTGATCGGGCTATTGGACCTGCTGAGCGTCAAGTTCCTGCTTGCGCTGGGCCGCAAGCCGATGGTGGTATTCGGCACGGGCGGCGTGCTGCTGCTGGCACTCGGCTTGGTTACCGGCTGCGTGGCGCTCTACCTGCGGTTCGTGCTTCTGCAGGGCTACCGGCCGCTGCTCTACCTGGTGCTGCTATTCGTGCTGGGCGGCGCGCTCCTGTTCTCCCTCGGCTTTCTCACCGAACTGATGGGCCAGCTTTTCGACCGCCTGGAGCGGATCGAAGACCGCCTCCGGGAAATCGAACGCGATGACGAATAGCTCCGCCCGGAAGCGGCCCGTTCACTTGCTGATTGCCCATTCGCCGCAACCGTTTTATCTTTCCCCAGACCCCTGGCGTGCCGCAGAAAATGCAGTTCAGCATTCCAGCAGAATAACGCGCACCGGAGCCGCTTGATGAAACTGTCCGTCGTAATGCCGGTCTACAACGAAAGCAGGACTATCGAGGAAATAATCCGCCGCGTGAAGGAAGTCGACATCGACAAGGAGATAGTCATCGTCGATGACTTTTCCACCGACGGCACGCGCCAGTACCTGCAGAAAATCAACGATCCAGTGATACGTGTCTTCCTGCACGAAAAGAACATGGGCAAGGGGGCGGCGGTCCGGACCGGCATCGCCCAGGTGGCCGGCGACGTGGTTCTGATCCAGGACGCCGACCTGGAGTACGATCCCCAGGAATACCATCAATTGATCGAGCCGATCCTGGACGGCCGGGCCGACGTCGTTTTCGGCTCCCGTTTCCGCGGCGGCACCTGCCGCGTGCACCTGTTCTGGCACTCCGTGGCGAACAAGCTCCTCACCACCCTCTCCAACATGTTCACCAACCTGAGCCTGACCGACATGGAAGTCTGCTACAAGGTGTTCAAGACCCCGGTGATCAAGAATATCAGGCTCCGGTCGAACCGATTCGGCTTCGAGCCGGAAGTGACGGCCAAGGTGGCGCGGATGCATTGCCGGATCTACGAAACTCCCATCTCGTATTCCGGCCGGGATTACAGCGAGGGCAAGAAAATCGGCTGGAAAGATGCGGTGATTGCGATTCTGGCAATCATTTATTTCAGGTTTTTCGATTGAGCGGCAAATCCGCCGGTTTGGCCGGACAGGATTAAAGAATCAGGAGACTGAATTGTCTGCTCCCACTCGGGGCTACGGTGCGCTGGAAGGCTTTCTGGCCGCTCAGCGCTGCCGGATGGCCGACAAGCTGCTGCCCGCCGGACTGAAAGGCGGCAGGATTCTCGATATCGGCTGCAGCGCACACCCGCTGTACTTAATGAATACGGACTTCAGCGAAAGATACGGCCTGGACAAGCTGATCCAGCAATCGCACATAGACCGCCTCAAGGCGCAGAACATAATCCTGAACAACCGGGACGTCGAGGCCGAAGGTGCGATTCCCTTCGAGGAGGCTTTCTTCGAGGCGGTGATCATGCTGGCGGTTTTCGAGCATATCGAGCCGGAAAAGCTGGTGGGGCTCATCAGCGAAGTCCATCGGATCCTCAAGCCCGGGGGCATGTTCGTCATGACCACTCCCGCCAGGTGGACCAACTGGCTGCTGAAGCTGTTCGCCCTGCTGCGCCTGGTAAGCCCGGATGAAATCAACGAACACAAGGACCAGTACAATATCGCAGACATCACCGCAATTCTCGAGCGGGCCGGCTTCGCCAGGGCCGATATCGGCTGCGGCTATTTCGAGCTGGGGATGAACATCTGGGCGACCGGCAGAAAATAAGGGAGCGAACTTTTGACTTAGGGGCCGGACTGTCCTCCAGCGTCATGACTTCCCTGAGGCCGGGACTTTACCCCCTGACACTTGCCCGCGCAGGAAGCGCCATTGTTTTCCCGGATAGACAAAAAAGCCGCCCGGCGGCGGAACGATGTTAAAGAAAGGCCTGCCGGCCCCCTCAGCCGGCTGATCGAGAAAAAGACGCCGATTATCCTGCTGGCTCTGGGCGTTCATCTGCTGGTTTGCCTGCTGTTATTCGACCCCAAGCCGCACACCGGCGGCGACAACGCCAGCTACGTCATCCTGGCCCGGTCCCTGCTGCGGCCGGGAGACGGTTACGCGCAGGATTTCGCCCCCGGGGCGCCGGTCCCCGAAACCCTTTATCCGTTCGGCTATCCGCTGCTGCTGGCTCCGACTGTGGCCTTTTTCGGTGCGAATTTCACCCTGCTCAAGCTGGAATCGGTTCTCTTTTCCCTGGGTACCGTGCTCATCTCCTCCCTGCTCGCTGTCCGCCTGGCCCGCCCCCTGATCTGGGTCGCGCTGACCTTTGCCGTGGCGCTCAACCCGGTTCTGGTCGAGTATTCACACTGGGTGCTGTCTGAAATCTCCTTCGTTTTTTTCAGCCTGCTGGCGCTTTATCTCCTGGTCCGCGCCGAAGAAAAAGGCCAGGGAGAGCGTTACGGTATCTGGTTCTTGGCCGGGATAGTCTGCCTGGCCTTCACGATCCACATCCGTTCGGTGGGGTACAGTTTCGTGATCGCCGGCCTGGCTTACTACGGCCTGAAGCGCAACTGGAAGCGCCTTGCCGTTTTCGCTCTGGCGACTGGCGTTCTGCTGGCCCCCTGGAAGCTGCGCAACATGCAGGTCAATCCCGGACAGAAAAGCTACGGCCAGTGGCTCCTGCTGCGAAACCCCTACGAACCCGAACAGGGTACGATCGGCGCGGGCGGGATCGCCGGGCGGATAATTCACAATTTCCGTTTCTACTCATTCGCTGAAATGGCGCGGACCGTGATCCACGAGCGGACCCTGGCGGCAATGGGCGGCGCGGCGCGCCTGACCGCCGGCCTGGTGAGCCTGCTGGTGCTTATCGGCCTGACTGTGCGGCTCCTGGCCGGCGTGCGGTTCATCGATTATTACGTTCTGGTCTACCTGGGAGTGGTACTCATCTGGCCCGAAGTATGGAGCGACGTGCGGTTTATCATGGCGCTGGTTCCTCTATTCCTGCTGTACGCCGGCGATGGAGCGGCCTGGTGCGCCGGCCGAGCCGGGGCCGCCGACCCGGGTCGCGAAAAGGCCGCGGTTGCGGTGGTCTGCCTCCTGGCCCTGGCGGGTCTGGCCTCCCAGGCGAGGCTGATGCCGGAAAACCTGAACATGCTGGGCAACTATTTCGCCGGCGACCGCTACGCCGGCTATCCGGACAACTGGCGGCAATTGTTCGAAACTGCCGACTGGGCCAGGGATCACACTCCGGAAAAGGCCACTTTCACCGTGCGCAAGCCCACGCTTTTTTTCCTGTTCAGCGGCCGCCACGCCGAATGCTACCCTTTCACCGCCGACACCGATTCGGTGCTGGCCATGGTGTTCCGTAACGACTACGTGGTGGTAGATGCAGTCAGCGGGACGACCAGCCGCTACCTGGTGCCGGCCCTGGTGCAGCAGCAGAACCGTTTCAGGCTCGTGTTCGACCGTCCCTACGCCAAGGTCCTGGAGGTGGCGCATTGAAGGTGCTCTATATCGTCACTTCCTATCAGCGCGATCCCCTCGACGTGATCAACCCCTGGATGGGTGAAACCATCCGCCAGCTCAAGAAGCGCGGAATCGAAGTGACGGTCTACACCTCGAGCTGGAAGGGGCTGGGCGACCACCTGGTGGACGGCGTCCAGGTCAGGCGTTTCCGCTACTGCCCGAAATTCCTCGAAATCCTCTCCCATACCCGGACGATCCCCGACCAGGTGCGCGGTAATCCGCTGGTGCTGCTGCTGATCCCGTTCTACGTCCTGTTCGGGGTGACCGGCCTGCGGCGGGTGCTGAAGCTGGAGAAGTTCGACCTGGTGCACGTGCACTGGCCGTTTCCCCTGGCGATTTTCGGCTGGTTCGCCAGCCGCCGGGCGAAAGTTCCCCTGATCAACGAGTTCTACGGCGCGGAAATCCGCTGGGCGCTGTACAGGCTGAAGATGTTACTGCCGTTCGTGCGCTGGGCGGTCAACTCCTGCGACCTGGTGGTGGCGATCAGCTCCCACACCCGGGATGAAATCCGCAAGCTGTCGGCTGTCCCGGTGGAAATTGTGCCTTACGGCTCGTCGGTGCCGCCGGCCGAGGAACCCGAGGAGGCATCGCCCGACCCTGGGCGCACGCGCCGGGTGCTGTTCGTGGGGCGGCTGGTGGAGCGAAAAGGAGTGGAGTACCTGGTGCGGGCCATGAAGGAGATCGACCTGCCGTTTCCGGTGAGGCTGGAAGTGGTGGGCGGGGGGCCGGAGCAGGAAAGGCTGCGTCGGCTGGTGGACGGGCTGGGGCTGGGCGGACGGGTCGAGCTGGCGGGCCGGGTAAGCGCCGAACGGCTGCGTGAATACTACCGCGGCTGCGACTGTTTCGTCCTGCCGGCCATTGTCGACTCGCGGGGCGACACCGAGGGCCTGGGCGTGGTGCTGATCGAGGCTCTGTCTTACCGCAAGCCGGTCGTGGCCAGTAACGTCGGCGGGATCGTGGACGTGGTCCTCCACGAAAAGACCGGGCTGACCGTACCGGAAAAGGACCCCCGGGCGCTGGCCCAGGCGATCGCGCGCGTGCTCACCGATACTGAGCTCGCCCGCCGGCTCGGCCGCGACGGTTACGAATACATCAGCCGGTATTTCGACTGGAACCGGCTCACCGACCGCTGGGTCGAGGTTTACGGCCGGCTGGTTTCCGGCAGGTGAATTCGGTTCCGGCGGCAAATCCCTTTACGCCTCCCCGCGCTGTTTGCTATTTTACAGGGAACCTGTCACTTCGATAGCGCGAAACCGAGGAAGAGAAAAAATGCCGAAAGCTTTGATCACCGGAATCACCGGCCAGGACGGCAGCTACCTGGCCGAATTGCTGCTGGAGAAAGGCTACGAGGTGCACGGCATCGTGCGCCGGGTGGCGCTCGAAGACCCCGAGCACCGGATGTACCGTATCCGTCACATCCTGGACGACATCAAGCTGCACTGCGGGTCGCTGGAGAGCTACCCCAGCCTGTTCAGGATAGTCCAGCAGGTCCGGCCCGACGAATGCTACCACCTGGCTGCCCAGAGCTTCGTGTCCTACTCGTTCGAGGATGCTTTCAGCACTTTTAACACCAATATCAACGGCACCCACTACATGCTGGCCGGAATCCACGAGATGGCTCCCGCCTGCCGGTTCTACTTCGCCGGCTCCAGTGAGATGTTCGGCAAGGTGCGCGAGGTGCCGCAAAACGAACATACGCCGTTCTACCCGCGCTCGCCCTACGGGATCACCAAGGTGGTGGGGTTCGAGCTGACCCGCAACTACCGCGACGCCTACGGCCTGCACGCCTCCACCGGTATCCTGTTCAACCACGAATCGCCCAGGCGGGGCTACGAGTTCGTCACGCGCAAGATCACCCGGCAGGCGGCCCGGATCAAGCTGGGACTAGCCCGGGAAGTGCGCCTGGGCAATCTGGAAGCCAAGCGCGACTGGGGCCACGCCCGCGAATACGTCAAGGCCATGTGGCTGATGCTGCAGCAGGAGAAGCCCGACGACTATGTCATCGCCACCGGCCACACCCATTCCGTGCGGGAGTTCGCCGAACAGACTTTCAGCTACCTGGGACTGAACTACGAGGATTACGTCAAGGTCGATGAGCAGTTCTATCGTCCGGCGGAAGTGGAGCTCCTGGTGGGAGATTACTCCAAAGCCCGCCGGGTGCTCGGCTGGGAATACGACATATCCTTCGATGAACTGGTCCATGAAATGGTGGACACAGATATCGCCCTGCTCGAGGGGCAGAAAAATTCCTGAACGTATGCCGAGGCAGGTTTGATGAGCGCCGGCAGAAAGAAAAAACAGCAGGCGGCAGCGGGGCAGGCCGCAGGCCCGGATTCCGTCCTTCCCGACTGGCTCGACCGTCCCTGGCGGCTGGAGCTGGCTCTGGCCGGCTTTCTGGCCCTGGCCCTGTTGATCTATTTCCGGGATTTCGTGTTCGACGGCGGGGTGATGCTGGCCGGCCACGACATGATCACCCAGGGCCTGCAAACCCGGAAGCTGGGAATCGAGGCGGCCCGGGCCGGCGACGGCTATCCGCTCTGGAACCCTTACAGCTATTGCGGCATCCCCTACCTGGGTTTCCTGCCCGGACCGCTATTTTTCCCCACCACGCTGCTGTATTTTATCATGCCTATCGAGCGGGCGATCGGCTGGTCGTTCATCATCATGATCCTGGCCGGGGGACTGTTCACCTGGCTCTGGATCACCGAGCTGGGCCTGGCGCGGCCGGCGGCCGCTCTCTGCGCGGTGAGCTACAGCTTTACCGGCTGGGTCGCATCCACCCTGGTGGGGGGCCACGACGGCCGGATGTTCGTGGTCCTGCTGGCCCCGCTGGTGTTCTTCTTCGCCGAACGGGGGCTGAAGCGGAAAAAGGCGGTCTATTTCCTGCTGATGGGCCTGGCCGTGGCCGGCCAGATCCTGAGCCCGCAGGTACAGATGATGTATTTCTGCTCGCTGGCGCTGGCTGCCTATTTCCTCTTCCGGCTGGTCGGACTGCATCGTGACGGTGAATCGTTCGGCACGCTGGTCAGGCTTTCGGCGGGCTTCGCCGCGGGTTTTCTCGTCGCGGTTTCCCTGGCCGCGGTGCAGTTCGGGCCGCTGTTGGCCAATCAGCAGTACTCGCACCGCCAGATCGGCCTGGGCCTGGGCTACGAGGGCTGGGAACACGCCACCGACTTTTCCATGTACCCGCTGGAGACAGTCGGCCTGATAGTGCCGGGTTTCACCGGCGAACCGGACCTGTACTGGGGCCCGGAGCAATTCAAGAGCCATTCGGAATACATGGGCCTGCTGCCGTTATTTTTCGCGGCGGTGGCCCTGGCCTGCCGGAGAAACAGGATGACCATCTTCTTCGCCTGCCTGGCCGGTCTGGCTCTCCTGTTCTGTTGGGGCGGTTACACGCCGTTTTACAAGCTGCCTTTCTACCTGCTGCCGAAGGTGAAAGATTTCCGCGGGCCCAACATGATGTTTTTCGTGGCGGCCCTGAGCCTCATTACCCTCATGGGCTACGGCCTGGACTACCTGCTGACCCGCAAATCTGCAGCCGGCGGTCGAAAGGAAAGTAAAGGCGTCAGTCCGCTGAAAGTGATCGGCTGGGGCTTGGCGGGCTTGGCGGCGCTGGCTTTCGTTATCGGCGCGAGCAGGGCCGCCCTGCCGAACGTCCTGACCGGGATGATTCACTACCCGGACCCAAGGCAGGCGCTGCCGCTTCTGGCTCAGCATTACCCGGCCATGATCCGGGCCGCCGTTGTCAGCCTGCTGGTGGGAGGCGTGATTTTCGGGCTGGTCTGGCTCTGGAGCCGGGGGAAAATACCGCTCGCGGCCTTTGTCGGCCTGCTGGCGGTGGTGTCCTATGGCGACCTGATGCGCATGGACCGCCAGTGGATGGGCGTGGTCGAAACCAGGCGCTACTACAATCGCGATAATATCGTCCAGTACCTTCAGCAGCAGCAGTTCCCCTGCCGGGTGTTTTTCTACCCCTCCCAGATAATCCCGGAGGGGATGCGGGATTTCTGGGACAACAGCCTGCTGTATTTTCAGATCCCCACGGTGAATGCCAGCATGCCCCTGCGGATCAAATGGTTCGAAACGCTCTACGGCACCCACCTGATGCGCAACCTGGCCCGCGATCCGCGCCAGTGGAACGTGGTGGCAAGCCAGGGCGGCCAGAGGCCGCCGGTGGACATCCCCCATCCGCGCTACTGGAACCTGCTGGCCGCCAATTATGTGATGTTCCGCAAGAGCCAGCTCACCCCGTTCTTCGAAAAAGAGTACCCTTTCCTGCGGAAAGTGGCCGAGGACGACCTCACGCGCCGGGTCCTGTACGAAAATCCCGAGGCCTGGCCCCGGCTGATGTTTTTCACCCGCGCCGAGGTGCTTGCCGATGACCGGCAGTTCCTCGACCGGCTGAACGACCCCGCTTTCGACCCCCGGCAGACCCTGGTCCTGGCCGAACAGCCGGATTTCGACATCTCGGCCCTGGACGGCGGACCTCCCGGCACGGCCCGGGCCGAAATCACCGCATACCGGTGGGGCCGGATGACGGTGAGCGCCGAATGCGACCGGCCGGCCCTGCTGTACCTGGCCGAGGCTTACCATCCTGACTGGCGCGCGACCGTGGATGGCCGGCCGGCCAGAATCTACCGGGCCGAGCTGGCTCTGCGGGCGGTCTATCTCGAACCCGGCCGGCACGAGATCGAGCTGCGCTACGAGAGCGCGCCGTACCGCTGGGGTAAGTGGATCACCCTGGTCGCGCTCGCGGTTTCACTGGTCTGGGTCGGCTGGACGGCTTACCGAAAGGACTGGTAGGTTGGACCGGAAAAAAATAGCCCTGCGCCTCGGCCAGTCGCTCGTCCTCTTCATCATCGCCTATTACCTGATCTACCGCAATCTGGTGCTCAACTGGCACCGGCTTGGCGAAGTGGATTGGCACGTGCAATGGTTCCCGTTCAGCGCCAGCCTGATCGGTATATCCCTGATCTACACCGCCAACACTCAGATCTGGCGACTGGTTTTTCGTTCGCTTTCCCACACCGATATCCCCTTCTGGCGTTCAGCCTACATCTGGTTCATCTCCAACCTGGGGCGCTACCTGCCGGGCAAGGTCTGGCAGATCGCCGGGATGGCGGCCATGGCCCGGGCCGAGGGCGCCCCGGCGGCAGCGGCGGCGACTGCGAGCGTGGTGGGGTTCGTGGTCAGCCTGATCGCGGGAGCGGCAGTCGGCCTGGTGTGTTTTCCAGTCTCGGCCGCAGGAAAATACGCGACATATCTTGCCTGGGCCTGGATCGGCCTGCCGGTGGTGCTGGCTTTCCTGCATCCGGCGCTGTTGAACCGGCTGTTCGGACTGGCGGCGCGGATCAGCGGCAAACCAATTTCAATCGGACTGTACAGCCAGCGCGACCTCCTGCTCTGGTTCACGCTCAACGTCCTCGTCTGGCTTGTTTACGGGCTTTGTTTCCATTACTTTATTCTCTCGATCGTCCCGGATGCCGGCCTGGCGCTGTCGGACTCGGTGGGGATTTACGCCATCGGCTACATTATCGGTTTTCTGGTCGTGTTCGCCCCCGGCGGGATCGGCGTGCGTGAGGCGATGTTCACGGGGCTTCTGGCCGCGAGCTTGGGCGAGGTGACCGCCACGGTGGTGGCTTTGATCTCCCGGCTCTGGCTCACCCTGGCCGAACTGGTCCCGGTGGTCATTTTGATCGGGGTGGGCGGGATGCCGGGAAAGTCGAAGGGCAGGGCCGAATCCAGCGAAGAGAGTGAAGATGGGCGATAAGGCGCTGGTGGTCATCCCGACCTACAACGAGCTGGAGAACATCGAGAAGCTGGTGGGCCAGGTGCTGGCCGGCAGCGACCGCCTGGAGGTGCTGATCGTCGACGACAACTCGCCGGACGGCACCGGGCAAGTGGCCGACCGGATGGCCCTGGCCGATCCGCGGGTGCACGCCCTCCACCGCCAGGGTAAGCTCGGCCTGGGCAGTGCCTACCGCTTCGGCTTCCGCTGGGCGCTGGAACAAGGGTATGCGCTCGTGTTCGAGATGGACGCCGATTTCAGCCACGACCCGAAATACCTGCCCGACTTCCTGGCTGCGGTGGAGGAGGCCGACCTGGTGATCGGCTCGCGCTACGTGAGCGGGGTAAACGTGGTGAACTGGCCGATGAGCCGGCTGTTGCTGAGCTACGGGGCCAGCCTCTACACCCGCCTGATTACCGGAATGCCGGTCCGCGACCCCACCGCCGGCTTCAAATGCTTCCGCCGCGAGGTGCTGGAAGCGCTCGACCTGGACCGGGTCCAGTCCGACGGCTATTCGTTCCAGATCGAGGTGAATTTCAAGGTCTGGCGTAAAAAATTCCGCATCCAGGAAATCCCCATCGTTTTCATCGACCGCCATTCAGGCACCTCGAAGATGGACCGCAGAATCGTGCTGGAGGCGATCTGGATGGTCTGGTGGCTCAAGCTCCAGGCCCTGCTGGGCCTGATCTGAACCGGGAGGACGGGCCGATTGTAAAGTTCGGGAAAACCTGGCCGGGCATCCTCTGGGCCGCGCTCGATGTCGCGGCCGCCGAAGCGGCCTTTTTTTCCTCGATCCTCCTGCGCTACGATTCATTCCACCCGATTCCGCCCTATTTCAGCGGCCTTTCCTACCTCTTTTACGTCTGCTTGATCGCCGTGCTTTACCTGCCGGTGCTCTGGGCCGTGGGCACGGTCAGGGAGAGGGCGCCAAGCGTGCAGGGACTGTTCAAGGGAGTTTTCGTCCTTTCGGTGTCGGTGACCGTGCTGCCCTTCTATTTCAGGGAGTACGCGTTCAGCCGGCTGGTGATCATGGGATTTTGCCTGCTGAGCCTGGCCTACGGGCTATTCTGGCGGCTGGCGGTGCAGATCGTGCTCGAAACCCCGCGCTTTGCGCCGCTGTTGCGCGAGCGGGTGATCGCCGCCGCCTCCGCGGACAGGATCGGGAACCTGGTCGCCGCGCTCGGACAGTCCCCCCGTCGGATCGTGGTGGTGGGGGCGGCTGCCGGGGGCGTGGTCGCGGCCGCCGGCGAGCAGGAGAACAATTTACCTCCGGCGGCAGCCAAAGCAATCGAACGGGGCAGTCTGGACCAGATCGTGGCCCTGGCCGCCAGGCTGTCCGCCGACCTGGTGGTGCTGGACCCCGAGGGACTCGACCCCCGCAGCTGGCTTTCGCTGGCGGAGAAGCTGGCCGGGATCGGCGTGGGCATGCGGCTGTTTACAGGAGACGAGATAATCGCCTCAGCCGAGGCGGAAACTGGGGCGGCCGCTGCGCCGGAGCCCGCCTCCGCTCTTCTCACCGAACCGCTCAGCGGCTTCCAGGCGCTGGTCAAGCGGCTGGTGGATATCGGCCTGTCGCTGGCGGTGCTCGTGGTCTGCGCTCCGCTGATGCTGGCGATCGCGGTCGCCATCAGGCTGGCCAGCCCGGGACCGGTGATCTACAGCCAGGGGCGCGTGGGTAAGGACGGAATCACCTTCAACGTTTACAAGTTCCGTACCATGGTGGCCGATGCCGAACGGGAAACCGGCCCGGTGTGGTCGAAAGGCGAGGACCGGCGGGTGATACCGGGTATCGGCCGGATAATGCGCCGTACGGGTCTGGACGAGCTGCCGCAGTTCTGGAACGTGCTGGCCGGCCGCATGTCGATCGTGGGTCCCCGGCCCGAGCGAGCCTACTTCTTCGACAGCTACCCCGAGCTCTACCGCGGCCGGCTGGCGGTGCGGCCGGGCCTCACCGGACTGGCCCAGGTTTCCTGCCGCGACACCACCAATGTCGACCTCAAGGTTCGCCACGACCTCTACTACATCCGCAACTATTCGCTCGGCCTCGACCTCGAAATCATCTGGCAGACCGCGGTCATGCTCCTGGTGCAGGAATGGAGCGCCATCTTCCGGCCGAAGGACGAAAACCGGGATTGACCGGGAGGCTTGTCCGCCGCGGCCGGGACCTTTATATTCGCCGGTAAGACAGTGTTTCGGCAGGGGAAGATGCGAGCACGGAGAGAGAGGCGATGAGCGATGTGTCGGTGATCGGCGAGCGGCTGGTGCCGGACCGGTTCAAGGTGGCGAAAAAACAGTACCTGCTCTACCTGCGCCACCTTTTCGTCTATGACTTCGCCATCGGGCGGATGCCCGCCGAAGCCCGGGTGCTCGAAGTGGGCTGCGGCGAAGGCTACGGCACCAGCCTGATCGGCCAGAAGGTGCGCGAGGTGACCGGGCTGGACATCGACCCGGCCGCGGTGGACCACGCCGGCCGCCGGTACGGCTCGGACCGCTGCCGGTTCGTCCGCTACGATGGAGTACGCATTCCGTTCGCGGACGGGACTTTCGACGTGGCGGTCTCCTTTCAGGTGATCGAGCACGTCCCGGACGACCGGGCTTTCGTGGCCGAAGCCCACCGGGTGCTTGCCCCCGGCGGCATTTACATGATTACGACTCCCAACCGGACCTTGCGCCTCGAGCCGGGCCAGAAACCCTGGAACCGCTATCACCGGCGGGAGTACTACCCGCGCGAGCTGGCGGAGATTCTCGCCGGGAAATTCGCGGAATCTGTGGTCTGGGGCTTGAAGGGCCGAGGCGAGGTGCAGCAGCTGCTCACGGCCAAGTTCAAGCCCGGCTCGCCGATCGTCTCCTTTCTTCGCAGGGCCGTGCCGGAAGCGGCCAAGCTCGCCGCGCTTTCGGTCAGGAACCGCCTGCCGGCCCTGCTTGGCGGAGAGCGGGACAAGAGCTACCTCGAACGCTACGGTTTCGGCGATTTCTACATGGAAACCGAAGACGTGGACAACACGCTCGATCTGTTCGGTTGCTGCCGCAAGTAGATTCGCCGGCCAATCTTACCATGGCTCTCACTCTCAAAAACGACTTGCTGGAGAAATCGCTCCGGCTGCTGGAGTCCGGCCCCTGTACTTCGGCTGAAATCTGCCGGCTGCTGCTGGTGATGGAGAACGTGCCCGAGGCGATTGCGGCCAGGCTGGCGGGCGCCATGCTCGAAGCCGATCCGCGCTTCGAGAGGCTGGCCGACGGCAGATGGGCCCTGTCCGGCGGAATTATCTCACCGCCGGTGGAAGAACTTTCCAGCACGAACTTCGTGGTGGTGGACGTGGAGACCACCGGGTTCATGCCGCCGGCGGACCGGGTGATCGAGCTGGGGATGGTAAAAGTGGCGAACGGCGAGGTAGTCGGCAGCTACGAGACGCTCCTGAACCCCCGCCGGCCGATACCCGGGCCGATCACCAGCCTTACCGGAATCAGTTGGGAAATGGTGTCTTCCAGCCCCACCTTTGCAATCGTCTGCCCGTCTTTCCTCGATTTTCTCGGCGATTCGGTCTTCGTCGCCCACAACGCGCCATTCGACTGGCGGTTCATTCAGAGCGAGGTAATCCTGGCCACCGGCTGCCGGCTGCTCAACTCGAAGCTCTGCACCAGGGTCCTGGCACGCAGATTGCTTCCTGAAGTGGACAGGCGCAGTCTCGATGAGCTGGCGCGGTTTTTCAATCTCCATTTCAGCGCCCGGCACCGGGCCCTGGGAGATGCACTGGTGACGGCGGAAATACTGCTGCGCCTGCTGGACCGCGCCCTGGAAAAAGGGATCGATACCCTGGGCGGGCTGTACGAACTGATGCGGCCCCTGGGCCGGAAGAAAGCGCCCGGCAAAACTCAAGGGGTGTGAATCTTTTTCCGATGTACGATTTAGCCCTACTGTGCCCTGTTTCGCGCAAACCGCGCAACCGAAAGCAAAAAGAATTGAAGAACCCGGCCAGACAACTGATAATACTTCTCATCCTCACCGCGGCTTTCATCTCCGCCTGGAGTCCGCCGGCAAAGGCCCAGGAACTGCCGATGGAGATGATGGTCACCAACCGTTACGCCAATGTCCGAAAAGGTCCCGGCGCAGGTTACGACCTGGTGGCCACCCTCTATCGCGGCGACCGCATCCTGGCCGAAAGGAAATTCCGCAACTGGCTGAGAGTGCTCATTCCGGACGGTAGCATGGGCTGGGTGCGCGAGGACCTGGTCGGCCCGTTCGACCCGGATAAACGGGATTTCTCCAATGCGGAAGCCGACAGCCTCAAGCAACTCGTCGATTCCCGTAACACCATGATCGCCGGCCTGGAGGACAGCTCCCGCCGGGCTATTACCGCGATCCAGGTCCAGGAAACCGAGCGCGACAGCCTGATGGCCCTGCTGGGACTGACTGAAATCCCTTCCATGCGGGAAACTCTGGCCGCCGCCGGTGCGGACACGCTGGCCATGAAACGCCCCCGGCCGGTTTCACCTTTCGAGCCGCAGAAGAGCGTCCTGGAAGCCAGAGAAAGCTTCCTGGGGCGGGCCACTTTCAGCCCCAGACTGGGCGTGCTGGTGTCCTCCGGGGAAGCGACCGCCGCCGGAGCTTTCAGCTACGAAATGAATCTCACCCGTGAGTTTTCCTACAAGCTCGACCTGACCACCGGCTCATTCGGCCCCCAGATGCCCGGTACAGCGGAAGGTTTGGTCACCCACACTTTTGCCACGCTGGGTCTGGTGTACAACTACGAGCCCGGCAACCTCGCCGTGCCTTTTGTGGAAGTCGGGGCCGGCGCGGCCCGGAGTTCCTCCGGCGATTCCTCCGCCACCGGCCTGGCCCTGGTCTTCGGCGCCGGTTTCCGGCTGTACTTCACCCCGGATTTGGCTCTGGAGGCGGGTTACCGGGGAAACGCGGTGATGAGCGGGGACAACGAGCTGCTGGGGCTGATCTACATGGGCGGCGGAATCCACCTGCCGCGGCACCTGCCGCTGGCGGCCCCTCCTTGGAAGGGTAGCATTTATATTTCGCCTTTCGCTGGTTACCAGATGTTTTCTCCCCGGTTCTCCTTCAATGGCGCGGGAATGGTGGGCGTGCGGGGCGGCTACCGGCTTTACGAAAAAGTGGCGGCCGAGGTGGAGGCGGGCTGGCTGCCTCTGCGCCTGAACGAGGGAACCGTGGAAAAAGACCTCTCTGCCGCTCAGCTTGCCGCCAGGGCGCTTTACTACCCGTGGGGCACCGAGCGCGGAGTATTCGTCCAGGGCGGCGCTGGGACGCTGCTGTTGTCCGGAAACGGCCGGCCGCCGTCCCGAGCCACCAACTATTCTTTTCTCAGCTACGGAGCGGGAGCCAGCCTGATGTTGACCGCCGACTGCGCCTTGACCGGCGAAGCGAGCCACCTGATCTTCACCAGCGTGGCCCGTATCCTGCCGGAATTCGAGGTGGGGAGCGCCAGTGCGGTCAGGATCAGCGCCGGGATGAACCTGAAGTTCTGAGAGGCGGCGGTGAAGCTCGTCGTGACACGATACTATCTCTTAAAAGCGGTTATTCTCACGGCGCTGTTGGCGGTCGCCTGCGGCGACGACCAGATTACCTCGCTGCCGGGCACGGGCAGCGTCCAGGGCGTGTGGGAGGGAACCATGTCGCTCACTTCCACCGCCGGCGACCTGACGCAGACCAGCCGGATCAGGCTCGAGCTGGTACAGCGCGATTTCAGCTTCGATGGGCTGATGCTGAAGATTGATCCCCTGGCCAAGAGTTTCGGCCGCGCCCCGGCCGATACCTTCCTCGTCGTCAACGGCACTCTTTCCGGCCACTTCGTCTCCTTCAACGTCATGGAAAACGAAGTTGGCTCCGCCCTGTTCGAGGGAACGCTGGGCGACCGGAAGTTATCCGGCTCGGCTTTTGGCACGGATTACAGCGGCAAGTGGGACGTGAAGTTCGTCTTTTGAGCCGGACGCCGATCGGATTCCGGCCTGCTGTTTTCCTATCTCTATAAAATTCTTGACTTAACGAAAATCAGAACGTATTTTCAATCAGGATGCGAGCCGCTCCGACGGCTCATTTTTTTTGCCCGGAGAGAATGTCTGAAATACTGGAAAAACTCGAACGGAACGTGCTGCCGCTGGTTAACCGCCCGGCGCGCTACATCGGCTCGGAATTCGGGCTGAAGCCTCCCGCGGGCTCCGCTCAGGGAGTGAAAATCGCCCTGGTCTACCCGGACGCCTACGAAGTGGGGATGAGCAACCTGGGTCTGCGCGTGCTGGAAGCGGCCCTCTCGGCGCTGGCCTGCGTTTCCGTGGAACGCGCCTTTACGCCCTGGCCGGACGCCGAGGAGCTGATGCGCCGGCACGGCGTGCCGCTCTACGGCCTGGGGAGCTTTACCCCCCTGCGGGATTTCGATCTGGTGGGCGTGACGCTGCAGTCCGAATTGACCTTCACCAACGTCCTCACCGTGCTCGACCTGGCCGGCATCCCGCTGCGCCGGGAGGACCGGGCGGAACACGACCCGCTGGTCTGCGCCGGCGGTCCGGCCGCGGTCAATCCGGAAACGATGGCCCCCTTCTTCGACTTTTTCGTGCTGGGCGACGGCGAGGAGGCGGTCTGCGAGGTGGCCGCTGCGCTCCTGGAGCTGAAAAAACGCGGAGTCCCGCGGCCCGAGCGCCTCGAACGGATCGGCAGAATCGAGGGAGTCTACCTGCCGGACGGCGGCCTGCAGCCGGACGGGAAAATTTCGGTCCGCCGGGTGAGCGACTTCGACAGCCGGCCGTCGCCCGATGGACTGCCGGTCCCGCTAACCGAACTGGCCCAGCATCATCTGTCGGTCGAAATCATGCGGGGCTGCACCTGCGGCTGCCGGTTCTGCCAGGCCGGCATGTACTACCGGCCGGTAAGAGTCCGGGCCGTGGAAAGGATTGTGGAACAGGTGCGCGCCGGGGTGCGCGCCGGCGGCTGGAATTCGGTCACCCTGCTCTCCCTCTCCTCGGCCGATTATCCGGCGATCGGTGAGTTGGTGGAGAGGCTTTTGCCGGAGCTTTCGGCGGCGGGCGTGACGCTTGCGTTTCCCAGCCTGCGTGTCGACCGGCAGACCCTCGCTCTGCTGGAACGGCTGGAGGGTGGCTGCCGCGGCGGGCTCACTTTCGCCGTGGAGGCGGGGAGCAGCCGCCTGCGCGACGTGATCGGCAAGAAGGTGGACGAGGAAGAGCTGGTCTCGCTGGTGGCCCAGGCGTTCGGCTCGGGCTGGACCCTGGTCAAGCTCTATTTCATGATCGGCCTGCCCGGCGAGACCGACCAGGACGTGGACGATGCGGCCCGGCTGATCAACCGGCTGGCCGGAGTGGCAGGCCGGACTCCGGGCCGGCGCAACATCAATGTCACGCTTAGTCCATTCGTACCCAAACCGGGTACTCCATTCCAGTGGGAGGCGCAGGCACATCCCGATGTTATCGGGACAAAGATCGGACGGATCAGGACCAGGGTTCACTCCCGCCGGGTTACGCTGAAAGTGCACGATCCCTGGATGAGCGCGCTGGAAGGCGCCCTGGCCCGTGGCAGCCGCGAGGTGGCGGGGGCGGTCGAGAGGGCCTGGCGGCTGGGCGCGCGCTTCGATGGCTGGGGCGAACGGTTCGACCCGTCAATCTGGAAAAACGCCTTCGCCGAATGCGGCCTGGACTGGATGGGGCTGCTGGCCGAGCGCGATGAGCAGGCGCCGCTGCCCTGGAGTTTTGTCCGGCTGCCGGTCGAGGAGCGTTTTCTGATCTCCCAGCGGAAAGAAGCCCGGCGGGAAGAGAACGTGTACGACTGCGCGGACGGCAGGTGCCTCGGCTGCGGGGTGGCCAAACCCGAAGCCTGCCGGCTGCTGCGCTCCACTCCGGCGACTGAAGGAGCCGGTCAAACCATCGGCCGGCCGCTGGCTGCGGGGAAGCTGCCGGTGGCCAGCGAGGCCGCGGCCGCGAACACCTGGCGCGTCAGGTACGCCAAACGCGGCCTGCTGCGCTTCGTCGGGCATCTCGATATGGTGCGCAACATCGAATTCATGCTGCGCCGGAGCGGGCTGCCGGTGCTCTACAGCGAGGGATTCAACCCGCGCATGAGGCTGCACTTTTCGCCGCCGCTGCCAGTGGGTATCGAGAGCGAGGCGGAGTACTTCGACTTCGAAACTTTGCCGGTTTCCGCCGGGAAAGCGAGCGAAGCTCTCGCCGCGGCGGCCCGCGGCCTGGAGGGATTTCAGATCGGCGCGGTCAAAGAGCTGCCCCTGGCCGGGGGACTGCCCCAGCTCGCCGCCGGCATTACGGTCTGCCGCTACTGCGCCCTGGTTCCGGCCGACCTGTCCGGCAGCGGCGGCTCCGATCCGGTCGCTTTTTGCCGGGCTTGTATCGGCCGGCGGCTGGCCGAGGGCGGGATATTCGAGCGTACCGATAAAAAGGGACGCGAAAAGAAAATCGACCTGGCCCGGCGGCTCGGGGAGATCATGGTGTCCGCCGCCGGCTCGCAGGCCGAGCTCGAATTCGAGCTGGAGGTACAGGGCGACCGGTCGGCCCGGGCGGACGATTTCCTCAGGTGGCTGTTGGGGATCGACAGCCGGGAAGCCGCCCTCTGCCGGATCTGCAAGACCGAAGCCTACATCGACCGTGACGGCCGGCGCACCCTGCCGCTCGAGTTCTGATGCGAGGCGGCTTGATATTTGATAGCAGTCTATTAAATTTGATTCAGTCGCCCTTTTTCCGGAAGTGGTGGGATAATCCCACCGGAGCGATGGCGACCGGTGATAACCGATAACGTTTTTTAATTAGGAATAGTATATGACGAATCAATCCCGGCAAAAATCCGCGAAACGCGAGATTATAATTTCGGTTTCGCTCAAGCAGACCCGGGTCGCCATTCTCGAGGACGGGAAACTGGTGGAACTGATGGTCGACCAGGAGAGCGAACAGCGGATGGTCGGCGACATCTACAAGGGTATCGTGCGCCGGGTCCTGCCCGGAATGCAGGCCGCCTTCGTGGACATCGGCCTGCCCAAGCACGGGTTCCTCCACGTGAGCGATGTGGGCAATGAACTTTTCGATATGGAATTCGAAGACGGCGACGAGACTGAAAGCCAGGCCTCGCACCGCAAACCGAAGAAAGTGCAGGCGATCCAGGACCAGCTTCAGGAGGGACAGGAGATCCTGGTCCAGGTGACCAAGGAGCCGATCGGCACCAAGGGGCCGCGGGTGAGCTCGGAAGTTTCCCTGCCGGGCCGCCAGCTCGTGTATTCGCCTTTCGACAACCGGATCGGCATCTCCCGCAAGATCGATGACCCGCGGGTGCGCGGCCGGATCAAGGACATTATCCGCAAGATCATCACGCGCAACGAGGGGGTGATCGTGCGCACCGTAGCCGAAGACACCTCCGAGGATGAGTTCAAGAACGAGTACATCTCGCTCAAAAACCTCTGGCGGCGGATCAGGCGGCAGGCCAGCCAGGCTCCGGCGCCCAGCCTTGTCTATCAGGAAATGAAGCTGATCAGCAGCACCCTGCGGGACGTGTTCAGCGACCGGGTGGATTCGCTGGTGGTGGATTCACGGGAGGAATACAGCCAAATCAAGGATTACCTGAAGATTATCGCTCCCAAGCTTTCCGGTCGCCTGCAATTCTACAAGGACAGCAAACCGATCTTCACCCATTACAGCCTGGATGATGAAATCCGCAAGAGTTTCAATAAGAAGGTCTGGCTCAAGAAGGGCGGCTACGTGGTGATCGAACAGACCGAGGCGCTGGTTTCGATCGATGTCAACACGGGCCGGTACACCGGCGAAAAGGACCAGGAGGAGACGATCCTGCGCACCAACCTGGAAGCGGCCCGGGAGATACCCCGGCAGATCAGGCTGCGCGATCTGGGCGGAATCATCGTGATCGACTTCATCGACATGGAGAGCCGGGAGAACCAGCAGAAGGTGCTGGACGAGTTCCGCCGCTACCTCAAGATGGACCGCGCCAAAACCAGAGCTTTCGATGTCAGCCAGCTGGGCCTGGTGGAGATGAGCCGCCAGCGGGTGCGCTCCAGCCTCTTCCACAGCCTCACCGACGTCTGCCCCACCTGCGAGGGCCGCGGCCGGATCTTCACCCCGGATGTGGTTACCGGAGAGCTGGAAATCGCCCTGCGCAAAATTTCGCCGAATTACCGGAACAACCAGCTCCTGCTGAAAGTCCATCCGGCGGTGGCGCTGCATCTGATGGAACAGGAGTTCCAGCTTCTGCAGAAACTGGAGAGCGAAACCAGAACCAAACTGCAGTTGCGGGACGATCCATTGATGCGGATCGACGATTTCGCCATTTTCGCTCTGCCTTCCCGCCGGCAGATCGATTTGAAATAAGCCGAGATAGCTATTGACACGAACGGACGATGAAATTATCTTCTACGGCTCGATTCGTCGATATCCGGTAGTGGCCAATTACGGGTAAAGGAGTTCTCGTTTCAATGTATGCGATAGCGAAATCCGGTGGGAAACAGTTCAAAATCCAGCCCCAGACGTCCGTCCGGGTACCCACTCTGGACCGGAAAGTGGGCGAGAAGGTCCGGCTCGAAGAGATCCTGCTGCTGTGCGACGAGGCGAAGATCGAAGTCGGCACCCCGCTGGTGGAGGGAGCCTACGCCGAAGCCACGGTCGTGCGCCACGGACGCACCCGCAAGGTGAGGTTCATCAAGTACAAGAGGCGCAAGAATTACCGCCGCACGGTCGGCTTCAGGCAGGGTTTCACCGAACTCGAAGTCGAAAAAATCGTCCTGGGCAAAAAGAAGAAGCAGGCTGCCGAAGCGGAAAAGGCGAAGCCGGTGGAGGAAATTCCGGCCGCTGCAAAGCCGGAAACCGCCCATGTCGAAGTGACCGAAACGAAGCCGGTGAAGCCGGCCGAAGAGAAAGCGGCCAAAAAAGCTCCAGCCGCCAAGGCCAAACTCAAGGCGGAAAAGGCCGCTGCCAAACCCGCCAGGAAGACCGCCGCCAAGGCTAAGCCGGCCGCGGCCAAAGAGGCTCCCGCTAAGCCGGCGGCCAAGAAGGCCGAAACCGGCAAGCCGGAGAAAAAGGCCAAGAAAACGACTGCGGCTAAAAAACCGGCAGCCGCCAAACCGGCCAGAAAGAGCGAAACCAAGGCCAAGGACAACCAGGAGTAAGTTCGAGAGCTCCGGGTCGGGGAATAGTGTTGTGGCGGAGAAGCTGCCGGAATTTGACCGCCGTACCAAGCGGGCAAGGAGAGAAAGATGGCTCACAAGAAAGGTGTAGGAAGCTCGCGCAACGGACGCGACAGCGCTGGCAGAAGGCTGGGTGTCAAGGTGTTCGCCGGCCAGGCGATCAGAGCCGGCGGAATTATCGTGCGCCAGCGCGGCACCAGGCTGCATCCCGGTAACAACGTGGGTCTGGGCAGGGACTTCACCATTTACTCCCTGGTGGATGGCGTGGTCAAGTTCGAGCGCAAGGGCAAGACCCAAAAGAAAGTCTCGGTGGTTCCGGCCGAAGTGCCGCAGAACTGACACACGGTCTTCCGAGCGGCTTGAAAATTTACGAAATCCTGAATGGCATACGCCCGGATATTTCCGGGCGTTTTTTTTGCGCCGGCTGTCCGGTGTGGATTCCAAGCCTCTTCTTCCCCCTGTCCGGCCCCCGGCGGACTCGCCGGCACAAGGCTCCGGCAGCCTTCCGGTTCCTCCCGATGAACGTTCTGCGACACGCCGGATTTTATCCCGCCTCGGCAGGTGATCCTGAAACAGCCTGGACTTATCTCTCTATTACAAGTTGACATCGTTGTCCGGGTTGGTTAATATAAATATGTATAAAGCATATATTATAATGGAGTAGTGTGTTCAAATTCAGCCTACCATCAGGAGGCAGCTAATTGGACCGGCTCACTCTCAGTGGTATGAAATTTTACTCCCATTCCGGCCTCTATTCCTTTGAAAAGGACGTCGGCCAGCTGTTCGAAATCGACCTCGACTGCTACGCTAACCTCACCAAGGCGTGCCACAGCGACCGTATCGCCGATACGATCAATTACCCCAAGCTGTTTCAGACCGTGCAGGAGTTAATGGAAAACAGCAGCTTCAACCTGATGGAAAGACTGGCCGGGGCGATTGCCGAACGGGTCATGGCCGATTTCCCGGTCGAACGCATAATTGTCCGTCTCCGCAAGCCGCGGGTGCCGGTCAAAGGCTTCATCAATTACGCCGAAGTGGAAATCTGCCGTGAGCGGGAAAGCTGATCCGGGTTCGGGGGGACGGACCGAAACCGCCGTCTTCGTCAGCCTGGGAACGAACATCGGCGGCCTGGAGGCGAATCTGCAGCGGGCGGTGGAGCTGATCGGCCGGATCGAGGGGGTCGGAATTACGGGCCGTTCGGCGGCCCGGATCACCCGGCCGGTGGGCCGGACCGATCAGCCGGACTTTCTCAACCAGGTGCTGAAGCTCTCCACCTCTCTGGCTCCCGAGGGCCTGCTCGAACGGCTGCTGGCTGTCGAACGCGAAATGGGCCGGGTGCGCGGCGAACGCTGGGCCCCCCGGATAATCGACCTGGATATCCTGTTTTACGGCGAGCTGAGGGAAGAGAGCCGCAAGCTGGTAATCCCGCACCCGGAGCTGATTAACCGCCCGTTTTTCCTGGAGATGGTCGATGAAATCGCGCCCGGATTCCTTTCCGGCTGGCCGAAATTCCAGGTCTTCAGGGAGAGGCAGGGTGAGGCACCGATGCAGGTGGTGAAAACGAAAGACGAAGTGAGGGAATTGGTGGCCCGGGCCAGACAGGCCGGCCATACCGTGGGCCTGGTTCCCACCATGGGGTTTTTTCACGCGGGGCATCTGAGCCTGATGAGAATCTGCCGCCGGGAGGCGGAGTATACCGTGGTGAGTCTGTTCGTCAACCCGACCCAGTTCTCCCCCGGCGAAGACCTCGAACGCTACCCACGCGATCTTGCCCGCGACCGGGAAATGGCCCGGAAAGAGGGTGTCGATCTTCTTTTTGCCCCGGAGGCAGACCAGATGTACGCCGGGGACAGCTCGACTTTCGTGGAGGAGACCAGGCTGAGCCGGGGGCTCTGCGGCGCCAGCCGGCCCGGACACTTCCGCGGCGTCGCCACCGTGGTGACGAAGCTGCTCAACATTGTTCAGCCCGAGGTTGCCGTGTTCGGCCGCAAGGACCTGCAGCAGCTTCTGGTGATCCGCCGCCTGGTGCGCGATCTCGACCTGCCGGTAAGGATCGTGGCGGGCCGGACCGTCCGGGAGCCGGACGGGCTGGCCATGAGCTCCCGCAACCGGTATCTGGGGCAAGAGGAGCGGAGCCGGGCGGCCGAATTTTATCGCGCGCTGACCCGGGCCGCGCAGAGAATCGGTACCGGCGGCGAACCCCCGGCGGTCGTGCTGCCGGAGGCTGCGGCGGCGGTCGAATCGGCTACCGGCGGCCGGATTGAATATCTCGAAGCGCTGGATGAAACTCTCTCCCGGGCCGGTGAGGCGGCCGCCTGCCGTTACCTGGCAGGCGCTCTGCAGCTTGGGGGGGCGCGTCTTATCGACAACGTGGACGTGCCGCCCGGCTGATCCGTCGACAAACGCGAGTTCACCTCCCCCGGCGGAGGCCAACAGGACTGGAGACCACAGATGGAAACGACTGGAAACAACTACCACTCCCGCACAGGCGGGGAAGCGGGCAAGTCGGACCGGGGCAGCGGCTCGGTGTTCAGCCGCAACCTCGAGCTGAAGCCGACAGACGAACCTTCCGGAAGGAGAAAAGTCGAGGCGGCAAGGATGAGCCTGCCCCTGGAAGCCGAGGAGAAGCAGACCTATTTCCAGGTGGAGGCCCGCAAGGTGGTCGACATCCTGGGGGAAGAGATCGAGCGGCTGGGCAGCTCCAGGGAAACGCAGGAGCTGGTCGAAGAGCTTTACGCGGGCTGGCTCGCTCTCTGGGGAGAAGAAAAGATTTCCCCGGCAGCCGAGTTTACTTTCATGTTCGAAGTCGCCCGGAACGCTTTCCGGCAGGCCGGCCGGCTGGGCCGCAAGGGCCTCGCCCCGCCGGAACGGCTCACCATGAGCCGCCTACTGCAGGGAATGAAAGGCCTGGTGCAGGGCGAGGGCGACCGGGAGTATTTCCACTGGTGCCGTGAAACCGCCAACCGCTGCACCAGAATGATCGTCGCCTGGAGCAGCCGGCCGGAAACCACCGGTGACGGAACCGGAGGGGAAGAGCCGGATAAACCGGCGCAGACTGGCCGGCTGGATAGCGAATTGGACATCTCGAAATCTGTGGACGAGTGGTTCGTGCAGGTAAGTAATCTGGTGAGCCATCCAGTGGAAGCGGAGCAGCCGGCGGCGGTAAAGCCCCTGGAAGATGAGCCGGCCCCGGAACTCGAGGCGGAACCGGCCTCTACCGGGGAACAGCGGACCGCCGGGCCGGAGGAAGCTGCCAGTGCGCTTGCGGCCGAAGCGCCGGCCGGGATCAGGGAGTCCGCCCGGGACTTGCCGGAAAGCCCGGCTCACGAGCCGGAGGCGGTCGGGGAAGAGGCGGAAGACAGCACTTTGGCCGGAGCCTACTTTGTCGAAAACTGCCGCGAAACGCTGGAGTTTGTCCGGAACAGTCTCGACCGTCTCTCCGGGCCCTCATCGCCCAAGGTCTCCCGCCTGCTCGACAGTTACCTGGGACACGTGCTCGGCCTGGCCCAGGACTTCGGCTTCCGGGGAGTGGATGAAGCCCTCGAATCGCTCCGGCAAGACCTGCAGAAGATCGCCGTCGAGCTGGAACGCGGCGGTTTGCCGGCCGGCCGGGAAATCGAAGCGGTGAAAAGAGCGGTTTCACGGCTCGAACAGGATTGCGGGCAGGTGGTTTGTTCCTCCTGAGGTCCGGCAACGAGGCCTGAATCTTGCAACGGACGAACCAGGCGATCCTCTGGCCATCAATGGAGGAAGAGTCGAGATGATTCGAACCGGACGCATTCCGCAAGATGACAGAACTGTCTAAAAAAGGCCTCGTCAGATACGCGCTCCCTGCGATTCTGCTCTTTTCGGTCCTGCTATACCTTCCATCGCTGGATAATGGCTATGTCGGCTGGGACGACGGTGTCATCCGGGACAACCCCGGCATCCGCTCGCTTTCGCTTTCCTCGCTCTACCAGATGTTCATCCCCTCGAGTTCGGCGTCTCTGGCGAGTTACCAGCCGCTCAGGACATTGGCCTACGCCCTGGTTTACGCGGTGGGCGGCACCCGGCTTTGCTGGTTTTTCCTGTTGAACGTGCTCCTGCATACGGCCAACGTCCTGCTGCTGTTCGTCACGGTAAGGTACCTGACTGAGCGCTGGGGCGGCTGCCGGCTGAGCGGGCGGGCGAATCAGGTGGGGCTCGCCGCCGCCCTGCTGTTCGCGCTCCATCCAACCCACGTGGAAGTGGTTTCCTGGCACCAGGGAGGCAAGCAAACCCTGATGGCGGCATTCTTCCTGGTGTCGTTCCACTGCTACCTGCGGTTCACTCAGGAAGGACGGCTCCGGCTTTACCTGTACAGTTTCGTCTCGTACCTGGCGGCTCTTTCCACCCAGCCCGGCGCGATCAGTCTGCCGCTGGTGCTGGCAGGCGCCGAATTGATTCTCCTCCGGCGGGCGGGGGGCAGGCTGGCAGTTGGCGGGGGGAGGGCCGGCTGGCTGAGGCTGTTGCCGTTTTTCATTCCCGCGCTGGCGCTCGGCTACCACCTGCTGTTCGTCTCGACCGTCCGCTGGACATCACCCCAGGAAATTCCGCTGGTTTCGCGGCTGTTCACCGTGCCGGCCCTCTGGGGGCATTATCTGGTGAAGCTGTTGGTTCCGGTGAACATCTGTTGCCGCTATCCGCTGCAGGCGCCGCCGTCGGTATCGCTCCAGTCCGGTCTGGCCTGGCTCGTTTTCCTGGCCGTCTCGGGCTGGCTCTTTTTCCGGCTGGCCGGAGGGGGAAGGCTGGGCGCGCTGGCGCTCGTCTTTTTCGCCGCCGGCCTGCTGCCGACCTCGGGTCTGGTGACCACCAGCACCCTGATGGCCGACCGCTATTTATACATTCCGGCATTGGGGATTTTCCTCGCCGCCGGTTCCGGTACAGTCCGCTTACTGGATTACGCGGGCGGGAAGTTCAAGGGGGCGGCAATGCCGCTTGCGCTGGCGGCGGCGATCGGTATGGCCGCGATCACACTGGCGCGTCAGCGGGACTGGCGGGACCCGGTGAGCCTCTGGTCGCGGGTGGTGGAGGTCTACCCGGGCCACAGCCTCGCCGTTTTCAACCTCGCCTTCGCCCGCGCCGGACGCGGTGAAAACGAAAAGGCCATCGAGCTGTACCGGCGCTCGATCGCTCTCGACCCCTCTTACGGGGACGCCTGGGCCAACCTGGCCACGCTGCTGGCGGACCGGGGTGAAACTTCCCGAGCCGTGACGGCTGTCGAAAGGGCGACAGCCCTGCGGCCGGACCGCGCCGAGGTCTGGCTGAAAAGGGGTATCATTTACGCGGAGGCGGGGATGGATTCCGTAGCCCTGGAATCTTTCACCCGGACGGTGGTGCTTGACGACGGCCTCGCCTGGAAGGGATTGTACAACCGCGCGATGGTTCTTCTGGCGCGGAAGAATTACCGTCAGGCGCTGGCTGATTTCACCGAGGCGGTGAGGCTGGGCGCGCCGGACTTCGAGGGCAGCCAGTGGCTGAAGATGGCCTCCAGCCTCCAAAGGGCCAACCTGTCCGTTCAGGCGGCCGGACTGCTGGAGCGGGGCGCACAAGCCGGCACCCTCGACGCCGCGGGCTGGCGCACCCTGGGCAACCTGCAGTTGATTGCCGGGAGAAACCCACAGGCCGTCCAGTCGCTCCTGCGGGCGGCCGCTCTCGACAGCGCCGATTTCCGGGTCTGGACCCTGCTGGGAGTGGCCCGCCACCAGGCGGGACAGGCGGCCGGGGCCGTCGAAGCCTACCGCCGGGCGCTGGCGCTGGACACGGCCAATCGGCCGGAAATCCTGAACAACCTCGGCCTGGCCCTGCAGGACGCCGGCGATTTCCCGGCGGCCGAACGCGCCTGGCTCGATGCCCTCGAACTGGACCGCAATTACCTGGAAGCCCGTTTCAACCTGGCGGCGTTTTATATCAACCGGCGGCAAAGGGAACCGGCCGCCGAACAACTGCGCGAAGTCCGCCGGCTCGCCGCCGGCAGGCCGCAGACGGCCGAATACGTCGAAAAAATCCAGAACGCGCTCGACAAGCTGGACAACCCGACTCACTGATAATCTACGGTGGCGTTCGATGACCGTTAGGAACTCCGGCTGGCTTTATCTGGGCCTTATCCTGATTCTGACCGGGCTGGTCTACGTCCGTTCACTCGGCTACGGCCCGGTGAACTGGGACAACCAGCTCACCGGCAGCCTCTACTACCAGGAGTCGCTGGAGTTCGACACTTTCCGCTCGATACTGACTCCCGACTTTTCCGGTTCATATCAGCCGGTGAGAAACTCCGTCACCGCGCTGCTCGCGCCTTTCGGCGCCCGCGGCGAATGGTACCCCTATCATCTCGTCTCCCTGGGGTTCTATCTCGCCACCATCGTCGTCCTGTTTCTCTGCCTGCTGAATCTGTTCGCCGGGCTGGGGGAAGTCTGGCCCCTGGAGCAGAGACTTTTCGCCGTGGTGACGGCCACCGCGGTTTTCGCCCTCCATCCGGGACATGTGGAAACAGTGGCCTGGGTCAGCGGTCAGAAGGACGTTCTGGTGGGATTTTTCTACCTGCTGTCGTTCTACTTTTACAGCCGCAGGGAACGGCCGACCCTGGTCGATCTGGTTCTGGCGATCCTGGCCTATTTCCTCGCCCTCGGCTCCAAGCCCTCGGCGGTGAGCCTGCCGCTGGTCCTGGTGGCCTATGACTGGCTTTTCCGCAGGCACGAAGGCGAAAAATTGCTGACGGGGCGGAGACTGGCTGTGTACGCGGTTCTTTTTCTGCCGGCTGTTGCCGCCGGAGTTTATTTCTCTTTCACCACCACCAGGACCGGCGAGATCTTCCCGAGTTCCGGCGCTTGGCTCATCCGGGTGGGAAAAGTCGCCGGGGCGCTCGTTTTCAGCCTCTTTAAGCTGCTCCTGCCGGTGAACCTCTGTCTCCGCTACCCCGAATTCAGTTTCAGCGGCGCAGGGGACGTTACTATTTACCTGTATCTGGCCGGAGCGGCGGCACTGGCGGCGTGGGCCGGCCGTTCGCTGGCGGGAAAAAGACCCTACGCGCTTTTTCTCTTCTGGTTCGTGGCGGCGCTGCTGCCCAACGCCAACCTCGTGCCGATCGTGATCGAGCGGGCCGACCGTTACTACTACCTTTCCTCGATCGGGTTCAGCGCTCTGGCCGGCTATGCTGCCGCCCGGCTTCACGCCATATCCGCCGGCAAACGGAATAAAGTTACCGGTCTGGTTCTGGCCGCGACGCTGCTGTTGGGGCTGATCGCCTGGCGGCAGACCGCTTGCTGGAGTAACGGGGTGACCGCCTGGAAGAAAGTGTCGGCGTTGTATCCGGGGATGACACTGGGACGGGTCGGGTTGGGGCACAGCTATCTGATGGCAGGCGATTACGACAATGCGCTCAGAACTTACAAGCCGCTGCTGGAACAGGCGAGGCCGAATACCGAGGCGATTCTCGGAGCGGTCTCGGTTTTACTGCGCAAGGACGACCACCGCAAGGCCATCGACCTCCTGAAGCTGGGCCGCGCGCTCAACCCGAAAAACAGGGATTTCCTGGCGCAGCTCGCCAGAATGTACGTCGAGGATCGCGATACAGTCGAAGCGGAAAAAGTGATCGGCGCCTGGCTCGAATACTACCCGGAATCGCCGGTGGCGCAAGGTATGCTGGCTCAACTGCGTCTGGTGCAGGGCCGGAGCCGGGAAGCGATTGAATATTTCCAGCGGGCGATCGAACGCGAGCCGGAAACTCCCGAATACTATATCGCGCTGGCCAGGGTGCTTGCCGACTCAGGGAGGGTGGAGGAAGCGGAAAGCCTGTTGCTGAAAGCCCTCGGGATCGGTATCCGCACCAGAACCACCCGCCTGGACCTCGCCGCGCTTTATGCCGGCCACGGCCGGGAAGAGGAAGCCCTGGCGATCTACAGCCGCTACCCGCTCGACGAGCTGGACCAGAGAGGTCTCGAATTCATGGGCGCCCGTTATTTTGCCGGGAACCAGCCCGAACTGGCGATCCGCTGCTTCCGGGCGATGGCCGAAAGGGATTCCACTCTGGCCCGGGCCTTCAACAACCAGGCCGTGGTCTACGAACGCCTCGGTAGCCACCGGCCGGCGGATTCCCTTTATCTCCGGGCGCTGGCCCTGGAGCCGGAGTACCTGGACGCTCATTTCAACCGCGGGAACCTTTTGCGGGGAGTCGGGAACCTGTCCGGGGCGCTCTTTCACTACCGGGTGGCCGATTCCCTGGCCGGCGGCAAGGACCCGGCGGTGCTGAGGTCGCTGGCCGAGGTCCAGGCCGCTCTTGGAGATTCTGCCGAATCCGGTCGGGCGGCGGCGAGGCTCCGGCGGATGAACAGATAGCGAATCGGGATTTTTAGAACAGCGAAGGTCGGCTCGGCATGTCCCAGTCACCACCCGAAAAGAATCTATCAGGTTCCAGGCGATTGATGGTTGCCGCCTGGGCGGTCATCGTGCTGGCGGTAGTCGCCATTTACGGCCAGACTCTGAGTTTCGGCTACGTCAATTACGACGATAAGGTAATCCAGAACCTGGCTCGGCTCGACTACGATGTCTTCTCCCTGGAAGGCTTGAAAAAGACTTTCCTTCCCGCCGGGCTGGCCACCTACCAGCCGCTGCGCCAGCTCGCCGGCGCATTCGTCTATCGTTTCAGCGGCACGGACCCCTTCGGCTACCACTTGTTCAACCTGGTGCTTTATCTGCTTAACCTGGTGGCAGTCTTCTTCCTGCTGCATGGCCTGCTGCGCGCTTACTGCCCGGAACGCTCTCCGGGGAGCGCAAGCTGGGCGCTGGCGGGGACGGCCCTGTTCGCGGTCCATCCGGTGCACGTGGAAGCGGTGGCCTGGATGAATTCCAACAAGGAGCTGGTGGCCGGCCTGTTCTTTTTCCTGTCCCTGGCCAGCTATTTGAAAAGCCGGAGCGGTCCGGTGCTGTCGGTCCCGTATTTCGCCAGTTGGTTCTTCCTGGTTCTGGGCCTTCTGGCCAAACCGAGCGTGGCGGCCCTTCCGCTGGTCGTGCTTGCTCTGGAGCTGACCCTTGCCGACAGAGCGGCCCCGGCCAAGGTGCTTCTGCGGGTAGCGCCGTTTGCGGCCGTGGTCGGGGTGATCGCCTTATTCTTCATCTTTCAAACTACCACCGCGGCCGGTTCTTTCCTGCAGGGGAGTGCCGGCGCGCATGCTCTTTCAATGGCGGCGGTGCTCGCCAAATACGTGATCAGCCTGCTGGTGCCGGTAAACCTCTGCCACAGCTATCCGCCGCCGTATTTTTCCGGGGACTACGACTGGCGACTTCTGGCCTATCTGGGCCTCGACCTGGCGCTGGCGGCAGTACTGGTGGTCTTCTGGCGCCGCCGGCAGAGAGGACTGGCCTTCGCAGTCCTGTTCTTTTTGCTGAACCTCCTGCCGGTTTCCGGTATCGTGCCGATCCGGATTTTCAGGGCGGACAGATACCTCTATCTCTCCTCGTTCGGTTTCGTTATGGCTGGCGTGATCCTTCTTTGGTCGATCTATACGCGAATCTCAGTAAGCCGAGTTCAGGCCAGACTTTACAGCATTGCCACGGCAGCGCTACTGCTGCTGCTGGCCATCCTGGCGTTCGACCGCTGCCGGGCCTGGAAGGACGGCCTCACCCTGTGGAGATCGGCGGTGCTGACCCACCCGAACTACCAGTACAACCATTTCGGCTTCGGCAGCTCGCTTTACGCCGCCGGCCGCTACGACCAGGCGCTGGAGGCATTCCGGAATGCCAATCGCTTCAGAGAGAATTTTTCCTGCGACTACTGGATCGCCAAATGCTGCGACCAGCTCGGTGACTCGCTCCAGGCGGACCGTTATTACCGCCGGGTGGTCGACCTGTTCAGCGGGGAGATGACCAACCAGCTCGACGTGATGGTCGATGTGTACGGCAGGCTGGGCCTGAGAGATGAGCTGGCGGCGAGCCTTTTCGGCCTGGCCGGGCAGGTCCGGGGAGACCGGGCGGCGGTTAGGACAGAGGTCGTAAGGCTCGAGCAACGGGGTTACCACGACCTGGCGGTGCAGTTCGCCGAGGCGGCCGGGATTGAATTCCCCTCTTCCGTGGGAGCCTTTACCCGGCTGGCGGAACGCCATCTCGCCGCGGGCCGGCTCGATTCAGCCGCCTTAGCTCTGAGGCTGGCCTCCGAAAAAAAAGAGGAGCCGCTGGCGCTGGCGGCGGTCGAGGGGGACCTGAGTTTCGCCGAAAGAGATTGGGCGAAAGCGGCGGAACATTACGAACGCTCGGGCGACAGACTTACACCGGCTCGCAGGGAAAAACTCGCCGCCGCACTGCTTGACAGCGGTCAGCCTGAAAGGGCGCTGCAAGTTTTCCGGTCGCTGGCCCAGGATTCACTCCTGGCCCGGCCGTCCCGGCTCAACAACATCGGCGTCGCTCTGGAAGCCATGGACAGCCTCTCCCAGGCGGAAGCTCTCTACCGGCAAGCGGTTTCACTGCAGGAGAATTACGTGGATGCCTGGTTTAACCTGGGCAATGTGCTGACGAAACAGGGCAGATACGAAGAAGCGCTGGACTGTTACGGCTGGGTGGTGAAGTACGAGGGACCGAGTGTGGAGCTGGCTCGCAGGCGCGCCGGTCTGCTGACTGCCGCCGGGCGCCGGCCGGAAGCATTGGCCGCCTGGCGGGAAGCTGTTTCGCTGTCGGCGAACGACCCGGCTGTCCTGCTCGAAGCGGCGGACGCCGCCTGGGAAGCAGGCAGTCGTGAATCGGCTCGCCGGTACTATGAAAATCTGCTGAAAATCGCGGGTGACAGACCGCTTCCCCTCTACGTAAGTCAAAGAATTAAAAAGAACTAACTCTCCCCTTGCGGAAAAATTAAAGCCGCTTCCTTCCAAATCCGATATGAGAGACAGAACGTACGCAGCGGCGATGGCACCGTTGCGTTCGCGTGTGGCCCGACGGTGGTCGGTTCTTAACCTCTCTCCCTCCTGGACACAGCACTGACTCGAAGTCAGTGGCCACGCACGAGACGATCCATATATCAGGGATGATTTCTTTGAGAAAGGGAATTCTCATGGAAAGCGTTTTCTTACTGCTTGCTGCGGTGGGATGCCTTCCATCCCTCTTCTACGTGGCGTACCTCGTCCTCAAGCGGATGAAGAGACGCCTGCGCGGCTGGCTGCCCGGCGACGGGCTCACTCAAGTGCTGCTGGTGGCAGTGTCAGTTTTCTGTTTCAGTTCCTGTCTGCTGATGGTCGTCTGGAACTTTGCCACCCCGGTTCCGTATTTTCACCTGGAAAAAGCACTGATCATTGCCTTGCTGTTCCTGCTGATGGGTATTCTGTGCCTGCAGGTGCTGCAGTTTATTCGCCTGCAAAACAGGCCTTACCGGTCTGTAATGAATATCCCCAGGCGCACTTCGGCCGGGAACAGCCGGAAAATTGCGCGACCTTACGCCGTCTCGAATAGTAAAAACTGAACCGATGGCAGTGGTGAGGCGTGCTTTCATCTCCTGCGCCCGGATTGATCCGATCCGGACCGCGCTAAAATTCCCCGGTTTGCCAAACGCCGGTGAAATGTGATATGATAAAGGTATAAAACCGGGAGGTCGTCTTGGCCCAGCAATCCATTGAACAGCTTCTCAGCCAGCTCCCCCAGGAAGAACCCACGGACCAGCCCGATGAATTCGGGGCCGCGGCTCCGGAAACAGCCGCCCGGGCTGAAGGGGGCTTCGAGTGGATAATCACGCCTGAACAGTTCGTCGATTTCTGGATCGCGTCGATTTTCCTGCTGGTGGGGACCTGGCAAGTTATCACGATCTTCTTCCTGGTCGTCGGCTGATTACTTCCTGTAAGGCTACGATACGGAATTACGCTGCGAGCCTTACAGTCAGTTATTAAGTTCAGCCACAGAGTCCCTTTCCGGCCGCCCGGAGGGTGGCTGCCCGCAGTTCTGGTCAATCCCTCCCAGGTATTACCTTACCCGCGGTCTTTTCGCCCGCCTTTGCTTTCGATTCCAGCCGGTAGCGGTTTCCCGTCCTGCGGAATGACGACAAAATCTCTGCTCTGAAGACGCGCACAGTGGGCTCTCCGGCAGGGGAACTGAGACAGGCTCGCTTACGCTGTAAAGGAGCTGTCAATGGCTGGAATGAACCTTGCCAATAATGGGAAGCTCCCCGTTGCCGATACAAGATATAACACCTTGTAAAATAATTATAGCGCATATTTATGAAACTGGACAACAAATGCTTGAAAAAGATCGTATGGGAGTGGTTTAAGAGTACTTTGTGGATTTATGAAAATTCCGCAGAATACTCCGCCCTGCGGGCGGAGATGAATGCGGAGCAGGGGCAAGGGGGATGCAATCCCCCTCATCGCCTTTCAAGAAGCCCCGCCCTGTGGGCGGGGTAATTCACTTTCGCGAGCATATCCAGGTACGGTAAGTATAAGAACCAAGCAGCATATACTTGATATTACATGCTGTTATATAATAACACATTTACTACGCATTAATTCTCTCATAATTAGTGGTACAGCTTTTGGGGCAGGTTAACATGACATTAACAGATTTTACTTTTTGGGTATCTCATTCCACCATTTAGGTTTCCTATCAAACCATACAGGCTTCTCCAAAAGATGAGGATATTTTTTCTTTACTTCTTCCATTAGGATTAAATCTAATTTTGCTTCATATAATGTTTCGACTTTGGCGAGTTGTTCAATAGATAAACCAAAAACACCGCTTAGGTTGACCCCATAAAGGACGGCCTTTTTAAGGTTAGCATCATTGAGATAGGCTTTGGTGAGATTTGCCCCGCTAAGATCAGAATCACTGAGATCGGTATTGATGAGATTCGCCCCGCTAAGATCAGCCTCAGTAAGGTCAGCCTCGTTGAGGTTGGCATCGCTAAGATTAGACTCGGTTAGGTCGGCCTTGGTGAGATTTGCCGTTTCAAGGTTGGCTTTTCTAAGGTTGGCCCTACTGATTTTGGCCGATTCGAGATTGATCCCCTTTAGATTAGCAGCTAACATTACATGTCTCGTGAACCTGAATATGCCATGTTCGCTTTTTTCGCTGCTGAAAAAGTTAGCGGGAGGAAAATCATCATCGGAACGGCCGACTCCCCTGTACCAGTCCTCAGATAAATTGACTCCACCAAGATCGACCTCTCGGAGATCGACATAACTAAGGGAATCTTTCCAAATTTCAATCGTTTCTTTCAATTGAACTATTATTTCTGTGTACACTGTTTCAGCTGAAAATAGAGATCTCAATACAGTTAGAGGATTTAATAGGATCGGCTCCACAGGGCATGTCAATTTTTGAACTCTTGGAATACGAGCAAGCGCTTTTTTGTAAATTGGTGTACCCAACTGGTTGAAAATAGCATTAGCTCTATTCTCAATAATATCTACCTTGTTTTCATACCTCTGAGAGGCAATTCCGAAACAGGCAATGTAAATACCAACACACCATATTACGAATGTTATGGGCTTACGTTTCCTGATTTTAGTATCCATTGGCGGTCTAATTTTTAGCCAAATGATTCGCCCCCCCATGAAATCCCAAAGCCATATAAACAGTTTACTTGTTCTCTTCCAAAAAGTTAACATTGTATTAAATACCCAAATGCTATAAACCTGATTCATATCAACAACCGTCCTTCAAGCTGAAATCGCATAAGTATTCTTTTCACACAACGTTTCGCGATTCACAATTATAAGACTTTAATCCCAAAGAATCAAGTCGGAATTTATGTCGCTACTGCTGTAGTTCTTTATAGAAAAGGTATGATTAATTAACAGCTCTCAAAGAAAAATACTACCTGACCACTCTGAACCCGATATCACTGCGGCAGAAATCAGGCGCCTGTTTAAAACGAAAGGCTGTCCGGCACTGATGCATTGAACTCTGCCAGCTCCCTCCACGAAGGACCCGGTTGGTGCCGGAATCCGGACCGGGGGGATTAGTCTCGGGGCTTTTTGTATAATATCCGTATTCATACCAGTCGCTACACCACTCCCAGACATTTCCAGCCATATCGTATATGTCGAACAAATTGGGTGGAGACTCTCCTGCCTGAGTCGGGTAAGCGAGGTTTTCACCGTAATTAGCATTTTCCGGATTAATCTTACCGTCATTGGTGCCGTACTCATCCTGTTCTCCCCCTCTGGCTGCGTGCGGTTGGGCGCTATGCCGGCCGGACGGTTCAATGGCAGAAATCGGCGAGCGGGAATGCTTAACTGGTCGAGCCGGGCAGGAGGGTCGCTGAAATAACGATAATTCCAGTGGGGCAGTTACCCGGAAGAATAATTAAAGTTTGAAGCGGTGGTGCCGATTTTTAAATGTAAGGCCAAGTGTCATTACCTGAAACGGAGCAGTATATCGTTCTGCAGGGGTAAATTTGCCCTTTGGGGAGATTTAGTCCAAATAAACGATTGTGTCCGGTTTAAGGTAAAGAGTCTTCCTTTGTTAAGTCCCGTTTGCGCGCGGGCGGGGAAATGAAGGTGCGGACACGAAAAAAATGGTAAAAAATTCCCTTTGGGGGATAAGTCGGCTGTCCTGACCCTCGGCGGTGACGGCAGTTAGGCCCCAAACAGAGGGTAAATCGCCCTTTCCTTCAATTTTTCTTAAAGTTTAAGGGCCGGAAGCCGATTACCAAAATAGTATAATATCTATAACCAGCACCTTCATCACTTGGCCAGATTTTCAAATTGAGTGACATAACAGATGACATATTAAGGATTAAAGGAGGAGAGAACAATTCCATACAAAGGAGGATAGATGCTGAGTTATGACGATACGAGATAGAAGGAAATGCTAGTTTCCAGGAGGGGAACTATTCTTTCGATTGAACTTTTCTCAAGGAGAGAAAAATGAAATACCTGCTTAAGGTGACAGTTGCCATCACCTTACTGCCTCTTCTGATCGCAGTTTCGTATTCACCGACTTATGCGCAGAATACCGCCCCGGTCCCGTCGACTTTCGAAATATTGAGCCCGTCGATGGGAACCGGATCGCTGCCGTTCCTGATCAACAGCGATTACTCGACTAACAAGGCTATATTTTTCGGCGGCGACTTCGCCTACCCAACCATATTAGCTGGAGAACAAGCCTTCGTGGGATGGGTAGATGGCGATGCCGGCGCTAATGCATTAGCCTCGGTCGGTGAAACGATCGCACGGGGCAATTCGAACCTCAGCCGGCTGACCCTGGGTGGCACCGATTATAACGCCAGTCTTTCCAGCAACTTTAATTCGCATTACGTCGCTAATCTGCCCGGGACACACCAGGACTTCGGTTCATACGATCAGGATGATGTCGGCGGTGCTACCGGGACGTACCCGGATTACCATGGTACCAACGGCTTTATCGCGATTAATGAGGAGGACTCCCTCGTAATCCGTTTGACCGGTTACGTGGATCCGAACAACCATCTGGTTCAACTGGATGCTGGCGTGAGCTATGAAGGCGCCCTTTTCAAGAGCGTAAGCTACGCTTTCGATATTGCCAACCCCAAGAACGACTCCGCCAACGGCGCCCGTTACGGGGTGATTCCGTCGACGCTGCCGCCCGGAGCCAGTTTCAACGGCGGTATGCTGGTCTGGGTGCCTAACTTCATCCAGGGTGACGGCACTTTTGACAACAGCGTCAGGAATAATAGGTTCTTCGTCGATGCCAACATTTCGAACGGTACAACCACGTCCCAGACATCTCTCGGCGTAGACGACACCGTCTTAAACGCTGTAAATATCGGTCAGGGCAAGGGCGAGCTGAGGGACAGCCTGTACGTGGTATATTTTACGGCCACGGACGATGGTATACCGCCGAGTACCGAGGCAGACTCCCTGTTCATCCTGGTGAACGACTCGGTCGCCAACCCGCCGCCGCACTTCACCAAGCGTGACATCCGGCTGGCCAACGGCAGCACGATCACCTGGCTTAAGTCCAGCGTGCAGTTCACCAACGACTCGCTGCTGACTTACAGCGAAGGCGACAGCATCGTCATCACCTTCACCGCCACCGACCAAGACAGCGTTCGCGGCGGGGGCGCCAACCAGACACTGGCTTTCGGTGTTTTGGACTGGAGTAAATTCCTGAGGCGGCCGACCGGCCATACCGATTCGCTGGCGCTCAGGGTGGACACGGTGAAAGTCAATAACTCGCCGCGCGCCCTGCGGGTCCGTCTCCGGGTGGCCTACAACGTGGCCGATACGGTCGGCAATGGCGCCAAGGATACGCTGCGCCTGGTGGTTTCGGTTGACGAGGCCAGCAACAGCCCGGTCAACGACACCATCCTGTTCTTCGTCAATAACATCAACCGGCCGCCGATCTGGGACGCCGACACCAGCAGCAAGCCTTCGGACAGCGCCCTGACCTGGGCCTTCGATGCGGCTGCGGTGGAACCTGATAGTATCGACGCTTTCCCGCCGATCGCAGTCAGTAACGGCCTGACCGATTCGGTATACTTCAGTCAGTACGCATACGATCCGGATCCGCTGGTTCATGACTCGCTCGGTCCGGCGATAACTTTCTCTTCGACTTCCCCTCTGGCCACCGTTTTCAGTTCGAGCGGTGTGCTGGTCGTGACTATCACCAGAGAGGATACGGCGAGCTTCAACTTCCCGATCAGCGCGATGGATACCGACCCGACCGATCCGAAGACGGCTACCGCCAATCTGGTGCTGCGTGTGGCGCCTGAACCGGACGTGGCGGAAATCTATCCGCCTTCCGGTTATCCCGGACAGGACATCACCATCTTCGGAACCGGCTTTGGACTCTTTGACGTTAATTCGATCACTCCGAGCCGAGTGACTTTCCGCTCGCGCAACACCGGCGGATCGCCGCAGAACTTCCAGGCCACCATCAACTCGTGGGGTCGCGACAGGATCAACCTGACCATTCCGGCTCAGGTCTCCATATCCGCCATTAACTTCCTGACAATGCAGTACGTGCCGGATACCATCGAAATCCGCTCGGCGGTGTTCAACACTCCGACTTTCTATCCGTACGTGATTACCGAGCCTGACAGCCTGACCGTGACGGATCTGGAAGTGGTGAACATCTCCTCGAGCTCGGCGGTTATCAAGTGGCGCACCGCTTTCACCGGCACGGACAGCGTGGTCGTGGCCACCGCTTTCGATACCCTGGACGTGATCAGCACCAACGGGAACGCCAACACGGTTCCAGTGTTCATAATCACCGGAACCTTTGGCACTACCAATGTTCCGGCGACGACCACGACCTTCAAAGGAGCGACCCAGACCACAGACCAGGTGCATTATATCGAAATGAAGGACCTGGCTCCCAGCACCACTTATCAGCTCTTCATCGGCATGAAGAACGACTTCTTCTACGGTGATACGGCCCGCAATATTAACGGTCCGTACAAGCCGGCGAAGATCAACCTCGCCATGACCGGCAACGGTCCGGTGAGGGGCTTCCTGTTCCAGACCCTGCCTGCGCAGAACAACAGCGGCGAACTGTTTGCCGTCGGCGGCCGGGCCTTCACCTCCGGAGGCGCGGCGATAGGCGCCGTGGTCACGGTCCAGATCGTGGATAAGGACAACGTCGCCGATACCACGCTGCCCTTGACCGCCACGGTCAGCAGCGACAGCGCCTGGCTGGTTAACCTGGGCGATGCGGTGATCGATACTATCGGTACCACCGATCGTCTGTACGCCCATAAGGCAGGCGATTACCTGATAATTACCATCGCGGCTGATAAGAGCGTCGGGTTCACCCAGTTGGTGACTGACCGCGCGGCGACTTCGCCGCAGATTGTAGGCGGGGCTGGCATCCAGCTCTCGTCTTCAGTGAACTACGATCTCAGACTGAAAGTCGGTCTCAACCTGATCGGTATCCCGGTGAATCTGTTCAATACCCAGCCGAAAATGGCCAAGGCCCTGCTGTCGAAGATCACCCAGGGTACGCCGTCAATCACCAGGTACGTGACCGGCAATTCGACCCTCGAGACGATCATCAGGACGATCGCCGCCGGCGCTAACCAGTTCATCGGCGCAAACGACTGGAACCTGGCCGATGCCAACGGCAACTACTACAGCGGTTACTTCCTGGCTGTGGATGGACTCGAATACCTGACCCTGAGCGGCAGCGTGTACGGCGATTCGCTCCCGCCGATGGAATTCCAGAGCGCGGGCCTGTACTGGATCGCCCGCCCGGCGCAGAGTTCGAGCCTGTTCTATCCCTGGAACGCCAGGACGATGCTGGCCAATATCGCGAATTCTGAGGCAATCTACCGTTACAACGAGGATACCCAGAATTACGAGAACGCCATCATCGATCCCTTGACCGGAGCTTTCATCGGCAACAGCTTCCATATCGATGTCAGCGAAGGTTACGTGATCCAGATTTCGGCGGCCAGCCAGTGGGACATTAACACTGCGGCTTCGGTCATGCTGGCCAATGCCAGCCAGAAGTTCGACTACGTGAACAACGTCTCGCCTTCGCTCACCCTGAAGGCAAGCCAGACGAGCACCGCGGGCGCTCTGCGTGATCTGCGTCTGACCAACATCACCAGCAGCGCGGCCAAGCTGACCTGGTTTGGCGACCTGACGGCCAGCACCGTGGTCCGTTACGGCAAAGCCAGCGAGGGTCTGAACCACACGGCTCAGTATCAGCGGATCGCTGACCTGCAGAGTGGAGTTGGCGTGCTCACGCTGCTCGGACTCGAACCCGAGACCGACTACGTCTACGAGATCGTCTCGAACGGGATCAGCTACAACAACAACGGCAGCCCGTTCGCCTTCAGCACCGCCAAGATCGGTATCGGTATGCCGTATACGGTCTTCGGCCGCCTGGTGGACGAGAATGGCGAGCCGCTGAAGGGTGCCGTGGTCTATCTCGAAGCCAAGCGCAGCGATGACCGCAGCCTGGTCATAAGCGCGGTAACCGACGAGAAGGGTTACTGGAACGCCAACCTGGCCAACCTCAAGGCGGCCGATGGCGAGGTCTACCTGTGGAAGGCCGGCGATGAAATCGGTATCACCGCCGTCTACGGAGATGCCTCGAGGAGCTTCCGCACCCTGGTGAGCGGACAGAGCCCGCAGAACATAGTGCGGGTGGACGACACCGACGGTGTGGCGAGCCAGGACAAGAAGGAAGTGTCTCCGGTCGCTCTGCCCAAAGCCTTCGCTCTGGGCCAGAACTACCCGAACCCCTTCAACCCGTCCACTACCATCGCCTATGACATTCCTGAGGAGCAGGTCCACGGCGCTCAGGTGTCCCTCAAGATCTACAACGTCCGCGGACAGGTAGTCCGGACTCTGGTCGATAATCTCAAGGAGCCCGGCCACTACGTAGTCCAGTGGAACGGTATGGACGAACATGGCGAAACAGTGGCCAGCGGTGTGTACTTCTACCGGATCAAGGCCGGTGAATACGTGGCCACCCGCAAGATGGTCCTGCTGAAGTAAACGGCAGAACCCGCCATCCGCGGCAAACCTGAAAGCGGCCGGGAGATTTCTCCCGGCCGCTTTTTTTGTCCGGCCCGCCTCTGACCCCCTGGATTATTCCCCGAGCCCTTGCCCTTCCGGCGCACAGGAGCTCTGCGGTCGTTTCTCCCCGGCCTGGCAAGTCCGCCTCGAATGTTTCCCCTCCCGGAAAAGTCCGCTGACCTGCTGCCATAAGAGGAAAAAAATGCCGACTATTTGCGGAAAAATATTTAAATATCCTTGAAAATAATGCCTGATTATTGTTTTCAGATTGGGGGTGAAACGCCGATTGAATTCTTAACACATTGAAAATAATTAAGTTACAAGATATGTGAATTTGGTGGCATGTATGTTGCCCAGAATTCGCGGCGGTGAAGAATAGATTTTTTTGATTCCAGCTGACACCAATCTGTCTGGTTTAAGGGATTGAACCATTAATCTCAAGGAGTGGAGCCATGCTTCAACGATCCCGTCTGGTGATTTACGCCGTAATCGCCGCCTGTGCGCTGTCCTGGGCCGGTCAGGCCCGGGCGCAGAATACGGCTCCGGTTCCCACCACGTTCTCTATTATCTCTCCGGATGACGGGAACGCGGCCTCGCTGATCAACAGCGATTACAAGGGCCTGGCTGGCACCGCCAACACCCGGATTTTTTACGGGGGCGATCTCGCCTACACCGGCGATGATAACGCTAAAGGCTTCAATGGTTTCCAGGTGACCGGCGATCCGGAAGTGACCCGCAAGGCTCGGGGCAACAAGAACCGCAGCCGCCTGACTCTCGGCGGGATGGAGGGCGGTCTCGACCCCACTTATCCCGCTGAAGGTTCCAGCTACGTGACCAACCTCGGCTCTTTCGTCGGCACCGCCACCAGCTACGACTACGACGACATCGGGGCCTCTGGAGCGGGTACTGCCACGTTCCCGGATTACCAAGGCTGCAACGGGTTTATTGCCATCAACGAGGGAGATACTCTCGATCTGCAGATTTCCGGCTTCATCGATCCGAACAACAGCATTCTGGGAGGCTCCGTCGCGCAGGACGGTATTTACACCGGCCGCGGCTTCAAGAGTGCGGCCGGCGACGGCATAGCCGGCAATCAGCACGATGACAACATTGTCCGCTACGAAATCCTGAACAAGCCGGCCGGCGCCACCTTCACCACCACGGGGCAGTTCCGCTGGGTGCCGAGCTTCGTGCAGGGTGACGGCGGCACGGACGACTCGCAGCACGGCGGCTACTGGTTCATCGACGCCAACATCTCCAATGGCAGTACCAGCAGCGAAACTACCCCAGGCAGTGAAGCCCTGGTTGGGCCGGGGAACGGCGAGCTGCGCGACAGCCTGTATGTGATATACTTCAAGGCGATCGACGATTCCGGACAGGGCAACGACAATGGGATCGACAGCTTGTTCATCCTGGTCAACGATTCGCTGCCCAATCCCTCGCCCCAGTTTACCAAGCGCACTCTGCTGCGCAAGGATTCCCTGGGAGTGCAGGCGACCCGGACCTACAACTTCCTGGCCGGTCAGCCCGATACGCTGTTCAGCGTAGCCGAGGGCGACAGCGTGGTGATCACTTATTTCGCCCAGGACCAGGACAGCGCCCAGGGTGAGACTAACGACGCGATCGCCATCGGTATGCTCTGGAACGACAATCTGCTGGGTGTGGCCAAAGGCGGCAGCGGCTCGGCCGGTAACCTGGATGGTTTCAAACAATTCATCAAGCGCCCCGGCACGGTGGATACGCTGGTTTTCGATACGGCGTCCACTCTGGTGAGTGGTTCGGCTACCAGCTTCAAGATCAAGCTGCAGATACCGTACAACCTGGCAAGGTCCAGCGGGAAGCCGGACAGCCTGGTGGTGATGGTCAGCGACGGGTCCACGATCGTGACCGACACTTTTGCCCTGAAAGTGCGCAACACCAATCGTCCGCCGATCTGGGACCGCGATACGACCAGCAAGCCTTCCGACAGCGTGCTGGTTTACAGCTCATCGCCGGCCACGGCTCAGCCGTCCGCTATCCAGACCAATTTCGCCATCACAGTCAACAATGACCAGACCGACAGCACTTTCTTTTCGCTTTACGTATACGATCCGGACTTTCTGGCGAGCGACAGCTCCGGCCAGCCCCTGACCTTCAGCGCCGGCGGCAACCATCAGGGCACCCTTAATGTAAATACGGGCCTGAACATATTCTCGCCGAGCGTGTCCGACACCATTACCTACAATTTCACGATTACCGCCACCGATAGCTATTCGGCCAGTCCCAAGTCGGCCACCCAGGCGATCAACTTCCGGGTGGCGCCCGCGCCTAACATCACCAAGGTGACCCCGGCTTCGGGCGCGGTCAATCAGGAGTTCACCATCTACGGCAGCGGCTTCGGTCTCTACGACAATAACGGCGCCGATACCAGCCGCGTGCAGTTCTACGCCACCACCAACGGCGTGCGCCAGAATATCGATGCCAACATTATCGCCTGGTCCAAGGAAAAAATCGTGGCCTCGGTGCCTTTCAACACGCCGACTTCGCCGGTAGATCTGACCTCCGGCTTCCAGGTCCCGGATACGATCATCGTGCGCAGTGCGATTTACGGAGGCTACGATACCTATCCATTCGTGGTGCTGGCAGACAATATCGGCGTGGAAAACCTCGTCATAACCAATATCACCTCCACCAGCGCGATCGTCAGTTACCGGACAAATTACACCGGTGTCGACAGCCTGGTGCTGGCGAATGCGGCCGATACCCTGGACATCCATTCGGCTAATTTCAGCCTGCCGACTTTCGTCGAATACGACGGCGGCATGTCGCAAATCAGCTCGCCGGTGCACATCTTCCAGGACGGGACCAGCAATGCGGACGGCGTCCACGTGATCCAGCTATCCGAGCTGTCGCCGAACACCCTGTACCGGTTCTTCATCGGCTCGGCCAATGGGAATTACTTCGCCGACAGCCTGCGCAACTCAAACGGCCCCTTCGGATCCAAGAAGATCGACACGACCACGAAGGCGAATAACAAGAATCTGGATGCCTTCAGGTTCCGCACCCTGCCATCGTCGAGCGGTTCCGGCGACCTGTACACCGTGGTAGGCAAGGTTTACTACCGGAGCGGAGCGGCGACCGGCGCCAGCGTTACGCTGAAAGTCGTGAGTTTGATCAACTTCGCCGACACCTCGCTGCCGATCACCACCTCCGTGGCCAGCGACAGCACCTGGCTGCTGGACCTGGGCAACCTTCGCTCCAATAACGGCGGCAACTACGTGCACGCCCAGGGCGACTTCCTGCTGTTCGAGTTCGATGGCGCCGAGAAGGGTTTTGAGCAGTACGATACCACCCGCGCGGCGGCAGGCGTGAGCCCGATGACGATCCGCACCATCAAGCTGCAGCCGTTCGTCAAGTATACGCTCGATCTCAAGACCGGCCTCAATCTGGTCGGCCTGCCGGTCAAGCTGAACAGGGGTCAGCCGACGACCGCCATCGATTTGCTCGATCTGATCGTGGGCGGCTCTCCCTCGCTCACTCGCTATGTGCCCGCCACCGGGACCCAGGAGACCATAGCGCGCTCCGCCCAGGGGGGGTACTACGGCGTGGACGATTTCACCTTGGGAATACAGGAAGGCTACTTCGTCAAGGTCAGCAGCAGCACGGATGTCGCGCTCGAGGGGCGCGTCTACACCAACCCTCTGCCGCTGGTCAATTTCCCCGGCCCCGGCCTGTACTTCGTCACCAATCCGGGGCAGGACAACAACGTGTTCTATTCGTGGGATGCCAGGCAGATTCTGCAGAACCTGGCCCAGGTGACCACGGTTTACCGTTTCAATAACTTGCTGCAAAGCTATGAGACCTTTACCAGAATCGGCACTACCCTCAACGGCGTTAACTTCGCGTTTACGGTGGGGGAGGGATACATATTCGAGGTGAACGCAACGGGGAGCTGGAATCCGAGCGGCCCCGGCGCACTGCTGGCTTCCACCGGCGGCTCGAACGACGCCGTCGGTTCGCCGTCGATCGTGGTCGAGATCGGTGATAAGATCGACCAGGCCGCGCCGGCCGGGGCGGCTTTGTCCAACATTTCGAGTTCCGCCGCCCTCTTCACCTGGGGCACCGGCAGCCTCGATCCCGGTCAGCTCCGCCTGAGCCTGGCCGACGGCACCGCCGAACGGATTATCCAGCCCCGGGTGAACAAGCTCGCCGGCGGCCTGAACTATGCGCTGGTCACCGGCCTCGACCCGGACAAGAATTACGTCTACCGGCTGGAGAGCTCGGTCGGCACTCCGCTGCCGTCCGCGGTCGAAGGCAGCTTCACCACGGCCAGGGTAGGCGCCGGCATGAAGCCTTACAGCCTGTATGGCAGGCTGGAGGATGCCCGCGGCAAAACCCTGAGCGGCATGTTGGTGCTGGTACGGCTCACCCGGGAGCAGGAGGGCCTGGCGAGCGGATACTTGAGCGCGGTGAGTGACGAGCAGGGCAACTGGGTGGTCAACCTGGCCAACCTGAAAGTGAAGCTCACCGGCGAGGTCTACGAATGGCGCGAAGGCGACCGGATCGAGCTGACCGTAACCAGCGGCGCTTACAGCGCGGTCTTCCACGCCACGGTCAAGCCGGGCAGCCCCCACAACGTGGCTCTCGACCTGGAGCGGGACGGCCAGACTGACCAGAACGCCCAGGACAAGGCACCGGTGTCCGCTGCTCTACCCAAGGCGTACACTCTGAGCCAGAACTTCCCGAACCCGTTCAATCCCTCGACCACTATCCAGTTCTCGATTCCCGAGGGCGGATCTCAGGCGCACATCAGACTCGACGTCTTCAATCTCCGGGGACAGGTCGTGGCCACCCTGGTGGACCGCGTCGCGGATGCCGGCGAATACCGCATCCAGTGGGACGGCACCGACATTGCCGGCAGGCGCGTCCCCAGCGGCGTCTACTTCTACCGCCTGACCACTCCGGAGTACAAGGCAACGCGCAAGATGGTCATTCTTAAATGATCCAGGCTGGATTGGGGGATTCGCCTTAAGTCTTGCGTCGCGGAAGGGCGCCAGGCACAGCGTGCCGGCGCCCTTTTTATCTTGCCGCGGCAAAAAATTCCACGCAGTTTGCCGGCCCGGCCGCCGGCCTGGTCAGATAGGAAAAGATTGTTACCTGCCAGGTAACAATCCGGCTGCTTAACTTATGGATTTTCAAAGGAATTAACGAATAATTCCACTGGTATACATATTGCAGGATTACGGGCGAAAGCTGGTAAATATCCGAGCCGGATATTAAAATATAAGAGAAGGATACTGCTATGAAATGGAAAGAACCGGTGACCGCTTTAATGGCTGTCGTGCTGGGGGTCTCACCAGCGCTCGCTCAGCAGCAATCGACCGTACAAATGAAACACCTGTCGGTGAGTAATCTCTCGATCAGCTCGGCGGTCGTCTCCTGGGTCACCGATAAGACGACTACGGGCAACCGGGTGGAGATAATCAGCCCGGACACGACCCTGGTGTTCGAGGACAGCTATAAATCCGCCACTTATATCCATCTCGTGACAGTTACCGGTCTGGCGCCCGGAAATGATTACAAGTATCGCATCATCAGCGGTGGCCAGACCTGGGACGACGGCGCTAAACTGTACTCGATAACGACCTTCGGTTCATTTGATCCCTCGCCGCCTCTGCCAAGAACGGTTTTCGGCAAGCTGACCGATATGTGGGACAAACCGATCCAGCGTGCGCTCGTCCACCTAAGGGTGCGGACAGAGGGATTACCGGCATCGCTGCCCAAGGCAATCCTCACCGACGAGAACGGCAACTGGACTACCACCTGGGGTGATTTCAGGACAGACGATGGCGCAAAATACGAAGAGAATTCGGGAGACGCCGTGATCCTCGAATTCATCCCCAATTACTGGAGCTTCGCCGCGGACAGCTCGCACGTCCTGCCGCTCTCGAGTCCCGGTTCGCTCGGCACCAAAGCGATCAACCTGATCGATCCGAACACGGCCACCCCGGGCGACGTCGATGGCAACGGAGCAATCAACATCTTCGATCTGCTCGACCTGCTGAAGATTATCAGCGGCAAAATGACGCCGGCCGACAGCCGGCAGTTCGTCTCCGCCGACCTTGACACCAGCGGCAAGATCAACATTTTCGACCTGCTGGTCCTGCTCGGCAAGCTCAAGTCGCGCAGCCAGGCTTGAAAAAATCGTTTCCGAGGTGATTGAGATATGCCGTGTCTTAAGTTCCCCGGATGTTTGAGAATCACGGCCCTTGCCGCTCTGCTGCTCCTGCCGGTTCAGGCTTTTCTTTTCGCCCAGGATGAGCCGCTGACCATTACCGACATCCAGCTCTCCAACTACGGCGGCAACAACTTCGTGGTGAGCTGGCGGACCAACCAGCCCACCAACCAGAACGAACTGTTGCTGGGCAAGAGCCCGGGCCAGCTGAGCACCGTGCTCAAGGACAGCCTGGCGGCGCCGACCCAGATCCATTTCGTCCAGGTCAGCTTCCTGGACATCAACACCACCTATTTCTACAAGGTGCGCTCGGACGGGGTCGAGAAGGCGGCAAGCCCCACCGGCGTGGATTCGATCCGCACCGTCCAGCAAATCCTGATCGACGCCGGGTGGATTGTCGAAGGAAACGTGGTCAACGCCATCAGCCGCAAGCCCATTCAGAACATAATCGTCCGGTCGTTTTTCCGCTGGACGCGCCAGGTGGGGGGCGTCCCCCAGGTGGACAGCACCATGTGGTACGCCGTGCTCACCAACCAGGACGGCAAGTTCACGATGAATTTCGCCAACTATCGGAACTATAGCGGCAGCAGGCCGAGCTACTTCCCCGGACAGACTTATCTTCACCTCTGGATCCTGGGATTCGGCAAGGAGGAGGTGCGCGACAGCGTGCTTCTCTCCGTGCAGAACGAGCTGGGCCGCTTCCAGCTTCTGAATACCTACGAAATCATCGATCCCAGGTTCAGGGCCAACCGGGGAATAATCACCACGACCGGGCCGGTGCTGTCCAACGGCAGAAGCGCCTCCGTGGTCACTGTGACCGTGCTGGACATCGATGACAAGCCGATCAGCGGCGTGGACATCCGGCTGAATGCCACACCGGACCGCGGTGTGAGAATCCGCCAGCCGCAGGTTCCCACCAATGCCAGGGGGCAGACCTGGGGCCTGGTTTATTCCTCTGTTTCGGAGATCAAAACCGTCCGGGCGCGCAACTACTCCGCGCCGGACAGCACCGAGCTGGATACCCTCGCCGATATCGAGTTCATTCCCGAGCTCAATGCGCCCCTGGCCCGGGATACCGTGCCGCCCTTCATCTATTTCGCCACCCAGTATCCCACGACCACCAACAATGCCGGACCGTACCCGATAACCGCCAGCGTGGTGGACAATTACACCGTAAACGTGAAGCTGCTCTGGGGCACCAAAGCCAATATCTTCGCCGATACTCTCGCCATGCTGCCGGTGGCTGACCAGTTGAAAGACGACTATCTGGCGAACATCCCGGGACAGCCGTTCAACACGATTGTCAGTTATTTCATCCTGGCCCGGGACGGCGCGGGTAAAGTTAGCTCCAAGCCGGACAGCATTCATTCGAACCCGTTCGTCCCACCTTATCTTTTCGAGGTGCTTTCCGACATCTCGAAAATCGTGCCGAACCTGGGGATAACTCTCACTACCGACGCAACCAACACCGTGAACAGCCTGCTGCCGGTGCGGATCGATACCTGGATCACCAGCAACATCAAGATTTTTTCGGTGCTCCTCAAGTGGCGGAACGTCAACGAAAGCTCGACCTATTCCGACATCCCGCTCAACCGCTTCGGCGCTCACTACTGGGGTGAAATTCCGCCGCGACAGCCGGGCAGCCGGATCGAGTATTTCGTGCAGGTGGCGGATACCACCGGCAAGGCCGAAACCGACCCGCGGACTGCGCCCAACAAGGTGTTCGATTACGAGGTGCTGACCAACGGTGCGCTGGGCCCGGTCTCTTTTGCCGACACCACCAGCCGGCTCGGCCTGCCTATCGCCCGCAGCAGCAGGTACAGCGCTATTGCCGATTTCAACGAGGACGGCATCCTCGACGTGGTGATCGCCAACTACGGAGAAGCGAACGAAGTCTACTTTTACAACCGGGCCCTGGGCTTCGAGGATGTCACGCTGAACGTGCTGGGGCCGCAGTCTGCGGAGAAGACCACTTTCGTGGCCGTCGCCGACTTCAACGCCGACGACCACCTCGACCTGATTTTCGCCAACGAGGACAGCCAGAACCGGCTCTATATCAACAACGGCCGCGGCCGGTTCGACGACAAGACCTTCGCGCTGGTGGATACGACGGGCAGAACCTACCTGCCGGCTGACAACTGGGGCACGCGCTGCATGCTGGCCGATGACTTCGACGGCAACGGCACGATCGACCTCTTTCTGGCTAATTTCAAGATCGGCGGCGAGCGCAACCGCCTGCTGCTCAATGACGGTAAAGGAATATTTACCGACGCCACCACTACCAAGATTTTCAATATGCCGGACCGCGACCAGTCGGCCTGGGCGGTTAAAGGCGACCTGGACAAGGACGGCGACGTTGACATCATCGTGATCAATCAGCCTGATAAACCCTATCTTCTGATTAACTCCGGCAACGGCACTCTGCAATACCGGGCCTGGTCCGGTACCGCGGGTAATTATGCTCGCGGCGGAGATCTGGGCGACATCGATTCCGACGGCGACCTGGACCTGGTGATATTCCAGAGTCAGACCACACACAACGAGCTGTACATCAACGACGGCAAGGGCAATTTCACCCTCGACCGCGCCGGCCGCCTGCCCTCCGAGAGTGACGAGACCTACGGCGGCAAGTTCTTCGACGCCAACGCCGACGGCTACCTCGACCTCTACTACGCCAATTTCGGCCAGCCCAACCGGCTCCTGATCAATCAGAACGGATCGGGAACCTTCGTGGAGGCCACTCCGGGTATCATGCCGGCCTGGTCCGGTTTTTCGCGCGGGGTGGCGATCGGCGACTTCAACAACGACAACCGGGTCGACCTGTACGTCACCGAGGAGCAGGCGCAGAACCGGATCATTTTCAGCCGCTCGTTCGACACCAGCGGCGACCTGCCGGTCGCTTTCGACCTGGTCTTCCCCGTGAACGCCGACACGGTCAACTCGACCGAAGTCACCTTCGTCTGGAAAAATTCCACCTCGCCGGATACCAACGACGTCTTGCGGTACGACTTCGTCCTTTCCCTCGACAGCCTTTTTTCTTTCAACAGCACGGTGGAAGGTTTTCCGAAGGAGAATCTGAGCGACACTACGCTGACCGTAACCGGCTTAAATGACCGCACCCGTTACTGGTGGAAAGTGTTCGTTCACGGCCGGAGCGGTTATCCGATCTCCAGCCTGCAGTCGCACAGCTTCCTGCTCGACACCTCGCATCAGGGAGCGGGCCCCGAATTTTACGTTCTGGTGAGCCGCAACCCGGCATTTGCCGGCCATATCACCGTCTACATCGTCTCTTCTGAGCCGCTGCGCAGCGATCCGGTTGTCAAGTTCAACCTCGATCAGGTGCCGGTCGTGAGAGTGGGCACCAACGACATTTGGCGGGCCCATTACGTCACGCGCAATTCATTTCTCTTGAGCATCACTGGGGAAAACCGCTCCGGCCGGTCGGGTGAATACACCAAGACCTTCGCCTCTGTTTCTCTTCTGGCTTCCGCCGGCCCGGGCCAGCAGGCTCCCACGCCGGACCGGATGGCCTGGGTCACGCTCGGCCCCGGTTCCTCCGCCGGAGCGGTCCGGTTGGTTACCAGCGTGAATGAGCAGGTGACGAACGCCAAGATCAAAGAGCAGCTCAACCGGCTCGATCCGTTCGGGGGCCTGGACGTGAACCTGGTGGTGGGTACCGACAGCTATACGTTCACCCTCGAGGAGGGCAGCCTGACCGGCGAAGTGACGGTGAACATCCGTTCCCGGGGCAATGAGGACGGCCCGCAGGCGATTTACCTGCTCACGGAATACGGCTGGCAGGAGCTGGACACCCGGTTCGATGCCGGAGCGAGCGTCTACAGCGCCGGTACCGATCAACTCGGTACCTTCGCCCTGCGGCCCGCCGCCGGCGGCCCGGGCCTGCCGAAAGCGGGCGAATTCGGCCTGGGGCAGAACAGCCCGAATCCCTTCAATCCTTCGACTACCATTGTCTACGCGATACCGGGAGACACCCCGCTGGCGGGCTTCTCGATCAAAGTGTACAATCTGCGGGGCGCCCTGGTGAAGATTCTGGTCGAGGGGTCGGTGACTCCGGGCCGACATTCAGTTCAATGGGACGGCCGCTCCGTTGACGGCCGCGACCTGCCCAGCGGCGTCTATTTCTACCGGATGGCCGCCCCGGGCAGGACGATAACCAGGAAAATGGTATTGCTCAGGTAGGACGATGTTTCAGCCGTGGGGAAAGCGTGATATGAAATGCTTCTTGACAGTTATGGCGGTTTCAGCGCTCGCGCTGGTGGGCTGCAGCACACCTTCGGCCCCGGAATACAATCCGCGGCCGGCTTACGAAACCGGTGTGTCGCACGGATGGGATATGTTCGTCGACCGTAACTACGCGCTGGCTGCCACCGAATTCCGCAACGCGCTCGATCTGGACGCCGCCCGGAGCTGGCCGGAAGCTTACATCGGCCTGGGCTGGGGCCTGGCGATGCAGGATTCCCTGACCAAGGCGGTGAACAATTTCAGCAGCGCCCTGGCTCGTACGCCCCAAAGCGCCCAGGACAGCGCCAACGTTTATGCCGGCCTGAGTCTGGGTTACCGCGACATCTCGCCGGTCAACTTCACCCTCGTGCGGGACTATGCCCTGCAGGCTCTGGGGATTAGTCCGCAGTACGTCTTCCAATACCGGACCGCGATCAACAGCGACGATCTGCGGGCGGTGCTGGCCGAGGCGTACTTCAACCTCGAGCAGTACGACCTTGCGGCCGGGATCGCCGACCCGGCCGGTTCGCTCGACCCTGCGGACGCTAACTACCTAACCGACCTTCTGACTAAAATAAGCACACTGCTCACCCTGAGCAGGGAGGGGGAATAAAGGGTGAAAAAGGCGATCCTTTATTCGTTGGCGGTGTTTTCGCTGCTGCTGCCCTGCCGGCTGGGCGCCCAGGGCCAGACTGTGCAGAACCTCTTTCTGGCCTTCGAACACGTTTCGCGGGGCAGCCAGTACATGGCGATGAACCTCTGGGACGAGGCGGAGGATGAATTCTGGCAGGCGGTGGCGCTGGATTACAACAACTCCAAAGCCCGCCAGGGCCTGGGCGACGTCTACCGCCGCAAGCAGAGGTTCGAGGAGGCGATCGAACACTATCAGATGGTGCTCAACAACGAGCCGAACAACGTGGATATCCAGTATTTGATAAGCCTCTCCTATTATGACAACCACCAGTACGAAGAGGCGCGCGTGGCTGCGGAAAAGGCGCTGCAGATGAACCCCGAGCTGGCCAAGGCGGAGAACCTGGTGCGGTTGAGCGCCGATGAAAAGCAGAAACAGCAGATCGAGCTGAGCGTGCTGAAACAGAAGGAAGAGGCGGCTCTGAAAGTGTTCCTTCAGCAGCAGAAAATAAAGGAGAGCGGCTTCATCGCCGCCTTCGTCCCGGGCTGGCGCCTGATCCAGACCGCCGAACCCCGGACGATGTGGACCGGCTATGCCATTCTCGGCTCCACCGCTGGCTTCTTCCTCACCGGCTACATGCTGCGCAGCCAGGGCCAGAAAGCCTACGACCAGGCGGTGGAAGGGACGAACCGGGAATATTACCAGGACCGGGTGAACGTCGGCCAGGCCAAGTACAAGTGGGGCGGCTACATGTTAGATGCCTCCCTGGGCGTTTTCATTCTGAACATGGTGGACTCCTTCATCCTGCACGGCAAGATTTTCAGCGGCAGGACCCGCGTGAAGCCCAGCCTGCCCGAGCGTGAGCGCCGGTCTCAGTAACCAGCCGAGTGATCGTTTCTGGATTGAAATCCCCTAACCTGATCGAGCAGGCCTTCTTCGGAAGGCCTTTTCTGCTTTGAGGGCCGGTCGGCCCAGGTTAAATTCGACATAATTGCTTTGCCCACCGAATCGGCTTGGAGGTAAGACTTGTCCCTTGACCGTCCGGACAGATTCCGGCGTAGATACCTCGAAGCGGAGACTGGCACCCTGGTCAAGACCGGCCACTGCCCGCTGGAAGTGGGCCTGGTGGCCCTCTCGCCCTATGAAACGGCCATGAGCAGCCTGGGCGGCCAAACTGTTTACCGCCTGTTCAACGAGCTGGAAGGAGCGCGCTGCGAGCGCCTGGTGCGTTTTGACCGGCCGCGCTCGGGAGCGATCTGGGTCTCGCTCGAAAGCGGCCGGGCCGCGGCGGAATTTCCCGTACTCGCCTTTTCCATTTCCTACGAACAGGAGATGCTGGAGCTGGTCCGCTTTCTCCAGGAAAATCGCATCACGCCACGCTCGGCCGACCGCGGGGAGGGCGACCCGCTGTTGCTGGCCGGCGGGCCGGTGGTGAGTTCCAACCCGGAGCCGGTAGCCCCGTTCCTGGACGTCTGCGGCATAGGCGATGCGGAGATTCTGGTGCCGTCATTGGCCGCGAATTGGCTGGCGGCGTACGGTGCAGGCTGGACCCGTCGGCTCCTGCTCGAGACTCTGGCCGGCCAAGAGGGCTTTTACGTACCCGGGCTGTACCGGCTCGACGGCGTGTCCGGCTCCTACCCGGTGCTGCCGCGCCCGGCGGGCCAGGCAGTCCCGGTCCGGGTCGGGCGGGCGACAGCCGACGTGGGCCGGAGTCCGGCCTTCAGCGTGATAGTCAGCCGGCTCGCACATTTCCGCGACATGCATCTGGTGGAGGTGGCGCGCGGCTGCCGCTGGAACTGCCGGTTCTGCCTGGTCTGCCGGATAAACCGCCCGTACCGGCCGGCCGAGACCGGGCGGGTGATCGAGCTGATCGAGGCGGCCCCGGCGGCGGCCGGCGCGATCGGCCTGGTGGGCGCAAACCTCTGCGACCATCCCGAGCTGGCAAGGATCGCGGCTGCGGTGGCCGCTTCCGGCCGAAGGCTGGGCACCAGCTCGCTGAGAGTGGGATCGGTGGACCGGGAACTGCTGACGGTGCTGAAACGCTGCCGGGTGGAGAGTCTCACCCTGGCGCCGGAAACCGCCAGTGCGGAGCTGCTGGCCCGGATCGGCAAAAGTTACCGGCAGGAAGAGCTGTTCGAGACGGTAAGGCTCGCTGCCGAGGCGGGTTTCAGGGGACTCAAGCTTTACTATATGATCGGGCTGCCGGGGGAGACGGCCAAGCACCGCCGAGAGCTGGTGGAACAGGTGCGGCTGCTGGCGGGAACGACCGGGAACAGGCTCAGGCTCAAGATCAGTGTCAACCCGTTCATTCCAAAGCCGCAGACCGCCTGGCAGGATGAATCGATGCTGAGGCCGGGGGAGATCAAGCGCCTGTTGCGCGAGCTGCGTAAAGGTATCCGGCAGGATGCGCCGGGAGTACAACTGCAGCACGATCCGCCGGCCGAAGCGGTTTCTCAGGCCGCCCTGTCGCTGGGGGACAGGAGCTTCGCCCAGCCGCTCGAAATGGCCGCCGCCGGAGCCGGCCATTTGCTCGATTGCCTCGGGCGGAGCGGAATCGACCTGGAGCCGGTGCTGTATTCAAGAAAAAAGCCCGCTGCCGAACACCCCTGGAGCGTGCTCGAAAGCGGGTTTTCCCGATGATCTTCTATCGGTCGGGCGTAGCCGCGGCAGCGGATGCCGGCGGCCTCAGGCGGCTTTGGTGATCCGTCCGGTGCGGATACAGCGGGTGCAGACAGTCATCCGCTGGGCGCGGCCGTTGACTTTGACTCGTATCCGCTGCAGATTCGGCATAAAACGCCGCTTGGTTCTGTTATTGGCGTGGGAAACGCTGTGGCCGGCTACCGGCTTCTTTCCACACACTTCACATACCTTGGCCATGCTGCCTCCATAAAGATTAAGAAGAGATAATATATTTATCAAACTCGATTCTTGCAATATTTTTATATCACCGAACCGGATTGGCTGCAACCGTGGCAAAATTAATTGACTTGCCGGATGGTGAAATTTAAATTATAAGGCTAAAATCGACCAGGTGCACAACCATTCCAGACGTCATGGCGCTAACAGTATTCGCAGAGGTGGTTCTTGGATTTAATCACTAAGATCGAATCACACAAGGCTGAAGTGGCCATAATCGGTATGGGTTACGTCGGCTTTCCCCTGGCGGTGGAATTCGCCCAGGCCGGGTTCAACGTGACCGGCGTCGACCTTAACGCGACCAAAGTCAGCGTGATCAGCCACGGCGGCAGCCACATCCCCGATGTCGACCCGGAAGTGGTCTCCCCGCTGGTGAGAGCAGGCAAACTCAAGGCCACCACCGATTTCGAAGTTCTCGCCCGGGCCGATGCGATGTCGATCTGCGTGCCCACGCCGCTCAATAAAACCAAAAATCCGGACGTTTCGTTCATTCTGGCTGCCAGCGAGCAGATCAAACTGCGCCTGCGCAAAGGCCAGCTCATCGTCCTCGAAAGCACGACCTACCCCGGCACCACTGAGGAGCTGATCCGGCCGATGCTCGAGGACACGGGCCTGAGGGCGGGCAAGGACTTCTATCTCGCTTTCAGCCCGGAGCGGGTCGACCCGGGGAACAAGACCTACATGATCCATAATACGCCCAAGGTGATCGGCGCCTGCACCCCTGAATGCCTCAGACATGCCTCCGCCTATTACTCGCAGATCGTCGAAAAGGTGGTGGAAGTCTCCAGCACCGATGCGGCCGAGATGGTCAAGCTGCTGGAAAACACCTTCCGGGCGGTCAATATCGGGCTGGTGAACGAAGTGGCACTGATGTGCGACGTGCTGGGGATCGACGTCTGGGAAGTGCTCGAGGCCGCCGCCAGTAAACCCTTCGGCTACATGCCGTTCAAGCCCGGCCCCGGACTGGGCGGCCATTGCATTCCGATCGACCCGCATTACCTTTCCTGGAAGCTCAAGAGCCTCAACTACTATGCCCGTTTCATCGAACTGGCCGGGGAGATCAACTCGAGCATGCCCGCCTACGTGGTGCGCAAGGTCACCGATGCACTGAACGACTGCCGGCGCAGCGTGAAAGGCTCCCGTATCCTGGTTCTGGGCATGACCTACAAGAAGGACATCGACGACGTGCGGGAATCCCCCGCCCTGGACGTGGTCCGGCTGCTGCAGCGAAAAGGCGGCAAGGTGGCGTTCACCGATCCATTCGTCCAGGAAATCAAGATGAACGGCGGTGTGCTCGAAAGCTGCGAGCTGACGCCTGAACTGGTGGCCGGTGTCCATTGCGTGGTAGTGACCACTGACCACAGCAGTTTCGACTACCGGATGGTGCTGGAAAACGCCTCCCTGATCGTCGATACGCGTGACGCATTCGGTGCGCGCGGGCTGCGGTCGGACAAGATCGTCAAACTGTAAACTGACACCAAGGAGAAGGCTGTTGGGACGCGAATTCGTCTCCAAGCTGCTAAGCGCCAGCCCGGAAGCCCAGTTAATTCTGTTGACTCTGGGCGTGATTTCGGTGCTGAGCTGGATGATCATGGGCCGGAAATTCTTCGTGCTGAGGAGGGTGGAGAAAGAAGTAGACGATTTTCTCGGGCGCTTCCGCAAGGCGCGCGACCTGGATGGTATCCAGGAAGCGGGAAAAGGGATGGTCAATTCCCCGATGGCCGCGCTGGTGAACGTGGCGGTGAACGAGGTGCGGCAGGTGAAGCGGATCCTGGCCAAGAACGAGGAAAGAAAAACCGCGTTCGACCCCACCGTGATGATGCGCGACACCCTGCTGATGGCGATGGAGCGCACCGTGGCCGAGGTGGCCGACAATCTCAGAAGCTGGATTGTGTTCCTGGCCATCGCCACCACGATCAGCCCCTTCTTCGGTCTCCTCGGCACGGTCTGGGGGATCTATATCGCCTTCCTGGACATCGGCGCCAAGGGTTCGGCCAACATTTCGGTGGTGGCCCCGGGCATCGCCGATGCCCTGATCACCACCATCGTCGGGCTGGTCGTGGCGATCCCGGCGGTGATAGGCTACAACTACCTTTCCAATAAGGTCAGGCGGATCACGGACAAGCTGAACAACTTTTCGCTGGAAATGGCCGGGATCATTTACAAAAGCAGCCTGAACATCTGAGACGGGGCGGAGTTTAATTTGCAGAAAGCAATTCAATCGAGCGCGGGAGCTCCGGGCAATGCCGAGGTTCAGAAAAGACAACGAAGATAAGCTCTACAGCGAAATCAACGTCACCAGTCTGGTGGACGTGACCATGACGCTCCTGATTATCTTCATGATAAGTACGCCCCTGTTCCAGGGCGGGATCGAGATCGTGCTGCCCAAGACCCAGGTGGCGCAGAGCTTCACTTTCACCGGCCTGGTGGTGAGCATTTCCAAGGACAAGGGCATCTTTCTGGACGATCTACCGGTCACCGAGGAGGAACTCCCGGACAAGCTGGCGCAATACTACAACACCCTCAAGACCAAGGCGGTTTACCTGCGGGCCGACGAGGATATCGCCTACCGCAAGGTGGTCATGGTGGTGGGTCTGATCCGGGAAGCCGGATTCGAATCGCTGGGGCTGGTGGCCGAACCTGTGCCGGCCGGTCTGCGCCGGCAATCGAATTAAAAAACTGATCCCGTTCGATTTCGCTAACTTCCACAGGCGGTATGACGGTGCGGAGAGCATTTATCATATCGTTTCTGACGCATCTCTTTCTGCTGGCTTTTCTCTATTTCTTCGACTTGAGCCGGGAGCGGGTATACTACATCCCACAAGTTTACCAGATGCAGATTGTCAGTATGCCCGAATTGCAGGCGGCGGCGACGACTGTGGAAGCAGTCCGGGAAGTGGATGCGGAAACGATCCCGCCGCAGCCGGAAGAGAAGAAAAAGATCAAGCCCAAACAGATAGAGGCGCAGCCCAAACAACCGCAGACCGACCAGCGGGTCGTTCAGCAGAGTGGTCCGGGCCAGGCCATGGGCGTGAGTTCGGACGAACTGTTCGAATTCCCCTATTATCTGCGGCTGATGACGGACAAGATCAGCCGCAACTGGCGTAATCCTTACCAGGGAGAGCAGGACACGGTGCTCTGCACCGTCTATTTTCGGATCCAGCGCGACGGTACGGTAACCGGGGAGAGGGTGGAAAAATCGAGCGGCGTCTCGAGTTTCGACCGGGCTGCCCTGCGGGCGGTAATCGGTTCCAGCCCGCTGCCACCTCTGCCTCCTGATTTCGGCGAATCCAGACTCACGGTTCACCTCGACTTCGAATACAGGAAGCAATGAAGCTCAACAAATGCGTACTTCCGGCAAGGCTGCTGTTATCGGTTCTTATCACCTGTCTCATATCCCAGTCTCCGGCCCAGGCCCCGCAGTCCTCTTCGCTGCCGGGAGGCGAAGTGCACACCCGGATTACCACCAGCCGGGTCCACCGGTATAAGGTGGCGGTGGCCTCCATGCCGGCCGAAAGCGCGACCCTGGCCGACAGCGTCGAGGCCACCCGCCGGCTCCGCGATCTGGTAGTCGCCGACCTGGATTTTTCGCTGAGGTTCGACTTGATCAACCGGCGGCTGGACGAGCTGAGCGTGGCCGCGCTGGGCTCCGCCAAGGGAGCGGTGGATTTCAAAGGCTGGCAAGCCACCGGCGCCGAATACCTGGTGACCGGCTCCTTTTTCGATTCGGAGCGGGGGGCCGCCGCCGAAATCCGCGTCTACGACCTCTCGCTCGCAGACCTCGTCTTTATCAAGACCTACACGGTGGATTTTGCCCGGTTGCGCCGGATCGCGCACAAGATTTCCGATGACGTGGTCCTGAACGTGACCGGTGAGCGGGGGGTCGCCTCCACCAGGGTTGCCTTCATCCGCGAGGTGGCCCAGGGGATCAGCGAGGTGTTCATCTGCGACTACGACGGCTACGGGGTGCAGCGGATCACGACGGAGAACAACATCGCCAAGCTGCCGTCCTGGAACCCGAACGGCACCCGGATTGCCTTTACCGCCTTCAAGGATCTATCCACCGATCCCGACCTCTACGCCCTCGACCTCCCCACCGGGCGGGTGAGCGTGCTTTATGCCGCCCAGGGTGTGGACATGGCGGCCAACTGGTGCGAGCGCAACGGGTTTCTGGCTTTTTCCAGCGGAGTGAGCGGTAACCAGGAGATCTATTTCCTCAGGCCCGGGGAAACCCGGCCGAACCAGTTGACCTACAGCTACGCCATGGATTTCGAGCCGAGCTGGTCGCCGGGGGGCGACGAGATGGCTTTCACCAGCACGCGGGCGGGCAATCCTCACATTTTTATCATGGGCGCCGATGGCCTCAACGTGCGCCGGCTCACCTTCGAAAGCCGCAACACCACTCCCCGCTGGCGGCCCTTGCCGTACGGGGACAAAATTCTGGTCACCAGCGAGATCCGGGGTATTTTCCAGACCGCCATCATCGACACCAACGGCGATAACTTCATCCAGCTCACCACCGACGGCGAGAATCGGGATGCCTCCTGGAGCCCGGACGGCCTGCACATCGTTTTCGCTTCCGACCGCCGCGGCGGTCGGGGCCGGTTCGAGATCTGGACCATGGACTGGGACGGCAACTCGCAAAGGCCGCTGGCTTCATCCTTTACCGGCGGAAAGGAGCCTCGCTGGTCGCCTTACGTCGACTGGTAGCAACTTCTTCGGCAAAATCGCGTTAACACCAATCAACAGCGAAAGAGATTGATTTTTTTTTGTGCCCGTTTTATCTTGACATTGTTTAGGATTATTGTATAATCATACGTACGTCTTACTGCGATTCGATAGAGTTTTACCAGATTCTTCCTAAACCGGATTCCGGGTGAACAATTTTTAATCTCTGTTCAGCGATAACCTCAAATCGGGGGTGATTCTGTGAATAAGAAGGTCGTATTACTGCCTCTATCAGCTTTAATGGTGTCGATGCTGATCGGCTGCCATAAAAAAGAAGCTCCGCCCCCGCCTCCGCCTCCGGCGCCACCCGTTGTCGAGAAAAAAATGGAACCCGTAAAGGTCGACAGTACGGCAATCTGGGCGAGACAGCGCGCGGAAAGGATCACCAGGGCAAAAAGCCAGCTTGCTGAGAAGAAGATTTACTTCGATTACGACAAGAGTGACATCAAGCCTGAATTCCGTCCGGTTCTGAGCTCGGTTGTCGAACTGATGAAGGAGTTCAGCGATATCAATATCCGCATCGAAGGCAGCTGCGACGAGCGCGGCACCGCCGCTTACAACCTCGCTCTCGGTGAGCGCCGGGCCAACACTGCCAAGCAGTACCTGATGGACGCCGGAATCTCCGGCAGCCGTATCGGCACCAAGAGCTGGGGCGAAGAGAGGCCTGTCGAGCAAGGCCACGACGAATCGGCCTGGTCCAAGAACAGGCGCGACGATTTCATCGTGGAGTAGCTCTTTTCGGCCGAGCCTGATTTCACAGCAGAGACTATTTCAGGATTAAGGGGGGCGGGCCGTTGGCTTGCCCCCTTAGTTCTGTCACTCGAACGGCGGCCTCCTCCCGCACGGCAGCCGGCCGCTGCTGCCGCTTCAGGGCAGCGGTCGCCCGCAGTCGCCCGTTAATTGACTCAGAGCTTGATAAAGATGTCCGATTCCGACGACAGGGGAGAGATTGTCCGGCCGCGAAGGCCCGCATATTTCTGCGCCCTGGCGGCAAGAGTTCTCCTGCTTCCGACCGTGTTCTTGATTAGCTGCAGCGGGGCCGGCGCAGAACAGATTCAACTTCTCCGTTCGGAAATCTTCTCGCTCAGGCAGGACCAGCGCCAGCTCCAGCACGAAGTTTCCGCCATCGACAGCCTGATTCACCTGCGCGTGCAGTCGCTCGACGGCTTCAACGCCAACTTTAACGAGGATGTCCGGGAGATCAAGCAACGTCTGGCGGAGTTCGAACAGCGGCTGAGTGATACAGAGGGCCGGATTACACGTTTAACAAGTGCGATCGAGACGGCCGGCGCGCCAGGCGGTTCAGCCGGACAGCCGCCGGAAAAGGCCAAGGGAGCGCCGAGCGCCAAGGACCTTTTCGACCTGGCCTACAAGGACTTTACCTCAGCCAATTATCAGATCGCCATCGAGGGTTTTGCGGACTTCCTCCAGCGCCACTCCGATTCGCCTCTGGCCCCAGAGGCCTACATGTACATCGGCAACAGCTACCAGGCGCTGAACAAGTACAGGGAAGCGGTGTCGAGCTACACTTCGATTCTCGAAAAGTACCCCGATTCCCCCCTGAACCCGGATGCGATGTACAAGATCGGGGACAGCCTGATCAAGCTGGGTGACGTATCGCGGGGCGAAACTTATTTCCAGACCCTGATTCAGCGCTACCCCGATGCCAATGCCGCCAAGCTCGCGCGCGGCAGGTTGAAGCCGTAATGCGATGTCCTTATTGCAATAATCAAGACAGTCGGGTGGTCGACTCGCGTTCGGTTAAGGATGGTTCCCTGATCCGCCGACGCCGCGAGTGCGAGGGGTGCAAGAGAAGATTCACGACGTACGAGTATATCGAAAAAATCCCCCTGATGGTAATCAAGAACGATGGGCGCCGGGAACCCTACAACCGGGAAAAGCTCAAGATGGGCTTGATTACCGCCTGCAAAAAACGCCCCGTCCGGATGGATGAGATCGACAGTCTCGTTCTCTCAGTCGAAAAGGCGATCGACCGCCTCAACGTAAGCGAAATGCCGAGCAAGAAGCTGGGCGAAGAAGTAATCAGGCAGCTTAAAAAACTCGATCCCGTCGCTTACGTCCGCTTCGCCTCGGTCTACTACCGTTTCGAGGCGGTCAGCGAATTCGAAAAGAAAATAAAGGAATTGGGTTGACCGAGAAAAGCTGGAGCTGATGCTTAAGATAGCTACCTTCAAAGGCGGAGTGCATCCGCCGGACTCCAAAGAAATCACCCGGGACAGGAAAGTCGAGCCGCTCACTCCGCCCGCGAAAGTGGTGCTGCCCCTGCAGCAGCATATCGGCGCACCGCTGGAGCCGGTGGTCGCTCCCGGCGACCTGGTCAAAGTGGGCACCCTGATTGCAAAGCCCACCGGATTTGTCAGTGTCCCGCTGCATGCCACGGTTTCCGGCAAGGTGAAGTCCGTGGGCGAAGAGATGCACCCGGCCGGAGTGCGCATGCAGTCAGTGGTGATCGAGAGTGACGGCCAGGACGCCTGGGAGGAATTTATCGCGCCGGCGGGCGACTGGAGCGCTCTGACGGCCGAGGAGCTCAAGAAGCGGATTCAGGAAGCGGGGATCGTGGGGCTGGGCGGGGCGGCTTTCCCCACGCACGTCAAGCTCTCGCCGCCGGCCGGCAAAAAGATAGACACTTTTATTCTCAACTGCGCCGAGTGCGAGCCGTACCTGACCGCCGACTACCGGCAGACGCTCGAACGCACCGGCGAACTCGTCACCGGCATGCAGATGATCGCCAGAATCCTGGGCTGCGAGCGGGTGCTGGTGGCGGTCGAGACGAACAAGCCGGAGGCGATCCAGGCGCTGGACCAGGCGGTCGGTGACCTGGCGGGCTTCGAGGTGGCGCCGGTCGAAACCAAGTACCCGCAAGGGGGCGAAAAGCAGCTCATCCAGGCTCTCACCGACCGCGAAGTGCCCACCGGCGGGCTGCCCATGGACGTGGGTTGCCTGGTCCAGAACGTCTCTACCGCGCTTTCCGTATTCGATGCCGTAACCCGCGGCCGGCCGCTGCTGGACAAAGTGGTCACCCTTACCGGCCAGGGCCTGAAAAATCCCGGCAACTACCTGGTGCGGGTGGGCATGCTGGTCCAGGATTTACTGGCCGCGGTCGAGGGAGGGATCGACGAGGAGATCGGCAAGGTGGTGATGGGCGGTCCGATGATGGGAATCGCCCTGCCTGGACTGGACGTCCCGGTGCTCAAGGGCACCAATGGTCTGGTGATCTTCCGTAACCCGGTGGCGGTAGCGCCGCACCATCCCTGCATCCGCTGCGGAAAATGCGTGGACTCCTGCCCCGTGCGGCTGATGCCCTGCGAGCTGGCCCTGTTCGCCGAAAACGAGCGCTGGGAAAAGTGCCGGGAGTACTTCGCCAAGGACTGCATCGAATGCGGCTCGTGCAGCTATACCTGTCCGGCCGGCAGGAACCTGGTGCAGTTGATCCGTTACGGTAAATTCACCGTGATGAACCAGGGCCGCCTGCAGAAGAAATGAGCGCCCCCGGCCGGAGCCTTTGGAACCGTTAAGCGGACAATTTCAGTAGATCAAGGCAAGTACATGTCGCCGACTTTAAACGTCTCGAGTTCTCCGCACATCTACTCCAGCGAATCCATCCCGAAGATTATGATCGGGGTGGTTCTTTCATTGGTACCCGCCACCCTGGGCGCGGTCTATTTCTTCGGCCTGAATGCGGTGGTTCTGATCGTGATGGCGGTTGCCTCGGCTGTCGGAACCGAGGCTCTCTGCCAGAAGCTGCGCGGCGCGCCGCTGAAGATCGACGATTTTTCGGCCGTGGTGACCGGGATCTTGCTGGCTTTCAACCTGCCGTCCAATGCGCCCTGGTGGATGGCGATAGTTGGCAGCGCCTTTGCCATCGCCGTGGCCAAGGAGGTATTCGGCGGGATCGGGTTCAACATCTGGAACCCGGCTCTGGCCGGCCGGGCCTTCCTGCTGGCGAGCTGGCCAACTTCGATGATCTCCAGCGCCGACTTTCCGGCGCCACGGGATGGCAGCCTGTCCGGACTGAAACTGGACGCTCTCACCCAGGCGACTCCGCTGCAATTTATAAAAAACGTAATCGGGCCGTTATTGAAAGAGCCTGGCGAGGCCGGCGCGGCCAAGCTCGAAGCGGCCCATCAGGCCCTGGCCCAGATGTCCACGGCCAGCTACTACGGCAGCCTGTTCTGGGGCCAGGTGGGCGGTGTTATCGGAGAAACCTCGGCCGCGCTCCTGATTCTGGGCGGAGTTTTCCTGCTGGTTAAAGGCTACATCGACTGGCGGGTGCCGGTGGGCTTTATCGGCACGGTGGCGCTCCTGGCCTGGATTTTCGGCGGGCCGCAGGGCTATTTCACCGGTAACGTTCTGTTTCACGTGCTGAGCGGGGGGCTGCTGCTGGGTGCGATCTTCATGGCTACGGACATGGTCACCTCCCCGGTGACCCGCAAGGGCAAATGGGTATTCGCCGTAGGCTGCGGGGCGATCACCGTGCTGATCCGGATCAAAGGCGGCTATCCGGAGGGAGTGAGCTACGCGATCCTCCTGATGAACACGGCCACGCCGTTGATCGACGCCTATACGAAGCCGAAAGTATACGGAGGGAAGTGACGGTGAAGGAGATCGTGAAACTCTCCGGCATTCTGACGATAATCACGCTGGTGGCGGCCGGGGCTCTGGCGCGGGTCTTTCTGATGACCCGCGACCTGATCGCCGCGGTGGAGGCCGAGCGGGAGGAGTCCGCCCGCCGGGCCGCCCTGCCCGGCGCAGTGGCCTTCAAGCCCGATACCACTGCCGACGGCTTCGTGTACTTCCGCGCCTATGCCGACCAGGAGGCTTCCGGAGACCCGGTCGGCTACGTCGGCCTGGCGCTGGGCAAGGGCTATTCGAGCCAGATACGCACCATGGTCGGCGTGAGTCCGCAGCTGGAGATCATCGGGATCAAGGTCGCCTTTCAGCAGGAAACCCCGGGACTCGGCACGCGAGTTGAGGAAGTGCGCAAGGGCGACCAGGATCCCTGGTTCCAGACTCAGTTCAAGGGCCGGACCTCCGAACGGCTCGCGGTCCAGCGCTCGGCCGACAGCAACGGGATCGAAGCGATTACCGGAGCCACGATCAGTTCCAGGGCCGTCGCTACCTCGGTGCGGGAAACTATAAAGAAAATGGGAAGCGTGCTGCGCTGACCGGGACGAAAGGAGCGGTTGTCTTGTCATCCTGGAAGGTATTCATTCGCGGGTTGTGGGAAGAAATCCCGATTTTCCGGCTGCTTTTGGGCCTGTGTCCCACGCTGGCGGTTTCCACTTCGGTCAAGAACGGGATAGGGATGGGCCTGGCCGCGACCTTCGTGCTGCTGGGATCGAATCTGGTGATCTCGCTGCTGCGCAAGGCGATCCCGAACAAGATCAGGATCCCGGCCTTTATCGTGGTGATCGCCACTTTCGTCACGATAGTAGACCTGGCGATGCATGCTTATACTCCGGACCTTCATCGCGCACTCGGCATTTTCATCCCCCTGATCGTGGTCAACTGTATTATCCTGGGCAGGGCCGAGGCGTTTGCCAGCAAGTATGGAGTGGGCTATTCATTACTGGATGCCCTGGGTATGGGATTAGGCTTCACGATCGTACTCTGCGTGATCGGTTCGGTTCGCGAGCTATTGGGTTCCGGTTCTATCCTCGGGCTGACCGTGGCTCCCGCGAGCTTCCGGCCGGTGCTGATTTTCATCCTCCCGCCGGGAGGGTTTATCGCTCTGGCCATGCTGCTTGCCGGTTTCAACTTCATGGATGCCAGGAGGGCTTCGAAGTGAATTTCGACGCACTCTTCGTGATCGTGATCGCCACGATCTTCATCAACAACTTCGTGCTTTCGCGTTTTCTGGGCCTCTGCCCGTTCCTCGGAGTGAGCCGCAACCTTTCGAGTGCGTTCGGCATGGGGATGGCCGTGATCTTCGTCATGACTATCGCCTCGTTCGTCACCTGGCCGCTCTATCACCTGATTCTCGCCCGCTTTGGTATCACATTCCTGAGCACCATCGTCTTCATTCTGGTGATTGCGGCCCTCGTGCAGTTCGTGGAAATGGTGATGAACAAGCTCACTCCGGCGCTCTACCAGGCCCTGGGGATTTACCTGCCGCTGATCACCACCAACTGCGCCATCCTCGGTGTGGCTGTGCTGAACATCGAGGATAAGCTGACCCTGATGGAGGCGCTGGTGCAGGGCTGCAGCGGGGGGATCGGCTTTACCCTGGCGCTGCTGTTGATGGCCGGTATCCGCGAACGCATCGAGCTGGCCCGGATCCCCGGCGTATTCCGCGGTATCCCGATCGCCCTGATCTGCGCCGGCCTGATGTCTATCTCTTTTCTCGGTTTTGCCGGTTTCACTATCAGGTAAGCCGGGCCGAACGCTCTTCGTCCTGCTCCCTTGGAACTATCTTCCCTCTGCCGCTGTAATACTCTCAGCAGCCCATGCAACGCCGTCCGGTCCGGCCTGAATGTGAAAGCCTTTCTCAAGGCGCGGCTTTGTATTATATTGGCAGCCTGCCGAGGTCGGGTTCACAAGCATTTTCCTCCCGTTGGCCGCTGAAGGGAGGAATTTTTTTAATGCGAAAAATCTAATTCTGGTTGCGGATCAAGATTTTGAAAACGTTCAAATCGCTAAACTCCCGAAAGCGCTCCGCTTTAGTTCCTTTCCGAACCTTCCGCTTGCAAGTCCTGGCGGGGCTGATTATCCTGGCGGCTGCCTGTTCGGAGCAGTCCGACAACAGCGCCGGACTGATCCTGATCCCGGAGGGGAACATCGGCGGCGATCCGCAGTCGCTGTCATTCGACCGGGCCGTGCGGGTGGTTAGTGTCGAGGGGGAAGCGGCGAACAAGGGTGACAATGCGGTGGTGGCGGCGGGCAACAGCGGCGATTTCCGGATGCGCGCGCTGCTGACCTTCCTGATCGAACTGCCGGAGAGCACCGAAGTGGTGGGAGGAGTGCTGACCCTGTACCCCCGCCGGATTGGCGGTCAGCCTCCGCTCGAATTCTCCATCCATCTGCTCGACCGGGACTTCGAAGAATTAGAGGTTACCTGGGAGAATGCCGCCAAGACGGTCCGCTGGTCGAATCCGGGCGGAGATTACGATCCGCAGGCCCTCGGCAGCTTCAGCTACGATGGCGGAGGGCTGGACAGCCTGAGCGTGGATACGGTGTCGGTCAAGCTCGATTCGCTCCAGTTGGATTCCAGGCTGGCTCCCGGCTCCAACTATCTGCAGATGGAAATCGTGCCCACCGGCGGCGAGGGCTGGGTATCGCTGCAGGCCCGGGAATTAGATATCACTGCGACCGTGTCGAGCCGTCTGGATATCATCTACCGGCTGTCCGGAGGCACCACGTTCAGCATTATCGAGCGGAGCGCACTGAAGGATGCCACTATCTCCAGTTATTCCGGTACCACCACCCCCGGAATGCTGCGAGTGGGCGAAGTGCCGGCCAGCCAGGTTTTCTTCCAGTACGACATCGCAGGGATACCGCCTTACGCCACGATCAACCAGGCCCGTCTCCTCCTCTCTCTTTACAGTACTGCCTTCGTTGATACTTTTCAGGTAACGAGCTTCGTGGCCGGAGAGCCGGCCTTCACCAGGCCCTCGTCCACCGAGGCGCTCCTCCCGCAGCGTTTCGGCTCCGGCACCAGCAATCTTACAGTGGACGTGACTCTCGCTTTACAGAAACTGATCTCCGCAGATACTGCCGCTGCCGGGAGCTACCTAGTCCTGACCAGCAGCAGCATCAATTTCGTCGGTTTCGCCGAAATCTACCCTGCCGATTGGCCGGACGAATCGCTCCGGCCCCGGCTGGAAGTGCTTTATACCGATACACCGGAGGCGGCCAGGCCCAAAGGCAGCGGCCGCTGATCGGTCTGAACCTCAGCGAATGAATGATATGTCGGGCAGAATAAAAACAGCTTCGCTTCTCCTTACCGCACTGGCCTTCGCGGCGGCCGGAAGATTGACGGCGGAAAGCCAGTTCGGTGCGGCTCATCTGGGAGTGCCGGTCTCGCCGGGAGATGCCCGCAGCCGGTCCATGGGTGGAGTCTCGGCCGCGATTGGCGGTGAAGATTTCTCGCAGACCAATCCCGCCCGCACCGTCAATTTCTGGCGGGCCGGGTTCAGCGGCTCGATGGCCCAGGACTACCGGACGCTCAAGGACGATACCGGCGAATACAACCTGCGTTCCACGGGGTTTCTCGGTTTCCGCGGCATCTTTCCATCCTACGATAAGTTCGTCGTGAGCTGGGGCATCTACCAGTGGCGGGACATGAGCTGGAAGTACAGCGACACCCTTCAGGTGGCCGGTCTCCCCAACCAGATTGGCAGGAGTGTCTCTTCCAGCGGGGGGATTTACGTGAGCCGATTCACCATCGCCCGGCCGCTGGGCAGCCACTTCGCTCTCGGCTTCGGCCTGGACTGGATGATCGGACGGACCACTTTCCGCCACCGTCTCGAGTTCAATGACGTCAATTACGTCAACAGCAGCGAATCCTTCAGGGACGAGTACTCGTTCATCCGGCCCTCGTTCGGCTTTTTCGGCTCCTTCAGCGGCACCAACCTGGGCTTTTCGCTCGTACCGCCGCACAGTGCGGAAGTGAAACGCGTGCTGATCTATCGCGAAGGATCGGTTTTCAACCAGCAGGTGGTCCAGGACCGCTACGAGCTGGATTACCCGCTCGTCTGGCGACTCGGCGCCAGCCGTAATTTCAGCAACCGCTTCGTGCTGGCGGCGGACGTGGAGTACGAGGGCTGGAAAGGCGGTAATCTGCAGCTCACCAGCCCCATCTCGGCTGACAACCAGTGGCGCTGGTGTTTCGGCTTCGAGATGCTGCCGGACAGAAGCGAGGGAAGGCCGTGGTACCGCAGTCTGCCACTGCGGGCCGGATACAGCTACGTAGCTTACCCTTACAAGGCCGCAGGCGCCGCCGTGACCGAAAAGACATTCAGCCTGGGCACCGGCAGCTATTTCGGCGCCAATAACGGCCTGATCGACTTCGCCGTCGAAATCGTCAGACGCCGCGCCGATGCCCCCGGCTATCCCGAGGAGAACGTATTCCGGGTGGTGACATCGTTATCCGCCTTCGAAAAATGGGTGAAGCGTCCACGCAGGGAATAGAGGGCTTTCTGGTGTCAGAAATTTATTGACAACCAGTTGCCTGCCCATTACCTTACAAAGCTATTCAAACCCAGGTTATTTTATAGGTTACGAGGATTGCCGGACGGTCCTCACTTCGCTGCACTATAAAGTCGGCCTGCCAGGCCGGGTGGTTCTGAATGCAGACTTACGCGACAAAAAAGAATGACATCACCAGGAAATGGTACGTGGTCGATGCGACCGACAAGGTCCTGGGCCGGCTGGCCTCCGAGGTGGCCAGGGTGCTGATGGGAAAGAAAAAGACCTATTATGCCCCGCATCTCGACACCGGTGATTTCGTGGTAGTGATTAATGCGAAAAAGGTGAAGCTCACCGGTAAGAAGCTCGAACAGAAGTACTATTTCCGCCATACCGGCTACCCGGGTGGAGCCAGGTTCGTTCACCTGGACAAGCTGCTGGCCAGCCATCCCGAACGGGTGATCCAGTACGCGGTCCGGGGCATGGTGCCCCACACCAAGCTCGGCAACAGCCAGATCAAGAAACTGAAAATCTATGTCGGGCCGGATCACCCTCACGAGGCGCAGCAGCCGGAACCTCTCGAAATCTGAAGCCGGCACTGCGGAGCGGTCGCCCTTTTGCTGAAGCGGGGACCGGAAACCCAGGGGCCGGCTCTATTGCGCTTGGCAAAAGAATGATCCGGTAATTCAAGGAGGTTATGGTTTTGGATAAGGATAGCAAGAATATCCATGCTATAGGACGCCGCAAGACCAGTGTGGCGAGAGTTTACCTCGTGCGCGGCAAAGGCGAATGGAGTATCAACGGCCGCAGCCTGGCGGATTACTTCCCGCGCTCCTGCCACGTGCAGTTGATCGAGCAGCCGTTTGCCGCCACCGAAACGCTCGGACAGTTTTCGGTCAAGGTCACGGTCGACGGCGGCGGGCCATCCGGACAGGCGGGGGCAATCAGGCTGGCGGTGGCCCGGGCGCTGGTGGTGATAGACAACAGTTATCGCGCCGGCCTGCGCAAGCTCGGCATGCTCACTCGTGACCCCCGGATGGTCGAGCGTAAGAAATACGGTCGTCCCAAGGCGCGCAAGCGCTTCCAGTTCTCCAAGCGCTAACCGCTTCTGTCTTTTGTTGGTTTGTTTGCTGGAAGGTATTAACGGCCAATTCGTTGTCAGTTACCGGCAGGGAACTGGCTTCCCGCGAAGGAGAGTTGATGGCATTTCCGACGATTCAGGAATTACTGGAATCCGGCGTGCATTTCGGGCATCAGACCCGGCGCTGGAACCCAAAGATGAAGAAGTTCATCTTCGCCGAACGCAACGGCATCCATATCATCGACCTGAAAAAGACGCTGAACCACCTCAAGAAGGCTTCCGACAAGGTCCGCGATATAACCGCCAAGGGCGGCACCATCCTTTTCGTGGGTACCAAGCGGCAGCTCAAGGACATCATCCGCGACGAGGCCGAACGCTGCGGCATGTTTTACGTGAACGAGCGCTGGCTGGGCGGAATGATGACAAATTTCCAGACAATCAAAAAAAACATCCGCCGCCTGCGTGAGCTCGAAAGAATGCGCGACGAGGGCGAATTCGAGTTGCGGGCCAAGAAAGAGGGGCTGTCGCTGGAGCGCGAACTGGTCAAGCTGAAGAAAACCCTCGAAGGAATCAAGATGCTGGCCGATATCCCCGATGCGATGTTCGTGGTCGATGCCCAGAAGGAAAAGATCGCCGTGGCCGAGGCCAACAAGCTGGGCATTCCCCTCATCGCCCTGATCGACACCAACGCCGATCCGGAAAAAATAACTTTTCCGGTGGCCGGAAACGATGATGCCATCCGTTCGGTCAAGACCATCACCCAGGCCATCTCCGATGCCGTGCTCGAAGGCAAGAGCCAGTTCGATGAAGAGTTTGCCCGGAAAAAGGTCGAACAGAGAGAGCGTGAAGCTCCGGTGGAAACGGTGCAGAGGGGGGAGAGAGAACAGCCGCGCCGCGGTCGGTCGCGCAGAAGGCCCAAGAGAAAGAGAACCGTAGAGGAAGCTACTCCCAGGCCGGCAGCCGCCGCCGCAGAAAGACCGGGCGGCAGGGTCGAGCCAGCCGCCGGGGAAAAAAGATTCGAGAAGAGGGTGGAGAGAAGGGTAGAGCAGAGGGAAGAAAAAAGGGAGGAAAGGAAGCCAGCGGAAGTCGTCGCTAAACCTGGCACCGATGCGAAGAAAGAGGCTGTTAAAGAGGATAAGCCCCAGCCAGCCAAGGCGGCTGAACCCGGCAAGGAGAAAAAAGAGGCGGCCCCGGCCAGAATGAAAGCCGCCGAGGGCGGCCGGACCACGGAACAGCCGCAGAGACCCACCAGGAGTAAACCCGGCAAAGCCGCAGGCTCAACCAAATCTTCCGCCGGAAAGGATTCAGGCGAAAAGAAGGAATGAGCGGGCAGAGCGGGCCGCAAGAGCAGGTAAAACCCTGGCGGCCGCGGTCGCAGGAGCTGGTTGGACCCCCAAGGCAACCGGCCGGGCAGGTTGCCGGTTCAGCGATAGTGAATAGAACAATTCGAGGAGTCGGGATGGAAATCAGTGCTGTCGCTGTGCAAGCTCTCAGAAAAGCCACCGGCGCGGGTATGATGGATTGTAAAAAGGCGCTTACCGAGGCGGGCGGCGATGAACAGAAGGCGACCGAAATCCTGCGCAAGAAAGGCGCGATGAAAGCGGCCAAGAGGCAGGACCGCGAAACGCGGGAAGGCCTGGTGCATTCCTACATCCACATGGGCGGCAAGATCGGCGTGCTGGTCGAACTCAACTGCGAAACCGATTTCGTCGCCCGTACGGATGAGTTTCAGCAATTGGCCAAGGACGTGGCCATGCATATCGCCGCCTCCAATCCGGACGTGATCAACCGCGAACAGGTCGACAGTGGAGTAGTCAGTAAGGAGAGGGAAATCTATCGCGAACAGGCGCTCACCAGCGGCAAGCCCGAGAAAGTGGTCGACAGGATAGTCGACGGCCGGCTGGAGAAGTACTACCAGGAAGTATGCCTGTTGGAGCAGCCGTTCGTCAAGAATCCGGACCTCACGGTCGGCCAGCTCGTCCAGGAAGTGGCGGGTAAGCTTGGCGAAAATGTCCAGGTGCGGCGTTTCGCCCGTTTCCAGCTCGGCCAGTAAATCTTTTTTTCCGATCTCGCGGCGCAGGCGGGGCCATCCAGGGAGCGCCCGCCCGCGCCGGGTCATATCTGCCCCAAAAGCCAGATGCCGGAATTGAAATATAACCGGATCCTCCTCAAGCTCAGCGGTGAAGCCCTGACGGCTGAAGACTGCAAGGGCATTACCGCCGCCTGCCTCGATACTCTCATCGAAGACATCACTAATTTACAGCGGCTGGGCGTCCAGCTCGGCATGGTCATCGGCGGGGGCAACATAATCCGCGGTTCTTTCGCCGCCGAACAGGGTATCGACCGGGTGAGTGCGGACTACATGGGAATGCTCGCCACCGTGATCAACGCCCTGGCGGTCCAAAACCTGCTGGAAGTCCGCGGGCTCGAAACCCGGGTAATGACGGCGATCCGCATGGAGCAGCTTGCCGAGCCTTACATCCGGCGGCGCGCGATCCGGCATCTCGAAAAGGGCCGCATCGTGATTTTCGCCGGCGGCACCGGCAACCCTTACTTTTCCACGGACACCGCCGCAGTGCTGCGCGCGATCGAAACCGAAAGCCAGGTGATCCTCAAGGGTACTAAAGTAGATGGCATCTATACGAAGGATCCGAACAAGGACAGCAGCGCCAAGTTCATACCGCGGCTGAGCTATCTCGAGGTGCTCGAAAAGGAAATCCGAGTGATGGATTCCACCGCCATAACCCTTTGCATGGAAAATAAACTTCCAATCCAGATTTTCAACATGGGGAAAAGGCACGCCCTTTCTCGCATCGTTGCCGGTGAAGTGATCGGCACAATTGTGGAGGCGACAGCATGACCGCCGGTTTAATCAAAGAGGTCGAAGAGATGATGTTAAAGGCCATCGAGGGTATCCGCCACGAGTTTGCGGTTATCCGGACCGGCAAGGCCTCGCCGAGTCTGCTCGAGCATCTGCAGATCGACGCCTACGGCTCGAAGATGCCCCTCAACCAACTCGGTACGATCAGTGCCCCCGAGCCGAGACTGCTGATTGTGCAACCCTGGGACAAATCGCTGATCGGTACGATCTCCAAGGCCATTCAAACCTCCGATCTGGGCCTGACTCCCTCGAACGACAGCCAGGTGGTCAGAATCCCTATCCCGCAACTCAGCGAGGAGCGCCGTAAAGAGTTCGTCCGCCTGGCCCACAAAATCGCCGAACAGGGGCGTGTCTCGATCCGCCACGCCCGCAAAGAGGCCAATGACAAGCTGAAACAGGACGAAAAGGACCATATAATTTCCGAAGACCAGATGCACACCGCCATGGATGAAATACAAGAGCTCACCGACATGTACATCGAACAATTGGACGAGCTGCTCAAGCATAAGGAAGGGGAGATCATGGAAGTCTGAGCGTTCGCCTGTGAACGAGCGGAACTCCCGACTTTTCCAGCCTGACCGATCCCCGGAGGTTCGTATCCGGGGTTTTTTTTCGCGCGCAGGCCCCTCGGCTTCCTCATGGCTGTATTGTTGAAATTAGCGGGCGTTGTTGATAACTTTAAGTGTGATTTATCCCTGGAGTGAATTTTGGAAGGTGTCTGGATGACGGAAGAAGAACTCAGGGCTACAGTAATCGCCAACGGCAACATTCCGCGCCACGTGGCCATAATAATGGACGGCAACGGCCGCTGGGCCGAGTTGCGGGGCAGGCCGAGAGTTTTTGGCCATCAGCACGGAATGAACGCCGTCCGGGCCGTGGTGGAAGGCTGCCGGGAGCTGGGCTGCGAGGCGCTCACGCTCTACGCTTTCAGCGAGGAGAACTGGAGACGGCCCAGAAGCGAGATCAGCGTCCTGATGCGCCTGTTGCGCAAGTACATCGAGAAGGAAAGGGATGAGCTGCGCGCCAACGGCATCCGCCTGCAGTGTCTGGGCCGGCTGGAAAAAATCGATCCTGCCCCGCGCCGGGCCCTCCAGGAGGCGATGTACTATACCGCCGACCAGACAGACATGGTGCTCAACCTCGCGATCAGCTACGGCAGCCGCAGCGAGATAGTGGATGCTGTCCGCAAGCTCTGCGTCCGCGCCGCCGCCGGCGATCTCGATCCCCAGTGCGTGGACGAACAAACCGTTGCCGACTCCCTCTACACTTCCGGCCTGCCCGACCCGGACCTGCTGATCCGTACCAGCGGTGAGATGAGGATCAGCAATTTCCTGCTCTGGCAGATTGCCTACACGGAAATTTACATCACTTCGATCCTCTGGCCGGACTTCGGCAAAAGAGAACTGCTCGAGGCGATTTGCGAGTTCCAGAAGCGGGATCGCCGGTTCGGCCGGGTCAAGGGCAAAACCTGAAACCCAATGGTGACCGATATTTCACGGCAGAGGACGATAGTTCCGATTGCCCGGCAGGGAAGGCGGCCGGCGTGAACCTGCTGAAGCGCACAGCGGTAGGCGTGATCGGCGTGCCGGCGATCTATCTGCTGATCAGGGCCGGTTCCTGGTTCCTGCTGGCGCTGGTAGTGGCTCAGGCGGGCCTGGCTGCCCGAGAATTCTACGCACTGGCCGGGAAAGCGAGACCCCTGGCGCGGGCCGGGATTATTCTGGCGGCAGCCGTGCCGCTGGCGGTCTTTTTCGCTGTCGAGGGACGGAAGCCAGAGTGGGCAGTGCTGGCGCTTTTGATCGCGGTGGCTGTTTCATCGGCCGCGGCGCTCGGCGCTATCGACAGCGTCGAGGGCGCCATCAGCCGGATCTCGATAACCGGCTTCGGAATTTTTTATCTGGGCGGACTGTTTTCCCTCCAGCTTTTCCTGCGGCAGGGACCCGCCGGAGCGGACTGGCTTCTGCTGGCTTATCTGGCTACCTGGTGCGTGGACATCGGCAGCTACCTGGCCGGATCGGTTCTGGGCCGACATAAGCTGAGCCCTGTGCTGAGTCCGGGCAAGACCTGGGAGGGCGCCGCGGGCGGAGTCGTTTTCGCCGTGGCTGCCGGCTGGCTGGCCGGCACGGCCGTTCTGGGACTGTTCGGTCCTTTGACCGCGGTGCTTTACGGAGTGGCAATCGCAGTGGCCGCTCCGGCCGGAGACCTGGTGGAGTCGGTGTGGAAGCGGGATGCGGGCGTAAAGGACTCCAGCGGCATTATCCCCGGCCACGGCGGCATTCTCGACCGTTTCGACAGTCTGCTGCTCACCGTACCGGTGACCCTCGTTTTCCGCTTCCTGGCGGAGTAGGGGAGCGATGGTGAAAAAAATCTGCATACTCGGCGCCACCGGATCGATCGGGCTGAACTGCTTGTCCGTGGTGAAGGAGCTCTCGGACCGGTTCGAGGTTGTCGCCCTGGCTGCCAACAGCAGCGCCGGCAGCCTGATCAAAGCTGCCCGCGCCTGCGGGGCCCGTCGGATTTGCCTGGCCGACTTCGGGGCAGCCGAAAGCCTTACGCGCAACAGCCTGGGCGACCTGGAACTGAGCTGCGGACCGGCTGGGGTGGCCGAGCTGGCGAGGCTGCCCGAGGTGGACATCGTGGTCAACGCCATGGTGGGTGCAGCCGGACTAACTTCCTCGGTAGCCGCCCTCGAAGCCGGCAAAAGGCTGGCCCTGGCCAACAAGGAATCGCTGGTGATGGCGGGCTCCCATCTGCTGAGACTGGCCGCCCAGGTGCCGGGAGCGCAGATCGTGCCGGTGGACAGCGAACACAGCGCCCTTTTTCAGCTGATCGATGCCCACCAGGCCGGCGGAGGCCTCGAGCGGGTGGTCATTACTGCCAGCGGCGGGCCGTTCCGCGGCCGGGACCGCAAACAACTCGAAAAGGTCACCTTCGAGGACAGCCTGCGGCATCCGACCTGGTCGATGGGACCCAAGATCACGGTGGATTCGGCCACCCTGGCGAACAAGGGGCTGGAGGTGATCGAGGCTCACTTTTTGTTCGGACTGGGGTATGACAAGATAGAAGTTCTCGTGCACCCGCAGTCGATCGTGCACGGGATGGCGGTATTTCACGACGGCGTCGTGATCGCGCACCTCGGCGTGCCGGACATGCGCATTCCGATCCAGTACGCCCTCACTTATCCGGAGAGACTGCCCAGCCGGATCGGCCGGCCGGATTTTTCCGAGCTGGCCCGGCTGACATTCGAGCCGGTGGACTGGGACAATTTTCCCTGCCTGTCCCTGGCCTACCAGGCGGGTCGGGCCGGCGGAGTGGCGACGACCGTGTACAATGCCGCCAATGAGGCGGCGGTGGAACTATTCAGCAGGGGGGAAATCTGCTTTACCGAAATCCCGGAGCTGATCGAAAGAGCGCTCGAGCGGGCGCCGACGGTTAACGATCCATCCCTCGAACAGATTCTCGAAGCCGATCGCTGGACCAGAGAGACAACCTGCGAACCGTACCGGCGGGCCAGGGAAAAGGTAAGCGGTTGACAGTCAAAACGGGGTAGAGATGATTTTTACGATTCTAATTGCGCTGTTCGTGCTCGGAGTGCTGATCTTGGTCCACGAGCTGGGGCATTTTATTGCCGCCAAGCTGGTGGACGTTCAGGTGCTGCGCTTTTCGATCGGGCTGGGAAAGCCGCTGGTGAAGTGGGTGCGCGGGGAGACGGAGTACACGCTGAGCGCCATTCCGTTCGGCGGCTACGTCAAGATGGCCGGAGACGACCCGGCCGAGGGGCTGGAGGGTGACGTCGATGCCAAAAAAATTACCACCGACCCGTCCCGGCATTTTGAAAACAAGCACCTGCTCAAGCGGTTTTTCGTGATTTTCAGCGGACCTTTCGCCAACCTCCTGCTCGCTGTCTTCCTGTATCAGGGAATTTTCTACTTTCAGGGTCCGGAAACGCTCGGCACCACGGTTATCGAGGCGGTGGACAAACAGACTGCGCCTCCCGGAAGCGAGGGAATCCAGGATTGGTCGCAGGTGCTCAGCGTCAACGGCCGCGAGGTGAAGATCTGGAACGACGTGTTCGAAAGCATAGTCGATACGGGCGCCACCAGCACGGTCCTCGAATTGCGGGAATCCGAAAGCGACAGGCGGTACACGGTGACAGTGCCGACCGCTATCGACAGTCTGCGCGTGCAGTTGGCCTTCTCCCTCCTGGCTTTTCAGGCGCCGCGGATCGGCGGGCTGGTGCCGGATAAGCCGGCCAAGAAAGCCGGACTCCGGACCGGCGATCTGATCCTGGAAATAAACGGCCAGAAAATCCGGAGCTGGCGCGAAATGACCCGGATAATTTACAACAGCGCGGATAAGTCGTTAACCCTTAAAGTGGATCGCGGCGGCAAACCGCTCAACTTCGAAATCACCCCGGAATTGGGCAAGGTCCCTCAGGAGGACGGCTCGTTCAGTAAGAAGGGACTGATCGGAATCGAGCCCAGCTTCGACAGAATTCCCCTGCCCCTCGGTGAAGCAATTACCGAGGGTGCTTCCCATGCAGTCTTCACCACCGTATATATCACCCGCGGCCTGTTCAACATTCTCACCGGATTGCTTTCCCGTCGGATATCCCTCGGCGATGCCAAGGATGTGGTCGGCGGGCCGGTGCTGATCGGCCAGATGGCAGGCGAATGGGCGCGCAGCGGCCGCCTCTGGACTTTCATGGCGATCATCAGCATCAACTTAGCCATCCTCAACCTGCTGCCGATCCCGGTGCTGGATGGCGGGCACCTGCTGTTTCTGCTGATCGAAGTGGTGCGATTCGGCAGGCCGCTGTCGCAGGAACGGCGGATACGGCTGATCCAGGTGGGGATGATCCTCGTTTTCGGCTTGATGATCCTGGCTTTGGCCAACGATTTCAGGCGCGTGTTCGGACTCTGAGATCAATTGGCAATTTCCCGATGGCTTAACTTGCCTTCGCTGCCGGCACGGGGCGGCACGGGGTCTTCGGAAAGCGCAAAAAAGCCTTCCCGGTCGGGGAAGGCTTTTTGTCAGCCGATTATCAGGACGCTGATCTATTCGAATTCGCTGATCACGAATTGCAGTGGATTGACTGCCTTGTCCCTGATCTCTATCTGGTAGTGCAGGTGCGGGCCGGTGGTGCGGCCGCTCATGCCGATGTAGCCGATCACCTCACCGCGCTTGACTTCCTGGCCGGGAGCGACGTCGAATGAATTGAGGTGGCCGTACTTACTGATAATGCCGTCCCGGTGGGAGATGAAAACGCAGTTGCCCCAATATTCCATTGTCCCGGCGAAAACCACCTTGCCCTCGGCAGTTGATTTAACCGGCGTGCCGAGTTTGTTGACCACGTCCACTCCGCGATGGAAGTGACGCTTGCCGGTAAAGGGCGATTTGCGCCAGCCGAAACCGCTGGTCAGGTAGCCGATAGTCGGCATGATCGAGGGCGTGAAATCCAGTCTTTTCTTTTCCTGCAGGGCCAGGTCGGCCAGTTCGTCCAGGCGCTGCTTCAGGCGGGTCACCCGCGATTCAGTGCTTTCCGACTCGTGGCTGGCTGCCTTGAACATGATATCGCCGCCTTCGGAGGGAGCCTCCATCGGGCTGTCTTCGACTGCTTCCAGCTCCTCACCGCCGCCCATCGCGCCGGCGAAGTCGATTCCGTTGCCGGGATTCTCGTTATCTTCCAGCACGCCGCCCAGGAAAAAGGAGATTTTCTCCTCGAAATTCTCCAGGGCAACCAGCTTGCTTTTTACGCCCTGCTGCTCCAGGGACAATTTCTGCATGGTCTGGGTGTAGACACTCCGGGCATTGCTGAGCTGGTAGAAGTTGTAAGCTATCACCCAGGTAAAGGCGAAAAACGTCAGCGCTGTTATCAATATCGCACTCTTGGCCGACCGGATGAGGTCGAAGCCGATATTGCGGGAACGGCCATCAGCATAAAATATCATCAGATACATTTTATTTTTCATCGCCGGTCTTCCCTGAATCCGTGTTGAAATTCAGCAGTTGCGAAATCTTTTGCTGGTTCTCTTCGCAAATCCCCAGCTCGCTCTTCATCTGCTGGTGCTGGCTGTTTATCTGAGCCAATTCGGTCTTGATCTTGGCTCTTTCGGCGACCAGACCCCGGTTGTAAATGAAGCACTGGCCGCTCAGAAAGGCCAGGGCGAAGATTAAGAAGCACGCAGCCAGCCCGACCAGTGATGGGCTGATTCTGCGCAGGTTCCCGTTTGTCGTCACCAGGAAGTAGGTCGTTTTAGTCTTGATCCGGGATTTTCCCATGCTTCGGTTTCCCTTGCCGGTTATGATAGATTAGCTTCCGAGCCGTTGCCGGCAGCTATTCGACAGTTGGTCTGGATCTGCATCAAAAATCGTACCAGATAAGTTACCTGATGTATTTCATACAGTTATAACGGACATTCAAAGAAAAACTTTAATTGCTGCTGCCAAGTCCGTACGATTTCGTTCTTTGGGTATCCGTTTTCGCTCGTTCGCACCCGAAAAAAAAAGGGACTCACCGCCAAAGCGGTAAATCCCAATTGCGCAAATTGGTAGCGGGGGAAGGATTCGAACCTTCGACCTTTGGGTTATGAGCCCAACGAGCTACCAGACTGCTCCACCCCGCGATAATTCACAAGGAGCAAATTCAGGCTTTATTATACCAGAAATCTCTATACGTGTCAAGTACTTTTTGAATTCAAGCGGAAAAAATCACTTTTTGCCCGTTTTTAACGTGTCCACCAGCGTATCCGCTGACTCCGGCAGTATCCGGTAAACCGTCTCACCGGAACGGGCCATCCCGAAATTTTCGCGCGCCACTTTTTCGATCGCCTGCGGGTCTTCCTGCAGCCGCCTGATCTGGTCGGCGAGCAGCTGGTTCTGGATTCTGAGCTGTTCGACCTGTTCGGTGAGAGCTTTTTTCTGCTGATAGAGCTCCCAGATGGAGAAAACGTTATATTTCCCGCCTGCCAGCGCCACCAGCAGGAGGCTGGCGAAAACCGATATTATGAACAGCTTGGGTCGTTTCTTCCACACGGCGGCCTGGAGAAATAGTTGAGGGGCTGCCATACAAAATAGCAGCCCGGCACAGTCGGAATATCCTCACTGTACGGTAATATTACCCGGTTCCGGGTCAGAGTCCCGGCGCGGAGAATTTCCGGGGCGGCCACACCCCAACGTTCAATCAGCGCAGATTGTAGAGGCCGGCCCGGCCCCAGAAGATCGCCGAATCGCCCAGCTCTTCCTCGATCCGTAACAGCTGATTGTACTTGCAAATCCGGTCGGTACGGCTGGCTGATCCGGATTTGATCTGACCGGCGTTGGTGGCCACGGCCAGATCGGCGATGGTCGAATCCTCGGTCTCGCCGCTACGGTGGCTGATCACGCAGGTGTAGCCGGCCTGCTTGGCCATCTGGATCGCATCCAGAGTTTCGGTCAGGGTACCTATCTGATTGAGCTTGATCAGGATCGAGTTGGCGCAGCCTGTCTCGATTCCCCGGGCCAGGCGCTTGGTGTTGGTCACGAACAGGTCGTCGCCCACCAGCTGCACCTTCCGGCCCAGTTCGGCGGTGAGCAATTTCCAGCCTTCCCAGTCATCCTCGGCCAGACCGTCCTCCAGTGAAATGATCGGGTATTTGTCCATCCAGTCGGCCCAGTACCTGACCATGTCCTCGCTGGATTTCACCGAACCGTCGCTCTTTTTAAATACGTATTTGCCGTTTTCGTAGAATTCGCTGGCGGCGGGATCGATAGCCAGGTGGACCTGTTCGCCCACCTTGTAACCGGCTTTTTCGATCGCTTCCAGGATCACTTCCACCGCCTCTTCGTTACTCTTTAGGTCCGGCGCGAAGCCGCCTTCGTCTCCCACCCCGGTGCTGTAGCCTTTGGCGTGCAGGACTTTTTTCAGGTTATGGAAGATTTCAGCGCCCATGCGCAGGGCCTCGGAGAAACTCCCGGCGCCGGTGGGCATCACCATGAATTCCTGCAGGTCCACGTTGTTGGCGGCGTGGCTGCCGCCGTTCAGAATGTTCATCATCGGCACGGGCAGCACCTTGGCGTTGACTCCGCCGATATACTGGTAGAGTGGCAGGCCGCAGAAGTCGGCGGCCGCTTTGGCCGTGGCCAGAGAGACTCCCAGGATCGCGTTGGCGCCCAGCTTGCCCTTGTTTTCGGTGCCGTCCAGCTCGATCAGCGCACTGTCGAGATGCGCCTGGTTGGTGGCGTCCAGACCGATCACCTGCGGCCCGATCTCTTCGTTCACGTTTTCCACCGCCTTGGTCACGCCCTTGCCCAGGTAACGGCTCTTATCGCCGTCGCGCAGCTCCACCGCCTCGAACTCACCCGTCGATGCGCCGCTGGGCACCGCCGCGCGGCCGAATGAACCGTCATCGAGGAAGACTTCCACTTCTATCGTGGGATTGCCCCTGGAATCCAGGATTTCCCTGGCCGCAACATCCGAGATCATCGACATTGAAAACTCCTCCTCTGTTAACCAATGATTTTCGACTTGATTGCTTTCCACCGGATTTGACTCTTCATCGGAAAAATTTATCATCTATCAGCCCGCCGGTCAGCGGAAGAGATAGAGCAGCCTGGGTGAACCGAGGCCGAGGCCGGCGGCGGGGCTTTTGACTCTGGCCGCGGTCTCGTCCAGCAGGTCCCAGAACGATGCCCGCTTCCTGCGCGTGGTTACCGTCTTGGGCTTTTCGCCCAGTCCGCTCATGCGGCCCGCCACGTCGATCGCCTCCCGAAAACCGCCGGTTCTGTCCACCAGGCCGTAAGTTACGGCCTGGCGCCCGGAAAAGACTCTGCCATCGGCCACGGCGATCACGCTGTCGCGCTCCAGGCCGCGGCCCTCGCAGACCGCCTCGACGAACTGGCCGTAGACGTCATCCACCATCTCCTGCAACAGCTCGCGCTCCCTGTCCGTAAGCTGACGGAACGGCGAGCCGATGTCTTTGTGCGGACCGCTCTTGATCACCTCGAAACCGATCCCCACCTTGCGCAGCACCTCCTGCAGCTCGGGGAATTCGAGGATGACCCCGATCGAGCCGGTGAGAGTGCCCGGAGAGGCGAGGATGGAGTCTGCGGCGCAGGAGATATAGTAACCCCCGCTGGCCGCCACCGATCCCATGGACACTATGACCGGTATGCTGTCCTCCTGGCGCAGTCGGCGGACAGCGTCGTAAATCTCCTGGCTGGGCGCCACCGCTCCGCCGGGCGAGTCGACCCGCAGGACCAGCGCCTTTACACTTTCGTCTTCGCCCATGGCCCTGATCTGTCGCAGCACCTCACGGGAGTCGTCGATTATGCCCGTCACTTCGACAATCCCGACCCGGTTGCCGAACGAGCCGCCGAATTCGAGCTCGCCGCCGGCCAGAGACGAGATCATCAAGGCCATGAACGCCGTGCCGGCCGCGATCACCAGGAAGGTGAGCACAATGCCGAGAAGCCACTTCTGGTTAGTCGTCACTTGAGATTACCTCGCGAAAGATTGTGCGGCTGCCGGCGGCGGCGAGGTTCAGGCTGTCGTCGCAATCAGGCTGGCCTTGCGCTGCTTTATGCTTTTGATGAAGTGCTCGAAGAGGTACCAGCTGTCGTGCGGGCCGGCGCTGGACTCCGGGTGGTATTGCACGCTGTAGACCGGCCGGCTCCGGTGCCGGAAGCCCTCGAGCGTCCCATCGTTCAGATTGACGTGAGTCACTTCCAGGTCCGGGCAGCCGTCCACCTGCCACCGGCCTTCCTCGTCCTTGCTCGCCGCCACGCAGAACCCGTGGTTCTGGGTGGTGATCTCGATCTCGCCCGTGGCCAGGTCCATCACCGGGTGGTTGGCTCCCCGGTGGCCGAACTTGAGCTTGTAGGTGTGTCCGCCGAAAGCCAGGCCCAGAAGCTGCTGCCCCAGGCAGATGCCGAATATCGGCAGATCGGGCTGGGATTCGAGCAGCTCCCGGATCGTGTCGATTACGTATGGCACACCCTCGGGATCACCGGGACCGTTGGAAATGAAAACGCCGTCGGGATTGAGGCTCATGATTTCGGCGGCCCGGTAGGCAGCCGGCACTACGATCACCTTGCAGCCGAAATAATTCAAAATCCGCAGGATGTTGAATTTGATCCCGCAGTCGATCGCCACCACGTAGGCGCTTTCCTGCTCCCGCTGCCCGGCGCCGCCGGACATGCTCGGGGGGCGGTGCTGGGTGTAGACGTAGTAATCCGCGGCGGATTCAGGTTCGCCGCCGGGCTGATAGAAGTAGCTCTGGTCGGTGGTCACGTTCTGCACCAGGTCGCGCCCCACCAGGCCCGGATACCGGAAGAGCTTGTTCATCAGGGTTTCGTAGTTGAAGTCCGTGGTGGATATTATCCCTTTCATCGCGCCCTTCTCCCGGATGTGCAGGGTAAGGGCCCGCGTATCGATTCCCTCGATCCCCACCACGCCCGTCTCGCTCAGCAGGTCGTCCAGGCTGCCGGTGGCCCGCCAGTTGGAATAATGCTGGGAACATTCGCGTACGATAAAGCCCTCCACCTGCACGCGCTTACTTTCGACGTCCGTAAGATTGACTCCGGTATTGCCGATATGGGGGTAGGTCATGGTCACAATCTGGCCGTTGTAGGAGGGATCGCAGATAATCTCCTGGTAGCCGGTCAGGCTGGTATTGAACACGACTTCGCCCAGCGCTTCACCCTCGGTGCCGAAAGAAGTCCCTTGAAAGGTGCGTCCGTCTTCTATAACGAGAACCGCCCGCTTTTCCTGTTTTTTATTTCTGGCCATTTCCTGTTTCGCAGTCCGTGGTGTGAGAGTAACCAATCCGGGGCGAAAATTAACAATTCGGAAAAATATAAGCTTTCACCTACTCGTGGTCAATAGCTTTAATCCCCCATAAATTACGGTAAATGCTGTAAGTTACGTAAAATGAGGAAGCGAGCGGCTAAACCCGCGACGGCCTCTTGCCGAATATTATAACCAGTAGGCCCGACAGAGCTCGATCATCCCCGGCTCGATCCCGGATGGCGGCCGGGGTGATAGAATCAACCGGCACAAATCCTTGACAACCTCAGTCAGGGACTATATACTAAACACACTATGCGATGGCCTTCCCGGCCGGACGGTAAATTGGTGTTTGCTTAAAGGATTCAGGTTAATGGTTGCCAGCAGACTGACAGTTGAACTTTTCCGCGGCATTTTCCGCAGCGGTTCAATTTCCGCCATTATTTTGGGCAGCTTGATTATCCTTCCCGTAGCTGTAGGGGTAGGCTTGGGCCTTATTAGTATTGGCCTATAACAGTAAAAGCCCAGCTCCCCGATCCGGAATCGATTTCCACAAAAATACAGATTGAGCAAAAAAGGGAACTGGGCTTCCCGGCACGAGCGAATAGCGTGCAAGGCGCGGTTTGCGGGCACGGGCTTTGCATGGACAGTTACCCGGGGCCGGTTCTGGGGAAAAAGATTCCTTTTACGAGCCGAAATGAACCATTTCGAGATAAATCAACCGATCTCCCGGGGCCATTCCGAAATGGAAGCGCCGGAGACAATCCAGTCAGAGGGAGTGAGCGCCATGGCGACGGTCAAGGAAAAGGAACGGACGCAGGACGTGAAGCCCGCTCCGAAAACGAAGCGGGTGATGCTGGGGTCGGAGATACTGCTGCACAGCCTGATTGAGGAGAAGGTAGACTACCTTTTCGGCTATCCGGGCGGAGTGATTATCCCTATATTCGACAAGATTTACAGCCTGCCCCGGCCCAAGCTCGTACTCTGCCGACACGAACAGGGCGCCCAGCACATGGCCGACGGTTACGCGCGTGCCTCGGGCAAGCCGGGAGTCTGCCTGGTGACCTCCGGCCCGGCGGCCACCAACCTGGTCACCGGTATCGCCACCAGCTTCATGGATTCGATCCCGGTGGTGCATTTCACCGGCCAGGTCAACACCTCCGCCATCGGCAACGACGCCTTCCAGGAAGTGGACATTATCGGCATCACCCGGCCGATCACCAAGCACAGTTACCTGGTGCGCGACGTGCGGGACCTGGCGCGGACGATCAAAGAGGCGTTCTACATCGCCACCAGCGGCAGGCCGGGCCCGGTGCTGGTGGACCTGCCCAAGGACGTGCTGCTCTCCGAATACGAATTCGACTACCCGGAAAGCGTGGACATCCCGGGCTACAAGCCCACCCAGCACGGCCACATCCAGCAGATCAAAAAGGTGGCCGAAGTGATGAGCCAGGCGCGGCGGCCGGTGTTCTACGTCGGCGGCGGCTGTATCAGCTCGGACGCCGGCCCGGTGCTGACCGAGATGGCGCGCAAGACCGGCATTCCGGTCACCACCACCCTGCTGGGCCTGGGCGCGTTCCCGGAAACCGATCCCCTCTCCCTGGGCATGTTGGGCATGCACGGCACCTGGTTCGCCAACATGGCCGTGAACGAATGCGACCTGCTGATTGCAGTCGGCTCCCGGTTCGATGACCGGGTTACCGGCAAGGTGGATGCCTTCGCGCCCAAGGCCAGGCACGTGCACATCGATGTCGACCCGGCCTCGATCAGCAAGAACATCAAGGTGGACTACCCGGTGGTCGGCGACTGCCGGAACGTGCTCCACAAGCTCCTGCCGATGGCAAATCCCGGCGATACCCGGGACTGGCTCGAGCTGATCGGCCATTGGAAAGAGACCCATCCGCTCAAGTACAAAAAAAGCGAGAACATCAAGCCCCAGTTTCTGATCGAAAAGATCCACGAGGTCTGCGGCGATGACACGATCATCGCCACCGATGTGGGCCAGCACCAGATGTGGGTGGCCCTGCACTACGGTTTCGTCAAGCCCCGCACCAACGTCACAAGCGGCGGCCTGGGCACGATGGGCTATGGCTTCCCGGCCGCTATCGGCGCCGCCCTGGCTTGCCCGGACAAGACAGTGGTGGCGGTGGTGGGCGATGGCGGCTTTCAGATGACCAGCCAGGAGATTGCCACTGCCGTGGGTCAGCACCTCAATATCATCGTCGCGATCCTCAACAACGGCTTCCTGGGGATGGTGCGCCAGTGGCAGGAGCTGTTTTTCGGCAAGCGCTACAGCCACACCTGCCTGGAATACACCAACCCGGACTTCGTCAAGCTGGCGGAAGCCTACGGCGCGGTGGGAATGAGGGTGGAAAGGACCGACCAGGTGGAGGAAGCGCTTAGGGAAGCCCTGAAAATCAAACGCAAGCCGGTGATCATCGACTTCCGCATCGACCGGCACGAAAACGTTTTCCCGATGATCCCGCCGGGCAAGATGGCCACGGACATCATCGAATGACTTCGGCAATCAACCGTCTATAGCAGGAGACAACGATGCGGCACACCATATCCCTCCTGGTGGAAAACAAGTTCGGCGTCCTGGCGAGGATCGCCAACCTGTTCAGCGGCAAGGGCTACAACCTGGATAGTATCTGCGTGGGCGAAACGGAGAATCCCGAGCTGAGCCGGATGACGATCATCACCAGCGGCGACGACATGGTGATCGAACAGATCATCAAGCAGCTCAACCGCCTGATCAACGTGATCAAGGTCACCGACCTGACCTACGAGGAGCACGTCAATCGCGAGCTGGCTCTGATCAAGCTCAACAGTACCGCCACCACCCGCAGCTCGATCATCCAGATCGTCGAAATTTTCGAGGCCAAGATCGTGGACATTTCGCAGAAGACGCTCACTATCGAAGTGACCGGCGGGAACAAGAAGGTGCAGGCCTGTATCAACATGCTTCAGCCGTTCGGGATCCGGGAGATGGCGCGCACCGGTATCGTCTCGCTCAAGCGCGAGTACACCGGCAGGACGCCCAACTGGTCGACGAGCGGCAAAATGACCGCCTGAAGCCGCGAGAAGGGTTCCGCAGGCAGCCCGATGGTGTTATTTTAACCAATTTGAACGGAAAAAGAGTATCTGAATTATTCATATAGTTATCTGACATTTTTCACCCGGAGGGATTTCCATGAAGATGTACTACGATAAGGACGCCAAGCCCAAAGTTTTGAGAGACCGTAAGATCGCCATTATCGGCTACGGCAGCCAGGGTCACGCTCAGGCGCAGAACCTGCGCGACAGCGGTTTCAACGTGGTGGTCAGCGAGCTCAAAGGCACGGCCAACTACAAGAAGGCCAAAGCCGACGGCTTCGATCCGCTGCCGGCCGCCGAGGCCGCCAGGGCCGCCGACGTCGTCCAGATTCTGCTGCCGGACCAGATCCAGGCCGCAATCTACAGCTCCGACATCGCCGGTCAGATGAAAAAGGGCAAGGCCCTGGTGTTCAGTCACGGCTTCAACATCCATTTCGGCCAGATCGTGCCCCCGCCGGAAGTGGATGTCTTCATGGTGGCTCCCAAGGGTCCCGGCCACCTCGTGCGCAGGGTCTACGTCGAGGGCGGCGGGGTGCCGGCCTTGATCGCGGTGGCCCAGGATGCCACCGGCAAAGCTTACGATCTGGCCCTGGCTTACGCCTGCGGCATCGGCGCCGGCCGCGCCGGGATTATCGAAACCACCTTCGCCGAGGAGACCGAAACGGACCTGTTCGGCGAACAGGTGGTCCTCTGCGGCGGCCTGACCGAACTGATTCGCGCGGGCTTCGACACCCTGGTGGCAGCCGGCTACCAGCCGGAAATCGCCTACTTTGAATGCCTGCACGAAGTAAAACTGATCGTCGATCTGATCTACGAAGGAGGAATTGCCAACATGCGGGATTCGATCAGCGATACCGCAGAGTTCGGCGACCTCACCGTCGGCAGAAGGATAATCGACGGCAGAGTGCGGGAGGAGATGAAGAAGGTCCTGGCCGAAATCCAGGACGGCACGTTCGCGCGTACCTGGCTGTTGGAAAACAAGGTCGGGCGGCCGGTTTACAACGCCCGCAAGCGCCAGGACGCCGAGCACCCGGTGGAAAAAGTCGGCGCGAAGCTGCGCAAAATGATGAGCTGGATGAAAAAATAGGAGTACTCCATGGCGGTAATCGAAATCTACGATACTACGCTGCGCGATGGGACCCAGGCCGAGGATATCGCCTTTACGCTGGAAGACAAGATGCGGATCGCCGCTTTCCTCGACGAGATGGGGGTCCATTACATCGAGGGCGGCTATCCGGGGTCCAACCCCAAGGACGCCCTGTTCTTCGAGGAAGTGAAAAAGAAGCCCCTTAAAAACGCCAGGCCGGCGGCGTTCGGCATGACCCGCCGGGTGGGCGGACAGGTGGAGGGCGATGCCATCATCAACAGCCTGCTCAGCGCCGAAACCGAGGTGGTCACGGTGGTAGGCAAGAGCTGGGACCTGCACGTGCGCGATGCCCTGCGCACCGACCCGGAAGAGAACCTGCGGGCAATCGCCGAATCGGTGGAATACCTGAAAAAGCGCGGCCGCATGGTGATTTACGACGCCGAGCACCTGTTTGACGGCTTCCGGGCCAACGAGGAATACACCCTCAAGACCATCCGGGCGGCGGTGGATGCCGGCGCGGACCGCGTGGTGCTCTGCGACACCAACGGTGGCAGCCTGCCGGTCTTCGTCTCCCGCGTGGTGAAAAAGATAATCGATTCGTTCGATGTGCCGGTGGGCATCCACACCCACAACGACAGCGAGCTGGCGGTGGCCAACTCGCTGGCCGCTATCGAAGTGGGGGCGACCCACGTCCAGGGGACGATAAACGGCTATGGTGAGCGCTGCGGCAACGCCAATCTGGTATCGATCGTTCCAGACCTGATGCTCAAGATGGGCCACGACGCCATCCCGCACAAAAACCTCAAACGCCTGCGCGAGCTGGCGCGCTTCGTCAATGAGCTGGCCAACCTGCCGGATAACAAGCGCCAGGCCTTCGTCGGCGAAAGCGCGTTCGCGCATAAGGGCGGGATGCACGTGTCGGCGGTGGTGCGTAATCCCGAGACCTACGAGCATATCAACCCCGAGCTGGTGGGCAACCACCGGCGCGTGCTGGTGAGCGACCTGGCGGGCCGCAGCAACATCCTTTACAAGGCCCAGGAATTCGGTATCGATCTGGACAGCAAGGACCCGATCGTGCTCGAAATCCTCGAAAAGCTCAAGACTCTCGAATCCGAGGGTTTCCAGTACGAGGGGGCTGAGGCGAGCTTCGAGCTGCTGATCAAGCGCGCCCAGGGCGCCCTGCCGCAGTTTTTCGAGCTGGTGGGCTTCCGGGTGATCGACGAACAGCGCCCCAACGCCGCCAGGCCACTTTCCGAGGCCACGATCATGGTCAAGGTGGACGGCCAGACCGAACATACGGCGGCCAACGGCAACGGCCCGGTGAATGCGATCGACAACGCCCTGCGCAAGGCGCTCGAAAAGTTCTACCCCGAGCTCAGGGAGGTGAGACTGCTGGACTACAAGGTCCGCGTGCTCCCTCTGGGCGCGGGAACCGCCAGCATGGTGCGCGTGTTGATCGAATCCGGAGACGACCGGGACAAGTGGGGCACCGTGGGCGTGAGCTACAACATCGTGGAAGCGAGCTGGCAGGCGCTGGCCGACAGCGTCGTCTACAAACTGCTGAAAACCAGGAATTCCTGAGCCGGATGGCAAGACCGCCGGCAACTGCCGGCGTAATGTATTCGGTCAAAATACAGTCTGTCAGGATTGAAGGCGATTCTTATCCGGTATCTTTTCCGTAACCGTACAAAGGATTTATTCTAATGGAACCGAAAGTCTACATCGACGGCAAACTGTATCCGAAAAGTGAAGCCAGAATCAGCGTTTTCGACCACGGCCTGCTTTACGGAGACGGCGTGTTCGAGGGGATCCGGGTGTATTCGGGGCGGATCTTCCGTTTCACCGAACACATCGACCGGCTGTACGACAGCGCGGCCGGGATCAATCTCGACCTCCCAATCAGCCGCGAGGAGCTCGAACAGGCGGTAATCGACACGGTGAAAGCCAACGGCCTCAAGGACTCCTACATCCGCCTGGTGGTGACCCGCGGGGCGGGAGACCTGGGGCTGGATCCCCGCAAGTGCAGCAAAGGTACCGTGGTCGTTATTGTGGATAAAATCCAGCTCTACGATGAAAGGCTCTACCAGGAGGGCATCCCGATAATCACCGCCTCCACGCGCCGGATTGCGCCCGACATGCTGAGCCAGAAGGTGAAAAGCCTCAACTACCTGAACAGTATCCTGGCCAAGATGGAGGCCAACCTCGCCGGTGTGTCGGAAGCGCTGATGCTGGATGCCAATGGTTATGTCGCCGAGTGTTCGGCGGATAATGTCTTTATCGTCAAAAAAGGCGTCCTGCTCACCCCGGCTCCTCATTTCCCCATCCTGCCGGGTATAACCCGCCAGACCGTGATGGAGCTGGCGGCCGAGGACGGGATCGAGGTGGCGGAGGTGACGATGACCCTGCAGGATGTCTACACGGCCCATGAATGCTTCCTGACCGGGACCGGCGCCGAGCTGATCCCCGTGATCAAAGTGGACGGACGCACTATCGGCGCCGGCAAGCCCGGCCCGGTCACCGGCCGGCTGCTGGAGCTGTTCCGTAAGCTCAGAACCACGGCAGGCAGGGAAGCGATCGGTTGAGCCGTCCCTTCCGCCCGGCGCGTATCTTGCGCCTTATCTGTCAATAAGTTATTTTATTCGTCGCCAAACCGGGACCGTACCCGGTAGAGGATTTTTGCGCCCGCAGACGGATTTGCACTGGGACGACCGGCCCGTGAAAAAAACTCAGCAGATAATCGCCGAAGAAGAGCGTTACATTCTGGGAACCTATACCCGTCCGCCGTTCGTGATCGACCGGGGCAAGGGCTGCTACCTCTACGACCTCGAGGGCCGGAAATACCTCGACATGGTGAGCGGGATCGCAGTCAACGCCCTGGGCTATGGCGACCAGAAGCTGGCCCGGGTGATCGCCGACCAGGCCGGCCGGCTGATCCACTGCTCGAACCTCTACTATACCGCTCCCCACGTTGAACTCGCCAGGCTCCTGGTCGAAAGCTCGTTCGCGGACAAGGTTTTCTTCTGCAACAGCGGGGCCGAGGCGGTGGAAGGGGCGATGAAGATCGCTCGGCGCTGGGCCCAGAAAGCGCTGGGACCCGAAAAAAGCGGGTTCGTGGCCTTTACCGGCTCGTTCCACGGCCGCACGTTCGGCGCGCTGGCGCTGACCGACCGCAAGAAGTACCGCCTGCCATTCGAGCCGCTGGTGCCGGGAGCGCGTTTTGCCCGCTTCGGCGATGCCGAGGATGCGGAAAGCAAGGTGGGCGTGGATACCTGCGCGGTGGTGGTCGAGCCGGTACAGGGAGAGGGCGGAGTCAATCCGGCGGGCCGGGAATTCCTGATCGAGCTGGCGGATGTCTGCCGCCGAAGAGGCGTGCTGCTGATCTTCGATGAAGTCCAGTGCGGCCTGGGCCGCACCGGGAAGCTTTTCGCCTACGAACATTTCGGCGTGCAGCCGGATATCCTCGCCCTGGCCAAGCCGCTGGCCGGCGGCCTGCCGATGGGAGCGGTGCTGGTGGCTAAGGGGGCGGCGGAGGCGATCGAGAAGGGGGACCACGCCACCACTTTCGGCGGCGGGCTGGTGGTGAGCGCGGCGGCGATCGAGGTGTTCAAGCGGCTGAGTAAGCCCTCTTTCCTCGAAGGAGTGAGTGAAAAGGGCAAATATCTGCTGCGCCGGCTCAAAATACTGAAGGACGGTTATTCCGACCTGGTGGTCCAGACTCGCGGACTGGGTCTGCTGGCGGGAGTGGAGCTGAACCTGGACGCCGGCAAGCTGGTGCCGCTGTTCCACGAGCGGGGAGTGCTGGTCTGCACCGCCGGCCAGAAAGTGATCCGCGTCGTGCCTCCCCTGGTGATCACCAACCGCCAGATCGACGTGTTCGTGAACGTGTTCGCCGAAGTTCTGGACGAAGCCAGAAAGAGTGGTGTCGGCAAGAGTGAGCAATAGTATGCATTTTATCCCCGGTTCGGTGGATTCGGTTTCCGGTTTCAGGGCCGCCGGAGTCTCCTGCGGGATTAAGGCGAGCGGTTCGCCGGACCTGGGAGTGATTCTCAGTGACCGTCCCTGCTGCGCCGCCGGAGTATTCACCACCAACCGGGTCAAGGCCGCTCCGCTGATCGTGAGCCGCGAAAGGATCGAGGCCAACCCGGCCGGAATCCGGGCGATTGTGGTCAACAGCGGGATTGCCAATGCCTGTACTGGCCAGCGGGGGATCGAGGATGCCCTGGCGGTGGCCTCCCGGGCCGAAAGCCTGTTCGCTCTGGCGGCTGGAAGCGCCCTGGTGATGTCGACCGGGGTGATCGGCGAGCCGCTGCCGGTGGAAAAGATAAAGACGGGTCTGGAAAAAATAGCCGGCGGGTCAGCCGGCGCCGGCCTGACGACATTTTCACGCGCGATCATGACCACCGATACTGTGGAGAAAACGGTTTGCGCCGAATTCGAAATCGGGGGCGTGAAAGTCAGGATCGGGGGGGCGGCCAAAGGCGCCGGGATGATTCATCCCAACCTGGCCACCATGCTCGCCTTCCTGACCACCGATGCGGCGGTTTCAGCCGCCGCCCTGGCCGGAGCTTTGCGCAGGGCGGTAGCGCGGAGTTTCAACCGGATCAGCGTGGACGGCGACCGCAGCCCGAATGACAGCGTGTTTCTCCTGGCCTCGGCCGCCAGCGGCGCGCCGCTCGTGGACAGTGAAGATTCGGCGGGCTATCCGGTTTTCTGCGATGCTTTGGCGGCCTGCTGCACCGAGCTGGCGAAAAGTATCGCCGCCGATGGTGAAGGAGCCACCCGGCTGGTGGAAATAAACGTGCGGGGCGCGGTGAGCGAGCAAGAGGCCGAAAAAATAGCGCGCTCGGTGGCTAATTCGCCCCTGGTCAAGACCGCGATCTACGGCAACGACCCCAACTGGGGCCGGATCGTGAGCGCAGTCGGCTACAGCGGCGTGGCGGTAGACCCCGGCGCGCTGGCGGTCAGTTTCGGCGAGGTCGAAGCTTTCCGCGACGGCGAGCCGACCCGTGTCCCCAGGGCCGAACTGGCCAGGCAGCTCGAAGGCAAAAAGGTATTTCTTAACGTATCCGTGGGTCAGGGCGCTGGAAGCTGCACTTTCTGGACCTGCGACTTTTCGTACGACTACGTCAAGATCAACGCCGATTATCATACCTGAGAGGACCGCCGGCAAAGGACACGGCGAGCGCTGGAAGCAACCCGTACCGGCCGGCTGCTGTACGAATTTCTGCATTGTTAAAGGATAACATTTTCAAACTTAGGAGCCCGTCATGGCTGACCACCGTAAGCTTTTCATTCCAGGACCCACTGAAGTCACTCCGGACGTTCTGGCCGAAATGTCCAGGCCGATGATCGGCCACCGCTTTCCCGAAATGAGCGAGCTGGTGGCGGCGATCATCCCCAAGGTGCAGGAAATGCTCTACACCAAGAACATGATCTTCCTGTCCACCTCCAGCGGCACCGGACTGATGGAAGCGGCCGTGCGCAACTGTGTGAAAGATTCCTGCCTCAGCTTCGTCAACGGCGCGTTCAGCCAGCGCTTCCAGAAGATCGCCCAGGCTAACGGCAAGAAGGCGATTTCGGTGGAAATCCCCTGGGGTAACGGGTTCAACGCCGACATCGTGGACAAGGCGCTGAGCCAGAAACGGCACGTAGATGCGATCACGATCGTGCACAACGAGACATCCACGGCGGCGATGAGCGACATTTACGGTATCTGCGACATGCTGAAGGCCAAGTATCCGGAAGTGAGCGTCCTGGTGGACATGGTCAGCTCGATGGCCGGGGTGAAGCTCGAGATCGACCGGCTGGGAGTCGATGTGGCGCTGGCCAGCGGACAGAAAGCGTTCGCCTTGCCGCCGGGGATTGCCGTAGCCGCGATCAGCCAGCGAGCTCTCGAAAAGGCGCGTACCGTGGAAAATCGGGGCTTCTATTTCGATTTCATCAACGTGGAAAAAAACTACGCCAAGAACCAATCGCACATCACGCCTACGATTCCCCATTTCTACGCCATGAAGAAGCAGATGGAGAAGATCATGGCCGAGGGCCTGGAGAACCGCTGGAACAGGCACAAGAAGATGGCGGACCGGGTGCGCGAATGGGCACAGGAGAATTACTCGATCTTTACCCAGGAAGGGTACAGGTCGGAAACCCTAACTTGTATCGAAAACACCCGCAACACGGATATCAGCGCCCTGAACAAGGAGCTTGCCAAGCGTCACCTGGCGATCTCCAACGGTTACGGCGATCTCAAGGACAAGACCTTCCGGATCGCCCACATGGGGGAGCTGACCATGCAGGACATCGAGGAAGTCCTGGCCGCGATTGACGAAATACTGGGACTGTGAGACAATAACAGGCACCGGAGCATCTATTTGGCGTTGGAGGGAGGCGCGCCCTGTCGCCCCTGGTCGGCCGTCATCCCGAATCCCGAACATGGCACACCAGTTGAAAATAGGCTTTATCGGCGTCGGCAGGATGGGCGCGGCCCTGCTGGAGAGTGTTCTGCGGGCTGAATTGACTCCCTCTGACCGGGTATTTGTCCACGATGCCGACATGAAGCGCAGGGATGAAGTTTGCGCGAATACCGGCGCCCGGGCCGCCTCGGCGGTCGAAATCGCCCGTAGCTGCGACGTGGTGTTGGTTTGCGTCAAGCCCGGGGTAGTCCCGGCGGTCCTCGATGAAATCAAGGGGAAACTCGGCGGCGCCGGTCTCGTGATTTCCATTGCCGCCGGCGTTACGCTGGGAGCGATCGAACAAGCGCTGGGGGGCGGGGTGCCGGTCGTGCGGGCGATGCCCAATATCGCCGCCACGGTCGGCCAGGCTGCCACCGCCCTGGCTGGAGGATCGGCTGCGGGTGAGCGGCACCTCGAGCTGGCCGAAAAGATTTTTTCCGCGGCCGGCAAGGCGGTCGTGCTGCCTGAGGCGCTGATCGATGCGGTGACCGGCCTGGCCGGCAGCGGGCCGGCTTACGTGTTTCTCTTCGCGGAGGCGCTCGTATCGGCCGGTCTCAAGGTGGGCTTGCCCGCGGATGCCGCCCGGGAGCTGGCGGTACAGACCATCAAGGGCGCCGCTATCATGCTCGAACAAAACCCGCAGACACATCCCGCCACGCTCAGAGACTCTGTCACCACGCCCGGCGGGACCACGATCGCCGGCCTGCACGAGCTGGAGCGGGGCAGGCTCCGCGATGCGGTGATCCGGGCGGTCGAGGCGGCTACGGAACGCTCCCGGGAGATCGGCAAAAAGTGAATTTCAGTATTAGGAATGCTAAGCCGCAGCTTTGAAATGCCTGATACGGTTGCGGCGGCGGGAAGATAAGGCGGAGGTTTAATGTCGGACAGACTCAGGGTCGGATTGCTCGGCTACGGCACGATCGGCAGCGGGGTGATCAAACTCCTTACCCAGTCCGGCCTCGAAATCGAGGAGCGGGTCGAGCTTGTGAAGGTCGCGGACATCGATCTGGAGCGCAAGCGGGAAGTCAAAGCGGACCGCTCCCTCTTGACTGAGGACAGCGAAGCGGTGGTGCGCGACCCGCAGATCGACGTTATCGTCGAACTGATCGGCGGCGTGGGAATCGCCAAGAAGTACGTGGAAATGGCCCTCGATCTGGGCAAGGACGTGGTGACCGCCAACAAGTATCTGATCGCTCTCTACGGGGACGAGCTTTCCCGGCGGGCGGCCGCCAGTGGCGCCCGTTTGCTTTTCGAGGCCAGTGTGGCCGGCGGCGTCCCGATAATCAAGGTGATCCGCGAAGAGCTCTCCACCGACCGCGTCCTTTCGATCAACGCCATCCTCAACGGCACCTGCAATTACATCCTCACCCGCATGGAACAGGACTCCGCTCTGGATTTCGACCGGGCGGTGGCGGAGGCGCAGAGGCGGGGTTTCGCCGAGGCCGATCCCACTCTCGACGTCGGCGGGATGGACACCGCCCAGAAATTGTCGATCCTCGTCCGCAAGGCGTTTCGGACCCGGATTCATCCGGAGGAGATCGACCTGCAGGGAATCACCGGAATCAGCAACGTCGAGGTGCAGGCGGCGATCGAGATGGGCTACCGGATCAAGCTCCTGGCCAGGGCTCACCGCGAAGGGGAAAAGCTCGAAATCTGGGTCGGGCCGGCGCTGATCCCCGCCGAGTCGATCCTGGCGCAGGTGCGTAACGAGTACAACGCCATCACGATCAACTCCGCTGCTCATCACGAACAGACTTACATCGGCAAGGGCGCGGGAATGATGCCCACTGCGGCGGCAATCGTGGGAGACCTGAACACCCTTGCCACCCACGACTCCCTGCGCTCGGCTTTCACCCTTGATCGTCTCGATCTGCCGATTCTCGACCGCAAGGACGTCCATTGCCGCTACTATATGCGGCTCACGGTCAAGGACCAGCCCGGAGTTCTGGCCAGGGTCAGTCGGGCGCTGGCCGACAAAAAAATAAGTATCGCCTCGGTGGTACAGAAAGAGAATTTGATTGATCCTGAAAGGGGCGTCCCGCTGATCATCATCACCCATGAAACCACTGTCGGCCACATGACCGATGCGGTGAAAATAATCGACCGGGAAAAAGTGGTGCTCGAGCCGGCCCGGACGATCCGGATTATGGACTCTCTCTGAACGCATTCTCGAGCTCGCCGGTACTGTCGGTGAGCTCCGGCGGCAATTACCGGTGATGTCCCTTTACCCTCGGCACCAGAGTAAAATCCAATCAAGCAATCCGTTAACCGGTCTGCCTGACGGTCAGGCGGGGGAAATCGAATGAAAAATGAAGACAAGAATTTGAAAAATATCGAACAGTTCATCTGCAGCCGGGAACCGGAAAACCGCTCCGGTCATTTAATGTACGACAGCTCGAAGCGGCTCGGCATCTCCCGCGGTGACTTGGAGCAAATCGAAAAACCCTACACGTTCATCTACCAGCGCCTGCCGGTGGAGATCGGCGGGGAGGTCCTCAACGTCAGCAGCGGCATCGTTCTGCACAACCGGGCGCGTGGGCCCTATAAGGGCGGAATCCGCATCGATCCGGACGTCGATGTCTGGGAGACCACCGAGTTGGCGCGGCTGATGACCCTGAAGACCGCCCTGGCCAACCTCGAGCTCGGCGGCGGCAAAACCGGGATCAAAGTCGATTTCCGCAAGCTCTATGCAGGTTTCAAGGACAAGATCAATGTCGATTTCTACTCCTTCATGGACCGGCTCAAAGATCACATTATGCGGGAATTCGTCGACCACTTCGTCGAACGGGGTCTGGTGGGTCAATACATTCCCGCTCCGGACATGGGTAGCTCGGGCCGGGAAATGATGCTTTTTTACAATAAAACTCACAACCCGTCGGTGGTTACCGCCAAGCCGGAGGGTATCGAAGGCTGGCTGTCCGGCCGCCACGAAGCCACCGGGTTCGGCGTAGCCTATGCCACTCTCAAGTACCTCGAACAGATCGGAAAGAACCCGAAGAAGATCACCGTAGCGATCCAGGGCTTCGGCAATGTCGGCAGCCACTCCGCTTTCTACCTGCACGAGGCGGGTTGTAAGGTTATCGGCGTAACCGACCTGCAAGGCGGGGTGCATAATCCAAGGGGCATCGACGTTCCGGCGTTGATGGAACACGCCCGCGAGAAACGCTCGATCCTCGGTTTCGATCCCAAACGCCCGCTGGACAACGAGAGTCTGTTCAAGCTCGAGACGGACATTCTGATCCCGGCGGCCAGCGGCCACGTGATCGGCAAACATAACGTGAAAACGCTGGGAGTGAAGCTGGCGGTAATCGAGGCGGCCAATATGCCGGTCTCCTGGGAGGCGATGGAAGTACTGAAAAAACGGGGGATCGAGCTGCTCCCGGACAACTACGTCAACAGCGGCGGCGTCATCGCTTCCGACCTGGAATACAAGCAGGGTATCGGCGGCATACGTTTCAGCCGCGACCAGGTGTTCGACTACCTGCGACTGAAGTTCGATGAGATGTTCGCGGAGATGAACGTCAGGAAAACCGGGGCCGGCAGCTATTCCCAGGCCGCCTGCGACATCGCCGTCGAAAGGCTCTACAAGGCGATGAAAACCCGGAGCCTGCTCTGAGAGCTCGAACCGCTCCGAAAACGAAAGCGCCCGTCCGATGACCGGACAGGCGCTTTTTTCGCAGCTTCTCGATTCCTTACTATCCGCTCACTTCCTTCAGGAAGTGCTCCAGCGCCGTTTCCATTTCCTCTTTTTTTAGATACATCAGGCCCACCAGGATTTCACCGACCTTCATCCGCAGGCCGTTTTGCCGGTCGAGCAGCTTGGTGAGCTTTTCCCGGTCTATCAGCTTCATTTCCCGGGCCAGCTCGCCGAAAGGCTGGTGGGTCTTCTTCTGCTCTTCCAGGATAGTAAATACCTGCGCCACGGTGATTACTTCTTCAATAGTGGCCATAAAGCCCAGCCGGTGATTGACCGCTTCCTGGATCGCCAGGGCGTCATCGCGCTGGTCCTCGTCGATCAGGCCTTTTTCCACCAGGAATTCACCGAAACGCTTGGTTGCCTGGAGCTTGCCTTTCGCAGTACCGTCTTTCCGGGTCCGGGGCATCCGGCCGACCTCTCCGCAAAAGCTTACTTTTCCGCCGTGTTTCCGGCCGCTTCTCCCTTGCCCTTCTGGTCCGCCTGCTAGGATTCGTCCTTGAACTCCTCAGCCAAAAGCGCTTTCAATTCTTCCATGAGCGGCGGCAGGTCCTCTGTGAGGGTTTTCCAGACTTGCTCGCAGTCTATTTCGAAATAAGCATGAACCAACCGATTGCGCATTCCGATGATTTCCGCCCAGGGAATACCGGCATGACGCGCACGAAAATTCGCACTCAGCCGTCCGGCTGCCTCTCCGACGATCTCCAGGCACTTGACCAATCCCAATGTCCAGACATGGTCCACGCCAAGCGCGGCCAAGCTTTTACCCTCGATTGCGGCTATCGCCGACCGACCCGTCTCGATGATATCGCGCAGGAGGGTAAGGTCGTCACGCCTGGACATATTGCGCCTGTGCCTCCTTTAGCACTTCTCCACGAATGTATCGGCTCAACTCTGCCGGAGTCCGCAGATCCACTCTGCGCCCAAGCATTGCAGAGATCTCATTCTCCATTCCCGCCATGCGAAGCAAGCCCGGAACTTTCCCTCGTTCGAACTCCACCAGCATATCTACGTCGCTGTCCGGCCCGAAATCTTTGCGTAAAATGGAACCGAATAGCGACAATCGCCGGATGTGGTGGCGTCGACAGAATTCGGCAATATATTGTTCCGGCATCTCAATGCCATGATAGTTCATCGCGGCTTACACTCCTCTTTCGGATGCCGGCCGACTCTGTTTCACCGCTTCAGTCCAGAGATATTCGACACTCATGTCGCCCTGAACCTGTTTTTCGCAGTGCCGTCTTTCCGGGTCCGGGACATCCGGCCCACCTCTCCGCAAATTCTTACTTTTCCGCCTTGTTTCCGGCTGCTTCTTCCTTGCCCTTCTGGTCCGCCTCAGGAGCCGCTTCCGCTTTCTTGCCGGCTTCCTTTTTCCCGTGGATACCGGCCAGACGCGCCTCGTTCTTTTTCACCAGGACCAGCTTACGCTGAGACCGCTTGACCCGCTTACGGAACTTGCGCAGCTCCTCGCGGCTTTCTTCCGGCGAAAGCTTTTTCAGCTCTTCCTTATATTTCTCGATTCTTTTTTCGAGCGCTTTCTTGGTTACCAACTTACTCCTCCTTTGGTTTTCTCCCGGTTTCTACTTCGAGCGAAGAAATCTATAGCGGCCGACCGTTTTTTTTCAAGCTAAATTTTATTCCGCCGAGGCTTAGCCTGCCGGAAAAACATATTTTTCTTCTTGACTTTCGCTTTTTGTTCGTCTATAATAAGGCAGATTTTCGCTTTATGTTCGCCTGCCGAGCTGCCGAGATGAGACGGAGGGCGGCGTCGGCTTGCCGGAGAGAGGTGGGCGGAGCGCGATGGGCGGCCGGGCCTTCAGCGAGCCCCGCTGTCTGCTGCCGGCTGGGCGCACAGAACCCGGATGGCGAGTGTTTTTGCGGCCTGGCTGCCGGAAGCCGGTTTGGCGCCGCGAGCTTGAAAAGGAAGGAGAGTGTCCAATGTATCTTACCCGTCGCCAGAAGGAGATTCTGGACTTTATCGGGCAGCACATCACCCGACAGGGGTATGCGCCCAGCATCGAGGAGATATGCGTCCGCTTCGAGCTCAGCTCCACGGCCACGGTGCACAAGCACCTCTCCAACCTCGAAGCCAAGGGCCTGATCCGCCGCCGTTCCAACCGCAGCCGGGCGATCGAGCTGTGCGGGAGAGGGGGGAGCCGGCCGGAGGGCGCGGGCGCGGTGAGCGTGCCGCTGCTGGGCCGTATCGCCGCCGGCCGGCCGATACAGGCCCTGGAAGTGCCGGAGACGATCGATCTGCCGGAAAGCATGCTTGGCCGACGCTCCACTTTCGTGCTGCGGGTCGAGGGGAACTCGATGATCGACGAACAGATCAGGGATGGAGATTACGTGATCGTGGAGCAGACCGCCGAGGCCCGCGACGGCCAGATCGTGGTCGCCCTGGTGGGCGGCGAGGAGGCCACGCTGAAACGCTTCTACCGCCAGGCGGACGGCAGCGTGAGGCTCCAGCCGGCCAATGTCAACCTCGCGCCCATCATCCTGCACGACGGTGAGCTGCAGGTCCAGGGCGTGGTGATCGGCGTGCTGCGCAAGTACTGAACGGCCCGCCCGCCTGTATCCGGAAATCGAAACATGGCTGATTTAGTGATGGAAAACCTCCCGCCTCCGAAAGGGGAAAAAGATGAAAACCAGGCTGGTAGTCTGCGGCGTGATCCGCAAGGGACATCCCGCAAGCTGCAAGATCGTGCTGCTGGATTCCCGTATCTGCCCGGAGAGCGGCGGCATGGCTGCCCTGTTCCAGAAGTGGTGGGGGAGAATGCGCCGGCCCCTGCCTCTCATCGGCCGGTGAGGGCGGTGGGCTGGAATATCCTGTCCGCCCCCGGCGGCGTATGTCACCCGGGGCACGGCATGTTCACCCTGTATTATGAGGGCCGTGCCCGCCTGTATTCCTGGCTGGAAATTTCATGCAGCGTCACATCGTACATATCGACATGGATGCCTTTTTCGTCTCCGTGGAGCGCCTGCGCGACCCCTCGCTGGTGGGCCGGCCGGTGGTGGTGGGTTCGTCCGAGGGCCGGGGCGTAGTGGCCTCGGCTTCCTACGAGGCCCGCCGCTACGGCATCCGCTCGGCCATGCCCGGAGCGGTCGCCCGCCGGCTCTGCCCCCAGGCGGTGTTCGTCCGCGGCAGCCACGGCCTCTATTCGAAAATTTCCCGCGAAGTGCGCCGGGTGTTCGAAGCCTGGACCCCGCTGGTGGAGATGACCTCGATCGACGAGGCCTACCTCGACCTCACCGGCTTCGACCGCTGCTACGGACCGGTGCTGGGCACCGTGGACCGGATCGTCCACCAGGTCAGGGCCACTTTCGGCCTGGACCTTTCGGCCGGCATCGCCGCCAACAAGCTGGTGGCCAAGATCGCCGCCAAGAGCGCCAAGCCGTCCGGGGTGATGATGGTCCTGCCGGGCCGCGAGGAAGCGTTCATGGCCCGGCTCGGCCTGCCCGAGGTCCCGGGCGTGGGCGACAGCCTGGCCGGGCGGCTCGAGGCGATGGGCCTGCGCACAGTGGGCGACCTGCAGAAACTGGACCGGGACCCACTGGTTCGGGCTTTCGGCGTCACCGGCGACTGGCTGTATCGCATGGCCCGCGGCCGCGGCGGCCTGGAGATCGACCCCGAACGCCAGCCGGCCAAATCGGTGGGGCATTCGGTCACTTTCAACCAGGACACCGTGGACCGCCGCTTCTTGGAGGCCGTGCTCTACCGGCTGAGCGAGAAGGTGGGGGCCAGGGTCCGCGAAAAAGGCCTGGTCGGACGAACCGTCACTCTCAGGCTGCGCTATTCCGACTTCCGGACCCTCACCCGCGCCGGCTCCGCTGGGGCCGGCACCGACTGCGATGCGGAAATCTACGAGCGGGCCGGCCGGCTGATGGAGCCGCTCCTGGAGCGCCGCGTACGGGTCCGGCTGTTGGGGGTCACCCTTGCGGGGCTGCGCCCGGCCGACGGCCAGTACGACATGTTCGCCCTCGAACGCCAGCAGCACGCCTTCCGCTTCTACCGCACGGTCGATTCGGTGCGTGGCAAGTACGGCTTCGACTCGCTGAAAAAAGGCCCCGGCCTCTGGCTCACCGGCCTGCGCAGTCCCGATGAATACGACCGGCGCAAGGCGGGGTGAGGGGGGACGCGGCGAGCTTTTTCTTTTACAGTATGGTCAAAGGGAACTGCCCGGAAAGGGGCACGGCATGTTCACCCGCCTGTTGTCTGCCAAAATGAGGGGAAATAATAATAGGGGGGGCGGTTCGCGAACCGCCCCTACAAGTGGCCTGGGCAGGCCGTAGGGGCCACCGGAGGGTCGCCTGCGGGTGGGCCGGCCCGCCCCCCGGGGCGCGGCGCGGCGGGCGCCCCTACGGGAGGTTCTCCTGGCGATGAGAGTGTAGGGGCGGACCCCTGTGTCCACCCGTGGGAAGGGGAACAGTTGATTCATCACAATTGGTAAACCATGTGATATTCACGGCTCTGCCGCGGGGTAGTTCATTAAAAGGGTATCGGGCCACGGGCCGGCGCGGCCGGCCGGTCCAACACCCGGTTTCGGCTCATCAGGCGGGACCACTCGCGGCCCCGCCCTTTTTGCCTCTGTAAGCACTATGACCTTCGTCCACCTCAGATGCCACAGCAACTTCTCGCTGCTGTCCGGCGCGGCCCCCGCCGAATCGCTTCTGGCGGCAGCCGCCGGCCACGGCTACGGCGCGCTGGCCCTCACCGACACCAACGGCCTCTACGCCGCGGTCACCTTCTGGAAGAAAGCCCCGGAGTACGGGGTCAAGCCGGTGTTCGGGGTGGAGCTCACCGAACGGCTCGACCGCCGCCGGCCCGGCGCCCGCGCCGTGGTGCTCGCCCTGGACCGCGAGGGTTTCGCCGCCTGCTGCCGGCTCGCCACCGCCCGCCGTCTCGACCGGGACTTCGACCTGGCCGGCCGGGTGGCGGCCGAGGCTGAAAAGGGCCGGGTGGTGGTGCTGGCCGAGGATGAGGCGATCCTGCGCGCCCTGGCCGGCCGGCTGCCCCCGGACTGCCTCTACGCCGAACTCTGCGCCGACCTCCGCCCCGGCCGGACCGCCGGCTTCCGCAGCCTGGCCGCCCTTGCCGACCAACTCGGCCTGCCCCTGGCCGGCACCGCCGACGTGCATTTCGTTTCGGCGGAGGACTTCCACGTGCACCGGCTCCTGCGCGCGATCGACCTGGGCCGCACCGAAAGCTCGCTCGAACCCTCCGACTGCGCCAGCCCCGGCGCCTGGCTCGCCCCCCCGGCCGAAATGGCCCGGCGGCTGGAGGCCTGGCCCGAGGCGATCCTCAACACGGCCCGGATCGCCGAGCGGGCCGACTGCGAATTGCCCACCGGCCGGATGATCTTCCCGGCGTTCAAGCTGCCCGAGGGGGAGAGCGCGTTTTCGAAGCTGCTCAAGGACTCCTTCCGCGGGGCCTGCCGCCGCTACCGGCCGATGAGCTCCACCGTGCTGGGCCGATTGCGCGCCGAACTGGAGGTGATCGACCGGCAGGGGTTCGCCCCCTACTTCCTGGTGGTGGCCGACATTGCCCGCTTCGCCCGCCGCCGGCGCATTCCCCTGGTGGGCCGCGGCTCGGCTGCCAACAGCCTCGTCTCCTATGCCCTCGGCATCACCGATGTCGATCCCATCCGCTACAACCTGTTTTTCGAGCGTTTCCTCAACCCCGAGCGCGACAGTCCTCCCGACATCGACCTCGACTTCTCCTGGCGGCGGCGCGACGAGGTGCTGGAGTACGTCTACCGCACCTACGGAGACGACCGGGTGGCGATGATCTGCACCTACGTCACTTTCAGCGCCCGGCTGGCCTTCCGCGAGGTGGCCAAGGCGGCCGGCCTGCCGCCGGCAGAGATCACCCGTTTCACCCGGCTTCTGCCATACCGCGCCCTGGCCCATATCGAAACCCTGGACCGGGACTGGCCGGAATGCCGCGGGCTGCCGTTGAGCGAGGAGCCTTACCGCTCGATCCTGCTCACCGCGCGCCACATCTCGGGTTTCCCCCGGCACCTTTCGATGCACGCCGGCGGGATCGTGGTCAGCCCCTTTCCGCTCACCGACCTCGTGCCCCTGGAGCGTTCGGCCAAGGGCTTCGTGGTCACTCAGTACGACATGTTCGGCATCGAGGACCTGGGGCTGGTGAAGATCGACCTGCTGAGCCAGCGGTCGCTGTCGGTGGTGGAGGACGTGGCGCGGCAGGTGGAGGCCCGGACTGGAAAGCGCCTGGAGCTGGAGGACATCGACCGGCTGGCCGCCGACCCCGACACGGTGGAGCTGATCGCGAGCGGGCGCAGCATGGGCTGTTTCTACATCGAAAGCCCCTCGATGCGGCAACTGCTGGAAAAACTCGACGTGCGCACCTTCGAGATGCTCACCGCGGCCAGTTCGGTGATCCGGCCCGGCGTGGCCGAAAGCGGGATGATGGCCGAATTCATCGAGCGGCACCACGGCCGCCGGCCCACGGTCTACCTCGACCCGCGCCTGGAAAAGCTCCTGAGCGAAACCTACGGGGTGATGGTCTACCAGGAGGACGTGATCCGGGTGGCCCACGAAATCGCCGGGATGAGCCTGGGGGAGGCGGACCTGCTCAGGCGCGCCATGAGCGGCAAGCTGAGGGGCAGGGAGGCGATGGAGAAAATGCGCGGGCGGTTCGTGGCGCTGGCGCTCGAGCGGGGGACCGAGCCGGCCGCGGCTGCGGAAATCTGGCGCCAGATCGCCAGCTTCGCCGGCTACGCCTTCTGCAAGGCCCACAGCGCCTCCTACGCCCGGATCTCCTTCCAGGTCGCCTGGCTCAAGGTCCACTATCCGGCCGAATTCATGGCCGCCGTGCTGGCCAACGGCGGCGGCTTCTACGGGCCCTCGGCCTACATCGAGGAGGCGCGGCGGATGGGCCTGGCGGTGCTGGGGCCGGACATCAACCGCAGCGGGAAAAACTACAGCGGCCGGGGCCGCCGGGTGCGCGTGGGCCTGGCCGTGGTGGCCGGCCTCACCCGCAAGGCTCTCGACGCAATCGTCGCGGCCCGCCGCCGGGGCGGCTTCTTCACCTCCCTGGCCGACTTCTGCTCCCGGGTGGAAATCTCCTACGGCGAAGTGCAGAACCTGATCCGCTGCGGCGCGTTCGATTGCCTGGAGCTGACCCGGCCCGAGCTGCTCTGGCGCCTGGAGTACCTCTACCGCAGCGGCCACTCGGTGGCCGCCGGGGGGACCGGGGAACCGGAGCTGTTTCCCGCCTCGCCCGACCACGGCCCGCAGCGCGAAGTGGTGCCGCGCCTGGCCGAATACCCGCGCCGCGAGCGGCTGAGGCTGGAGCGCGAGCTGTTCGGCTTCACCGTGGCCGAACACCCCCTGGCCCTCTACGAAAAGGCGCTCGGCCGGCCCGGCCTGACCACCGGCCGCGAGCTGGCCAGCCACCGCGGCCGGCGCGTGAGCCTGATCGGCCGGCCGATCTCCCGCAAGCGCATCCACACCGAAAAACACGGCGCCATGATGTTCCTCTCCCTGGACGATATGACCGCCGCCTTCGAGGTGGTGATCTTCCCGGACTGCTACCGCCGCTACGCACCGGTGGCGATGGGCCCCGGGCCGTTCCTGATCTCCGGCCGGGTGACCGAGGACGCCGGAGTGTTCACCATTGTCTGCGAGCGGATCGAACGGGTGGCCGAGGACGGCTGTGACACCGCCTGGAAACCCAAGGGAGCGAGCCAGGGGCTGAGGCTGGCCGCCGACGGACACGTCCCGGTGACTTCCAACTGGTAAGCACAAGGACTTCAGCGGTCGAGCAACTGCCGCTGGCCGGATTCACGGATGAAGGCGATTTCGGCAGCCGCCACGTAAACCACCGAGGAGATGTAGAACCAGAAAATCAGCGCGACGATCGCACCCAGAGTACCGTAAACCCGGTTTATCTGTGGGTACATCGAAAGGAACCAGCCGTACATGTACTTGGTAATCTCGATGAACGCCGCGGCGATCAGGGTGGCGATAAGGCAGGTGTCGTTGTTCATCTTCTTGGAAGGGAAGAACTTGTAGCTGATAAAGAGCAGTCCCACGGTGAGAAAAAAAGTGAGGACGATCCCCACGATACTGCTGTCGAAAAGCGGCAGCAGCGAAAAGATCCGGTTGTTGAACAGAATGCTTTCCCGGAACAGCCGCGGGAGGAAGTGAAAGATGAGATTGGCCACAAGCGCGATCATCGACATCAACAGCAACATGGTGAAGTCGAAGAGCTGGCCATGAATGATCCCCCGGGTATGCTTGATTTCGAACACGTAATCCAGCACGGTACGCAGGCTGGCGAACAGGCGTGTGGCGGTAAAAGCCATGCCCACCAGGCCGATTATCCCGATCAGCGTCCGGTCTTCGATCAGCCGCTGGGTATTGTTGATGATTCTCTCGCTCGAAACTGGAATCAGGTTCTGGATGTAGACCACGACCTTCTCCCAGAGACCGGTGCTGCTGGAGAGCATGTAGCCGGCGATGGCGAATATGATCAGGATCAGGGGAATGACACAGATGAGGAGGTTGAAGGCGATTCCCGAGGCGAGAAAGAGGATGTCGTCCCGGATGAACTTGTTCCAGAGCTTTATCAGGTAATCCAAGATCGAATGCATAAAGTTGCCCGGTTCGCGGGTAATGTTGTAACTTGTCGGGTCGGGGTTAATTTAGAACCTGCGGCAGGGGAAGTCAATCGAGGTGAGAATCGCCTGTGTCAGCGCCTTCAGGACCGAATGCGCGTGGCTCCTGGGCCGGCTGCAGAATGCCGGGAAGCTTGAGGTTCCCGGCGTGAAAGCCTGGCAGGGGAGCCTGTCGGGCCATCAGGTCCAGGTGGTGGTCTGCGGCGTCGGCCCAGCCCGGGCGAAAGAAGCGCTGGAGAACTTCCGGCCCTACTGCCGGGCCGAGCGGGCTTATCATCTGGGAGTCTGCGGCGCACTGGACGACGGCCTCCCGCTGTATACCGTGGTCGTGGCGGACTCTGTGTGCGCCGCCTACCGGCCGGATGCCCGGCCGATCGAGCTGGAAGTTCCGGATACAGCGAGTTTCAGTCTCGAGGAAGTGTCGCTGCAGCGGAGCAGAATCGTTACGCACCGGCTGCCGGTCTTTTCCGCCAGGGTGAAAGACAGACTGTACCGACGCTTCGGCGCCGGCTGCGTGGACATGGAGAGCTGGGAAGTGGCGGCTTTCTTTGGGGAATTGCAGGTGCCGCTGACCGTAGTCAAGGCGGTGAGCGACCGGGCCGGTGAAAGATCGGCTGCCGGCTTTACGCCCAGAGCCCGCAAGGCCTCCCGCCTGGCCGGCCGGACGGTCTGTGAGCTGATCCGGGCTTTTTAGCCGGCCGGCAGAAGCCTTACTTGCGGCGGATACCGGCAGTGGTTAAGTTGTCGGATGAGAAATAAATTACATTACGGCCATCCGGCGAGGCGGAAATGATCGAGCGCGTGGAAAAGACATTTGCCAAGGGCGAAGTGATAATCAAGGAGGGGCACGCCGGGAGCACCTTCTACGTCATAATCAGCGGAATGGTGGAGATCGTCAAGCGCAAGGGCCGGAACGAAGTGCTTCTCACCGTGCTGGGCCCCAACGAGTTTTTCGGCGAAATGAGCCTGATCGATCCCCAGTCGGACAAGCGCAGCGCCACGGTCAGGGCCCTGGAGCAAACCCGGGTGGCGATCATGAGCCGGGAGGCGTTCGAGCAGTACCTGGGCAGCCTGTCGCCCGGGGTGCGTAACCTCCTGCGCCGGCTTTCCCAGCGCTTGAGACAAACGAGCGAAAAGGTGGACGAACGGGAAAATTTCCGCCAGAAAGTCGGCGAAGATCAGACTATCGATTACACCCTGACTCTGGATGAACTGGAAAAAGCCCGCGAACACTCTGTCGACGTCAAATTCCTGAACAAAAAGTTCCGTAAAGGTCAGCTCATCCTCCGCGAGGGCGAGACCGGCCAGTGCGGTTTCATCGTCAAGAAGGGCAAGCTCGAGGTTTCCCGCCGCGTCGAGGGCCAGAAGGTGGTGCTCAATACCCTCGAAGAAAACGACATCCTGGGTGAAAGCGCCATGTTCGACAACACTACCCGCCTGGCCACGGTGACCGCTCTCACCGATGGCGAGCTGATGGTGTTCGGCAAGCGGGACATGCTGAGCATGGCGCGCCAGAGTCCGCTCGAATTGTTCATGATCATGGACGCGATGACGGGCAAGCTCGACCGGACCAACGATAAATACTGCGAAGCCCTTATCAGGCTCGGTAAGCTGGAAAAAGAAATCGAGAGCCTGAAACGGGAAAACGATCTGCTCAAGGGTAATCTGGACTCCTTGAACAAGAAGAACGAGCAGTTGGCTGAAGAGCTCAAAAACACATCTGCCCCTCCTGCGGACGGCCGGCAGGAAAATCAGCCCACCGGTTAAACTGTAGTCTGATACATATGAACGCACTGGTCCTTGCCGCCGGTCTCGGTACCCGCCTCCTCCCGCTCACCGACCGCAAATCCAAGGTCGCACTTTCGCTGGCCGGAATCCCGGTAATCGTCCGGGTCGTCCGGATGCTTCGCCGGCATGGGGTGGACCGGATCGTGGTTAATCTCCATCATGCGCCGGCAACGGTACAGGCTGCGCTGGCCGAAGCCGGCGAGGAAGTCGCCTATTCGCCGGAACCGGAAATCCTCGGCACCGGCGGCGCGCTCCGGGGCGCGCGGGAGCACCTGGCCGGGAGTTCTTTCCTGCTGGTCAACGGCGACTGCTATCATGAGGACCCGGACCTCGAGGGGGCGGTCGAGTTCCACCGGCGCAAAGGGGCGATGGCCACCATGCTGCTTCTGGACATGCCGGGCGGCGAAGCCTACCGGCCGGTGGAACTGGATAACCAATCCCGCATCCTCAGGGTCGCCGGTAAACCACAATCGTCATCCATGAAAGAAGCCGCGAGCCTGCATTTCCCCGGAATCCACATATTCGAGCCGGAGGTGCTGGACCTGGTCCGGCCGGGTTTTTCCGACGTGAACGGTACGCTCTATCCACGGCTTATCGAATCCGGTCTGCCTGTATTCGGCTACCACACGGACTACCGCTGGTTCGATCTCGGTACGCCGGCCAGGTTTCTGGAGGCCGCCTGTGTCCTTTTGCAGGAATCCGGTTCGAAGTACGGCAAGGGCGTCCTGGCGGGCCCCGGTTGTGAAATCGCCCCGGATGCCGTCCTGCGGGGGCCGGTCGAACTGGGCCGCGATTGCCGCGTGGGAGCCGGCTGCCGGCTGAATAAAGTCGTTGCGGGTAACGGCGTGCGTTTCGGCGGCGGGAACACGGTCGCGAATTCACTGATCGGAGACGGTGTCAGCCTGGGGAAGGGGATCGACATCGAAAACGGGTTCGTCTGCAGCGTCGGCGACCAAATGAGAGAAGAGCCGCTGTAAAAGTTCAACATTCAACCCCGCCAACGAGTGATGTCGAGAAACAACTGGGTCATTTTCAATCTTTCCATCGTGCTCAGCGGCCTCGTTCACCTGATTGTATTATACTCGGGCCGGCCGGTCCTCTGGGGATTTCTTCCCGCCGGAAGACAGGCGTTGTTCTGGGTAGTGCCGTCTTTCACGTTTTCCACCCTGCTCGCTTTTCTGGCGCTGGCTGGCAAGGTGGAATTCCTGAACCGGAGAGTCGATTTCCCTGCGCGGATTGCAGTCTGGTCAGGGAAACCGGGATGGGGCCGCAAGGCCGGAAAGTTCATCCTGTGGCCGCTGGCTTATGCCGCGGTGGTCTGGACAGGCTGGTACCTGAGGTCGAACAATCATTTTCTGGGAGATGGTTTTGCCCGCCTGACCGAGGTTAGCGAAGCCTTCAAATTGCATATCAACGAGCCGCTGGGTTTTTTCATTCCACAGCTCTTTTATTATTTATGCAGCAAGCTGGCTCCCGCCTCGACCGGTGCAGGGGCCTATGCGCTGCTTTATTGCCTTTTGCTGCCGATTTACCTGTGGGTTTGCTGGAAGATCGCGGCCCGGATTGCAGAAGAGGGGATTTACCGGTTCAGTGTGTGGCTTTTGCTCGTTTTTACCGGCAGTCTGCAGCTTTTTTTCGGCTACGTGGAAAATTACACACTCCTGCAATTTTTCACCGCCTTTTACATCTACTTCGGTCTGAAACAGATCGCCGGCCGAAACAGGCCGCCGCTCGAGGCCTCGCTGTTTTTTCTCCTGGCTGCCGCTTCTCACCTGTCCGGAGTGGTGCTCGCCCCGTCGCTGGCGCTGCTCTGGGTGGAATTTCTCAAGAAAGCGAAACATCCATCCCTGTCCGGCTCCAGATCGCTGCTGATCGGTGCGGTTTCGCTGACTCTGTTTATCCTGCTGCTGTTTCTGTTCGATACCAAATATCTCGTTCCGATAAGCGGAGAGCTGAAAACAGATTATACGCCCTACCATCTTTTCGGCTGGGTGCATTTACTTGAAAAATTAAATTTTATCGTACTGGCCTCACCGGCCCTGATCGCTCTTCTGGTGGTTCTCGTCCTGAATCCGCGGCAGATTGGGCAAGTCGAATCCACCAGGTACGAGTTCATTTTCTGGGTATCGGCGGGGACAGCTTTTTTCACCTTGATTTTCAACCCGGTGCTGGGTATCCGCGACTGGGACCTGATGAGCCTGCCGGCGTTGCCGCTCACCGTTTTCGCCGTTTTGACCTTCAAACTGCTTTTCAGGTCCAGGCCGGGCTTTGGGGTGAGCCTCGCGGCTCTTGCGCTCGTCTGTATCCCGCATGCATTCACCTGGGTCTGGACCAACTTCGATGAAGGAAGAGGCATAGCTTTCCTGATGAACTCCTCGGCGGCCGACCCCCACCGGGGAGCCGGAAGGCTGCAATTCGCCTTTTTACTGTCGAAAAATGGATACTTCGAAAAAGCGATCGAGCAATACCGGCTCGTCAGGGGTGAGATGTGGGAGGACGCGGTGGCGCTCAACCTCGCGGAAAATTTCAACCGGCTGTGGCTGCCCGACAGTGTGTTGAATATTATCAAGCCCAAAGAACCACTGGCTCTGGGCGATAAGGGCGGCTCCATGACATATTCGTTTTTGCTGTCCGCCTATGAAATGAAACAGTTGCCGGACAGCGCCCAGGCCGTTTACATGAGGATGCTGCAAAGGGGAATATCTCTGGATAACAAAACCAGAAAGTGGCTGACGGGTATTCTCTACGAGGTAAGCCGGAAATATAAATACAGTCCGGCATTAGTCAGTCACCAGAACGATGCGAGGCTGATACTTTTCTATCTGAGATTTGCAGTGCTGGACGATAATCAGAATTTTCTGAATGTACTGTACAACCATGTTCTTCAGGCCCAATTAAATCCAGCTGAATGGAATGAGATGATCCGTTTCGCCGCGGCAAACGGCCACGCGGAGCGGGTCGGTAAATTGCTGAGTGCAGCCGAAACTCAACACCCGGATGTCCGGTTCGATCTGGAAAATCAGGGCGGTCCCGGCAGGTGATGACAATGGATCCGATCCAGCTCTGACCCGGAGGGCTGAATTTATTTTGACTTGCGTTATTTTGCTCTGACTGTCTAACTTAAATTACCGGCCAAAAAAACTTGTAATTGAGTAAGGTGTAGATTATGTTGAAACCGGAGAGCCGGAGATACTCTGACAGATAACATATCGAAGACTGATATTCCGCTAATTGGACTTTTACCGCAGGAGACCGAAAATGCAGCACAGATACATTGGTCCGGCCATCTTACTCGCCTCCTTTTTCTGCATCGGTACGACGTTCGGGCAGAACATCGTGAAGGTTTCAAGCGCCACGGGCACCGCAGGCGTGAACCTGGACAGCGTGACCGTGACCAATACGGCGGACCAGGACTTGAACGGCGCGACTCCCACCGCCGGCGCGATCACTATTTCGACTGAACCCGCCGCCAGCGCCAACAAAGTCTGGGTGGCGGATGCCACGGCCAATGTGGGCGGGTCTGTCACGGTTAAAACTCTCGTCACCGTCGACCAGCCGGTCTACGGCGCTCAGTTCGACCTGATGTTCGACCGGACCAAGCTGCAGATCAAGTCCGCCACGGAAAGCGGAGTAGCCCCGGGCAAGGATGCCGGCGGACTGACTTTGCCGATTATAGATCAGACTGCGATCGATGCGGCCAACAGTTTGGGCAAGCTGGTGGTGATGATGGTCGAGCTGAATCTTGCTAGCCCCCTGCCGGCCGGTGATTCGAAGGAGCTGCTGGCGGTCAAGTTTGCCGTCGACTCGAGCGCCGCGGTTGGTGACGTCCCCATCACCCTGGCTAATGTCAGCTTCGCCACCACCGTGGGTGATACCGCCACTCAGGAGATAGAAATCACCGCCGTGGACGGCAAGGTCACCATCCAGCAGTTCCAGAAGGGTGATGTGAGTGGTAATAACAAGGTGGACATTTTCGACCTGCTCGACCTGCTCAAGGTTATCGGCAAGAAGGGAACCGTCGCGGGTAATTCCGATGTCAACGAAGACGGCAAGACCGATATTTTCGACCTGCTTGCCCTGCTGAGCCTGCTCAAGGGCGGCCATTAAATCACCCGGCGACACCACCGGCGGATTTAGATAATCGCATTCGTCGTGAATCAGAACACCGGAGGCCTGCCCCTCGATAGTCCGAGGGACAGGCCTTTTCCATTGATAGTCCGAGCCAGGTTTTGTGTCATTTGATTTGCATTATTGGGCGGAGAATATTATTTATATTTAGCGGAAAAATGTGCTCACGGCTGCGGGATGGTAAGTTCCCCACGGCATTGAAATCAGAGAGCATCGGCAGGAGTCAGGGCAGGGTTGTTGCGATTGGTGAATTCTCAGGCAGTCACTGTGATCGATATCCTTCCGGTTGCGCCGATTACCGAAATACAGGTCGGGAAAAACAACAATGAGTCCCGAGTACCGGGATAAAAAAATAATATGTCCGGGAGGCGACGTTGAGAAAACGGTCGATTAATAAAGCGGCTGACGGCCGGTCCCTGTACCTCCCCGAATTCGAGCACGGTAGTTGCGGAGTCGGATTCGTGGCGCACCTGGAGGGCCTGGCAAGTCACGAGATTATTCGCCAGGGAATCCGGGTTCTGGTCAACCTGACCCATCGCGGAGCCGTGGCGGACGATCCTGAAACTGGAGATGGCGCGGGAATACTGATCCAGGTCTGCGATGAGTTCTTTCGCGAAAAATGCCGCGGACTGGGCCTCGATCTGCCGGATTCCGGCAGCTATGGAGTCGGCATGGTTTTCCTGCCCGGAGAAGATGGCTTGCGCGGGTTCTGCGAGGCAGTGATCGAGGAGGCGGTGCGGGAGGCCGGCCAGAACATGCTGGGCTGGCGCGACGTTCCGGTGAATCCCTCCGCTCTTGGTAAATCCGCGCGCGAAAGCCAGCCGACGATCCGCCAGTTCTTCGTGGGAGACACCACCGGCGACCGCAGCGCCTTCGAACGCCGGCTGCTGCTGGCGCGTAAGATCGCGGAAAATCGTGTCCGGCAGAATGAACCGGCCGATGAGGCGGGATTTCACATCCCGAGTCTGTCCACCCGGACGGTCATTTACAAGGGCCTGATGCTGGCCCATCAGGTGCCCCTCTTCTATGAAGACCTCAACGATCAAAAGCTGACCAGCGTGCTGGCTCTGGTTCACCAGCGTTACAGCACCAATACTTTTCCTTCCTGGGAGCTGGCTCAGCCGTTCCGCGTGCTGGCTCACAACGGCGAGATCAACACCCTGCGCGGTAACATCAACTGGACCCGTGCCCGGGAAGCCACCATTGAAAGCGACCATTTCAACGGTGATATCCGTAAGCTCCTGCCAATCATCACTCCCGGCGGCAGCGACTCGATGGCGCTGGACAACGTCGCGGAAATGCTCACCGCCTGCGGCCGCTCGCTCCCTCACGCCATGATGATGCTGATCCCCGAGGCCTGGGGCCAGAAATACCAGATGAGCGAGGATCAGCGGGGATTTTACGAATACCACAGTATCCTGATGGAACCCTGGGACGGGCCGGCGGCAATTTCATTCACCGATGGCCGCCTGATCGGCAGTTGTTTGGATCGTAACGGCCTGCGGCCCGCCCGCTACGTGGTCACCACGGACGGTTTGTTCGTGCTGGCCAGTGAGGTGGGCGTGCTGGAATTCGAACCCGGGAAGATCAAGGCCAAGGGTCGGGTGGGGCCGGGTGAGATGATCCTGGTCGACACCGAACAGAAGCGAATTATCTACGATCCGGAGATCAAGGCCGTGATCAGCCGGCTCAAGCCTTACCGCCGCTGGGTCAACGAGAATAAGATCGAGCTGCGTGGGCTGTTCGACTGCGCCATGCCGGTGCGGCCGGTTCACGAAACGATTCTGCAGCGCCAGATTGCATTCGGCTATTCGGACGAGGACCTCAGTATCCTCCTGCGGCCGATGGCAGTGAACGGGAGCGAGCCGGTGGGATCGATGGGCAACGACACGCCCCTGGCCGTGCTAAGCGATCGGCCCAAGATGCTCTACAACTATTTCAAGCAGCTATTCGCCCAGGTTACCAATCCGGCGATCGATCCGATCCGCGAGCAATTGGTGATGAGCCTGATGAGCTATATCGGTCGCGAGGCAAACCTGCTGGATGAGTCGCCGCGCAACGCCCGGCTGCTCAAGCTGAGCCGCCCCGTTCTGACCAACGACGACCTGGAAAAGCTCAAGCATTCACAACACGAAAAATTCCGCACCCGCACCATCCCGATTCTGTTCGACATCCAGGAGGGCGTCGAGGGAGTGAAGAAATCCTTCGAGCGCTGTTTCAAGGAGGCCGAACAGGCGGTGCACGACGGCTATTCCCTGATCATTCTCAGCGACCGCGGAATCAACGAACAGATGGCGGCGATCCCGAGCCTGCTGGCGGTATCCGCCGTGCACCACCACCTGATCCGCGTGGGCCTGCGGACCAAGATCGGGCTGGTGATAGAAACCGGCGAGGCCCGTGAGGTGTCCCACTTCGCCCTGCTGCTGGGCTTCGGAGCCAGCGCGATCATCCCTTACCTGGCTTTCGAAACCGTGGCCGACATGGCAATCAACTCCATGCTGTCTAAGAGTTTGACCGTCCAGGACGCGATCGACAACTATATGAAGTCCGTCGAAAAGGGCCTGCTCAAAATTTTCTCCAAGATGGGAATCTCCACGGTGCGCAGCTACCGCGGCGCCCAGATCTTCGAGGCCGTGGGACTCGAATCGTCTTTTATCAGCCAGTATTTCCCTGGAACGGTGTCCAGAATCGGCGGAGTGGGGTTGGAGGTGATAATCGAGGAGACTCTCGCTCGGCACCGCATGGCTTTCCCCAAGCGCACGAACGGTAATCTGATGCTGCCGCGCAGCGGCGATTACCATTACCGCATACAGGGCGAGCACCACATGTGGAATCCGCAGGTGATCTTCCAATTGCAGCAGGCCACCAGTCAGGGAGACTACCAGTTGTACCGGAAGTTTTCCGAAATGGCCAACGACCACCACACGACGATCCAGTCACTGCGCGGGCTGCTGAGTTTCAGGAAAGGCAAACAAGTTCCAATCGAGGAAGTCGAGCCGGTCGAATCGATCGTGAAGCGCTTCGTTTCCGGCGCCATGAGTTTCGGCTCGATCAGCCGCGAGGCCCACGAGACACTGGCCATCGCCATGAACCGGATCGGTGGGATGAGCAACAGCGGGGAGGGTGGGGAAGACGAGGCGCGTTTCCACCCCTATCCCAACGGCGATTGGCCCAATAGCGCCATCAAGCAGGTAGCATCGGGCCGTTTCGGCGTTACCACCTATTACCTGGTAAATGCCCGCGACTTGCAGATCAAGATCGCCCAGGGCTCCAAGCCCGGCGAAGGCGGTCAATTGCCGGGCCATAAAGTAAGTAAGGAGATCGCCCGGGTGCGGCATTCGGTGCCGGGAGTGACACTCATTTCTCCGCCTCCGCACCACGACATTTATTCGATCGAGGACCTGGCCCAGCTCATCTTCGACCTCAAAAACGTCAACCCCCAGGCTCGCGTTTCGGTCAAGCTCGTCTCTGAAATGGGAGTCGGCACGGTAGCCGCCGGCGTGGCCAAGGCGCGGGCTGACGTGGTGGTAATCGCCGGTGATGCCGGCGGCACGGGCGCCTCCCCGCTCAGCTCGATCAAGCACGCCGGCGTCCCCTGGGAAATCGGCCTGGCCGAAACCCAGCAGGTGCTGGTGATGAACAACCTCCGCGGCCGCATCCGCGTCCAGACCGATGGACAATTGAAGACCGGCCGCGACGTGGTGATAGCCGCGCTACTGGGCGCCGAGGAATTCGGCTTCGCCACTGCCAGCCTGATAGTCATGGGCTGCGTGATGATGCGCAAGTGCCACCTCAACACCTGTCCGACTGGGGTGGCCACCCAGGACGAACAATTGCGCAAGCGCTTTCTCGGCAAGGTCGAATACGTGATCAATTACTTCCGTTTCGTGGCCCGGGATGTGCGTGAGATAATGAGCGAGCTGGGCTTCCGCAAGTTCGAGGACATGGTGGGCCGGGTCGATATGCTCGATTCGGTCAAGGCTCTCGAACACTGGAAAGCCAAGGGAGTCGACCTGGGGCCCATGCTTGTCCCTCCGAAGTTGCCGGAGGGCAGCTCGCTGCGTTCAGTGGCAAGTCAGCCTTGTATCCTGGAGGGTGTGCTGGATCAGGAGTTGATTACCGAAGCGGCTCCGGCGCTCGAGCGCAAGGAAAAAGTCGACATCGAACGCACGATCCGTAATGTCAACCGTTCCGTGGGCTCCATGCTCAGTGGTGAAGTGGCCCGGCGTCACGGCTCGCGCGGCCTGCCGGCCGATACGATCAACATTCAGCTCATCGGCAGCGCCGGCCAGAGCTTCGGCGCCTTCCTCGCCCAAGGTATCTCTCTGCACCTGCACGGGGACGCCAATGACTACGTGGGCAAGGGCATGAGTGGGGGAAGGATCGTAATTCACCCCCCCAAGGGCTCTAAATTCAAGCCTGAAGATAACATAATAGTCGGCAACGTCGTGCTCTACGGCGCCACCGGCGGCCAGGCCTATTTCAACGGCTGCGCCGGCGAGCGTTTCGCCATCCGCAACAGCGGCGCTTATGCAGTAGTGGAGGGTGTAGGCGATCACGGCTGCGAGTACATGACCGGCGGCGTGGTGGTAGTCCTCGGCCACACCGGCCTCAATTTCGCCGCCGGCATGAGCGGGGGGATCGCCTTCGTTTTCGATGAGCAGCGGCAATTCGATCAGCGCTGCAACCTCGACATGGTCGACCTCGATTCGATGCTGGAGGACGAGGATGTCGCGCTGTTGAAGCGGATGATCGAACAACACGTCCGCTTTACCGGCAGCCCGCTCGGCAAATCGATCCTCGCCGACTGGCACAACAACATCCATCAATTTATCAAGATCATGCCGATGGAATACAGCCGAGCCCTTGGCCAGCTGATGAAGGAAGACGCCGAAACCAAGCGGGTGGAGGTGTGGAATGGGTAAACCGACCGGATTCATGGAGTACAGGCGTGAGTACCCGAAGAACCGGCCGGCCGCCGAGCGGGTGAAAGATTACGAGGAGCTTTATCCGCATTTGCCGGAGGAGTCCCTTCGCACCCAGGCGGCCCGCTGCATGGACTGCGGTATCCCCTTCTGCCAGGGGATGGGCTGTCCGGTCGAAAACCTGATACCGGAATTCAACGACCTGATCTACCGCGGCCAGTGGCGCGAAGCCCTGGATGTGCTCCATAGCACCAACAATTTCCCTGAATTCACCGGCAGGGCCTGTCCCGCACCTTGCGAGCCGGCCTGCGTGGTGGCGATCCACGATGAACCGGTATTGATCAAGCAGATCGAGCTGCAGATTATCGAGAAGGGTTTCGCGGAGGGCTGGGTCATAGCCCATCCGCCCAACAAGGAAACCGGCAGGAAAGTGGCCGTGGTTGGCAGCGGCCCGGCCGGTCTGGCCTGCGCTCAGCAGCTTCGACGCGCCGGCCACACGGTGGTGGTCTTCGAGCAGAACGACCGTATCGGCGGTTTGCTGCGCTACGGCATCCCCGATTTCAAGCTCGACAAGGGGATTCTCGACCGCCGGCTGCGTCTTCTGGAAGCCGAGGGGATCGGATTCGAATCGCGCGTACAGGTGGGCCGCGACATTGCCGCCGGCTACCTCGTACGCCAGTACGATGCGGTGTGTCTGGCGGGCGGAGCCATGCAGGCCCGGGAGATCGAGGTCCCGGGCCGCGAACTCGATGGAGTCCACCTGGCCATGGATTACCTCGAACAGCAGAACCGCCGAGCGGCGGGTGACCGTATCCCGGACGGACGGCCGATTCTGGCAACCGGCAAGCGTGTGGTGATAATCGGCGGAGGCGACACCGGCTCCGACTGTGTCGGCACCGCTAACCGTCAGGGAGCAGCCGAGGTGAACCAGCTTGAAATTCTACCCAGGCCGCCGGCCGATTCGAACCCGGCTACTCCCTGGCCCATGTGGCCGCAGATCGTGCGCACCAGCACTTCCCACGAGGAGGGCTGCAACCGCCGCTGGTCGGTGATGACCACCCGGCTGACCGGCAAGGACGGCAAGGTCAGGAAACTGCACGGCGTGGAAGTGGATTTTGACCGTTCCAACGGCAAGTTCGCCGCCAAGGCGGGGACCGAATTCGAGATGGACGCCGAACTGGTCCTCCTGGCGATGGGTTTCGTTCATCCGGTGCACGAGGGGATGGTCAAGGAACTGGGCCTGGTGCTCGACAAGCGCGGCAACGTCCTGGTGGACAAGTACTTCCTCAGCAGCGAGGAGAAAGTTTTCAGCGCGGGGGACATGGTGCGCGGAGCCTCGCTGGTTGTGCACGCGATCTACCAGGGCCGTCAGGCGGCCCGTGGGATCGATAAATTTCTGATGGGTGAAACAAATCTCGCCTGAGGCGGTTTAAACTCGAGTGAGGTGAAGCGTGAGGGTGCGGATTACCAGGAAGGTATTGACAAAAGAGGGCAAGTCGTTAGATTACACGCCTGTTCGATAGGAAAGCATATTTTGTTGCGGGGTCGTAGTTCAGATGGTTAGAACGCCGGCCTGTCAAGCCGGAGGTCGCGAGTTCAAGTCTCGTCGGCCCCGCCATAAATACCAAGGGTTTGCTCGTTTGGCTGACACAAATGGCCGGCGGTCAAACCCTTTTTTGTGTCAATATGTGTCAGCAGCATCTCTAACACCCTTAAAACCATCCGGTTGTGACTCTTTCTGCCTTATCCTGGGCATCAGGTTGAGCACTTTCCCTGCCGCTTTCCGGTCAATCGTTACATAGCGGTCAGTCGTGGCTCTTTTGCGATGTCCAAGCAAAGGCCTCAATTCATCTAGGCTTGCTCCTGCCTGATGGAGCCAGGTGGCAAAGACATGCCTTAAATCGTGGAAGCGAAGCTTTGTATCACCTACCCTGAGTTTAAGCTTATTCACTGCTCTGTCAAAAGTGAGATGGATATCTTTATAGCGCGTCCCTGTCTCTGGATTGATAAAGACATATCCGCTCTTCCTCTCACCAATGGCTCTTTGAAGAATCTCGACAGCCTGCTCTCCTAAAGGGAAAACTTCTTTCCTGCCGCCTTTGATAATCAAGATTACTTCCCCGGATTTCTCAGACCTGTCCAAACGGACATTTTCAATACTCAGGCTGAGAATGTTTTCCCTGCGAAAGCCTGTGTAGATTGCAAATTCTACTATATCAGCCAGTGGCGTAGGCAGGGCCTCGATGAGTTTTACCGCATCATCCGGGCTAAGGCTTACATCCCTTTTCTCAGGCTCCTTAAACAACCTGATTCCATGCAAAGGATTAAAGTCGAGAATCTCCCATTCTACAGCTCGGTTGAGCATTCCCCGCACAAAAGAAGCTTCCCTGTTAACCGTTGCCGAGGTTACTCCGTCATGCTCCTTCCTGGCCTTCATGTAGTCAATCAGCGCCCGTTTGGAGATGCTTGACAGTGGCATTTCAGTAAGCTCAGGGCACCGGCAGATATTTTTGAAGAAATCATAATACCTTGAAATCATGCCCCTGCTTTGATTCTTGCCATACCGCTCCATGAATTCCGGGAAGAAGTCCTTCAGGGTAATCTGCTTCGCTTTTTCTGTCTGCTTGGCACGCTCCATTTCGTGCTCAGGGTCTTTGCCTTCCAGCAGCCAATCAATAAACTTCAGGCAAATTCTTTGAGCCTGCTGGACATCAGACCCCACTGACAGCCTCCTCCTCAAGCCGTCATGGTTTCGGAAATACAGTTGATAGGAATGCCCGCGCCTTAAGATTGTAACGGGCTTGACTATACTATCCATGCGTCCCTCCAGACAGGCGCATGGATGCTGCACTAAGAAGATAATCTTCAGCTATTCAGCTTTCAAGATTTTCTCTTCAATGCAGCATCATGGTTACGGGGGAGAAGATGAATCTTGCCTCTTAATTCCAACGGTTTCTTTTCCGGCTTAATGGGACTCAGAGCATCCTTGTAGTGCTTTTCAAGGAATTCATCCAAATCAGATTTTCGGATTCTCCTGAACCTTTTCCGTCCATTACCTTGCCCAGGCAGCTCCTCAAACGCAAGGAGCCGTTTGGTAATCCACAATTCTAACGTGCCTCGGCTGACACAGGTGTATTTGGCTGCTTCGGCAATGGTCAATGCCCGTTTGTCTTTTAGCTCTTCCATACTATGCCTCCGTACTAAATTTCTTGATTTCAATTGCCATTTCTTCCAAGAGAAAAACATTAATGATGCCGGGCTTCAAGCTATAGGTGGCAACTTGCGGCTGTACCCTCTTCATCATGGCTTTATCTTTTGCGGCAATCCAAACCTTTGCAAAGCCATTTTGGAAATTCCGGATTACGTTCTGCTGAACGTTGGAATCATTTAGAGTGATTTCAATTGCCACATCCATTTTCCCATTCGATATTGAAACGTCTGCACCCATGCTTTCCATTTTGGCTTTCAGTCCATAAGTCTTTGCCAAATGAAGCACTAAATTTTGCCACCACTGGTGCTCTGTTGAGCCTTTGCCTTTGTCGTTTGAAATGCCAAGAGACAACTCTGCTTTTTCGGTAAGCATTAGCATGGTTGGCGGTTTGCCGCGCTTACCTGTCTTGAGTATCATTTCCTCAATAAAACTAAGCCTTAGCAATTTCTCCTTGATTTTTACAGCACGGTTTCTGGATAATCTGATTTGCTGGTATCTGTTTTCAGTAAACTCATACGGCCTAAGCTGGATATCCCGTAAGAACATCTCATCTTCTTGCTCAATGTCAGATTTTGTTTCTACCTTACCGGAAGCTGCCAAACCTTTCTGAGCCGTCACTGTTTTGGTCTCGGTGGAGGTTCTTTCTAGTTTGAGTTCTGCTGGTTCCTGTTCTTCGATTGGCGATATAAAGCTCAATAGCTCAGTCCATTTTGGCTGCATCAGCCTTTCCATCTCTGCATCAGAAGGAGGAGAATTGTCGATTTTATTTATGACTACATGGACTGGCTCAGTATAGCCAAAAGAGGTTTTGAAAATTGCTTCCCCAGGCTGGAGATGCTGAAGCGCTGCTGCCTGATCTGCTGTCAGGCCCATGCACTCCATCATGCCTTTTACCTCAGTGCCGCCTACATGAAAACATATCAGGTTGGCGCTGTTGGAGAGCATCTCGGTAATAATCTTGGTTACTGGATTCTGGCATAAAACCACAAGCCCCATACCGTAGCTTCTGGCTTGAGTGGCGAGAGTAGCAACTGTAGGGATTCTTGCTCTTTGCTCAAGAAGCTTGCTAAAGACAGCACCCTGGGCTTCCTCGAAGTAAAGAAGATGGGTAAGCCTGGAAGATGGGTTGTAGGTTTTGTAAAGAGACACCTTCATGATGATAAAAGGAGCCAGCACCTTTTGAGCAAAATCAGAAACCCCGCCAATCTCAAAAATGACATTTTTATCATAAAGCTGGTCAAAGTAGTCATCCCTGCAATCAAAGACATCCTTTAAGGAAATCAGGCTGTTTTTAAAGCGTACTTCCAGGGTATCCAGATAACCCTGCCTTCGTCCGAATTTTGTGGATTTTTCAGCAAGAACGGATTTTGCCAGGTCTTTGAAGCACGGTTTTTCTATCTTTTCAAAAAGCCTTTCAGTGTGCTCAGCGATTACTCCCTGAGATGCATCATAGACCGAGAAGCTGTCCGAAAGGACTTCAATGGCTCGCTCCATGAGGGCTTTTCTGGGGACGTTTTTTATTGGGCCGAAAGGATTGAGTTTCAGTATGGGCAAAGGAATCAAAATCGTATTTTTGAATTTTTTCACCTGGTAGCGGAAATCTCCCATGCCTGTTTTAGGATCGAGCTTCCATTCCACTACATCTCCCAAAGCCTGTATTGATTCAGAAAGGGCATTCAGGCAATTGGTTTTTCCAAAGCCAGTCGCTCCGGAGATGAGTGTATGGAGGCTGAGTGCTATTTTAATGAGACCGGCTTGAATCTCAGTGTTAACCACATGGCCGATTTGATAGTCTCCTTTAAGGAGATTGAGTTCTTCCTCTGTGACAGGGGTCTTGAAAACCTGATTCAGTAAGGAAGGCAGGTTTCGGCCATTGATGAGCTTTTGCAGGAGCTTCTGGTAACGGTATGAATCCCAGCGTAAGGACAGCTTGTCAATCTCATTCAAAAACCACTCATCCTCATAAACTCCTGCTGCCTCAGCGATGGCAATGAGGTCAAGGAGGCTTTCAAGCTCGTTGGTCTGGGAACCTTGATTTGGGAAATTAGTCATGGTAGCGGTCCAGAATTTGATTTAAATACCGGGGTCTTTTATCTCTCTTTTATTAAATCTAAATATCTTATTACATTCTAACTCTTTAAAATTTAATCAGATAAATACGTTTTTCAGTCTAAATCTAATTCGGTTTGGGAATATCTAATTCCTTCCGCTTTGCCAATCCTCTACAATCCTCCTTTATTATTCTCTGTCTCTTCTAAACCTTTCTTCATTTTTAAACTCCATCGCCCTTTTTTCGCTTCACGTACCGCCGACTTCAGGAGGCGGTGTACAAGACCTCATGCTTTCTTTTCAATCATCCGCACAGATGATTTGGGCAGTAATCTCTTCCAAAGTTTTTGAGTCCGGTAGAGCAGGTTCTCTTAAAATTTGCCGGGTAAATCTGATTGTTTTTCACTATTGTCTTCATCAGTTCTGGGCCTTTCAATCAAGACCTCGTTTTTGAGGCCGGATTTGGGCAATAGCTCAAGTCCAAAAATTTGGGATAATGAAAATGCGGTCACCTTTAATGTGGAGTGCCCTGCCTGGTAAAGCCTGCCTAAGATTTGGCATTTTGTTTTTGTGCAGAAGGAGATGTTTTTTGATGGCCACTGTGTTGAATGTACATGGCAGAAGATTCCCTTGCAGAAATGGCAGCGGTAAATCCTCTGGGTGTTTATGTTGATTTTACAGCCGCAAGACAGAAGAGCGAAATCCTTGATATGGCTAAATGGCCGCCCCTGGTCGTCAAGCTGGGCTTTGTAGTTTGAAATGGTTTGACCGTTGAGCAATTCATTGGAGCGTTCTCCGATGAAGTGCGGCTGGTTGTTGATGAGGACCTGATACCTCGTGATATCCGGCTCGTTGTGTGCGCCTTTCTGGAAAACCCTTTTTAGGGCGTCTTCAATGCGCCTCTGGGTGTTTGGATTCCTGTTCATTTTTATTCCCTCCAATTTTGTTCCTTCATATTGCCCGGTTTCTCTGGTGCTCAAGAGATGAGAACGAGGGCCACTATGTAGACGACAAGCCCGAATCCGCTTCCGAAAATTTTGTCAGCTGCGCTTGTGCCTGAACTATATTCGCTGCCTAACTCATTGATGCCGAGAAAATTTATTACCTTTCCCCCAAGAAACATGCCGGTAAAGAAAGGCAGCAGAATGAGAATGGTTATACTTATGATTAGGGCATTGCCATATAAAACTCCGAAAGATGCTATAGCCTTTGCCAGTGATATGCGGTAGGCTCTGAAAGCTGCAAGGGCTAAAAAGCCTGAGATGCAAAAGACAGTCACATAAGAAAGCCTTCGTATGCCAATAAAGCCGCCTGCCACCATAGAGCCAATACCAAGTAGTACCAGAATGACAGTCATGGTGAGCCTCTTGTCTAAATATCAGAAAATCAGAAAAATGGATTTGGGAACATGTAGAACATTAATTCCTCTGGAAGCAGATCAGGCTCCATCATCTCTGGGCTTAATGGAGCCATATCTTCGACTATTTTCTCAAGCCCCTGGCTTTCAGCCATTCCGAAGCTGCTGAAAAGATTTGATTCGTCCATCGGTTCTTGCATACTGGTTAATTCCACTGGAGCCATGCTTGCCAGCTCAATAGCCATTTCAATCTCTTGCTCTGGCGAAAGCGATTCAGGAAAGCGGTTATCCATTTGCGGTTGAGCCTGACTGAACGCCTTGTTTAATTGGAAAGATTGCATAGGAGAAGCAGGCTCTGGCCATAGCTCTTGCCGTGTCTCTGGAATGATTTGTCCAGCTGTCTCAGACTCATTAAACATTGGCTCATAGATAGCCTGCTGGTAGTCAGCCTGAGGCCGTTGAGAATAATTTTCACCAGAATGAGGGCTATATTGGTTGTGCCTCAGCCGTGATAGTTCTTCATGAATCGTGAGGCTAAGGTTTTTCAGAAGATGAGGCTTGTACATAACCCGGCCTTTCTCGTTGAAGAAGAATTCAGGCCATTATATCGATAGTTTTGCCTTTAGCTTCGCCACTGTCCGGCTCTGCCTGAGCGTGCTCCTCTGAAGCTTCAGGGATGTCTGAGGTGGCTGTCCCGTCGTCTGCTGCTTCTTCCATTGCCGGCAGGACTGGAATTTTCTGTGCCTTGCAATTGGTCATTAATGGAGCTTCATCCCCTAATCCGGTAAGGCCATGCTCTCCGCAAATCGGGCAGTCATTTTTCCCCTTTTTCTCCTCTTCCCACGGCCAGGCCGTATAGTTCATTGCATCAAGCGCTATACCATCCATCCTGGCAGATTCACCGCTCACGTACCTCATCATCCACCAGACTGCCTGTGAAGCAACTTGCATGTTTAGGGCATAGACGGCTGGTTGAGAAGTCCTGTCATATAAAGCCATATCTCCCGAAATGTATCCGTGCTGGACAGAATGAGCTTTCTCATCCTCATCCATCATTTCCAAGTCCAGATTTTCTTTGGTAAAAAAGTCTGCACAGTGAAGGCAGAAACGGTTATGAGTTTGAGGCACTACCTTGATTGCCTGGCCACCGGCATAGACTAGCTTGCCATCCTCTACTTTTGCGCCTGTCCCTAAATCGAAATATGGGATGCCGTTTGCAATACATAACCTGTTCATGGCCATTCTTGCAGATATTGAGTCAGTGCAGCCTGAAATGATGTCACATGATTTGCAGGACTGCTGCACTTCGGAATTGAGGAAATTATCCTGAATTGCATGGACAGAAATCCCTGGGTTGCTTTTTTTCGCTTCTCGTGCAAGAACCTCTGATTTGGCTCTCTTGTACTGAGCGTCTCTGGAAGTCGCACCTGTAAGCCTGCTAAGGTTTGTCTTTTCTACAACATCGTGGTCGACAGCCACGAGGGAGTTGATGCCTAACCGTGCAAGTAGCTCAGCAACAATGCTTCCTAGGCCTCCGCAGCCGACAATGCCTACTTTCAGGGAATGGTATCTTTGCTGGGCGGCGTTTCCTAAAGCCAGAGCAGTCCGGTGATGAATTTCATGGTCAAAGCTTCTGTTACTGTGCATCCTTAAAAAGGAAGTGGTTGGAATCATTGTCATGGAGTCTTGTCCGATGATTTTTATCCTGTCCATGGGGATTGTTGCTCTTGAAAAAGGACTCCACATCCTCGCGTCCATCGCAGTCATATCGATATTTGACACAATAGTTCCGAAATGCATATTTCTGAAGTGGTTCGAGATATAAAGCCCTAAGTGGCGGTCACTGTTGTCGTCGTGTCCGCTATAAGTCGTTCCATGAGAAGAGAACGGGTGGGTGTGCACTTCGATGAGATGGGAGTTATGCTCAACGCATTGTTCAAATACTCTTTCCATAAATTCAGGTTTGTAAACAATCAGGATTGGGGTTCTTTGCAGATAATCTTCTTCTTTTGGGACGATCACCTTAAAAACGATAAACCTGCGATGGTTTAAGCTGGAGTTAAGCTTAACCAACAGTATAAGTCCGGTTTCAAGGACTCTTTCCTGGCTGAAATATTCTTTGACATTGGAAAACGTATTTTCGAAAAAAAGAATCTCTCTCAACATGGCTTTATCCTTTCCTGAAGAATTCATCCAGGCCTTCAAAGATGCTTACCAGATTATGGCCATAGCTCATGTCTGGAGCTGGTGACCAGTTATTGATATGCCAAGAAACACGCGCATATCCCTTAAGAGAGAGGTCATTCCATCCATTATCGTAGAAGATATGGCTATGAGAGCTGCCCCTTGCCAGCTTCAAGTCTTTATGGCAGTAGAAATGGTTTGGACAGCAATGAAAGATATCTCCATCAAGGCCTGCTTGGATGATTAGAAGGGGCGTTGATTCCATATTCCATCTTTCAGTAAGTGGGAATCTTGGCACTAGAACCCATGAGAAATCAGGCGCATGAATCAACTCAGGGTAAAGGCACTTCCCAAGCTGAATGTTCAAGTAATGCCAGTAAAACAGTGTTGTATTCATTCCTGCCTCTATATATTGGAAGGGGATGAAGCGAACGCAGCTCCACCCCCTGTCCAGGATTTGGACTTACCTGAGGCCGCGGCTGAAAATAACAGGCGGCCTGCATGTTTGGGTCACAGCTACTCTCTTGATTGCCGGGTTATCAGGGACCGGAACCTGAGGGATTACTGTGTATTTCGCGTCAGAAATCTCCATCTCAGGGAAAAGTGTAAATTGCCCTGGGAATACTGTTTCGCTATTCGCACCCATGTTTGCTCCTTGCGGTTAAAGAATTTTCTTCGCCTCTTGTATCTGAAGATCGCTTTTCCTTTTCGGAATAGAAGAGGCGGTCGAAAATAACCTGGTAGTTCCCTTCCAATTTCGCCTTGACATCACCTGCCTTTTGGTAGAGGATTATAAAGCCGTCTGCTTCTCTGAGCAGCTTGTTCCAGTCTGTAGCCATTTCAGAAGTCCTGTTGAATGACTGGTTCTTGAAAATTACTTTTTCTTGCCCGTGCCGCCGCGATGCACGCAGGCCCCTGTCTCGATAGTAGTTGTTGAGCCGTCAGACATTCTTATCTTTGTCGTGCTGCGGCCGCTTCCCGATCATGCAGGGCAGTCATTCATGTGTGAAAGAATGTAAATCAGCGTGATAATGAAGACGACACCGAGAATACCTTCCATTTGGAGCCCCCTGAAGGAGTTTAAGGTTAGAAAACTCAAGAAATGGCTCCTCCTTTCTGGATGAGTTGAAGATGCTGGAAAAACAAAAGCCAAGCGGCAACAACTTGCGGCTCGGCTTACCTATAGGTATAATTAGATACCGGGCCGCTTCCCATGAGGCCTTGGCCGCGAACCGACACCTCGTGGGATATATCCTCGGTTAAGCCTGCTTACTGCCTAAGGCAGAAGGCGGGCTTTTTATTCTGCAAGAGTCATATTAGGTTGATAGCCACAATCCCATTTTCAAATTTTAGCAAAACCAAAAGCTTTATATAGTTGAGCGTTACCTCTGCTTAGTGATGGCAGAAAGCGATTTTAAACCGGATGGAAAATGTCCGTACTCTCGTTACTGTAGTCTTTATTCTGCTAATCTTCTCAAAGAAGAGTTTGAAAAAGAGATGTGCGGTAAAGGGCAGGAAGTCGATGAGAGCTATGTTCCTCATATTCCGCAGCATGATGAAATTACTCCTGTTAAAGACTGGACGGTTTGGCCTGAAGGCCGATGCCTTGCCTTCGATGGGCAAGTCTATCATAATTTCTATGTTAATCTAGTGTCTCTGGTTAAGGACCTTGAGCGAGCTAAAAAAGGCGAACCACCTATATTAAAGATATAGTAGATAGGGCTTCTTTAAATGGGAGTAAAGGTGGGAATAATTAAGCTCTAACGGGAAAAGAAGGAGGAATATTGCCTAAAAAATCTAAATATAGAGGAATTCATCTTCGCCCAGGGGAGTTAAGGAACTTAATCGATAGCCGTGGAATGTCCAATTTTGAGGTTTCCCAAAGAGGCGGACCTGATAGAAAGACACTATCAACTCATTTAGAAAATGAAAACAAAGGATGGAATTTCCCTTCACTTGCGAGGCTTGCGGAAATTATTGGATGGCAAGAGGTAATCAACCTAATAATTGATGAAGATTTGTATATTTTTGAAAATAATTATCCTTCATATAGAAAAGAAACGCAAAAATTAGATTGGCCACTTTTGTCAACCTTGCTTGAAGAGCGGGAAAATATTTTAAGACAATTGAAAGAAACAAAAGAAAATACCTCTGAGAAAGAAACCACTCTTCTTTCAAAACCGATAGGAAATGAAGTTATAGCCAAAGAAGGTTTAAAGCCTCCAGAAACAACCATCGAAAATCTTTCTAAAATTGAATCCCCTGCAAAACTAGACAAGAATGAATTTTTAAAACCTTTTATAGAGGATATTTTAAGGAGAAGAAAAGGAATAAATTTTATTGAAAGAAAGCTTTCTGAATTATTTGAAAGTAAGAATTTAATATTGGAATCAAATCCAGTATCGAAATCAGAGCAAATTTTATCTTATTGTATCAACGCATATGAAAAAATGCGGATTAATGAGTTATCAGAGGAAGCAAAACTTGTTCTTAAACAAATTGAACAAAGGGTAGAGTCAGTACCAGTCGATATGAAAGGTTTTTTGAAAAAACGTCTATTGAGTGATGCTGCCTTGAGATTTGATAAAAATATGTCAACTATTGAAGAGTATCTGAAATCAATAGCGTATGGTTCTTCAATAAAATCTGACGTAGACAGAATTATGGAGAGTAGAATTTGGACTATTGAGCGAATTATAAATACGAAGGATAATATTATAATTGTAGGAGAACCTGGTAGTGGTAAAACATCACTGTTACAATCGATAATATTAGAACTTTATAATGTCAGAGAAGATGATATTATACCCATATATGTAAACCTTGAAGGTTACATCCCAAAGAACGACTCAAAGATGAGGAAACACATACTATCAGAAGCCCGTATTAGACATAATTACGAACTCTCCGATAATGTTCTATATGCTAATAAACTCATTATTCTTTTTGATCATTTAGAAATGGCTAAGTCTCCCAGCACAAAAGAAGTAATAGATGATATTAAATATCTTTTCTCTGAAGAAGGCTTTGGCAAACACAGAGCTATTATCGGATGCAGGATTAACAGATATCATGAAGCAATATCTCATTTCAAGACGCTTAAAATAAATGACCTTGAGGAGCATGAAGTAGAAGCTCTTTTAAGCCAATATAATATGCTTGAAGTTATAGGACATTCTGATAATAAAAAATTATGGATGCAGGTATTAAAAAAACCCCTTCTATTGAACATGTTAATAAAGATTTACTCGGACTCCTTAGAAAGAGGTGCTTCTATTGATATTTTTAGGGAATCTGATCTGTACAGCAAATTTATTGGTGACTACTTCGGTGAGGAAAAAGTAAGGCTTGAAAAATATGGTAAAATTGATTTATTCCTGGCTCTGAAGAAAGATATTTTGTCTTCTTTAGCATTTAAAATGCATTCGGATAATTGTTGGTTCCTTGATTCAGATATAGCAAGAGAATTTATAATGATAGAAATGAGTTCAGCGGCAAAGAGGATGAAGACCGCTTTTGATGTAAGTTCAATACAGGAGCTAATCATTCAAATTGAGGAAGAGGGTGTTATAACCTATGAGCAGAATGTGTACAGGTTTTTGCATCCGAGCATACAGGAGTTTTTGTGCGCTAGGAAATTACTTGAAATGGTTCACAATATGAAATATAAAAAATATTGTGCATTGATTAAAGAAATTCTTTTTAAAAAATATACGTGTAATTTTGATTGGGGGAATGTGATTATTTATTTATCAGGATTAATGAGTGATTCAACAGAGCTGATAAAAGCAGTGCTTTCTTTTTCCGGAGGCATTCATGAGTGGATCATTATTCTATATTGCCTTGCTAATTCTAATAAAATTGAACCAAAAATAAGGGTAGAATGCATAAAGAAAATTTTCAATATGTATGTCGAGATGGATTGTAAGAGGAGTAAAACAAGAAATATAGTAATTCCTCTAGAGCTTATGAAAATTGCAATTGATGCGGATGGGGAACTGATAAAATTATCTTTACTGGAATGTCTGGAAAAAGGATATTATCATTACAAAATGAGTGATATATGGTATTGTCTTGAGAATATTCAAGCGATAAGGCGATTATTTAAAATTCTAAGAAAACCATTGCCAGCGTCCGATAAAATACACATTTATAGAGATATCAGTCAATTAGCGGGTGAGGAATGCGGTGACAAGCACAATCTATTTGAATTATACGCATCAAAATATGAAGATGCTTTGTATAAAATGGGGCAAGGTACTCTATATTATTCCCCTACCGAGGAAGAGTTAAAATTACTGGAAGATTATGAAGTACAAATTATGTCAAAAATGACCGATTAAAATTTTCTTATACTCTTTCGTATAATTGGCTCAATAACATAATTATTCATCGGCTCCAGACCTTCCATAGCTTCAAGATTCGCCTTTTCTGCTTCAGCCTCTTCTTTGCTTGAAAAATACTGCTCGGCTAACTTCATATACGCTATTAGCCTATAATTTGGCTCTGCTCCCTTAGCACCTAATCCCTCTTCTGAGGTATTGTAGATGGCGTAAAATCCATCCATCAATAAGTCTGGATGCTTGTACCGGTAAAGATTCAGGTCATATTTGAAATTGAGATAGGCCTCCAGGCTTGCTTCATCATATCCAGCAGTGAAGTTCTCAAGAAATCTTTTATACCTTTCAGCCTGGTTTCCCATTTTCGCCTGGTTATCAAACAACCAGATGTAGAGTCGCTCATCCAGAGAAAGATTATCCCAGCCATCAGATGAATGCCCTTTAGTTCCTTCGAGGTCTTTGTCGTTTTCCATAAAATGCTGAAATAGGATTGCGCTTTTAAGGTTTGTATTGAAATTGTGCTGACAGTTGAATTAATCAGAATTAAAGCCCAGATAAAGCTGGTTCAAATCTCCTGGCGGGAGTTCTTCCACGACCACTTTATCTTCATAGACCTCGACACAATATCCAGGGATTGCCTTTTTTGTAATATTGTTGTCTCTCATATATATGAGAATCCGCTGTTCTAATTCGCCCAAAACATCCATCAGTTTTGTCCGGTAATTATAAGAGCGGACTGCTTTGTAAAACTGAAAATCTGTAACCATTAAAGAATCACCAAGCCGAATTCTGCAAGGCTTTCATCACCGTTACCCTGATATAATCATCGCCCTTTCCGCTGCTCTTTACGCCTCCATTGTCCCTTAAAGCTAAAATTGTAGCCAAGTCTCTGGGATCAGTTATTCCCTGCTTAATGCAGGCATGCAGTAAGGACATGTCGTAGCCGGAACGTGAACTGTCTCCAGAATTCTTGCCAGTGCCTTCCCAAAGCCTTGCAATCTCCAGATTGTTTTCAATCATCTTAGAGAATTCCATCGGCAGCGAATCATAAGTGGTAATAGGCAGCCCTTTGCTCTGAGAGCCTTTTGGTAACTTAGACTGCTCGATTGGAAGGCTGAGCAGGTATTCCAGCAGCGAATTATCCTCAATCCGCTGGTCTCCAGTAAATCTGGAAATGTCATAAGAGCCGGGCTTTTTAGTGCCGTAAATTTTGGCGACTCTTGCCAGGTCTGTTGTTTTATCCATCTTAATCCCAAGGCTTTCTGTGTCAGAAGCATATTTATCATGTAGCTTTTGCCAGAATGCGTTTAACCTGTCTGAAATATCCTCATGTTCTGAAACCTGAATTGTTGGCAGGGCAAAGAGAAGATGATAGCCTTTGCCTGAAAATGCCCTTACTGGCCGGTTGAATTTGTTTTCTAAAAGATAAGAGTCCACTTCATCAAGAAAATCCTCCAAGGTCTTTGCCTGCTTGCCGTCCTTAATTTCGTCAGCATAATCAAAATCCAGGTAGAAATTCTGAACCTCGGCAATATCTGACTCTCCGGCCCGTCTTGGGTAGTTTTTATCATTCCTTAAAATCTCAGCTCTTGGATTGACTCCGTAACAGCACATATGGCTTCCATGGTATCTGTTAAGGAAAGAGAGGAGCTCCCTTTCGTCCTTAGCATACCATACCCTGGGGAAGGCCTTGTTTTGAACGTTTTCTTCGTAGTACTCCTTTCCTGGCTTGTACAGCGGGTGAATGGCCAATAGCTCAGTATAACCATGCCCGTCATGCCCCAGCCAGTTGTAGGACTTGACTGCATCATACGCATTGAAATATCTCTCTATCCCCATACCAATCGCTTTGGAGAAAAGGTATAAATAGTTTGTAATGGATTCAGCATGAAGATGTTAGGCTTTTAGAGGAGTATAGAAATAAACCATGCTTGGTTTACTTTGGCGGGAATCCTTTAAGTTGTAAACCATCTTACTCTATTGGCATGAACAAAACTCGATTCATTCAAATCCGGGTGACTAAAAACCAGTATGAGAGAATAAATAACAACGCTAGGGCAAAGGGCTTTCTGACGGTTTCTGCCTATATCAGGGACCTTGCTTTAGGCAAAGATGCGGCATTTGAAAGAAAGGTAAATGAGCTATACGAGGAGATTGTGGGGAAAAACAAAAAGGATTCTAAAACGAGTGGGCAATCAAACCATATTAACTATGAGACGATGTAGTTTCTACCAGATTCCTCCGCTTTCTACAATTTTCTCGATTCCAGAATCATTTATGATGAAATAATAGCTTCGATAGTAAGTAGTAATTTGACAAGAGTTAATAAGCGTCAAAAAACAACTACAATTCAAGTTTTTCGTAACATACAGCATCTCTTATACTTCTTTCCGCTCCCACATGGGCATGTTTCATTTCGCTCTATTTTCCCACGAGTTTTAAATGCAGCTGCAATCCGGGATGCTTTTAACTCTTCTGCGATGGATGAAATTTTTTCTAATTCCTGTTCCGATAAATCCTCGGGGCGTAAAAAATCAAAGTGGATATCAATAAGGATGGCTGATTGGTCGAATGTCAGCTCAAGCAGCAAGGCTTCTTTATCTTTAGAAATTAGCATAGCTGCTTTCGAATGCTCCAGCGCAAGCATTCTGTCTCTTTCGACAATATCTTTCTGCCAACAAAAAACAATGATTACAATTTCACTGTATATGCAGAGAGGTTTTGGGCGGTTGTCGAGAGACTGCTTTCGCAAAACTTCTTCAATCCCTGTCGCTAGTTGATTACGCATTTCTTCATTACAATCAAGAAGCGTGCTCGATAATTTACGCCTGCCAGGACTGCTAAGGTTGGACAGAAATTTGATAATCTCATTTAAGCGTGCAGGAATTTTTTGCTGGGGCGGCTTACCTATATTGGGGTTAAGCATTTTGTTTGCAAAATAGCGGTCTAAGTTAGTCCTGTACCCTTGCCAAATAAGCTCGCTTTTACCTTCAAGATTTAATCCCTGGGCATACTTCGCATATGCGTTATGGTTAAGATACAAACCGATATGATCCAATTCATCTTCAGCCTTTATAAGATGTGATTTAAAAGCCAAATTCCTTTGTTCAACGAAGTGCAAGAATTTTAATGGATTGTCAAAAACGTCAGCGCAAACCCGCAAATCATCTATTGATATTGACCATGCCGGCTGAACTCCAACATCAATGCCGATTTTATTAAGATGCTCTGCCTGTGCGGCTAACTCGGTGAACGGGTCTAGAGTTACTGCGCAAAGAGTGATATGCTCAAAGTTATTTTTGGAGATCTTTGTGATTTGATTATGGTTTTTGTCGAATAAAGATACCTCGTCCTCACTTTCAAAATATTCCAAAAACCTTTTGCCCTGTTCGACAGGCTTTAGAACAAGATTCTTTATAGATTCTAAGTAGGCAGGAAAATCCGTAGCAGGAGAAGTGTATGTAAAAGCACCAGCCTTGACTTCAATAATGAATAAATGGTCATCATAGATTAATAAACCATCTGCTTCGCACCACTGTTTAGGCTTTCCTTGGCTGGTGTGCCAACGGTAATACACTGATTTATAATACTGAGAACAGGGCAATAATTTTTGAAACAAGCCCAAGGGGATTTGTTCAGAGAGGTTCTTTTGTTTCTCGTTCCATTCAGAAAGATATTCTGGCTTCCTATTAATAATAATACGTTGAAGCACTCTATATAAATTATCTAACAGGCTGTAAATCTCAAAAACATAATAGCGATTATTTAACTTGATGAAAGGGCGTTTGAATATCGGCCATATCCGCAAAGGCCATCCTTTATAATTGCCTTCTTCAAAAAACTCTGTGTCCTTGCCTGGCTCCCAAGACATTTCGTCCAATAGAGCTTTTGGAAGATTCGATATTTTCTCAATATCAAACAAGTTGAGGTCAAAAAGCCTTCCGAAAATATCGTCCCTACGGGATTCCCACTTGTTCTCTTCAATGACTTGTGACATAATCCCAGGCAAATCGCTTTTGGAAATGTGCTTCTTTCCAGCGACCTTTTTCTTCAGCGCTTCAAGTGTGTCGTGTCGGAATCCATCAAAATCCTCCACCACCTCATTGATGCCGTGAGTGAATGTGTGCATGATTTTATTAATTGAATCAACAAGCCCATTGGATTTAATACCAAACAACTCGTTAAGAACATGGTCATGCGGTGAAAGCAAATCATGCAAATGTGGCGCTTGATGAAATAAATAGCGGTGCCCCCGAATATTGCACCAATACAATTGGGCTTTGAAAAAATATTCTTCAAAATCTACATCATATTTAGGGTCTTTTTTCCGTCTGAAAGCAGTGCGGCAAATTTGGTATTCTGTATTGACTTGAGTAAATAATCCCTCTACTGTTTTATTAAGTTCCAGCCACTGCTTATCGCTTGCCTTTTGCTGAGCGCTCTCATCTGGCGGGACTGATGCAATTACACTCTGTATGTAATCCAGCATTCTTAAAGAAAGCGTACTTTCCGCATCCAGATCGAATTCACTTTTCTTATTGAAAATCTGCACAACAAATTCCCAGTAGGCTCGTTTCAAGAGTTCACTTGGATTAAGAACTTTTACGAGTGAAGCTATCTTGCTTACTTTTGCATCGATTTCCCGGCAGACCGCTGGAAAGCGCTTTACCAATTCTTCTTGCAACCGCTCAAACTGCTCTTTAGTCATATTGCTGCGTTGGACAACAAATTTGCCAAAACGCACAACTTCATACGGTCCAGCCCGGAAATAATCGTCAGGCTGAACAAACTTCTTTTTTCGAGTTGGTTTTCTATTGGTTTTCTTCCTGTTCTTCTTTCCCATTCATCTATCCCTGGTTAGAAAGAAATGCAGCTTTCTTATTGAAGAATTTGATATTTACGGTTTCCTTTAAATATTTTGAGGTGGTTGTGAAAGCTTTGATGAGTTAATATAATATCTCACTGACTGAATCAAAAAGACACCCCGCCACTCTGCACAATTTTCTCAATTTCAGAAGCCTTTTTAGCGTTCCAGTAAATCATGCTCGTAACTCATTACGCATTAAGTAGTTAGTAAAAGCAAGCTCTTTTTTGATTATTTTAAAAAATACTTGACATTTAGGAGAGGGACGTTTAGAATAATATGCGGTGTAAAATAATGTTTGTGTCTCTACTTACTTTTATAAGAATTTTCTGTAAGACATAGCAGATGACATAAAAGGAGATTTTCTTAGAGATTCTCCGAAGGGGATATAATTTCGTAAATCTTTGAAATTAATATAGTTAAATAAATAATTAAATAATTCCCCAAGCAATATTGCTTGGGGTTTTGTGCTATTTAGGGGGAAATACATTATAGAATTAAAAATTTGGTATAATAAACCGATACTAAAAGAGAACAATTTTTTAGTCTATTGGGAAACAAATCGCTTGGATGCATTATAATGCAAGATATATTCTTATATGTTTTAAAAATAATTTTTGCAAGGAGGAAAAAATGAAAGACGGGGGTTTGTCTCTCCTTGATAAGAGGAGAAGATCAAAGAAAGATTGTGATCTGACATCTATTTACGTAGAACAATCGGTGGAAGCTATACGGCAAGAGAGAGAAAAATTTAATGACAGAATCAAGTGGTCAAGCTTTAAAAGAATTACATGTTATGTGTTTGTAATATTTTTAGGAATCATAATGGGAGTCGCGAGTTATGCACTTATTAACAATGATAAATATCCAGCCACCATAGTAGTTGCAGCAGAATTCGTCCTATTTTTTGAAGTCCTTGGCTTACTCGGTGTTATATTGAAAACAGTATTAAGCCAAGATAACAAAAAGAAATAAAAAACTTATCAATAGGGTTATTGTTTCTCATACAAGTTATGGCAATGAATACATATATTGTAAAACCAACCTAATATATACCGCCACTATTAACTATTTTCTCAATTTCAGAAGCTTTTTTTGCATTCCAGTAAAGGTCGCGCTCAACCTCAAAGCCTTTAAAGTTAAGCGATTTAAGCTCATTCAGGCTTACATATCCCCATTCTGCATTCTGGTAATCATTGTTCAGGATAGCATAGCCGAAAAAGAGCTGTTCTTTGGGATCGTATTCTACAACGTACCAGTCGCAGCAGAAAATGAAGAAATGCTCGTAAATGAGTTTGTCTTTGGGTGGGATTTTGTCTGTAGAGTACAAGGTCGGGATTTTTACAAGCTCCTCAAGGGTTGGTTCGTTCCAGATGGTTATCAGCCTCAAAATTTCTTAAAAACACTATTCCCCTGAGTTATAAAAAGTTTGTAATACATAGAGCAATACCGCCTACTCTTTTATCTCAATTACCTTCTTAATCTCTATAGCCTGCAAGACCTGCTTCTTACGTAAAAACTCGGTTTCGCTGATGTCCCCATTCACAAACTGCATCTCAAGCAACTGAAGGGGGGAGTTCACCGAGGCCTGGACAACTGGCTGAGACTGCACCGAGGGCCTTACAGGCTCAGGAATGGGCAAGTGCTGCCCGTCATGATAGTTGAAGTGAAGCGAGGCAAAAACCTTGGATATTGTATTTTTCATCTTTGCTTCGGTCATTTTTGCGTAGATTGTTGTTGTATCGAGCTGATTGTGGCCAAGGAAGCGGTTCACTGCGTAGATGTCTCCGGTTTTATCGTAGATGATGCAAGCCATAGTGTGTCTAAGGCAATGGAAGTAATAAGTATGCCTGTTTACCGTTTTTTCTATTTTCCTGTTATGTATTTTCTGCTTGATATTCAGCGTGTATTCAACCTGGAGCAGGCCAGCTTCTTTGAGATATGCCCGGAATCTCTCGTGCATGGATTTTTTTCTCAAATAGAGGTCAGGGCTTTTGTCTGAGGGTATGAACCATTCGCTGCTTTCTCCAATAATGCCCAGCCAGCGTTTAATTGCTCCCTCAATCGCAGGGTCGAAATCTACATACCTGTCTTTGCCGTAGTTGTCACGTGACCGGTTTGTGTTTTTGCTGTCCTTGATAAGAATCCTGTGGTGCTCAAAGTCAATGTCCCTTATCCGCAAGGTGCAGATTTCATTGATGCGTAAACCACACATGAGGGCCATAAAGCAGGCTATTCCATCTTTTGGCCTGTCTATGGCATCAAATATTTTGACCAACTGGTTTTTGGTAAAATAGCGCGGCAGCTTGCCTTTCTTCTTATTCCAGTTTTTTATCCTTGCTCTGTCAATCAGCTTGTTGGATAGCGCCCATACAAAGAGGTTATTGAATTCTTTTTCTGAGCTAGGGCCGACAACACCTTTCGCAATCAGGTGCTCATAAAGCTCTTTCCTATGTAGTCTCCTTTCAATGAGTATCTCATTCATCCCCTGAATTATTGCGTCCGCATTTTCGATTTTAATCACCTCCAGTCAAGCTTCTGGACAATGGCTCTAATCTCCTCCATCATCAGAAGCCCCTCAGTGCTGTTTTTTGTTCTCCGCCTGTTTGCAGATATCAGCATAGCTGTCTTTTGCCCTATCTGCCCCTTTGCAAGCTTCTCCCTGATATCCTGGGGCAGCCGGGTAGCAATGAACCATCGGTAGGTCGTTGCAGGATTCAGGCTGTTTTTTAGCAGATAGTCATAAAGGACTCTTTCATTGATGGTTAACTCCCTCTTTCTGTTCCTGTTTTCCTCGCCTCTTCTGCCATAATGAAGGCTGCCGTAATAGTTGTGTCTGCACCTGCTGAGCATGCCTATCAGCTCATCACCCTTTATTTCAGGCAGGATGGCGTTGATATCACGCCTTATCTCATTAACCTTATCAAAGATGTCGCGTTTTCTGCCAACAAGCTTTCCGTCCATGACCGTCTTATATCTAATTCGGGTGTTTCCAATTCTATCGTATGACATTTTCATCGTTTGCCACCTTTTCCTGGATGGCCTTTTCACCTCTTAAAGTTTGTAATGTTCTCGTGATGAACTGTTAAGAAAGCGTACATATTTCGTTGTGTTGGGTCTCAGAAGCCTGTGAAAGCCCACGAGTACACATAGCGTTTATACGCCTTCTAATAGCAAAATTATGGCTTCTCAGCCATTATCACGTTCCGGAGCGCACTCCAATTCGCGTAATCCGAAAGGTTTATTTTCCAGGCTGGAATTTTTACCGAAAGGACAACGAGCCTTAAATATTTTTCTGTCTTGAGGTGAATCCCCGGACTTTTCCTTGCCGGATTTTATCCTTTTGGGATTCTGAATCTGATTTTGACTCCAGTTGACGATGTCTGTTATCTCATCTTCCAGTTCGTAGTAATCACTTCCGAACAAGATTGCCTTTTCAATTCCCTCGCCTGCTTCATAATTGTTCCTTTCCTGGCTGGAGATAGTAACATTTCTCGCAGTCAGAAAATCCTCGAACATGGCCATAATCTCGATTGCAATTCCGCGCGCTTTTTCCATTTTAGACCTCCTGACTGAGTTCTTCCAATTCAATCAGATTAAGGCTTTCCAAAGCAAAGCCAGCGTTTCTCATACTTTGAAATCCCTGGTGAGTGTCTATGGCCTGATAAATCAGCCTTAGAATTTCGATGGGATTAGATATCTCACCTGTCTTTAATTTTCCCAAAATCTCTTTGAAATACTGATAGCTCTTTCTGTTCCTTATTTGCTCTTCATAGTTTGTGTCCATTTTAATCTTTTCCTCCGGGAATGAAATTCCCTTTTTCGTCAGTTACCAGGTCAATACCCAAATCAAAGTCGTGAAAACATTTGGTTCTCATATTAAAGACCCGGTATGTTTTTTCTCCAACCTGGACAAAAGTCAGCTGGCCGTGTTCATTTTCAACAAAAATTTCCTGTGTCTCTTTTCTTTCAATGTTTTCAAGTTCTTCTTTCCAATTTCTTTTCATTTTGTTTCACCTCAGCTTGGGGATATTTTACCCCCGCACCGGAGTGGGGGGTAAAATTGACGGTCAACTGAGGATTATCGCAAGGCGAAGCGTAACATCACAAGAAATAGAAAAGATTTCTTTTTTTATTTCTAAGAGGCACGTCTTTTTCCTTCGAAACGGAGTTTGGAAGGAAAAAGCAAAGATTTTTATGGTTAGCTCAACTTCGTTGAGTGCCTTAAAAAACTTTGAGTGCCTCTGACAGCATGTTGGCCTTTTAGAAGACAGCACTCTTTATTTTTGAAGCACCCGTTTTTTTATTGATAGCTCGATATATTCCTTTAGCAGTATCCTGATATCTTTTGAAACCATGACTATATCTCTCCAGCATGAAATCTCCTCTTGCCTTTTTTCCTGCCTTAAAGCAACGCTAATTTTTTCTAAGTGCATCCGCCGCTTTTCAACCATGCTGTTTCCGCCCCTTTCCCAGAAATCAAGCTCATAGATAAGGGTTTTATGGTAGCTGACATAATACTCGATTCTGTACTTGAGATAGCTACTGAGACGTATTCGTTCTTTCTGAAAAGCATCGAGCTGTTTTATTGAATTGGCTAAGAAGCTTCTTCTGTCCTCAATGATTGACTCAAGAAGATCCTCATTTTCTTTTTCCTGGCAAGGCCGTGAACTGCTAAGTCTTGAGGTCTGTTGCTGCGAGTACTTGGACTCAACGACTTTTTCAAGTGTAATGTCGGAGAGACTTATTATTGGAGTAATTACCGGTATTGAAGCAGAAGCGTAGGAGTTGTTTGAAATTCTCAGCCAATAGCTGATATCAAATGGCACGTACTCTTTCATCTTGGGCTTTTCTCTTTTTTGCAATTTTATTGAGAAAATCTTTCAGATAGCCTTTAAATTCCTGGACAGTTCCATAGTAGATTTTCTTAAAAGGCGTCCTGTAGTTTCTCCAGCCCCTGAAGCTCTCAATTTCTTTGGTGTGGAAGACAATTATCTTTTCATTCCATGATAGGCCGTAATCGCTCACGAGTATTTCAGGTATATTGGAGAATGGCCGGCTGAATGTTCTGACGTGCTTATTTTTTCTAAGATTTTTATACTTTATTGGAACATTTGCTTGTTCGGGATAAACCTTTACGAATTTTTTTACAATCAGTACCATATTGGAATTTTTGGTTTGAGTGTTTATCAATCTTGTAATGAAGAGAACAGCATTCAGCCCTGCTAAGAAAAACCACCATCAGTGCATTACAAAATTGAAATAATGGGAAGTTTAATGACATTGCATGCATCCTGTTGAAGAGAAGCTCCGAAAGCTTTTACCTGTTAAGCCGCGCAAGGCTGACCCTCTATGGAAGTATTTTCTTTCTGGCCAGGGGCAGGAGCGTGATGAGACAGACGGGCTTATTGATATCATCCTGTTTCAGGATATTCAGAAAGATTTCAGGGAAAAAATCCTGCTCGAACCACCTGAGCCTGTTCTCTGTTCTGGCGAGTATGCCTTGGGGCTTGTGATTTATCCAGACAAACCATTTGCTCCATTCGGCTTGAGGGAGGACGAATGGTGCAAGCATACGCTTATTACCGGAATGACAGGCACTGGAAAGACTAACACAGTTTATCAGATTCTGAAAGAGCTTAAAAGGCATGGCAAGCCATTTCTGCGTATTCCGGAGCAATCCGCCACTCTAATCCGATTGATTCCGCCACCCGAATCCGGAGCAATCCGCCACCTCATTCCGGGCAATCCGCCACCCTGAAATG
>Ga0214473_10000020_pt1 | contig 228806 bp, 175 predicted proteins | sample RVTome_7_FD_203509 | JGI IMG/M metagenome (GOLD analysis project Ga0214473, IMG submission 203509) | Soil microbial communities from uranium-contaminated site in the Upper Colorado River Basin, Wyoming, United States - RVT98D197 | ecosystem: Environmental > Terrestrial > Soil > Contaminated >...
TCCCACTGCCATGCAAAATAATAATTTGTCATTCCGAAGCGCAGCGAGGAATCTCCTGGGTTCAGCAGGAAATTACATAGAGAAGGATTGCATAAGTAGACACCATTCTTATATCAGCTTAGAACAAATTGTCAATTTTATAATTTTATGTAATTTAGCCAGACAACATAATTGATTCGTCAATAATCTGCTAGTCAATGAGAACCCAGTTATATTATGTTTATATTTTAACAAATACACATCATAATGTTCTTTATACTGGAGTTACTAATGACTTAGAGAGAAGGATATATGAACATAAACAAAAGAAAATAAAGGGATTTACACAGAAATATAATGTTGATACACTGATTTATTTTGAAAGGTTTGATTCAATTGATTCAGCTATTTCCAGGGAAAAACAGATTAAAGCGTTTTCCAGAGAAAAAAAGCTGGCACTCATTATTAAACTTAATAAAGAATGGAAGGAATTATCACATACAGGATTATTTAAGACCCGTTTATAAATTTATTAATGTCATTCATGGGAAGATTTTTGAATTGATTGGTCTATCTATCTTAATATTGGGTGTCTTTTCCACAAAACAAGAAAAAGATACCGTGTTCTGATTATTTACAGGCATTGTTTCCTTCATGACTTTTTAGATATCAAGCCTGAACTGTATACGTATTCCAGTCTCTGCGACATTGGGATTATCCAGATAACTAAACCGCTTTATCAGATCTATTCTGAAGATCCTGAGAACATTTGAAAGACCGACACTACCCTCAATATATGGTTTCTTCTGCAGAAAGTAAGTCAGGGGAATCCCGCTGGCATCTGTCGGGAATTTGAAAAGGTCGCCCCGGGAATCAGGATTATTGGAATTGCTTAAACTTCCATACAAAACTTTACAGGTAATCAGTTCTCTGAACTTAAGTTTCTTAACTAAAGGGATCTTATTCAGAATAAAGCCATTAAAGCTATGATCCACAAAAAGGGAAACATATTGATCGCTGACAAATTCAAGGAAATTCATGAGATTATATGCATCCTTCTGATAAGAGTATGTCTGGTTAGCTGTATGAATAAAAAGTAAGGGATAAGGTACTTTTCCCAATAATTTTCCTGCCTCAAGCAATACATCCGTATATCCAAGAATAGAGATGTAATATCTTCTGCTGATATTGAACTGCATTCTTAGATAATCAAAATCGTTATTCAGTGCTTTTGAACCTCCGGTAAATTTTAGTTGAATGACTGGGTTTTTATTTGGAAAGGGATACCTGTATAGTTTCCCCTGGTAAAATGTTTCATTTCTGGCTAAACGGAGGTTAAGGTTAATTTCAGGGGTATTTATATAGCTGACATCATCAGTCAATGAAAGGTATTCATCGGTGTTGAAATGAAGATTTCCGGCAGTAGCCTGGCGTGTAAAGCTATATCCAAGGAGAAATGAAAAATGATTGTCAAATTCATTCAGGAATTCGGCTTTCAGAGTCCTGTTCAGAAGAAACTTATCATCCAATCCTCGCTTAAAAGAAAGGAAAATATTATCTGCCTGTGCAAATTGAAGTTCCTGTCCCAAAACTTTTGTATCGTACTGGTAGCTCAGCTTAAGCGATTTTACAGGAAACTGGTATATTGTACGCGGTGTCAGGGAGTAAGTTACCCCTGCGTTATACTTTGTTATCTTATCATCTAGTCCATAAGCCGCATAACCATTAAAAGTTACTTTCCTGCTAAAATCTGTAGTTGTTCTTCCCCCGAACCTGAACCTGGAACCTTCCACGGAATTAAAGCTATAGAAATTGCTTACCGGTCCTATTTCTATCTTTCCAAGATCCAGGAACTCAGTCGTAAGCAGCATTACAATATTCATCCTCCTCCTGAATTCCGGCATTTTCCTGATACTGTCTATAGTCGCATAGATTCCTTCCTCTGATTTTGAAAGTGGAGCAAACCTGTTAGAATCCCAGTAACCAGGATCATTTTCTGAAGGATCAAGATTGACAGTTTTCACAGGGCCTTCAAAGATTTTGTCATCGATGGGTTTGTTGATTGTATAATCCTTATAAGAAATACTGCGTTGTCCGTACAGGCCCATTGAGTTTTTTAGAATACCGAAATCTATTGATATTTCCTCTTTTGACAGGAACCAGGCATCCTGGCCGAACTTATCAAAATCCTGGGTGATACTGATATCCTGTACCCAGTCAATATTTATATTTTTGTTTATCCCCATATCAATTTTTCTAATAGCATAAGTGCTGTCCATAGTTATATAAAGGCTCCCGTGGAAGAGAAAATCCGATTTGTTTCTTGGCTCAAAAAATAACTTAATACATTCGATATTGTCAACAGATAAAGTGTCAAGGATATAATACCTGTAAAAGAGAGGCGATGTTCCTGCAATCGGGCTTAAAAACTTATTAGTCAGAAACATGATTTCATTATCATAAATATTTATATTCTGGTAAAGGTAGTTTAAATGTGCGGTAACACCCTTATTATCAATATACTCATCGAGATTAATCGTTTTTTCAGCCCGGATAATTTCCTGTGTGCTTTCCGGGTTTTTCCGATAATAGTGATCAGAAAGAGACTCTTTAATATATAAGGGCAGAATGGTATTTCCAATTCGTTTTGTTGTATCGAGGTTCTCGAAGACAAAGCTGAATTTCCCGGCAAGATTACCCTGTGTGAACTTTTCCTTTATATTGCTTAAAGCGAACTGTATCTTTTCATACTGATTATATTGCAGGAAATCGAAAGCTTCTTTCCTGTTTTCAGCTTTTTTAGCAATCACTTTATCAATAAGTTCAACTGCAGGATTACCCTTGTTCTTATAGTTCCGTCTTTGCGGAACTATTCTGACCTCATCCAGTGAAATCACTGAAAGCGAGAGTCTGATATCAAGTATCTGCTCTTTACCCTGGATGATATTCCGCGACTCGGTCTGATAACCAATGAATGATATTACTATCGTACTTATCTGCACACCTGTTTCAATATAAAACTTCCCCTGGATATCAGTGTTGGTCCCTACGGTTGTCCCTTTTAGCGAAACGGAGGCAAAAAAGATTGGCTCACCTGTTTTGGCATCAGTTACCGCACCCCTGATCACTGTTTTCACAGGTACCTGGGCAAATGTGTCCAGGCAGGCGACGAGCACAAAAAATATATATATGGAGAATATTTTGTATTTCTTAATCAGACTCATTTGTTGCAGTGGTGATAATCAAAAAAATAATTCAGGTTAAAAGTAATAAATAACTGCATTGACTTGCCATATATAATTAGTCTTATGCTAAACTAGTAATTAGAGTAATTAGTGCAATTAGAAATATTGGAATTAAAATCTATATTTGTTTTTTTAGAAATACGATTATTGGGAAGGAATAAAAGTAATGTCTATGAGAATATTAGTTACCGGCGCTGATGGAATGCTGGGCAGCAATCTGGTGAGATTACTTCTGGAGAGAGATAATGATGTTAGTGTTCTGATTCATCCTGCTTCAGGATCCAGGACGCTTGATGGATTAAAGGTCAAAAAACATATTGGCGACATATTAATTCCTGATACACTAGACCGTGCTATGGAAGGCAATGAGGCAGTCATTCATGCCGCTGCCTCAACTGTTTTATGGCCGGCCCGTTCAGAAAAAGTCAGAAGAATTAATATTGAGGGCACTCACAACATGATTGAAGCCGTATTAAGACAAAAAATCAAACGGATGATATATATAGGATCGGTAAATTCATTGAATCTCAATGGAAATCCATCTGCAAGATATGACTCCCTTATTGAAGATTATGGTTTGGATTATATCGCTTCAAAAAGCGAAGCATTGCATTTAGTGCTTGATGCGGTAAAAACCAGGGGATTACCTGCACTCGCAATATTACCCACCCTTATGATTGGGCCTTACGATTCATTACCCGGTTCAGGTAAGATGATCCAGGAATCGGCAAAGGGGCGTATTACTTTTTATACCAATGGAGGCAGAAACTTCATTCATGTAAAGGATGTATCAACTGCAATTGCAAATAGTCTGGAGATAGGTCGTATTGGAGAATACTATATAGCAGGTAACGAGAATCTGACATACCAGGCTTTCTTTTCAAAAGTGGCAAAAGTTGTTTCAAAACCGGATCCACATATTCATGTGCCTGACTGGCTGGTCAAATTAATAGGTTTGTTTGGAAGTGCATCAGGAAAAGTATTAAACAAGCATCCCTTTTTAACCTATCCCATGGCAAGGATCTCCTGCAGCACCCAATTTGTATCAAGTGAGTCGGCTGTTGAAGAGCTTAAAATGTCGCAAACAAAGATAGAAGATGCAATCAGGGAGTGTTATGACTGGTATACAGAAAACGGTTACCTTGGAGAACAATAGAATTTTTATCCGCATTTCGGTGATTTAATTTACATAACCTGAAGGGAAAAAGGTTATAAAGGAGGTAAAAATGGGATCAAAAAACTTTACAGGAAAAGTTGCTGTGATTACCGGTTCCAGTGGCGGAATAGGCAGGGCTATTGCACTGGAACTGGCAAAAAAAGGTGCATCTATTGTATTGAATGGAAGGAATCATAAAAAGCTGGCTGAATCGGAAACCGAGGTAAGAAAGATACATGATAAGGTTATCAGTGTCTGTTGCGATATTTCTACAGATGAGGGTGGTCAATTGCTTATAAATGAAGCAATAAAATCGTTCAACAGGATAGACATCCTGGTGAACAATGCAGGAGTATCCATGCGCGGGTATATGGCCGATCTGAAACCAGACATCTTCAGAACTATGTTCGATATAAACGTATTGGGCGCAGTATGTCCGACCATTCCGGCCATAAGCCATTTACGTCTTACACAAGGCAGTATTGTTTTTATTTCTAGTCTGGCTGGCATAAGGGGGTTACCCATCACTTCTGCATATTGCTCTTCGAAAATGGCGCTGCGAGCCCTGGCTGAGTCCCTGCGGATAGAAGAAGCAAAACACCATTTACATGTTGGGTTAATATTGGTAGGTATTACTGAAATTGATGAGGGGAAGGAATCAATTGCTGCTGATGGATCTAAAATTAAACTTGTCCCGAGAAGAGGGAGAGGGGTCCAATCCAAAGAATCTGTTGCCAGGGCAGTTATTAAAAATATTTCAAAAAGGAAGTTCGTTTCGGTATTGACCACTATTGGGAAACTAAATGCTTTTATTCAGCCCCGTTTCCCAATGCTGGTAGAGCGATTAATTTTAAGTAACATGAAGAAATTTGAGAAGGGCTTCAAATGAATTAATTACTTCAATGCATAAGCTATAATTACCCCGAGGTAGTTTCCAACAGCATAACCGACAATTCCAACGACCAGCCCTGTGAGTATTACTTCCCTGTTCTTCAGTGCTCCGGCAACAACCGGAACAAACGGAGGAGAGCAGATCAGAGCGCAACCTGATATTATAACCGTATCAGCATCAATCTTAAAAAACCTTGCAAGGAATGCATGAAGTATATGAGATCCGAACATAGCCAGGGCTACATACCAGAAGAGGTCAAATGAGATATTGACGAGTTGTCTGACATCGGCCATAGATGAGACTACAATACAGAAGATCAGGATAATATACATCCCCGTCTGAAATGATTTTTGAATGTTCTTTATTCTGGGAATGAAGGAGAAGGCTATGCCAAAGGTTGTGATAAGCAGGATAATTACAGCCGTTGCGAAATTTTCGGGGAAAAGCAGGCTGGCACCATAGCTGATACCAAATATCAGAACCGATAATCCAAATGCTCCAAGTACAGGAAGGAAGGTCTTCCTTTTAAAGTATCCCTCATATGACTCATATTCATCCTCAATATTTAGTTTCCCGACTTTTATGGCTCCGGTTTCAGGTGATTTAAAGGGAGGCAGAATAAGCAGAAATGCTCTTTGACCAATTGAGAGGATAAATATAAGATAGATCGCTCCAAGCGCTACCTCATAGGTATGTGTCATAAGGTAAACCTCAGTATCAACGTTAAGAGCAGTCTTCATCGCGGCCATATTAGGAGTTCCTCCCGTATAGACTCCGGTCAGCATCCCGGAAACCTTCCATATATCAGGAATACTATCTTTAAAGATCCAGTATCCAACAACTATCATCAGGACAACGGTAAAAAGACCCAGGAGGAGCGAAGTAAGTGTAGAACCGGCCATTTTGAACCATTTCTTTACATCCATAGAAAATAATATAAGGGGCAGGGCAATAGGAACTGTAAGCTTTGTAAACCAGTCCTGGTAAATATAAGCTCCTTCGGGTAATAACCCGAGATTCCCAACAAGGGCTCCAAGGATATAGCATATAAGTACGCCGCCAATCTTTTTAACAACTTTATATTTTCCTTCCAGGAATATCACTAAAACGGGTGCAAGAAGGAAAAAGGCAATCATTAGGATTGTATGGATACTCATAACAGGGATAATTAATTAATATTAATGATTTTGAAAGCTGTTTTTGAGATGAATGTGCATTTTTTCAACTGAGACTATTATCAGGAATTATTGTCGGGCAATATAATAAATATTTGATTAATTGTATTTACCTCCTTAATTATATGATAAATCGGATGTTTCTGAATGGGTTATATTCAAATTAATCGTAAGAATTGGCCAATCTTTTATCTAACTTTGTCCTTTAATTTTTTTACGAACGGTTTAACAATAGTTACTTAATATATTGAGACCATGCCACTGAATATTTCTGATAATCTGCCGGCAGTTAAGATTCTCGAAAATGAGAATATTTTCGTGATGAAGGAGACCAGGGCTCTTCATCAGGACATAAGGCCTTTGCAGATATTGCTTCTTAACCTTATGCCTGTAAAGACCACTACCGAGACACAAATCCTGCGGCTTCTTTCAAATACTCCCCTACAGGTCGAAATTACCCTTATTTATACAAAGATGCATCTGTCAAAAAACACACCAAAAGAGCATCTTGATGCATTTTACCAGACCTTTGATGATATTTCGATCCATAAATATGATGGATTGATAATTACCGGTGCTCCAATTGAACATCTGGAGTTTGAAGAGGTTGATTACTGGGAGGAGATGGTAAGGATTATGGACTGGGCTGAAAGTCATGTTACCTCGACATTATATATTTGCTGGGCTTCACAGGCTGGATTATATCATCATTATGGTATTCCCAAGTATATGGTGAAAGAGAAGATATTCGGAGTATTCAATCACAGAGTTTACAATAAAACCAATCTGCTCCTCAGGGGCTTTGATGATGAATTTCTTGCACCACACTCACGATATACCGAAGTAAGGAGAAAAGATATTGAGAAGGTTAAACAACTTGAAATACTTGCAGATTCCAATGAAGCCGGAATATATCTTGTTGCTTCCAAAGATCTGAAAAGAGTTTTTATTACGGGTCATTCAGAATATGATCCACTTACACTTAAATCGGAGTATGACAGGGATGTTTTAAAAGGTTTGGATATTAAAATCCCGGTAAACTATTTCATGAACAATGATCCTAAAGAACTTCCAATGGTAAGATGGAGAAGCCATGCAAACCTTCTATTCTCCAACTGGTTAAATTATTGTGTCTATCAGTCAACACCATATATTCTTGAAAACGGTCAGAAATGATAGCCGGCTCATTTTTTAAAACTGTGTCACTAATTTTCCGGGGCGAACTGACAGAACCCGACAGGAATGAATAGGGTATAATTATCCTCTCCCCGTTTTCTTTTTCAATTTTAAAATTCCTGAAATTAAAGTATTTAATCTCTCCCTTTTGCCCGTAAACATCATTTATATACCATCAGGAAACCGGTTAGAATGGAAGAAAAGAATAAAAACAGAGTGCAGAACAAGTAGCACAATTAAAAGATAATGATTACATTATCTCTGTCAATATTTGTATTTTTGATGTAAACAAATACTAAATGTTATGAGATTACCTGTATTGTGGCTGATATCAGTCATATGCCTTGGCAGTTGTTCCCGGGAAAAAGAAAATGGGGATAGCAGGCCAGACCAATTAATCCCTGTTGGGCTTACAAGCGTCACAGTAGGAGGTGAGACAGGCCGGCGTATTGATATAACAATTGAAAACAACCTTCTTAAGCTTGATCTTGATAATGATTTCCTGGATAGTTTCCGGAAAAAGAATGACAAAGGTTATATTGGACTTGGAAAATTGATTGACGGAGCAGTGAAAATGGCTGCATATACGAACGATGAGAGGGTTATAGCTTTAAAAAGCAAGTTAATAGAAGAGACAATAAAGGCTCAGGAGTCTGATGGCTACATTGGGAACAAGAGCCCGGAAAACCGTATGTGGGAACTCTGGGACATACATGAAATGGGATATATCATTAACGACCTGATAACTGATTATAAACTTTTTGGTGACAGGCAATCACTCGACGCTGCCGTGAAAGCGGCAGATTATATTATAGACAGATGGTCCACTATGCCTGAAGGCTGGGCTGACAAGACCGGTGTAACAGATCATGTTGCGATTACAGGGATCCACAGGACTATCCTGACCCTCTATTCTGTTACAAATAATATGAAATATTTTAATTTCTGTCTTAATCAACTTAATATGTTAAATATGGATCCGGGAATTGTGATCGGACGGCGGAAACTGATTAAGGGACATATTTACGGTTACATGGCATATTGTCTTGCACAACTGGAACTTTTCAGGATAAAACCTGACGAGAAGTTGCTTGTACCCGCCAACAAAGGATTGAAATTTATGACCTCAGGTAACGGCATGTTAATATCAGGGGGAGCCGGACAGGCAGAGATATGGACACAGGACCAGGATGGCCGGGGAGAGTTAGGTGAATCGTGTGCAACTGTTTACCAGCTCAGGGTTTATGATAACCTTCTCCGGCTTAAGTCCGACTCCCGGTTTGGGGATCTTATGGAGAGAACTATTTACAATGCTTTGTTTGGTGCTCAATCGCCCGACGGAAGGCAAATCCGTTACTTCACTCCTTTGGAAGGGGATCGTGTATACCACAACGGCGATACATATTGCTGTCCCTGTAACTATCGAAGGTTCATTTCAGAGCTGCCTGAAATGGTTTATTACCGGGCAGAAAACGGAGTTGCTGTGAACTTGTATTCATCTTCAACAGTGAACATTCCATTATATGATAACAGATCTGTAAAAGTAGAACAGGAGACTGATTATCCTAATACCGGGCATGTAGCTATCCATGTTGATCCTTCTGAAGCATCATCATTTCAGTTAAAACTCAGGATCCCCTTATGGTGTAAGAATGCCACTGTTTCTCTAAATGGGCGCCAATTGGACATAGCGTGTAAATCCGGGACATTCGCTGTTATTGACAGGTATTGGGAAGCAGGCGATGAGATAATCCTGGAGATGCCAATGGAGTGGAGGTTTGTCGCAGGCCGTCAGCGGCAGGCCGGTCGTGTTGCCGTAATGAGGGGTCCTTTACTGTTCTGTCTTGATCCGGATCAGAATGAGGTAATTTCCGGTAAAGACGGGGCAGACCTGGGACGGATTGTAATAGACATGTCGTCGATAGAACCTCAACCGGTTGGGGATAGTTCGGTCCGTCCTGACGGGATAGCCTGCAGGCTAAAAGCAGGTAATATCCCAATGGCCCTTGGAAACAGGGAAAATCTCACTCTCACACTAACTGAATTTGCTGATCCGGATGGGAAGTGTACATATTTCAGGGTTCCGGATCTCTCGGAGGCGGTACCTGATGAATTACTCGACCTGTGGAATTGACCGGATAAATCTAAGTTATTGAACCACAAAGCCCGCCCAGCTGACGCAAGTCGGAAGGGTATGACAATATGGATTTAATTGAAGCCATATGAACCCGATTTTTCGGACAGTGAATGTTAAGAGATTATATTGCATTTCAGCAAAAGAATATGCAATTTTGATTGTTGATAGGCAGCTATCAGATATTATCGATTAAGTAGCACCAAACCAGTACAATTATGAAATCTGCAATTTTCCCATAAAGTCTTTTGATCCTGTTGTCCTGTACACAGCAAAAACAGGAGCCGGTTTCCGGCTCATTATCCCCGGATAGATTCAATGTTGAAGGCAAGGAGGTGATAGTATATACCACTGCCGAAAACACAACATACAGGCTGACTCTTTTTGCCAGTCCGTGGAGTCCACCTGCTTTCATGAAGGATAATAATGATATCCTGCATGGAGGGAAGTTGAAACCTGAGTATTACCAGTCATGGGCAAACTATTTCACCAGGTTCATAAAGGCTTACGAAAAAGAGGGGATCCCTGTATGGGGCATAACAATACAAAATGAGCCGATGGCCACACAAACATGGGAATCGTGTATCTATACTGCTGATGATGAAAGAGATTTTCTGAAAAATTATTTAGGACCAACCATTGAAAGAGAGGGTCTCGGCGATAAGAAAATTATTGTATGGGATCATAACCGCGACCTTATGTACCACAGAGCAGATATTATTTTCGACGACCCGGAGGCTTCAAAGTATGCCTGGGGAATGGGATTTCACTGGTATGAAGACTGGACCGGGGGCGAGCAGATGTATGATAATGTCAGACTGGTGCATGATGCTTATCCTGATAAACACCTGTTGTTCACTGAAGGATGTCCGGAAAGTTTTGATGCAGAGAGGTATGAATATTGGGGGCTTGGTGAAGAGTATGGTCGCTCAATGATAAATGATTTCAATAATGGTGCCGTTGGCTGGACCGACTGGAACATATTACTGGATGAAACAGGCGGACCAAACCATGTCAGGAATTTTTGTTTTGCACCGGTGCATGGCGATACTAAAACCGGAGAGCTGATATATACAAATTCATACTATTATATAGGCCATTTTTCAAAATTTATTCGTCCCGGAGCCAAACGAATTAACAGTGCAGCAAGCCGCAGCCAGTTGCTTACAACAGCCTTTATGAATGACGATGGTAGTGTGGCCGTGGTAGTAATGAATCAGAGTGATAAAAAATTAACTTACAACTTTTGTATAGGTCATTATGCAGTTGAGGTAAAATCTTTACCGCATTCCATTCAGACACTTATTTTATAAGAATTCCTTAGTTAAGTTTCTTAATACCCATATTGTATAAGGTAAAAGCAAAGATATCAGCATACTGTTCGATACTCTTACTGACCGGGGTTCCTGCTCCGTGACCTGCCTTTGTCTCGATTCTTATGAGAACAGGGTTATTGGCGGCCTGTTTTGCCTGGAGTTGTGCAGCAAATTTGAATGAATGAGCAGGTACAACCCTGTCGTCGTGATCTGCAGTTGTTACAAGAGTAGCAGGGTATTTAGTGTCAGATCTTACATTCTGTAAAGGAGAGTATTTATAGATATATTCAAACATTTCTTTGCTCTCCTCCGATGTGCCGTAATCGTACGCCCATCCTGCACCGGCTGTGAATGTGTGATATCTGAGCATATCCATTACCCCAACAGCAGGCAGGACAACCTTCATAAGATCGGGACGCTGGGTCATTACCGCTCCTACAAGAAGGCCACCGTTTGACCCTCCTCTTAAAGCCAGAAAATCGGAAGAGGTATATTTTTGATCAATAAGAAATTCTCCTGCAGCAATGAAATCGTCAAATACATTCTGTTTATTCATTTTTGTCCCGGCAAGATGCCATTCTTCACCATATTCACCACCCCCTCTGATGTTTGGTACAGCATAGATTCCACCCATTTCCAGCCATGAGGCATTTGGAATACTGAAACCAGGGGTCACGCTAATATTAAAACCACCGTACCCATAAAGAATAGTGGGATTTTTACCATTAAGAATCGTGCCTTTCCTGAAGGTAACTATCATAGGGATTCGTGTACCATCTTTTGAGTTAAAGAATACCTGATTTGATTCGTAATTGTCGCTGACAAATGCTACATCCGGTTTCTTAAAAACCTCCGAATTACCAGTAACAGGATCGAGTTTATATATTGTTGAAGGAGTTACATAATTTGTAAATGAAAAATAGACTTCGGTATCCACCTTTTTAGCTCCAAACCCCGACGCTGTTCCAACACCAGGAAGAGTAATCTCACGTATCATGGCTCCGTTCTTATCGTATTGTTTCACTTTAGATATTGCATCTATCATATAATGTGTAAAGAAGTATCCGGATCCGGTTGCCGGATCAAGCACATTTTCAGTTTCAGGAATAAAATCTTTCCAGTTTTCAGTGCCTGGTTTTGAAGCATCAACAGTGACAATTTTTTTATTAGGGGCATCCATGTTGGTTACAATGAAGAGTTTTGTTTCCTCATTGTCAATAACGAAATGATCGTTATTGAAGTTACCAACGACAATAGTAAATTTACTGCCAGGCTTTTTCAGATCTTTGATATATAGTTCATTACCAGTCGTAGAGATTGCAGCAGTAACAACCAGGTAACGTCCATCCTCCGTTACATAACCACCAACATACCTTCTTTTAATATCGGAACCAAAAACAACTTTATCATCTGATTGGCGGGTTCCCAGTTTATGGAAATAGAGTTTATGGTGATCAGTCATTGCAGAAAGTACACTTCCCTCTGGCTTATCATAACTTGAATAATAGAAGCCATCATTCCCCTGCCAGGAAAGTTCGCTGAATTTTACATCTTTAATAGTGTCTCCAAGGATCCTTTTTGAAATCGCATCCATAACAATAACTTTTCTCCAGTCGGAGCCTCCTTCAGATATGGAATATGCAACCAGATTTCCGTCATCAGAGAACTCCATCCCCCCCAGAGAAGTAGTTCCATCAGCTGAAAACGAATTGGGATCAAGGAATACTTCAGGTTCTCTATTATCTTTCTGACGATAGATGACATATTGATTCTGCAAGCCATTATTTTTGGAATAATAGGTATACTCACCCTCTTTATAAGGTGCAGTATATTTCTCATAGTTCCACATCTTCTCAAGTCGGTTCTTTATCTCTTCCCTGTAGGGTATTGATTCAAGATATGCGAATGTTACGCTATTTTGTTCCTTCACCCATTGGGCGCTCTCCTCTGATCTGTCATCTTCGAGCCAGCGGTAAGGATCAGGAACTTCTGTTCCAAAATAGTTATCAACTACATCACCCTTTTTTGTAACGGAATATTCAATTTTATTTTTCACTGGTCCTGTGCACGACATCAGTAATGCAAATGCAAATAAGGAGAGGATTATTTTTTTCATCATGATCTGTTATAGGTTATTTGTTCAGCTTAATTATTTCAAATGATATTGGTACCAAAAATAGTCAAAAATGTGTGGTTTATGTACTTAGTTTTACAGAGATGAATAATATGTTCAATAATTGAAAACATATCTGACTCATTCCATTAGTTTAATATCGATTATTGATTAATTTTGCAGCAAAAATCAAATATATTTTTATTATGAGAAAGATTATTTTAACAGTTGTACTGGCTATAAGTATAGTAGCACTGACATCGGCACAGGATTATAAGACGGGCATTGGTTTAAGAGGTGGTTTGTCGCAGGGTATCACTTTCAAACATTTTATCGGCGAGAAAGCTGCTTTTGAAGGGCTATTGTCTTCGAGATGGAGAGGCATTGATATAACCGGGTTATACGAGATACATAATGTGGCTTTTGAAGTTGATAATCTTAAATGGTATTATGGTTTTGGCGCACATATTGGATTCTGGAATGGAGATTATGCACCATGGGGCACAGTAAATACTTCATATACAGTTATTGGTATTGATGGAATATTGGGTATAGAATATAGTTTCAGTGAAGCTCCGATAAATATCGGAATCGATTGGAAACCGGGTTTTAATCTAATTGGAAATACGGACTTCTGGGGCGATGGTGGAGCAATTTCAGTAAGGTATATTTTTTAAGACCTGTTTTGTAAATATTGCTATAATGGAGGGGTGTGTAATGCACCTCTTTTTTGTTTATGAGTAAATAGTCTGGGGGTAAAGCCGAAATGGATTATTTAGGAATAACTTTAATAACCGTTCCTTCCAGGAGAACACAAATAGTAGAGGGAGATCCTTCGCTAACGCTCAGGATGACAGGGCTTACTGGGGGTCATAGGGTTGGAGTTGGAGGTTCGCCGGGACGAACCTCCAACTTCAACCCTCCTATAACCAAGAATGAATTGTCATTCCGAATCCCGCTCCAGCGGGATGAGGAATCCCCCACCAATTTTAGGAATTCTTTCTTAGGGTACTCAAATATTAATATGTAATTAAACTTCGTTCAAGAAATTATAAGATTTGATTTATCCCCGTATTAATTTTTTATTATGGATTTCTCTAAATCAGGGTATTAAATCCGGTACATTTCTTAATTTTAGAGAGTAATGAATTAGCTAATTTAAAATTCTGTGAAATGAAAAGAGTACTGGCATTATTTCTGATTATTTTCCTGCTACCGATTGTGGCATCTGCCCAGAGTAAATTTAACGGGCTCGATATGAACATGGGTAATCTCTACAGGTTATCTGATGCAAAAACACGCTCTATCAGTCCTGAAAACTTTTCAGGTGAAAAAGGGAAGGCTGGCATGGCAGATCCTGCCGATAAAGACAAACCAAACGCCGCCAACGCGTTCAATGCTTCACGCGATCTTGGACAGGGCTGGAAAGTAAATCCTTACATCAGGATCAAGTCTGGCGAAACTATTACTCTGGCAGATATTTCTGGTCCTGGTGCTATACAGCATATCTGGATGACACCTACCGGCAACTGGCGATTCTCGATAATGAGGGTTTACTGGAACGATGAAACAGAGCCTTCAATTGAATGTCCGGTCGGTGATTTTTTTGGAATGGGATGGGGCGTTTATGCACCTTTGTCCTCATTAGCGATCTGTGTAAACCCGGGTAGTGCCTTTAACTGTTACTGGGTAATGCCTTTCAGGAAGAGATGCAGGATCACTATGGAGAATATTAATGATACGGATCCAATGACCCTGTATTACCAGATCGACTATACTCTAACTGAGGTACCTTCTGATGCTGCTTACCTCCATGCTCAGTTTCGCCGGTTAAATCCTAATGAGACCTCGCTTTATACTATCAGCGATGGTATCAAAGGGAAGGGCCAGTATGTCGGTGTCTATATGGCATGGGGAGTACACAATAACGGCTGGTGGGGAGAAGGCGAAATAAAATTCTATATTGACGGAGATACGAAGTTCCCAACAATCTGTGGTACCGGAACAGAAGACTATTTCTGCGGTTCCTACGATTTTGACACCAGGAAGAAAAATGATGCCGGTGTCGAAGAGGTTAATTATACTGAATTCTGTACACCCTATGCAGGATTACACCAGGTTATCCGTGGCGACGGTCATTATAATGTAATGCAACGATTTGGACTTTACCGCTGGCATGTAATGGATCCAATCCGTTTTGAGAAAGATCTTAAAATAACCATTCAGGATTTGGGCTGGCATAAGGGAGGAAGATACCTGCCACAAAAATCAGACATATCATCAGTTTGCTTCTGGTACCAGGAAGAACCACATGCTAAATTTCCAAAACTACCCGACTGGAGAGGCCTGGAAGTTTATTAAACTGACCAATTGAGAATTTTCCAGCCCCTCTGAAAGGCGGCTTGATGTAATTTTTTATCGGGATTAACACAAACAGGATTACCTACTGAGCTCAGAACAAAAATATCAGTAATGGCATCGCCATAATACCATGCATTCAGGGGATTAATATTATTTTCAATGCAATACTCCTTTAACCTGACAGCCTTTTCCTTGCCAAAACAAAATGGCCCTACTGATCGTCCCGTGTATATACCATCGTGAGCCTCAAGTATCGAACATACAATATCATCCATCGCAAGGTGATCAGCAAACAAACGGCAAATAGGATAAATTGACGATGAAAGTATTACCACTTTTCTGCCGTTCTTTTTATGATAACTGATCTCTGCAGATACCTCTTTGTGTATGTAATTTATCAGTTCATTGTTAAAAATCTCAGCTGTTAATTTCTGTAAATCATCCACGGGTACACCTTTTAGCCATTTGGAGAGTGATTCAATAATTATAGCGGTATCTCTGAGTTTTAGCTTAAACAACAGTGATAAGTAATATCCTTTAAGGAGGTCAGCACGAGTCATGAATCCTTTTTTGTATGAAGCCTGGATTAACGTTCTGGCACTGTTTTCACCAATAATTGTCTGGTCGAGATCAAAGAATGCAATTGAGTTAGTACCGGAATTACTATCTTTTGAAGAAATGATTTCCATTTGGGTTGTAGATTGTATTTAATGCTCCCTCCATAATTTTCACTTCGAAATTTCTTGAGAAGAAAAGTTCACCGTCAACATGGAAAGGTACCTCTTCCGGAAATTCAAGATTAATAGCATGTGTCTGGTAGTAATTCACTTTTACATTTTCAATATGTTTCCCCGAAGGAACTTTGAGCAGGAGCCTGAATCTTTCAATGACCGATAGTTTTTTTATCATGCAGACGTCAAGTAAGCCATCATTGGCAATTGCCTTAGGAGTAAGCAGGAATCCACCTGCAAACCTTCGGCCAATAGCTATTGTATTTATAAAACAATCAGTTTCATCTTTCCCTGATCCGGTAATAACTTTCATTCGTTTTTCTTTGAAGAAAAGAATTGTCTTAATAATGTGCCAGAGATACCTGTTCTTATTTCCTTCTTTAACAACACCGGGTGCACTATAGTTCTCGGCGGCCACCTGTGCATCGAAACCCAGTCCCATCCCGTTAAGAAAGATCATTCCATTACATGATCCAACGTCCATTGCTATATTTTCACATTTGAAGAAGGTATCCCAGTCATTCTCCTCAAAACGGTTAGGGAAACCTAATATCTGATTGAAATCATTTCCCGTACCGGCGGGGATTATACCTGTGATTATATCTTTCTCATTAATCAGGGGTCTGGCTATCTCGTTTAGAGTTCCATCTCCACCTACTCCGATTATATAACTGAATCCTCTATTAAAAAAGGCTTCCGATAATTCTGCCGCATGTCCGCTTCTCTCTGTGTAGGCCAGTTCAGCATCAATCTCATATTTTTTAATCATCTCTTCCAGTTTAGGAACGATGGTTTTTGCCGACCCGCTCCCAGCAATCGGGTTAACAATGAAGGCCCATTTTTGGGTTTTCGTATGCGTCATGTCTGTTATATATTATTAAGGAATATTAATTCTATAGATAAGCGGATTCTATCACCGATTTTATTGTTTCAATAACTTCACTGTCTTTTTTCCCAATGAGCTCATCTCTTTTTACAGGTTGGTGAATGACTGCATATAATCTGGTACGCATTTTATCGGGATAGATTTAAGACGCTGAAATTTAACTATTTTTTTAAATATTGGTAGTGATTCTAACTCTTTTTCATAATTTTATAATCAGATCGTATTTGTTTTAAATTTCCTCATATCATTAATTAATCCTGAAATATGAAAGAAAAAGAAGAATTCAGCCGCCGCAGATTCATCTCCAATACAGCCATGGCCACAATTGGAACTCTTGGTGCTGCGCAATTATTATCATCATGTGCGGGAGATGGTGCTAAAACAGTTGAGGAAAAACTGCCGTCTCTGCTTACAGCTGCTCCTGACGGGAAAGTATTAAAAGCCGGCCTTATTGGATGCGGAGGAAGAGGAACAGGCGCTGCCATAAATTTCCTGGACGCAGGACCTAATCTTGAAATTGTTGCATTGGGTGATGTTTTCCAGGACCGGCTCGATAAATGCCGGGCAGAAATCAAAAAACAGAAAAATGTAGATATTCCTGATGAGAAATGCTTTCTTGGGTTTGATAATTTTGAGAAGGTTATTGACTCAGGAGTTGATATCGTACTGCTTTGCACACCACCGCATTTCCGTCCGCAACATGTTGAAGCAGCTGTAAAGGCAGGCAAGCATATATTTATGGAAAAACCATGTGCTGTCGATCCTGTTGGTGCCCGTTCAGTTCTGGTTTCATCGGAGAGGGCGAAGCAGCAGGAACTTTGTATCGTAAGCGGAACAATACGCAGGGTACAGAAGGATTTTATGGAGACAAAGAGAAGGGTTATGAACGGGGAGATAGGCGAAATTGTTAGTGCTCATATAATACGAAACGGAGGTTCTCTATGGGTCATAAAGCGACAACCCGGAATGTCGGATATGGAGTACATGCTGCGTAACTGGGCCAATTTCTGCTGGTTATCGGGCGATCATATTGTTGAACAGTTTATACATGAGATTGATGTGATGAACTGGTACCTGGGAAAGAATCCGGTTAAAGCAATGGGATGGGGAGGCAGGCAGAGAAGGATCACTGGCGACCAGTATGACTTTTTCAGTATTGAATATCTGTATGACAACGGGATGCAGACTCATTGCGCTGCCCGTCAGATAACAGGGTGCAGCAACCTCACAAAGCAGCTTATTGTGGGAACAAACGGGTTTGCAAATGCAAAGGGGATGTTATATAATCTTAAAGGTGAAGAGATATGGAAATATCCAACCCCTGAGGAAAGTGACCCTGATCCTACATGGAAAGTAACAGATCCTTACGTTCAGGAACATATTAATCTGGTTACCGGGATACGTACAGGAAATATAGTTAATGATGCAGAGGCCCAGGTAAACTCCACTCTCATTACCATTATGGGCCGCATGTCGGCCTATACCGGTAAAGACGTAACCTGGGAAGAGGTAATGAATTCTGATATGTATCTCGGTCCTAAAACTTATGAATTCGGGCCTGTTCCGGGAATACCGGAAACCATACCTGTGATTGGCGCCGAACCTAAAGCATAATAATATTGCGGATTGCGGATTGCGGATTGTGAATTGCGGATTAATATTTAAGAATTGCATTTCATAAATCCGCAATCCGCAATCAAAAAATAACCCAATGAACCGACGAACTTTTACAAAAAATACCCTGATGGCATCAGTTATGCTTTCAGCCTCAGCAATAAAAGGTTTAGGCAATCTTAATGTTCTTCCTGCCAGGAATCTGAAAAAAGGAGTTATGTGGGGAAGCATTGGAGTCGGGCAGACAATTATGGAAAAGTTTCAGGCCGCCAGGGCTGCCGGATTTGACGGTGTTGAGGTAATGAGCCATCTTGACAGGACCGAGGTCCTGAAAGCACGTGATGCAACAGGATTGCCTGTTCCAAGTGTATGCGGTGCTATGCACTGGAAATTTCTGCTCTCTGATCCTGATCCGGCTATACGGGAACAAGGTGTGGCAGCCCTTAAATTATCACTCGAAGATGCAAGCATTTATGGCGCCGATACTGTCCTTCTTGTACCTGGTCGGGTGAGCGATGTGGTCAGTTATGATGACTGCTGGAACAGGTCAGTTACTGAAATTAAGAAAGTTATTCCCCTGGCTGTTGACTTAAAGGTTAAAATAGCCCTCGAAAATGTCTGGAACAATTTCCTTATAAGTCCTATGGAGGCAGCTTCATTTGTCGATCAGTTCAGAACTCCTTATGTCGGATTTTATTTTGACTGTGGGAATATTCTTGTATACGGATGGCCTGAACAGTGGATAAAAATCCTTGGGAGGCGTCTGGCAAAGGTGCACATTAAAGAGTTCAGCAACAAGATTGCCGGTACTCAGGGTAAATCGGCAGGTTTTAAGGTGAACCTTCTGGAGGGTGATGTAAACTGGACCGCAGTTATGAAAGCTCTGGATGATATAGGTTATAGCGGCTGGACCACCATTGAGCAGCCCGGAGGTAATACCCCTGAAGGATTAAAAGATCTGTGCGACAGACTGATAAAAATCCAGGCAAGTTAGAGAGCTATCTTATATCTATCGTCAGTCGATAACTTGTTAAATTATAGTCACATCTATCTCTCTCCCCTTTTGTTCAGCTGAAAGATAACCGGCATATATGGTAGCTGTTACATCGGCTGCAAGGCTGCTGTTACTTTCAATGGGATCACCAAAGGCTGCAGACCGGTAGAAAGCCTCCATCTCATGCTGATAACCGGTGAACCATCCTTCGTCAGGAGAAACAGACGACCACCCCTGTTTTGTCTCGGTCTTTTCGACAACATAAACATCCTTAAAATGCTTTTCGTCAGGAGTATAAGCCTGCATGGAGTTATTCGGATTGATATTGCAGATGGTCCTGTGATTGTTGGTATTGACCTCGATCCAGTTATGAACACCTCCCATAACAAGCTCACTGGCAAATATATCTGCAAATGTTCCATCTTCAAATACTACATGAATAAAAGCAAAATCTTCGATATCTTTATATGTAGTTCTCAGGTGCCCTTCGTCCCTGTAATTTAACATTCGTGTAACAGCGTGAGTACGTGCTGTTACAGATTTTGGCCTGATGGGTTTATTAAGGTTCGTTTTTCCTTCAACCTGTTTAAAGTATAATGCTGCAGAAAGGGGATGGCAACCTTTCCCAATCATTGATCCTCCTCCGGAAAACTTCCACTGGCCATAAGTTGCTGAATGTGAACCGGAATGCGATTCCTCACCATGCATCCATAGTATCTGTGCTTTTGTCTTTTCAAGAATATCCCGTTCCTTAATTACCGAAGGAGCATAAATCCAGTTCTCAGCATACATTATCTTCCCTTTACTTTGCCTTTCTGCCTCAACCATTCTTCGTACACTGGCCAGGGCTTGCTCAAGGCCCTTTCCCCTGGGAAATGAATCGCCGTTGAACTCTTCAGATCCGGTACCGAAATATCCCGTAAAAGGCTTTTCAACAACCACATGTTTGTTCTTCTCCAGTGCTGCAATGACGATGGGTTCATGAGTTATTGGCGGAGTGCAGATATGGACCACATCGACCTCATCTATCAATTCTTCAACTGAGGAGTAAGATTTCAATTTCCTTGGGATTGTAAACTGATCCAGCTTTTCCCTTGTAGGTGAAAAGGCACCCATAACTTCTACTTTGACAGAATAGACCTTCTGCAAGGCATCATAATGAAACCGGGCTGAAAATCCCGATCCGATTATTCCGGTTCGTAGTTCTGGTTTTTTCATAATTGGCTTAACCAATAAATTTATTTCCCCGGTTAAGGATATTCACTAAGATTATATACCTGAGTTACTTACAAAACTTATCTGTTTACTGTCGGGTGACCATGAAGGTACATTTATTGTTCCCTGACCACCATACAGGTAGGCAATTACCTTTGGTTCCCCTCCTGATGCAGGCATTATTCTGAGCATCACCCTTTTATAAGAAGGGTGGCTGTTAGGATCTATATCAGGCGGGAAGGAGATAATTACGATCCATTTGCCATCGGGGGAGATGTGAGGGAACCAGTCGTTATATTCGTCGAAGGTAAGCTGTTCCCTTCCTGAACCGTCAGGTTTGATCCTCCATATCTGCATAGTACCGGTATGATTGCCATTATAATAGATATATTTACCATCAGGTGAATACTCGCATCCATCAACATGTTCGCCGGCTTTAATATCAGTTAACGCAACCTCTTTTCCTCCCTCTATTGAATTCCTGTAAATATTATACTCTGTCTTTCCATTGCGCCTCGCAACATATACCACCTCTTTATTATTGGGCGCCCATCCATGCCAGTATGATGGTGTCCCTTCTGTTATAAGTTTTGGTTCTCCTCCCGTAAGAGGAAGTATATATACACCTGATCCTCCTCCGCTGACTGAACTGCTTATTGCGAGCAGTTTACCATTAAATGAGATCCCATGATCATTGTTGAGGCGGTTTGCAGTACCAGTATTCAGTTTCTCCACTTCGCCACCTTCAACAGGTATTTTGAATAATGAGCCATCCATATTGAAAAGAAGTTTTTTACCGTCAGGCATCCAGTTAGGGGCTTCAAACCTGCCTTGTTTTTCATAAATAACCTTCCTCATCCCATCAGAAACTGTCATAGTTTCCATCCTGCATCCCACAGGAGTCGATCGTGCGAGTGCCGGGTCATTGCCCAGAGGCCTGTCAATCCTGACATTCCAGACATTAACTTCTTCAATAACATCGACATTATGAGAACAGATATACGGACCGACCAGTACCTCATCGGGCATATTTTCCATTACGTGAGAACCAATTATTTCGAAGGGTTCGCCAAAATGGGCTGCCCTCATTATTATTTCCTTACCAACCCTTTCGAGTTGAATTACATTATATGCTGAATCAGTGGCAAATATTTCATCCTGAGGATCTCTCATAGCTGCACCCTGCGAACCCCTCCATTGAAGACAGGTCATTCCGTCGCCATGCAGTGTAGCAGTTATATGAGGTGATTTTTCATCGGTTGATTCTCTTATCATCCACCCGGTTTTTCGGTGCGATTCGGTTCCTTTGCCTTTAAACCCGAAATTTGCTGTAAGGATAAAGTCACCTTTTATTTTGTTAGACAGATAGTGAAATTCATCCCTCTCAAACCATATATTATAGCCGGCCCCGGTCAGGGTATAGCTCTGATCCTGTTTATTGAATATGGTTGTACCGGGTTTTTTTGGATTTCCGATATCAGAACCGGACTGAAAAATGCCAATTGGACCATTTTGTGCAACAGCAATGTTCAGGGAGGCCCAGATCGAGAATAATGTCAATAAATGTTTCATGGTAAAGAGGTTAATTTGCCGTACTAATATATCACATAAATATAATTATATAAAGGTAATAGTTTTAGGGAGAAATATTAATGGAAATAATTAATGCAATCGGTTGCAGAACACAAATAAATATCTAATTTTGAATAGAAACATATTATGTGTAACTTGTTGTGCAGTTGAAATTTCAAATATTATAACTGCATAACTTGTTGTATTTATTTAATTTATTAATAGTGGAGGAAGCTAAGATCTTTATTCTGATATTATAGTCTTTAATCCGAAATAAACCTATTTGCCATGAATGATATTCTTGAAAAAATTTCTAACTGTGTTGAGTTCGGAAAAATCAATAAAACATCACCCTATCCGCCTAACATGAAGGATCAGGATGGTGCAGATGAACTTGCAAAAAGAGCACTTGAAGAGGGGATTAAACCTGATGAAATTCTTGAGGGGGCTCTGATCCCGGCAATGGAGAAGGTAGGCGATAAGTTCAGCAGGAAGGAGATATATGTGCCTCAGATGCTTATGGCAGCTAAGGCAATGAGCAGTGCCATGGTACATCTTAAACCATTTTTTCAATCAGGTGAAACAAAGAGGAAGGGGAAGTTCATTATTGGAACTGTCTCAGGCGATCTGCATGATATAGGAAAGAATCTGGTTGCAATGATGATTGAAGGAGGCGGCTGGGAAGTAATAGATCTTGGCGTTGACGTTGGCCCGGAAAAATTCCTGAAAGCAATTGATGAACATCCTGATGCAATTATTGGCCTGTCGGCATTGCTGACTACAACAATGGAGAACATGAAGAAAATTGTAACAGCAATAAAGGAAAAAAACTCAGGATCCATGATCCTTGTTGGTGGTGCACCTGTAACAATGGATTATTGTGTGAAGATAGGAGCGGATTTTTATTCGCCTGACCCACAGGGTGCAGTAAATTATTTAAAGCAACTTGTATCGTAGTTGAAATAGCTTTATTATGCAGACAATTCTTAAAGGTAGAAGCAGTGAGGTAATTATTGACACCAAAGGTCCGGTGGTAATAATCGGGGAGTGTATAAATCCGACAAGAAGAAAAAGGCTTGTTTCAACACTGCAGGAGGGAAATTTTGATTATGTACTGGAGCTTGCTGCCAGTCAGATCAAAGCAATGGCTGATGTTCTTGATGTCAATGTGGGATTTCCGGGTGTTGACGATGTGAAATTGTTGCCTGAGACAGTTCTGGCTATAAGGAAAGTGTTTGATATCCCCCTGTGCCTCGACTCTCCAAACCCTAAAGCTATTGAGGCTGCTCTGAAAGTGGCCGGAGGAAAATGTCTGATCAATTCTGTAAATGGCGAAGAGGCTTCACTCAGGGTACTTCTTCCTATTGCAAAAGAGTATGGCGCTGCCATTATCGGATTGACAATGGATGATGATGGGATCACGCACGATCCGGTGAAAAGGCTTGCAATTGCAGAGAAGATATTGGAAAGAGCCGTAAGGACAGGGATTAAAGAAGAGGATGTTATTATCGATCCCCTGGCGATGGCCGTAAGCGCTGATCCACAAACCTGCCTGGTGACTCTTGAGACTATAAGGCTTGTCCATCAGAAACTGGGACTCAATATTACCCAGGGGGCAAGTAATATTTCATTCGGGTTGCCAAACAGGGAAGTACTGAATTCCGCTTTTATGACGCTGGCGATTTTGAACGGGCTGACATGCCCGATCGCAAATCCGGAAAAAATAGCCGCTGCAGTAAGGGCGACCGACCTTGTTCTCGGCAGAGACGATTATGCCGTGAGATTTGTGGAAAATTTTCAGGCAGGCGGTAACTAGTTGAGAATCTGAAAGATTCTCCTAATAAATATATATGTCTGGTATCAAACCTGCACGCAGATGGCAACCGGCTTTTTCCCCCTTCAAACGGGAAAAATTTGGCAGACGGGTTTTAGCTAAAACGGAGCTGCTTATAAAAGGTCCCGTATTCGGATGCCGGATGTGCGGCAATTGCCTGCTTCAGGAGACAGCCTTTATCTGCCCTATGGAATGTCCCAAGGGGATGAGAAATGGACCATGCGGCGGAATAACTCCTGAAAAGAGGTGTTATGTTGATGAGACACGTAAATGTGTATGGAACTCCATATATGAAAGAGCTCTTAAGAAAGGGAGGGAAGAGATGCTTCTCGAGGTGCTGCCTCCACTCGACTGGAGTAAGGTGGGAACAGAAACCTGGGGAGAGGTTGTAAGGCAAATTAAAAAAGTTGGTACCGGAAAGTTTATTGGCAGTGTATTGTCAAAAGGGAAGAATAAAAATACTGAGGTATGGGATAGTGTTTTTAAAACCATTCTTCAGCCGGAATGGTGGAATGGAGATTCAGATTATCACCCTGCTATGACCACTGAACCTGTATCTGATCTTGAGAAGCGGCTTCAGGAGGGCGAATTTGTTGTGGCTACTGAAGTAACTCCTCCCAATAGTACCAGTATTGATAATCTGAAAAGGGATATTGAGTCAGTAATCCCTTATGTTACTGCAATTAATTTTACTGATTCGTCATCGGCACGTCCAAAGATGTCAAGTTCAGCCTGTTCGAAGATAGCTCTCGACCTGAATGCTGAACCGGTTTTGCAGATTGCCGCCCGCGACACAACAAGAACCGGCCTCCAATCAACTGTTATCGGGGCCAGTGCATTGGGAGTCAGGAATATTCTTTGTATAACAGGAGATAATCCGGTGATAGGACCATCTCCGACAAGTAGTATGAATTTTGTTGATCTCGATTCGGTGCAAATGCTCTGGATACTCAGGAGAATGAGAGATGAAGGTATCTATCTCGATGGAAAGAAGATAAAAGATCCTCCAAAGCTGTTTCTTGGAGCTGCTACAGCTCCTTTTGCTTCAGACCCGGTGCTTCAGTCAATAAAAGACCATAAGAAGGTCAATGCCGGAGCGCAGTTTTTCCAGACAAATCTTGTTTTTGAACCGGACCGGCTTGACTTATGGCTTGAACAACTTGATAAAAGAGATTTATTAAATAAAGTATATATTCTTATCGGTTTAGCTCCCCTGAAGAGTTATAAAATTGCCATGTATCTTCATACAAAAATTCCGGGTGTCAGGCTGCCTGAAAATATTCTGAAGCGAATGGAAAAAGCAGGAGACTCAGCACCTGAAGAGGGTGTACAGATAGCATTGGAGTTGATTGATAAGATAAAAGGTAAAAAGGGTGTTAACGGCATACATATTATGACCCTGGGGTGGGAATCAATTGTGAAGAGGATTGTGACGGAGGCAGGCCTTTTGGCTCACAATGGATTGTTGAAAAAATCTAAATCCATTAACCGCAAAGGTCGCTAAGGTTGGGCGCTAAGATCGCAAAGAATTGAAAAACATTATTAAGACTTTGCGAACTTCGCACCTGCTTTGCGTTCTTTGCGGTTAAAAAAGAACTTTTCAACATCATCCTTGTTGCTGTCCTCAATCTGACTCAATTCAGTTGAGATAAGGACGGATCAAAGGATAGAAATAAATTTATCATTAATAGGAATTATGACAAAAGCGACTTTTCAATTTGACTTTAAGGATCTGAAGCTTACTGTTCAGCAGATTGAAAATGTCATGGGATATAAAGAGGGGGAAGACAGGGACCTGGTAACAGGACTTATAAAGAAGATCTTTAAAGAGGCCGAAGAAGTTAGTCAAATAAAAGCGGAGTTTGTCGTTTTCGATTCTGTGACGTTTAATAATGAGGATAAGTCGATTGATATCAAGGGTATTAATTTTCAGGTCAAAAAAATAGTATTCGGACAGATCAAAAAATCAGAGGCAATTGCAATTTTCCTGTGTACTGCCGGAACGGAGATAGGAATCAGGAGCAGGAGAGCTATGCAGGAGAAAGATCTGCTTACAGGGTATGTGTATGATGTTATTGGCAGTGAGATAGTTGAGGCGGCAGCCGACATGATGCAGAATGAACTTGAAAAAACAATGCTATCAATAGGGAAAAAAATAACTAACAGGTATAGTCCGGGTTATTGTGACTGGTATGTTGCCGAGCAGCATAAACTGTTTCAGCTTGTTCCTGATAACTTTTGTGGCATCAGGTTAACTGAATCTGCTCTTATGGATCCGGTTAAATCGGTCAGCGGGATTATTGGAATTGGGGAGTACGTACGACATAATGCCTACACTTGCAGTTTATGCGATATGAAAGATTGTATATACCGGAGGGCAAGGGTGAAAAAGGCGTAATGGCGCAACGGCACAACGGCACAACGGCGCAATGGAAGAGAAGGGGATTGCTTCGCTGCGCTCGCAATGACAGGTCAATAGAAGATGGTAAAAAAGATAATGAGATATTAATCAAGTATTTATTAGCATGAAACTGACATCAAGGATTTTTATTGTAAAAGGCTCAATTATTCTGGGTCTGGCGTTAGCCATTACAAACCTGCTGGTAGCGCAGCAAACTTATGAATCTCCTTACCAGGATCCTTCACTGTCGACGGAAGTGCGTGTGAATGACCTCGTTGGGAGGATGACGCTGCCAGAGAAAATCAGTCAGATGATGAATACTGCACCGGCTGTCGACAGGCTTGGAATACCTGCCTATGACTGGTGGAACGAGTGCCTGCATGGTGTTGGCAGGGCCGGACTGGCTACAGTATTCCCCCAGGCAATAGGTCTTGGTGCGACATGGGATGAGGATTTGATATTCAGAGTTTCAACAGCTATCTCTGATGAGGCACGAGCCAAGCACCATGAGTATGTGAGAAACGGATCGAGAAAGAGATACCAGGGACTTACATTCTGGACCCCAAACATCAATATATTCAGGGATCCGCGTTGGGGGAGGGGCCAGGAGACATACGGAGAGGATCCATTCCTTACAGGTAAAATCGGAGTGCAGTTTATTAAGGGATTGCAGGGTGACGATCCTAAATATTTTAAGACCATAGCCACTGTGAAGCATTATGTCGTGCACAGCGGACCGGAGCCTGACAGGCATTCATTTGATGCAGTAACAGACGAAAGAGATTTCAGGGAAACCTATCTTCCACAGTTTGAAATGGGCATTAAGGAGGGCAAAGCTTATTCCGTTATGTGTGCCTATAACAGGTACAATGGGGAGACATGTTGCGGAAGCGATGCTCTCCTGAATGGCATCCTTCGTCTGGAATGGGGATTTGACGGATATATAGTATCTGACTGCGGAGCTATAAGAGATATCTATGCAGGACATAAGGTCGTTGCTACTCCGAAGGAGGCTGCTGCACTGGCTGTTAAATCAGGTACCGATCTTGAATGTTCAAATGTCTACAGAAACCTTGTCAGCGCCGTAGAAAAGAATTTACTCACTGAACAGGATATTGATGTTGCCCTGAAAAGACTCTTTACGGCCAGGTTCAGACTGGGGATGTTTGATCCGGATGAGATGGTTGGGTATTCAAAAATTCCCTTTACTACCCTTGATAGCGAAAAGAACAAAGCCCTTGCAAAAGAGACAGCCCTTAAATCAATAGTGCTTCTAAAAAATGAGAATAATCTGCTCCCGCTCAAAAAGAGCGTTGGAAAAGTGGCCGTAATCGGACCAAATTCTGACCAGTCATTCGTTCTGCTGGGTAATTATAACGGAACTCCATCTGATCCTGTCACTCCCTTAAGAGGCATAACTGAAAAACTCTCAGGTACTTCAGAGGTGCTTTATGCTCAGGGTTGCAACTGGGCTGCCGGCATGCCGGGAGAGAAGAGTAACGAGGAGTTAAAAGCGGAAGCTCTGGAGATAGCAAAAAAGGCTGATATTGTAATAATGTGCATGGGTATTACTCCAAGGCTTGAGGGTGAAGAGATGAGAGTTAAGATAGAGGGCTTCCTGGGTGGTGACAGAACCCGTATAGACCTTCCGGATATTCAACAGGATCTGATCAAAGAAATTCATGCCACTGGAAAACCGGTAGTGCTTGTTCTTCTTAATGGAAGCGCACTTGCCATTAACTGGGAAAAGGATAATATTCCGGCAATTGTAGAGACATGGTATGGCGGACAGGAAGCGGGACAGGCTCTGGCCGATGTTATATTCGGTTACTATAATCCGGGGGGACGGCTTCCGGTAACATTTTATAAATCAGTTAACGACCTGCCTGATTTCTCAGATTATAAGATGGCAAATCGAACCTATCGTTATTTTACCGGTGAACCGTTATATCCTTTCGGATACGGTTTGAGTTACACCACCTTTAAGTACAGTAAGTTCAGAACTAAGAAAACCTACTCCAGCGGAGACACAATAAATGTCGCTGTTACGGTTAAGAACAGTGGTAAAATTGCAGGCGACGAGGTGGTTCAGCTATACGTATCAAACCTAGTCTCTTCAATACCTGTACCGATAAGGGCACTTAAAGGATTCAAACGTATTCATCTCCTTCCCGGCGAAGCTAAAACTGTCAGCTTTTCCATTACGCCTGAAGCATTCTCGGTAATTGACGAACAAAATAAAAGGGCTATCAAACCCGGGAAATTTGAATTAACTGTAGGTGGTGGCCAGCCACAGTCCGGCACAGGAATAAAGGAACCAGGTATTTTAAAGACCGGAATAACATTACTCTGATAAAAAATATAAACAATCTGAAATGAAAATGAAACCAGGGAACTTTAATTTATTTACACTTCTTTTTACTATCGCATTACTTTTACCAGGAATGTCAGTAAGAGCCCAGACTGCTTTTCCTGCATTTCCGCCAAAAGATGTGAACAGCGCTATGGATCGCGATCAGATGCTATGGCAGCTTGGAATAAAACTGCCTGAACTGCCGCCAAAGCTGCAGGATCCGAACAAACCGCCAAACGCATTCCCGACTAATAAGGACAATCCTGAGGGTAACTGGACTGATGATGCCAAACATACTATTACAAGATCGGCATTTGGTCTCTGGAATAATTATTCCGACAAGGCTATTGGATTTTTCCCTGGTCCCGATTCTGCGAGAATCGGTAATTACACGCCTATCGATCTTCTAAAAATGAAGAATGGAAAAGTTATCACTACGGCAGATGAGTGGTGGAGCATGCGTCGCCCGGAGATACTTAAAGACCTTCAGGAACAATTATATGGCAAGATACCGCCTGACAGTGTATTGCCGAAAGTGACATGGTCGGTAACAACAACAACAGGCGGTACAGGAAGTTCTGCCTATATTCAGAAGGAGATAACCGGAACCATAGATGTTTCCCGTTATCCGGAGGTCAGGGACAAACCTGTTATTTCGGCCACTCTCAGAACTCCTGCAGGTACAACACAAGCTGTGCCGGTAATGATCCATTTTGGTGGTTTCGGAAATGCTGCTGGGTCATATTTTAATCGGGCAAATCCTTATGGATGGGGTATATGCGTATTTAATCTCGGCGCCCTTCAGCCAGATAATGGAACAGGTCTGACAAGCTACCTGATAGGACTTGTCAATAAGGGAAACTGGCGCAAACCAACCGACTGGGGAACACTTGTTGCATGGAGCTGGGGAGTGAGCAGGCTTATCGATTATTTTGAAACTGACAAAGATGTAAACGCAAAAATTATAGGGTTAACAGGTCACTCACGTTATGGAAAAGCAACTCTGGTAACTCTTGCATATGAGCCCAGGGTGGCAATAGGATTTCCAAGTGACGGCGGCAGCCTCGGGACTAAAATGAACAGGCGGCACTGGGGCCAGGATCTCGAGAATTCAACGGGTGCCAATGAGTACCACTGGATGGCCGGTACATTCTTTAATTATGCCGGTGAGCTTGTGTCAGGGAAGTACCTTCCTCGCAAAATTGAGGAGTGTACTGTTGATGCTCATTCCTTACTCGCATTATGTGCTCCAAGACCTGTATTATTAAACGGAGGAACAAACAGTTCATGGACAGATCCTTACGGGCAATATCTTACAACTTATTACGCATCACCTGTATATAAGCTTCTTGGCAAGAAGGGAATTGTTATGAATGATCTCAGACCTGTTATCGATAAAGCTTACATAGATGGCGGCCTTGCTTTCAGGTATCATAATGGTGGTCATACCGATGCTCCTGAATAGCCCTCGTTTTTTGAGTTTGCCGCCAGGCATTTTGATATTGCCACACTTGTAACTTCAATCTCGACACTTACATTGGGAGCAGAAGCCGGTTGTGCCGGGACATTTAAGGTCACATCGAACGAGGCATGGAAAGTTACCTCCCCGGAGCCCTGGCTTAAGATCAATGCCAGATCATCAAGGCTTAATGATTCTGTCACGGTTACTGCTGCTGCAAACACCCTGAAAGGAGGAAGATCGACTGTTGTAACACTTACAACAAAAAGCAGAAAAGTGACAGTAATTGTAAACCAGGCATCGTCAAAACCAGCCCTGGAGTTACCTGGAGTGGAGCTTAATATAGGGTCGGAAGCTAACAGTGCAGTTTCATTTGATATTAAATCCAATACTGCCTGGGATCTGGTTGTTGTAAATGAAAATGTTCAGAGTACCGGATTTGGTCCCAGGGGAGGTGGAAACTGGCTCACGATCAGTGACGAAGTCGGGATTAATAATAAAACTATTTCGTTAAGCGCTTCAGCAAATCCGGGTGTTCAGAAACGCTCAGCAAAAATAACAGTATCGTCTGCCGGTCTCTCACCAAAGACAATTACTGTAACTCAGTCGGAAGGGGCTCCTACACTGAATATAATGAGCGGCTCGCTTAGTATTGATGCAGAAGAGGGCAGTTCAGCCTCTTTCCGTGTAATGTCGAACACAATATGGAATCTAAAATGTTCCGTACCATGGTTGAGTGCCAATCCAGTAACCGGAGGGAATTTCAGCCAGGTAACGATTACTGCAAAGGAGAACAGCGGTTCTACTGAACGTACAGGAAATGTTATAGTTACAGTGGATGGTCTGCCTCCGAGGGTTATTGAGGTTACTCAGAAAGGGGGAAATAAATAGGGGAGAGTTTATTATCTGTAAAGCAACCACCCCGTCCCCGCTTTCGCGGGGCCACCCCTCCTTTTCAAAGGAGGGGAAAGTGTTGATATTCAATAGTATAAGTTTGGGCGTATTGATAAAGTTGAAATCAATTAACCGCTAAGAACGCTAAGGATTGCGCAAAGAACGCAAAGATAAATACAAATAGTCCTCCTTTGCGACCTTTGCCATAACTTTGCGATCTTAGCGGTTAATGGATTTTATTTTTCGTTTTTATACTTCTCGAAAGCTTCAGCTATTTTAGCCTGGTTAACATCGCCGGCATGAACCAGAACCCTGTAACGAAGATCAAGAACCGTACCTTTCTTCATGGTGGTTTCTGTATCGTTTGCAGGCCAGTACATTGGTGTTGGTGACATGAAACCATAATCGCGGGTAAACCATGGAGATGGATACCAGGGGTTGGAAGGGTGCTGGAAAAGCGCCAGCCCTTCTATAGCATCGCCACGTTTACCATAAAAATCCATCCAGGGGGAACTCTTCCCGAAAGTGTCTTTTTCGCTTTTAATACCTTCGGCGTTTATCATTGTACCTCCGTTTGTAACTGCGAGGTCTGCTGCCATTCTTACACTGAACAGGGAATGGTTTGTTTTCCTGATGGTAACATCGATAAGCATTTCCATCTTTATTTCAATATCTATCTGGCTTATTGTTGGTGAAGGAGAGGTGATAACAATCTTCCTTGTGTCTTTAATAGGGGATATGGCACCCGGACGGCTCCAGATGCATTCGTCGGTAATAATAAGAGTATCTCCGCCCTGTTTAGCTATTTGAGCATTCACGGATATTATCCTGCCCCTGTCCAATGCATCCTGCCAATAGTTTCCACCATTAACCTGATCGCATCCGAAAAACAGAGAGCTGTGATGGGGGTAGATACCGTTACGCATGGATGTTACGGAACCACCGGAAACAGGTCCGTTAACAGGATAGAAAAAGGGGTATTTCTCATCGTCCGAACAGATGTAACTGGTGAAATACTTATTATTGATAGTCACATTGATTTTTGATCCTACTTTCACTGCCGTGATCTTTGCAGCGGAAAGTGGTATTACAATCATTAGACCTGCTATTAACAGGGTTCCGAAAAATATTTTTTTCATTTCAGTGAAGTATTTAATTTACATTTTTAAATAATCTGTTCCATACGGCTTGCGTTGAGGACGGGAAAGAATGCAGTTGATAATACATTTTTAACCACATTCCGGGAGGTTTAAAAGACATTACAAATATCGTTATTAAAAAGAAAAACTGCCTCATAAAGAGGCAGTTTTATCTGTTAATTAATATTAATTATTTACTGGTTTACAAGAGTTCCCTCGCCGGGGCCATCGACCCATTTCTGTGGGGGAATATTGTTTTCAGCTCCCGGGTAACCCAGATTCTGGTTTATATGCCCGAGTGTGTTTGCATTTATGGATGGAGCAGGAATTGGCCACAGCACGATCCATGGAGCTATCCTGAAGGTATAGAAAGGAGCTACTACATTTTGCCCGTAGAATTTGTTTTTCTCAATGATCCTGTCGTACCAGAAGTTATCTGTAGAGAAATTGGCCAGACTATATGTTTTGCCATTATAGGCAGTCTTTCCGGTTTGGGCCAGGATGAAAGCGATGCGGGTAAGTTCCACATTTCTCATCTCTTCATAATAAAGCTCACGTGCACGTTCATCGAGGATTGTCCCGATGTTGATCTGGGCGGGAGTATAAGCCGCAGCGCCGGCCCTGGTCCGTACTTTATTAAGATCAGCAGCGGCGTTGGTAAGATCACCCTTCCAGAAATAGGCTTCAGCCCTGCATAGATAAGTTTCTGCCAGGCGGTAACAATACCAGTCGCCATTGCCGCCCTGTGGCAATTTGTTGGTCGGGTCAGCTATGTACATTTTATATGCCGGCCAGTCGAACCAGGACCTGATTGTATCGGTACATAAAATACCACCACCTGCGTCATACTTCTGAAGCGGCTTACCATAATAGGGATCACCTGCTTTTTTTAATCCCGGGTGGTTATAAACCAGGTCTTCCATTGTTATCCAGTTCGGATATTTGTGGCGCATGTCATTGGGATCATCCCAGAGTTCATGTTCAGCCCATGGAGATGAACGGGAAAAAGCGACCCCTCTTCCGTATTTTGTGACCTGGTCTATCTCAACTGCGTTACCTCCAACCTTCGCTCCTAAAGGCTGATCTGTAGTCCCCGGTAAACCCGTTGGGGTCTTAATTTTACCGGCGCCTCCCCAGTAAGGCAATGCATTACGCATGATAATTATCCTTGCACTGGCACCATCTTCAGTTAGTGACTCGTCGCAAACAAAAAGAAAGATCCTTTCTTTATTTTCAGCAAGGGCTTTGTTTTCTTCCTGGTGAAGGTCCCAGATAATATCATGAGAGGCATCACTTTTATAAGATCCGAACCTTGCAGTCATCAATGCATATCTTCCATCGCTAATAATAGCGCTTGCAGAAGCAACGGCATCGTCGAATTCCCCTAATGAAAGATTTACTTTTGTAAGCAGATGGTTCACAGCAGCTTTGTTTACATCACCAATAGGGCAATCGTCATAGACCCATTGTGCAGCAAACTCAAGGTCTTTCTTACATTTCTGAAGAATACTCTCACGTGTGCATGAATAAAAGTCAAGCCTGGGCTCCAATATTTCTTCCAGAATTAAGGGACAATCCCCATACTGGTGAACCAGGCGATAATATACATTAGCCCTGTGAAAATATGCTTTTCCAAGGATATTATTCCGTTCCTCGGTGCTTTTCCACGTAGCGACATCGATCCTGTTAATGACCACGTTGGCAAATTTAATTCTGGAATATCCATTAGCGGTCCAGTACCTGCCTAACTGGGTATTGTCCCCCCTGATCATGCTCTCGTCCGGCAGCATCTGTGCCGGCATATCCATGTGTACACCGGTCTTATCGGTAGTGCCGCTTTCTCCCTGGTCGGAAAATATTACCTCGGATACGAACGGGGACATATTCCCGTAATACTCAGCCCTTAAGTTTCGGAGACACGCTATCAGGGCAGAATTCAGCCCGTCGGCATTAATAAAGGTGTTTTCAGGCGCATAGAACGATAAAGGCTCTGGTTTGAGAAAATCTTCGGAGCACCTTGTGCCCAGAAAAGCCATTATCACAATAAAAATTGTTATTATACTATACTTTTTCATATTCTTTATTTTTAAAGAGTTAAGTTTAGTTTAAAGGAGATGTATGACGGAGTATAATTAGCGATCTCAGGATCCATCCATGACCACCCCGGGGCAATTACATAAGGATTGTCTGAAACAACAGATAATCTGCAGCCCACTATATTAAACTTCTGAAGGAAAGCCTTTGGTACATTATAGGATAATGCAATATTATCAATCCTTACAAATGAGTTGTTTTCCCAGACATCAAAGCCCGTTTCGTAACTGTCAACCCTGGCCCATTTATTTGAAGGGTTTTCAGCTGTCCAGAAAGGAACATTGTAAAAAGTTGCCCTGTCGTAAAAGGAATCGTTGTTCCTGAGATGATTATTGGCTCTGTATTGTCCAAGGTAGGAATAAAGCTTAACAGATAATTCAAAGTCCTTGTATTGGATTACATTCCTGAAAGTCAGTCTTACAGGCGGCCTTGTATATCCCTGGAATTGTTTGTCGGCATCGGTATAATATCCGTCTCCGTCAACATCCTCCAGTTTATAATCGCCGGGTGTCCTTGAATATGTGGCAGCTTCGGCAGTTTCAGCTTCCTGCCATATTCCTACTGTTTTGTAATCCCATATCTGATCGACAGCATGACCTATGAACCACTGGTTCGTAACATCATTCTGCTCCACCATCTCTCCGGAAACCGGATCTGGTGCATAGTCGCCATACAGATGGACTATCTTATTCCTGTTAAAGGCTAAGGAAAAGTCTGTGGTCCAGCTGAAATCCTGTTTACCCACGTTAAGTGAATTCAGGGCTATCTCAAATCCCCTGTTATTAACCTGGCCCAGGTTGGAGAAGACGCTCGAGTAGCCTGTAATATCAGGCAGCTTTCTTGGGATCAGGAGGTCTTTGGTTTCCATAAAATAGGCTTCAATATTTCCCCTCAGTCTGCCTTTTAACACTGCAAAGTCAATACCCGTATTGAAAGCGGTTGTACGTTCCCATTTCAGCGAACTGTTAGCCATCCTGTCAGTGTATAACTGGGATACATATCCGGGAGAGCTACCTGTGATCAGAAGAAATTTTCCGGTACTCAGGTTGGAGAGTGCATCATACCTGCCTACTCCACGGTTGCCATTAGTACCATAAGAAAGCCTTAGTTTTAATAAATCGATAAAATCGACTTTAAAGAAATTCTCTTTACTAATCGTCCATCCACCTGCGGCAGACCAGAAGGTAGCCCTGGGATTAGACTGACCAAAAGCAGAGTATCCGTCGCGGCGCACAGAAGTTGTCAGGTTATATTTATCCATCAGGGTATAATTCATACGTGCCAGCAGTGCATCACCTGTGCTTACTTCATCATTGCTCGATATTTCAAGGTCTTCCGAACCTGCCTGCATCCTGTGATAGCCAAGAATATCGCTTGGAAGGAAGCGCTGCCTGTACATATAATCTCTCCAATACTGGTATTTCTCAGCATTTTGCACCAGGGTTACATCGAAGTTATGTACATCGAATGTCTTATTCCATTTAAGGATATTGTTTACCTGCCACTCAAAAATAGTTGTATTTTGTCTTGAGGCACGGCCTCCCTGAACTTCCCATAGCGGATGTTTCGATGAATAAGTCTGATAGTCCCTGTTCCACTCAAACCTTGGAATAAACTCAGAGGTAAAAGTGATACCGAAAGGAAGAGTAAGTGTTCCGTATATCTTACTGTTAAAGGTGTTATCTTTTAAGTAGCGGTCATGCCACGTCATATTCAGCCAGAAATTCGGTGAATTTATATAACCTGAAGGTGTAAGCTCCAGCGATCCGTCGTCGGCAAACATCTTTGAATAAGGAGTATTATTCAGGTTGAGGCCAACAGAGATCGGGCTCTCATCACGGATTGCCATTTGGGTATTAGTACCTATCTTGAGCCAGTTGGTAATAACAGCTTCAAGATTTATACGCGAACGGTAAGTATTGAAACTGTCGTTATATGCAATCCCCTCATTATTTGTATACCCCAGCGACATGTAGTATGATACAGCATCGGTGGCTCCGGAAATACTTGCAGTATAATCCTGGGTCATACCTGTTTGCCATGTATATTTGGCGAAATCAGTTTCCAGCCCGGCTTTGTATTGATTAATTTCTATAGCTGCAAAGCCGATACGGTTCAGCCAGACTCCGTCGAGATCAGTTGCCAGGCTGGAGCCGTCGTAAGCTTTCCATGTATTCAGATCAACTCCTGACGGAAGGTTATTATAATTATTATAATATCCCGGGCCGATATCGATCTGATGGCGTTCGTTAGCTTCAAAACCGGCAATTCTGCGGGCAATATGCTGCTGGCCATTCATCAGTTCAATATTTCTCGGGGAGCCATAGACCATTCCGGTGCTTGTATTGATATTGATAACAGGTTTTCCTTTCGTACCTTTTTTAGTGGTAATCAGTATAACTCCGTTTGAAGCACGTGCTCCGTAGATTGCAGCCGATGAAGCATCCTTAAGTATATCGAACGACTCAATATCAGTCGGGTTAATATCGGCAAGGTCGCCGTAATAGATCATTCCGTCGACAACAATCAGAGGGGCATTAGCTTGGGCCTGAGCATTATCACTTGACCTTAGAGATGTCTCTCCCCTGATGAGCATTGAACTCGGATCACTTAATCCTTTCGGGTCATTAGTTAAAGCGACGGACAAGCCGGGGATTGATCCACGGAGCATAGATGTAATATTGGATGTTGCTTCTGTCTGCAGTTCCTCGGCATTCAGACGTGTTACGGCCCCGGTAAGGTCCTTTTTCTTTACCGTTCCATAGCCGATCACAATTACCTCCTCAAGCATGCCAACATCAATTGCCATCGCAACATTAAATGTGGTTTGAGTGCCTATCTCCACCACTGCAGGTTTCATACCTATAAAAGAGAAGGCAAGAACCTGTGCATTGGAAGGTACAGATAAGGAGAATTTCCCGTCAGCATCGGTAAGAGTACCGACAGAAGTCCCCTGTACTACAACTGTAACACCGGATAGCGGATTTGATGCCTCATCCGTAACTGTTCCGGTAACAGTTTTTTGCGCCAATGAGGTTCCAATGAATCCCATCAGCATAATTAACATAATCAGTAGTTTTCTCATAGAGTTAGATTAAAGGGTTGATAAATAGGTTATTAGTACCAATTCAGAAATAAAACAATAAAAGTCTGTCATAATATATAACTGTTATATCTAAGCGTACATACTTTCACTTTTAGGCCTGGATAAATTTCATAACTTATCTTATATTAGCAAGTTACACAGTTTAATAGTCCCATGAATGGTCAAATATATGTATTATTATTTAAACCTGCAACCGATTGCAATAAAAGTTATCAGAAAATTATATTTTAATATAATCAGTTCCGTAGGGAGCACGCTGCGGGCGGGAGATCATAGAATTTGCCTCATTGTCGTTTATGAATCTCTCCTTTTCCGGGTCCCATTTAAGCTCCCTGTTCAGATGCATTGCCATACCTGATAAGAGGCAGACAGTACATGCCCTGTGTCCGATTTCAACAGGAGAGATAGGCTCCTTGCGCGATTTGATACAGTCGAGCCAGTTGCCCTGCTGCGAACTGCTCTCATAGAGATGTATTTCATTAGGGCCGATAACCGAAGTAAGAATTTTCGGGTCGCTTGCATCAAGGGCCTTGGTATTTCTGTCGGCTGCCACAGGATCGCTTGGTGTGGCTGTGTAGCCACCGCGTGTTACGAAGATCCAGCCTTCTGTTCCTTCGTACCTTACCCCATTAGGATAACCTCCGCTGGTAAGCTGTGTAATTCCGTTTTTATACTCGGCAACAGACATAAAATCGCCATGGACATCCCAAAGGCCGGATTTCGGGAAATCTGCAACAGCCTTTACCGAGATTGGTCCGGTATATTCGGTATCCATACCCCAGGCGGCAGAATCGAAATGATGCTGTCCCCATCCGGTTATCATTCCTGCGCCGAACTGTTCGCACCTGAGCCAGCCAGGGCGACCATTTATGCTATTCTGAGGATGAACGCGGATCTCAGTATAATATACCTCTGGTGTTGATCCCAGCCACATATCATAATTAAGGTTTTTAGGTACTGGCATAGGCGGTGCTTCAGGACCGGCAGGGTCACCGGGCAGCCCGATTTTTACTGTATGCAGTTTCCCGATCCTGCCATTTCTGACCAGTTCGGCAGCATATCTCCACTGAACACTTGAGCGCTGCTGGGTTCCAACCTGCAGAATAACCTTCGTCTTTTTTACAACATCGCTGAGTTTTCTTCCCTCAGCTATTGTTAGTGAAGTTGGTTTCTCCAGATAGATATCCTTGCCTGCAAGTGCGGCTTCAATTGCCGGTTGTGCATGCCAGTGATCGGGTGTTGTTATCAGGACTGCATCGATCTCTTTATTCCGAAGCAGCTCTTTATAGTCTCCATAGGTTTTCACATTGACATAATCACTCTTTCCGGTCTTCTTCGAGTAGAAATCTTCGATACGCTTTTTGCCAAGCGCCATCCTGTTTGAATCGAGGTCTGACACAGCTACAAACATAGCCTGATCGAACCTCATAGTAGCTGAAGCGTCACCGCTTCCCTGCCTGCCATTGCCTATCCACCCGATGTTGATCATGTCGCTCGGGGGATTTTTGCCCATGACGGATGAAGGAATAATAGTTGGTAAAATAATTGTTCCTGCAGCAACAGTCATGGAATCCGAAATAAATTTTCTGCGTTTCATAGTTCAATGTATTAATTTGTATAATCCTGAAGTTTTTAATTACTGTTTTTCAAGTTTAACCGTAACCTTTGGAGGATATGCAAAATACTGCCAGGCACTTTCGGCCAGGTCTTTATCTACACGTCCGTTGAAGACCAGCATCCTGTATTTCAGATGGTAATCCTGGCGGGGTTTCAACAGCCAGTCCATATCCTTTGTAGGACAGAAATTGGCGAACATGTCACCCCTGCCATATTGATTGTACGGCCAGATTCGTAATGGTTCCGGGTAGTTATAGTTGGTCGGATACGACATCATTACAACACCTGCATACTCATCGTCAATAGCACCCTGTACAATGCACCAGCGAGCTTTGGTTCCATCAGCTTCCTTGCGTGTTTTGCCTTCTGAAGTAAGAACCATGCTGTTCTGGTTATCCCACTTTTCGGTAGTTCTCCATCCGAAGCCTGCATAACGGTATTCGAGAAGTTTCACAGGGCTCTCACCGGCTGGATTCATCGTAAAATTGAAATCAACAACAAAGAAGTCTTTATTATCCTGGGGGCGATAAACTCTAACGTCATGTATCTCCTTCATAGCTACCTTTTCACCACCACCCTTTTTTAATACAATATGTTCATGTAAAGCTGCAAATTCTGAGAATACGGGTCCGTCTTCAACTGAAATAAAATTTGCGAAACGAACTGTTCCCTGTTTAGTATTAATGTTCCAGAAATCTATTGTATCTCCTTCATAAGCAACGTGTGTCCATGGATTCCAGATACCGTAGTGATGGGTATGATCGGGTGGTTGAATACGAGTAAGAACCTGGCCTTTAGGCGACCACAGGGGATGAATGAATCCGCTTCTCCTGTAGGAAGAATCCTTCCCGGCTGGGGGATAGACTGTTTTAAAATAGTAGGAAATCAGATTCTGATCGCCTTTATGAATGGTGAGAATTCCATCTTTTGCCGTGGCCAGAACCATTGGAGATTTACCCGGCTTTCCTTTCACCAGTTCATAAGTATGTTTTTGTGGTGCCCCTGCGTCTGTTTTTACAATCCAGCTCATTGTACGGGAAGTGCCATCTTCAATCTGGAATGGAACCGGACTCCTCTGACTTCCCTTTACTTCGAGAAGATTTAACAGAGAATCGGTCAGATAAGTTACGTCATCAAGATTCATGCTGACAGGAATGTCCAGGCCGGAAGTTGCCTTCGTGAGATCAACCTCAAGTGTGGCAATCTTCTGGGAGTAGCTGTTTGCTGCAAGAAAGCAGAAAAGAGCTATCAGGGTTAGTTTTTGAAACAAGAAAGGGTACTTTTTCATTTTACAGGTTAATTTAAAGATTAAATGAGTATAGGTTATCAATATTAATTTCAAGACAATTGATTATGAGATTCCTCGCTAACGCTCGGAATGACAGTATTTTTTGGGTCAATGGAGGAAGCATTGGAGATTCGCTCAGCGAATCTCCAATGCTTCCCCTTCACACCACACCAATTGATGTTGTCATTCCGAATCCGCCGGCTGGCGGATGAGGAATCTCCTTCTTTATTGGCAAGTTATTATTCATTCCGGATACTTATAAAATTAAATTTGAATACTAGTTTTTATCTTCTTCTCTATGCCCCTCTGTGTCTTCCCTGCCTGCCGGCAGGCGGGTCTGTGGCTCTCTGTGTAACAAAAATAAGAACTTACATACAACTTGTCCCGATTTATCGGGAGAGTATCACAGTGGCCTTCGATCCCGCAAGGCGGGACGCTCAGGCTTCACAGAGGGTTATTAATTTGTGCGTTATCAGAAGTTAACAACTTCCCAGTATGCTTTCTTTGGTTTAAGGTTCGTATCAAAAAGGAGCGGATAAACTTTTCTTCCCTGTACCTGATTATCCTTCCAGCTCATCCGATCGGAGACATTCCAGAATGTTACCCCTGTAATAACATCTTTATAATCGCGGAACACCCTGAAAACCATTTTATACTGATCAATCTGTTTCTGTTCCCTTTCCGGTGTAAAAACATTATCAGCAGGATCTCTTTCACCAGAACCAAAGATCGAAATATCCAGCTCCGTTATCTGAATATCGAGTCCAAGAGATGAAAACTTTTCAATAGCATCCCTGAGATCCTTCTCACCTGGATTGTTGATATTCCAGTGTCCCTGCAGTCCAATACCATGCACGGGGACTCCCTCATCCAGCAGCTTCTTTAATAAGCGGTAGATTTTATCTCTCTTTCCGGGAGATTCAGTATTATAATCGTTATAAAATAGTTTGGCATCGGGATCCGCCTCATGAGCCCAGCGAAAAGCATCGGCAATATACTCTTCACCACATATATTAAGCCATTGTGTCTCCCTTAAGTACTTTGAATCGTTATCATCAACAGCCTCATTTACAACATCCCAGGCATATACTTTACCTTTATACCTTGAAACAACCTGGGTAATATGATCTTTAAGCCTGTTGAGAACCACCTCCTTCGTAGCAGGATTCCCATCAGCATCCCTGAACATCCAGGCTCCTGTCTGATTGTGCCAGCAGAGTGTATGTCCGCGCATAATCATGCCATTTTCCTTGGCCCAATTTGCAATAAGATCGGCATTATCCCAGAAGTACCTGTTTTCTTCAGGATGAATGGGGCCTGGTTTCATCACATTCTCGCATGTCAGACTTCCAAAGTGTTTCAGGATCAGGGTTGCCTGCGATCCGGTCAGTGACGATGGTGCAACTGCGACCCCGATCGGAAAGCTTTCCCTGTAATAATCTTTTAATCCTTTGATTGTGTCGTTATTAATTCCTGTATCAGTTTCGCTATTAACAGCTGAAACATTTTTGTAGCCATATAAAAAAAGAATGAAAACTACTGACAGGGACAGAGTGATAAATTTCCAGGGAAGCCAAAAAATGGAAGGAGATCTTTTCATTTTGAAGTGTTTAGGGTACAATCGTTATCCTGATCAATCCTTTTATAAAGGTGGTTTTTCAGAAATAACAATGATAAAAGTACATATTTTTAATTAAAATGCAATCGGTTGAAAAATAAAAATGCAACCGATTGCAGTTATGTTGATAAATTTGTTTAATATTATACTATTATATTCTATTTTTGTTGAGTAATAACATATGATGAAAGACAATAAAGAGGTTACTATCTATGATATTGCCAGAGTTCTCGGTATTTCTCCATCAACTGTCAGCAGAGGTCTTAAAGATCATCCTCAGATAAAAAAAGAGACAAGAGAAAAAATTAAGGCTTTAGCTTTTAAGATGGGTTACCAGTGTAACAAGTTCGCCAGCAGCCTGAGAAAAAACAAAACTGAGACTATAGGTGTGGTTGTTCCCAAGCTTAACAGTTATTTTATGGCTACAGCCATTGCAGGTATTGAGAAAATTACAAACCAGCATGGTTACGGACTTATAATAAGTCAGTCTCAAGAATCAGTTGTGAAGGAAAGATCATGTATCTCAACACTTTTCAATAGCCGGGTTGATGGGTTACTTATATCTCTTGCCTATGACACTGAAAATCTGGACCACTTTAATATAATGTTCAATAAAGATATCCCGGTTGTCTTTTTTGACAGGGTTGCTGAATATAATGGTAGTTTGAGTGCCATTATTGATAATTATAAAGCCGCTTATGAGGTAACCAGCCATCTCCTTGAACAAGGATGCAGGAAAATAGTCCATCTTGGAGGAAACCTTCTCAGGAATGTTTATTCCGAACGTTTCAGAGGGTATAGAAGAGCTCTAAAAGATAAAGGTATAAGATATGAATCGGACATGCTTATTATAAGCGATTTAAGTAATCAGACAGGGATAGATGCTGCACAATACATAATGAGTATGAAAAAACCTCCGGATGGTGTTTTTGCAGCAAACGACTCCTCTGCAGTAGCATTAATATGCGAGTTAAAGAAGATGGGGGTAAAAATTCCGGATGAGATTGCAGTTGCAGGGTTTAATAATGAACCGATAAGCCAGGTAGTGGAACCAAATTTAACTACAGTAGATTATCCCGCCAGGGAAATTGGTGAGATTGCTGCCACCTTCTTGATAAATAAGCTTAACAATTCAGAGACAGTCGGTCTCAGTACAATAGTATTGAAACATCAACTCGTTGTCAGGGAATCAAGCCTGCGTAATAATCTAAGCAAAACAACATAATTTCAAATTTCTGATATGCCCAAAATGTTTAAACTTCTGTTTTTCTCTGTTATCCTGTTGCTGCCATTTGAAGCAGATGGTGAAGACGGTTACAGGTTATGGCTCCGGTATGATCAAATTTCTGAACCGGAATTACTTGATCAATACACCGGTATTATTAAAGGATGGATTGTTGAGGGTAGTTCACCTGTTCTGATGTCAGCCGGCAAAGAGTTAAAAACTGGTTTGGAGGGATTACCCGGACAAAATATACCTCAGCTGGACAGGGTGGAAAAGAGTGGGATCATTATCGCCGGAACTCCTGAAAGTTCGAAGATTGTTGCTTCATTGAAACTTAACACAAAACTGGCATCTATCGGAGATGAGGGCACATGGCGCAGGGCTCAGGGTTCAGGGCGCAGGGCTCAAAACAAAATAAAGATATTTCAGAATAAAAATGAGACAGGGGGATGAAAAAAGTTGCAATAATAACAGGGGGGGCAACCGGGATAGGATATGCCATAGCAAAGAAGTTTGTGCAAAATGATATCAGGGTTGTTCTTTTAGGCCGTGACGAAACAAGGCTTAAGCTGGCATGTGAAACGCTTGGAGAATCGGCCGGATACATCGGGTGTGATCTTTCATTATTGGCTGATATCCCAAAGGTTGTCAGACAAATAAAAGAGAGATATAAAAGAATTGATATCCTGGTAAATAATGCAGGCATGCATCTGAAGAAACCTATTGCGGATGTTACGGATGAGGAGTATCAGAAAGTTATCTTATTAAATCAGGTGGCAATGTTTTGCCTTACAAGGGAGGTAGCAGGAATAATGCAGGAGCAATGCTACGGAGTTGTTTTAAACATCAGTTCAATGGCCTCACAATACGGTCTTCCAAATGTTATTGCATATACTGCTTCCAAATCTGCCATTGAGGGGATGACGAGGGCAATGGCTGTTGAGCTCTCAAAGTCCGGAATACGTGTAAATTGTATTGCCCCCGGATTTATTAAAACAAATATGTCATCACTGGCACTTGATAAGGATCCGGATCGTAAAGAAAGGGTCCTGGCCAGGACACCGCTTGGCAGATTGGGCAGACCGGCTGAGGTGGCAGATGCAGCCTTGTTCCTGGTCTCACCATCATCATCATATATAACCGGGGTAGTGTTGCCGGTTGATGGTGGGAACTCTATTGGGTTTTAGGCACGGGGGGCACAACGGCGCAATGGCGCATAGGCGCAACGGGAAGAAAGAAGGGGAGAAGGGGAGAAATTGAGAAAAGGGGAGACGACAAACTCTGTGAATCTCCGTGGTCTCAGTGTCTCGTGGTTAAATTAATCACTAACCACATGCCGCGAGTTTCAAATGAATGAGATGTATTTATACTGTTAATATATTGATATAGTGAAAATAACTGATGCGAAAGTGATTGTCTGCTCTCCGGGCAGAAACTTTGTTACCCTGAAGATATTCACGGATCAGGGGATATACGGATTAGGAGATGCAACTCTTAACGGGATGGAAAAATCAGTTGTCGCATATCTTGAGAATTATTGTATTCCTGCACTGATAGGTATGAATCCGGAAAATACCGAGGATATATGGCACTATTTCTACAGGGGTGTCTACTGGAGGAGGGGGGCTGTCTCGATGACTGCAGTTTCTGCAATAGATATGGCACTATGGGATATAAAAGGGAAAGTACTCAATACTCCTTTATATAACCTTCTTGGAGGAAAAAGCAGGGAGAAGGTATTGGTTTATTGTCATGCCAATGGCAAAAATATTGATGAAACACTTGAAAAAGCAGGAAAGGAAATTGAAAAGGGATTCAAAGCAGTCCGTGTTCAGTCGGGTGTGCCCGGTATTGAACATACTTATGGTGTGTCAAAAGATAACAAATTCTATGAGCCTGCACACAAAGGTGCGGTTCACGAAGAGTACTGGGATACCAGTAAATACCTGAATTTTATACCTTCATTATTTAAAAAGGTAAGAGATAATTTTGGAGACAGCATTCATCTGCTGCATGATGTTCATCACCGTTGTACTCCTGTTGAGGCAGCCAGACTGGCCAGGGAGCTTGAACCTTTTCATCTCTTCTGGCTTGAGGACCCAGTTGCAGGAGAGCTACAGGAAGGACTCCGGCTCATTAGAAAACACTCAACTACACCTATAGCTATTGGTGAAGTATTTAATTCGATTTATGACTACTCAACTCTGTTTACGGAACAACTGATTGATTACATAAGGATGCCCCTTGCGCATGGAGGGGGTATAACTCATCTGCTTAAGGTGGCGGCAATGGCTTCGGTTTACCATATCAATACCGGTTTTCATGGGGCAACTGACCTGTCTCCGGTTAATCTTTCAGCTTCAATACATTTCAATATGGCTGTCAATAATTTTGGTATTCAGGAATACATGCCGCATCAGCCTGTTGTTAATGAGGTGTTTAAGACAAATTACCATTTTGAAGACGGGTTCCTTTTTATTGATGACTCTCCTGGAATCGGGGTTGATATTGATGAAAAGGCAGCCTCAAAATTTCCTTATCAGATGGCAAGATTGCCTGTGAACAGAAAAAGTGACGGGACTATGTTTAACTGGTGAAATTGGCTCCATCCCAACATAATAGCGGGATTGGGGGGCAAAATAGTGGAAGAAAAGAAGGTCAGAATTACAACTGCACACAAGTAAGATGCAGAATTCCGGATTCACAAATTTTAAGTCAATTTTATTATTAAATTTATGACAAAATTCATAGGATGTTATTACTCGGAATTGATCTAGGCAGCTCTTCAGTTAAGGCTTCGGTTATTGACGGCGAATCAGGAAAATGCCTCGCCACTGCGTTTTACCCGAAGGATGAGATGAAGATCATTGCTCATAAACCCGGCTGGGCTGAACAGTACCCTGAGGTCTGGTGGACGAACCTTAAAACAGCAATTTCTGAATGTACACAACAACTTGGAAAGCATAAGAGTGACATAGGAGCTCTCGGGATATCGTACCAGATGCATGGCCTTGTTACCGTAGACAGCAACAATAAGGTATTGCGTCCGTCAATAATATGGTGCGACAGCAGATCCGTGGGATATGGTGAAAAAGCATTCAATGCGCTAGGGAAAGATTATTGCCTTTCTAATCTTCTTAATTCACCCGGAAACTTTACAGCCTCAAAACTTGCCTGGGTAAAGGAGAATGAACCAGAGGTTTTCAGCAAAATTAAAAAGATAATGCTGCCGGGTGATTATATCGGTATGCGGCTTACTGGAGAAATAAGTACTTCATTTACAGGTCTTTCGGAAGGTATTTTCTGGGATTTTGCAGATAATAAAATTTCCGGTAAGCTTCTGGATTATTTTGGATTCGACAAATCTCTTTTTCCGGATGTCTTTCCCTCTTTTTCAACACAGGGAAAACTCCTGAGACAAGTTGCCACCGAGCTTGGTCTGCCTGAAGGCTTGCCGGTATCATACCGGGCTGGCGACCAGCCTAATAATGCTCTTTCCCTGAATGTTCTGAATCCGGGAGAGGTGGCAGCTACCGCAGGCACTTCAGGAGTTATATATGGAGTTACTGATACTATGAAATATGATCCTCTGTCGAGGGTAAACACATTTGCACATGTGAACCATACAAATTCAGGTGTACGCCTGGGTGTTCTTTTATGTATTAACGGGACGGGTATTCTTAATTCCTGGTTACGGAGAAACATTGCTGCTGATTTGTCTTACAAAGAGATTGATAATCTGGCCGAAAAAGTTAATCCGGGTTCAGATGGCATCAGTGTTCTGCCCTTTGGAAATGGAGCCGAAAGAATGCTGGGAAACAGGGAGCCCGGAGCTTCAATATCGGGTTTGAATTTTAATATACATACCAACAGCCATCTGTTCAGAGCTGCCCAGGAGGGTATCGCTTTTTCATTTCGTTACGGTCTCGACATTATGAAAGAGACAGGTATTGATCCGAAGCTTATAAGGGCAGGTGAGGCGAATATGTTCCTGAGCAAAGTTTTCCGTGAGACATTATCGAACATAACCGGTACTGCAATACATCTCTATAATACTGACGGATCGATTGGAGCTGCAAGAGGTGCAGGTATCGGTTGCGGGTATTACAATTCTGAAAAGGAAGCGTTTAACGGACTTGTTGCTCTAGGTGTGACTGAGCCTGACAAATCGAAAGTAACTGTTATTGAGGAGGCATATTCCAGGTGGAAGGATCTTATAAAAGATATTTGATATATTGTTCCTCTTTGCGCCCTTTGCATAAACTTTGCGTACTTTGCGGTTAAAAGGATTTATAATTAGTCACAATTAATATTTTTCAATATGATTTATAAAGCTAAAAATGAGGCTTATCCCGGTATTGGGAAGATTGAATTCGAAGGAAGAAATTCAAAAAAAACACTGGCATTCAAATGGTATAATCCTGAAGAGATTGTTTCTGGTAAAAAGATGAAGGACCATCTCCGTTTTGCAGTCGCTTACTGGCACTCATTCTGCGGCGATGGTTCCGATCCTTTTGGAAATGCCACAAGGATCTATCCATGGAAAGATGCCAATAATGAAGATAAGACTAAACAACGGTTAGATGCGGCTTTTGAATTTATTACAAAGATTGGTGCCGGGTATTATTGTTTTCACGATACAGATGTAGTTGGAGATGGATCGGTGTTCGAAATCGAGAAGCGTCTGGAAAAAATAGTTCCTGTCATAAAGAGTATGCAGAAGGAGACAGGTGTTAAATTGTTATGGGGTACCGCTAATCTTTTTTCTAACCCCAGGTATATGAATGGAGCTGCCACAAATCCCGATTTTTCCGTTGTGGCAAATGCGGCAGTTCAGCTTAAGAATGCAATAGCAACAACCGTTGCTCTTGGTGGAGAGAATTATGTATTCTGGGGTGGAAGGGAAGGTTATATGAGTCTCCATAATACCGACATGAAAAGGGAACTGGAACATATGGGAATGATGCTTTCGATGGCCCGCGACTATGGCAGGAAAATCGGATTCAAAGGTTCATTTCTTGTTGAACCCAAGCCGATGGAACCTTCAAAACATCAGTACGATTATGATGTAGCTGCAATAATTGGATTTTTGCGTAGGTACGGACTGGACAAGGATTACAAGCTGAATATAGAGGTAAATCATGCAACACTGGCCGGCCATACTTTCCAGCATGAGCTCCAGGTAGCTGCTGATGCTGGTCTGCTGGGCAGTATTGATGCCAATAAAGGCGATTACCAGAATGGCTGGGATACAGATGAGTTCCCAACTAATATCTATGAGATCACAGAAGCAATGATGGTGATATTGCAGGCCGGCGGTTTCACAACGGGCGGGATTAATTTTGATGCAAAGGTAAGACGTAACTCAACTGATATTGAAGATATTTTTATAGCTCATATCAGCGGGATGGATACTTTTGCCAGATCGTTGATAATAGCTGATAAGATATTGAAAGAGAGCGATTACCTGAACATCAGGAAGCTTAGATATGAATCGTTTGATAAAGGAAAAGGTAATGATTTTGAAAAGGGGAAGCTTACCCTGGAGAATCTCCGGGATATAGCTGCGGAGCTTGGTGAACCGGCGGTCAGGAGCGGGAAACAGGAACTTCTTGAGCAGCTGATAAACATGTATATTATGTAAAACCTTTATATATGAGTACTAATCAATTGGTAATTGAACATCCGGGTAAAGATGGGTTTGATAAGACTGTAGAAAAACTGGTTGCCGAGGCAGAGCGGAGGGAATGGAAAGTACCCGCAATTCATGACCTTCAGCAATCTCTGGCGAAATCGGGGAAAGCCGTCAGACCGGTTAAGGTGATAGAGATATGTAAACCTGAGTATTCTGGCAAGATGCTTGAACTCAATCATGAACGTATTATATCGGTTATGATGCCTTGCCGTATTTCGGTGTATGAAAAGGATGATGGATTAACCTACATCAGCCTGATAAATGCAGGAGAACTGGCGGCAGGTTTACCGGCAAATATCTCAGGCGTAATGAAAGCAGCATCAGATGAGACTTTTGAGATAGTCAAATCCGTAACTTAAGATTTGAGAAGAGGATTAATACTTTATAAAATCCGCGTAATTCTGCGAGATCTGCGGGCAAATATTAATTTATTGTTCCCGCAGATCGTGCTGATTGGCGCAGATAATTTTAATAGAATATTTTTTGTATAGATGATTTTTCTCTCTCAGTGAGGGAGTCAATCTGCTGAAGTGCATTTTGTATTTTTGTTTTGAAATTCCAGCAGGTCATCTGACGTAAAGACAACCGGCGGGCATATTCATAAGTTGAGATATCCTCGTTTCCTTTACATACATTATATGCTATATAAAATGCCTTACTGATCGGAAATTTGCAATTATGAAAAATGGTATCTGCTGTAGAGGATTCTTCAGTTTTGCATCTGGTGCATCGTCTTGAATGAGCTGTTTTTCCAGGACAATGATTTGTATTTCCACATTTCCTGCAAATAAATCCTTCGCTCCATTTCAGATCAGCTAAAAATTCATAGCATCTTTCATCACTGTGGAAAAGTTCTTCAAGTTGATTCTCATTAAGCTCTTTTTTGAAAATTGAACTCATTTTCAATTGTTTTACGCAGCAAAGATAAAAAAATATAGTGATATTAAAAAGATTCAGGTGATATTATTGCGATTTACAGTTTTATATTTATCTTTGCAGGATAATTCAATATTAACAGACTGAGGATGAAATACGATGAGATAAACATAAGATACAGTGAGCTGGCAGATACAACCTGTTGCCTGTCGTGTGGGGGAGCTTTGAATTATTCTGAAGCAAGGCCAGGTGAGGTATGTGTTGATCTGGGAAGTGGTCGTGGAACCGATGTTATCAGACTTGCAGAAACTGTCGGAATAGGTGGTTTTGTATATGGGATAGACATTTCAGAAGGGATGATTAAGAAAGCCCAAAGTACTGCTGAACGGCTTGGTGTCAGAAATGTTTCATTTCTTCAGTGTTCTCTTGAAAAAATAGATATTGCAGACAATATTGCCAATCTGGTTATTTCAAACTGTACAATAAATCATGCATCCGATAAACAGGCTGTATGGAATGAGATTTTCAGAATTCTTAAAAAAGGGGGGAAATTTGTTGTAAGCGATATTTATGCAATTGACCCCATTCCAGATGAGTATAAAAATGATCCTGTTGCAATTTCAGAATGTTGGGCCGGGTCAGTTACACGTAATGAATATCTTGAACAACTTTCATATGCCGGGTTCAAATCTATCCGGATTATTGAAGAGTCAGCTCCTTATGATAAAGGCAAGACAAAGGTTTCAAGCTGGACTGTAGCAGGTGAAAAACCCTCGGATAAATGCAGTTGTGGATGCAATAACCAGTAAAAGAGAATTTAGTTAAAGCTGTAAATGAAATTTTAATAATTAAGTAAATAATTTAAGAAATGAAAAGTCTGATTAAAAAGAGAGAGAAGAGAGTTAATAATAAGGTTGCCCAGTGTTGTGCTAAAACTTCAAAAACTGTGGTTGGTTGTCACGATTAAAAATGAGGTATTCAAAGTATAATATATTTTCCAAGATCAGGGATTCTGAAAACTTTTTTATTATCAACCTGCTAACCGGGAATGCGGATATTCTAACCACTTCTGATTCAGAAAAAATTGGGTTAATCAGAAATGGAGGGATTCTGAACGATCAGGCTTTCTTGGGAGAACTAAGCAGCAAAGGTTATCTTATTGAAGAATCAGAGGAAAAAAGACTATACCGTAACAAGTACCTTGACTTTGTCGATTCAAGGGATAATGATGAGATTCAGATATTCTTTGTGACAAATTACAGCTGCAATTTTGCCTGTACCTATTGTTACCAGGTCCAGTACAATAATCCAGGACAAGAGCTTACCAATGATGTTATTGACGCTTTTATTAATTATATCCGGAAAGAATTTGCAGGCCGTAAAAAGTACATTACAATATTCGGAGGCGAACCGCTCCTGAACACTCCTAAGCAGAAGCTACTCATAACACATCTTCTTAAGAGATCGGCTGAAGAAAATCTTGAGGTAAGTTTTGTGACTAACGGGTATGCTCTGGACGACTATTCACAGATTCTTAAAATTGCGAAAATACGTGAAGTACAGGTTACGCTGGATGGGACGGAAGACGTGCATAATAGTCGCCGGTTTCTGAAAGGCGGAAATGGCACTTTTAGTAAAATTGTAAGTGGTATTGACCGGTGTCTTGAAAACCATATTGATATAAATCTCCGTATGGTAATTGACAAAGAAAACATTGAAAACCTTCCGGAACTTGCACAGTTTGCAATTGACAGGGGCTGGACAAAGAGCCCCTATTTTAAAACACAGATCGGGCGGAATTATGAACTGCATCACTGCCAGTCGGCTCCTGACAAACTTTTTGACAGAATTTCAATATATGAACATCTTTATAAGCTTACTAAACAGCATCCTCATATTTTAGAATTCTATAAACCAGCCTATTCGGTAGCAAAATTTCTTTCTGAAAACGGAGATCTTCCTGATCCGCTTTTTGATGCCTGTCCGGCATGTAAAACAGAATGGGCATTTGATTATACGGGACAGATTTACTCCTGTACTGCCACAGTTGGAAAATCAGATGAATCGCTTGGCAGTTTTTATCCAACTGTTACCCGGAAAGATACAATTATCAATCAATGGGAAAATCGTGATGTCACAGTTATCCAGGAATGTAAAGATTGCTCCGTTCAGCTTGCATGTGGCGGAGGGTGCGGTTCTGTGGCAAAAAACAGGACCGGAGACATCTGCACATCGGACTGTCGTCCGGTTAAAGAATTGCTGGAGCTGGGTTTTTCTGCATATTTTGAAAAAATAGAAGCATAAATTTTTTAGTAATCAGCATCCTAACCATGAAAGAGATAAATACATCAGAATTTGAAAAGGAAGTTTTGCAATCAGGCAAAGTGATCCTCGATTTTTATTCAACCGAATGTCCTCCCTGTGAGGCGTTGGCCTCCAAATTTCAGGACCTGAGTGGTTTATATGGAAAGGATATTAAATTCCTGAAAATATTTCGCCAGGGAAACCGCGATTTGGCAGATAAGCTTGGTGTAAAATCATCACCCACATTATTGTTTTTTGATAAGGGGAAAGAGGTTGCAGAGAAGCTTACCGGTGGAATAAAACGAAGTGATATAATCCGTAACCTTGACAGTATGCTACCGGTCGACAGGGTAGCTGAGATCAAAGCACTTATAAAGCCAACTATCACTGAATTTGATGTTATTGTTCTTGGTGCCGGACCCGGGGGTCTAACTGCCGGCTTGTATCTCTGCCAGTCGAAAGTAAACACTGTTCTTATCGATATAGCTTTACCAGGGGGACATGTGTCAACTACCCATGAGGTTTCGAACTATCCGGGTTTTATTGAGCCTCAGGCAGGATATATGCTTTCTCACAACATGAGTGAACAGACCAAACTATGTGGTACGGTATACAAGGTTGCAGTTGATATTACAAGGGTCGACCTTGATAATAAAGAGGTGGTAATTGATGAGTATGAAACTGTTAAGGCAAAGAAAATAGTTATTGCAACAGGGACCACTCCAAATCTGACAGGGGCTCCCGGTGAAAAGGAACTTAAAGGCAAAGGGATCTCTTATTGTGCAACCTGCGATGCAAAATACTTTGATGACAAAGAGGTAGTTGTGATAGGTGGGGGTAATTCAGCCATTGAAGAGTCAGAATATATTACACGTTTTGCCAGCAAATTAACGATTGTACATCAGTTTGATAAGTTTACTGCAAACAAGCAGGCTCAGGATAAAGTATTTAAGAACCCCAAAATAAATACTCTTTTTGAGACTGAGCCAAGAGCATTTGCCAGGGAAGGCGATAAGATAATTACAGAGGTTGAGAACCTGAAAACCGGGGAGCGCGGGAAACTCATGAGTGACGGGGTTTTTATTTTCATAGGTATGAAGCCCAATATTGATCTCTTCAGGGATAAGTTGAAACTTGACCAGTGGGGGTATATCAAGACAGATGAAGATATGAGGACCAGTATTCCGGGAGTTTACGCAGTTGGTGATGTAACCAGCAAGAAATACAGGCAGATAACAACTGCTGTTGCAGATGGTACCATAGCTGCCATGGCTATTGCAAAGGAATTGGATTAAAATTTGGATATATTAAATTTAATGATCTATATTATGAAGAAGAACATGGGAACAATTGACAAGGTGATCAGGATACTGGTCGCAGCTGTGGTAGTAGTACTATATTTTACTCACTTAATTTCAGGTACTCTGGGAATTATTCTGTTAATTCTTTCAGCTGTTTTTGTTGTAACAAGCATCTTGGGATTCTGTCCGCTATATTTACCTTTCGGACTTAGTTCCAATAAGAAGGAATAAATTGAAAGGCCGGGATTATCCGGCTTTTTCTTTGTGTTAAGATACTATAATATTAAAAACGGGAGGATTAGCTATTGATTTTTTTACCAGGCATAAACCGGCAACATGCAAAAGTGAATCCCGAAGCTTTTGAGAAAAATCGTCAGGTAATTTAATTTCAATCGTTATATCCACCGGCAGGTTCGTCTCTTTACTATATTCTACGTTTTGAAAGATCTTAATTTTATCGGTAGAGATATTGCGGTTATCGCAGTATGATTTTACATAGATACCGGCACATGTACCTATTGATGCCATGTACAGATCGAATGGAGAAGGAGCAGAGGCATCACCTCCATTATCAGAAGGCTGGTCTGTTTTAATAATATGTCCATGGTAGTGTGCCGAAACTACTTTACCCTCACCGAATGTTATTTCCATGATATTTATTTTGTCAGATTATGAATTAAGTTACTTGAACACCTATATGTGTGAATTGTTTAAACCCTGTTTGCAATAAGAAGAAATACTTTGTAATGTTTGGTTTCTGCATCAGAGATTTTACGATCAATTATAAAGCATGGTCTGTGCGAGATATTAGTAAAATGGTATTTGCTGATAATTGAGGAGAAGTTTTCAATATCAAATCCGAGATGCCCTTTGAATCCTTCTCCATGAAATGATCCATCTTCCTCGTAAAGATCTGCAATAGCCAGAAAGCCTCCTGAATTGAACAATTTACTAAAACGACCAATAATAGACTCAATGTCAGCTACATGATGTAGAACCATCTGGGTAAAGATAAGGTCAAATTTAGCCTCAGTATAATCTGAATGTTCGAGATCAAAGTTTACAACCTTTAAATTTCCGGCAGAGCTGGTTTCGATTTTCTGCTTCATAATTTTCACCATTTCAGCCGAATTATCCATCAGAGTGATCTCTTTAAGATGGTCTTTAAGCAGAAAACTGGTTATCCCTGTGCCCGCACCATATTCAAGGGCAGTCATATCCTTTTTAAGCGGAATCAGTTTAATAATCTTTTTTGCAATAGCTTCGGACCGGTCCCAGTGCATTGGATCTTTATCCCAGCCTGCTGCTTTTTCATCGAATTCGTTCATCAGTTTTTACTTTGTCTGGTAATTTCAAATTGGATTTTAAAAGTGCTGTAAAGTTTTAATTTATACTACTTGAGGTCTGTGTCCAGACCCCTTTTGTGATATCACTACAGATTTTCTGCTTTGTAAATTTCGGATTCCTGAAAAAATCAAACCAAATCATAGCGATCAAGGTTCATTACTTTGTTCCAGGCCGTAACAAAATCCTTTACAAATTTTTCCTGAGCATCTGTGCTTCCGTACACTTCGGCAAGGGCTCTAAGCTCTGAGTTTGAACCAAAGATAAGATCTACCCGGGTGCCTGTCCATTTAAGAGCGCCCGTTTTGCGATCACGTCCGTCAAATGTCTCTTTGGTCTCAGATGCCGGCGTCCAGACCGTACTCATATCGAGCAGGTTTACAAAGAAATCGTTGGTAAGAACTTCAGGACGTTTAGTGAAAACACCATGTTTGGATTTGTCAAAGTTTGTGTCCAATACGCGCATACCGCCCACAAGAACTGTCATTTCAGGCGCAGTTAAGTTTAGCAATTGCGTTTTGTCCACTAATAATTCTTCGGTTGATATGGTGTATTTGGTTTTAAGATAGTTACGGAAACCATCAGCTGATGGCTCCAGCAATGCGAAAGATTCCACATCGGTTTGCTCTTGCGATGCATCCATACGCCCTGGTGTGAATGGAACAGTTACAAAAGAACCTGCGTCTTTTGCAGCTTTTTCAACACCGGCACAACCTGCCAGTACAATAAAGTCTGCAAGTGATACCTTTTTCCCGTCAGATTGGGCATTGTTGAATTCTTGTTGGATACCTTCCAGCGTTTTTAATACTTTCTTTAGCTGAGCAGGATTGTTTACAACCCAGTCCTTCTGTGGAGCTAGACGAATGCGGGCACCGTTGGCACCACCTCGTTTATCCGATTCACGGAAAGTAGAGGCAGAAGCCCATGCAACAGATACCAGTTGAGATATGGATAGTCCGGAATTTAATACCTTAGCTTTTAATGCTGCAATATCTTTCTCATTAATCAGCGAATGATCCACGATAGGTATCGGATCTTGCCAAATTAATTCTTCTGTTGGTACCTCAGAACCTAAATAGCGTTCCTTTGGTCCCATATCCCGGTGAGTCAGCTTAAACCACGCACGTGCAAAGGCATCGGCAAATTCAAGAGGATGCTCATAGAAACGTCTTGAAATTTTTTCATAAACGGGATCGAAAAGTAACGAAAGGTCGGTAGTAAGCATCGTTGGTGCATGCTTTTTAGAAGCGTCATGCGCATCAGGCATAACATCTCCGGCATTTTTTGCTACCCACTGCTGAGCGCCTGCAGGGCTTTTTGTTAGTTCCCATTCGTATTTAAACAGGTTTTCAAAGAAGTAATAACTCCACCTGGCTGGAGTCTGTGTCCATGTAACTTCCAAGCCGCTGGAGATTGTATCGCCTCCTTTTCCTGAGCCGTACTTGCTTATCCAGCCTAAGCCTTGAGCCTCAAGGTCGGCAGCCTCAGGCTCAGGTCCGACATTTGCCACATCTCCGGCTCCATGGGTTTTGCCAAAGGTGTGTCCACCGGCAATAAGTGCCACGGTTTCCTCATCATTCATGGCCATACGGGCAAAGGTTTCGCGAATATCTTTAGCCGCTGCAACCGGGTCAGGATTCCCGTTTGGGCCTTCCGGATTCACATAGATTAACCCCATTTGTACGGCTGCAAGCGGATTATCAAGGTCGCGTTCTCCTTCGTAACGTTTGTCAGCTTCTAACCACTTCTTTTCGGAACCCCAGAAAATATCCTCTTCCGGCTCCCAGACATCTTCACGCCCACCGCCGAATCCAAAGGTTTTAAATCCCATTGATTCCAGGGCCACATTACCTGCAAGGATCATAAGGTCAGCCCAGGATATTTTCCGACCATATTTTTGCTTTATCGGCCAGAGCAGCCTTCGTGCCTTGTCGAGGTTGACATTATCGGGCCAACTGTTAAGCGGGGCAAAGCGTTGCTGTCCGTTTCCTGCACCTCCACGACCGTCTCCTGTGCGATATGTGCCAGCACTATGCCATGCCATACGGATAAATAACGGACCATAGTGGCCAAAATCGGCAGGCCACCAATCCTGAGAGTCGGTCATTAGCTTATGAAGGTCATTCTTAATAGCTTCCAAATTCAGACTCATAAATTCTTTAGCATAGTTGAAATCTTCACCCATTGGGTTAGATAAGGAAGAGTGTTGTCGCAGAATGTTCAATTTTAACTGATTAGGCCACCAGTCGTGGTTTTTTGTGCCGCCGGAGCCAACACTGTGCTTTTGAGCTGCTCCGGAAACGGGGCATTTGCCGCCTTTGTCAGAGTTATTTTCCATTATTATTATGGTTTAGATTTTAACTGTTTTTTGCCTGCTTTCGCTTCAGTGAATTTCCCTGTAATCTGAAGTTTAATATCTTCAACCGTAAAGTTCGGGATCTTCTTTTTATTAAGATACTCGTCGATGATATTGTTAAGATCTTCGTCGTAGAAATCCTCGATTCTATCTGATTCAGAACAATACAGATGATGGTGACGTTCAGGAATTACATCATATCTGATTGATTCTTTGGCTGTAGCGACTTTTTTGATTATTCCTTTTTTTGTAAAAGTTACAAGAGTTTTGTAGATTGTGGAGAGGGATATATTTGGGTTTGATAGTCTGAGATAATCTGTAATTCTATCAGCATCGGGGTGGTTTTCAAGAATCAGGATAACTTCAAGGATAGCTATTCTTTGAGGTGTTATCTTCAAATTATGATTTATCAGAATTTCTATAACGGATCTGTTTGCCATTTGCTGATGGTTATTATTTGATAATGGTTCCTAAGTGATAATGATTCCTAAATGATAATGATTCTCAAATGACAATTATTCTCAAGTAACAATGACTATCAAATGAGAATGATTATTAAATGATAATAACTATCAAATGGTAATGATTCTCAAATGACAATGATTCTCATTTAGGAATTAGTAAAGATACGAAAATTCCAGGTTAAACCAAAGATAAAAGAGAAAAGGGTAACAACATAATGAACTGATGTTTACTGTCAGAAAGAAGGTAATATTTCAATTACTGAAACGGCTCATATTATTCTTTTGATTTGTTTTCAATATTTCCTGTAATACCTTTGCATAAATTCTACTAAAATGGGAAACAAAGAATCTGTGACAACTAAATGGCTGGGCAATATGGCTTTTGAAGGTGATATCGAAGGTCACAAAATAGTAATGGATGCAGGCCCCCTTGCAGGTGGAGAAAACCGGGGTCCCCGACCGAAACCTTTTATGCTTCTGGCACTGGGAGGATGCACTGCTATGGATGTAATTTCAATACTTAAAAAAATGAGGGTTGAAGTCGATAGCTTTAATGTTAAAGTAGAAGGCGACCTTACTGAAGAACATCCAAAACACTTTTTTAAAATGAATGTTATCTATGAGTTCACAGGGAAAGACCTTCCAATGGATAAACTGCAAAAAGCTATAGAACTCTCCGAGGAGAAATACTGCGGGGTTAGTGCGGTATATAGGAAAGCATTGGAAATAACTTCTGAAATTAAAGTTGTAACAGGTTAATTGTCAAGCCTAAACCATTGAGAGAGATCATGAGATTGCTTTTTATGAGATCTTTTGTGACTGAATTCATTGGTATGACTGTCATATAAATAGTCTTTTCCCCACTCATCTGCTTTTTCAGCAGTCTGTTTAATTGCATCAATTATGAATAACAACTCATCATTTGTCATGGTAGGATGAAGCGATAACCTGATCCATCCAGGTTTCATCGAAAGATCACCGGCATCAATCTTGTCAGTAATTTCTTTCGACATACTGAAATCCACATCAAGAAGAAAATGACCATATGTACCTGCACATGAACAACCTCCTCTCACCTGTATCCCAAATCTGTCATTCAGCAGACTTGTAAATAAGTTGTGATGCACATTATCTACATAAAACGAGAAAACACCGAGCCTCTCTTTTATATCCGGAGCCAGGATATGCAGCCCTTCTATCCTGGATAATTCACTGAAAGTTATATCAATAAGTTCTTCCTCGCGACTGCGGATCATTGAAGTTCCCATTTGCTCTTTCAGGGAAATGACGAGGGCAGCCTTTATACCCTGAAGAAAACCAGGTGTTCCTCCATCTTCCTTTACCTCAATATCACTTATATAGCTGTATCCACCCCATCTGTTTGTCCATTTTACAGTGCCTCCTCCCGGACTGTCAGGAATAATGTTCTTGTATAACTCTTTGGTAAATATTAAGACTCCTGCGCTACCGGGACCTCCCAGAAACTTATGAGGTGAGAAGAAGATTGCATCAAGTCGATGCATCTTGTCAGGGGGGTGCATATCTATATCGAAATAGGGAGCTGAGGCAGCAAAATCTATGAAACAGTATCCATTATTCTCGTGCATAATCTGAGCCAGCTCATAATAGGGCGGTATGTATCCTGTGACATTGGAACAGGCGGAGAAAGAGCCAATTAAGAGGGGACGATCTTTATATTTAACAATCTCTTTCCTCAATGCATCCGGATTGACTGTCAGATCAGATGAGGGCTCTAAAACAACTACTTCAGCAAGTGTTTCAAACCATGATGTATGGTTAGAATGGTGTTCCGTATGAGTCAGAAAAACAACAGGCTGCTTTTCTTTCGGAATGTCAACAATATTATTTGAGTCAGCATGGATAAAAGAACAGAATTTCATTGCCTGTTCCGGAATCTTCAGCCCGAGAATTCTTTGCAGCTTGGCAATTGCGGAGGTCATACCCGTTCCGGTAAATATCAAAACATCATCATTTTTAGCATTCACATGATGTTTCACTATCTTCTGTGCTAGATGATATGCATCCGTCATTGCCTTACCAGTCGCAGTCGACTCGGAATGAGTATTACCTACCATGGGACCAATATCTTCTGAAATCCTTCTTTCAATTGGTCCGTAAAGTCTTCCGCTTGCTATCCAGTCGGCATATACCAGCTTCTTCATTCCGAAAGGTGTCTCGATATCCTTATCAATCCCTACAATATTCTTCCGATATTGGTTAAAATATTTTTCAGGCTCAGTCATAACAATTTATTAACGGCCTTAAAATTATCAATTATCTGGTAATATTAAGCGGTAACACTTGAAGTGTGCTTACTTATATTCTATTTCATATGTTTTGTATTTTTATAATAGCGTATCTTAGGGGAATAGAAGAAGCAACCTAAAACAATTTTCAGATTATGAACAGAAATCTAATTAATAAGCCAAAGAGGCTCATCCAGAGTTTAACGGTGGTAACTTTTGCTGTGATATTATCAGCATATAGCTGTAGAAGTAAATTAGAGGAGGTAACTGAGAGCATCGCCACTTCAATGAATTCACCTGATCAAAGCGACCGTTTGGAATGGTTCAAAGAGGCAAAATTTGGAATGTTCATTCATTGGGGGACATATTCACAACTGGCAGGGGAGTGGAATGGCCGTCAGGTTACAGTTGGTGAGAATGCCGAATGGATAATGAAGAAACTTACGATACCTGTAGACGAATATCGCGAACTTGCACACAAGATGAATCCTGTACTTTTCGATGCACATAAGTGGGTGCAACTGGCTAAGAATGCCGGGATGAAATACATTGTGATAACCGCAAAACATCATGATGGTTTTGCTATGTACCAATCAAAAGTGTCATCTTATAATATTGCAGACTGGACCCCCTTTAAGCGCGATCCTCTTAAAGAGTTGTCAGAGGCATGTGCGGAGGAGGGTATTAAATTCTGTTTTTACTATTCTCATAGAGAGGACTGGGATCACCCTGGCGGATATGGTAATAATTGGGATTACGATAATGACTGGGGATCTAATTTTTACGATCATGATAAATTTGAAAAATATCTTGAAGAGAAGGCCAAACCTCAGGTACGCGAATTGCTGACCAATTATGGGCCTATTGGGTTAGTGTGGTTCGACAGAGGGATGTACACTCCTGAACAGGGTATTGATTTCGTAAACCTGGTGCATGATCTTCAACCGGAGACACTAATTAATGGCAGGGTTGGTAATTACGATCAGGAGTTTCTCGGAGATTACCAGAGTATGGGCGATAATGGTATGCCGCCCGGTGGACTTGAGGAGTATTGGGAAACACCGATGACACTAAATAAAACATGGGGATTCAGCAAATTTGATACACTATGGAAGAGTACTGAGATCGTCATTCTACGGCTGGTTGAAATAGTCAGCCGCGGAGGAAACTATCTTCTCAATATTGGACCAAAAGGTGACGGAGAAATACCTGAAGCAACAGTTAATATATTCAATGAAGTTGGTCCATGGGTTGAACGTAATGCGGAAAGCATTTATGGAACAACTTCAAATCCATTCGGGGAACTTGAATGGGGTTACTGCACTGTTAAAGGGAGCAAACTTTTTTTGTTTGTGAAGGAGTGGCCAAAAAGTGGCATGATCTCCTTAAATGGGCTTAATAACAGGGTGAATTCAGCATATCCGCTCATTGACAAGGCAGAAAATCTCCAGGTAAAACAATCTGTGAATAATACTCTTATTATACTTCCCTCAAAACCTGCTGACCATCCGATAACTGTCCTGGTCGTTGAGACTGATGGTCCGCCAAAGGTTGATCCTGCAGTTGTGGGTCAGGATGGAGAAGGGAAAATCGAACTTAACTACCTTACTGCTATTACCAATGGCAGGACTGTTACACGGTTTAACAGAAAGGGTGGATTTCATATCTCGAAATGGACAGGGCCGGATGATGCAGTGGATTGGAAAATAAATATTGACATACCAGGAAAATACCGAGTGAGTATTGACTATGCAGCAAACATAGAATGGGAAGGGCAGCGCTTTGAAATCACCAACGGCATATCGAAAATAGAGAATTCTGTCTATAATACCGGTGACTGGTATGAATATCATGAGTTTCCTGCAGGATATATTGAATTTCAGGAAGCCGGGAAATACACTTTAACTATCAGGCCAAAGGATGACACCAACAAATTCCTTATGTATCTTCGTTCTGTAAAACTTACACCGGTAAGAAGTATTAAAGAGGCAGGCTGGGGAGTAAATTAAAACATCGATTGAGCCTTGACAAATGAAAATAACGTTTTACAAGAAAGCGATATGAAACGAGCATTAATAACATCATTATTAGTACCTTTTGTTATCTTCTTATGTGGTCAGGAAATTGTCAAAAAGGCGGATCCTGTTGATGCAATTCAGGACAGGATATCTTCTTATCCATACTCTTCAATAAAACTGGAAGGTTACCTGGGAGAGAAAGTGAATCTGGTCTACAAACAAAAGATTAAAAGCCAGGATGTTGATCATCTGATTGAACCTTTCCGGCACAAGAGCGAAACACGTCTGTGGCAAAGTGAATTCTGGGGAAAATGGATCCTTTCAGCTATTGCAGCTTATGAATATAACAAAGATCCGGAAATGCTGATCATCCTCAAAAAAGCAGTTAAAGACCTTCTTGCCACCCAGATGCCTTCAGGCTATATTGGTAATTATGCCGACTCTTCACAGCTTAAGAACTGGGATATATGGGGAAGGAAATATACTCTTCTCGGCCTGCTGGCATATTATGACATCTCAGGCGACAAAGAAGCATTGAATGCCTCTGTAAAACTGGCCGACCATTTATTAACACAGGTTGGTCCCGGGAAAGTTGATATTGTGAGGACAGGGAACTTCAGAGGGATGCCGAGTAGTTCTATCCTTGAACCAATGGTTTATTTATTTAGAAAGTCAGGTGATAAAAGGTATCTCGACTTTTCGAAATATATTGTTCAGCAGTGGGAAACACCTGGCGGTCCAAAACTCATTAGTAGTGCTTTAGCAGGAATACCGGTATCTGAAAGGTTCTCTCACCCTTCATCATGGTGGTCGTATGAAAACGGACAGAAAGCTTATGAGATGATGTCGTGCTATGATGGTTTGCTTGAACTCTACCGGGTAACCGGTGACCCAACATATCTGAAAGCTGTTGAGATGGCAGTAGCTGATATTATTGATAGTGAAATTAACATTGCCGGTTCAGGTACGGCATTTGAATGTTTTTATAAAGGAGCATTTTATCAGACTGAACCGACATATCATACAATGGAGACATGTGTAACCATGACCTGGATGAAGTTGTGCTTTAGTCTGTTAAGAGTGACCGGAAACCCGAAATATGCTGACCAGATAGAAAAATCGACATATAATGCCCTTCTGGCTTCTGTTAAAGATGATGGTTCTCAGATTGCTAAATACAGCCCCCTGAGTGGTGTTCGTCATTCAGGAGAAGAACAGTGCGGCATGCATATCAATTGCTGTAGTGCCAATGGGCCAAGAGCCTTTATGATGCTTCCGCAGGTTGCAGTAATGGGATCACAGAATGAGATTTTTATTAATTTGTATGGCCAAAACAGGGCAATTGTACCGGTGAACCAGAAGAATATGGTTGCCCTTACACAGATATCTGGTTACCCTGTTTCTGATAAAATCGAGATCAGCATCAATCCGGATAAACCTGAGACTTTTACTGTTGCATTTCGAATTCCGGAGTGGAGTGCAAATACCCTGGTTACTCTTAATGGTTCTGATGTTACTGCAGTTACAGCAGGTACATATAAGAAAATAACAAGAGTCTGGTCCAAAGGCGACAAAGTAGTTATGAAGCTGGATCTTAATGGAAGATTGATAACTTTAAAAGGGCACCAGGCTATCCTGAGAGGACCTTTAGTATTGGCGCGTGATACCAGGTTCGCTGATGGATATATTTATGAGTCTGCAGTTGTAATTGGAAAAGATGGACAGGTAGATCTGATTCCTTCTGACAAAAATCCTGAAAATGTATGGATGTCATTTACTGCCCCTCTGGTGCTTGGTACCGATCTTGAAGGTGATTTCCGTAATCCTAAGCTGGTTAACCTCTGCGATTTTGCGTCAGCAGGTAACACCTGGCGTGAGGATTCACGTTACAAGGTATGGATTCCAATGACGTTGAATGTGATGAGAACGGATTACAAGGGATATTGAAGGGCTCAATGGCACAAGGGCGCAACGGCACAACGCCCACCCGACGCCTGCTTTGCCAGCCGAAGCTTTAGCGAAGGCTGGACGCCTGTTGCCTCACCTTATCTTATAGTGATCCTCAAGGATCCAGCTGAAGATTTTTCCAGGCAAAATATATTTTAGAACCACTGCAAGTTTCTGTTCCAATGACGCTATAATATAGCTCTGTCGTGGATTTTTGCATTCAACGATCTTAACAAGCTTCCTTGCCAGAATTTCAGGCTTCCATCCCTTAGCTTCGTCTTTTTCGATAATAGCAAGTGTTGAGGTAAATTGCTCATTATATGGATCTTCAGGCCCGGTTGGTGCGAGGAAATTCCGCCGGTTAGACGAATTACTGGTATGGAAATCTCCAGGATTGATAAGAATTACCTTGATATTAAACTGCTTCACTTCCATCCTCAAAGCCTCACTGAAACCCTCAATAGCAAATTTCCCTGCAGAGTAGAATGCCTGGAAGGGTAAACCCATTAATCCTCCGATAGAACTGAAATTGATTATTGTACCGCCTCCCTCTCCTCTCATTGCAGGCAGTACTTCCCTTGTTAAATTTACCATTCCCATGAAGTTGGTATCCATCTGAAGTTTGATATTTTCAATTGGCGATGTTTCAATCGACCCTCCGGTATGCATCCCGGCATTATTAATCAGGATATCTATTTTTCCCTCTTTTTGAAGAACTGTCTTCACGGCCTGTTTGATTGAATCCAGGCTTGTAAGGTCCATCTTAAGACCGATAACTGAGGGATGGATATCAACATCTCTGCGAACCGTCCCATAAACCGTATGTCCCTTGGCTGCAAGCAGTTCTGCAGTTTGTTTTCCAAAACCTGAGGAGATTCCTGTGATGAGAATAACTTTTTTCATTTTACATTAGTTCTTTAAGTTACACAGAGGGTCACAGAGTCCCGATAGCTATCGGGATCACAGAGAACCACTGAGGAAAAATCTTTGTGATACTCTGTGCTTCTCTGTGTGACTCTGTGTAACAAAAAAATAAATATGATATTTTTAAGCTATAATACCCAGAGACTTTGCTACTTTAGTGATCTTTTCGATAGAAATTTCAATCTGCTCCTTAGTATGGGTTGCCATGAGAGAATATCTGATAAGGCAATCCTCCTTTGGAACAGCCGGCGACACTACAGGATTAACAAAAATTCCTTCTTTAAGTAATATCTGGGTCAGATACAGAGCTTTTATATCATCCCTTATAAACAGCGGGATGATAGGTGTTTCAGATAAACCCGTGTCAAAACCAGCAGATTTAAATCCTTTCAGAGCAAAGGAGGCATTGTCCCAGAGCTGTTGAATCCTTTCAGGTTCATTCGTCATTATTTCAATTGAGGCAAGAACTGCAGCAGCACAAGCCGGAGTCATGCTCGCACTGAATATCAGCGATCTGGAATTATGCTTAATAAAATTTATTATCTCTTTATCTGAAGCGATGAATCCTCCGAGGGAGGCAAAAGATTTTGAAAAAGTACCCATAATCAGATCGACTTTTTTGGTAAGGCCGAAATGTGAAGCGGTACCGGAACCGTTTTTTCCAAGAACACCTAAAGAATGGGCGTCATCAACCATTACTGATGCATTATATTTTTCAGCAAGTTGTACCAGTTCAGGCAATTTTATTATATCTCCTTCCATTGAAAATATCCCATCTACCACAATAAGTTTGATATGCTCTTTCTCACACAGTTTAAGTTTGCTTTCCAGTTCAGGCATACTATTATGCCCGAACTTGAGTACTTTAGAAAATGATAGTCTGCTTCCTTCAATGATTGAGGCATGATCGAACTCATCGAGAAGGAGATAATCGTTCCGTCCCGCCAGGATAGATACCACTCCAAGGTTTACCTGGAAACCGGTGCTGTAACAGAGCGCGGCATCCTTCTCAACCAGCTGAGCAAGTCTTTCCTCAAGCTTTGTGTGAATATCAAGAGTTCCGTTAAGAAATCTGGATCCTGCACAACCTGTTCCATACTTTTTAACAGCCTCAATGGCAGCCTCCTTCACTTTCGGATGATTTGTAAGACCCAGGTAGCTGTTCGATCCAAACATGAGTACCTTCTTGCCTTTTATTATGACTTCGGTATCCTGGTCGGATTCTATTTCCCTGAAATAGGGGTATATGCCTGCCTGCATTGCTCTCTGCGGAGCATCGTATGCTGATAGCTTATCTCTTAATATTCCCACTCTTGTATCTTTTTATTCTATTTTAACTGAGCCCAAATTTAGGAAAAAAAGAGTAATTCAGGATAATTGTTATTTTTATATGCTGAATTATTAATAAAAATATTAAAATATACTCATTTAATATATATTTTTGATTCTTCATTCGGGTCATGGTTAGAGAAAGATGAGACAGGTTGAATTGCCTCTGGTCCTGAAAAAATAATTGTTTGGAACTTATGTATAAAATTTCTCTGATCCTGATTTTCAGCTTTTCATTACTTGTCTTTATACTTCTCTTTTATATCTCCGCTCCATATGGTAAATTTCGGAGAAAAGGTTGGGGGCCTGTTCTCAAAGCCAAATGGGCATGGATGATTATGGAGTTTCCATCTCCGGTATTGATAACTCTTTTTTTCATAATGTCGGATCATAAAAATATTCCACGAATATTATTTGTAATTATCTGGTTATCACATTATTTGCACAGGGCTTTCATTTACCCGTATATGCAATCCGGAAGGGAAAAGCCCTATCCTTTTATTATTGTTTCTATGGCATTTATTTTCAACTGTTTTAATGGATTTGTAAATGGATACGGTGTTTTTCAAATCAATAATTATGATATTTCATGGTTGAAGTCATGGCAGTTTATTATGGGTGTAATTCTATTTGTTGCAGGTTTTATAATTAATAAAACTGCCGATGAGAAGTTACGGAGATTGAGAACCCAGAGTCCCATGGAATACCTGATACCAAAGGGATGGTTATTCAGTTATATTTCCTCTCCACATTATTTTGGAGAGATAATTGAATGGGCAAGCTGGGCTGTAATGACATGGTCTCTGCCCGGATTTGCCTTTTTCATCTTTACTTTTGCAAATCTTTTCCCAAGAGCTATAAGTTCACATAAATGGTACAAACAGAATTTTCCTGAATATCCTGCCAACAGAAAAGCCCTGATTCCATTTGTTATTTAGTCAAGCCCATAATTCATTTCTACATATTGAGCTGAGCGAAGCCGAAGCTCAACCCCCTTCAACCCCCCTGCATCTTTGATGTAACTTTTTGCAGAATTATTTGGAAAGTTATAACAGGAATTTTACTTTTGAGCCCGAAATCAATTTTAGAATATTAAATGGACGACGACCCGGCGAAATTATTAATCATAACCCTGATCTGGAGGGAATAGCCGGTATTTTCGGTCATTTCCTCCTGTATCATAAACAGAAAGGAAGTGACAATGACATCACTTACAACTTTTTATTTAAGCGGAATAATAGGCAAAGAGGCTTTTGGTGCCGATGGCGATGCTATTGGCATAGTTAAAGATCTGCTTATTAATAACGTTCCTTCAGGAAAAAATGACCCGAATCAGCAATTGGTAATCGGGGTCAAACTCAGGATCAGTAAGGAAACAAGCATATATTCCTTTAGAAGCTTCATGGTAACAAAAGCAAGGGAGATGCTTAACGTAACATGTACAAATCTAACAGAACTGCGTAAGGTGGATGTTGATAACGGTATGTTACTTATGGAAAACATACTTGACAAACAAATAGTGGATCTTAATGGACGTAAACTTGTCAGGGTGAATGATGTGAGGCTCGTGACTCTACCAACAGGAACCTTTACCATTGCAGTTGATATTGGGATAGAAGGATTATTGCGCAGAATCGGGATCTCTATCCCTATAAAAAAATTTCTCTCTCTTTTTAAAGTAAGCATACCTGCAAAATTTATACTATGGGACGATGTACAGGCGATAGATTACTCAAACCTGAACATCAGACTTTCTAAAAGCTATGCTAAGCTGCATACTCTTCATCCGTCCGATCTGGCTGATATACTTGAGGATCTTGGTAAGAAGTCGAGTATGTCTATATTCTCTGCACTTGATGAAGAAAAAGCAGCTGATGTTCTTGAAGAACTTGAAACCAATGCGCAGATTCATATTGTCGAAAATCTTCCGATCGATAAGGCGGCAGATGTGCTTGAAAAGATGCCTGCTGATGAGGTTGCTGATATAATGGATGAACTCGAGGATGAAAAAGTAGAGTTGCTGCTTCAGGAAATGGATACCGAATCTTCCCAGGAGGTAAGGGAATTGCTGGAATACCCGGATAATTCAGTTGGGAGTCTTATGACAACCGATATATTGTCATTTAATCCCGGAATTACTGTTGAAGAGGTGATAAATGAACTTCGCAATAAAAAGCCGGAACCTTCTGAATTATATAAACTGTTTGTTACAGAGACAAATGACAAACTGATTGGCACTTTCGATCTGCGCGACCTGGTAATTGCTCAACCTAAAACATTGATAAGTCAGATAATGAAGTCGGATCCGTTATTCCTGTTCGATAACCAGAAAGTTAATGATATAGCAGAATTAATATCAAAATATAATCTTCTTGCTGTTCCGGTTGTGGATTCTGAAAACATGCTCCAGGGTATGGTGGTTGTGGATGATATTGTAGAAGACCTTGTGAATGAGAGGAGAACTAAGAAAAGATAAAAGATAAAAGACAAAAGACAAAAGGCAAAATGAGTCATACACTATGAAATCTTATTTTTCATGACAGGGATTAAACATAAGGGATCCCGGTTTCTTAAAAAGCTTGCAATATTTTTTGCAATACTTGGTCCGGGTATAATAACAGGAAGCGTCGACAACGATGCAGGAGGTATTACAACCTACTCGGTTGCGGGAGCGATGTACGGGTACGGCTTGATCTGGACGCTGATTCCATCATTTATTGTACTGCTTGTGGTACAGGAGATGAATGCCCGTATGGGCGTCGTTACTGGCAAAGGACTCTCTGATCTTATTCGTGAAAATGCCGGCATGAAGATCACCTTCTTTATTTTTATAGGATTACTGGTCTCGAACATTGGCAATACAACTACTGAATTTGCCGGTGTAGCAGGAAGTATGGAAATATTTGGAATCAGCAAATATATATCTGTACCTGTTGTCGCTATCATGATCTGGTTCCTGGTAGTGAAGGGAACCTACAAGATTGCAGAGCGTATCTTTTTGATTTTCAGTGTTTCCCTTCTGACTTATGTGGTATCGGCTTTAATGAGTAAGCCTGAATGGGTAGAAATCGGTACCGCCATAATCCATCCTCACATGGAGATGAACACTCAGAGCCTGGCGATGGTAATTGCACTTGTCGGAACCACCATTGCGCCATGGATGCAGTTTTATATGCAGGCGTCAGTGATCGAGAAGGGACTAAAGATGAAGAATTTTAAATATACACTTATTGATATTACAGTAGGCTGTGTTGCAACTATAGTTGTTGCCTTTTTTATTATGGTAGCATGCGGTGCAACCTTGCATCCGAATGGAATTCAGATCAATGAAGCTAAAGATGCTGCACTGGCACTTGAACCTCTTGCCGGAAAGCTGGCATCAGGTGTTTTTGCTTTCGGTCTTTTTGTAGCATCGGTCTTCTCTGCAACTATTTTACCGCTGGCAACTGCTTTCTATGTTTCCGAAGCATTCGGATTCGAGGCTGGAATTGACAAGAAATGGGATGATGCAAAAGAGTTTTATTCACTTTATACCGGGATTCTTATTATTTCAGTACTGATAATCCTTGTTCCAAATGCACCCCTGATACAGATTTCAATATGGACACAAGTGTTAAATGGAGTACTGCTTCCGGTGGTGCTGGTCAGTATGATACTGTTAATAAACAATAAAAAAATAATGGGTAAATATGTAAACAAACCGGTGCAGAATATTATTGGCTGGAGTGCAGTTTTAATTCTTACTGTCTTGTCACTTATGCTGGTTGTAATGCCTTTGATAGATAAATTGTGATTATCGCTATTCTTCAGGCCACTCACCTTGACTGAAAGGTCTCTCAATAATCTTTGCGGGATCGAGAACAACATGTTTTACCAGCTTCCTGTTCCAGGTATAAGTTATGTGTATTAATCCATCATTTGTCTGAATTACTGCAGGGTAGGAAAATTCTGTACCCGGTTTATCATTTTCCAGAAGGACAGCTGCTTCCCACTCCATGCCATCATTTGAAACCGCTACATTCAACACATTTCGACCTTTGAGGATGTGATTATATACGACAAGATACCTGCCATCTTTTAAGGAAACAGCATCTATCCCTGAATTCGGATTTGGCAATATGGTGGAGGTGAGTCCACTCCAGGTGCGTCCATTATCGTCTGACCATGATGTCAGTATCGATGAACTGGTGCTCCTGCAGAGCAACTGTATCTTACCTCCCGGATGGATTAACAGGGTAGGCTGAATAGCTCGTATCTCCTTCTCGTTCAGTGCAGGCGTTATTTCCCATGTAACTCCTTCATCCTTTGTAATTTCCATATGAACTCTCCACCCATCGTTTTCACTGCTCGAGGGACAAAGAAGATCGCCGTTTTCCAGCAGAACAGGTTTGTTCTTTATTGGACCATATATATCTTCAGGAAGACGGTATGGTCTTGACCATGTCTCCCCATGATCTTTTGAAGTAACCATCTCACCCCACCATGTAGAAGGGGAAGGTCCGACTTTATAAAACAGGAGAATATCTCTGCCAGTATTATACAGAACCGGATTCCAGCACGGATACCTTTTGTTTTTATGCTGGATTCCATTGGTCACTTCAACCGGAGTTGACCAATTCCCTTGTGCCAGATTGCTGATCCAGATACCCACATCGGGATTTTTTTCAGCAGTTCCTCCGAACCAGGCAGCCAGCAGACCATTCCGGTTCTCAACAATAGTTGAGGCGTGACAACTGGGGAATGGCACATCGCCGGGCTGATAGATAAACTCTGATTTAACAATGCATTTCTCCCCTTTGAAAGGTACAGAGCCAATTGCGATACCGCAAATCACCAAAGAACATGCAGATATTATTACTCTGATCATCATATTTCTGTTTGTTGATTTTCAAATTTAAATATTAGATTTGTAAAGATGATGTTCACGATGAACTTTTTAATTATTTAATCTATGCAAACCTTATTTACCCTGAGAAACACAATACTAAAATTTATTTTATTCTTTATTTCAACTGGTCTGCTGGTTGCGCAAAAAAAGACAGACGATGGACTTCTTGGGAAAGCGGATCTTTACAAAGCAAAAAAAAGCGCTTTTGAATATCTTGATGACAGCCTTATTATTAAAAAGTATGGAAAAATTTCTGATGAAATCTGGAATTTTGCAGAATTGGGGATGCAGGAGTTCAGATCATCTGCTCTGCTGATTAAAAGCCTTGAAGATGAGGGTTTTGCAGTTGAAAAAGGAGTGGCAGGAATGCCTACCTGTTTTGTTGCGACCTGGGGTAGCGGAAAGCCGGTAATTGGCATTCTGGGTGAATTCGATGCCTTGCCTATGATATCTCAAAAAGCACTTTGCCCAACACAATCGCCCATTGTTGACGGGGCTCCGGGACATGGTTGTGGCCATAACATGATGGGTACTGCCGGTATTGCTGCTGCCATAGCAGTAAAGAGAAGTATGATTGAGAATAATCTTCCGGGCACAATAAGATTTTTCGGGTCACCGGCTGAAGAGACAGTTATCAGCCGACCATATATGGTTCGCGAGGGGGTATTCAACAATGTTGATGCTGTGATAGATAATCATGCTTCCTCCGATTTTGCAACAAGTTATGGTGTTAATGGCAATGCACTTATTTCGGTGGTATTTTCATTTAAGGGAAAAACATCACATGCAGCAGGTGCTCCATGGACGGGGAGAAGTGCTCTGGATGGTGTTGAACTGATGAATGTCGCCGCCAATTATCTGCGCGAGCATCTATTTTATACTTACAGATTACATTATGTGGTGACAGAAGGAGGGGAAGCTCCGAATGTTGTCCCCGACAAAGCTTCTGTCTGGTATTATGTCAGGAATACCGATGAACGACTTGAGGAAATGTATGCCAGGGTAGTTGATTGTGCTAAAGGTGCAGCGATAGCATCAGGTACTACCCTCGACACTATTACTGTTCTCACAGCTATTCATCAGCGTCATTCCAACAAAGGGATGGCTGAGACAATTCAGAAAAATATTGAACTCGTTGGTATGCCATCATGGACCGGGAAGGAACAGGAATTTGCAAAAGCGCTTCAAAAAGAGCTTGGAGCTAAAGAGACTGGTTATGCTGAGAAAATAAAATCTTTCCGTCAACCTTCAGGGATCCAGGTAGGAGGCGGCTCTTCCGATGTGGGAGAAGTGACTCTGATAGCTCCTACAGCTACTCTTAATTTCCCTGGTCAGGTTCCGGGAGCTATAGGTCATCACTGGTCAACAGTTGCTGCAGGTTATGGCTCTGCTGCCTGGAAGGGCCTTAATGCGGGGGCAAAAGTCATGGCTGCAACAGCGCTCGATCTTCTGACAAAATCTAAGCTCCTCGAAGAGATAAAGAATGAGTTCAAAGAATACTCAAAGGATCATCCGTATAAGTCTTTTCTTCCTGATGGAGCCAGGCCTCCTTTGAAATTGAATAAGGAGCTGATGGATAAATATCGCGATGCAATGATGCAGATAGAAGAGAATTAGTCTGGATAATCTGTAACAGAAAAATGATTCCGGTTATGGAGAGCTATTTTGATTCAAATTCTTACCACACTCCTGAAAATGAACACTTGTCTTTCAGAGAAAAACTTCGTCTTAACAGCCGTGTATATTTTACTTATAAATATGCTTCAGCTGTTCTGCGCTCTAGAAAAGAGGCAATCCGTAAAGTTTATGATACAGAGGCATGGGCCCATTCTTCTTTCGAAATCTTCAGGTTTTTAGAGGATATAGGGGGAAAATTCCATATTACCGGAATGGAGAATATTTCAAAATCAGCCAATCCGGTATTATTCATCTGTAACCATATGAGCACCCTCGAAACGATGATTCTTCCTTGTATTATAGCGCCTCACCGGGAGACCACCTTTGTTGTGAAAGAGAGTCTTGTGAAGCATCCCATTTTTGGTGATGTGATGCGATCGAGGAATCCTGTTGTTGTGGGAAGGACCGACCCGCGGAAAGATTTTGAAGCTGTAATGACGGGAGGTGCAGAGCTTTTAGCAAAAGGGGTCTCAATAGTCATTTTTCCTCAGTCGACCAGGAGCCTTGAGTTCAGGCCTGAAGATTTTAATTCCCTTGGGGTAAAACTGGCAAAAAAAGCAGGTGTGGAAGTTGTTCCTGTTGCCTTAAAAACTGATTTCTGGGGGAAAGGGAAATTGATAAAGGAACTTGGACCTCTTGACAGTTCAATTCCCGTTCATTTCAAATTCGGAGAACCCTTCCATATTGCCGGGAACGGAAAAAAGGAAAATCAGAGAATAATTGAGTTCATTAAGTCATCACTGGAAGAGTGGAAGAGAGAATAAAAAAAAGTTACAAATAGATTTGTTGAAAAGAGTAAAGATTAATAAAAACTTACTTACTTTATTTTGGTTTTTCTGTTGACATAGTATATTTTCAGCCTTTATAAATTTAATTCATTAATATCTAAAAGGAACTATTATGGGAACACTCGACTGGATCGTCTTAGGGATCTTTTGCCTTGCATTAGTAGGTATTATTATCTGGGTGGTCAGACAAAAATCCGAGACCTCAACTGATTACTTTCTGGCTGGCAGGGATGCAACATGGCTGGCAATTGGAGCCTCTATATTTGCTTCGAACATCGGGTCGGAACATCTGGTTGGCCTGGCAGGTGCCGGTGCTTCCAGTGGCATGGCAATGGCCCACTGGGAAATGCATGGTTGGTTAATTCTTATCCTTGGTTGGTTTTTTGTCCCTTTCTATGCCAGGAGTGGTGTTTTTACCATGCCTGAATTCCTTGAAAAGCGTTATAATAAAGGATCCAGAAGTGTTCTTTCAATAATATCTCTTGTCAGCTATGTTTTTACAAAGGTGGCTGTAACGGTATATGCAGGAGGAGTGGTTTTTAAACAGGTCTTTGGCATAGAATCAATGTTCGGTATAGATTTCTTCTGGATAAGTGCAGTTGGATTAGTGGTTCTTACCGGAATCTATACTACTCTCGGAGGAATGAAAGCTGTATTATGGACTTCAGTACTGCAGACACCTATATTACTTATTGGTTCCCTGGCAGTACTTGTTATAGGACTTATCAAACTTGGCGGGTGGTCTGAGATGATGGAGATATGCCGGGCTGTTCCGGTTAATGCAGATGGCGATACCATGGTCAACCTGATGAGGTCAGCTGGTGACCCGGAATACCCCTGGACCGGAGTAATTCTTGGCTCAGCAATAATTGGTTTCTGGTACTGGTGTACAGATCAGTTTATTGTTCAGAGAGTATTGTCGGGACGTAACCAGAAAGAATCACGCAGAGGCGCTATTTTGGGAGCATCTTTCAAACTTGCACCAGTCTTCATTTTTCTTATCCCTGGTATGATAGCTTATTCTCTTAATGCAAAAGGGATGATTAATCTGACAGATTCTGATGCTGCTTTTTCGGTACTCGTAAAAGAGTTACTTCCATTGGGGTTTAAGGGTCTGGTTGTCGGTGGTATCCTGGCTGCACTTATGAGTTCGCTGGCCTCTCTGTTCAATTCTTCAGCGACCCTCTTTACGGTCGATTTCTATCAGAAATTCAAGCCTTCTGCTCCTGAAAAAGAGCTGGTGAAAGTGGGCAGAATCGCTACTGTTGTGGTTGTTGTACTTGGGATATTATGGATCCCTGTAATGAGAGGTCTCGGAAAAGTCCTGTATGCATATCTTCAGGATGTACAATCGCTTCTTGCCCCGGGAATTGCTGCTGTATTTCTGCTGGGTGTAGCATCTAGAAGAACAACTCCTATGGCAGGACTTATTGGATTGATCTCAGGCTTTGTGCTTGGTATGACACGTTTGGGTCTTAAAGTGATCGGTACCGGAATCAGTTCAGATAGCATCGTTCATAAGGTTTTTCTTGCACCTAACTGGCTTCATTATGAGATAGCCCTCTTCGTAATCGTAATAGCTATTATGGTGGTTACAAGTATGGTTACTGCCAAACCTGATCAGGTGGCAATTAAGGGCTTATATTTTGGGTCCGCTACCCTTGAAGAGAAGGCATTAACACGGGCGAGTTATAATAACTGGGACCTTTTCTTCTCAGGGGTGATAATCGTAGTTATTGTGGCATTCTATATATATTTCTGGTAGGATTTTATAAACTGACTAACATGTTCTTTATGTATTAACCCCCATCCCTCCCGATAGCTATCGGGAGCTATCGGGAGGGAAGGGGGTTAATGACAATAAAAGAAGAAATATAAACTGTTACACGAATTGTGAAGAATTATATGGCTATCGGGACAAGGGGTAAATAAAAAAGAGGTAAGAATTAGAATAAAAAATATGGAAAATATAAAAACCAAGGAGGTCTGGTTTGTAACAGGGAGTCAGCATCTGTACGGACCTGAGACTCTTAAACAGGTAGCTGCAGATTCCGCTAAAATCGTTTCTGCACTTGATAAATCATCAGGTATCTCCCAGAAGGTGATTTTCAAACCGGTTCTGACCACACCTGAATCAATAAATGAGCTCTGTTCAGAAGCAAATAACTCAGAAAAATGCATTGGATTGATAACATGGATGCATACCTTTTCACCTGCAAAGATGTGGATAAGGGGTTTATCAATCCTCAATAAGCCGTTTCTCCATTTTCATACTCAGCTGAACCGGGATATCCCGTGGGAAACTATCGACATGAATTTCATGAATCTGAATCAATCGGCTCATGGTGATCGTGAATTTGGATTCATTGGTGCCAGGATGCGATTAAACAGGAAAGTTGTTGTTGGTCATTATAAGGATCGTGAAGCAGTAGAAAAAATTGCTGTGTGGATAAGAGCAGCTTCAGCATTTAATGATGCACATAATATGAAGATTGCCCGTTTTGGCGATAATATGCGTGATGTTGCTGTTACTGAAGGAAATAAGGTCAGCGCACAAATGAAAATGGGATATTCAGTTTCAGGGTATGGCATAGGTGATCTGGTTAAAACAGTTAACGAAATATCTCCCTCTGCGATTAAAAAACTTCTGGATGAATACGGATCTGAATATAAGTTATCGAAAGCTGTAGCTAAATCTGATACTTTGAAGGAGGCTGCCAGGATTGAGCTTGGGATGGAAGAATTCCTGAGAGCCGGTAATTTCAAAGCATTTACAACAACTTTTGAGGATCTTCACGGTCTTAAACAATTACCCGGTCTTGCAGTTCAGCGACTGATGGCCAAAGGTTACGGATTCGGTGCTGAGGGTGACTGGAAAACTGCAGCCCTTGTCAGGTCGATGAAGGTGATGGCAGACGGACTGAAGGGGGGGACCTCATTTATGGAAGATTATACTTATCACCTCGATCCAAAAGATATGTTGGTACTGGGTGCACACATGCTGGAAGTTTGCCCATCCATCGCACTTGGAAAACCAACTTTGGAGATTCATCAGCTATCGATTGGAGGAAAAGAAGATCCTGCCAGGCTTGTCTTTAAAACCTCCCCGGGGAGGGCAATAAATGTTTCACTGATTGATATGGGTAACAGATTCAGGATGATTGTAAATGAAGTTAAGGTGGTAAAGTGTCCCGAAATGCCCAATCTGCCAGTCGCAAGCGTTCTATGGAAGCCAATGCCTGACTTAAAGAGAGGTGCAGCTGCATGGATACTTGCCGGTGGAGCACATCATACAGGGTTTAGCAATTCAATTACTTCAGAATACCTTGAGGATTTTGCAGGAATGACAGGGGTAGAATATCTGCTTATCGATAAAAAGTGCAATCTTCCTGATTTTAAAAAAGAGCTCAGATGGAATGAGATTTACTACCATATTTCCAATGGGATAATCTGATTTTACTATGCTGAAAAAGTTAAAACAAGATGTTTTCAAAGCAAATATTGATCTGGTTGAACACGGATTGGTGCTCCATACATGGGGTAATGCAAGCGCCAGGGATACTGAAAGCGGTCTGATAGTAATAAAACCATCCGGAGTCAGCTATGATTCGATGAAACCTGAAGATATGGTTGTGGTTAATTCTCAGGGAGAGGTTGTGGAAGGTAAATTCAAACCATCAATGGATGCTCCGACCCACCTTTTTCTTTATAACAAATGGCCGTCGATCGGAGGTATCGTTCATACTCATTCAACCTATGCAACATCCTGGGCTCAGGCCGGGAAGAATATTCCTCCTTTCGGAACTACCCATGCTGATCACTACTATGGTGAAGTTCCCTGTACCAGGTTGCTGACAAATACTGAGATAGAAATTGATTATGAAGTAAATACCGGCAAGATAATTTTTGAAAGAATGGATACTGTTGATCCATTAACAGTACCTTCGGTTCTGGTAAATGCCCATGGCCCTTTTTGCTGGGGTTCGGATGCCGGGAATGCGGTGTACAACGCTGTAGCTCTTGAGGAGATAGCAAGGATGGCATTTTATACTGTTTTGCTTGGGAAGAGTGAACCGATCGACCAGGCTCTTCTTGATAAACATTACAAAAGAAAACATGGAAAAAGTGCCTATTATGGACAGCACAAATCCAAATAAAAGATTAAGTTAATATATGACGGACAAATTTGTAATAGGGATCGACTATGGTACTGATTCGGTACGATCAGTTGTAGTAAACACCACAAATGGAGAGATTGTCGGCTCATCAGTCTTTGAATATCCCAGGTGGAAAAAGGGTCTCTATTGTGATCCATCCTCTAACCAGTTTCGTCAGCATCCTCTTGATTATATAGAAGGATTGGAACTTTCCGTGAAGGGTGCCCTGAAAGGGCTCGATCATTCTGTTGTAAGTAATATAGCAGGGATCACAGTTGATACAACCGGATCCACACCAGTTGCCGTTGATAAAGAGGGTCTTCCTCTTTCAATGAAACCCGGATTTGAAAACAATCCGGATGCTATGTTTATTTTATGGAAAGACCATACTGCCGTTAAGGAAGCTGCTGAAATAAATGAATTGGCACGGACCTGGGGAGGGGTCGATTTTACCAGATATGAGGGAGGAATATATTCCTCGGAATGGTTCTGGGCAAAAGTTCTTCATGTACTTCGCAACAGTCAAACTGTAAGGAATAGTGCCTGGTCGTGGGTTGAGCATTGCGACTGGATTCCTGCCTTGCTTACTGGGGATACAGATCCTCTTAAGCTTAAAAGAAGCCGTTGTGCAGCAGGACATAAAGCAATGTGGCACCAGGAGTTCAATGGCTTGCCTGATGAGAAATTCCTGATAAAGCTCGATCCGCTTTTATCAGGTCTGCGGGAACGACTTTACAGAGAAACTTATACCTGTGATACTTCCGTTGGCAATTTGTCGGATGATTGGGCAAAAAAGCTGGGGCTTCCTTCAAATGTGAAGGTTGGAGCAGGAGCATTCGATGCCCATCTGGGAGCTGTCGGGGGAGAGGTTAAACCATATCACCTTGTTAAGGTTATGGGTACTTCCACCTGCGATATGATTGTGGCTCCGGTGGAGGAGGTCGGCGATAAACTGGTTGCCGGAATCTGCGGACAGGTTGACGGATCTATTGTGCCCGGAATGGTTGGTCTGGAGGCAGGCCAGTCAGCCTTTGGAGATATATACGCATGGTTCAGCAAGTTATTGATGTGGCCTGTAGATGAGATAATTGCCGGGATGGATTGGCTTGATGAAAAGACCAGGAAAAGGATTAAGCATGAAACTGCAGATAGGATGATTACAGAATTAAGCATTCATGCAGAATCGATACCGTTTGAAGAGACCTCAGCTATTGCACTTGACTGGCTGAATGGAAGACGCACTCCCGATGCAAACCAGGAACTTAAAGGGGCTATTACAGGACTATCGTTAGGATCAGATGCACCCAGAATTTTCAGGTCGCTTGTAGAAGCCACAGCTTTCGGATCAAAACTGATTAACGACAGGTTTATTTCAGAGGGCGTTCGCATTGATGGTGTGATTGCAATAGGAGGAGTAGCCAAAAAGAATCCTTTTGTGATGCAGATAGTTGCAGATGTTCTCAACATGCCTATAAAGGTTGCCGGTTCAGACCAGACTTGTGCCCTGGGCTCAGCAATGGCAGCGTCGGTTGTTGCCGGTGTATATAAAGATATTCCATCAGCGCAGAAGGCAATGGGTGGAGGATTTGTTAAGGAATATCATCCTGATCCTGTTCGGGCAAAGAGATATGAGACTATGTTTATGAAGTATAAAAAATTAGGTTCCTTCGTTGAGAAAGAGTTGCTTCAATAAATGGTTTTCCTTGGTGATTCTTAGTGCCTTAGTGGCAAGAGAATAATGCCACCAAGTCACCAACCTGCCTGCCGGTAGGCAGGGACACCAATCCCGATTGCTATCGGGATCACAAAGGGGGAAATATGGAATTAGTTATTTATTAGATATATGATTATGAAAAAACTTACCACACTAATTTTAATCCTGCTTCTCCTTGCAGGAGCTAAAGCCATCTCTCAGACTACTAACATGGTTGATGTTAACCAGTTGGTGGTTGTTACAAATAATCCTGGTGTAGTTATCAGCAAGGATATTTACGGCCATTTCTCAGAACATCTCGGAGCCTGTATATATGGGGGTATCTGGGTTGGGACCGATTCGAAGATCCCGAATACTTATGGTATAAGGAACGATGTTCTCTTTGCACTCAGGGAAATCAAAGTACCAAACCTTCGCTGGCCGGGCGGTTGTTTCGCTGACACCTACCATTGGAAAGATGGTATAGGGCCAAAAGAGAAGCGGGCCACAATTGTAAATACTCACTGGGGTGGCGTAACTGAGGACAATTCCTTCGGTACACATGAATTTATGAAACTAACTGAACTGATAGGTTGTGATGCATATATTAATGGTAATGTCGGATCAGGGACTGTGAGGGAGATGGCTGAATGGGTCGAATATCTGACATCTGATTCAGATAGTCCTATGACCAGACTGCGTAAAGAAAACGGTCAGGAAATACCCTGGAGGGTGAAATATTTCGCTATTGGTAATGAAAACTGGGGATGCGGAGGAAATATGACCGATGAGTATTATTCTGATGTAATGAGACAATTTTCAACTTATCTTAATAATTATGGGGAAAACAGGCTATATCGTGTTGCCTGCGGGCCATCAGATTTTAACTATGCCTGGACCGAAACACTTATGAAAGATGCTGGTACCCGTAACAGATTTCAGGGCTTGTCGATTCATTACTACTCTCTTGTTGATGGTTGGAATAATAAGGGCTCAGCTACCGATTTCGATGAGAGTCAATGGTTTCAGACAATGCAGGCTAATCTTCAGATGGACCAGATCATAAAGGGTCATTCTGCAATTATGGATCGATATGACCCCCGAAAAACGAAAGGACTGGTGGTTGATGAATGGGGAAACTGGTTCAATGTGGAACCTGGCACAAATCGCGGATTTCTTTACCAGCAGAATACAATGCGGGATGCTATAACAGCAGCTATCCACCTTAATATCTTTAACCAGCATGCTGACAGGGTAAAAGTAGCCAACCTTGCACAAATTGTAAATGTCTTACAATCAGTGATCTTAACTAAGGATGATAAAATGGTACTGACACCCACATATCATGTCTTCAGGATGTTTCGGGTGCATCAGGAGGCTAAGTTGCTGAATATTGACCTCAGATGTGAAGATTATGTAAATGGTAATAGAAAAATACCTGCTATTTCTGCCTCTGCATCGGTTGATAATGATGGAAAAGTACATATTTCGCTTGCTAACCTTAATCCAAATAAACCGGTTACTGTAACTTGTCCTGTAATAGGAGAAACATTTAAAAAGGTTACAGGGGAGGTGCTTACATCAAAGGAAATGAATTCATTCAACAGTTTTGAGACACCTGATGTCGTGGTCCCGACAGCTTTTAAAGGATTTTCTCTGAAGGAGGGTATTCTGACAATTAATATGCCCTCAAAATCTGTTGTGGTTTTAGAGTTGACAAAATAATTACCCATGAATAAACTATTCAGGTTTATTGGTTCTTTTTGCTGTATTATATTTTTGATAACCGGATGTGTTAAAGAATCGTCGCAAAATGCCGATTACCCTATCCAGCCAGTTCCCTTTACTTCAGTTAAATTGACTGATAATTTCTGGGCCCCGAGGATTAAGAAAAATGCAAATATTACTATCCCTATAGCCTTCGGTTATTGTGAATCAACAGGAAGGATTAAAAACTTTGAAATAGCGGGTGGTCTTGATACAGGGAAATTCCAGACTTTGTACCCCTTCGACGATTCAGATGTCTTTAAAATAATTGAAGGAGCAAGCTATTCTCTTCAAACCTTTCCTGACCCAAAGCTGGACGCATATCTCGATACCCTGATATGGAAGATAGGCCTTGCACAGGAAGACGATGGTTATCTCTACACAAACAGAACCATTGCCGGGATGCATGGAGGTGAAGGATTACATCCATGGGCAAGCAAAAACAGGTGGGAACTTGATTCGATACTTAGTCATGAGTTATATAACCTCGGGCATCTTTACGAGGCAGCGGTAGCTCATTACCAGGCAACAGGCAAACGGACCTTGCTTGACATTGCATTAAAATCGGCTGATCTTGTCAACAAGGATTTTGGATGGGACAGGGAGAAGGTATACCCGGGACATCAGGTGATAGAAATGGGTCTTGTAAAACTTTACAGGGTTACCGGAGAAAAGAAGTATTTAGATCTTGCAAGGTTTTTTCTTGATGTTCGTGGCCCTAAGGGAGAACCATATAATCAGGCTCATTTGAGACCGGTTGACCAATCTGAGGCTGTCGGTCATTCCGTCAGAGCAACATATATGTATTCCGGCATGGCCGATATAGCTGCTATTGAAAAAGACAGTGCATACCTGAATGCTATTACCAGAATATGGGAGGATATTGTATTTGGAAAGATGTATATAACAGGAGGTATCGGGGCAACCGGTGGAAATGAAGGATTTGCCGATCCTTTTGTATTACCCAATATGTCAGCATATTGCGAGACATGTGCCTCTATTGGTGATATCTTTACCAACCACAGGTTATTTCTTTTACATGGAAATTCCAAGTATATTGATATTCTTGAAAAAACACTTTATAATTCTATGCTTTCCGGTGTCTCGCTATCGGCCGACAGGTTTTTCTATCCTAATCCGCTTGAATCAAATGGCCAGCATAAGCGAAGTGCATGGTTTGGTTGTGCCTGCTGCCCCTCTAATATTGCAAGATTTGTGCCTGCCATACCCGGATATATATATGCGGTTACTGATAAAGAGCTTTATATCAACCTCTTCATTTCAAATGATGCAGATATAAATATGGGCAGGAAGAAGGTCAGAATATCGCAAAAGGCTTATTTCCCATGGGAAGGGAAGGTCGAAATTTCCGTCAATCCTGAATCAAAAGGGAAATTTGATCTTAAAATTCGTATTCCCGGATGGTCGAGGAATGAAGCGTTGCCAGGTGGATTGTATAAATTTACTGAACGGAATGATGAACCGGTAACTATAACAGTTAACGGGCAAGCAGATGAAAATGCTGTACAGCCTGATGGATATGTGGTTATTACCAGGAACTGGAAACGCGGAGACAAAGTTGAGGTTACCTTTCCAATGCCGGTCCGTGAAGTTTTTGCAGATGGAAGGGTAAAGGAAGATACTGATAAGATAGCAATTCAGCGAGGTCCGGTTATTTACTGCGCAGAGTGGCCCGATAACAACACAGGAAATGTTCTCAATTTTCTAATAAATAAAGATTCATCCTTTACTACTGAATTTAATCCCTCACTTCTTGAGGGTACCCAGGTAATTAAAACAAGAGGATTTCAGACTAAGAGAAAGCCTGATGGATCAATAGAGAGACTAGAGGAGGAGCAGGTAACATTGATTCCTTATGCTTTATGGAATAACCGGGGTGCAGGGCAGATGATGGTATGGCTTCCTGCTTGCACATCAAATTAGGAATCAAAAAAATAATATTGATTTAATAATGATTATGATGGCACACAGATTTTTTCCCCGATTGAATATATTAATTCTGATTGCAGTTATTACACCAGCTATTGTTGCCGGACAGGGTATAGTACCAACTCCTGCATGTAAAAACCTTGCTGTGGTAGCTTCTGCTTCAAGTTCATTTGTAAATGGTCCTTCACTGGTTTCTCTGAACGACGGTCTTATACCTGATAATACAGGCGGCATGCGCAGCGGAGGCAACAGATCGTCAATGCGTAATACGGTCCAATGGGTGCAATATGAGTGGACAAAACCGGTAAGAACCAGTGAGATGACTGTTTACTGGTGGGATTATGAGAACACTTTAAAGTTACCTGTATCATACAGGATCCAATATTGGGATGGTAAAAACTTCATTCCGGTTAAAAACGTAAAAGGTCTGGGTCTGGAAAACAAGCAGTTCAATGCGACTACCTTTGATGAGATCCAGACAACACGCCTGAGGCTGGAAGCTGATTCAGCAACCAGGCTTACAGCTTCAATCCTGGAGTGGATGGTCTACCAGGCTGAAAATTCACCTGATCATCCGCCGGTTGTCTCAGCTGGTGTTGATCGTACGGTAATGGTTGGAGCCAATACATTTCTGTCGGGTAAGGTAAGATCTGTCACACCTGATATTAATATTGTATGGAGTAAATCAGCTGGGCCCGGGATTGTAAAATTCGCAGATTCCGGGTCTCTTAATACTACAGCAAAATTTTCATTGCCAGGTGATTATGTTCTGGCATTAACAGCAACAGAGGGTGATCTTTATGCCATTTCTACCATGAAAGTAAGGGTTCAGTATGCTCCTAAGGTTGAAAGACTCGATGTCGTCTATACAAAGCGGTATAAGATCGACAGTAAGTTATGGAACGACAGAGCGAAGTCAATTATTGTAAACTGGATTCCATGGTGTATCGATCAGATTAACCGTACTGACCTTACCCTTGGGGAAGGAGGTCTTGATAATTTCATAGAAGCAGGAAAAGCTCTTCGGGGGGAACCGCATGGGAAACATCGTGGATATGTTTTTTCCAATGCCTGGGTTCATCAGACAATAGAGGCAATGTGCATTGCCCTTATGGTTGATCCACAGGGTGATAGAGAGATCATCGCTGCACAGGAGAAAATGAAGGAAACCATAGAGAAGTGGATCCCGATAATTCTTGCGGCGCAGGAGCCGGATGGTTATCTGCATACTGCATACACCCTCCGCGATACTACACGGTGGAAAGGTAAGTGGGAGCCCCGTACAAGAGGCAATCATGAGGGTTATGTTGCAGGCTATTTCATCGAATCAGCTATAAATCACTATACATTGACCGAAGGAAAGGACAAACGGTTATACAATGCAGCAAAAAAACTGGCCGATTGCTGGATTGCCAATATTGGCCCGGGGAAAAAAGAGTGGTACGACGGACATCAGGAGATGGAACAGGCATTAGTCCGCTTCGGACGATTTGTAAACGACATGGAAGGTAATGGCAAGGGTGATAATTACATAAGCCTGGCTAAGTTTCTTCTCGACTCAAGACATGGTGGAAGTGAATATGATCAGAGTCATGTTCCCGTTCAACAACAATACGAAGCGGTTGGACATGCTGTACGTGCAGTTTACAGTTATTCAGCAATGGCAGATGTAGCTGCTGAAACCGGCGATGCAGATTATCAGAGTGCTGTAATGTCTCTCTGGGATAATATTGTGAATAAAAAATATTATGTTACCGGTGGTGTCGGCAGCGGAGAGACTTCTGAAGGTTTTGGTAAGGATTATTCCCTTCCCCATGATGCATACTGCGAAGCATGTTCCAGTTGCGGATTGATATTTTTTCAGTATAAAATGAATATAGCATATAATGATGCAAAATATGCAGATCTTTATGAAGAGACTATCTATAACGCCCTTTTAGGAGCCCTCGATCTGGATGGAAAGAATTTCTACTATGATAATGCTCTCGCCTCATCGCAATCAAGATATTCCTGGCATGTTTGTCCCTGTTGCGTGGGTAACATCCCCAGGACTTTGCTAATGATACCTACCTGGACCTACGTAAAAAGCGATAATGGCTTATACGTAAATCTCTTCATCGGGAGTACTATAAAAGTTGAAAAAGTTGCAGGGACAAGCATTGAGATGATACAGAAAACTGATTATCCATGGAGTGGAGCAGTTTCAATTACTGTTAATCCTGCCGTGTCGAAAGAATTCTCCCTCTATGTGAGGGTCCCGAACCGGACCACCAGCACATTATATACTCCGACTCCTTCTGTGTCAGGACTTAAATCGCTGTCTGTAAATGGAATTGCAGTTAAACCAAAAATTGTAAACGGATATGCAGTCATTAAACGTATATGGAGATCAGGCGATAAGGTTGATCTTGTTATACCAATGGAAGTTCAGACTCTGACATCTGACAGCAGAATTGAACCAAACAGTGGGATGATTGCACTTCGTTATGGTCCTATGATCTATAATGTTGAAAAAGCTGACCAGCCCGATATTGACAAATACATTGGAAAGGGACCTCTGACAACAGAATGGAGAGGTGATCTGTTAAACGGTGTTACGACTTTACGAGGAACATGGGAGGATGGTTCACCCCTGATTGCAATACCCAACTATGCACGAAATAACCGCAATTCAATACATTCTACTGACAAACCTGGTCCTGAAAACAGGGACGGTGGATCTCTTATCTGGATTAAAAAACGATAATAATTAGTAGAAACAGGATGCATCCTGTTTCTACTATTGATTCATCACCGAAAAATATTACTTTTGGGCTGGAAATTTAAATTTTTATGTTGGAGAACTATATAATTTGTCTGCCCTCTGTACCAGGAAGCCTTGAAGAAGAATGGGAGCAATGCCGTAAAAATATCGACGGAATCCTTTCAACAGGAAACAAGCCATTGAAACTGAACATTTTTGTTGATAAACCGGATAACTATTCTTTTCAGGATATTAGAGAGACGATTTTTAAATCGGCACTTAAAACATTTGATAATTTATGTCCTGCTGTTAATATTACTTTTCATCCTCCGGAAAAACCATGGAAAATTGCAGTTGAAGCGGGATTTATCGGTACGGATAATTCAGTAGTATCATATCGTGTCTGGAATTCTATACCTTATGTTATCAGAGTATCAGATACAGGAAAAGAGATTTGGGCCGGAGGCCCTGGTGCAGGTCTTTTCCCGGAGGATGCAGGCAAGGCAGCAAGAGCTGCCTTCGATCAGATGAGGGCTATTCTGGATGCCGAGCAAATGTCTTTTAACCACCTGGTTCGTCAGTGGAATTATATTGGCAATATCCTGCAGGTCAATAATAAATTGCAGAATTACCAGATATTCAATGAGGTACGTAACGAAAATTATGAGAAATACAGAACAGTATCCGGTTATCCTGCGGCTACCGGTGTTGGAATGAAAGAAAGCGGAGTCACTCTTGATTTTTATGCTGCCAAACCAGATAAGACGATAAAGATTATTCCGGTTGATAATCCTGAACAGGTCAAACCCTATACATATGGTCAAAAGGTTTTGAAAGGTATGCCATTGAACGGAACTACAAAAAAGCAAGCCCCCCAGTTTGAAAGAGCTGTACTGCTTACCAACAATATGAGTTCTACAATATTTGTTTCCGGAACAGCTTCAATTTTAGGAGAGGATACAATAGGGATAAATGACATTGATAAACAGACTATTGTGACTATTAAAAATATCAATAAATTGTCTGAGCCTGAAAGGATCGGACAGCTTGCGGGTATCAATATTAAGGATGCTCTTAAATTGATTTTGCTAAGAATCTATATTAAATATCAGAAAGATTTCCTGAATGTAAAAACGATTTGTGAGGATCGTTTCCCCGGGGTCCCGACGGTTTATATCGAAGCCGATATATGTCGAGATGACCTTCTTGTTGAAATTGAAGCAGAATTTACTATGAATAATTCAGTAAATTATTAATTTAGCAAAAACTTAACTTATTGCAATGAAAAGAATTCTATTATTATCACTAACAACGGTTGCGGTAATATTCACAGCCTGCAACCAGTCAGCAAAAAATAAGGAGATGGTAAAAAAAGAGGTTTTTGGTACGCACCAGGGTAAAGAGGTTTATCTGTTAACCCTTACAAACAAGTCTGGTAATGTTATCAGGCTTACAAATTTTGGAGCAAAAGTCAACTGGATTGAAATTCCCGATAAAAACGGGAAGAAAGATAATATTACTTTCGGGTATGATACTTTTGACGGTACAATTAATGGTGATATGTCTTTTGGTTCAATAGTAGGACAATACGCCAACCGGATTGCAAACGGAAAATTTACCCTCGATGGGATTGAATATCATACACCTGTTAACAACGGCCCCAATACTCTTCACGGAGGTCCGGCAGGATGGCATAGCGTTGTATGGAACACGGAGGTGCTTAAAGATAGCGAATATCCTGCTGTCAGATTTACCTATGTAAGTCCCGATATGGAAGAAGGCTTCCCCGGCACTGTGAATGTAGCAGTTGTTTATACATGGACAGATAACAATGAGATAATTATGGACTATGCATATTCAACTGATAAGAAAACTGTTGTAAATGTTACAAACCATGCATATTTCAATCTTCATGGAGCAGGAAATGGAGATATTCTTGATCACGTACTTACTTTAAAAGGTTCGGCTTTCACACCTGTTGATTCAGTAATGATACCTACCGGTGAGATTCGTCCGGTTGCCGGAACACCTTTTGATTTTACTACACCTCATACAATCGGCGAAAGAATTGGCGAAAATTATGAACAGCTTGTTTTGGGTCGGGGATATGATCATAATTTTGTACTTGATAATAAAGAAGAAGTGGATGTAACAGTATATGAGCCTGTTAGCGGTCGTATGCTTGAGGTTATTACTGATCAGCCGGGAATGCAGCTTTATACTGGTAATTTCCTTGACGGAACAAAAATAGGTCATGGAGGAAAACCATTCAAATTCAGATGTGGATTCTGCCTTGAATCCGGTCACTACCCGGATAGCCCTAACCATCCTGATTTCCCGACAACGACAATTAATCCGGGTGAAACATTTAAATCAACCACAATCTACAGGTTTTCAGTTAGGGGTGTGTAATAGGAATAAATTGACCCTTAAATTTATTAAGCCGGATTTGAATGGATATATTCCATTGCAAATCCGGTTTTTTCTTTTGCTTCCGAACGGATTAATTAGATTATTGACTATTTTTATTGATCTGAAAAAACTTTCTAATTACATATTATTATGACAACAAGAAGGGTATTTTTAAAGAATACTGCAATTACAACTGCAGGTATTGGGCTTGCACCGGCATTATCGAGTGCATTGACCGGCTGCGCTCCTTCCGACAGGATCAATGTTGGTCTTATTGGTTGCAATGGAATGGGTTTCAGTGATCTTAGTGAATTTCTTAAACATCCGCAGGTAGAGTGTGTTGCCCTGTGTGACGTTGATGAAAGTGTTCTTAACCGAAGAGCGGCTGATGTTGAGAAGATACGGGGTGCAAAACCGGCAAACCTCTATAAAGACTGGCGCAAGGTTATCGATAATAAAGATATAAATCTTGTAATAGTCGGTACTCCTGATCACTGGCATTGTCTGCAGATGGTTGCAGCATGCGCAGCCGGAAAGGATGTTTATTGTGAGAAACCTGTCGGACGTACAATAGAAGAGTGTAATCTGATGGTAAAAGCTGCAAAGAGATATAAGAGTATTGTACAGGTTGGACAGTGGCAAAGAAGCGATCCACACTGGCTCGATGCAGTTGATTTCATAAGATCCGGGAAACTTGGTAAAATAAGGCTGGTAAGGGTGTACTCTTATCAGGGATGGAATACTTCGATTCCGGTAGTGGCTGATGAGGTTGCACCTCCCGGAGTTGATTATAATATGTGGCTAGGACCGGCTCCCAGCCGACCTTTCAACCGTAACAGGTTCCATTTTACTTTCCGCTGGTTCTGGGATTATGCCGGGGGCCTAATGACAGACTGGGGTGTTCACTTGCTTGATTTTGCTCTTTTTGGCATGGATGTTACTGCACCAAAATCGATAATGGCTATGGGCGGCAAATACGGCTATCCCGACGATGCCTGTGAAACACCGGATAGTCTGCAGACTATATATGAATTTGACGGTTTTAATGTTATGTGGGACCATGCCATTGGGATTAATGATGGTGGTTATACCAGGAACGCTGTGCTTGGTTTTGTCGGGGAAAACGGAACACTGGTTGTAGACCGCGGCGGATGGGAAGTTGTTCCTGAAGTTGTTAATGGTGTTTCCAGAATGGAAGCTGTTCCCTGGAAAAACGGGACAGGAGAGGGTCTGAAGAACCATGTTCAAAATCATCTTGATCATATCATCAGTCGAAACCCTGACACCAATGCCAATGTTAATATTGCAGCACATATTGCAAAATTTTCAGCACTTGGAAATATTGCTTACCGTACCGGTAAAAAACTTGTATGGGATGGTACTAGATTTACAAACGATCAGGATGCTAATAGTTTTCTGATACCAAATTACAGGGAACCATGGAAGTTGCCCATGGTTTAAATGGTATTTAATAATGCTACGCAAAGTGCTGCATAATCTCCTATTTCATCACCCAATGCAGCTGGTTTGATCTGACATACTCTAAGTGCAGACGGGATAGCCTCCTTTTTAAGCACTTTTTCTATCAGAGGCTTGAAAAGCATCTCATTTCGGGCATAAATGCTGCCTATTACAATACATTCAGGATTAAGGATATCAATCAGTATAGCCAATCCTCTTCCAAGATACTCAGCGGAGATTCCTATTATCTCCAGAGCAACATGATCTCCTTTATTTGCTGCATCTGCAATGGTTTTGGCAGTGACAGATCCGATACTTTCATTGCCGGAACAGAAACTGACAGGGATTCCTTTATCCAGCTTTTCCCTGATGATTGATTTTGCCAGTTGAGCGATGCCCCCGCCACTGCAGAATCCTTCAAAGGAACCTGCTTTACCAAATCCTACCGGGCCAGCATCAGCAAGCCTTATGTGTCCCACTTCGCCTCCAAGATCGTTGGTTCCGGAATATATTTTTCCGTTAAGGATAAGGCCTGCTCCCATACCTGTTCCGAAGGTAAGAAAAATCATGTTTCGTGTCCCTTTCCCGGCGCCCATCATCCACTCGGCGAGGGCACAAGCGTTTGCATCATTCTGAACAGATGTTTTAACCCCATATTTATCTGTGAAAATATTAACAATAGGAACATTATCCCAACCCGGAAGATTCGGAGGTGAGTATATCATGCCTTTTACCGAATCGAGAGGTCCTCCGCAACTAATCCCGATTGCTTTCAGTGAGTCAATGGGATAATCAGCCAGGATAGAATCAATATGAGTCATAAACTCAGATAATATTGCCTCGTATCCCCTTTCAACAAGAGTGTTAAAAACAATCTTTCGTTTTATTGAAAAAGTGGCATCTCCGAGCACAAGGCAGCATTTTGTCCCTCCTATATCCACTCCCAGATAAAGCTCCTGTTTGGTTTTGTTTCTATTCGTCATAAAAGACTGGTATGTAAGTAAATGTTATTTTTTCTTTGTCATTGAGGGTGGAACATCTTCCGGCATTACTCCCCAATTTTTATTAGGCTCAGGCCCCATCTCAAACATCAGGATTCCCCCTTTGACAATTTCTTCATGTGTGATCCATGTTCTGGTGATTGGATTTCCATTTAAAGATGCTGACTGGATATACTTATTCACTCCGGAGTTATTCACAGCCTGGACAGTAAATGTTTTATTATTGCCAAGATCAATAGTTGTTTTTGTAAATAGAGGGCTGCCAATTATATAAGCTGAGGTACCTGGAGCAACCGGATAGAATCCAATTGAACTGAACAGGTACCAGGATGAAAGTGAACCCATATCTTCATTCCCGCATAACCCTCCCGGGCCGCTCCTGTAAAGACTCTCTGTTATCTGTCGTACCCTTTGCTGACTTTTCCATGGTTCACCAGCATAATTATAAAGATATGCAACATGATGCGATGGCTGATTTCCGTGAACATATTGACCAATAGTACCGACGACCCCGACATATTTGGGAGGCGTAATTACCGGACTCATCTCAAAGAAGTCATCAAGCTTCCTGATAAACTCCTCATTCCCGCCAAAAAGATTGATAAGACCCTGGAGGTCATGCTGCACAGACCAGATATATTGCCATGCATTTGACTCTGTATAATACCTGTTAGGTCGCCTGCCAACAAGAAGCGGATCAAAGTATTTGTAATAGGAATGATCTCCCTCTTTTATTATTTCCTGAGTTCTGCCGTTTATCTGTTCAAGCCATGAACCATCACTCTTTTTTGGTCTCATGAACTGAGTCCCCGGATCCCATAAATTTTTGTAATTGCCAGCTCTGTTCATGAATTTAGAATAATCAACCTCCTTCCCAAGTGACTTTGCCAGTTGAGCAATGCAATAATCATCATAGGTAAGTTCAAGAGTGTTTGAAACAGATTCATTTACCTTGTCGACAGGCAAATACCCAAGCCTGACAGTATATTCTAATCCGGGTCTTCCTGCATAAGGCGGCAAGGGAGGTTTGGGCGAATTCTGTGCCTTTGTAACTATGGCTTTGTAGAGAAACTCAATGTCATAGTCGCGATATCCTTTAATATAGGCATCAACTATAATTGGGACAAGGTGATCAGCTACCATTCCCTCACCCGGAACATTAATAAAATGTTGAGCAGGCAGATAGCCTCTGTCTTTTGTTTTCGCCTGAATCGATTTTACAATATCATTTATTCGTTCAGGGGCAATAATTGTTAAAAGAGGATGTTCCGTGCGGTAGGTATCCCAGCAGGAGAATGATCCATAATAGTCAAAACCCTTTGCTTCATGTATCTTACCATCGTCACCAGAGTATTTGCCATCTGTATCCTGAGAAATATATTGCGAAAGCAACGAATGATAGAGGGCTGTGTAAAAAATCTCTTTCTGATCATCATTAGCTCCATCTATTGTAATAGTTGAAAGCTGCCTGTTCCATATCTCCCTGGCATCATTTTTTACCCGATCGAAATTCCAGTCAGGAATCTCGGCACTCAGGTTTTTTCTGGCACCCTCAATACTCGTATATGAGATACCAACCTTAACCATTATCTGTTCATTATCAGATGTTTTATAAGTGACAAATGCTCCAATTTTATTGCCATCCTCTCCATTTTTATATGGGAATATACTGCCTTGGGACTCAGGTGTAACATATTGGGAATCGAACGTCCCGTAATACCTGAAAGGTTTACTGAATTCTGCAACAAAGAATAATCTTCCGTTTCCTGAACTTTTAACACCCTCAATTGATGAATCATTAACAATTTTCAACTGTGAGATATCTGTGGTTGGTAGATTGCCTAGTTGATGACCAAGATCCAGTATTATCTTTGAGTTTTCAGATTTGGGGAAAGTATACCTGTGAAATCCTGCCCTAAGTGTGGATGTTAATTCTGCTTTTATACCATAGTCTTTTAAGATTACAGAGTAGTATCCGGGGGAGGCTGTTTCTTCCGAATGGTCGAATCGCGACCGGTATCCTTCGTCAGGATTGCTAAGGGGACCAGGTACAATTTGAAGTTTATTTCCAACAGTTGGCATTAATAGTATCTCACCGCCGTTTACCATCCCCACTCCGCTCCAATGGGTATGGCTGAATCCAATAATAGAATTCTCTGAATAGGTATAGCCGGCACAATAAGTCCATCCTGAGGTCGCAACATCGGGACTTAAATGAACCATTGCGTAGGGGAGGGAGGCTCCGGGAAAGGTGTGTCCGAAAAATTCTGTTCCAAGGAAGGGATTTACATAGTCAACAGGTTTCCTGACTTGTGCGCTTATAAATCCGGTAATCAGGATGAGACTTATAGTTAATGTAATAATACGACGCTTTTTCATGGTGTCTGAAGCTAATAATATTGGATTACCAATTTAGCATTTTATGTTGGCATGTCAGAATTTATTATCAATATTTTGTGATTGGTTAACATCTAACAGCATTATTATTAATAATGTATAGTAATTATGGCTTTAGACTGTCAGTTGTTTATTTAAGGTAGATGTTAAATAATGTTAAATATATAGTAAGAAAAATTTGTTTTTCTGGTATGCATTTAAGATATTTACTTAAAGTTAATCTAAAATTTGATAATTTTTAAGTTCAGGTTGTTCATCTTTAGTCTAGTCACTAACTAAATCTAACTCTCTTAAACTATGAAAAAAAATTATGTTTTATGGGGGTGTTTACATCCCAGGATGAAAAGACTAAGAATTGTGTTGAAAATTACAATCTTAATTTTTGCATTTAATTTTCCTAATCTCTTGGCTCTTACAATGGAGAATGACTTTCTGATTCTCTCAGGAGCGCATCTCCAGCAAAAGCAGGTAACAGGTACTGTTACTGATGAGAATAGAAATCCAATGCCCGGAGTTAATATTCAGGTAGAAGGCACAAGTACAGGCGCTATTACTGATGCAAACGGGAAATATACTATAGAGGTCCCTGATGCGAATGCTGTACTGATCTTTTCTTTTGTTGGTTACACTAATTTAAATGTGACCGTTGGAACAAAATCTACTATTGATGCTTCACTGGAGCCCAGTTTGTCGACTTTGGATGAAGTAGTGGTTGTGGGCTACGGCACACAGAAAAAAGTGAATCTGACCGGAGCAGTTAGTTCAGTATCGAGCAAGAGGCTTGAAAACAGGCCAATTGTATCGGCAGGGCAAGGGCTTCAGGGTGTTATTCCAAACCTTAACGTTACTTTTCGAAGTGGTGACCCGACTGCTTCGGCCAACTTCAACATTCGTGGATTTGAGTCAATCAACGGCGGTAGCCCTTTAGTATTGGTTGATGGTGTTCCAATGGATATGGAAAGACTTAATCCGGGTGATATTGCCAATATTATCGTTTTAAAGGATGCCGCTGCCGGTGCTGTTTATGGTGCAAGAGCAGCTTTTGGTGTTATCCTTGTTGAAACTAAAAAAGGAAAATCTGGCAAAATGAATGTTACTTTAAGTACGGAACAATCCATGTCGAAACCAATCTATTTGATCGATCCCGTAAAAGATCCATATCTTTTTGTAACAGAATGGAACAAAGCAACCATGAGAACCAGCGGATCTAATGGCTATGATGACGATTATGTTGCAGGAACCCAAAAATGGAGCGAAAACCCCATCCCTGAAAATGAATGGGGCATTTATAACGGACAGCTCCGTTTTTATGGATTTAACAATTATCATAACCTGTTGATCACTGACTTTGCTCCACAGCGAAAATATGATATGAATATTTCAGGTTCATCTGAAAAAGTAAACTATTATGTTTCTTTTGGCTACCTGAGCAAAGACGGCTATTTAAGAAACAAAGAAAAGAATGAAAAATACGAAACTTTTAATGTTTTAATGAAAGCTGATTTCAAAGTTAACGATTGGCTGACTCTTGAAGAAAAAATTGTATTCAATTCACAGGTAAGTGATAAACCTCACTTTTATAACTGGGACGTAAACATCAATACTTCGGCTCGTAAGAAACCAATAGAACCGATTAGTTTTCCCGATTTGCCATATTATCTTGCTCCGGGCGACCATGATACGTTTGCTCAGTATATAGGTATGGATTATGGCGGTGTGAGTATGTTCCCTTATCTTGAACAAGGAGGACGTAATACCTTTACCACCAATGATACCTGGTTTACACAGGGAGTTACTATAGACCCGGTGAAAGGGTTAAGAATTAAGGGTGATTTCTCATACCGTTCTTACTGGAGGGAAACTCAGGATGTACAGAGTAAAGTAGATGTACTCAGGACAAATGATTTGACCCAGGCAACCTTGATCGACAACGGATTTAGTTCTGACGACTGGATTCTGAACCGGATTAATAATTCGAAATATTATGTCTTAAATACTTACGCTGAATATACTGTTGACCAGTTTGCAGGTCATTTTATAAAAGCAATGGTTGGTTTTAACCAGGAATGGGGAAAGAACTCAACTGTAACAGCGCAGGCAAGAACACTGATAACACCTTTGATTACCGATCTTGATGCAACAGTGGGTACTCAAAGCACTTCCGGAGGGAAAAATAATATTTCATTAAGAGGTGTTTTTTATCGTCTGAATTATTCCTATAAAGATAAATATCTGCTCGAAACAAATGGTCGTTATGATGGAACCTCACGCTTCCCGACAGACAGCCGTTTTGGTTTCTTCCCGTCGGTTTCGTTCGGTTGGAGAGCTTCCAATGAAAGTTTTATGGCCGGAACAAGCTCCTGGCTCGACAACCTGAAAATACGTTTGTCATACGGAACTTTGGGCAATCAACAGTTAAACAGCTATTATCCATATATCTCAACAATGGGAATAGGGCAGTCAAACTATATTATGTCGGGTTCTAACAAAACACCTTATGTCTCACCTGCCGGGTTGATTAGCCCAAGCCTTACATGGGAAACGGTTGTTTCCAAAAACATTGGTATTGATATTACCGTATTGAAGCAAAAGCTCGATTTTTCATTCGATGCATATACCAGGGATACAAAGGATATGCTTACCAATGTAACTTATCCCGATTTGCTGGGAACAAGTGCACCCGATGCCAATGCAGCTGATCTTCGTACTTCAGGATGGGAAATGTCGACAACATGGCATGGCAATTTTGGAAGAGGCTGGAGTTATAATATCAATCTTGCCCTGTCGGATAACCAGGCCAAAATTACAAAATACGATAATCCAACCGGTTCGTTAAATGAGTTTTATGAAGGGCAAATACTTGGCGAGATATGGGGGTATGTTACAGAAGGTATTTTCCAATACGATGATGAAGTTGCTCCACATGCCAATCAGGCAAATTTAGGAGCCAACTGGCGTGCTGGAGATATCATGTACAAGGATTTGAATGACGACGGATTAATTAATCCGGGAAGTAATACACTTGATGACCCGGGCGACCGCCAGATTATTGGTTATAGCAGTCCCCGCTATTCTTTTGGTATCAATCCCGATCTGAGCTACAAAAACTGGACTTTAAATGCCTTCTTCCAGGGTTTATTCAGGGACTATCTTCCTGTAAACGGAAACTGGGTGGCTTTCTATCCTTATAATGCAGGGCACATGGAAAACTACTACATTACCGAATCGTGGACCGAGGATAACCGCGATGCCTACTTTGCTGCTGCGACTATTGGTACCAATACCAAAAAGAACATTCACCCGCAATCGCGTTACGTTCAGAATGCGGCCTACATCAGGTTGAAAAACCTCAGCCTTAACTACAATTTACCAAACGAATTGGTTAGTAAAATTGGTTTGGGCAGTGCATCGGTTTATTTTGGGGGTCAGAATCTTTTTGAATTTACCAAATTGCATAAACCGCTCGATCCTGAATATGAAGTCAACGAAAGCACAGGTCTGGAACGAAATGATTTGACCCAGGAGTATTATTTCCAGCGTACCTATTCGTTGGGTGTGAAAGTATCATTCTAATCAACTAAAATGGAAATTAAAATGAAAAAGAATATTCTAAATATCAGTTTTATTGTTTTTGCAACTCTTGTAATGGTTAGTTGCAACGATGAGTACCTGGAATTACAACCATTGGATGAAATTAGCAACGACTCTTTCTGGAAAACAGAGAACGACCTCAAGAATTATAACAACAATTACTATAACCTGGCCATGGACGACATTAACGTTCCTATCATGTTGGGTGCCCATAACGGTTTTGACAGCCAGTGGTGCAGCCACTATTATATGGATGGTTATTCTGATAATATGGCTCCTATTGAACCCCGCGGACTCAGGTTTGCAACGGTAAGGGCTGGTATTCACCAGGTACCAAATGCACCACAGGATTTTGGGTGGCGCAGATGGAATTTTATTCGTTCTATTAACATAGGCTTGGACAATTACGGAAAAGCTAAAGTTAGTGATGCCATTCGTAATAAGTATATTGGTGAAGCGCGTTTGTTCAGGGGATGGTACTATGGAAACCTGGTGGGTAAATTCGGAGATGTGCCCTGGGTTGAGCATGAATTGACAACAGAATCGGAAGAGCTGTATGGACCACGTACTCCACGTGCCGAGGTAATGGAAAAAGTGCTGGCCGATTTAACATTTGCATGTGAAAACCTTCCGGCTAACTGGGGCGATGGCAATGCTCCCGGACGTTTAAACAGATGGGCAGCTTTGGCCGTAAAATCAAGAATCTGCCTTTTTGAAGGTACCTGGCGCAAGTACCATGGTGGCGCCGATGTCACCAAATGGTTAACCGAAGCAGCTGATGCCGCAGAAGAATTAATTAAAAGTGGACCTCATTCATTGTACACTGGCGGAAGCTATCCCTACAATACTGTTAAACGCATGACCGACCTAACCGGTGTAAAAGAAGTGATCTACTGGCGAAAATATGCCACAGGTGTTAGTACAAACCATTTCCTTAATTATCACAGAAGTTATAATGGTGGTGCAACAAAATCCGCTGTTGAAGATTACCTCTGTACCGATGGTTTGCCTATTACGCTTTCCGCTCTATATATGGGAGATGCAGTTTATGAAAATATCTTCGAAAACCGCGATCCACGATTAAGGCAGACTGTTTTGCATCCCGCTGATCAACCTTATTACATGTATGGGAACAGCACCGGGAAGCCCACTGATGTATATCCAAGAATAAAGGGTATGTCAGGTGGACAATCTTCTTCAACAGGGTATCATGTGATTAAAATATTTGAGGTAAATGCTTCGTATGCCGGCTATAATTCTTCAACAACACCAGTAATTACCCTGGCTTTTCCTGAGGTGCTGTTAAACTATGCCGAGGCAAAAGCTGAATTGGGCACTCTGGATCAGGCTGGTCTGGATATGTCAATCAATAAACTGCGCGACAGGGTTGGTATGCCTCATTTAACATTGACACCACCAATGGATCCCCGGTATACCCACTGGGGCGTTTCTGCACTTATTGTTGAAATCCGCCGTGAGCGCCGGGTTGAGCTATTTATGGAAGGATTCCGTTATGATGACCTGAGACGCTGGAAACTGGGCAAGGAACTGGAGAATAAAGATATGGGAATGCGTTGGGATGCTGCTAATAAGACCAGATTCGATCCTACTAATAAAGCTACTATTAAAACTTCGGATATTAATGGAATTCCATACCTGGATCCATACAAGGGAACCGATTATGCAACTCCTGTATTTGATGAAAGCAAACATTACCTGTGGCCAATTCCTATTAACTCGATTTCTCAAAACCCGGCATTGGGACAAAACCCTGGTTGGTAGAATAGATAAGTTCTTATATATTATTGTTTTTACAAGAATCTTAAGCCGTGATCTGTCTGCCGACGGATTGCGGCTTTGTTCTCTGAATTGGTTTTTCAATTAAATTGCACGGGAACGTACTAGCGCTCCGATCATCTGGCAATAAATGACGAAATTGATATATCTGATTGAGTATTAGAAACAATTGCAATAATTTAAACCAACTACAATGAAAACAAAAATGAATTTGCTCCTCTGCTTTTTGAGCATGGTGTTTATGTTTCCGGCATTTGCACAGGAAAATCAACCCCAAAAACTCCAGAATCCAGTCACAGTTGAATACCTGAAAAAGAACCTGCGAAAATCACAACCCCGTTTGGTGTTTAATTACGATTTGGAAAAACTGGTACGAGAGAAAATTAAAACCGATCCCGTGGTTCAGAACCTCTACAAAACCATTCAACAGAAAGCCACTGAAATTCAGAATAAACCATTGCTCGAACGTAAGCTTGAAGGTCGACGTTTGCTTGGTGTCTCGCGCGAAATGTTATTGCGTATCAACAGCCTGGGAACAGTTTACCGTATTGAAAAGGACACAAAAATTCTCTCCCGGATTAATGATGAGGTAATCGCGGTCTGTAACTTTTCCGACTGGAATCCATCACATTATCTCGACGTGGCCGAAATGTCGATGGCCGTTGCTTTTGCTCTCGACTGGACGGCTGGAAAGCTTCCGGCATCAACAATCGAGATGGCAAAAAATGCTTTAATCGAAAAAGGTATTAAACCCGGCTGGCCTGAAAATGGTAATACACCGGGTTGGGCTTATGGACACAATAACTGGAACCAGGTTTGCAACGGTGGAATGATTGCGGCTTCAATTGCTATTGCCGAAAAGGACCCGGAGTTGGCCGCGAAAACAATCAGCAGGGCATTGGACGGGATGGTTCAGGCACTTGTTCAATACAGTCCCGATGGTGTTTACCCCGAAGGTTCAACCTACTGGGGTTACGGGACCAGTTTTTCGGTAGTTACCTCAGCTATGCTGGAAAGCGCCTTTGGAACCGATTTTGGAATTGCAGATTACCCGGCCTTTAAGGAAAGTGCGGTATTCAGGTATCTAATGAATACACCTTCCGGCTGGTATTTCAATTATGCCGATTGTGGTGACAAGCGAGGTGAAAGCGGTGATATAATCCTGGCCTGGTTTGCCACAAAAACAGGAAACAAAGAGTTCTTCGAGAAAGAACGGTTTTTAAATTCCGCAAGCGGGACCGAAGAGCTTTCAAGGCTGGCAGGCGCCGGTTTGGTTTGGGTTTCGCAATATGTTGAAAAGGTTGATGAAAAAATGCCAACAGCCTGGAAAGGTGATGGTTCAAATCCAATTGTAGTTTTTAAAGGTGATGAAAATGACTCTCACGGATATTATTTTGGAGGAAAAGGCGGACGTGCAACAACCAGCCATGGAAACATGGATGCAGGTTCATTTATTTTCGAACTGAACGGTGTACGCTGGAGTATCGATCCCGGAAACCAGAACTACAATACACTTGAACAGGCAGGTTTCGATTTGTGGGGAAGTTGCCAGACATGCGACCGCTGGCTTTTACTTACCAAAAACAATTACGGACATAGCACTGTAACTATAAACGACTCCCTCTTTTTTAATAACGGAACTGCCACCCTTGAGGATTTTAAAAGTGGAGATAATCCTGAAGCAACCTTCAATATGACACCGGCTTACGGCGATAAAATTAAAAGCGCTAAACGTAAATTTCTAAAAGACAGCCCAACATCTGTTGTTATTGAAGATAATTTCGAAACAAACGAAAATACAGTACTTGTCACATGGCAGATGATGACAACTGCTGATGTAGAACTGATTGAAGGTGGAGCCATTCTGAAACAGGATGGCAAAACACTTAAGCTTGAAAATCTAACCCACCCGGAACTAGCACTTTCAGTAGTTACCCTGTATCCTGCACCACTAAAACTCGACAGGCAGATTGAAGGCTTAAAGAGGATTGAAATCCGTATCCCGGCATGGACGATCGAGAATGGAAAAACTACATTGAAAGTAAGATTGTCGGGCGAATAAGATGAATAAATCGGACACTGATAACACAGAATAAACTGATCCCCATGGTTTCTTGCCGAGGGTCAGTGAGATTCTTGTTATCGGTGTCCCCGTAAATTCAAACCTAAGTTAATCGAAATGAAAAAATCAATACGGTTTTCAGCTGTTTCATCAATCTTTTGTTTTGTTGTATTTGTTTTTCAAACATCATATACTCAGGGTCAGCAACACAATGAATACAAACTTCAGAATCCTTTCACTGCGGATTATCTCAAAACGAACCTGCAAAAACAATTGCCAAGGCTGGTATTGAACACAGAGATTGAAAAAAACCTGCAGGCGAAGCTAAAGTCCGACCCTCTGGTGCAAAGCATTTACAGAACCATAAAATTCAATGCAGGGAAGGTGCTGAAAAAGGAACTAATCACTCTCAATATACCAGATAATCCCACTTCGCAGAAGAACCAGTTGGGCATTTCGCGCGATTTTCTGTTCCGCGTTAACATGCTGGCAATGGTTTACTGCATTGATAAAGACAAACTGATGCTGAAACGGCTGAACGACGAAGTAATTGCTGCATGTAATTTCCCTTCATGGAATCCCAAACACTTCCTCGATGTAGGCGAAATGTCGCTGGCAATTGCTTTGGCGCTTGACTGGACAGCCGGTGACCTGCCAAAATCGACTATATCGCTGGCTAAAAGAGCATTAATTGAAAAGGGTATAAAAACAAGCTGGCCGGAAAACGGTAGTACCCCTTCGTGGGTGAACAATACAAATAACTGGAACCAGGTGTGTAATGCCGGTATGATTGCGGCATCGATTGCTGTGGCGGAACTGGATCCTGAGCTTGCAGCAAAAACAATTTATCGTTCTGTTGATGGAATGAACAATGCCCTGCGTGAATATGCCCCTGATGGCGCTTACCCCGAAGGCCCGATTTACTGGGGATACGGAACACAGTTTTCGGTGGTTACCGCCGCCATTTTTGAGAGCGCTTTCGGAACCGATTTTGGCCTTTCGAAATTCCCCGGTTTTATGGAAAGCGCTGTGTATGCTTTGCTCACCATTTCGCCATCGAATAAATTATACAGTTATGCCGATTGCAGCGAAGAGGCAGAAGGATACGGTAACTTTACCCTAAGCTGGTTTGCAGCAAAAACTGGGAACAGGACTTTTATTAATGAAAACTATTTTTTATCTCCGCCCGAAGAAATAAGAGGATTCTCGAGGCTGGCTGGTGCTGGATTGGTTTGGACTGCACAGTTTGCTGAAAATAAATCAACTACCCTTCCCACTGCATGGAAAGGTGCCGGAGCCAACCCGGTGGTAATTTTTACAGGCGGCGAAAATAGTCCGAATGGCTACTATTTTGGTGGAAAAGGTGGTCGCGGAACAGTAAACCACGGTAACATGGACGGTGGTTCGTTTATTTTTGAACTGAATGGCGTGCGTTGGTCAATCGATCCCGGAAACCAAAGTTACGGTTTGCTGGAACGTGCCGGCTTCGATTTGTGGGGCCGTTGCCAGGATTGCGACCGCTGGAAACTGCTCACTAAAAACAACTTCGGGCACAGCACCATATCTGTAAATGGTCAATTGCATGTTGTAGACGGAATGGCGGAAATCATTGACTTTAAAATCGGCAGTCAACCTGAAGCCACAATCAGCTTAACACGAGCATTTGCAGGTCAGTTAAAAAGTGCCCAACGCAGGTTTGTAAAAGATGGACCTGCATCACTGGTAATCGAAGATAAGATTGAAATTTCAGAAGAAACAGTATTTATAACCTGGCAGATGATGACACAAGCCGATGTTGAAATTGTAAAAGGTGGAGCAATATTACGACAAGATGGAAAAAGCCTGAAATTGGAAAACCTTTCACATCCCGATTTTACAATTTCTGTTATTTCCCTCGATCCTCCGCCGCTTGAACTTGATTGTAAAAAGGAGGGTTTAAAACGGTTGGAAATCCGCATCCCGAAATGGACGGTGGAGGATGGAAAAACAACCTTGAAAGTGAGGTTGTCGGGCGAATAATTTAATTTTAGTAGTGTGTTGCACCACAGTATTAGCCCGGTGAGCAAAGGAACTGATTACACAAGGCTTTCACCATTTAATATAAAAAAAAACGAAGTTAAACAAAGATAAAACTATGAAAACACGGATAATCCTTATTTCCGGTTTGATCTGCCTCTCATCATTATTCCCGGTAATGGCACAAAATGAGCCAATTCCAAATCTGAAGAATCCGGTTTCGGTGGAATATCTGAAAGCAAATATTTCTAAAAAATCACCAAAACTTATACTCACTCCTCAAATTGAAAAAGAATTAAAGAGGAAGTTGAGATCTGATCCCCTGGTTCAGAAATATTATCAATATTTAAAATATGAAGCAGCCCTGATTCTTGAAAAACCACTATTGAAAAGGGAGCTTGAAGGATTCAGATTGCTGGCTGTTTCAAGAGAAATGGTGGAACGAATGGGGATTTTATGTATGGTTTACCGGATTGATGAAAGCCCTGAAATATTAAAGCGTATTGATGACGAACTACAAGCCGTTTGCGCTTTTGATGATTGGAATCCTCAGCATTTTCTCGATATTGCGGAAATGTCGTTTGCGGTGGCTCTCGCAACTGATTGGGTTGGAAGTGCACTTCCAAAAGAAACGGTCAGGTTGGCCAAGGTCTCACTGATTGAAAAAGGAATAATTCCGAGTTTTAATGAGAGTGGAGAGCGTATGGGTTGGATAAACGGATCGAATAACTGGAATGCAGTTTGTCATGGAGGAATGATTGCTGCTTCACTTGCCATTGCCGATATGAATCCGGAATTAGCTGCAAAAACAATTTCCCGGGCACTGGAAAAATTACCAAACTCCTTAAAAGAATATGCACCTGACGGAGTGTATCCCGAAGGACCAACTTATTGGGGATATGGAACAAGTTACACGATAATTGCCTCAAGTACCTTACGCACAGCTTTGGGCAGTGATTTTGGAATTTCTAAGAGTCCGGGATTTATAGAAAGTGCAAACTTCCGCTTATATGTAACTAACTCGTCCGGCGATTTCTTCAATTTTGCTGATTCGGGTGATAAAAACGATGGGAATGGATCTGTAATAATGTTGTGGTTTGCTGCAAAAACCGGTGACGAACTCTATTTCGACAAATCGTTTTTTGAGAATCCCATGGATGCAGGACGTTTGGCTGGACCAGGGTTGATATGGCTTTCTCAGTTCAACCAACAAAAATCAAGCGAGCTGGCCCTTAACTGGTGTGGCAAAGGTGTAAATCCTGTTGCTGTTTTCAGGGGAGAAAAAGATAATCCGGAACATTTTTTCCTGGCTGCAAAAGGAGGGAAAGCACAACTCAGTCATGGGAATATGGATGCCGGCACCTTTGTTTTCGATATTAACGGAGTTCGCTGGGTTGTCGATCCCGGGAATCAAAACTACTATCTGCTCAACAGAATAGGATTCAATCTTTCCGGTGGCTGTCAGGAGTGCGAACGCTGGACATTGTTGACGAAAGGGAATCAGGGTCACAGTACTATTACTGTAAACAATACCCGGTTTAATGTTACAGCTTATGCTCCCATTACCGATTTCTGTAGTGGAGATAAACCAGAGGCAACTATCGATTTATCAAAGCTTTATGGAGGAGGTTTAAATTCTTTAACGCGGAAATTCATAAAGGAGAGTGATCAGTCTGTTTTAATAGAAGATCGATTTGAAGTTAACGATTCAACAAAAAACATTACATGGGGATTAATGACAACAGCCGAAGTTCAGCAGGTGAAAAACGGAGCCATTTTAAAACAGGATGGGAAAGAATTGAAGCTTTCAATTCTAAAGCCCGGAGGTCTAAATATATCTGTAATCTCGTTGGATCCTCCTCCATTGGAGATTGATAAAACAATGAAAGGTCTTAAACGTATAGAAATTCGTGTTCCAGCCTGGATACTGGATAGTGACTATGGTGAAATTAGAGTCCGGCTGGAAGGATATTAGATCTTTATTTGTATTTTGTTTGTTAATGATGGTGGCAAGAGGATATAATTCATAAAAAGTTAATTCCTGAAGAATATAAATATACAATTTTATATTATGGCTAATAAAGTACATACTTATTTGAGGCTGGCAATTTTTCTCAGTTTTTTTTCATTCCAGTGTAATGCACAATCAGATTTCAATAAGGTCAAAAATCGCATTGTTGCAGAATTGATGAATTCCGAAACAGATTATGGACAAATAGAAACTCTTATTAACACACTTCGCGTTGACGGAACCTGGCCTGGGATAAATTATCAGGATGTTTCCCGAACCGGATTCGAACATCGTATTCATGCAGCTAACATGGTAGAGTTGGCACGTGCTTACAAAAAGAGCGGCTCAAAGTATAATAAAAATAAGAAGGTAAAAACCACTATTGAACTGGCTCTTAAAAACTGGGTCGATAACGATTATTTCTGCGACAATTGGTGGTACAATCAAATTGGAACACCAGGCAGCCTCGTTAGTTTGATGTTGATTATTGGCGATGAGCTTCCTAAAGACCTGGTTGACAAAGCACAACCTGTTATTGGCCGTGCAAATCTTAATGCTTCGGGTGCCCGACCCAGTGGCGACCGTATTAAAATTGCAGGTATCCTGGCTAAAAACCTTCTTTTTATCAACGATATTGAACAATTTGAGGAAGTAATAAAGGTAATTGAAGGTGAAATTAAATTTGCCACCGGGAGGGGAATGCAATATGATTATAGCTTCCATCATCGTGTCGACAGGGTGAACAATACACTCTCTTATGGAATCGGGTATGCTGACGCTTTTATTGAGTGGGCTGTTTATGTGACGGGAACCAAATATGCTTTCTCCGCGGAAAAGCTAAATCAGCTAATTGATTATTACCTCGACGGAATATGCAAAACAATGGTTTTTGGAAAGTATCCCGATTTCGGAGCTAAGAACCGTAGCATATCCCGGGAGGGTGACCTGGATCCTTCAGGCGCAGGAGCACCAGAAAAATTGTTGCAAACAACCAACTATCGCAAGAATGAATTGAAGGAGATTGCAGATATAAGGGGGAAAAGTTTCAAACCCACACTTTCTCATGCTACTTTTTATTGGCAATCAGAACATTTTACATTTCAGCGACCCGATTTTTTTACATCGGTGAGGATGTATTCAACAAGGAACGACAATATGGAACAACCATATAACAGTGAGGGTTTGCTTAATCATCACCGCGGCGATGGAACTAATCATATTTCGCTTACAGGTAAAGAATATTACGACATTGCTCCTGTGTTCGATTACCAGAAGGTGCCGGGAGCAACTATTGTGCAAAAACCGGCATTACCTTCGGAAAACGAAATTCAAAAAACGGGAATTACCGATTTTGTTGGCGCAGTTACAGATGGATTATATGGTGCTGCAGTTTTCGATTTCAAAAGTCCTCACGACCCTCTGGCAGCAAAAAAAGCCTGGTTCTTTTTCGATGAAGAATATGTTTGTCTTGGAGCAGGGATCAGCTCAGAATCAAGACTTAATGTTGCAACTACATTAAATCAGTGTTTATGGAATGGCGATATTATTGTTATGAAAGATAATGCAAGATCAATATTAGAAAAAGGGGAGCATGACCTTAAGAATGTAATATGGATATTACATGATCGGATTGCATATATTTTCCCTGATCCGGTTTCAGTGAATCTTAACAATCAGAAGGTTAGCGGTAGCTGGTACACTATTAACCACCAATCTGATTCGCCAAAGGACGAGATAACTAAAGAGGTCTTTAAACTCTGGCTTGATCATGGTTCACAACCTGAAAATGCAACATATCAGTATATAGTTGTTCCATCAGTAAGCGAACAGGAAATAATTGCCGGTAATAGTAATAGAAATATTGAGATATTGATAAATACTCCGGAAGTGCAGGCTGTAAAACATTCAGGATTAGATATTACTCAGATTGTTTTTTACAGGGCAGGAGAAGTTCTTATTTCCGGTGGACTAAAGCTGGTTTCTGATGGGCCGGGATTGGTAATGGTAAAAATGGAAGGTCAGAAAATTAAAACGATATCTGTTTCTGATCCAACCAGGAAACTTGGTAAAATTCATTTATCGGTACAGGAGAAGATGGAAATCAGAGCGAAGAATTTTAAAGCTTCATGGGATGAAGTAAAAGGAATCAGCGAAATTGTTATCGATTTGCCTCAGACAGTATATGCAGGTAAAAGCGTCACAATAGAATTATAATTGACAAAATTTATTCAAACACTGACAATTACATGAAAAAAAAAATAACCCTGATTACAATCTGCTTATTCTGGTCAGTAATTTCAATTGGGTGTCATAAAAATGACGACAAAAAGGGGGACAACAATTCAAATCATCCTCAGATCCTGCTTCTTGAAGGTGAGGAACAAATAATAAAAGATTTGATTGCAACAGATGCTACCTGGCAAAAGATTCATTTCGCTATTTTGGAGGAATGCAACAAGATAATTGGCAAACCACCGGTTGAAAGAGTCCTTATCGGGCGCAGATTGCTGGACAAATCGCGCGAATGCTTACGCCGTGTTTTTTTCTTATCCTATGCCTACAGGATGACCGGTGATGAACGGTTTTTTAAGCGGGCCGAACAGGAAATGCTTGCTGTTTCAGGCTTTAGTGACTGGAATCCGTCGCATTTTCTCGATGTGGCCGAAATGACCATGGGAATTGCCATTGGATACGACTGGCTTTACACCGGTCTCTCTAAGACCTCAAGAAATACAATCCTTGAAGCCATTGTTAATAAAGGTATTAATCCTTCGTACGACAAGACGTATAACTCTTTTTTAACCGCGACTACAAACTGGAATCAGGTTTGTAATGCCGGAATGACTTATGGTGCTCTGGCAATCAGGGATGAATACGCGGAACTGGCAAAGAAAACAATAGACCGTGCGTTTAGTACCATACATTTGCCGATGGAAGATTATCAGCCTGATGGTGCTTATCCGGAAGGATATGGGTACTGGGGATATGGAACATCTTTTAATGTCATGTTTTTAAGTGCTGTAGAAAAGGCACTTGGTACAGATAATGGTTTAACTGAAACACCTGGATTTCTGAAAACTGCAGAATACCTGAAAAACATACTCGCACCTGGGGGGCAGTGCTTTAATTACAGCGACTGCGGATCGGGTGGAAGTCTTAATCCTGCAATGTTCTGGCTTGCGGAAAGAAATGCTGATCCTTCACTTCTATGGTCAGAAAACAAATTCCTTCAGGTAGATGATTTCTCCAAATTTACTGGCAACAGGTTACTGCCGGCGATTATGATATGGGGTAAAAATATTCCATTAAAACAAATTAATGAACCAGATTCAAAGGTATGGATTGGGCAGGGAAAGAATCCGGTTAGTATTATGCGTACCTCATGGACTGACTCAAAAGCTATTTATGCAGGATTAAAAGCCGGTTCTCCATCTGTTAATCATGGGCACATGGACGTAGGTACATTCGTTATGGAGGCAGATGGTGTGCGCTGGGCCTCAGATCCTGGCATGCAGAATTACGAATCGCTCGAATCTCTGGGCATGTCAATTTTTGGAAAAACACAAGATGCCCAGCGATGGACAATTTTCAGAATGAATAATCTCTCGCACAACGTTCTAACCATTGATGATGAACACCAGAAGGTTGACGGTTATGCCAGGATTGACAGATACTCTGAAGATGAGAACTTTCCCTTTGCCATTTCTGAAATTACGACTGTCTATAACAATCAGTTAAAGAAAGCTGTCAGAGGTATTGGAATTATTGATAAAAAATATGTTGTTGTCCGTGATGAAATTGAATCGTTGAACAAAACAACTAAGATACGATGGGCAATGTTTACATTCGCAAATGTTGTATTGGGCAACAATGAAGCAATACTGACCAGGGATGGGAAAACTCTTTATCTCAAAGTTAAAGGTCCCGGAAACATTATTATGAAAGAATGGAGTACAGCACCAACAAACAATTATGATGCTGCCAATCCCGGGACTATTCTAGTTGGCTTTGAATTTGAATTGCAACCAAACTCAGTTCAATCCCTGGAAGTCCTGCTTGTCCCGCAAAATGAAAATGCATCTGCCGACTTTGTAAATAAATCATTGAGCGATTGGTAATAAATCTTCATATGAATAAAATATTTTGTCTAATTATCCTGACTGCAATGTTATGCATGCAGGATTCACCTCTTAAAGCTCAGAAAGCCGAACCACAAATTGTGATTGATGAAACTGATAAAACAGAATCCATCATTCAGATTATTAAAATAGATAAAGTGTGGACGGGACACCCTGTTGGTTTTTGTCTTTTAACAAATGGGAACAGGCAATATATTGCTTATTATAATGCCAATCGTAAAATGGTGGTTGGTCAACGAAATCTGAATGAAGAGAAATTTTCGTTACATATTATGCCTGCTACTTATAGGGAATCCAATGGAGGTACCAGTACAGTGCTGGGATGGGACAGTCATAATAGTGTGACTATGGCAATTGATAAGGATGGCTTTATTCATTTATCAGGTAACATGCATGCAAATCCGCTTACTTATTTCAGAAGTAAAAAGCCAGGTGATATCTCTACATTAGAACAGGTAATGCATATGGTTGGTCCCAATGAAGAGCGATGTACATATCCTCATTTTATTCATACGCGTGAAGGAGAACTCCTGTTTCATTACCGCGATGGAGGAAGCGGTAATGGCAACGAGATTTATAATATTTATTCATGTGATAGCAAAAATTGGTCGCGTTTACTCGATACTCCTCTAACTGACGGACAGGGCTTAATGAATGCCTACCAGTCGCAACCTACTCTGTTGGCCGATAACTGGTATCATGTTTACTGGGTATGGCGTGATACGCCTGACTGCTCAACAAACCACGACCTGTCCTATATGAAAAGTCCTGATCTGAAACAGTGGTATAATGCTTTCGGTGAACCGGTTGCACTTCCTGCAACACTTGATAAAAGGTTGTTGATTGTCGATTCGATCCCAGTTAATGGCGGAATTATTAATCTTGGTGCACGTCTCTGCCTCAATGAGAATATGAAACCTCTGTTTGGATATCATAAATATGATGAGAAAGGTAAGCTCCAGTTCTATGTAGCTCATACTGAAAATGGAAAGTGGATCTCAAAGCAAATCACCAGCTGGGATTACAGGTGGGAATTTTCAGGATCAGGCAGTATTAACAGTGAAGTTACTATTAACAATTTCAAAAGAAGAGATGATGGATATTATGAAATAGGCTTTTCCCATATCAAGTATGGAAACGGGACAATTCTTCTTAATAACAGACTGGAAAATTGTGGCAAAGTGATCAAACCAAAACCGGATAGTATTTTGCTAAATATTGAGGGTAAATTTCCCGGGTTACTGGTTCAGACAAGCGGAGATATTGGGATACGTAAAGATCCTGAAGTAAGATATATTCTGAAATGGGAAACACTACCCCGAAACAGGGATAAAGCGCCTCCTGAACCCTGGCCTGATCCGAGCCAGTTGTATTTATATAAATTATCAACTAGATAACGTGTCTCAAGTAGCAAGTAGCAAGTAGGGAAAAGCAATCAAGATTAGGTTTACAGCGATTTATTGGATCATTAGCAGGTGGAATTGGCTCTTTATTGCTTCTGTTCCAATCATGAAAGAGTGAAAGAGACTAATTAGAGCCAAATATAGTTCTTATTCTCACTGATGATCCTGGGGATGGCGACCTGTATTGATATAATCAGGGTGGGTTACAAACACCTTCCATTAAGTCTGATCATTTTTTAATTTTTTTTCATTGTTTTATTCATGCAAATCGTCACATAATAATCATTTAAAATTGGTATTAATCTATTAACTTGTGTTTTAAAACCCAGGTATGATGAAAAGATCTTTCAAATCATCTTTATTGCTTTTACTATTATTAGCAAGTGTTTCACTGACAGCTCATTCTCAAAATAAAGGTAATGAAAAAATGGTAAGAATGTCACTTCAGAAAATGGTTCCCTCTGATGAAGAACAGGGCTCTTTTATCCGGATCAATGAGATACAGGAGTGGAATGCGGATGAGACAGCCATAATTATCTGTGATATGTGGGATGATCACTGGTGCAAAAGTGCATCAGAAAGGGTATCAGAAATGGCTCCGTTGATGAATAATGTGGTTTCTATTGCACGTATAAAGGGAGTATTGATTGTGCATGCTCCCAGCGACTGCATGGATTATTATAAAAATCATCCGGCTCGCAAACTTGGGGCGAAATATAAAAATAAAAAGGCTCAAACTCTTTTAAGCGATAGCAAGCTGGATTCAGAAAAAGATGCTGTCTGGCCGGTTGACCAGTCGGATGGAGGTTGTGATTGTTCGCCTGAATGTAAAGAGAGAATCGCCTGGACCCATCAGATTGATGTTATTGAGATTTATGATAATGATGCAATAAGCGACTCCGGAGCAGAAATAGCAGGACTTTTCAACCAAAAAGGCATTAAAAATGTGATTTTGATGGGAGTACATACAAATATGTGCGTAATCGGACGTTCATTTGGATTGCGGAATATGGTCCGTCTGGGGATGAATGTTGTCTTAATGCGCGACCTGACAGATACTATGTACAATTCAGATCGATGGCCAAATGTGTCGCATTTTACAGGTAACAGCCTGGTCAATGAATATATTGAAACCTACGTTTGTCCTGCAATTGTCTCAACAGACTTTACCGGGGTCAAACAATTCAGGTTTAAAGAGGATAATCGTCCTGTAGTTGCATTTATTATAGCAGAAAATGAATACCATGCCAACCAGACATTACCTGACTTTGCTCATCAGTTATTACTGACAAAAGGTGTGAATTGTGAATTTGCATTAGGGAAGCCGGTTTACACCGGGGAAGGTATACATAATATTGAAAACCTGCAGATACTAAAAGACGCTGATCTGACTGTGATCCAGGTAAGGCGTCGTGCATTACCTTCAGAACAGATGAACCTGATTAAAGAATATGTTAATAGTGGTAAACCCATTCTTGGCCTTCGTACAGCCAGTCATGCATTTGATGCACGGCGTGATGTGGTGAAAGAAGGGAGCAGTTCATATGCTACAACAGGACAGGAGCAGGAATTATTAGATCAATGGCCTGAATTCGATAAAGATGTTTTAGGAGGGAATTATCAGGATCATTATGGAACAATGAAGGTGGGAATAGTCTTTTCCATTGTACCCGGGATGGAAAATCATCCACTGTTTCTGGGAGTCTCCCACGAAGATTATACCGGTCCTATGGCTACTCTCAATAGTCTGTACCGAAACAGGCCCCTGAGATCTTCCAATATTCAGGTGCTGCTTCTGGGAGCTATCCCTGAGAAGCCTGTTGAACCTGTAATATGGGTAAACAATCGGGATAAGGGGACAGTAATTTACACTTCATTAGGGCACTGGGAAGATTGGAAATATAAATATTTCAGGCAGATTATGTTTAATTCTGTGGACTTTCTTCTGGATACAAACAATAAATAAGATGACATGAGAAGACGTGATTTCATCAATAAAACAGTGAATGGTGCTGTAGGAATATCTCTTGGAGCATCGGTTCTGTCAGGCCCTCCCATTTTGAAGGGAGCTAACGATAAAATTGTTTTGGCAATAGTTGGAACCGGTGGACGTGGTCTGGAATCTATAATAAGTACATGCAAAGTCAATGCTGATGTTGAAATAAAAACTGTATGTGATGTAAAGACTACAAGAGTGGAAGCTGCTGTTCATGCAATTGATAACCAATTAAACTACAAACCCGGGTCAACAAAAAACATGAAGGAAAATTTTGATGATAAAGACATTGATGCCGTATGGATTGCAACCCCGGAACACTGGCACGCACTTGCAACTGTTTGGGCCTGCCAGGCTGGCAAAGACGTGTACGTGGAGAAGAATCCCACTATTAGTATCTGGGAAGGACGTAAAATGATTGAAGCTGCTGAGAAATACAAAAGAATTGTTCAGATTGGATTTCAAAACCGAAGTGCCAGCTATGGTTTTTCAGCTCGTGAGTATATAAAAAGTGGTAAATTGGGTAAAATTGTGGAGGTGAAATGTTACAATATGCTGGGGGGAAGAAAATGGATACCACAACCTGATCAGAAAACACCCGGCTGGATAGATTGGGATGCATGGATAGGTCCTGCCCAATATCGTCCTTATAATCCTTCATTAACAGATGCTGACGGACGAGGTGGCTGGTTAGATTTCTGGGCTTTTGGAGGAGGAGCATTGTCAGATGATGCAAGCCATGTTATGGATCTTGCACGAATGGTCTTAGGTGATCCTCCGCATCCGGAATCTGTTTATGCCTGTGGCGGAAACTGGCCATGGGGCTCTGAAAAGGAAACCCCTGAATTTCTGTCTGTAACATACGATTTTGGAGATTTTGTAATGACATGTGACAGTGGAAATGGAACGAACTACATGGGAAAGACTCCTATAAGTATTCGAATGGACCCTACACTCTTTCCTGACTGGAGGACAAATGCTACAAGAACTGAAATTTACGGGACTGAAGGCTTAATGTACCTTGGCAGACATGGAGGAGGGTGGCAGGTAAAGGGTCAGGATTCAGAAATTATTGCACAGGAAGGTGGGATATTCCCCGATTCGGATCACCAGATAAATTTTATTGAATCTCTCAGAACAAGGAAAAGCCCTAATTGTAATGCAGATCAGGGACACCTGAGTGCCACTCTTGTACACCTGGGGAATATAGCTTATCGTGCTGGTAATAAACAGCTTTACTTCGATTCAGAAAATGAGAGGTTTATTGGTAACGAGGTTGCAAACCGACTACTTAAGACTTCTTACCGTGATGGTTATAAAATGCCTGAAAATGTCTGAGAGCAAGATATAAATTTTAAGTAAGCTGATATGAAAGGATTATTATTGGGATTATTGCCTCTGGTTGGCATAGCATCTCATGCACAGAAACCAAATATTCTGATCCTTTTTGCAGATGATCAGCGGGCTGATGCCATTGGTTGCTCAGGTAACACATACATTAAAACACCAAACATCGATAAACTGGCCGAACGGGGAGTGCGGTTTACCAATAATTATGTTATGGGCGGGCATCATGGTGCAATAAGTGCTCCAAGCAGGGCAATGTTACTTACAGGGAAAAGCCTTTTCCATGTCTATGATGTCCTTGACGGAGTGAAGACCATGCCAATGTTCCTGGCCGAACAGGGATATGAAACTTTCGGTACAGGTAAGTGGCATAACGGAGGCAAGAGCTTCGAGGCTTCGTTCCAAATGGGAGACAATGTGTTTTTAGGTGGGATGTGCGATCATTACAACGTACCGGCGATGACCCTGGAAGCTGACAGGAAGCTTTCGGAACCGGTTACAAAGGGTTTTTCAACTGACATTTTTGCCGATGCTGCAATAGGGTATCTTAACAGCTATTCAAAAGGAAAAAAGGATAAACCCTTCTTCTGTTACGTGGCATTTACCGCACCACACGATCCCCGCTCACCCAGAAAAGATTATATAGGGATGTACCCTGCAGAATCAATACCTCTGGCAGGAAACTTTAAAAAATATCACCCTTTTGCTTTTGACAATATGCGGGTACGGGATGAAAATCTTGCTCCCTGGCCCCGGACACCTGAAATCATCCAGGCTTCAATTGCCGATTACTATGCCCTGATAAGTCATCTCGACAAAAGAATAGGCGATATTATAGAAACATTGAAAATTAATGGTCTCTATGAAAATACAATCATAGTTTATGCAGCAGATAACGGACTTGCAATCGGCAGTCATGGATTGCTTGGAAAACAGGACCTTTACGAACATAGCATGAAGGTGCCATTGATAATCAGAGGGCCAGGGATACCTGAGAATAAAGTTTCAGATGCTTTGGTTTATCTTTATGATCTGTACCCTACACTGATGAGTTTGTGCAAGCTACCAAAAGCCGATGGTGTGGACGGGAAAGATATTACACCAGTAATCTTTGGCAAATCAGATAATGTTCGGTCCTCATTATTCACGGTCTACAGAAATACTGTCAGAGCAGTCAGGAACACAGAATGGAAATTGATCCGGTACCCCCAGCTTCACTATAATCAGCTTTTCAATCTCAAAGATGATCCGCTCGAACTAAACAATCTTGCAGAACAACCTCAATTTCAATCAAAAGTTGATGAATTAATGAACCTTATTAAAGAGTGGCAAATGGTGACCGGCGATACAGCAGTACTGACATCAAAGTCTAAGTTACCAATGGAATATGATCCGGCAAAATTTAAACAAACGCCAGATCAGTGGCAACCGGAATATACTTTGAAGAAATATTTTTTAAACTGAAAAATGCTGATAGAAAATAAACATCATTGAAAAATTAAATTCAATTTGTCATGAACCGAGCATGTTTTTTAAAAAACGCAAACTTGCATGAAGATATAGACATGCAAGCTCTCCCGCCTAAGCGGGACAAACTATCCGACCTCTTAAAATCAAATTATTTACGGATGAAAACAAGACTATTATTGATTCTAACCATTTTCTTATTTATCTTCCCTTTTTCAAATGGCCAGAATTTTCCAAAAATGGAGGAATCTACCCGTATTAAAAGACTGGAACCACCAAAGGGTAAAATAAGGTTGGTTCTGGATACTGATACTTATAATGAGATTGACGATCAGTTTGCACTTAGCTATGCATATCTGTCAAAGGAAAAATTAGAATTGGAAGCTGTTTATGCTGCTCCATTTTTTAATGATCGTTCAAACAGTGCCGGCGATGGAATGGAGAAGAGTTACCAGGAGATATTGAGGCTTCTTAAGATGCTGGGCAAATCACCTGAAGGCTTCGCTTATCGGGGATCTGACAGATATCTCGAAGATATTTCCAGACCGGTTCAAAGTGAAGCAGTTCTCGATTTAATAAAGAAAGCGATGGCTTCTGCACCCGGTGATCCTCTTTATGTGGTAACAGTGGGATGCATTACAAATATAGCCTCGGCTATACTGATAGAGCCAAAAATAATTGAGAATATAGTAGTTGTATGGCTTGGAGGCAACAGTATCGATTGGCCGCATCAGAAAGAGTTCAACCTTAAGCAGGATGTGAAAGCAGCCCAGGTAATGCTCAATTCGGGTGTGCCAATGGTAATAATGTCCTGCCAGCCGGTAGTTTCGCATTTTCATACAACAATTCCTGAAATGGAACTTTATCTCAAGGGGAAAAATCCATTGTCAGATTACCTTCTTAAGTCAACAGTTGAATACAGCGGAGGAAAAGAGTACTGGTCGAAGGTTATATGGGATGTAACTGCTGTGGCATGGCTTGTCAATCCATCATGGCTACCAACCGACCTCGTGCATAGTCCGGTTTTGACTGACCAGGTTACTTACAGTATTGATCGTTCCAGGCATTTTATCCGAATGGCAACATCTTTGAACAGGGATGCAATTTTCGGGGATCTTTTCGGGAAACTGGCGGGGGTAAAGTGATTGTAATCAGTAATCGGTGATCGGTAATCAGTAATCGGTGATCGGTAATCGGTAATCAGTAATCGGTGATCGGTAATCGGTAATCAGTAATCGGTAATCGGTAATCGGTAATCAGTAATCGGTGATCGGTAATCAGTAATCAGTAATCGGTAATCAGTGTGATCAGAAATCAGAGAGCAGTAACTTGTCTAAATCAGTATATAATGCTAAAGTTTAAATGGTTAACATCGTTGGTTTTACTAATACTTCTATTGGTAATAACAGGTTGTAAGAATGGAGATGGAGTTATAAAAGTAGCGGTGAAACCTGTTCCAGTCGCAGTTGATGCCATAAAACAGGCACCAAAAATATCAATTCATGAAGCAGCATTGATTGGTCAGATATCTGTGGTTATGGAGTTGCTTGCCACCGGCCAGAATCTGGATTCACTTGATCTGGATGGGAGGACAGCTTTAATGTATGCATCGTTTAACGGGTATACTGATCTGGTTGTTAAACTCATTGAAAAAGGAGCGAAGATAAATTCAGCTGACTTATATGGGCGTACAGCATTGATGATGGCTTCATCCGGCCCCTATGCAGAGACCGTAAAGGTGCTTCTGAATCACCAGGCAGATCCAAATATGGTAGATAAAGAAGAGCATTTCACTGCTCTTATGTATGCTGCTGCTGAAGGACAGATGGAAGTGGTAAAGCTGTTGATCTCAAATGGAGCCGATCCCTCTTTGAAAGATATTGATGGTGATAATGCTTTTACTTTTGCCAGTAATAATGGACATGTAGAGGTTGCCAATCTCTTGAAATCTCTCAAAAAATAGGATAGTTGGCAAAAAATAGTTGGCAAAAGGCAGTTGGCAGTTGGCAAATTAGTTGGCAAAAAGCAGTTGGCAGTTGGCAAAAAATAGTTGGCAGTTGGCAAAAAAAATGATACTTTTCAAATCTTAAATCTAAAATATATATATAATACTAAACATTAATATAAAGCAGAGTGGGGAGCTTCAGGGATTTAACGGTTTATAAAAAAGCATTTGATTTGGCAATGCAAATATTTGATATAACAAAGAAATTTCCATCTGAGGAAAAATATGAATTGACAGACCAGATAAGGAGGTCTTCACGTGCCGCTTGTCGGGCAATCGGTGAGGGGTATAGAAAGAGACAATATCCCAAACACTTTTCAAGTAAAATGAGTGATACGGACATGGAGAACACAGAAACACAGGTTTCACTGGATTTTGCACTAAAATGCAAATATATTATAGAAGAAGAATACCTTGATCTTGTCAAAAACTCAGAAGAAGTAGTTCGGATGTTAAATCACATGGTTGAAAATCCTGAAAAATATGGACCTATACAAAAAAAAGATAGATAATGGCCAGGTAACCATTGCCAACTGCTATTTACCAACTGCTCCTAACCAATTTCATATTGCATCTACACCTTGCCAACTGCCAATTGCCAACTGCCAACTTACAACTTACGAAATACTACTTTAAAACAGGATATTATGGACAGACGCGAATTCAGTAAGAAAGCTGCTACAGCCTCTGTGGGGCTGGGAGTAGCACCGGTTATTTTAACCAACTCCGGATGGCAGGGTGCTAATGACAGGGTGAACGTTGCCGTGATTGGTATCCGTGCACAGGGACTTTCCCATATTAACGAATATTTAAAACTGCAGGATGTAAGAGTAGCTGCAATATGCGACGTTGACAGCAATCTATTCGGGGAGAGGATAAAAAAATCCTTCACCGATAAATCATTGACAGAGCCTAAAACTTATACTGACCTCAGGAAACTTTATGAGAATAAAGATATTGATGCTGTATCGATTGCCACACCAAATCACTGGCATGCCCTGGCTTCAATATGGGCGTTGCAGGCAGGGAAACATGTATCGGTTGAAAAGCCCTGTTGTCATAATTTTTTTGAAGGAAGAAAGCTGGTTGAGGCAGCTGATAAATATAAGCTCATTGTTCAGGATGGCGCCGAGCAAAGAAGCAATCCGGCAGCACAGAGCATGGCTCAGTACCTCCACAGTGGAAAGATGGGAGAAGTATACATGGCAAAAGGTCTTTGCTATAAATGGCGCGATACAATAGGGAAAACAGCCGATGGACCCGTTCCAGCCGGTGTTGATTATGATCTCTGGCTAGGACCTGCACCAAAAAGGCCATTCTCTCAAAACAGATTCCATTATAACTGGCACTGGAACTGGGAATACGGAAATGGTGATATGGGTAATCAGGGTGTGCATGAAATGGATATTGCCAGATGGGGACTGGATGTGACTCTTCCAAGCAAAATTAGTGCTATAGGCGGACATTTTATGTTTGATGATGACCAGAACACACCAAATGATCTGATCTCTGTTTTTGAATTCCCGAATCCTTCCGGAGCAGGTGATAAGAAGAAAATTCTGCAGTTTGAGGTCCGCCACTGGATTACCAACCAGGAAGGAATTAAGAGTGATAATCCTAAGGCTGACTCATATATGGTTAGTGCAGATAATGTAATTGGCAACCTTTTCTATGGTTCAAACGGCTTTATGACCAAGAATGTCAATGACTGGCAGGTTTTTTATGGTAAAGAGCGCTTACCGGGAGAAAAGGGGAGTGGTCTGGGGAATCATTACCAGGCATTTGTTAACGCTATCCGTGCCAACGACCAGAAGCTGGCTAATGCAGATATACGAAACGGATTTTATTCCTGTGCATTGATGCACCTGGGAAATATTTCATACCGCCTTGGTCGATCACTGGAATTCGACCCTGTGGGCATGAAATTTATAAGTGCCCCTGATGCAGATGCATTACTTACCCGGGAATATCGGGCCCCTTTTATTGTACCTGATAAAGTATAAACTGCGCAAATAATTTTTAAATCCATCATCTGGCCATATAAATCTATATGAAGCAATTACAGAGAAATGTTAATATAAGATGGATTATACTGATATTTCTTTTCCTGGCAACCGTTCTGCTTTATCTCGACCGCTCTGCTCTCGGGATTATGGCTCCCTTTCTGCAGAAAGAAATAGGATGGAGTGAACAGCAGTATGGAAATATTAATACTGCTTTTATGATCGGGTATGCAATCTGTTTCCTTATTATGGGTATTGTTGTAGATAAGATAGGAACAAAAGCAGGTTATACTATATCAATAGCTTTGTGGAGTATCGCTCAGGCTGCAACCGCATTGGCAAGAACATGGGTTGGTTTCGCTATTGCAAGAACCGGCTTGTCAATTGGCCAGTCCGGCAACTTTCCGGTAGCCAATAAAGTGCTGGCTGAATGGTTTCCAAAAAAGGAAAGAGCATTTGCTGTCGGCTTGTTTAATGGAGGATCAAATGTGGGAACTCTTTTATCTCCGCTGGTAATTCCGGTTGTTGTTGGGGCATTTAATAATGACTGGAGGGCAGCCTTCTTATGGACAATACCACTCAGTGCGGCATGGATTGTTTTCTGGCTTCTTTTTTACAGGAAGCCAGAAAAGCACAGGCTGGTTAGTAAAGAAGAGTTAGAATATATTAATAGTGACAATCCTGAAGAAAATACAGAAAAAGTCAGCTGGACTGTTTTATTTAAGACAAGGGAGGTTTGGGGAATTTGTGTCGGAAAATTCATGGCTGACCCTATCTGGTGGTTCTATCTTTTCTGGGGAGCAAAATTTCTTAACAGCAAATTCGGACTTAATTTACAGGAAATTGGATTACCTTTTTTTACAATTTACCTGATATCATGGGCAGGGGGAATTTTTCTTGGATGGTTATCGTCAAAGCTGCTGAAAAGAGGCTGGTCTCTGAATAAAGGACGAAAAATGGGATTTTTTATTTGTGCTCTGTTTGCATTTCCTGTAATGCTTGTTCCGCATGTTGATAACCTCTGGCTGGCAGTAGGATTGATAGCTCTGGCTGCGGGCGGACATTGCGGGTGGTCAGCAAATATTTTCAGTCTTATGTCTGATATCTTCCCAAAAAAGGCCACAGCTTCAATTACAGGTATAGGCGGATTTGCCGGAGCTGTAGGAGGGGCACTTATCGCACAGCTTGTGGGTGGACTTTTGCAGAATATTGGTATTCAGGGATATGTGATTCCGTTTTTTATTGCATCAATAGGATATTTTATTGCTCTTGGTGTTATGCACCTACTGATACCGGAAATAAAACCTTTAAACCTTTAAAATAAATGAAGAGCTTTGAACGGCTGAACAAAACCCTGAATCACACAGAACCCGACAGGATACCTTATGACCTTGGTGGAACAACTGTAACAGGGATAAATAAAAAGGCCTTCATAAAAGCAATGGAATTCCGTGGCATCTCAACCGAATACGACAGCAAAGAGATTGATCCGATACAGCAGATTGTTACCCCGGTTGAGGATACTCTGAAGTTACTCAGGTCTGATATCCGCCGCATTGGTTCACGAAGGATACCAGGTTTTGAAAAGGTGGTAAAGAGGAATGGTTCCATCTGGGAAGTTACGGACGACTGGAATTGTCTCTGGAAAATGGATGAATCAAAAGATTTCTATTATAATCAATATACATACCCGCTGGAAGCTTTTGCTTCATTGAGTGAAGCTTTGACCCATTATAAGGCTCCCGATCTTTCAAAGCAGGAAAAGACCATTCTTGATGATCTTGCGGAACAGATTAATTATATTTCTGACTATGGGGTACTGGCTGACAGGAACTGCGCCGGACTGACTGAAATATCACTCAGAGTAAGAGGATATGAACAATGGTTTCTTGATACCGTAATAGATCCTGCCGGAGTAGAAAAGCTATTCGAAATCCTTATAGAGTATAAAACCATCTACTGGGATCTGGTTATCGACTGGCTTATTTCGAACAATTATCAGAATAGGGTAAGTGTTGTGGCCGAATGTGATGATCTGGGTACTCAATCATCAACACTTCTGGAACCTGGTTTCATAAGGGAGACAATAATTCCGCTGTTTGGTAAATTATGGTCACATATTAAGAGGCGACTGCCAGGTGTAAAAATATTCATGCATACCTGTGGTTCAGTTAGGGTTTTGTTGCCTGATTTAATAGAGGCAGGACTCGATATCTATAATCCGGTTCAGTTTTCAGCAGCTGACATGGATCTCAAGGGCCTCAAAAGGGATTTTGGAAAGGACCTTGTTTTCTGGGGCGGAGGTGTCAATACCCAATCGACTCTGAGAACCGGTTCTCCGGAACAGGTAAGAGACGAGGTAAAAAAAATAATGGATATTATGGCTCCCGGAGGTGGCTTTGTTTTTTCTACTGTACATAATATCCAGGAAGATGTTCCTCCTGAAAACTTTTGGGCAATGTGGGATACTCTTATGGAATACGGAAAATATTAATGCTTTGAAGACAACTTTAAATCGGTTTCTGTTCATCCTTGTTCTGATCACAATAGGGTGTTCTCAAAATCAAACAGGTAGGAAGGATTTACCCTTATTGAAGGTTTCTGAAAACAAACGGTTTCTGATTACAGACGACGGTGAACCTTCATATGAGGGTATTCCGCAGGGCTTGCACGACACATTGCAACCATACTGGCAGGCAGAGGATATAAGAAGATATGCTTACTGGTCGGTTTTTGCCGGAAGTTTTGGTCATACTTATGGCAACAATGCTGTTATGCAATTTTTTCGGCCAGCAGACAAAGAACCCGCTTATGGAGCCAGGGAATATTGGGATGAGGCAATCAATGATCAGGGTGCCGGTCAGATGCATTACCTGAAAGACTTAATGCTATCACATCCTTTTCTGGAAAGAGTACCTGACCAGTCGCTTATTGCAAGTGAACCAGGTCGGAAATATGATCATCTTATCGCAACCCGGGGTAATGAATATGCAATGATTTACACCTATACGGGAAGATTAATACCAGTTCAGATGGGTAAAATAATAAGGAGAAAAAGTAAAGGCTTCATGGTTTAATCCCAGAAATGGTGTGATAACTGAAATTGGAGATTTTAATAATAATGGAATACTTGAATTTTATCCTCCCGGCGAACCTGCAGAAGGCAACGACTGGGTCTTGCTACTTGATACAGTAGAATAAAAATTTCAATTGTTATAAATAAAGTTGTGAGGATTTAATGTGTCATAGAAATGGTTAAATTTATTTAATTATTTTTTCTTTGGTAATTTTAATTAAATAAGAATTATTATCATGCGGGAATCATTATTATTTAGAAACAAATTTAAAGCAAACGTCAGAATCATGATTGTTGCTATAGCCATTACATTTTCTATGTTAAACTGCTCGGGCCCTGGAGGAGATGCAGGGAAGAAGCTTGAAAAGGGATTTCTGAATCCGCCAGAAAGTGCTAAACCACGTGTATGGTGGCACTGGATGAATGGAAATATTTCCAAAAAAGGCATCAGAGCTGATCTTGAGTGGATGAAGAGAACCGGGATAGCAGGTTTCCAGAATTTTGATGCCGGACTGGCTACACCACAGGTTGTGGAAAAGCGCCTGACCTATATGACATCTGAGTGGAAAGATGCTTTTCTATTCACAACAAAACTGGCCGACTCACTGGGGCTTGAAATGGCTATAGCCGGATCTCCCGGATGGAGTGAAAGTGGGGGCCCATGGGTTACCCCCGAACAGGCAATGAAGAAAGTGGTTTGGAGTGAAACAACAGTTGAAGGTGGAAGACCATTTTCCGGGATTATTCCAAAACCTCCTTCAAATAGTGGATTTTTTCAGAATATAAGTGTTAAGGGTCCCGAATTTTACAGAGATATTGCATTATTGGCTTTCAGGAATCCCGATGAGGATATCCCAATGGCTGAATTAAATCCAATAATTACTTCAAGCGGGGGGAAATTTAATGTAAAAGCACTTACAGATGGTGATCTGACAAATTCTGCAATACTACCTCCCGCTAAGGCAAATAATGACTGCTGGATACAAATCAGATTTCCCAAACCTGTTAAAATTTATTCCCTCACTCTTGTTGCGAGTGGAGGTCGGGGCAATCCACGTATTGAGGCTGGCAACAATGGCCGTGAGTTCAGAGAGGTAGCTGTGATACAAACTTCAAGATCTCCGGAAAACACAATAACATTTCCTCCTGTAACGGCTTCTTTTTTCCGTATATCATTCACATCACCACCTCAAACAGGTAACTCCCCGGGAATAAAAGTTGCAGAACTTCTTCTTCACACAGTGCCACGTGTACATCGATTTGAAGAAAAAGCGGGCTTTGCAGCAACCGCAGGTATATTTGGTCCCCCGACTCCTTCAGTCCAGTCTTCAGATGTTATTAAGAAAAATGAGATAATTGATCTTACTTCAAAAATGAGTGCTGACGGCATGCTTGAATGGACTCCTCCTGAGGGCCGGTGGACAATACTTCGCCTTGGTTATTCCCTCACAGGAAAGGAAAATAATCCTGCCTCACCGGAAGCAACCGGTCTTGAGGTTGATAAGCTAAATGCATCTTATGTAAAAGCATATTTTGATAACTATCTCCAGCAATACAGGGATGCCACCGGAGGTTTAATGGGAAAAAGGGGTCTTCAGTATATTATTACTGACAGCTGGGAAGCCAGAACGCAGAACTGGACCGATAGTATGATGACTGAATTCAACAATCGACGGGGATACGATATGTTAAAATGGATGCCTGTTCTTACAGGTCGGATAGTTGAGAGTACTGAAGCAAGCGATAAGTTTCTTTGGGATTTCAGAAAAACTATATCTGATATGACAGCTGAATATCATTATGATCAGCTGACTGATATTCTTCACGGAATAGGGATGGGGCGTTATACCGAATCGCATGAGAGTGGCCGTGCATTTATTGCTGATGGAATGGAGGTAAAAAGAACAGCAGATATCCCTATGAGTGCTACATGGACACCGTCCGGATCGGAAGGAGTTGCAACCCGTTATAAAGCAGATGTACGGGAGTCGGCCTCAGTGGCTCATATTTACGGGCAAAACCTGGTGGCTGCAGAGTCGATGACAGCCAGGGGTAATACCTGGGCTTTCTCACCAGAAAGGCTTAAGCCAACAGCCGATATGGAACTGGCAAGTGGATTGAACCGATTTGTTATTCACACCTCTGTTCATCAGCCGGTTAATGATAAAATCCCTGGTCTCGGTCTTGGACCTTACGGCCAATGGTTTACGCGTCATGAAACCTGGAGTGAACAGGCGCTGCCATGGACTACCTACCTGGCCCGTAGCTGTTTTATGCTTCAGCAGGGAAATTATGTTGCTGATATTGCCTACCTGTATGGTGAAGATAATAATATAACAGCACTATTCGGGAACAGGTTACCTGACATCCCTGAAGGATATGGTTATGATTTCGTAAATAGTGATGCCCTTATCAATGTATTATCTGTTGAAAACGGATTAATAACTACCCCTGGAGGAGCAAAATACAGGTTACTGGCTATCGATTCAAGTGCTTGCAGCATGTCTCTGCCCGTGTTGTTAAAATTACGTGATCTGGTAAATGCAGGTGCCAGAATCATTGGCCCAAAACCTGTTAATTCTCCAAGCATGAGTGATGATCAGGTGGCTTTTAAAGCTTTGGCAAATGATTTATGGACGAGTGGATCAGTCTTTGATAGCAAAGCTACATCTCATATTGTTTCCGGTAAGACGGTGGCTGAAATGTTATCATCATTGAATATCACTCCTGATTTTGTATATACAAAACTGCAGGATAATACAGAACTTCTTTTTGTCCATCGCAGACTCCAAAATGCAGATATATACTGGGTAAATAATCGCAATAACCATTATGAGAATATAGAGGCTACCTTCAGGGTTAAAGGAATGGCAGCTGAGATATGGGACCCTGAAACTGGCAAAATTGAAGATGTTTCATATAGCATTGCTGACAGCATGACTGTTGTACCTCTTCACCTTAAACCAAGTGATGCAGTATTTGTTGTGTTTCGTAAAAAAGCCGGAAAGCTGGCAGTAGATATACCTCAGGCAAATGAAAAAGAACTTGCTGTGATTGAAGGTCCCTGGGATATAAGTTTTCAGCCTGATCGGGGTGCGCCTGCAAAGGTAACATTTGAAGATCTTGCCCCCTGGAATGAGAGTGATGAAACAGGAATTAAATATTTTTCAGGAACAGGTACATATCAGAAAACTATAGCAGTACCATCCGATTGGTTAAAGTCAGGAGCAGGGTTGTATCTCGACCTTGGGGATGTGAAAAACCTGGCTGAAGTATTCGTTAATGGGAAGTCACTGGGCATTGTCTGGAAAACACCTTTCAGGGTCGGTTTATCAGGTACTCTTAAAGAAGGTGAGAATACCATGGAGGTTAGAGTAACTAATTTGTGGGTTAACTGTCTGATCGGAGACCAGCAACCTGATGCTGAAACGAAATTTACTTATACTACTATGGCATTTTACCAGGCCGATTCTCCGCTTTTAGAGTCAGGATTGCTTGGCCCGGTTAAAATTATAAGCCTGAAGGAAAAATAAATATTATTGTTGTAAAAAATTACGGAATAAAAAATGAAAAAATTACTTTCAATATCCATTTTGATGTTGCTGTTTGCGGCGACTGTTAATATAACCGCACAACAGGTTCCATATCAATTTCCTTTCAGGAATCCATCACTAACTCTTGAAGAAAGGGTGAATGACCTTGTTTCCAGAATGACTCTTAAAGAAAAAGCTGACCAACTGGTTTACACAGCACCAGCTATTCCCCGTCTGGGTATTCCTTCTTATAACTGGTGGAATGAAGCACTTCATGGTGTAGCAAGAGCCGGCTATGCTACAGTCTTCCCGCAGTCAATAACTATAGCTAACTCATGGGATGAAGGGTTGATGTATAATGTGGCGAATGCCATATCAGATGAGGCGCGAGCAAAATATCATGAATTTCAACGCAGAGGAAAAACAGGTATCTACCAGGGACTTACATTCTGGTCGCCGAATATCAATATCTTCCGTGATCCCAGGTGGGGCAGGGGACATGAAACTTATGGAGAAGATCCCTTTCTTACTGGCAGAATGGGTTATGAATTTGTAAAAGGATTGCAGGGGGATGATCCTAAATATCTTAAAGTAGTTGCCACGGCCAAACATTTTGCTGTCCATTCCGGTCCGGAACCATTAAGGCACGAGTTCAATGCTAAAGTAAGTGAAGTAGACCTGAGAGAGACATATCTTCCGGCTTTCAGAACTCTTGTCATGGATGCCGGAGCATATTCAGTAATGGGTGCATATAATATGTTCAGGGATTATCCCTGTTGCGCAAACCCTATTCTGTATGGAATTCTCAGAAATGAATGGGGATTCAAAGGCTATATTGTTTCAGATTGCTGGGCGGTCTCCGATTTCTGGAAAGCGCAGAATTTTTCAAAGGATGCTGCCGAATCTTCTTCTGCTGCCGTTAAAGCCGGAACTGATCTCGAATGCGGGGTTGATTACAAACAGCTTATGACAGCTGTTGAGAGAGGAATACTTACAGAGGCTGATATTGATGTTGCAATCAAAAGGATATTTACAGCCCGTTTTAAACTCGGGATGTTTGATCCGGATGACATTGTCCCCTATGCACAGATCCCATTCTTTGTAAATTGCTCCGACTATAACAATTCTTTGTCAAGACTGGCAGCACAAAAGTCAATTGTGCTGCTGAAGAATGAAAATAATCTTCTTCCTCTCAATAAAACTATCAGGACTATTGCAGTTATTGGTCCAAATGCCGATAATTTTGAATCTCTTATAGGTAATTACAATGCTATTCCTAAAGATCCGGTAACTATCCTTAGGGGAATAACAAACAAGCTCACTCCTGCCACAAAGATAATTTATGCTGAAGGCAGCGACCTTGCTGACGGGATTCATAATCTCACGCCTATACCCTCGAGGTATCTGATGACAGAAGACGGGAAGCAGGGCGCAACGGGAGAATATTACAATAACAGGGATATGAAAGGAGAACCGGTATTTACCAGAGTTGACGATCAGATAAATTTTTACTGGGAACATCTCTCGCCAAGGGCTGATATGCCCGATGATAATTTTGGCATAAAATGGACAACATGGCTGGTAGCTCCTGTTTCAGGAACCTATGCTATTGGAAGCTGGGGATCATCAGGATATGAAGTGAAGATGGATGGAAAAAGAATTATCTCATCTATGAATGAGCACCATGCTTTTCATATTGAGGTACCAGCTGAACTGGAGGCCGGTAAAAAATATAAGATTGAAGTACTATATAAAAATTATACAGGTGATGCTGATATAAAGCTCCTTTGGTCTCCCCCTCGTCCAAACCTTACTGACCAGGCTGTGAAAGCTGCCAGAGACGCGGATGCAGTAGTTCTTGTCCTTGGTCTTTCGCAGCGTCTCGAAGGCGAGGAGATGCCAATTAAAATAGAAGGATTCAGTGGTGGCGACCGTACAAATCTGAATCTGCCTGCTGCACAGGAAAAACTTCTTGATGCTGTCACCGCTACTGGTAAACCAGTGATTGTAGTTCTGACGAGTGGAGGTGCCCTGGCTGTTAACAGTGCGCAGGAGAAAGCAACAGCAATTTTACTTGCAGGCTATGGCGGACAGCAGGGTGGAAATGCTGTTGCCGATGTTTTGTTCGGTGATGTTAACCCGGGCGGCAGACTTCCGGTTACCTATTATAAATCGATCGATCAGATTCCCGTATTCGAAAATTACGATATGGCAGGTAAAACTTACAGGTTCTTTAAGCAGGAACCATTATATCCTTTCGGGTATGGACTTAGCTATACCACCTTTAAATACAGTGAATTAGTATTTCCAGCGAATGTTACGGCAGGAGAGAAAGTCTCTGTGAGGGTTACGGTAACTAATACTGGTAAAGTTAGCGGTGATGAAGTAATAGAACTCTATATATCGGATGAAAAAGCATCAACTCCGAGGCCTGTACGCTCGCTGGAAGGTTTTACAAGAATTTCTCTTAATCCGGGAGAAAGCAAAGTTGTTGAATTCAAACTTGATCCCCGGCAGTTTTCAATTATTAATAATAAGGATAAAAGGGTGATAGAACCTGGTTATTTCACATTTTCAGTTGGTGGGAAACAACCCGGATTCAATGGCTATCTCGATCCCCAGTTCACACAGGTGTTAACCGGCAGGATAAGAATTACCGGGAAAGAGGTTGCTTTGGCAAACTAGTCCAATAAAATTAATTGGAGTACCTCTCCCTGGTGTCAGCAACTGCCTGACCTCCGGTAACAGGTACCGGGTGAACTTTCTTCAAAAGCTCTTTCATCTGCTTTACTACAGATGCATATTTAGGGTCAGTAGCTAAATTATGTAGTTCCAATGGATCTTCCTTCTCATTATATAGCTCAGCTCCCTCTTTACCGAAATCCCATTCAGAATATCTCCAGTCAGTAGTTCTTACACTATGACCTGGAATAGCTCCACGCTGAACCTGCGTATATGCAGGGTATTTCCACACGCTATCAGGTTTTTTAAGCAGAGGCACCAGACTATGACCTTCAAGCCCATCAGGAGGTGTAAGACCTGTCAACTCAGCCAATGAAGGATAAATATCTATCAGTTCAACAGGTTGATGGCTTTGCTTACCATTGGTTTTTAGTCCGGGAATAGAAATTATTAACGGACATTTTGCTGATTCTTCAAAGAGACTCTGCTTAAACCATAGTCCGTGCTCCCCAAGGTGATACCCATGGTCGCTCCAGAAAACGATGATAGTATTATCTTTTAATCCAAGTTTATCGATTGCATCAAGAAGCCGCCCAATCTGGGCATCAACAAAAGAAATTGCAGCGAAATAGGCGAGGGTGCATTCCCTTGCCTGATCGGGTGTAACCCCAAAATATGGCCAGGGGTTTGTTGATGCAAGAGCAAATTTAAGATATGAATTTTTTGTTTCGGCTGTTATAAGCGGAAGCTTCATATCCTCCATTTTATACATATCGAAGTATTTGCCGGGGGTTATCCATGGGCAATGCGGTTTATAAAAACCGGCCGCTATAAAAAACGGTTCATTTTTATGTTTCTCAAGCAAACGAATTGTCTCAGTGGCAACTATACCATCTGTATGTTGCAAGTCGGTTCCTTTTCTGTCATTATAAAATGCCATTGCGGCTCCAAGACCAGTCCTCTGGGGTGTGTAATTTATTACATCAAGTTCCAGTGAAGTTTTATCAAGTCCTGCCGGATTTATCCGTTCCATCCACGACGCCCGGTCATCGAGGCTGTTTGTCCCGATGTCGCCCGGATTTCCATAATGATATATCTTTCCTACCCTGGCAACATAATAATCATTATTAATAAACATTTGGGAAAGGGTCACAACATCAGGCATATCCTGCCGGAAATGATACCTCAGATCGAACACCTTAGTTGCATCCGGACGTAAACCTGTCATCAGCGAACTGCGGCTGGGACTAGAAAGAGGAAACTGGCAATAAGCATTGGAAAAAGCAATTCCCTGGTTTGCCAACCTGTCGATATTGGGAGATTTTACCAGCTGATCACCGTAACATCCCAGATCATTGTTCATGTCGTCGACAGCAATGAAGAGGACATTCATTTTTCCCCCCTGCGAATGCACCGGAGCAGTAGCGGCTATAAGGGCAAAAGGCAGGATACTTTTATTAAAAATGGATCTTCTCATGGTTAAGTTTTTGATAAATATATCTGAACAGGAATATTTCTTTTATTTTAAACCCTGGCAGACAAATTTATATTTTTTTTATACAATCAACCTATAATTAGTGACAGTCTCATCTGAATAATTATTTTTGTTATGATTATCTTTAATCTATGCAGGCAGAAAGCAATCTACTTCAGAAACGTGTAAACCTTTTCGATGGGATCTCGATTGTTGCCGGAGCTATGATCGGTTCAGGTATTTTTATTGTTAGCGCCGATATAGCGAGGAATGTCGGATCTCCCGGCTGGTTAATGATTGTATGGGTTATTACAGGTATTATAACAATTATTGGTGCACTGAGTTATGGAGAACTTGCCTCAATGATGCCACACGTCGGAGGTCAGTATGTTTACCTGAAAGAGGCCTATCACCCACTTATAGGGTTTCTTTTCGGATGGACCACATTCCTCGTTATTGAATGTGGAACTATAGCAGCAGTTGCGGTGGCGTTTGCTAAATTTTCCGGAGTCTTGTTCCCATGGATTTCTGAAAAGAATATCCTTTTCCAGGTTGGACCGCTTCAGATAAAAAGTACCATGGTAGTTGCAATTGGTATGATATCATTCCTTACATGGCTGAATACCAGGGGCATTGTTACAGGAAAGACAGTTCAGAACTTATTCACTTCTACCAAGGTTATTGCTCTGCTTGGATTTATTGCTGTTGGCTTTCTTGCTACAAGAAACATCAATTCCTGGGAAATAAATAAAGAGGTCTTCTGGCAGGCCAGCAGGGTGGGTTCTGGAAACCAGATGATCCCCCTGGTTGGGTTTTCACTTATCACTGCAATAGGTACTGCACTGGTAGGTTCGCTATTTGCATCAGATGCATGGTATAGTGTTACCTATCTTTCAAGTGAGGTAATCAATCCGAAACGTAATGTACCCCTGAGCCTTTTCTTTGGAGCACTGATAGTTTCTATTCTTTATATCCTAACAAATTATATTTACATAAAAGTCCTCCCTTTGTCAGGTTCTCCCGATGGTATTGATGTTTTAAGCCGCGGAATCCAGTTTGCAACAGATGACAGGGTTGCTACGTCAGCAATGAGCGTTGTATTTGGCGATTATGCTGCTGTTATTATGGCAATATTTATTATGATCAGTACCTTCGGATGCAACCAGGGACTTATAATGACTGCTCCACGAGTTTATTATGCAATGGCAAAGGATGGTCTTTTTTTCAAGAAAGTTGGGGAAATCAATAAAAACGGAGTTCCGGGATTTGCTATTGTTGTACAGGGTATATGGGCAGTACTGTTGTGTTTGTCAGGAACATACGGAAACCTTCTTGATTATGTGATTTTTGCGGTATTAATATTCTTCACCTTAACCATTCTGGCAATATTTGTACTTAGGGTGAAACGACCAGATATTCCGAGACCTTATAAAGCATTTGGATATCCTGTCATTCCTGCATTTTATGTGCTTACTACACTATTTATAATGGTCATCCTTTTAATCTATAAGCCAAACTATACATTTGCCGGATTGGGAATTGTGATCCTGGGTATTCCTGTTTTCTATCTCTGGAGAAAATTTAATAAGACCCTGAAATAAAACAACGAAAGGACAATTACTAAATGTTTCCGGAGGGATTTATAAAAAGAATTACAAATCAAAAGTATATTGATTCAGCGGCTCTTTTGAGATCTCTTGAAGAATCTTCTCCGGTAAGTATAAGGGTAAATACATCAAAATGGGATAAATCTCCCTTGAATGCAGAACCGGTATCATGGTGTAAATCCGGTTATTATCTGGAAAGCAGACCCTCATTCACACTCGATCCTCTTTTTCATTCAGGTTGTTATTACCCACAAGAGGCATCAGGTATGTTTCTGGAACAGGCGATTAAACAGACTGCAGAGTCTCTGGACAATATCCGCGTGCTTGATCTGTGCGGGGCTCCGGGGGGGAAAAGTACTCACCTTGCTGATATTCTCGGTGCCGATAGTATGCTTGTTGCAAATGATGTTATAAGATCCAGATCTGTAATCCTGGCAGAGACTATTACAAAATGGGGCGGAAACAACACCATGGTAACACAGAATGATCCCTCTCAGTTTGGACGGTTATCAGGATTTTTTGACATAATACTGGTTGATGCTCCCTGTTCGGGCGAGGGAATGTTCAGGAGTGCTACTGCCATTAATGAATGGTCGGAGGAAAATGCTCTACACTGCTCCGAAAGGCAGAAGAGGATTCTCTCTAATGTATGGCCGGCATTGAAAGAAAATGGTATTCTGGTTTATAGTACCTGTACATTTAACCCGGGAGAAAATGAAGAGAATATTAAATGGCTCATAGAAAACCAAAAAGCAGAATGTTTAAGATTGGATATCAGGGAATTCAAAGGAATTGAGGAGATCAATTATCATGGGATATATGGTAATGGGTTTTACCCCGGAAAGGTGAGGGGGGAAGGATTCTTCATTTCAGTTATCAGGAAAACAGGGAAACATGAAGAAGGCCAGATGAAGAGACTGAAAAAACATGATCTGAAACCTGGCAAGGAGGAGATTGAGGTTGCTGAAAGATGGACTCGTTTTTCCAAAGACCGGCTTCTGAAATGGGGTGATGAATTATTTGCTGTGCCTTGTGATATGGAGGATTACACCTGGCTTTTTCAGAATCTGAAGGTTGTTAAACCAGGGGCGAAACTATTTGTAGTGAAGAATAATGACTATCTTCCGGCTCATGACATTGCACTTTCGCATAAAATAAGGAAAGATGCTTTTCACATGGTCGATCTGGGTTATGATGAAGCCATTGCTTTTCTAAGGCGTGATAATATTTCATTAAACGATTGTCCGAGAGGTTGGAATATTGTAACATATAAAGGAATTAATCTGGGGTTTGTCAAGAATATAGGGAGCAGGGCAAATAACTATTTTCCTGTAGAGTGGAGGATAAGGATGCATACACCAGATGGCGCCCAGGGGAGTATTCTTAAGTGGAATTAAAGACAATATTATAGTAAAATTCTTGGTGTTACCTTTGTGTCTTTGTGCCTTAGTGGCTAAAAAAAATGCCACCAAGGCTCCAAGACACTAAGGTTCACTAAGTTAAAATCCAGAGCATTATAGCTTATATTGAGATAATCACTAAATATGAATGAGCAAAGGGAGTTTCAGATATTTGTGAAGCCGGTTGGTGCGGTTTGCAACCTCAATTGCAGCTACTGCTATTATCTGGAAAAGAAAGATTTATACACCTCAGGAAATCGGTTATTCATGAATGGGGATATTCTTGAAAGGTATATTATTCAACATTTTGAAGCCTCAACAGAGCCAGTGATAAATTTTTCGTGGCATGGAGGCGAGCCATTACTGGCCGGGATAGATTTTTACAGAAATGTGGTTCGACTTCAAAAGAAACACAAACCTTCCTCTTCAACTATCCTGAATGGTATACAGACCAATGGAACTCTGCTCAATGATGAATGGTGCAGGTTTCTTAGTTCAGAAGGATTTATTATTGGTATTAGTATTGATGGTCCTGATGAATTGCACAATCACCATCGTCGAACCAGGGATGGTAAGGATACGTTCCTGAAGGTAATAAATGGCTTTAAACTCTTACAGAGGCATGGAGTTCTGCCAGAGATCCTCTGTGTTGTAAATGCCGGGAATGTTAAACATCCTCTGATTATCTATGGCTATTTTAGAGAGCTTGGTGCAAAGTATATCACTTTTTTACCGCTTGTTGAACGTATGGTTGGATCACCCACCGGAGTAAGCCCTGATTCTGTCCCTTCTGAAGCTTTTGGACTGTTTTTGAATACAATCTTTGACGAATGGGTTGAGAAAGATGTAGGTGAAATGAAAATTCAGATTTTTGAAGAGGCTGCCAGAACTGCTTTTAACCAGGATCATACACTCTGTATATTTAAACAGAGATGCGGTGGGGTTCCTGTTGTTGAACACACAGGTGATTTTTATTCATGCGATCATTATGTGACCAGCGACTATCTCCTTGGTAATATAAATGATAATTCATTGTCATATTTTCTTGACAGTGAGAGGCAGATATCTTTTGGAGAAGCAAAACTTAATACACTCCCGCAATATTGCTTAAAGTGTGAAGTAAGGTCTATGTGTAATGGTGAATGTCCGAAGAACCGTTTTGTCAAAACACCAACTGGTGAACCAGGGCTAAACTACCTATGCAGTGGTTATAAGTATTTTTTCAACCACTGCAGGCCTTTTGTAGATGCGATAGGTGAGGCATGGAGAAATCAGAAGTAGGGACATGCCATGGCATGTCCCTATACTAGTTTCTCTTTAAAAAAACCTATTGTACGTGACCAGGCCAGTTTAGCAGCCGCTTCATTATAGCGACCGGGATTGGAATCGTTGTTAAATGCATGGGCTGCACCTTCATAGACAAAGATCTGATACTCTTTTTTATACTTTTTCAAAGCCTCTTCAAAAGCGGGGATACCTGCATTTATTCCGGCATCGGTTCCTCCATAGTGAGCCATAATCGGAGCCTTTATTTTTGCAACATCCTCTTCGGAAGGCTGTCTCCCGTAATATGGTACTGCAGCATTCAGGTCAGGAGCATTCACAGCAACCTGGTTTGTCATTGCACCTCCCCAGCAGAAACCGGTACATCCAACTTTCCCTGTTGAGAGCGGGTTTGTTTTCAGGTATTTGACAGCTGCAACAAAATTTTTGGTGGTCTGTTCTCCGTTGAGTTCCTTGAACATTGCACCAACATTTGCGGGATCATCGGGAGTTCCTCCCAAAGGTGAAAGAGCGTCAGGTGCCAGAGCAAGAAATCCCTCTTTTGCCATACGTCTGGTGACATCCTTAATATGCGGTACAAGTCCCCTGTTTTCGTGTATAACTATAACAGAAGCGAACTTCTTTCCTGTTTTCGGTCTGGCCATAAATGCCATCATGTCGCCTGTTTCAGCCGGGTATTTGATAGATTCCGTTATCAGGTCAGGATCATCCTGAGGAACATTTTGTGCTTTCAGACTATTCTCCTCCAGTGCCGGAAGAAGAGCAAGAGCTGCAGCTGTGCTGCCGGCAAAAATTGCTAGTTTCTTTATGAAATCGCGACGATTTGTTCGACCCTGCCTGTAATCATCGTACAGGGTAGTGATTTTTTTATCCATAATTGACAGGTTTATAGGGGTTTATTATAATTGGCATATGAATTTACTGGTGCTTTTGGATCCAAAATCGATCAAATGGGTACAAACTATGAAGATACAAAAAAAAAATCAAATTTGCAATTTAGCTTCCGGATTACTAAAAACTGACAAATATTATGTGTAATTCTTTCTAAATTTGGTAGTTTCGTAACGAAATTGGATAATTATATAACGATTTTATGAAAAAGGATATTGAGATTGCCCAGGAGGCCAGGATCATCCCAATAGTGGAAATAGCTTCTAACCTTGGAATACCTGCTGGGGAATTGGAGTTATATGGGAGGTATAAGGCAAAGATCCCTCTCCATTTTATTGATGAAGAACGGATTAAGAAATCAAAACTTATTCTTGTAACAGCAATTACACCTACTCCGGCCGGCGAGGGCAAAACGACAACATCAATAGGTCTTGCCCAGGCATTAAACAGGATAGGAAAGAAGGCAACAGTTGTCTTGCGTGAGCCATCCCTTGGACCAGTCTTTGGTATGAAAGGTGGAGCCGCCGGGGGTGGATATGCCCAGGTTATTCCAATGGAAGATATCAATTTACACTTCACCGGTGATATTACTGCGGTTGAAAAGGCCAACAACCTGCTTGCGGCGCTTATCGACAATAATATCCAGCTTAAAGAAGGCAATCTTGGTATTGATCCCAGGACGATTGCATGGAAACGAGTTATGGATATGAATGAAAGAGCTCTTCGTGACATCATTATCGGGCTTGGCGGAACGAAAGAAGGAGTTCCAAGAGAATCAGGATTTCATATCACAGCAGCATCTGAAGTTATGGCAACCCTGTGCCTGGCAAAGGATCTTGAAGATCTTAAAGATAAGCTTGGTAATATTTTTGTTGGATATACTTATGACGAAAAGCCGGTCTTTGCCCGCGATCTGAAAGCCCAGGGAGCAATGGCTGTTTTACTGAGAGATGCTATTAAACCAAACCTGGTCCAGACTCTCGAGGGCACTCCGGCAATTATACATGGTGGTCCGTTTGCAAATATAGCGCAGGGTACAAATTCAATAATTGCAACAAAAGCAGGACTTTCACTTAGTGATATTGTTATAACTGAAGCCGGCTTTGCAAGTGAACTCGGAGCTGAGAAGTTTTTCAATATAAAATGCAGGCTGGGAAATCTGAATCCAAATGCAGTAGTAATTGTTGCTACCATCCGGGCTTTAAAATATCATGGCGGAGCTAAACTTGCAAATCTCCGGAACGAAGATAAGGATGCTCTTCAAAGGGGCTTTGAAAATCTTGATAAACATATTGAAAATATGGTTCTTTATGGATTCAGCCCTGTAGTGGCAGTAAATAAATTTGACTCCGATACAACTGCAGAACTTGAGCTTCTCATGAAACACTGTGAATCCAGAAGGGTTGCAGTTTCGTTGAATGATTCCTGGGCAAGCGGCGGAGAAGGAGCTGTCGATCTTGCCAATAAGGTACTTGAGGCAGCAGGCAATTGTAACAATTGTTACAAACCACTTTATGAACTTTCATGGTCCTTTGAGAAAAAAATTGAAACAATATGCACCTTGATGTACGGAGCGAGCCAGGTTGATTATACAACCGTGGCAAAGAATCAACTGGAAAAAATTGAAAAGCTTGGACTAGGAGACCTGGCAGTTTGTATAGCGAAAACACAAAAGTCACTTTCTGACGAACCATCAAAAAAAGGCCGCCCAAAAAATTTTGCTGTAAAGATCAGAGAAATTGAACTTTCATCAGGAGCTGGATTTATTGTCCCTATTGCAGGAACAATAATGAGAATGCCTGGCCTGCCAGCCCACCCTGCTGCTGAAAATATCGATATTGATAAAGATGGTGTAATTACCGGTTTGTTCTGATGGACCAAAATATATCGGGGGTAATCCTTGCAGGAGGAACAAACAGGAGATTTCATGGCATTACCAAAGCAAATCTGATAATTAATGGCAAGAGTATCATCTCGAGGATCGTTGACACTTTTAGCAATATCTTTGACGAAATTATTATTGTAACAAACACACCTGAAGAGTTCAGTTTCCTGAGTAATTTGATTATTGTCAATGACCTGCTATCGGAAGCAGGACCTCTCGGCGGTATTCATGCAGCCCTGAAGGCCTCATCCAAAGATGCAGTGTTTGTTGTTGGAGGTGACATGCCTTTAATTGATAAGGGCCTTATTACAAATCAGATAGATTTTTATAATTCGGGCAAATATGATATTGTTGTACCCAGGGTTAATGACCTCATTGAACCCCTGCATTCAATCTATAATAGTACACTGGTGAATACTCTCGAGGAATATCTTAAAAGTGGCCGGGATTATGCTGTAAGGGATTTTTTCGGAATGGTAAATGTTTGTTATATGCCTTTGGAGTTAACGGAATTGACTAAAAATGCCTTCATAAACATTAATTCTTCATCAGATATTTTATACGTGGGAAAAATCTTAGGTAAAGAATAATTACTATCTGAGCTTTCTGGTATATATTTGGATACCCAATCAGTGTGGTAGAAGAACTGTGAAATTTTTATTAGCTTTATCTTCAAAATATATTCAAAATTATATGAAGAAAATATCATTTTATATTCTTGTGATGGCTATAATCTTTTCCGCATGCAAGAGGTTTAGCAAGTATGAGGGAGTCCTTTTCACCGAAAAGGAGCCCCGCGACTGGGAGAATCCGGAAATGTTTAATCTTAACAGGGAGGACCCCCATGCAACTCTGATAAGTTATCGGGATGAGCTGACTGCTCTGGAAGCTATAAAGACCTCGTCACCTGACTATCAATCTCTCGACGGTGTCTGGAAATTTAACTGGGTCAAATCGCCGGATCAGAGACCATACTGGTTCTTTAAGGATGATTATGATACACGCGACTGGAAAGATATTGATGTACCATCGAACTGGGAGACCAGGGGGTATGGTATTCCGTTGTACGTAAATATTGGATATCCGTTCAAAATGAATCCCCCTTTTGTTCATCATGAATGGAATCCTGTCGGTTCGTATAAAAGGAGTTTTAAAGTTCCGTCTGACTGGAAGACTAAAGAGGTTTTCCTTCATTTTGGCGCGGTAAGCTCAGCATTTTATGTATGGGTAAATGAACAACTTGTCGGCTATAGCCAGGACAGTAAGGATCCTGCAGAATTCAATATTACGAGATATCTGAAGAAAGGAAATAATTCAGTTTCAGTGGAAGTATATCGGTGGAGCGATGGGAGCTACCTCGAGGATCAGGACTTCTGGCGGCTGAGCGGTATCCAGCGATCCGTTTTTCTTCATGCCCGTCCGAAAACAATGATTAATGATTTCTATGCAATTGGGGACCTTGAAAATAATTACAATGACGGCTTACTGAAACTTGATGTTTCGTTGAGCAGTTCGGATGCAGACGGTGATGACTTCATTGTTGATGCATCACTCTACGATGGGGCGGATAAGATTTACAACGAATCAAAGGAGGTACTTTTAGAGGGGAAGACCGGCTCGGTCGAATTCAGAAAGGAGTTTCCCAAAGTAAAAAAATGGTCCGCAGAAAAACCAAATCTCTATTCATTGGTTCTAAGCCTGAAAGATAAAAACGGGAAGATACTTGAGAGTGTGAGTTCAAGGATTGGCTTCAGGAAGGTGGAAATTCTCAATTCTCATCTCCTGGTTAATGGTGTTGCTATATTAATAAAAGGTACAAATCTGCACGAGCATAATGAATTTAACGGGCATGTACTTGATGAAGCTACCTTGCTGAAAGATATAAGAGTTATGAAGAGTAATAACATCAATGCTGTACGAACATCTCATTATCCGCAGCAAGAACTGTGGTATGAATTATGTGACAAATATGGTCTGTATCTCATTGATGAAACCAATATTGAGTCTCACGGAATTGGTTATAATAAAGATGTAACTCTTGCTGATAAACCTGAATGGGCTGCTGCTCATCTTGACAGGGCTAAACGCATGGTTGAAAGAGACAAGAACCATCCGTCGGTTATAATATGGTCGATGGGAAATGAGGCCGGCGACGGGAATAATTTTCTTGCTAACTATAAGTGGATCAAGGGCAGGGATTTAACCCGTCCGGTTCAATATGAGCGTGCAGAGCAAAATACTAATACAACTGAGAGGCACACTGATATTTTATGCCCGATGTATTCCAGGATTGAATCCATTGAAGCATATGCTAAAGATGAGAATAACGACCGTCCGCTTATAATGTGTGAGTATGCTCATGCCATGGGCAATTCAACAGGAAATCTTCAGGATTACTGGAATGTGATTGAAAAGTATCCGAAACTCCAGGGAGGATTTATATGGGACTGGGTAGATCAGGGACTGGTGAAGACAAATGAGAATGGTGAAAAATACTGGACCTATGGTGGAGATTACGGGGAGGCAGGCATGCCGAGTGATGGTAATTTCTGCATAAACGGGCTTGTCTGGCCCGACAGAACGGGCCATCCTGGCCTTGCTGAAGTAAACAGAGTATATCAATATATTGGATTTGATGCAGTTAATCTGGAAAATGGACAGATCAAAATCATTAATAAATATGACTTTACCAATCTGTCAGAGTTTAACTTCAATTGGGAAGTTGTATCTGATGGAAAAACTATTCAATCGGGGAGTTTCCCCATCCAGGATCTAAAACCTGGTAGCGAATTGATTGAGAATATTCCTGTCAGCAAAATAGACCCTGTCCCCGGGACTGAATATTTTCTAAATATATGGGCATCCAGAAGTGATGAATGGAATTATGTTCCCGAAGACCATGTTTATGCTTCTGCACAGTTTAAGTTGCCTGCAGAAGGAAAACCAGTTTATGCAAAAAGCGATGAAGATGCTATTCTTCAGACTAATACTGTTGGTAAAAAACTGGAGGTGAATGGTACGGATATGATAGTAGTTTTTGACCTGGAAAAGGGAATTCTGGAGTCATTTACCTATAAGGGAAAAGAGCTGATAAAAAAAGGTCCGGTACCTGACTTCTGGAGGCCGCCAACAGACAATGACTATGGGTATAATATGGATCGACAGCTGGGCGTCTGGAAAAAGGCTGGAGAAAATGCAGTTCTTTCCAAAGCGAGCATTAATCAACCTGGTTTAGGCAAGGTTGTTGTAACCTTTGCATATGACATACCTGGGAGCGATGGTGAGAAGATCGCCGGCTATGCAACAACATACACCATATTTGGGTCGGCAGATGTAGTGATCAGGAATCAGTTTTCGAAGCTCTCAGACCGGATTCCTGAAATACCAAGGATGGGAATGCAGTTACAACTTCCGGTGGAATACATGAATCTGAAATGGTTTGGAAGAGGACCTCATGATAACTATGCTGACAGAAAGACCTCAGCTTATGTCGGCCTCTATGAGAGTACGGTTTCAGACCAGTATGTACCTTACATAAGACCACAGGAAAACGGATATAAGACCGATAACCGCTGGCTTACTCTAACGGATGAAAGTGGATCTGGTATTCTTGTCAGTGGCGATCCTCTGATCTGCTTTGCAGCTCTGAATAATATCCATGATGATTTTGAATCGCCGGGGAAATTATCAGCATTCAGGAAAGATGCAATAACTGCAAATACCCATACCGATGATGTAAAACCACAAGACCTTGTAAATCTTAATATTGATCTGGGTCAGATGGGTGTTGGAGGCGATAACTCGTGGGGCGCGAGGATACATCCTGAATACCGGCTTATGGATAAGAAATACGAATATTCTTTCAGAATCAGACCCATAGTAAAAGAGGATGACGTTCTGACTCTAGCCAAGGAGAGGTTTTAGTGAAAAATAATTGTCTGAAGCGTTGCATACAACTCCTCTACTCTGTGTAACTCTGTGACTTCTCAGTGGGACTCTGTGTAAGTTCTTTTCGTGTTACACAGAGAGACACAGAGGCCTTCGACGCCACGCAAGTCCGGACGCTCGGGCTTCACAGACCTGCCTGCCGGCAGGCAGGGAACCACAGAGTAAAATATATTACTATTTTAATTTAACCCATCAAGCTGAGCGAAGCCGAAGCTCAACTTATTCAACTAGTACTTTAAATCCACTTTTAATACTTCATCTTCTCCAACCAGGACATTTCTGACTTCATAAGTCAGAGATGATGTAACTTTTTTGCTTAAAACGATCCTGGTTACAGAGTTGGCTTTCAGAGTTATTGAGGAAGGTGCATTTGCAACACCATTTATCAGATAGAAGGGAATGTCGGAATGATTTGTCACTTCAAAATAGATGTTCTTGGCGTTTTCGTAATAAGGTTTACTAACTGTTATACACTTATAAAAGAAGGGTTTTGTAAGCTCCTCTTTTCCCGCTAGTATATCATTGAAATAAGCCATCGTACGACCCGCAAACATAGCTTCTTTAAGAGAATCGTGACTTCTGTCTTTAGCAAAAACAAGAGTCATGGGCCTGTTAGCGTTTTTGGACTGAGGATAATTTTCACTTATTATTCCGTGAACATCACTGTTTCCGATTATTGCCAGGTTGTATTGCTTGCAGAAAGTAAAGACAAGTGGGTAATATTCTGTCCCATTGGCAAATTCAATTCCATGGAGCCATCCATTCTTAATAAGCCTGTAGTGAATATCGTACATCCTTGGTATGCCATCGGGTTGCTGCGATTTCCATCCCGGGTGGTTCCATTGCAGGAATGCACCCTGTTTTGCAGCAGCTTCAAAGGAATCCCAGACAGAATCTCTCGCAATAAGAGCTCCGTCAGTAATAAATAGTGCATTAAAATGCCCCGGGGGCATACTCCTGGTTATCTCTGTACCATGGACCAGTATCAGGTTCCTCTCCCTGGCATATTCTTCAGAAATTTTCCATGCTGCATTGTGGTCAACAGGTATGAAATCTTTTTTAGGGTTGTATTCAAGATGGTCAGTTATAGCAATGGCATCCAAACCATCCCTAAGGGCCTCATCTATTCTTATAGTAGGCCATACACTCCCGTCTGAAAAAACAGAATGCATATGAAAATCACATTTAAGAGTCACATATCCCGGCAGGTCTGGCAGGTTGACAATTTTTCTCTGTCCATTTGTGCTAATGACAGAAGTAAAAACAGATAATAAAAGGATTGTCAGCTTTTTCATCTTATATTATTTTCGGTTTCTGTTATACATTCTGGAAAGATATAAAATTATTCTTGTGTTTCCCGCAGATCCCGCAGATTTTCGAAGATTTTTCACCCATTCCCCCATTCACCCATTCCCCCCAACATACCGCCGCACCTTCGGACCTTCACACCTCATCATATCTTCTCATAGAAATAGGCCTCCTTCTTATCTGCATCATCCCATGTATAGATCTTTTTATCCCTGTTGATAAAGTAGAAATTCAGCAGTGCAAAATCGCCGGCACACATTGTTGTGTGAACAAAAAGGAATAGTGAAAGGCTCCATTTCCATAATCCGGGTAAAAGAAAAACAAGAAGTGTAATGATAACACTTATAATAATAAAGGGCGTTACAGCTACAATTCTAAACTGCCTTGGTGAAGCAACATATTTGTGAGCAGTTACATAAAAGAGGAATTGCTTCAGATCCATACCCACACGGATATTTTTGGCTCCGGAGATAGAATAAGGGATAACATGTAACGTTTCATGTACAGGGATAGAGAGAATGGGTAAAATTATCGATCCCAGAAAAGAATGTACCAGAACATTTGATACCGGGAAATGGCCTGCTATATTTAATCTGTTTGTAACTGCCATTCCCAGATACAAGATACATATCGACCAGAAGAAGAGTGTCAATCCTGTCTTTTTCATTATGTTGTTGAGGATAAAAGGAACGAGGTCGTGATATGATATAGCAAGAATTTGCCTGAATCTGGTCTGATCATCAAGCTCTTCTGCATGAAGTGTCATAATAAATTTCCTAAGAAAATTTGCCTTATTAGTTAAATCTTACAGAGTCCAGCCTTTCCTGTATTCGTAATGAAGAAGAGCATTTGCCTCCGGAAGATTAGTAAACTCCATCTTAACAGGATCATACTCGAGTGCCATAGGCCTGTTTGACATAAGCACCGCAATATTCCCCAGCATCATCGTCTCAACAAGTTTACTTGCATAGGAAAAATCACATCCGGCTTTTTTATTATTTTTTATTGCGTCAATCCATTCTGCATAAACGCCTGGCGACCTTGGTAACCATGGCTTGGGAGGCACAAATTCATCCATTGCTTTTTTTGGTATGAGCTGAGGATTACTCCCATAATCTCCATGCATCAGAATGCCTTTATCTCCAAGGTACATTGCTGAACTTACGCGTGTCCCCTCATCCATTTCAATTGGTCGTGCTGCACGCAATCCGCCGTCAACCCATGTTATCTTAACGGGTGGCATATATCCGCGTGCAGGGAATTCATAGGTTATCATTTCCGCAAGTGGCCAGAATTCATCGTTATAGACTGATGAACTTGCCTGTATCCTGGTAGGTATACCGAGATTCAGAGACCAGAACGCGTGGTCATAAATATGTGCTCCCATGTCACCCAATGCACCTGTCCCATAATCGCGTAAACCACGCCAGTTAAAATGGCAGATATCGGGATGATATGCCTTTTCAGGAGCAGGACCAAGCCAGACATCCCAATTTAATGATTTGGGTACCGGTATACCTGCAGGGCGCGGGATATTTCCCTGTGGCCAGATTGGCCGGTTGGTAGAGAGCAGAACTTCGCGTACAAGTCCTATTGAGCCACTCTGTATCCATTCGTTTATTAATCGTGCACCTTCACTTGCATGCCCCTGATTACCCATCTGAGTAACAACATCATACTCTTTTGCTATTTCAGCAAGCTTCCGGCATTCATAAATAGTTTTACAGAGTGGTTTCTCAGCATAAACATGCTTCTTTTCCCTCATAAATGCTGATGCTATAGGGGCATGGCTATGATCAGGAGTACCAATCATTACTGCATCAATCGATTTTTCTTTCTCAAGCATCCGGCGCCAGTCTGTATAGACCTTTGCTTTTGGATAACCTTTAAAAATATGCGCAGCAAAATCAGTATCCACATCGCAAAGTGCATAAACATTTGCAAGTTTGACAGGTTCTCTGGCTGGCGGAGTTCCCTGTTGTCCTCCGGGAGCCCCCTGGGGCCGATTTGTAGCTCTTGCAGCTCTTGCAGCCAGCTCCTCCTTAGTGTAAGGCAGCCCTGTACTGGTTCGCTGTGGGTTAACAATTGGTACATCAGGGTCTGAAATACCCCTGATATCAGCAGCGCCACGGGCTCCGATCCCAATACCCGCAACATTGACAGTATCACTTGGTTGTTGATACCCATTGCCAGGCATAACATGGCGTGGAATAATAGTAAGACCTGCTGTAGCAGCTCCCACGGTGCCTAAAAAACTCCGTCTTGAAAGATTTTTTTTCGTTTTACTTTTCATAAGATCATTTTTTCTTATTGGATACTATATAATTAGATGTCGTATCAGCCACTGTCTTAACTAAATGATAAAAATGGATAAAAAGTGGCATTAATTACCAGTTAGTTACTAAGGTATGAAAATAATTTTATTATCAAATAGATTATGATTTTTTTTCAGATAGAGAGACTGATATTACTTACAGTAAACATCGTTATCTGCCTTGCTCTGAATAATTATGGCCTGTAATTTGATACATTTGTAAAAAAGTTAAGGTGAAACTCTTTTTCTCAATATTATTGTCATTAGTTGTCTTTACTTATGTTACAGGGCAGACGGATACCTTGGGGAGTAAGAATGATTCAATACCAGGGAAGTTCTTTCTTTTACAGAAAGTGAAGAGGGATGGTGTAACTTTACCGGAAGTTGAAATAAAAGAGGTTACTGTACTGGCCCGTCCTTCGGTGCCACGCAGGTCTTCTCTCAGGCAGTATGACAGGCTGGTTGCTAACATTAAAAGAGTATATCCATATGCAGTAATAGTCAGAAACAGGCTTGAGCAGGTAAATAACGATCTCAAAAGCCTGAAAGATGACAGGGAGCGAAGAAAATACATAAGAGGTGTTGAAAAGGATGTATTTGGAGAGTATGAAGATGATATGAGGAACATGACGATTACGCAGGGGCGCCTGCTTATAAAGCTGATTGACAGAGAGACCCTGAACACTTCTTATGAACTTATTCGAGAGTACAGGGGAGGACTTTCTGCAGTATTCTGGCAGGGAATTGCACGCCTGTTCGGAACCAATCTGAAAGACGAATATGATGCCTATGGCGATGATCTGTTGATTGAAATGATAATCAGCGAAATTGATGCCGGCAGATTATAAGATCTGTCTTTAGGGACATAATTGTTAAATCATGAAGAGGATCTTTATTGCTATAAAAGTTAAAGCAGGGATTAATTTCTCAAACATAATTAAATCACTTAAGTCAGGGTTACAAACTGAAAATATCAAGTGGACAAACCCGGATAATATTCATATTACTATGGTATTTATTGGGGAAACTGCTGAGCAAAAGATTAATATCATATCTTCAAAGCTGAGAGAGCAATGTGATGGAATTGGAGAATTTGAACTCATCATTAAAGGATTGGGAGTTTTCAAAAGCATTAAAGATCCGCGTGTTATCTGGACAGGGATTGAACAATCGGAAAAACTGACACAACTGTATGTTCAGATTATTAATGGATTGAAGGATTCAGGTGTTTTGGCTGAAGAACGACCTTTCAAACCTCATCTGACCATCGGACGAATTAAATATCTTAAGGACAAAACAGTACTCAATGCATTGGTGGAAAGATATCAAAACAAAGAAATTCAGAAAATCGCAGTTAATCAGGTTATCCTTTATGAGAGTATCTTACTGCCCTCAGGGCCTCTGTATAAACAATTAACTAAAATTGAATTATAACTGAATTGAAAATGTTTTATAGCCTTATGCCACTTGCCAACTACATCTTGCCAACTTCCTTTTTGCCAACTGCCTATTTCATTCTATCTATTGCCATCTCCCTGCCTCCCCTCATACTCCCTGACCCTTGATAATTATTCCGACAGTAAAGAGTGCAACTTTCAGATCAAACCATAATGATCTGTTTTCCAAATAATAAATGTCATAATCAAGTCTTTCTATCATGCTTTCAACATCTGAAGCATAACCATATTTGACCTGCCCCCAGGAGGTTATTCCCGGTTTGATGCTTTGTAGTCTCAGGTAATGAGGCGCTTTTTGTACTATCTGATCAACAAAATACTTCTGTTCCGGCCTTGGCCCAACCAACGACATTTCACCTTTAAGCACATTGATGAAATTCGGTATTTCATCGAATTTATGTTTTCTCATAAATCGTCCGACTTTTGTAGTCCTATTGTCATCTTTCCCGGAAAGGAGCATAATCCCATCGTCATTTATGTTATGCATCGATCTGAATTTGTAGATAGTAAAGGTCTTATTATTCTTTCCTACACGTTTTTGAGAATAGATAACCGGACCTCTTCCTGATATTTTAATAACGATTGACAGAATAACAATTAAAGGGCTTGCCAATAAAAGACAAAGTATTGCGATAGAATAATCAATTATTGTTTTTACTACCTGCATTTGGTATATTTCCCCTGAGATTTGGTCATAAAGATACAAAAAGAAATGAGTGCAGTCTGGAAGATCACCTGAATGACAATTTTTATACTTTTGTGGGGGTAATAATATTAACCCTGGTTATAGATGACGGACATATTTGAAGCAAAAGGCAAAAGAAAGAAACTTGTTGCAGAGCTCCGACAAAAAGGAATTACAGATGAAGAGGTTCTGAGAGCAATTGATACTGTTCCGAGACATCTTTTTATGGACCCTGCATTTCTTATTCATGCCTATGTTGATAAAGCTTTCCCTATAACTTCAGGACAGACGATCTCACAGCCTTATACAGTTGCTATCCAATCCTCCCTTCTTAAAGTCAAAAAAAGGGATAAAATTCTTGAAATTGGCACAGGTTCAGGTTATCAGGCTGCTGTATTGACTGAGATGGGGGCAAAAGTCTACACAATCGAACGATTCAGAGAGCTATATCTTAAAGCACAGCAGACTCTCACTTCGCTTGGTTATGAAGTAGATTTCTTCTATGGTGACGGATATGAGGGCAAACCCCAATACGGACCATATGATGGCATAATTATCACTGCGGCTGCCAGTGAAGTTCCTGAGACGCTTCTTCAGCAGCTTAAAATTGGAGGCAGACTGGTAATCCCTCTTGGAAATTCTGATTCACAGGTGATGACAGTCGTTGAAAAGGCGGGTGATGAAGAATACGTCTATTCCGGACACGGAAATTTTGTATTTGTACCGATGCTTAAAGGGAAAGTAAACGGAAAATAGCTATTTATGGAAATATATAAACTTGTCTTCTCACCGATTGAGGTAAACACATATATTCTGGTGGATCAGTCAGGCGATTGTGCTATTATAGATTGCGGTTGTTATGATAGTGATGAATGTTATCGATTTGAAAGTTTTATAACAGAAAAGAAGATAAACCCTGTTCTGCTTTTAAATACTCATTGCCACCTCGATCATATTTTTGGAGATGGATTTATTTATAAAAAATATGGTTTAAAGTCCTTTTCTCATGAAGCAGAAGAACGAAACAGAAAGAACTCGGTTCAACATGCAATGCTTTTTGGGCTGACCATGGATCAGCCGCCTGCACCTCAAGGTTTTATAATTGACAATCAGGTGATGTCGTTTGGAACGACTGAACTTTTAGCTCTTCACGTACCCGGACATGCACCCGGGAGTATTGCTTTTTACAGCGAAAATAATAGCTGTGTTTTTACCGGTGATGCTCTGTTTGCTGGCAGTATAGGAAGAACAGATTTGCCAGGGGGTAATTATGGAACATTGCTCCAAAGCATAAGCAATAGATTGTTTGTTCTTCCTGAATCTACTGTTGTTTATCCGGGACATGGAATTGAAACATCAATAGAACGGGAAATTAATTCAAATCCCTTTTTTAACTGATAAATATCCTCTGAAATATGCAACAAATTTCTTATTATTGGCAATCTGTTCCTTATTATCTAATTATCTATTATTGATCATTTTAACTACTGTATATGTCATCAGATAAGTTTGTTAACCGTCATATCGGACCACGGGATCATGAGTTGCCAATGATGTTGGAGACTATCGGTGTTGGCTCACTTGAAGAGTTAATTGATAATACGGTCCCAAAATCGATAAGGCTCCTAAAGCCGCTTAGCCTTCCGGTTGCAATGAGTGAATTTGAATACCTTAATCACATAAAACTTCTTGGTCAGAAAAATAAATTGTACCGGTCATTTATCGGACAGGGTTATTATGGTGTTGCTCCTCTTTCGGTTATAACCCGGAATGTACTGGAGAATCCTGCGTGGTACACATCATATACGCCATATCAGGCTGAAATTTCGCAAGGCAGACTTGAGGCATTGCTGAATTTTCAGACTATGATAATTGAGCTTACAGGAATGGAGATTGCCAATGCTTCATTACTGGATGAGTCAACGGCTGCATCAGAGGCAATGATAATGATGTTCAATGCCAGGACCAGGGCATCAGTGAAAGCGGGGGTAAACAAATTCTTTGTTGATGAAGATATCTTCCTGCAGACTTTGGATGTAATTAAAACACGTTCGAATCCGCTGGGTATTGAGCTTGTTATCGGGAAATTTGATGAGATGGTTTTTGATGATACCTTTTTCGGATCGATGGTTCAGTATCCGTCTGCTTCAGGTAAGATCAGAGATTATAGGGAGTTTGTCGAAAAAGCTCACCTGTCAGAAGCTCTAGTAGGTGTATCGACAGATCTGATGAGCCTTACACTGATTACTCCTCCTGGCGAATGGGGAGCAGATATTGTTGTTGGTTCAAATCAGCGTATGGGACTTCCAATGAGTTTCGGAGGTCCGCATGCAGGATTTTTTGCTACAAGAGACGAACTTAAGAGGAGTATGCCTGGCCGGATAATAGGTGTCTCTGTCGATGCACAGGGGAATTATGCACTGAGAATGGCATTACAAACAAGAGAACAGCACATAAAACGGGAAAGGGCTACATCGAATATCTGTACAGCCCAGGCGCTTCTTGCTACTATGTCGGGAATGTATGCTCAATACCATGGAGCTGAAGGACTTATTAATATCGCAACAAGTATTCACAGATCAGCCTGTACAATTAACTATGCACTTAAGAAACTGGGATATAAACAGCAAAATCCAATCTTCTTCGATACAATATCAGTTGATCTAGCAAACATAACTTCTCAGGATACAATAAATGATCTGGCACTTCAGACTGAAATGAATTTCTTTTATACTGCTGATAACATTGTAGTTATCAGTACAGATGAGATAACTACAATACAAGAAATAAATGATATAATTGAGATATTCGCTAAAGCAGCCGGTAAAACCCCGGTTCAGGTTGACACCTGTTGTGAATGCAACTGCATTGAAGAGAAGTTTCTGAGAAAATCATCATTTCTTAAGGGGGGGACTTTTAACCATTACCATAGCGAGACTGAAATGATGCGATATATTAAAATGCTTGAAAGAAAAGATTTTTCTCTTACTCACAGCATGATATCTCTTGGTTCATGCACTATGAAACTAAATCCTGCCAGCTCGTTGTTTGCTATGAGCTGGCCTGAATTTGCCAATATTCATCCTTTCGTTCCTAAAAACCAGGCATTGGGATATTATCAGATTTTAGATGAATTGGGTGAAGCTCTTAAAGAAATAACAGGTTTTTCAGCAATATCATTCCAGCCTAATTCCGGAGCAGCAGGAGAATATGCAGGTTTGATGACAATCCGGGAGTATCATTTAAGCAGGGGAGAAGGACACAGGAATATTGCTCTTATTCCCTCTTCGGCTCACGGTACCAATCCAGCCAGTGCAGTAATGGCCGGTATGCAGGTTATTGTTGTGGAGTGTGACGAGAGAGGTAATATAAATGTTGAAGATCTCAGGAAAAAAGCTGAAGAATACAAAACCGATCTGGCCTGTTTCATGATAACCTATCCTTCTACTCATGGGGTATTTGAAGCTGCAGTTAAAGAGATGTCTGAAATAATTCATTCTAATGGCGGGTTGGTTTATATGGATGGTGCTAATATGAATGCCCAGGTTGGGCTTACCAATCCCGGATATATTGGTGCTGATGTTTGTCATCTGAATCTTCACAAGACATTTGCTATCCCTCACGGTGGGGGTGGACCCGGTATGGGTCCTATTCTTGTTAATGATAAACTGGCTGAATTCCTGCCCTCACATCCGATTGTGAATACCGGAGGAAGTCATGGTACAACTGCTGTGGCCGGTGCTCCTTTTGGAAGCGGGCATGTACTTACCGTATCGCATGCTTACGTTATGATGATGGGACCCGACGGATTAACACAGGCAACGATATATGCAATAATGAATGCAAACTATATTGCGGCTTCATTAAAGGGGTGGTTTAAGACACTCTATACCGGAGAGAAGGGTTATGTAGCACATGAGATGATTCTGGATTGCCGTAATTTTAAAGCTGAAGCAGGGATTACTGAAGCAGATATAGCAAAAAGGTTAATGGATTATGGATTCCATGCACCTACCCTCTCATTTCCCGTTCATGGTACTCTTATGGTCGAACCTACTGAGTCTGAATCGCTTAGGGAACTTGATAAATTTGTGACTGCCCTAAAATCAATATGGACAGAGATTCAGGAAATTAAGGAAGGTAAAGCTGATAAAGATGATAATGTACTCCATAATTCACCTCATACTGATAAAGTTGTAACAGCCAATGAATGGAACCATAGCTATGATCGTCAAAAGGCGGCTTTCCCCGCGGCGTGGGTAATAGAAAACAAGTTCTGGCCAGCAGTGGGACGTGTCGATGACGGTTATGGTGATCGTAATCTTATCTGTACATGCGATCCGATTGACACATACAGACAGGAGACATTCAAATAAAATTTTTTTCTCTTAAAATTAATCATCAAATTTAGGGCGTAGAATTTTATTAACAGAAAGGAATATTATGCGTAATTCTTCATGGAATGACCTTGTTGCCCTTTTAGAAGGGAAAAGACTGAATTATCAGCCTGTTGGATTTATAATCGATAGTCCATGGATCCCCGGCTGGCACGGAATCTCCAAAATCGATTTCTATTCCTCAGATAGACATTGGCTGAATTCTAACCTGAAAGCTGTTAACACTTTTCCCGATGTCTGGTTTATGCCTGGCTTCTGGTCAGAATATGGCATGTGTACAGAACCATCAGCATTTGGGTCAAAAATTATTTTTCTTGGGGAGGGGCTACCTCATGCAGACAAGATAATTTCAGGAATTGAAGAGGCAGATTCCATTCCTCAGCCAAATGTAAAGACAGATGGTCTGTTGCCATTTATGATCAACCGCTTGAAAAATAATCAGGATGAAATCATTAATGCTGACCATCAAACAAGATTTGCAATTGCACGAGGCCCTCTTAACATTGCTACTTTTCTGATGGGCACGACAGAATTTATGCTGGCTATCACGATGGATCCTGACGGAACGCACAGGCTCCTGAAAAAAATCACCGATTTTACATGTGACTGGCTTGCATGGCAGAAGGAGAATTTCCCATCTATTGACGGTGTCCTGATACTTGATGATATTATCGGTTTTGTCGGGGAGGTCGAGTTTGCTGAATTTGTAATTCCGTATTTAACGAGAATATTTAACTGTATAGGACCAAAAGTCAGATTTCTGCATAATGATGCGGATGGTCTGATAACGGCAAAACATTTGAAGGAGATGGGTATAAATATGTTTAATTTCTCATTTAACCATTCTCTTGGTGAAATACATGAGCTGGCAGGTCCGGAAGTGGTTCTTGTTGGCAATATACCACCAAGGGATGTACTGGCTGCCGGTACTCCTGAGCAGGTAAGAACTGCTGTTCAAAAAGCTTATGGTGAAACTGATGATTATAACAGGATTATCTGGTCAGCAGGAGGTGGTATGCCGCCCGATGTCCCAACTGATAATATTAATGCATTTATTGATGCGGTTAAAGAACTTTCTAAAAAATAATATTTAATCCTAAATCAGGAATAATGAAAAAACTATTTTTATTAATTCTTCCAGTTGCTTTTATTCTCGGCTCCTGCAATTCAGGAGGATCGAAACAGCAACAATCTAATTCAGATGCTTCCATGGAAAATATGAGTATTGTGAAATTATTAACAGTTGACCCCGGCCATTTTCATGCCGCTCTTGTCCAGAAAATAATGTATGATCAGGTTTCTCCTGATGTTCATGTTTACGCTCCAGAAGGGCCTGATTACATCCAGCATCTCGACAGGATCAAATCTTATAACAACAGGTCTGCTGATCCAACCTCATGGAATGAGATAGTTTATACTGGCCCGGATTTCTTTGAAAAAATGATTTCTGAAAAAACAGGAAATGTTGTTGTCTTATCAGGGAATAACAGAAAAAAAGCTGAATATATTACCAAATCGATAAATGCAGGACTCAATGTTCTTGCTGATAAGCCAATGATAATAACGCCTGATGATTTTTCTGCTCTTGAAGCTGCATTTGTAACAGCTAAAGAAAAGGGTATATTGTTATATGATATTATGACTGAAAGATATGAGGTTACAACCATACTTCAGAAACTCCTCTCACACAATCCTGAATTATTTGGCACTCTGGCCGCCGGGAATAAAGATGACCCTGCCGTTACCAAAGTAAGTGTACACCATTTTTCAAAAATTGTATCAGGAAGTCCTCTGATTCGTCCGGCATGGTTTTTTGACGTTGAACAGCAGGGAGAAGGAATTGTGGATGTAACAACGCATCTTGTCGATCTGGTCCAATGGGAGTGTTTTCCTGAACAAATACTTAAAACCTCTGATATTAACATCATAGGAGCGAAAAGGTGGCCAACAATAATTTCAAAGGATGAATTTAAGGGAGTAACAGGCTTTGATGATTTTCCGGAGTACCTTGAAAAAGATGTTAAAGACGGAAGTCTTAATGTCTTTGCAAATGGAGAGATAGTTTACCAGATTAAGGGTGTTTTTGCAAAGGTATCGGTTGAATGGAAATACCAGGCACCTCCGGGAGGCGGAGATACTCATTATTCTGTAATGCATGGTTCGCAATGCGACCTGGTTATTAAACAGGGTGCTGAGGAGCAATTTCTTCCAACACTTTATGTTGAAAATATTAAAGGGATAGCAATGAATGATTTCAGTGCAAAATTGAGAGAAGTGTTAGGGACATTACCATACGACAGCCTGAATTTTGAAACTGTTGGCAAGAATTCACTTAAAGTAATGATACCTAAAAAATACAGGGTTGGACATGAGGAACATTTCGGACAGGTAACTGCAAAATTCCTTGAGTACATTAAAGAGGGCAAATTACCTGAATGGGAGGTGCCTGATATGATAACAAAGTACTTCACTACAACAAGCGCGCTCAAACTGGCCAAGACCAACTAATTAGCTCAGAGCACGGGGCTCAGGGCTCAGGGAAATGAATGTTTTAACTTTGACGCTTTGCACTGTGCCCTGTGCTCTTTGCCCTGTACTTTTTCAGAACAGATCTTCAATTATCATTGAATAAAGTGTCTCAGGTGAAATACCTGCAGCCTGTGCCTGCTTAGGAACCAGGCTTTCCCCTGTCATTCCTGGGATACTATTTATCTCAAGAAAATAGGGTTTTTCTCCGATAACAATAAAGTCAACCCTTACAATCCCCTTGCAATCAAGAAGATCGTAAATATACGAGCTTAGTCGCTGTATCTCGTTGCTTACAAAAACCGGCATGTCGGCGGGAGTGACTTCATCGGATTTTCCGCGGGTATACTTGGCTTCGAAATCAAAGAAATCATTCTTACTGATAATTTCCGTTACCGGTAATACAATTTCCCGGCTCTTTGTTTTTACCACACCACATGCAACTTCCCTTCCTTCCATAAATGCTTCGATCAATACTTCATTGCTCTCCTTAAAAGCGGTTTCAATTGCGGATATTAATTCTTCCTTTTGCTTAACTTTCGTTACACCAAAACTGGAGCCGCTATCGTTAGGTTTTACAAAACAGGGCAAACCGGTTATTTTAATAACATTTACCGGATCAAACTTATCTCCATTTCTAATCATCACAGCTTCAGCCATTGATATTTTATACTCTTTGAGAAAAAGTTTGCATGCCTGTTTATTAAATGTGAGAGCGGAACAAAAAGCACCACAGCTTGAATAAGGAATATTCATCATATCGAAATATCCCTGCAACAAACCATTTTCGCCGGGAGTACCATGAATTGCAATGAATACTGCATCGAACCTAATCTTGTATTCGTCGGTGATGAGAGTGAAATCATTCTTGTCAATATTATGGTAGCGGCCCTTCTGATCCTCCCAATACCAGTTGGTTCCCCTGATCATAATAATATAGACCTCATACAGGGACGACAGTGCTTTGCTTACTTCATTGGCGCTCCTGACAGAGATCTCAAATTCAGAGGAATCACCTCCTGCTGCTATTGCAATAGTCTTCATCTATCTTGATAAATATTCATTTCAAAATTAAAGAATATTACGGATATAACCTTAATGAAATCCATTAACCACAGAGATCGCAAAGAAATTGCAAAGATCGCAAAGAAGAAAGCATACTTTATAAAAAATATTTTTTTTAATGATTCACAAATTTGAGTTGAATTCCTTTGAGACCTTTGCTAAAAGTTTGCGCACTTTGCGGTTAAAACATTTACAAAGTGCTAAATTAAATATTGAATTATTAGCATGATGTATTAACTTTGATGAAATTTTAAAAAAATTAAAAAATGAAAAAAGGTTGTTTGATTTCGATTATAGTGGCAGCATTTCTGGCACTGATTGTTATCGCTGCAGTACTCTGGGGCGCAAAAGTATATAACAATATGGTTACAATGCGGGAATCCGTTACCAGTCAGTGGGGTAATGTAGAAACGCAATACCAGCGCCGGTCTGATTTGATTCCCAATTTTGTTAATACTGTTAAAGGGGCGGCAAATTTTGAACAATCTACTCTGACGCAGGTAATCGAAGCCAGAGCAAAAGCAACTTCAGTAACAATAGATCCCGCAAATATGACTGCTGAGAATATGCAGCAGTTCCAGCAGGCCCAGGGTCAGGTAACTTCGGCTCTGTCAAGGTTGATGGTTGTTGTTGAACAATATCCTGAACTAAGGGCGACTCAGAATTTCAGGGATCTTCAGGTTGAACTGGAAGGTACAGAAAACAGGATATCAACGGAAAGGCGAAAATTCAATGAGGTGGCTCTATCATATAATACATACATTAAACGATTCCCGCAAAACATGCTTTCCGGTATGTTTGGTTTTTCAGTTAAGCCATATTTTGAGGCTGATGCAGGCGCAGAAAAGGCACCTGAAGTTAAATTTTAATTTTTCATTATAGATTAGATGAAAGCTGCAGAGTTCTTTAATAAGGAACAAGAGGCTCAGATCATTGCATCTGTTAAGGAAGCTGAGAGGGAGACCTCAGGCGAGATAAGAGTTCATATTGAGTCATCATGCCGGGAAGATGTATTGGACAGGGCGGCATGGATATTTAAGAAGCTTGGGATGCATAAAACTGCAGAACGCAATGGAGTTCTCTTTTATCTTGCAGTAAAAGACCGAAAGTTTGCTGTAATAGGCGATGCCGGGATTAATGAAAAAGTACCTGAGGGTTTTTGGAATGAAACAAAAGAATTTCTTTTGAAGAACTTCCTGGAAGCAAGATTTACAGAGGGCCTCTCGGGAGGTATTTTGATGGCTGGGAATCAGCTTAAGACTCATTTCCCTTTCAAAAAAGATGATATTAACGAACTGTCGGATGAGATTTCATTTGATAACTTAGATGGAGAGAAATTAAAATGAATAGAAAGAGTTTGAGACTGATTATACTGATACCCCTCTTCTTCTTAATTTCAGGTATTGTAGTTTTATCACAGAATCTCCCGGAAAAGCCAGTACCTCCTCGACTTGTTAACGATTTTACCGGACTTCTTAATACGGATGAAAGAGATATGCTTGAACAAAAACTGGTTGCTTTCAGCGATTCTACATCAACTCAGATTGCAATTGTTATTGTACAGACTCTTGATGGATACGATAAGGCTGAATATGCAACACGTTTAGGAGAGAAATGGGGAATAGGAAAAAAAGGGTTGAATAATGGAGTTCTTATACTTGTCAAACCAAAAGCTGCAGATTCCAACGGTGAGGTTTTTATTACGGCAGGTTATGGACTTGAAGGAGCAATTCCTGATATTACATGTGCCGAAATAGTAGATTATGAGATACTTCCTGCATTCAAGTCAGGAAATTATTATACCGGACTCGATGACGCTACCAATACAATTATATCGCTGGCAAATGGTGAATTTTCTGCTGATGAGTATGGACAAAAGCTAAAAAAGAATAATAAGGATGGCGGAACAGGTATGTTCTTTATTATAGCAATAATCATTATAATAATAATCATCTCAGGAAAGTCAGGTGGTAAGAATAATAAAAACTTAAGCACACGCGGATTACCTTTCTGGTTGCTTATGGGTATGATGGGTTCAGGAAGAGGTTCCCATGGCGGAAGCTGGGGTGGCTTTTCCGGAGGGGGAGGCAGCGGTGGTGGATTCGGTGGATTTGGTGGCGGCAGCTTCGGTGGCGGCGGAGCCGGTGGAAGCTGGTAGCTCATGAAAAGATAAAAGACAAAAGAAGAAAGACAAAAGTTCTGAATTCATTATTCGATTGTTCCTCGCTCGATTGTTCAAGTCGTAGATTTGCCTGCTAATCCGATTCTCGTCCCAGCGTGTATTTTCTCCATTTATCAATTACCTGTTCCATGTCATCCGGCAGATCAGAGTCGAAGGATAATCTTTTACCTGTTACAGGATGATCGAATGCCAGCGATTTCGCGTGAAGAGCCTGCCGTGGCAGTATCTTAAAACAATTCTTTATGAATTGCTGGTATTTAGTAAATGTAGTTCCTTTAAGTATTTGATTGCCACCATATTCCTCGTCGTTAAACAGAGGGTGTTTAATATGGCTGAAATGGACTCTTATCTGATGGGTACGCCCGGTCTCAAGTTTACATTCAACGATTGAAATATATCCAAGATCCTCTATGACTTTGTAATGAGTTATAGCGTTCTTACCCTCACTGCCATCGATGAAAACCTGCATTATTTTCCTGTCTTTAATATTCCTTCCGACATTTCCCGTTATGGTTCCTTCAGTTGGATCAGGCCTACCCCAGACTATTGCTATATAATTTCGGTCGGTAGTTCGTTCATAAAACTGCCTCGAAAGTCTGTTGAGAGCCAATTCATTTTTTGCAATAACCAGGATCCCGGAGGTGTTCTTATCTAACCGGTGAACCAGACCTGGTCTGCTTTCTCCAGTCTGAAAAAGAGGAAGATCCCTGAAATGCCACATAAGGGCATTTACCAGAGTGCCAGTATAGTTGCCATAAGCAGGATGTACAACCATCCCGGCTTCTTTATTTACAACCAGCACTTCGTCATCCTCATACACAATTTTTAATGGTATGTTTTCAGGTATCAGGTCAATCTCCCTGGGAGGGTTTGGTAATACAATCTGTATTAGATCCCGTGGCTTTACTTTGTAGTTTGGTTTGACCGAATTGTTATTTACAAGGATATTTCCTGCAGTGGCAGCATTTTGAATACGTGTGCGTGACGTATTCTCCATCCTGTCTGACAGGTATTTATCTATCCTTAACAAAGACTGTCCCGGATCCACCAAAAATCTGTGATGTTCAAAAAGTTCCTGCTGGTCAACTAATTCTTCTTCAGCCATTTTCTGAAATTACCTGGTTTTAATAAACCGGTTATAACCAATGGGTATACCATTTATAATTGTAACCATAATGTAAATTCCCTCATGCAGGACAGAGATATCCAGATGTTCACTGAAAGGTACTTTCATTATTTCACGACCACCGATGTCTGTCACAGTTATATAAGATGATCCGGACAGCTGATGTTCTCCGATGTCAACATTCAGATAGTCAGTTGCCGGATTTGGCCAGACATTAATAAGGGGTTTCTCTCTAAGATAAGAATCTTTAACTGATGTTGTGATAAGCGGGTCTCCAACAACCGGTCTGATCATGATACTACCCATTACCTGTGACTGATGCCATTCCCCGTTTAACCAGTAAAACTGTCTCCCTTTATGCAGAGTGTTAACATCATATCCTGTATTCAGAAATGTTTCAGAGCGTTGTTTCCATCCGATATAGAAACGTGTGTTAACCATAACTCCTTCAGGAATCAGGTAGGTGTAGAAACCGTTAATAATTTCGCCCTGTTCAACCATTACCTCTTCGCGGGAGTAGATAACATTTCCAGGTAAACCGTTATCGTCATCCCATATCATAAGATCAAACGCTCTTTTGTTGGCATCCATATAGCTGTCATTAAAACAGATACGGATAGCTCTGATAGTGTCCTGCATGAATGAGATAAACCTGTAGGCTACCATTGCGTTTCTTGATCCCAGTCCGTTAATACCATACCCACCCTCAGAAGAACCATCGTCGAATGCGAAATAGTTATTAAAGTTCTGGAAATAGACAAGAGTATCGTTACCTTTAGGATCAAAGGCATCAGTTTTCAGGGAGCATGTTATCCTGAATAAAGCCGAATCATTATTATCTGTATTAAAAGTATAAATCAAGTTAGCATTATAATTGATGTTTGTCAAAGGAGTTATATTGGTGGCGCCGGCTGAGAAAAAATGAGATTGTAAATTTTTATAGACATCCCACACTTCAAAATTCCGGGTTACATTTCTGGTAATTATATCATTGTTCCTGTAACTTACAGGTATTGTTGATCCCATCTCCTGGAGATAGATTGTTTTGAATTGTTTCCATGGCATTGCTTCGTGACTTTTCAGCAAGGAGCGGAGAGGAAGTGTGAAGGCTACATCAGCAAATACTGTATCGCTTCCATCCCTGTTCTTGTCAAGAAGTACATAATCAATATTCCAGATATCACAATTGCCGACCATTGAAGGATCACTAAGATTCTGACTGAGACTGGCATAATTAATAAACCGGAATTGAAAACCTTTTTTAAGGAATCGTGGATTACTAATCTTAATAATTACCGGTTTGAACTTCTGATCTGTGCTCCCGTCAACTTTCCAGACTGAATACCATTTGTCCTCATCAGGTGCAAGAAACTGTAAAGTTAAACTGTCAATGTTCTCCGGCGAATCAGCTAATCCTCCTGCCTGGTAAAAAAAGCTGATCCATATATTTTCTGAAGCGGCATAATTAAGGTTAACAGGTCTGGAGCTAAGCTTGTCGGCCTTAAAACCCGATGATGAGGCTATCTCATATAATCTTCCGGAATTGTCAAGTGCATCAAGGGTAGCTATACCTGTTGTAATTTGCTTGTCTGAATAATTGTTATTAATAAATGCGAAGTCGTCTGCCCATCTCTTGCTGTCAGGGAATACCGTATGGCCTGAAAAATCATCAAAAAATGGTAGTTCAAGAGTATCAGAGGAGGTTAATCCTTTATTTTTAAGCTCTTTATCAATTTTTTCAATAATTAAGGAATTCGATTGAAGACCCGTTATAACCTCTTGTGCATGGGTAATAGCAATGCAATCATAAAGCAGGAATATATATAGAATTATATGTTTGAACATAGGGTTAGTTGATTGTTCCACTTAATTGATCAACAGATGGGACGGTGTCTGAAATCATAATAAGCGGTGAATCTACCGGTAGTTTTGCCGAATCAACAGTTAGCCAGAGGTAAATTGCAGATCCAAGTTGGAGTTCGGCATCATCCCTGAATTCAGGATTCTGCTTATATACAAAAGCATTCAGGGAGTCCTCACCTTTTTTGATAGTGTTATCATAGATATAGGTTCCCAGATTAAGAGATGATACAAGAATTTTATTTCTTGCCGGATCAAGGTGCATGCCCATCAGATCAGGAACAGGGGTACGTCTGTTGCTCAATCCTTTCCCCAGAACAAGATCAATTACTGAACCTTTTTGCAGAGAATCGCCTTCAGCGACAAGCTTCCCGTTATGCAACTGTTCAAGGACGAAATCGATGGAAAGGTCGGGCTTGTATTTAAGTTGTCCCATTTCAAGTCCGGAGTTCTCAATAATAGCAAGAGCCTGTCTCATTGAGAGATCAACCAGGTCAGGCATTGCAACCATTTCAGGACTAAAAGCATTAATTGTAAGAACAATGTTTCTCCATTTTTTTACCTTAAAACCAGGTTTTGGATTCTGTTCTGCAACGCACCCGCTTGGAACGGTTGTTGTATAGACTGAATCGATAATATAATATTTAAGTCTGCTTTTTTTCGCAAGAGCTGCAGTCTGTTCGATTGTAAGTCCAACAAAATCAGGTACAGGTCTCGCCTGGCCATGTCGTGTGTAAAAATTCATCCAGATAAGCATTATCATTACTGCTCCTACAATAATGATAATCGCAAACCCGAGATTTTTGAAGAATATTTTGCTCAGGATAAAATTTTTAAAGCTCATACTTACAAATTGAACATAATTAATAACGCAAAGGTACTGATAAAATTATATGAATTTGAGTCAGTAAAATCTAAATCGAAAGTTACGCCAACCTCTTTAAGTTTGCCCCCTGCCTGCCGGTAGGCAGGGGGGGCTAATTACAGGATTATATAGCGAATCTCTCTCAACAGGAATATATCCTGCATCACTTATCAGCTTTCTGATCTCCTCTGTATTCATTGCCGGTTTATCCTCTTTTGAACCTGCCATTGAGTATATCCTTGTTGTGTCATCAATAGTACCATCCATATCATCAACCCCGAAGGATAGCGACAGCTGGGCGCTCTCCTTCCCAATCATTGGCCAGTAAGCTTTTATATGAGAAAAGTTATCGAGATAAACTCTTGATACTGCATAATTTCGGAGATCCTCAATAATATTTACCTCTCCCAGGTATGACATACTGTTATTCGACTTTTTATATTTTAACGGGATAAAAGCATTAAATCCACCGGTTTTGTCCTGCAGGTTACGCAGTCTTTCCAGGTGGTCAATACGGTGAAAGTAAGTTTCAATATGGCCGTAAAGCATTGTTGCGTTTGATGAAATTCCCAGTTTGTGGGCTGTTTCGTGAATAGAAAGCCAGAGAGCTGATGATGCTTTTTCATCACAAATCAATTTTCTGACCTCTTCATCGAATATTTCAGCACCACCACCCGGGATTGAATCCAGTCCGTAATTTTTTAGAAGTCTCAATCCTTCCTCAATGCTGCAGCCTGCTCTCTTAATCATATAATCAAGTTCAATTGCTGAAAAGGCTTTTACATGAAGTGCCGGACGGTATTCTTTAATCTTGCTTATAAGAGTTCCCCAGTAATGAAGATCGTAAGAAGGGTGTACTGCACCAACAATATGAACCTCGGTAACATTTTTATCATCAAAGCGCTTTACGATACCGAGCATCTCATCCTGTGTAAATTCCCAGCTTTCAGGATCTCCCTTTGGTTTATGATAGGAACAGAATTTGCAGTTATATAGACAGATATTCGTTGGTTCGATGTGAAAATTATTGTTGAAATATGCAAAATTGTCATTGTATCTTCTTCGGACAATTCCGGCGAGTAAACCCAGAAGAGACAGATCGGCTTTGTTATAAAGCATCAGTCCGTCTGCGGGAGTTATACGTCTATTACCCGTTATCTTTTCAACAATCAGTCTCAGGTCTTTATCCCTGGTATAGTCAAGAAGGGAGCTCATATTTGAATTTTAAAGTCGGTAAAGTTAAGAAAAACAAAAAAGGTGTCTATAAAACAGACACCTTTAATCAAATATTGTAAATGACTATTATCATTTTAACTTTAGTTCGTTAGTTACTGAAAGTTTCTTTCTCCCTTTTGCCCTGCGGGAAGCAAGAACTCTTCTTCCATTCGGAGTTGACATCCTCTCCCTGAAACCATGCTTGTTTGCTCTCTTCCTTCTGGATGGCTGAAATGTTCTTTTCATCTTTTCAATAATATTTGTTGACTAACTGTCTGATTTGAGTCTGCAAATGTAGTACTTTTTTAAAATATAAAAACCACGAGACTCATTTTTTTTTTAAAAATCAGACAGAGAGATATACAATCTTCTTAGTTTCAAAGAATGGTTCTTCAAAGAGGTCTTTAATCTCCCAGACTCTAACTCTCTCCTGATATCTTGCCAGCTCTTCAGTCAGATCACCTCCTTTGAGGTATAAAATGCCATTCCTGAGGCTGTTATTTCCGGATTTTTCAATGTTTTTTGAAGTCAGATTAACGAACCTGTCGAACTCAGTAACAGCTCTGCTTATTACGAAATCAAATTTTCCGGTTTCTTCCTCAGCCCGCATACGTACCGGGAAAACATTTTTCAATTTAAGTTCATCAGCAACTGCTCTGACAACTTTTATTTTCTTTTCAACTGAATCGAGAAGGGTAAACTCTGAATCGGGAAATAATATTGAAAGGGGGATTCCGGGGAAGCCGCCTCCGGTTCCTACATCGAGTATCCTTGTTCCGGGCAGGAAGGAGATGACCTTCGCAATTGACATTGAATGAAGAACATGATGAATCATAAAGTTATCCATGTCCTTTCTTGATATTACATTAATCATGCTGTTCCATATGTCGTAAATCTGATTCAGGCTTAACAGCTTCTCTTTCTGAGAATCAGATATATGGAAATACTTAAGAATATCTTCTGACACTACCTGTTACCTGTTTTGATTAATATATTATACAGCAAAGTTTTGGCTCTGAAAAGTTGTGCTTTAACTGTTCCGATTGGCAGATTGAGTTCTGAGGAGATTTCTTCGTACGAATACTCTTTATAATAACGTAATTCGATAAGCGATTTATACCTGGGTTTTAACTGGCTTACAATATCTTTCAAAGCAGCAATCTTCTGGTGATTTATTAACGATTCTTCCGGATCGGGCATATCTGACTGGATATTTACTGTAACATTGTCCATACTATCCTGCAGGTGGTCGAACGGGATTGGTGTTAACTGTTTCTTTCTGATGAAGTCGACACAATTATTTGTGGCGATTTTAAACAACCAGGTACTGAACGCAAATTTAGGAGTATACAGATCAAGATTTCTGAAGGCTTTTCCAAATGCTTCAATAGTAAGGTCTTCAGCGTCAGACGGATTGTTGACCATCTTAAGTAACATATAATATATGGAATCCCTGTAGCGGAGCATCAGACTTGCAAATGCCTTTTCATTTCCTTGCCTGGCCTCATCCACAAGCAACAGGTCACTCTTTGCCTTTTCCGAGAGTCCATTCTTCATTTCCATCTGTTTTTGCCTGGTCTGAAACGAATATTGCTTAAAAATACGATGCCGGTTATAACAGGTGAAAAGATATCAAAAAATAGTGAATACTTTGCTATCCCGGGCTCATTCAATTTTTTCTGGACTAATGAAAAAACAATAATCTGGGTGATTAGTCTTAACAAAAATATGGACAGGACAACCTGCCAGAGGAAAGAGTATGAGAGCAGTATAATGAATGTTGAATAAAACAGGATTCTTGTTAGAGACTCAGATACCAGTAGTACCTTATCCCTTATTTTATAAAATGGAGCAGTGGTAAGATGTCTCTTCTTTTGTTTTATCCATTCATTTAATCCTGAGCATGGAACAGATCGTGTATGTGTACTTTTTCTGAATTCTACTGAAGTGTTGTCCCTGTTGGCATTAGTATTTACAAATAGATCATCATCACCTGAAACAATGTGATTATGTGCACCATACCCCTTGTTGGCAAAAAAAACTGAACGGCGGTAAGCAAGGTTGCGCCCAACACCCATGTATGGTAAACCCCTTATTGCCATTCCCAGATATTGCATAGCTATGGTCATGCTGTCATATCTTATGTATTTGTTCAGCAAACCTTTTTCCATGAGATAACCACCATATCCCAACACAAAATTGATTTTTTCATTGAAATGGGCAGTCATACCTTCAAGCCACTTGTCAGACTCTGGCTGGCAATCAGCATCAGTAAAAAGCAGGATATCATTTTTAGATGCCTTTATTCCAATAAATTGGGCGAACTTCTTATTATGGGTAAATTTGGGATCTTTATTGACGCTTGATACCTTAAGGTGAGGATAATTCATTAAATATTGTCCAAGTATATCATATGAATTGTCTTCAGAACAATCGTTTACAACAATAACTTCATAGTCGGGATAATCCTGTTCCAGGACAGCAGGTAAGAAGTTCACCAGATTTTCTGCTTCGTTTCTTGCACATATAATGATAGATACAGCTCTTTTCTCTGTTTTGACATCAGGTGATTTGTATAAATAGACAGCCAGATAAAAGAAAAGCCAATAGAAAAACTGAACAATTGCAGTGAACGAAAAAATTGAGAAAACAACTAAAAGAAATACATTATTCTGGTCCATTATCTGACTTCCCTATGAGTCAGCAATATTAATAAGATAATCGGTATGATAAAAAATAAATTCAGGATAATTTTATAAGGACGAGTGTATGAGTTACATTTGTCCTTCTTAATACCAGATTGAATTATATGTTCAGGATAGAGAGCAGGGATAAGGAATCCAGGGCCCGGACGGGGCTTCTAACGACGGCTCATGGAGATATTCCAACCCCTGTATTTATGCCTGTTGGAACAGGAGGAACAGTAAAAGGTGTCTTACAGCGTGAACTTACAGATGATATTGATGCAAAAATTATTCTTGGAAATACATATCACCTGTATTTAAGGCCCGGTACTGAAATTCTTAAAGCAGGAGGGGGGCTTCACAGGTTCATGGCTTGGGACCGACCAATACTCACCGACAGCGGAGGTTATCAGGTGTTTTCGCTTACAGGAAACAGGAAGCTTACAGATGAGGGAGCCATATTTAAATCACATATAGATGGGTCGAGACACATTTTTACTCCCGAAAACACAATTGACATACAACGGATTATAGGATCGGACATTATGATGGTTTTTGATGAATGTGTACCATGGCCATGCGATTATAATTATGTCAAAAAATCTGTAGCTCTGACGCATCATTGGCTCGACAGGGCAATAATCAGGTTTCATGAAACAGATCCTGTCTGGGGTATGGAACAATTTCTCTTCCCAATAGTACAGGGTGGAGTTTATGATGATTTAAGAAAATTGTCTGCTGAAAAAGCAGCTTCATCAGGTCTGGCAGGAAACGCGATAGGAGGTTTGTCGGTTGGCGAACCGGCTGAGGAGATGTACCGGATTATTGAGATTGTAAACGAAATACTGCCTGATGACAAACCACGTTATCTGATGGGAGTAGGGACCCCGGTTAACTTACTTGAATCAATTGAAAGAGGTATTGATATGTTCGATTGTGTGATGCCGACGCGGAATGGACGAAATGGTATGTTGTTTACGAGTGAAGGCACTATAAATATCAGAAATAAAAAATGGATTGATGATTTCAATCCAATTGATCCTGATGGACCTTCTGCAGTAAGTCTTTGGTATTCAAAAGCATACCTAAGGCATCTTGTAATGTCGGGTGAAAACCTGGGCGCACAGATTGCAAGCATACATAACCTGGCATTTTATTTAAGACTGGTTGAGGATGCAAGGGAAAAAATTGAAAAGGGTAACTTTAAAAGATGGAAAGACTCAATGATAAGAAAACTCTCGGAGCGGCTATAGCTTCTCTGAAGATAAAACTTATTGATAAATACATAATGAGGAAGTTCCTGGGGACCTTCTTCTTTGCTCTTGTATTAATACTTACTATTGCTATCGTTTTCGATTTTGCTGAAAAAATTGATAACTTCATGGAGAAAGATGCACCTGTTGGGGCAATAATCTTTGATTATTACATGAATTTTGTCCCATATTTTGCTACGCTGTTTGCTCCCCTTTTTGTCTTCATTGCAGTAATCTTCTTCACATCCAAATTAGCGATAAATACAGAGATTATAGCAATACTGAATAGTGGGATGAGCTTTAAAAGGATGATGTGGCCCTATTTTCTTTCTGCCACTGTTATAGCAATTTTTACATTCATTCTTACAAATTTTGTTATACCACAATCCAACTTTAAGAGAATGGTATTTGAAGACAAATATTACAGATCTTCATCAAGAAAAGTAACTCAGGAGAATATTCACAGACAGGTTTTTCCGAATATTTATGTATTTATGGGATCGTACAATCCTATAAGTCAGAGAGGGCAGAACTTCACGATTGAAAAACTAAGCGACAGCGGGAGGGTAGTATCTAAATTATCGGCATCTTCAGTAGTTTATGATACTGCCAAACATAAATGGACAGCAATAAATTATTATATACGCGATATCCTGGATGATGAAGAGATAATTACCAACGGAAGACAAATTGATACTACTCTTACTATTCGACCTAATGATTTGTCACGTGATCCTGGATTTGTCGGAACAATGACCTATCGTGAGCTGGAGGATTATATCGATCTGCTGCGGCTGCAGGGATCAGATGAGCTGAAACTATTCCTGATTGAGAAACACAGGCGATTTGCAAATCCTTTTGCAGTATTTATCCTGACTTTGATCGGTGTTTCCCTCTCCTCAAAAAAGATAAGGGGGGGTATCGGTATGAATATTGGGATTGGACTAATCCTCAGCTTTTCATATATTCTGTTCCTCCAGTTTGCATCACAATTTTCACTCAAGGGAGATCTCGATCCCATGCTGGCAATGTGGATTCCCAATTTCTTATACTCGCTGGTCGCAATGGTGCTTTATAAGATGGCTCCTAAATAGTCAACTTCATTGAGGAGTTATCCATTATAAGTAGCTTTCATAAATTGCATACTCCTTCAGGTTTTCAGTTAAATTTGGTCTTTTCGAAAATAGACCGTAAACACTTGATCCGCTGCCTGACATCGAACTGAAAACAGCACCTGATCTGTACAGGTTATCTTTAATTTCACCTATTAAAGGATGGGTTTTAAAAACAAAATTTTCAAAGTCGTTTATTATCAGATCTTTCCAATCAGCAACAGGCCGGTCAGCTAATTCTAAAAGAGTAGATGAAGGAGATGCTGGTGTGCAATTTTCATATGCCTCTCTGGTATTTATACTTATCCCAGGATTTAAAAGAAGAAAATAATAGCCTGCAAGGACCAGATTTACTGGTTGCAGGATTTCCCCTCTGCCAGAACCGAATGATGGTATGTTATCAATAAAAAAGGGACAGTCACTGCCTAATTCCAGAGCAACTGCTTTTAAATCACTATTCTCAATTGTCAGTCTGAAACAACGGTTTATTAATTTTAGAAGAGCTGCAGCATCCGATGACCCTCCTCCTAAACCTGCACCAACCGGAATAGCCTTATGAAGATGTATCTTTAATGGTGGAAATTCATATCTTTTCCGTAATACTCTTATTGCTTTACTGATTATATTATCTTCAATATTACTTTCTGTCTTGATCCCTGTAACGGTCAGATGATCTTTTTTATTACGGTCAGATGAAACAACGCATTCAAGTGCATCGCAAAGATCAATAGGATAAAACAGGGTTTCAATGTCGTGATATCCATCGGTTCGTTTGCCTGTAATTTGCAGCCCAATATTTATTTTAGCTTTTGGGAAGACAACCATCTTACATTATTTGACACAAAAATACCACTTGGTTTTGAATTTGCCACCATAGATTCATTTATTAGCTTTTCAACAAGTTTTTAACACCAGTTTGTTTGTAACAATAAGCAAATCCTGTAAGTTATTCAATATGGTAATGCATACCTTTGGGAATATATAGAAGTTCGGATTCTTCCTCTGTAAATATCTATAAATAAGTAATATAACATTAATGGCAAAACAACGAAACAGCCCAAGACCTGCTATTACAACGTTACCCGATTTTGGAAAGGTGCCACCCCAGGCCAACGATATGGAGGAAGCTGTTCTTGGAGCAATTATGCTTGAAAAGGAAGCAGTGATAACTATTCTTGATATTCTTAAACCGGAGAGTTTTTACAAAGAAGCACACCAGAAGATTTTCAGAGCAATTTCTGACCTATCCACAAGGGAATTCCCTGTTGATCTCTATACAGTAACTGAAGAGTTGCGTTCGCATCAGGAGCTCGAAAGTGTGGGAGGTCCGGTTTATCTTACCCAACTGACAGCAAAAGTGGTATCAGCTGCAAATGTTGACTTTCATGCAAGAATAGTTGCCCAGAAATATATTCAGCGCGAACTTATAAGAGTTTCAACTGAAATACAGACAAGATCTTTTGACGATACCTATGATGTGACTGAACTTCTCGATTATTCTGAGAATGCACTGTTCCAGATTGCCGAAGGAAATATAAAAAGAGAGGTTGCTCCAATCAATGTAGTCATTAAGGAGGCTATCAGGGAAATAGAGGAGGCTGGAAAAAGAGAAGATGCCCTTGTCGGAACGCCATCAGGTTTTACAAAACTCGACAGGCTGACCTCCGGGTGGCAGAAATCAGAACTCATAATAATTGCTGCACGACCTTCAATGGGCAAGACAGCTTTAGCTCTTTCTATGGCAAGGAATATGGCTGTGGATCATGGGAAAAAAGTTGCTATATTTTCATGTGAGATGTCGTCTATTCAGCTGGTAAACAGACTAATAGTGGCAGAGACTGATATTGCCGGCGATAAGATAAAAAACGGCCGCCTGAATGAGGAGGAATGGAAGCAGCTCGATGCAAGAATTAAAAAACTTGTCATGGCACCAATCTTTATTGATGATACACCTGCAATTTCGATTTTTGAACTAAGAGCGAAGTGCAGGCGTCTGATGGCCCAACATAAGCTCGATATCGTTATTGTTGACTATCTTCAGCTTATGTCTGGTCCTGAAAATGCAGGAAGCCGTGAACAGGAGGTCAGTAATATTTCCCGATCGCTAAAGAGCATAGCAAAGGAGCTGAATGTACCAATTCTGGCTCTTTCACAGCTTAACAGATCTGTTGAGATGAGAGGTGGGACAAAAAGACCCCTCCTTTCGGACCTTCGGGAGTCCGGAGCAATTGAACAGGACGCAGACATGGTAGTGTTTATTCACAGACAGGATAAGTTTGGGATCCCCACTTTCGAAGATGGATCATCAACAAAAGGGATAGCAGAGATCATCCTGGCGAAAAACCGTAACGGCCCTGTTGACGATGTAAAACTTAGATTCCGGGAAGAAAAGGCTCAGTTCGTCGATATTGATGATTTTGAGATGGATATCAATCCGGATATTAAAGATGGATCACAGAGCATAACTCTTGGATCAAAAATGAACCACGATAACCTGAGAAGACTGGGTGGTGGATTCGATAATGAAACCGACTCAGAAGATGAACCTCCTTTTGCCTAATTGAACTTCAGAACAATCTTGGCACCAACGCTTTGGTATTTGAGATCATCAAATCCGACATAAACTCCTATTTCTCCAAGGAATAGAAATTCACTGATGCTATAACCTATTTCACTATAATTTTTGTGAAATCTGGAACCTAGCCACGAAAAGCTCAGATTTTCCCTCATCAGAGTATTACTCAACACAGGAAGGAGCTTAATGAGCAGATAAGGAGTAGTGTATTTCAAATGGACCTCACCATAAATTTCAGGGGTGCTAAGAGAATAAAAAGAAGGAAGCATGAAAGCATCAGTATAGTCGTTGAGAAGAAGTACCATGGGTTGGGAGTTGAAATGGAAAAAATCAATATAGCCAATGTTTCTATTGTCAAAGAATCCTCCTGACCTGACTATCCATCTGAAATTACCAAATGCTCCAATACTCCGGTTTTTGGTTGCTTCAAATTTTAGCAAGTCATATTGGCTGTAGCCAGGTCCCAACTCAGTGAATTCGTTGAACCCATGTTCCCATGTCAGATTGAATGTCGGGAAGTCAGAGCCCATTGGGATCTTGGCCCCATTGCGTATCCTGTACCTCTGCCTGGGGATATAGGTCACTTTTGTTATAAAGTCAGCATGCTTTTGATCGCGGAGTGCATTAATGGGATTGGATACGGCTGAAAGATATATATTATCAGGGGTATTGCCGGAATATATCTTCGAAGACCTGTTTAATGAATAGTCGGTAGAATTTTGAAGAACCCTTCGATCCTCATAACCTGAGCTCAACTCCAGGGTTAACCCATTAACGATCTCGCTTCTGTAGCCCAGGGTGAAATACCTTGTTTCATATAACTTGAGATAGTTATCCTTGAGAATCAAAGTGGTGAGAGAATTTAAAAAGGTATTTATACTTCCTCCGTTACTGATATCGGTGCTGGTTTTTCCTGCTCTGAAAAAAATCTGCATCTGTTTCATTCTGTTAAACCTATAATTTGTATTCAACCGCCACATTGCCTCTTCCCTGCTGAATGCCCAGCGGATGTCAGGTATAATCGTTAATGAATTGAAGTTTTTCCATGTTTTTGATATCCGGAAATTCATCCCGTAAATAAAACCATCTACCGTGTTGAAACTTATGCTATTTAAATCTATTAATCCACCATATCTGAAACTGAAGCCTGAGGTATCAGACCATGTATGACCGGATCCAATATGATTTACAGCTTTGAAAAACTTACTTTTTTCTTTCTTCCCGACCGATATAGTTGTATCGCTTTTTAGCTCTATGAGGGATGATTCTTTTTTAGTACTGTCACTGATCGCCAGACTCCTCTTCTCTATCTCCGAAAGTGGTATAGGACGTATCTCCGCCCAGTAGGCGCTGTCTTTCTTATTTGCATCTTTTTCAATTATCTGGGTAGTATTGTCGATTACCTCAAGATTATTTTTGGAACTGTCAGGAAGAGTGTTAGCCGATTCTTTCTCCATGAGCCTGGCAAGTTTAACCATATCACGGTTCGTCAGATCATCTTTTTCAAGGATCTTATTTATTTGTTGTTTCTCTTTGGTATCAGGTGTGACGACCGTATTGGAAGTAACTACCGGTCTGCCGGTGTAATTTGTTGATATAGTTTTGGGTTTCTCCAAGGCCAGGTTTGGCTTAACTTCAATATATTTTACAGAACTTCCATAACCGGCATCAGCCTTAAATCCTATTATTCCTATGTTTATCTCAAATTTATGGCTTACAGGCATCCAGATATCATCCTGAACCGGGATGTAAAGTTGTTGCATTCTGACCTTTCCAACAAGATTTTCATTTGTAAGATCGACACTGTGAAGGCACCAGAGATCTTCAATAATATAGATAGTGCCTGAGAATAGTTGCTGGCTTTTACGTTTTGGGATAACCTCAATTTTGTTAATTGTATAATTACCCTGAAGCGACGCTCCAAGGTATTTAAAATTATAATGCGAAAACGCAACCGGCGACAGTGGTGATATGGCCATTTCAACAAGAACTGGCTGGTAGAGGCTTGCCTGAATAAAATCCATTGGTGATATTTCATTGCCCTCATCGGGGAAGGTACTGTTAATCGATATTACCTTTTGATTGTACTTGTCGGGAGCCGTAAACTCTATCTCATTAAAGGATTCCATTAGATACGAATCACCTTCCTTAATAATATCTGAGCTGGATGAGGAACCTGATTCTTTCTTTGCCTCTCTTTCCATTGATCTCTTTATTATTTTTGGGATCCTGTTTACAACCAGATTGCCTTTCAGATAAACATCAGCTTTATAATAGCTCACATTATTAAGATAATAGGGAGCCATTCCAATAACTTTCCGCATTATAATATAAGCTGGATCTTCACCTGTTGCACTTATTCTTACTTCAGGTATGGAATAATACTGGAGAGGCAGAATAACATCTTTTACTATGATCTTGTCTGAAAGTGTAATGTTCGCAAATATCGGCTCATAACCCAGACTCTGGTATATAACTGTGTATTTACCGGCAGGGAGTCTTATTTCATAATCTCCTTTAACATTGGCTGTGGTTCCCTGTTTGAGCTCCTGAATATATACTGTAGCGTATTGAACAGGATCTCCTGACTGGCTTGTAATCCTGCCTTTTAATGTCTGAGAAATGGAAATTTGGGTCGAGATAATAGTGAGGAGAAATATCTGTATTAGGAGTTTCATTCTGAAAGATATTTTTTATACGACGAAAATAGGAATAAAAAGTTACTTTCTTCCTGATACAATTAGGACAATCTCTCCCTTTGGCGGTTTCTTTGAGTAGTGATCTGCGACGGATGATAAAGTACCACGGATATTTTCCTCATACAACTTGCTTATCTCTCTTGAGACACATGCCTCCCGATCAGAACCAAGATGGATGGCTAATTCGTTCAGGGTCTTAACAAGCCGGTAAGGAGATTCATAAAAGACCATTGTACGGCTCTCTTCAATTAATCCTGTAATTCGCTTGAGTCTTCCTTTTTTTGGAGGAAGAAATCCTTCAAAGCAAAACCTGTCGGAAGGGAGACCGGAATTTACAAGTGCCGGAATCAGGGCTGTTGGACCGGGAAGTGTTTCGACAGGGATCCCTTTCTCAACACATGTTCTGACTAACAAAAAGCCCGGATCTGAAATACCAGGGGTGCCGGCATCTGTAACAAGTCCGATTGTAATACCGGTAAGGAGCTTTGAACAGATCGATTCAACACTCTTATGTTCATTAAACATATGATGCGACTGGAGTGGTGAATTGATATTATAATGGTTCAGTAATTTCCTGACATGACGAGTATCTTCGGCAAGAATAAGATCAACATTTTTAAGAACCTCAACAGCCCTGTAAGTAATATCTTTCAGATTACCAATTGGAGTGGGAACCAGGAAAAGTCTACTCATGAGAGGGGAATTTGCGTTTTACCAGGTTGAACAGTTGTTTAACTGCTTTATTCTCTTCACTATCATCGGTATAGCTCATTATTATAGCCCTGGCATCATTCATGTTGTCTGCATTATCGAGTTGCGATATTGCCCTGGTATATGCATCTTTATTATCATTAAAGATCTCCCGCAAAAACAGAAATCTGTCATTCACCCCAATAGCGTCAGACAATTTTGAAAGAGGTTTTGTCTTAAGCATTTCAGGGATATCCTCTTCACCCTTCTGACTCCCTAATTGTTCATTGAACCGTGCCGATAAATGGCTGAATTTATCAGCAATTATTGGTGACTCCGGAGGTTTTTTGTCAGTTTTTTTCGCCTTTTGCTTTTGTTCTTCAAATGACTCACGTAATTCATGAGTCGTTGGTTCTGTCTCTTTCGCCCCGGGGGAAGGAACTGGAATAACAGAGATAACAGAACTCTCTTCTTCGTCAACCAGCTGAATTTGTTTTTGCAGAGTTTCAATTTTCGACTCGCCAATATCAGGGATAACCTCTTTCAGGCTCTTGAGAAGAGCGATAACCTCAGCGGCACTCCTGCATTTTGCCTTTGCAAGTTCAATCTGAAGTGCCGGAACTCCAGGGTATCTTTTCAGATCATCAATAATATTTCGTGCATCATCGAGATCTTTAATAATTAAATCAATGGTGGCATTGAAATCCATACATTTTGATGTTAATAAAACAAACCATTTTCCTTATTTTGCAAAAGTAACGATTATTCCATAAGTCATCATGGAATAAAACTACTAATTAATCTTCTAAAAGATTTACAGGGTAATATGGACTTTCTTGAAAATTCTCTAAGGGCTTCAGGTAAGCGCGGATCAATCGAGGTCATTACCGGGTCTATGTTTTCAGGAAAAACCGAGGAGTTGATCAGGAGGCTCAGGAGAGCACAATTTGCAGGTTTGAAGGTTGAAATATTCAAGCCTTCAGTTGACAAAAGGTATTCTGAGACCAGGGTAGTTTCACACGATGAAAAATCAATTGTGTCAACACCCGTTGACAATCCTTCCGCTATTTTATTATTAGCCGGTGATGTTGATGTTGTAGGTATTGATGAGGCTCAGTTTTTTGACAATTCCATTGTTGAAGTATGCAATAAGCTTGCGGATCAGGGCGTCAGAATCCTTGTTGCCGGGCTGGATATGGATTTTATGGGTAATCCCTTCGGGCCTATGCCTGCTCTGCTTTCGATAGCAGAGTATGTTACAAAGGTACATGCAATTTGTATGCGATGCGGAAACCTGGCTCAGTTCTCATACAGAAAGTCTGAAGAAGCACAGGTAATTCTTCTCGGTGAGAATAACCTTTATGAGCCTCTATGTAGAAATTGCTATAATTCAGCTTTTAAAAAATAATGGATGGATATAGTCTCATCAGATATTGCAAAGATTGTCAACGGCAGGTTAATCGGTCCAGCTGATCTTCCGGTTGAAGAGATTGTTACAGACAGCCGTCAGTTAAGTAATACAGATGGGCTGGTCTTTATTGCAATTAAAGGGAAGAATCATGATGGTCACCTCTTTATTGAAAATATATTCGAAATTGGCATTCGTGTTTTTGTAGTTGAAAAGCCTCCGGCAAGATTGGAAAGATTTAAAAGTGCTGCATTTATTCATGTTAAAGATACTATTGCGGCTCTTCAGCTTATGGCTGCTTTTAAAAGGCATGCTTTTAAATCGCCGGTTATTGCTGTAACCGGTAGTGCCGGCAAAACTGTGGTAAAAGAATGGCTCGCTGAAATTCTTGGGCTGACAACTCCTGTAATAAGAAGTCCTAAAAGTTATAATTCACAGATAGGCGTCCCTCTTTCAGTCTGGAAACTGGATGATAAATATAAAATCGGGATCTTTGAAGCCGGCATATCATTACCTGGTGAGATGGAGATGCTTCAGAAGGTTATTGATCCTGACATTGGAGTAATTACAAATATCGGAGACGCTCATAGTGAGAATTTTTCCGATATTAAATTTAAAGCAGAAGAGAAACTCAGGCTTTTTATTAATTCATCATTAATTATATTTTGCAGCGATCAAAAGATCCTGAAGCAGCTTATTACGGATGACGAAAATTTAAGATCAGCCTTACTGATAGACTGGTCATTTGAAGATTCCGGTGCTAAAATATTTGTCAGGAAGAGTTCATTGGCAGGTGCCCACACAAAACTTGAGATAAGTTTTAACGGAAAGAGAGATGATTTTGAAATTCCTTTCAGCGATGGAGCTTCGATTGAGAATGCAGTTTCTGTTGCTGCTGTCTGTCTTGCACTGGGGACTCCTGCTGAAATACTTAAAAAAGGTCTTGCATCTCTTCTCTCAGTGGCGATGAGGATGGAACTTAAAAACGGAATTAATAATTGCCAGCTCATCGAGGATTACTATAACTCCGATCCTGGATCGCTGGGTATGGCCATTGATTACCTGAGGAAGCAGAGTCACATGAAGACTACTTTAATCTTGTCGGATTTCATTCAGAGCGGAAGGAATGAAGAGGAATTGTATGGTGGAGTTGCACTTCTTCTGAAGAAGACCAGGATCAACAGATTCATTGGAATAGGAGAGGCTCTTGTCCGATGCAGTTCATTATTTGATGGCAATGCCAGCTTTTTCTTATCAACAGATGAGTTTATCCGAAGTTTTAGTATTGGAAATTTCAACAATGAGATAATTCTTCTGAAGGGGGCCAGGGTATATGAGTTTGAAAAAATTGGCAAACTGCTTGAACAGCAGGTACATCAGACTCTACTGGAAATAAACCTGGATGCAATTTCACACAATCTTAATGAGTTCAGAAAGCACCTGAATCCTGGAACGCGAATAATGGCAATGGTAAAAGCATTTGCTTATGGGGCCGGACCTGCTGAGATAGCAGCATTACTTGAATACCACAGGGTTAGCTATCTGGCGGTTGCCTATGCAGATGAAGGTGTTGAGTTAAGAAACGCCGGGGTAACAATTCCAATAATGGTTATGAGTCCGGATCCTTCTGCATCGGAAATAATGATAAAGTATAATCTTGAACCCGAACTATATAGTTTTTCATCTCTTGAGCAGTTCTGTACAATAGCTTCCAAACATGGACTTATTGACTATCCTGTTCATATTAAAGTAGATTCCGGCATGCACAGGCTGGGCTTTTTGACTGAGGATCTTGGGTCACTTGCGGAGATAATTAAGGTCAGGGAATGTATAAAAATTATTTCAGTGTTCACCCATCTGGCCGGGAGCGATGACCCAGCCCTTGACTATTTCAGTCACAGGCAGGTTGAGGTTTTTCTTGCAGCAGTCTCCCAGATAAAAGGAGCGACAGGATATAACTTCATGCGTCATGTACTCAATTCTTCCGGCATTATTCGTTTCCCTCAATACCAGTTTGAAATGGTGCGACCGGGTATCGGGATGTACGGAGTAGGTAATTTTACAGGATTAAATTTAAAAACGGCTGGACGATTCAAAACGAGGATTTCTCAGGTCAAAAGAATAAGAGCTGGTGAACCGGTAGGATATGGTTGCACCGATGTGTCAGATAATGACAGGGATATTGCTATCTTACCGGTTGGATATGCCGATGGACTTAATCGGAAACTTGGCAACAGGAATGGGAATCTGTTCATAAAAGGAGTTAGGGTTCCTATTGTTGGTCATGTTTGTATGGACATGTGTATGGCAGATATTACCGGGTTAAGTGCAAATAGTGGTGATGAAGCTGAGATTTTTGGTGAGAACATATCAATTGATGAAATCGCTGTTAAATGTCAGACAATTCCTTATGAGATACTTACATCAATTCCAGGCAGGGTAAAGAGAGTCTTTTACAGAGAGTAGTAACCAGTATTTAAAACTCAACCCAGTTCGCTTATATGTTCAAGAATTGTATTATTAAGAATCCTGATCTTCCTCTTTTCTGTTTCAATGATACCTTCAGAAACCATATTGGAAAGAGTCCTGATACAATTGGAGGTAGTCATGCTGGAAAGGTTTGCAATATCCTCCCTTGAAAGGTTAACACGGATAGTTGTACCGTCTGCCTCGAAACCATAAGTGTCGCGGAGAATCAATAGAGATTCCGCAAGTCGTCCTCTGACATGTTTTTGAGTAAGAGAAACAATTCTGTTGTGCGAAAACCAAAGTTCATCAGAGATAATTTTTATCAGTTTCAGCCCCATATCCGGGTTTTTCCTGATTATCTTCAGGATTGAATTTTTGTCAAGGATGCATAATGCAGAGTCTTCTATGGCTATCGAAGAGACAGGCCATAAAATGTCAGAATAAATTGTATGGTAACCGATAAATCCATTTTGTTTTACCATCTTTACGATCTGGAGTCTGCCTCCAACACCCTCCTTGAAAACCTTTGCTTTTCCTGAAACCAGACATATCAATCCGCGCGGTTTTTCACCTTCCTTAAATAAAACCCCCCCCCTCTTAACAATAAGCATAATATGGTTTTGGGCAATAATCTCTTTATCCTTCTGTGGTAATCCTTTGAAAATAGAGTAAGATCCTTCAATACATAATTCTATATATGGATTTAAGTACTGCATAATATAAATATGTTAAACAACATATCAAAGGTAATAAAAAGGAAATAAAGAATTGCTAAAATAGTAATTTTTAACATATTTAATTCCAGGCAGTTATAATATAAACAATTTGAAATGGCTGCTTGTCTCTTGGATTTTAATATTTTGCTGCCAAAGGCATTCTTCTGCCGGCACCAAAAGCTTTTGAGGAAATTCTTAACACTGGTGGAGCCTGGTATCTTTTATATTCATTGAAGTCGATCAATCTTATAACTTTATGAACAGTGTCGCTGTCGGCACCATCTTTAATAATTCTTTCAGCTGGCTTTTGTAATTCAATGTACTGGTATAAGATAGCATCGAGGATGCTGTAATCAGGGAGTGAATCACTATCAAACTGATCCGGCCTCAGTTCAGCCGATGGCAACTTTTTGATAATATTTTCTGGTATTACCTCCTTGTCTCTGTTAAAATAATTTCCAAGTTTGTAAATGTCTGTTTTATAAACATCTCCGATAACAGATAATCCTCCTGCCATATCACCATAAAGGGTTCCATAACCTACAGCAGCTTCACTCTTATTGGAAGTGTTCAATAAAATGCAGCCATATTTGTTTGAAACAGCCATAAGGAGTATAGCTCTGATACGTGCCTGGATGTTCTCTTCAGTTATATCATTCTCCATACCTGCGAACAGAGGTGACAGTTCTTGTTTAAAAACGTTATAAAGCTTTTCAATATTTATAATATCATATTGAATCTTAAGGTTATTGGCAATTGCCACAGCATCTTTAATTGAATGATCAGACGAGTATTGGGAAGGCATTAGTAAGGCTCTCACATTTTTACTCCCCAGAGCTTCAACTGCCAGGCAGAGGCAGATAGCTGAATCAATACCTCCTGAGAGTCCAATAATACAACTCTTTAAACCTGTTTTTGTGAAATAGTCACGAATACCGGTTATAAGAGCAGAATGTATAAGTTGAATAATGTCGGGTCTTTTACCTTTTATTAAGTTAGGGACTGAAAGAATATCTGTTAATGAGAATGTTTCAACTACCTCCTTAAAAAACGGGAGTTGTTTAAATATCTCACCTTTCCCGTTTACTATTATTGAGGCTCCATCGAATATTAGCTCGGTATTTGCACCAGTCTGGTTAACAGATATTACCGGGATCTTATACCTGATAGCCTTGGATAAGAAGATATTCTGTTTCGCTTCAATTTTAGAATAAGAAAATGGAGAAGCGGATATGTTTATTATAACATCAGGCTTTTGAGTGGAAAGTTCCTCCATCGGAGAGACAGAATAAAGTCTTTTCTTTTCAAATTCATTGTCGAAAGGTTGCTCATCCCATAGATCCTCGCATATTGTTATTGCAAGTCTCAATCCTTTAAATGAAAAAATATTGAATTGTTTTTCTGGTTCAAAGTATCTGTATTCATCAAAAATGTCATATGTCGGAAGCAATGCTTTATTTGCTGTAAATACAACTTCCCCTTCAGAAAGAAACAGGGCTGAATTTAATAGTTTTTTGCCTTCAGGGTTATTGTTCAGGGTTGGAGAGCCAACAATCGCAGATATCCCAACACATTCTTTTGCAATCGCATTAACAGTATTGTTGCATTTATCAATAAAGTCGTGCCGGTCGAGGAGATCAAGAGGGGGGTAACCCGGAACAGACAATTCTGAAAAAATTATCAGATCAGAACCCTCTGACTTCGCTTTTTTTATTGCCCCGGTAATAAGATTCTTATTCCTCTCAAAGTTCCCGATATGATAATTAAGTTGTGCAACAGTAATTCGCATCAGAAAATTAATTTAAGTAAAGGCTCATTCTAAATCCTGTTAAAAGTTAATCCCAATTTTGAAGCTCAGGATCTTGTGCGATACCTTATCTTCAGGCTGTCCTGCATTGTCTTTGGTAATATCGAGAAAATTGTTGTCAAAATTTAAGCCAAGTACCATGGCAGTGTTTCCTCCTAATGAATATTCAATTCCTGCAGTAAAGTGGTAGGAAAGATTAAATACCCTTAATTCATTGATTGCTTTTTCGCCGGTTATATCAAGAGAAGGAATATCTGCTTTCCCTCCGATAACTATTTTGGGGTCGAGTCCGATATCGGAAAAAAAGGTGATATAGCCAATCTGGTTTGTCTGGAGCTTTAATCCTAAAGGTATAGCCAGATATTGGATTTTATATACAACCGCATCGCCAGGTAAAACAGTAGAGGTGAAACTTGTAAATTCCATTTCAGTGGTATCAGTACTGGTAAGCTTCCCACCAGCGTTAATCAGACTTATTCCGGACGAAAAAGAATAATTTGTAGAGAAATACCTGTTAAAAGTCAATCCGAAATTGAAACCTGGTCTTGCACCTTCATTCTTAACACTACTTATATCGGATGCGAACCAGCTTACTGCCGGATCGACATGTATTCCGAAACCGATTTTCTGCTGACCATACGAAAAAGATGAGGTAAAAATCATTAGTACAGTAACCATAATTATTTTTACAACTGATACGGAACCCTGAGAGCACACAATTTTTTGCATTATTTTCTTATGATTTTAATTATTATGTAAAAATAACAAATAATAAGAGAACTTATTGTGGCGTTATTAATTGTTACCTTACAGCTGAAAAAGTATTTATTTTAGACTTTCTAAAAATATAAAGCAAAATGAGAAACCGGTTCATACCTTCTTTATTTTTGTTAATTATAGTAATTGCTTTCTCCTCTTGCAGGAAAAATCATTATAGAGTCAGTACTTCATCTATTGATGTGAATATCAGAATTGAGCGACTTGAAAAGGATCTTTTTACCTTAAATCCCGAAGAAATAGTTTCTAAGGTCCCTGCTCTGAAACAAAAATATAGGGGGTTCCTTCAGCTTTTCAGCTATATAATAAATACCGGGGATATCAATGAGACTTCTTTTGGAGATTTATTGGTAAGGTTTTGTACAGATAAGCAGAATAATGATGTTTTCTCCCTTGCAATGAAGATTTATCCTGATACTAAAAATATAGAACATGGGCTGCAGGAAGGATTCAGACATTATCTCTACTATTTTCCAGAGAGAAGCGTGCCTGTAGTTTATACCTGCATTACCGGATTTAATAACAGCATTATTACGGGTGATTCTATTCTCGGAATAGGATTAGACAGGTACCTTGGTGCTGATTGTTCCTATTACCCGCGGCTGGAGATCTATAAATATATGGCAGCCAGAATGACACCTGAAAATATTGTTTCAGATTGTATGTACGCCTGGGGAGCATCTGAATGGGATTTCTCAACACTGAATTATGCTGCAGACAACCTCATAACTGAAATGATACATTATGGAAAACTGAAATATTTTGAGAGATGCATGCTCCCGGAAACACCAGATGAGATAATTTTTGGTTTCACACCCGACCAGATGAGATTCTGTAGGAATAACGAAAGTCAGATGTGGCAATACCTGATTGAGCATGATCTCTTATTCAGCACCGATCAGTTCATAATACGCAAACTTACAGGAGAGGCTCCATTCACAAGCTATTTCACCAATGAATCACCCGGTCGGGCTGCGGTTTGGATTGGTTTCAGGATAATCGAATCATTTATGTTGAAAAATTCTGCATCTAAGATTGAGGAGATGATGACCAATACTGATATTCAGGAGATTCTGGGTAAGGCTAAATATAGTCCTCAGTAAAACAAAAAGGGACATGCAATGGCACGTCCCTGATCTCTTCTCTTAAATTGTACAACTATTCTGGATGAATTGCCTCAACCGGGCAAACATCTACACACGCACCACAGTCAGTACATACATCAGCATCAATTTTATAGATATCCCCTTCTGAAATTGCTTCAACAGGACACTCATCGATACATGTTCCGCATGCAGTACAATCATCATTAATAATGTAAGCCATCGCGATTATTTTTTGTTTGATTAATTACAATAAGTGGACAAAAATACCTTAATTTTTTTTAATTGAAAAAGAAAGATGAAAAATATATTGAGAGATTGTTTTTTAACATCTTTTTTTCAAAGGGGGTTTATGTATTATGTTTTCCCTGAGGAAGATGTGGCTTAATATTAAAAATCGAGACTGAAGGAGAGGTAAAAAATTCTCGGCAAAAGGTAGTTATTTTCAACTCCCCAGGCCCAGTCTGTTCTGATGAAATAGCCAAACAACTGGGCTCTTAAGCCTGCTCCAAATCCGGCAACAATGGGTTGGCGGTTTGCATCCAGCGTGACAGTAACAGGCCCATTTGTAATTTTCTCAATATCATATCCATTTTCTCCGGTCCATGGAGATTTTCCTGACCATGCAGTCCCCATATCACCAAATCCCACAACCTGGAGACTGTTTAGAAAATTGGAACGTAAAGGATGCCCTGCAAAATATCTTATGAAAGGCCATCTCAATTCACTGTTTATGAGGGCAAAATTATTTCCGTTCCTTACATTCTGGGTAAATCCTCTCATATTTGTTGCCAGCGCCTGAAATCCATAGTTTACATTTGGTGTGACAGGTATCGATTGATCGAACATCGGGTATTTATTGAAGAGATATCCCATCCAGTTATCCACTCCTCCAAGGTAATAGATTAGTTTTGTTGGTCCGAAAGAGGTACTGGCTGCAAACCTGTTTGCCCATATCAGTTCCCGGTGTATCCGCGTGTATTTTCTGAAATCAATGCCAAGGACAAACATATCGGATTTCTTATGAGTCAGTTCCTTGTAATATTCCCCGAATATTTTAAACCTGGTACCGAAATATATATTAATACTTCTTTTTCGCGTATTGTCGTAGATAACTTCACCTTTCAGATTGGCCCAGTGTTGCGAAAAATCTTTGTGATTTAAGGTAGCAATATCAGTTGCCAGATAAACATTACGGTCATACCTGTATGCTAAAGTCCCTTTAAGCGCCAGGACAGGAGTTATTGGTTTTGAGTAGGTAAGATATATATTATGTGTATGAGTTTTGAGAAGAGTGTCGGATGCACTAATGAAGTATGCCTGCCTGTGGTATATGAGCTGTTTATCAAATGTACCCTTAAGATTCTCAACACTAAGGAGGTATTCATTACTGTCGAAATTGCCAGAAAACCTGAATCCACCGGTTATCCTGTAATTTTCGAAGAGATCAAGAGTTCCGAATCTTGTCAGAATGTTCACTCCCGGATTAAAATAGGGAGCTCCCCCGCTGTATATCTGGTACGAATTATTAAGAAAGCTGAAGTCAACCTGGTTGGCAATATAATTATTATAGAAAGATGTTTCATAGATCCTTATCAATGGAAGTTCAATATGACCTGTATCCAGATCAATATCCATATAATCCTTCCGCCACAATTGCTCATAATAGTTTTGTTTCTCCTTCTCGAAAATATAATGGTTAATATCAATGGGTTCATTCTGGATATAATATTCATATATAGGTTTGGTAAGTGTATCTCTTCGTTTCTTATCTTCAATTGTCAACCATTGTCTTAGTTGTTCGATGCTGTCAGCCCTGTGAAGAAATTGGATCTTTTCTTTCCTAAGTGAAGTGGTAACAATATCATTCGAGGGAACAGGTGTTGATTCACTCAGAAGGCCTTTCCTCAGGGAATATCGCCTTTTACTGAACAAAATTTCTCCATATGTATCGGACCCATTTATAACTGACTGGTTTATAATATTCCTATCGTAATTTGTAACAGGTACAGAATTGATGAAAAACCTGTAATGGGTGGTGGTGTCGATATAACTTATGGAACTGTCAAAATTTGCTATATACCTGTTAAATATGCCATTTTGGTCGCCTACATATGCAAATTTGGTTTTCCCTATTTCGCTTGGAATAAACCTGTCGGTATATTTACCTTCTGAAAGTCTTACCAGTACATTATTCTTCTTTGTGAGGTTGTAAGTGAAAAGATCGAAATTAAGAGCCAGTTTCTCAAATGGATCTGCTTTATTTTTTAATGTATCTGATACCCGGTTTGATGAAAAAATAATTTCGTCAGGAGAGGACTTAAGAAAAGATGGATTCAGGTCATCGGCAATATCCCTGGTTATCTGTTCATTTGTTCCTGATGCTATTGTGTGTATGTATATATCAGTTATCCCATCCTTTACAGCTGACATAGCCAGACGTGATCCTTCCGGAGAATAAGAAAAATCAAGAATTTTATCAAAATAGAGCAGATTCCTTTTTTCTGTGGTTTTTTCATTTACCCTGTAGAAGTATAGAACCATATCTGCTTTCTCGTCATTTATAAAAGTGAGGATTCTTCCGTTAGGGTGCCATGCCATAACAGGATATGTATTATCAGTTACCTGCTCAAAACGCGGTTCTTTCCTGAAGATAATTTTCCGTTTACCGGTCGCCTGATTATAAAGCCAGATTCTCTTTCTGCCCCAATCATTGGTTATATAAGCGATATATGCACCATCGGAACTGACCTTAACCTGTTGGAAGATCTGTTCTTTTCTTGATTTTCTAATTGTATTCCCATCATCAGCCGGGAGATTCCTGTCATCAGAATATTCTTCCGCGTAAAAATTTTTCCATTCCTTCAGGATATCTTTAAGATCTTTTCCCATAACGTACAGGAAGCCATCATCAACATTCTTATATACCTTTGTCAGATATATGATATTCGGAATAAGAGCGTCGCCGTATACTTTACCTATATATCTCCAGAAAGACTGCCCGGCATCAAGGGCATCATCATATTCAAGGTGGTTTATATTTTTAAATTTGCCGGATTTAATTCCATCCTTGACCCTGTTTTCAGCCTCATAGTCCAGGCCATTTGCCACATAATGTATAAGCCCTTTAATGTACCAGTCGGGCATATATATCAATGATGAACTTGATATTCTGTCTTTAGTCTCTGCATTATACAGCATTTCATTAATTATTACCTCAGTAATTGAAGCTGCAATCTGTTTTTGAAATGCGACATGATCACCTTCATAATAAAGCATAACTTTATTCTTTATTATTCTGCTGAATCCACCGCTGTTGTAAGTGTCTTCATCAAAAGTGATTAGTCCGATATTTGATTGTTTGAATTCAGCATTTTTATTGAAGATGATAAATATCAATCTTTTTTCAAGTGTATAATCGAAATAGTCCTCAATTTCTGCAAGCTTTTGCTTCGCATTTTCTGCTGTAAACTGAGCCAGTTCGCGCCCATATTCATTGAAGTAACAGTCGAAATTATCGAACCTGTAAAAAGACCAGTAGTAATCGTAGTATTGAACCTTGTTTTTACCGAACGACATCTGATGACCATTATAAAACTGCCCCGATGCATTAATATATAGAACACAGGCTATAATGGTGATAATAAGTTTCTTGAATTTCGCCATTGGTAATTTCATCATGAGACAAACAGGATTTTTATCCTCAAATACTGTTCCAAACATTCCTCTTCAGACAGCAAAACTAATGATAATCTGTTTTAAACTATGTAATAAGCATAAACTTTATTATTTTTACAAAATCTTATTAAGATTATTTTTCTGGTCTGGTTTTTGCATTATCAGATGCAACCAAAACTCATTTGTAATTGTTATATGAAGGGATTTGATCTTAATTGGTTTATTTGATAATTAAAAGATATTTCAAAATATTTTTAAAATTTGATTTGATATGAAAAGAGTATTTTTATTTTTTTCGGTATTTATGTTCGGAGTAGCAGCTAATGCTCAGCTTGCAGAAACAAAGTTGCAATTATCTGATACTGAACATAATTTTGGAACTTTTAAAGAAGAAGCTGGCCGGCAGACATTTGATTTTATTGTAACCAATACGGGTTCTAACCCTCTGGTTATACAAAATGTTGTTGCATCATGCGGATGCACTACCCCGGAGTGGACCAGGCAACCAATACCTGTAGGCGGAACAGGCAAGGTTACGGCAATATATGATCCCAAAGACAGGCCGGGAGTTTTTGATAAAACACTTTCTATCTATTCAAATGCAGTTCCACAGGTTTTCGTTCTCCATATTAAAGGTGAAGTAATTCCGCATGAAAAAACAGTAGAAGAGTTATTTACCTTTCCTGTTGGTACCCTTATAAGGTTCGAAAGCCCGCAACTTGCCTTTACCAGTGTTAAAAAAACTGAAAAGAAGATCAGGGTTATGCAGATGATCAACACATCTTCAGTTCCTGTAAAGGTAGAATTTGAGGGGTTACCTGCTCATCTGGCATTAGAAGCTAATCCGGAAACTCTTAAACCGGGACAGAAGGGAATTATAGAGGGCACCTATGATGCAACAAAAAATAATGCCTGGGGAAATGTCAGCGACATGGTCAAGGTAAAACTTAATGGTGTTCCACAGGAAAATGTCTATTATTATATATCGGCTAATCTCGTTGAGGACTTTTCTTCTCTTACAAAAGAAGATATGGCAAATGCTCCTGTATTTAAAGTAGCCTCGTCCACCGTTGATCTTGGGAAGATTAAAGGTTCTACGAAAAATGAAGTTGAATTTAAATTCACAAACACAGGGAAAAGCGACCTTTTTATCAGGCATGTAAGAGCTACATGCGGCTGTACGGCAGTTCTTCAGGGAAATCTGGGTGTCGGAATCAAGCCCGGAGAATCAAGCTCAATAAAGGCTGAATTCAATTCAGGTGGTTACCAGGGAAAGGTCACGAAAGGTATCTATGTTTATACCAACGACCCGAAAAATTCTGAGGTAATGCTTATGCTTAGTGCAGATGTTGAACAGCCAACAGCTGTTAAATAAATTGCAGGAATATCAAAAAAGCAGAAAGAGAAAAGAGTACCCTAAGGGTACAGCCCGGAATTCAGCAGCCTCCGGGTGTAAATCCTGAAATGATTAAGAAGGGCAGGAAAAAGAGACGCAGGGAGTATTCAGTTGACGAATATGTTGCCGGAATCCTGTCAGGTAATATAACTCTGCTAAGTCGGGCAATAACACTAATTGAGAGCTCACTGCCTGAACATTCTGAAACAGCCCAGTTAATCATTGAGAAATGTCTTCCTCATAGCTCCAGATCGATAAGAATTGGAATAACAGGTGTCCCAGGTGCAGGAAAGAGCACATTTATCGATACTTTTGGCCTTCATATAACTAAAAAAGGAAGAAAAGTAGCTATTCTTACTGTTGACCCAAGCAGTGAACAGAACAAAGGTAGTATACTGGGCGACAAAACAAGAATGGAACGACTCAGTGTACATCCGGATGTTTTTATCAGACCATCTCCGGCCTCCGGAACCCTAGGAGGTGTTGCCAGAAAAACCAGGGAAACAATAATATTATTTGAAGCAGCAGGTTTCAACACTATCCTGGTCGAAACTGTTGGCGTAGGACAATCTGAAACATCAGTCCACTCAATGGTTGACTGCTTCCTGCTTCTGATGCTTGCCGGTGCCGGCGATGAACTTCAGGGAATCAAAAGGGGAATAATGGAGATGGCTGACCTGATTGCTATTACCAAAGCTGATGGGAGCAATAAACTATTTGCTGAAAGGGCAAGGAGCACCTTTCAGAATTCACTTAATATGTTCCCCGAAAAGGCTTCCGGATGGAAGCCTCAGGCACTAACATGTTCTGCATTAGAGGATTCAGGTATTGATGCCCTTTGGAAGATTATCATAAAGTATATTAATTTCACCATTAACTCAGGATACTTTGAAGAACAAAGGAGACAACAGTCAATTATCAGGATGCACAACACAATAAATGAATATCTGAATAACGCATTCTATAATCAGGAAGAAATTAAGCTACTCCAGCCCGAAATTGAGCAGCAGCTCTATGAGGGAAAAATTACTTCCTACAGAGCTGCTTCAAAATTAGTTGACAAATTTTTCAAAAGGTGAATTGAATTGATATTAATTAGTATATTTGCCCCAATCAATTCAAATTTAATCTGATACATAAATTAATTCAAATTTTTAAAATGAAAAAGATCATTTATTATCTGGTCCTTACTCTGCTAATAACTGCATGTTCTTCTGAACCACATTATGTTGTCAAAGGGGAAATTTTTGGTTCTGACACCATTACTTTTTATCTTCAGAAGAGAGTGGATGGGAATACTGTAACAATTGATTCTGCTATATCCAAACAGGGATCATTTAAGATGAAGAGTGGTAAGATTGATTTTCCCCAGATGGTACAGCTGGTTGCCAGAGATACAAGGACAAGGATATCCTTTTACCTTGAGAATTCTGAAATAACCATAACCGGTACTCTTGATTCACTTTTTGCAGTAAAAATTACAGGATCGAAAACTCAGGATGAATATCAGTTATTTATTGATTCAAATAGTTCGTTATCAGAAAGCTATTCAAATCTGATTGTTGAATATCAGACTGCCAGGCAGGCAGGCGATGATACAAAAATTGCAGAGATTGAGAAGAAAGCTGATAGCATTCAGACCGAGATGACAGCCCTTCAGAAAAACTTTGTTGTTAATAATCAGGCCTCTTATGTTGCCCCCTCAATTCTTAGTAACCTCAGTTATGAAATGGAGGCAGATGAGATTGAATCTCTTATTAATGCAATGGATACTGCTGTTGCAGCAATCCCTCAGGTGCAAAGTCTGAAAGAGAGGGTTAAGGTAATGAAATCGGTTGCTGTTGGAAAGAAAGCTCCTGATTTCACTATGAATGATGTTGATGGTAATCCGGTTTCTCTTTCATCAAAAACCGGATCTAAACTTCTTCTTATTGATTTCTGGGCAGCATGGTGCGGTCCTTGCCGCCAGGAAAATCCTAATGTTGTAAAGGTGTATAACGAATTTCATAAAAAGGGATTTGATGTGTTTGGGATATCTCTTGACAGGGAAAAAGATGCCTGGATAAAAGCTATTGCTGATGATAAACTTACCTGGACCCATGTTTCCGATCTTCAGTACTGGAGTAATGCTGCTGCCAGAATGTATGCAGTAAATGCAATCCCTGCAAATTTTCTTCTGGATGAAACCGGGACAATAATTGCAAGAAATCTTCGTGGAGAAGATCTGGCTAATAAAGTAAAAGAAGTTCTGGGTACAAATAAATAAAATCTCTCTGAATCTCTCTCCCAGGGGGAAGGGACTTAATAGATAATTTAAAAGGTTGACTCAGGAATGAGCAACCTTTTTATTTTTTATCATATTTTTCACCTCGCACCTCGCACCTCGCACCCAGCCCCCAGCACCAAACTATTCCCCCTTATTTATCTCCTCCAGGATAAACCCGGTACCCCTTACGGTTCTGATATCAATATTCTTATCTTCGGAGACATATTTCCTTAACCTGCTTATAAAAACATCCATACTTCTTCCCAGAAAATAATCATCCTCTCCCCATATTTCAGTCAGAATATCTTCTCTTGCCAGTACTTTGTTCTTGTTGATGATGAAATACTTTAAAAGCTGCGCTTCTTTAAGTGTCAGCTTCTCCTTTGTATTTCCACATAACAATTCCAGCGAATTATAATTTAAAACGGTCTGGGATACCTTAAATTCATCATTCGATGATGAGTAAACACGCTTAAGAATATTATTCATACGCAGGATCAGAACTTCGGGATCGAAAGGCTTGGTAATATAATCATCAGCTCCGATCTTTAACCCTCTTACAATATCCTCCTTCAGGCTTTTTGCTGTAAGAAAAATTACCGGTACATCAGGATGTGCCTCTTTTATCTTTTCAGCCAGTGTGAATCCATCCATCTCAGGCATCATTACGTCGAGTACACAAATATCCGGCTTGCTCTGGTTAAACAACTCCCAGGCCTCCTTACCATCCCGTCCAAGGGTTACATCGAAGCCGCTGATTGTAACATATTGAGATAATATGTTTCCAAAATCCCTGTCATCTTCAGCTATCAAAACTTTCATATCAACAATGATTTATATTATTTAGGTATTGTTACAGTAAAGATACTACCTTTTCCCGGTTTACTGGCAACCGTTACATCTCCTCCGTGCGCTTCAGCTATTCTCTTTACATAATAGAGACCGAGACCCAGACCTTTAAATTTGTGAATGTTCCCTGTTGAGGCTCTGTAGAATTTATCGAAAATGTGTTTCTGATCGGACTTACCGATCCCGATCCCGTTATCGGCAATCTTAATAGAGAAACTATTATCTGTTAAGGATCCTTCAATATCAATTATCGGTTCTTTATCTGAATATTTGACTGCATTTGAAAGAAGATTATTGATCATAGTTGTAAAATATACAATATCAAGATCTGCTTTTTCCCCGTTTAAAACATATTTCTGGTTTATTGTTGAATTATTACCCCCTCCCGACTTAAAACTCTCAACTACATCATTCATAATTTCTTCAATATCAATTGTTTTCTTTTCCAGTTGGAATTGAGTTCTTTCCCACATGCTTATCTCAAGAATCATATTAATAAGCTGATTCAGGTGGACACTCTGTTTACCTATCAACTTAGCTGTTTCCATGATCTTCTCCTCATTTGATCGTATCTGAACCATTTCAAGGGTTTTTCCCGCAACAGTAATTGTTGAGAGAGGGGTCTTTAATTCATGGGTCATATTATTTATGAAGTCGGTTTTTAGATTGGAAAGCCTTTTCTCCTCCATCAGGTTTCTGTATGCTACAATAAATATCATAACAACAACCACTATGGATATGACACTCATTGCAAGAGAAGCGAAAGTCTCTTTAAGGATCACTTTTCTCCTGTCAGAGAAGTCAATGAAGTAGTTAAAGAAAAACCTGTAATTATTGTCCTCCATATAGAATCTGTTGACAAGTATTTTGTTATCAGAAACCTCCTGCAAAACCGGTCTTTGGCCGCGTTCCTGGGATCGGCGCGGGGTATATCCAGTATCCCTGTATACCACAATTGTATCGGCAGCAATCATTTCCAGGTTTGTTACTACAATTGAATAATTAAATCTTTTCTCGTACTTCCGCCATTCAAAATAAGATGCAAGCAGATCAGAAAGATCCTGTTCCGTCATGACTATTTTTGTAAAATGTTCCAGTACATCATTTTTCATTGACGTCAGCTCCTGTTCATCTTTAACAGCATGCAACTCCTGATTAGCCTTTTCTGCAAAATGGCCAAGAAGGAACCTTACAGTGTCAAACCCGTCAACCGGCATTTCCCGTCTGATGTAATTCATTGCTTCAGCCGACCTCATACTATACCTGAATGCGAACATTTCATCTTTCTGATTCCAGATACCCCTGATAATAAATACCTGCACTGCAATAAGAATAACTATGGAAACAATCCCCAGCACTAAAACTGTATTTCTCTTTTTCATCATATTCTCAGTTTAACCTTTCAAAATTATTCATTTTATTGTTACATCTTATTATATGACCAAACATTAACCCAACGTTAACCCGGTATTAACAAAACATCAGTAAATCAGGCTGTATCTTTACATTGTCAAACTAAAATAAGGGCAGTCATGAAAAAGATCTTAGTATTATCAGCAATGTTCCTCTTCTCAACCGGATTTGCTTTTCAGCAGGTTACAGCACAGCAGAAGGCCAAAACAGAGTCTGAGAAGGAGAAAGCCTTTCAGCAGGCTATTGATGAACAGAAAAAAGCTATGACCGACCAGAAGTTAGCTTCCGACGAGCAGAAAAAAAAGATAGAGGAGCTTGTCAAAAATGGTTTAATAACCGGAGAGGAAGGTCAGAAGGAACTTTTTTTGCAGCAGGAGAAGTTAAATGAACTTTTGGAGGAGGTCAACGTAATGGTGGAATCTGGCAATGGCAGATATGGAGATGCTGTAAGGATCTACTCCCCGAGAGGAAGGAGAGTTGAAACATTTACCATACCCTCACCACCTGACGCGCCTGGTGCAGGGGCATATTTTGGTCAATATTTCAGTGGTGATATTGAAAGAACTACATGGGATTTTTCTAAATCCGTAAAAGAAAACACATTCTCAGGCAATTACTCTTTTGGAGTGGATAAAACAGCAAAAAATGTAGTTATGTCAGTTAGTGGCGACTGCAAAGCGGGTGAGATCCGGATCAAAATTGTTATGCCTGACGGGAAAAACTATTCTGATATTGTAATTGATGAATTCGGTAATCTCAACTGGAGGAAATCATTCACCATCTCTGAAACTGAAAATCAGGATAAGACAGGCGATTGGAAATTTCAGGTAGCGTCTAAAAAGGCAACAGGATATTTTAAAATTTCTATTCAATCATATTAACCAGTATATTTTCATTCCTGGAAAAAGGAGACTGGCGGATTTGAAGCCTGTCTCCTTTTTCTTATTCTGAGTGACCAGAAGCCCGGCCTCCTTTAATACTTTCAGCTCTTACAGTGAATTTACCCCCGTCTTTTACAATCCACTTCAGGTTAACCCGCTCATAACCGGAAATATTCTTAATTTCCATCCTTCCCGGATTCTTTTTCTGTTCTCTGGTTATATTCAGGTCAGCATTTTCAACTATCATCCCTGCTAATACAGTCCCGCCATCGAGATAGACATAATCTGGAGGATCAATTTTATATTTCAAGTTACTTGCAGAATGGGTTGGAACCATTCGCTTGTTTTCAAGGGTTGCGGTAACTTCAGTAAGACCTCCGGAGAGCTTTTTTACTTTAACTTCAGAAACTTCAAGCTTTGGTAACTGGTAGGCATTATATATGCAGAACGCTGCATTACGATGAGCATCTGTCTCTAGCAAAAACCCTGGGTGAAGTCTCCCGAAATTTTTGCTGAAGCCTCCGATTTCAATCTCACCATAAACAGGATGTGTTACTTTTTGCCAGGGAATGAATGAGTCCTCGAAAAGAAGAAGCTTTTCAAATTCGTAAGGATCAGTTTTCGTAGTATCATAGAACATAAGATAACTGTTCCACAGCTCATTGCTATAAGCGAAACATCCCATTGCACCATGCCACCAGTCAAGTTCACCTCCGTAAACAGTATAGAGATCTTTCCAGATAGTAAGTAGTTTATATCCAGGTATCAATAACTCTCCTTTTTCTCCGATAGCATTAATCACATCATCATCCGACCGGCTATAGGCTTCTGCGCCTCCTCCTCTTATAGATGGCCCTCTCAGTATCATCCCTCCTGAATTGTGGAAAGACTGCGAACCCGAGATGTTAAGGTGTTTCAGGGTGAAGTCGCGGACTGCCTGGTTCTCAGGGAATGTGAAAGGATATTTGTCAGCACCACTCTGTATATAGTTAGGTTCCCAGTTAAAACCCCAGTCGCGGTTCCCATCATAACCACCGGGACCATCTTCATTTACAAGACCATCTCCATCGTTGTCAATACCTTCAGTCCCAAGTAATTCATACTCCCCTTTTTCACCCGGTTCCACGCGGATCATTGCACGCGGGTCTTTGGGATCTGATTTAAATTCACCATTGGGATTCTTCCTTCTCATCTGACTGATATTCTTGTCATTATTAAGGTCATCATATCCATCTTCATCATAAAGGCCATCCCTGTCATTATCTCTTGGAGCAAGACCCGACCGCGGAGGAACCCCTACGGATGTAAAATATTCGCGCGCATCAGGATTTATTGTTGGTGATATATAGAAAGTTTTATCCTTAAGCAGCTGATTTATAAAGACATTATCGTTATACATTTCACACAGATACCAGGCAGTATAGAGTGCCATTTCAGTTCCCTGGATCTCAATGGAATGGATATTGCCATCTATCCAGAATCCTGGTTTCGAATCAGGAGTCTGAACTTTTTTATCGGTGATTGTGAGTACAATGATGTCACGTCCCTGGTATGATTTTCCTGCAGATTCCATTGTTACCAGATCAGGATATGCCTTTGCAAGTCGTGCGCAAATGTCAACTACTCCCTTGTAAGTATTATACTTGTTCCATGATACCGGAACTTTAGGATTCTCAGGAGTTCCTGCAGCACGGAAAAAGAGATCATCATTCTGAGCCTTTACAGGAATTGTAAGAGACAGAATGAACAGAGCTATGATTATATGTGAAAATATCTTTCTCATGATTTGAAGTATCATTTGGTTTATTTAAGTTCGATTGTTGTTGTTATTGTACCTGTATTCAAAGCCCCTGCAGTTATTTTTACCGGTCCCTTACCATTGATCAGCCAGGTGAATTCCTGAGACTGATTACCCTCAAGGCGATTCACCCTCTGCACTTTTTCTCCGCTGATAAAAGTTTGTCCTTTGGATGGTTCAATTAACATTCTCATTATCCTTGTCCAGATATTTCTCTCACCAACGGCTGCAGATGTGGCAAAAACTCCCTTATTATGTAATTTAAGGGTGATCCTGAAAATATTCTGACCTGCATTTTCATTCTTAATGTCCAGGAACTCAAGTTCAGGATGCATTGCTGCAACAGCAGTGATGAACTTGTAGTTTTTTTCAACCATAGAGCTTAGAGTGTCGGCAGGAGGATTGTTCATTACAAAGGGTTTAATACCTCCAACCTCAACTGTTTTACCCGGAAAGTCAGGATGCTTTATCTCTGTCCATGGAACATAAACATCCATCATATTTGCCTTAGCAGCATATGCCAGGAATGCAGCTTCAGGACTTTTACCTTTTTCAGCAGGGAACCACCATGCCGGGGTACTGAAACTATATCTTCCATAATGATAATATGCCCATTCCATAAAATTGCCGGCTGTTGTTTTTGAGTTTGGAGCCCCTTTTGCACTGGTTATTTCATGGTATTTTTCAGATACTAATTTATTAATTACCTCATCACTCTTCATTATGGAGGTTATCATTCTGTCGGCTTGTTGCCTCCCCTGGCCTCGTCCTGCCTCTTCAGGAGGAGCAGCAGGCTGCCTCTCGGATGCTTTAAAGGGTTGTCCCAGATTGTCCTGAGGACCAAAGCAGAAAACCGCATAAATATTAAATTTATCATAGAGGAAATCGGCCACCGCTTTCGTTTCAGGTTCAGAAACAGCATGAAGGCCTGCATTTAGACCAAACTCTTCGTAATTATATGTGAAGTTCTGGTTGAAATTTACTCCCCCGGCACCATCCTCATTGAAGTTGTCATCTTTATCATTATCAAATCCTTCTGAAAATAAAAGATAACCCCCTGACTGTCCCTTTGAGAGATCAGCAAGGACCATAATCCTCTTATCTTCATCGCTTTCAGTATACTTTCCGGCAGGGTCCTTTACACGAATGAGAGTAATATATCCATCCTTGTTCAGGTCTTCGTAAGGATCCTCGTCAAGCACAAAATCTCTGTCATCATCGGTCGGCCTGGCATTGTAATTTCTTTCATATTTTATATCGGAAAAGAATTGTTCTGTTGCATCCGGACTGACATCAGGAAATACATAAAAGGTTATTTTACTTAATAGTTGTTTAACTTCCGGGGAGTCTGATTCTTTTAGCAGTGAACCGGCGAAGCCCAGAGCAAGCTCTTTGCCAAGCAGATAACTCCCCTCAATCCCCCCCAGAACTGCTATCCCCGGTTTGTTATCTTTATCACCTGTACCAATAGTCAAGAGCCAGATATCTTTTCCCCCTGAGGTTTTAACAATTGATTTGACTGAACAAATAGCGGGATATTCCTTACTAAAGGCATCAATTTTTTGGGACATTGCCCTGAAATTACTGTATTGGTTTTGAGCAGAAAGCTGCGAAAATCCAGTAACTAAGATCGTTACAAGAGTAAAGAAATTCAGAGGTTTTTTCATCATGTTACAGGGATTTTTATTATTTTTTCTCAGGTTTCTCCGGTTTTTGAGGTTTTTTACAGGGTTCTCTAAACTGACAATTGTTAAAAAAGGGATCCCAATTCCTGTTTTGATAAAATTCTGCAGTTTTATTATTAAAGTAGCCCAGTATATGTTTAGGAGAAATAGTATATATCAATTCGTCATTATCGCCATAATATGGATCATTGATAGTCATAACTTCTTCAATTCCAATCTCGTATTTGTTGGACATGCTTGAATATAAATCATAAATATTTTTAGGGACTGCAATAATAATGGTGTAAGAACCGTAGTCTTTTCTTTGAAACATGAAATAGGTAATTTCAATTGGTTCATTAGGATTCACTCGATCTGTGGAATGAGGCAGCTGACTTTCAAAAACAAATCCATCATTCATGATGTCTTCAACAACACTGAATTCTTTGGTATTATGAAGGAAGAAATGGCAGTCTCTGAAATTCTTCAGCAAGGTGGCAAGTATCTCTCCTTTATTCTTCATACCTCACTCGGTGGGGTTTGTTATAAATCAGCTTCAAAAATAGCTTATATTATTTTATTTACAACACATAAACTATTTGTTCTGTTATATGTTAATTTTGTAATCAACATTGGATATCTTTTATAATGAGAAGATTTTTATTGCTTATAATTATTTTCCTGTCAGCTTCATGTAACAATAGCTCAAAGGAAAAGGGGAACAGTATCATAACAATAAGCATTGCTCCTTTCAAATACTTTGTGGAAGAGATTGCAGGGGATGATTTCATAATTAATGTAATGGTGAAACCTGGTTCTGATCCACATATTTATGAACCTTTTCCTGAACAAATCAGTAAGTTAAGCAGATCTGTCGGCTATATCAGCAATGGTTACCTTGGTTTTGAAACAATCTGGCTTGACCGGTTTTATGAGACAAACAGGGACATGAAAAAACTATCGCTTAGTGATAAAATTGATCTTTTGATATCAGATCATAATCACAAAGAGGCACATATTGAGGCAGCTGATCCTCATTACTGGTCATCACCTCAGTGTGCTTTAATAATGGCATCGTCGGTTAAGGAGTTTTTATGCGAATTGAATCCATTGCAAAGAGAGAGATACGAATCAAATTATCAGAGTCTTATTGGTAAGATTACAGAGTTAGACAAGAGTGCCAGAGACCAATTCTCAGGTTTGGAAAAGAGATCGTTTATGATATTTCATCCGAACCTTGGATACCTGGCCAGGGATTATGATCTTGAGGAGATCTCACTTGAATACGATGGGAAGGAACCTACTCCGGCCAGACTAAAAGAACTTATTGATATGGCAAGAAAAAATGAGATTAATACAATTTTTGTACAGCGTGAGTATGATACAAAGAATGCTGAAGCAATTGCCAGGGAGACAGGAGCCAGAATTAAGATAATAGATCCTTTATCAGAGGAGTGGATGAAGGAAACAACAGAAATAATTAATGCCCTTTACATCAGTTTAACAGAAGATTCAATATAAACTGCAGATATGGCTCACCTATTCGAAATGCATTCTTTATCAGTATCTTATGGAGAGGGTATCGTATTACGTGATATAAATTTCAGTGTTAATGAAAATGATTTTATAGGAGTTATTGGTCCGAATGGTGGTGGAAAAACAACACTTATTAAAGTTATACTGGGATTAATAAAACCTCTGAAGGGTAAGATTGTATTCAATAATGAACTGTTGAAGTGGAACCATATCGGGTACCTTCCTCAGATTTCAACCTGCGATATGACCTATCCGGTTACAGTGACAGATATTATTCTTTCCGGGCTTATGATAACAAAAGGGATCTTCTCCGGAATGTCTCCTTCAGATAAATTAAAGGCAGGTGAGGTGATCGATGAACTCGGTCTGACAGATATGGCAGGGTCCACATTAAATGAATTGTCAGGCGGTCAGATACAGAGAGTTCTTCTGGGTCGTGCAATTATTGGCGATCCAAAATTATTATTACTTGACGAACCTGCCAATTTTGTAGATACAACTTTTGAACACGATTTTTATGAGAAGTTGCGGGATCTTAATCGCAGAATGGCGATATTGATGGTTTCACATGATGTGGGAACAATCTCATCGCACATTAAATCATTTGCCTGTGTAAACAGGAGTCTTCATTACCATCCATCACATGAGATCACAAACGATGACCTGTTAGCTTATGGATGCCCGATTCAACTTATTACTCACGGAGAGGTACCTCATACTGTACTCAAATACCATAAATAGTGGAAACTGGCATTTTTCAATATCAATTCATAATTAAGGGAATACTGGGAGCCGTCTTTGCCAGTATAACAGCCGGGTTGGCTGGTACATATATAGTTTCGAAAAGAATGGTATTCCTTAGCGGAGGAATCACTCATGCCTCATTTGGGGGTATCGGGATCGGATATTTTATTGGAATAAATCCAGTTATCGGAGCTGCTGTTTTCGGGATTCTTTCTGCTCTGGGTGTTGAGTATCTCTCTGTAAAACAAAAGATAAGAGAAGACTCAGCCATCGGGATCCTGTGGGCTTTTGGAATGGCAATAGGAATAATATTTATCTACCTGACCCCTGGTTATACGCCAAACCTTATGGGTTATCTGTTCGGGAGCATTCTTGCTGTTTCAAATGCAGATATTATAGCTCTGGGAATAATGTCAGGTGTATTGATAATTTATTTTGGAATCTTTTACCGCACAATACTATATATCTCTTTTGATGAGGTATTTGCCAGGACCTATTCATCATATGTTGACATGTTTAAATATATTACCACATCACTTATAGCTCTTACAATAGTATTAAATATCAGGATGGCAGGAGTGGTGCTTGTATTATCATTACTGACTATTCCTCCCAACATAGCTTCAATATTCACCAAAGTCTATATTAAAATAGTTATATGGTCAGTTATTGCAGGATTCATTGCTACTGCAGCCGGTTATATGATCTCTTTTTTTGCCGGTATTCCCGTTGGCGCCACAATTATCTTTACCCTGGTAGTAATATGGATTGTGGCGAAAGGAATTAATCAATTGATGGTTAAATATTCAAAATAGAACATTATGCTCTGATAATATGTTAGTATAAAAATAGGTGTTGAATAAGAATAAAAACTATTCCTATGATGGATTTTGATCTTTTGATAATTGGAAGTGGTCCCGGCGGGTATGTTGCGGCAATAAGAGCATCCCAGTTAAAGATGAAGGTTGCAGTCGTCGAAAAAGCTGAACTTGGAGGAGTATGTCTCAACTGGGGTTGTATCCCAACAAAGTCGCTCCTGAAGAGTGCACAGGTATATGAGTACCTTACACATGCTTCTGATTATGGTATTACAGTTGAAGGTAAAGTGAAACCAGATTTCAGTTCAATAGTTGGCAGAAGCAGGAATGTAGCTGAAGGTATGAGCAAGGGGATCCAGTTTCTTTTTAAGAAGAATAATATTGTCCATATACAGGGTCATGGTCGTATTGCAGGAAATAATATTGTGGAGGTTGAGGATGCGAAGGGAAATAAGAAAAACTGGTCAGCCACCAATATTATTCTGGCAACAGGTGCCAGGTCTAAAGAGCTGCCTAATCTGAAGCAGAACGGCAAGACGATTATTGGCTACCGTGAGGCAATGACACTTGAAAAACAACCCGGGTCAATGGTTGTGGTTGGCTCCGGGGCAATTGGCAGTGAATTTGCATATTTTTACCAGTCGATTGGGACAGATGTGACTCTGGTAGAATTTCTTCCTAGAGTAGTTCCTAATGAAGATGAAGAGGTTTCCAGTCAGCTTGCGAGATCGTTTAAAAAGATGAAGATGAAGATAATGACTGATTCCTCTGTGGAGTCGGTTAAGGCTTCGCAGGGTAAATGTATTGTTTCAATTACCACCCCGAAGGGTACCGAAATTATTGAAGCTGATGCTGTACTGTCGGCGGTAGGGATTGAGACGAATATTGAAGGTATTGGTCTTGAAAAAGCCGGGGTGAAAGTTGAAAAAGGAAAGGTAATTGTAGACGATTTTTACAGAACCTCTGTTCAGGGTATATTTGCTATAGGGGATATTGTACACGGACCCGCCCTTGCACATGTTGCATCGGCAGAAGGCATGATATGCGTTGAGAAGATAGCAGGGGTTGAGGTGGAACCTCTCGATTACAAGAACATTCCGGCCTGTACTTACACTAATCCCGAGATTGCCTCATGTGGTATGACCGAAGCTGCTGCCCGCGAAGCAGGATATGATATCAAGGTTGGCAAATTTCCGTTTATTGCCTCAGGTAAGGCTAGTGCTTCAGGGTCAAAAGATGGATTTGTAAAACTGATTTTTGACGGAAAATATGGTGAGTTGCTTGGAGCACATATGATTGGTGCAAATGTTACTGAGATGATTGCAGAGATAGTTGTTGCAAGAAAACTTGAAACCACAGCTCATGAGATTATTAAAGCTGTTCATCCGCATCCGACAATGTCGGAGGCTATAATGGAGGCTGCTGCTGCTGCTTATGGGGAGGTAATACATCTATAGACGACGCCCGACGCGCGACTCACGACTTTCCCCTGAGCCCTATGCCCTGTGCCCTGTGCCTATTCTACCCACTGAAGCAACCTTTTTTCATTAAATTTCATCAATCTTATATTGAATTATTGGTTTATAAGACAATTATTTTATATTTTTATATTCTCAACGGGTAGAAAAGCTTGTCAGAGATAAAGAAAATAATAAAAGGTTGTCTTGCCGGTAACAGAAGGGATCAGGAACTTCTGTACAGAAGACATGCAGCAAAACTATATGCTGTTTGCCTGCAGTATTCGGGTAATGATGATGAGGCCAGAGATATATTACAGGAGGGATTTATTAAAATATTTGAAAATCTTCCTCATTATAAGCATGAAGGTTCTTTCGATGGATGGATTCGACGAATAACGGTAAATACTGCCCTGGAAAAATTTCGTGGCAAGTATAATCTATACAGGGTTGATGACATTGATCTTATCCCTGAGCCTGATGCTGAACCTGACACTGAAGATTATGCTGGTCTTGAAGCAAATGATTTGCTTCAGATAATAAGGGAATTACCACCGAAGTACAGAATGGTTTTTAACCTTTATGCAATTGAAGGATATTCACATAAAGAGATAAGTAAAATGGCCAATATATCTGAAGGGACCTCAAAGTCAAATCTTTCCCGGGCCAGGGTTATCCTTCAGCGAAGAGTCGGATCATATACAGGAATTAAGAAGAGAATAGTTAATGAATGATCGAGGGGCAAATATTGATATTGTCTTCAGAAACGGACTAAAAGATTTTGAAGTTCTTCCACCACCGGAAATATGGGATACTATACATCCTGCTGTTGTAAGAAAACAGAGACCATTTATTCTGTTAAAGAGTGCTGCTCTTATAACAATTGTTCTTACTTTGAGTTTTGTAGCTTATCAATGGAGCAGGGAAATCTCTAAAGGCCAGGATGGTGAAGAACTTGCCTTATATTATGAATCTTTCTATCCGATAAATGGTGTAGAATTATCCAAACCTCCTGTTATTACCCGAAAAGAGAACGGTGCATCAGATATTAGTATAGGTGCTCAGTCTGATCAGCAGGAGATTCCGTTCATTGAGGCCACTATATCTGCCGGGAATTTTATACCCCTGGAAACCGACGGTTTTACAATGGATAATTCATTAAAATCGGAAAGACCCCGGTTGGCTGCTTTAAACTCTTCCAGCAATAATTCCGTTCAGACAGATAATTTTTATGAACCCTTCCTACTGGTGGAGGACAAAGTGCAACTTACTGACAGATGGTCTATAGCAGCCCTTGCATCACCAACATATTATTCCAGGTTTAATTCAGTTAATGATGAGCTTACTCAACAGCTCATGTCGTCGGAGCAACAACTCATATCCTACTCAGGTGGAGTATCATTCTCATATAAACTGAATAAAAGATTCAGTATTCAGTCCGGGCTATTCTTTTCGTCTATTGGACAGGAGGTCGACGGGATTAGTTCCTTTGGAGGATTTCAGCAATACAATGATGCAAAAGGAGGTCATAGCTTTGAAGTTCTGACTACCAATGGAACTGTTTACACAAACAATGCAGATGTATTTCTCATTGCAAATGGTCAGGTTGAAAGAATTACAACAAATTTTACCAAAGATGTTTTTGATCCACAAAAAGTCAGCCTGCAGTATATTAATGACAATCTCCATCAAAACTTCAGTTATCTCGAATTGCCAATTATACTGAGGTATAAATTTCTCGACAAAACAGTAGATTTTAATCTTATCGGAGGTGTATCCTATAACATGCTGGTTAATAATTCAGTATATACCATGGTTGATGGAGGAAGATATCTTGTGGGAAAGACCGAAGGATTAAATATGGTTACTATTAGCAGCTCACTGGGAATGGGTATGGAATACAGTTTCTCGGAAAACCTCTCTCTGAACCTTGAACCGACATTCAGGTATTACCATAATCCATTCAGTAAATTATCCTCCGCCGGCATTCATCCCTATTCATTCGGAATATTTTCCGGGATTTCATATAAGTTTTAAAATCCATTCTCCTCTTCACCTCTTTCGTTTCACGGAACTGCGTCATTTCATTCCTTGTCTCCCATTTCCACTTTGCGGAACTGCGTCGCTTTCGCTCCTTGTCTCCCCTTCATACTTGATGCCATTGCGCCTTTTCACCAGATCTCATCATTTTTACTCTTCCAAAACTGTTTTATGAGGCGTAAAAATATTACCTTTGCAGATTATTTCACAGATAGTTTTTGTTATGACATATTCTAAAAAGAGATCCTTTGCAACTGCCATAATACTTATAAGCACAATAATAATAATACTCTCCATAGCTCAGGGATTCAGAGGATTCAGCAGCGTTCAGGAAAAGGGTAGCTCCCAATTCGATACAACTTTATACAGTATTCAATCATTCAAATTACCTGACAGTGTAACTTTTGCAGGAGAGAGAATGCCGCTTGACAACTTCGACACAAGAGAAAGCCTTGAGCGCGAGCTTCTTACAAGTGCATACAGGCACTCCTCTTCGATTATGATTATTAAAAGGGCAAACAGATATCTCCCAGTTATCGAAAAGATACTTGAAAAAAACAGTATACCTGATGATTTCAAATACCTGGCAGCTGCTGAAAGTGAATACAGTAATATGATCTCTCCTGCAGGAGCAACCGGTTTCTGGCAGATCATGTCTGCCACCGGAAAGGAAGAGGGCATGGAGATCAATTCTGTTGTTGATGAAAGGTATAATCTTGAAAGATCAACCCAGTTTGCCTGTGAATATTTTCAGAAATCATATGAAAAATATGGTAACTGGACTCTGGCAGCGGCATCATATAACGGGGGAAGGTCGGCAATAGATGATCAGATAGAGATTCAGCATCAGAATAACTACTATGATTTACTTTTAAGTGAAGAGACTGCCAGATATATCTTTCGGGCTGTTGCCTATAAGCTGGTCATAACAGACCCGGTAAAATACGGTTTTAATATAGGCCAGGAGGATTTATATCCGGTATTGAAATACTACGAGATAAAGGTTGATACTGCAATTACCGATTTTTCCGGTTTTGCTGAAAAATTCGGGACAAATTATAAACTTCTTAAGTTTTTGAACCCCTGGTTGAGGAAACCTTATCTTACCCCAAAATCCGGAAAGGTATACCTCATCAAGATTCCTGGTGAGGGGATGCGGAACATCGAAAAAACGGAGAACCTGAACTGATATTGTTATAAGGGGAATTGAGATGCATGAGGAGATAAATGTTCTTGGAGCCAGAGTCCATAACTTACAAAATATTGATGTTACAATCCCGCGTAACAAACTTGTTGTCATAACCGGTTTAAGCGGAAGTGGAAAATCATCCCTGGCCTTTGATACCATTTATGCTGAGGGTCAGAGACGATATATGGAGACCCTCTCAGCTTACGCCCGGCAGTTTTTAGGAGGAATGGAGAGACCCGATGTAGACAAGATAACCGGATTAAGCCCCGTAATATCCATTGAGCAGAAGACAACAAATAAGAATCCAAGATCAACAGTCGGGACGATCACCGAAATTTATGATTTTTTAAGGCTTTTATTTGCAAGAGCCGGGGAAGCTTATTCATATGCATCTGGAGAAAAAATGGTCAAATATACTGACGAACAGATACTTGAGCTAATTAAGAACCGCTTCTCCGGTGAAAAGGTATATTGCCTGGCTCCTGTAGTAAAAGGAAGAAAAGGGCATTATAAGGAGCTTTTTGAACAACTTATAAGAAAAGGCTTTCTTCATGTCCGCATCGATAATGAGATCAGGGAATTGAAACCGGGTATGAAGCTCGACAGATATAAAACCCATTACATAGAGCTTGTTATTGATAAATTCAGAGTAGGGGATACTACCGACAAAAGGCTTCACGATTCAATCATTATGTCTCTCGATCAGGGTGATGGTGTAATGATGGTACTCGACAGTGAAAATAATGAACCCCGATACTTCAGCCGGCACCTGATGTGTCCTGTTACCGGATTATCATATAATGAGCCCGCTCCTCATACGTTTTCTTTCAATTCCCCTCAGGGTGCATGTCCTCATTGTAACGGACTGGGTGAAATATCAACCATTGATGAGAGGAAACTTATTCCGGATGGCGAACTTAGTATCAGAAAAGGGGGGATTGAACCTCTCGGAAAATACAGGAATATTTGGATATTCTGGCAGATTGAGGCTATTGCCGAGAAGAATGGATTTACACTCGATACTCCGATTAAAGAGATTCCCGCCGATGCCCTGAATAAAGTACTTTATGGTTCTGATGAGGTGCTTAAATTATCTAATACCCCATTGGGAATGACATCTAATTACTTCCTGACTTTTGAGGGGGTAGTCAATTTTGTCGGGAATATTGAAACGATAAACGGGAAGAAAAACGGATCAAGGATTAAGGATCAATATGTTCAGTATAAAGTATGTCCTGAATGTGACGGGACCAGACTGAAGAAAGAGTCATTGTATTTCAGAATTGCAGAGAAAAATATAGGGGAAATATCGGCCATGGATATTAAAGAGTTATCATGTTTCCTGGTTGATATTGAAAAAAAGATGAACGGTAAGCAAAAAACCATAGCTGCAGAAATTCTGAAGGAGATAAGGGCCAGGCTTGGCTTTCTTCTTGAGGTGGGTCTGGAATATCTCTCACTTAACAGAGGCGCAAGAACTCTGTCAGGAGGAGAGAGTCAGCGTATCAGGCTTGCCACACAGATAGGTTCACGACTTGTAAATGTACTTTATATTCTCGATGAACCCAGTATAGGACTTCATCAAAGAGATAACAGGCGTCTGATAGCATCGTTGAAACAGTTAAGGGATGCCGGTAATTCAGTGATTGTTGTTGAGCACGATAAAGAGATGATACTTTCTGCCGATTATGTGGTTGATATGGGTCCCGGTGCCGGTCGTCATGGTGGATTGGTAGTGGCACATGGGAAACCTGAAGAGATAATGAATTCTGCTACACTTACCGGAACCTATCTTAACGATAAAAGAAAATTTCATATTCCTGAAATCAGGAGAGAGGGAAATGGTAAATATCTTGTTCTTTCCGGTGCATCAGGACATAATCTCAATAACGTAGAGGTTCAGTTGCCTCTCAGCACTTTCATCTGTATTACCGGAGTATCGGGAAGCGGGAAATCATCACTCATTAATCAGACATTACATCCTGCACTTGCAAAGAGATTCCACAATTCTGGTAAGGCACCGTTGCCTTACAAAGAGATAACAGGACTGGAACAGCTTGATAAAGTGATAGAGGTAAGTCAATCACCTATTGGAAAAACTCCAAGGTCAAACCCGGCCACATATACCGGAGTCTTCACCGATATACGGAAACTGTTTGAGCAGACGACTGAAGCAAAGATCAGAGGCTTTGGGGCTGGACGATTCTCATTTAATGTCAAAGGAGGCCGTTGTGAAGGATGTGAAGGAGCCGGTATGAAAACAATTGAAATGAATTTTCTGCCTGATGTATATGTCCATTGTACTGACTGTAACGGAAAACGTTATAATCGCGAAACTCTTGAAGTTAAATATAAGGGACAATCAATCAGCGATGTCCTTGAAATGACTGTAGATATGGCAGTTGAAATTTTTGTAAATGTACCTTCTATATATCAAAAGATAAAGACACTTCAGGATGTTGGTCTGGGTTATATCAGACTTGGGCAACAGTCAACAACTCTTTCCGGAGGAGAGGCACAGCGAGTTAAACTAGCTACTGAACTGGCAAGACGCGATACCGGTAAAACACTCTATATACTTGACGAACCAACTACAGGTCTCCATTTTGAGGATGTAAGGGTGCTGCTCGATGTTCTGAATAAACTCGTTGACAGAGGAAACACAGTTATTGTTATTGAGCATAATCTTGATGTGGTAAAGATGGCTGATTATATTGTAGATCTTGGAAGAGAAGGTGGAAAGGAGGGGGGCAATATTGTTTTTTCAGGTCCTCCTGAAAAACTTGTGGAATGTAAGGAAAGCTACACCGGAAAATACCTTAAGAGAGAGCTTATGCCATAAGAATTTAACTATATTTGGACGAAGAATCTTATAATTATATTGAAGATGGAGAAACCAGCTGATCTTATAAAGGATGCTTTTGACCCGAAAACCTGGCAGGAAATTCATACAACGGATTCATGGAGAGTGTTTAAAATTATTTCTGAATTAGTTGAGGGTTTTGAAAAACTTGCCCGTATTGGTCCATGTGTTTCAATTTTTGGATCAGCAAGAACTCATCGTAATGATAAATACTATAAACTGGCAGAAGATATAGCTTTTAAACTTACTCAGAAGGGATATGGTGTTATAACCGGTGGAGGACCGGGAATTATGGAGGCTGCCAACAAGGGTGCAAAACGTGGTAACGGAAAATCAGTCGGGATAAATATAGATCTTCCTTTTGAACAGAGGCCAAACCAATTCATAGATGCCGATAAACTTATTACTTTCGATTATTTCTTCGTCAGAAAAGTAATGTTCATGAAATATGCGCAGGGCTTTATTGTTTTACCCGGAGGATTTGGAACATTTGATGAGCTTTTTGAAGCTATTACTCTGATTCAAACCAGGAAGATCGGTAAGTTTCCTATCATCCTTGTAAGCAAAAAATACTGGGGCGGCCTGATAGACTGGATAAAAGAAGAGATGCTCGCCGGAGAAGAAAATATTTCTGCTGAAGACATGAATCTGTTTACACTGGTTGATACATCAGATGAGGCAGTAGACTATATTGTAAAATTTTACTCCAGATACCTTCTCAGTCCCAACTTCTGATCAGATTTTTCTTAGTCTGTCCATTTCTCTTGTTGCATCTTTTCGCTTGAGTGTCTCGCGCTTATCATATTCCTTCTTGCCCCTTGAGATTGCTATTTCGGCTTTTGCCAGACCTCTGTCGTTGATAAATATCTTGATTACAATTATGGTCAGTCCGGTCTCTTTAACTTTCCGTTCAATTTTCTTTAACTCCCGGGCGGTAAGAAGAAGTTTCCTTTCACGTATCGGGTCATGATTATTCAGGTTTCCCCAATAGTATTCTGATATATTCATCCCTTTAATAAAGAGTTCCCCATTATTAAAGACACAATATGAATCAGCAAGAGTTACCTTTCCAAGTCTGATAGATTTTATTTCAGTTCCATAAAGTTTGATGCCTGCAATAAATTTTTCAAGGAACTCATAATCGTGGGAAGCCTTTTTATTCTTTATTACTATATTTCCTGTACCACCTTTCATTCTACCCGTTTATGCAGTGAATGCAAAATTACAGAAATTTATGGTATATTGCTTTTCCTTCTAAAATCAATAAGGTATACTGTGGAATTTGAATCGACCTATGATTTATTAGTTGTTACAGGACCCACTGCTTCCGGTAAGACATCATTGGCTGTGGCAATTGCAGGCAGGTTAGCCGGAGAGATAATAAGTGCTGACTCACGCCAGGTATACAGAGGAATGAACCTGGGTACCGGCAAAGATTATAACGACTACTTTATTGATGATACACATATTCCATGTCATCTGATCGATATTGCCGATCCGGGGTATAAGTATAATGTCTTTGAATATCAGAGGGACTTTAATCGTGTTTATACTAACCTTAAGGAACGTAACGTATTCCCTGTAGTATGTGGAGGATCAGGTATGTATGCTGACAGTATTATTACTGGATACAAAATGGTTGAAGTCCCACCCGATAGCGGTCTGAGGGCTAAACTGGAGAAAAAATCTTTAACCGAGCTCAAGGAGATTCTGTTAACATATAAAAGTCTGCATAATACTACCGATATTGACACAAAGAAGAGGGTTATAAGAGCAATTGAGATTGAACATTTCAGCAGGAATCGCAGGAAAAGACAGAGTGAATTCCCCAAAATCAATTCACTCATTGTAGGGATTAAAGACGACAGAGAGACGAGGCGTAAAAGAATTTCGGAACGATTAGCTAAACGCCTGAAAAGTGGAATGGTTGATGAGGTAAAAAGCTTAATTGAATTGGGAGTCAGTACTGAAACTTTACTCTATTATGGCCTTGAATACAAGTATATCACCCTCTTTCTTACAGGAAAAATAACCCATAATGAAATGGTGAGAGATCTGGAGATAGCTATTCACCAGTTCGCCAAAAGACAGATGACCTGGTTCCGGGGTATGGAGAAACGTGGAGTCAATATCAACTGGCTCGATGGTAATTTACCACTCGAGGAAAAAGTGGAGAAGGTGTTGGAACTACTATTTACTTAAGATACGTCTCCAGCCATTCAAAAAATTCCCGCTGCCATATAATTGCATTCTGAGGTTTCATAACCCAATGGGATTCATCCTCAAAAAATAGAAGTCTGGATGGAATTCCACGTATTTGTGCAGCCTGAAAAGCCTCCAGACTCTGTGTATAGGGAATCCTGAAGTCGTTGGCTCCTGTAATTATCAGTATTGGTGTATCCCAGTCTTCAACCTTCAGGTGAGGGGAGAAAGTATAACTTTTTGGACCATTCCAGTAAGGTCCTTCGAGATCTTTATTGGGGAACCAAAGTTCTTCTGTAGAACCATACCAGCTTGTAAAGTTAAACATGCCGCAATGAGATATAAAAGCCTTAAATCTTCCTGCATGAATACCGGCAAGGTAGAATACAGAGTAGCCCCCATAACTTGCCCCGACTGCACCGAGTCTGTCGGAATCAACGAAAGGTTCTTTTGTCATCGTATCTGTTGCATCGATATAATCCTGAATATTTGCACCTCCATAATTACCGGAGATCTGTTCTTTCCATGCCTGGCCAAAACCCACATCACCTCGACGGTTTGGAGCTATCACTATATAACCTTTAGCTGCCATCATCTGAAAGTTCCATCGATACGACCAAAATTGTCCTAATGATGACTGAGGGCCACCGTTGCAGAAAAGAAGAGCCGGATATTTTTTGGATGGATCAAAATCAGGAGGATATACTATCCACATCTGCAGATCTTTATCATCCTTTGTCTTGATATATCTCTCCTCAACTTTTCCCATCTTAATTGACCCATAGATAGCTTTGTTTATAAAGCTGATCTGTTTGATTTCCCCGGAAGCCATGTCAACAACAGATATTTCAGGGGCCATCGACATAGAAACAAGACCCGAGATCATCACTCCGGAATTTATGTTGAGCGGACCCATATCATGAACTCCTTCTGTAAGTATTTCAACAATACCCTGAGTTAAGTTTGTTTTAAATATCTGACCTGTTCCCTTAAAGGGACATGTAAAGAAGATAGTCTGGTCGTCGGCCCACGATAAACTCTCAACATCATAATCCCATCCTTTCGATAACCACACACGCTTTCCTGTTTTTATATCATATACAAAGAGACGGTTAAGATCCGATTCATAACCATCTCTCTCCATGCTCTGATAGGCTATCTTCGACCCATCAGGAGAGAATACAGGAGATTTATCATATCCACGGTTTCCTTCAGTTATGTTAGTCTCTTCAGACGAGGCTAAATCATACAGAAAGATATCTGTATTGGTGCTTCTTGTATAATCAATTCCATTCAGCCTTTTTGATGTATAGGCAATTGACCGTCCATCAGGGCTCCAGGCAATTTCACCTTCATCAAAGTATGGAGCTGTTGGTGATTCAAATCGCTGACCCTCCATTATATCTTTTTCGTCAGATACAGAACTTCCATTGAATGATGCAACAAAAATATGGCTGTAGGAAAAATCACTCCATGTATTCCAGTGTCGGTACATAAGGTCGTTGATGATTCTTACTTTTGCTTTAGGGAGATTATATTTCTCATTTGCAGTCTGGTCCAGTTTTACCCTCCTTGTAAAATATATTTTATTGCCGGCCGGAGAGATATTGTAACTCTCGAAATCTTTTAGCCCTGTTACAATTTTTTTCTCTGAACCATCAGAATTCATTGTCCACAGCTCTCCATTGCTGACATAAGAAATGGATTTGCCATTATTAAACCATTGAGGGGAGGAACCTCCCTTGTCTGTGAGTTGTTCCGGATTGTCTCCACCTGTTGGAAGGTTAAATATATTAGTTTTCCTGACTTCAGTTGGAACGTCAATATCTGTAACCGTATAAAGGACTGATGAACCATCAGGTGAAAGTGAAACCGCTCCAAGCCTTCTGAATTTCCATAATATTTCAGGAGTCAAAACTTGCCCTGCTTTCTCTTCATCCGAAAGCTGGTTACCGGATTGAGTTACTATTTCAGAACTTACAGCCTCTTTTTGTTTGCACGAAACAGAAAATAGCAACGCAAAAAGAACTACTGGTAACAGGTATCTTTTCATAATACGTGAAGATTTAATTTTGGTTATTTTTTAAGGGTCTCAGATACTTTGGCCTTAAGTTCATCATATAGTTCAGGATTGTCTTTAAGGATCTGTTTTACGGCATCCCTCCCCTGGCCTAATTTTGTATCACCATAGCTGAACCAGGAACCGCTTTTTTTAATTATATCGGCGTCAACTCCAATGTCCACTATTTCTCCAAGTTGAGATATTCCTTCTCCATAAAGGATATCGAAATCAGCTTTCCTGAATGGTGGTGCGAGTTTATTTTTTACAATTTTAACCCTGGTTCGGCTTCCGATAATTTCCTCACCTTCCTTAAGCTGACTTATCCGTCGGATGTCTAATCTTACCGATGCATAAAACTTTAATGCATTACCTCCGGTAGTAGTCTCAGGATTACCAAACATAACCCCTATCTTATCCCTGAGCTGATTTATGAAGACGCATGATGTATTTGTTTTATTAATATTGGCAGTAAGTTTTCTTAATGCCTGTGACATCAATCGTGCTTGCAGTCCCATCTTTGAATCGCCCATTTCTCCTTCAATCTCTGCCTTAGGGGTAAGTGCTGCCACTGAGTCAATAACAACAATATCAAGAGCTCCGGAACGTATCAGATTATCGGTAATCTCAAGAGCCTGTTCCCCGTTATCAGGTTGCGAAATCAAAAGGTTCTCTATATCAACCCCCAGTTTCTCAGCATAGCTTCGGTCGAATGTATGTTCCGCATCAATTATTGCTGCTATGCCCCCGTTTTTTTGTGCTTCGGCAATGGCATGGATGGCAAGTGTGGTTTTACCCGAAGCTTCCGGTCCGTAAATCTCAATCACTCTTCCGCGTGGTATTCCTCCAATACCGAGAGCTGCATCCAGGCCGATAGATCCGGTGGAGATTACCTGCACGTTTTCAATAGCCTGATCACCAAGTTTCATTATGGTTCCTTTTCCATAATCCTTCTCTATTTTCCCAAGTGTAACCTCAAGTGCTTTGAGTTTTTCTTTGTTTATCTCTTTTCTCTCTATGCTCATATTATTTGATTTATTTATTATACATTTTGAATATCTGTTCAGTATGGGTGGCAGTTTCTACTTTTGATATAATGTTCTCAATGATCCCTTTTTCGTCTATTATAAATGTTGTTCTTATAACGCCCATATAACTCCTCCCGTACATTTTTTTTTCTCCCCAGACACCATAATCAGCAAGAATTTTCTTTGAGGTATCGGCAATTAATGGAAACGGCAGTGAATACTTGGCTGAAAATCCTTTGTGCGATTTTTCACTGTCCGGACTTACTCCAATAACTGCATAACCTTTGGCAAGAAGTGAATTATAATTATCGCGGAGGTTACATGCTTCTGCAGTACAACCAGAAGTGTTATCTTTTGGGTAGAAATACAGGACTACCTTCTTCCCGCTGAAGCCGCTTAACTTAATCTCACTTCCATTCTGATCAGTGCCAGCAAATAGAGGGGCTCTTGATCCCACTTTTAGCTGTACCATAATTATTTTATTTTGTTATTATTGGTAAATTTACGAAGTTTGAGCTGTTTTCTATGAAAAATGTTGCAATTGTTATTAACATAAATCAAGATACAAAGAAATTAAGATAGTTGTTAAATCCCTGAATATTAGCTGTTTGAAAAAGAATGAAATAAAGTTGTTATGAAACATAAGAGACAGATAATGATCGTTTTGCTGATATTGATTATTGGCAACTCTTTTATGGATCTGTTTTCACAAAATATTCAGCCAAAACCTACACGTCAATCTTCATTGGAGGCCTATTCGAATGGAGATTTTGAGAAGGCATACAAAGAATTCAATGAGTTACTGGTTACCTATTCAAAGGATCCTTTGTATAAATACTATTCGGGAGTCTGCCTTGTAAAGCTGAAGAGAGATCCTGAGACAGCCATATCGCTTCTTCAGCAAGCTATTCAGGGAGCATCAGCTGTGAGGTCATTACCCGCTGATGATATGTTCTATCTGGGGAGGGCTCAGCAAATGGCAGGGAAATTTCAGGAAGCCTTAGTATCTTATTCCACCTACACGGATAATGTTGGGAAAAAGAGTGCCAGAGAGCAGGGTGTCCCTGATTTAGTTCAGCAATGCATTGGAAAAAAAGGCGCTTTATCTGAATCGGAAATGGGATCCGCTCCTGATAACTTCATAAAAACTGAAGAGGTTCAAAAGATTGATAGTAAAACTGCTGTAAATGAAATCTACAACCAACCTGTTGAAAAACAACCATCAGAAAGAATAGCCCTTCCGGCTGATTATGAGAATCTCCTGGATGAAGCTCTTGATTTTCAGTTTAAAGCCGACTCAATTATTAGTCTTGTCAGCAGGCAGAAGAAAGAGTACCTATCTCTATCAAATAGTGAAAAGGCTGTTTTGAAACTAAAAATCTCTGAAAATGAATCCCTTGCGGCTTCCTTTCAGAAGTCAGCTGATCAGAGGTATAATGATGCCCAGGCTGCGATGAATACTGAAAAGCAAAAAGCGCCGCAAATAGTTGAGACCCGGCAATCCGGCACAGCGATCAAAGATTCAATTTCGAAATCAACTGTTAATAATTTAACAGAAGCTGTTAAACCTGCAGTAGTTCCAATATTAATAGAGGCAGGTAAACAATATGATACAACAAAAGAGGTTGTACATCTGGTTAGCAAACCTGTTGAAATATTTTCCATTTTCGAAGTACTGCCCAAACCTATTGCCGATCCGGATGAAAAGATACTAATCGATCCGGATGTACCAGAGGGACTTATTTACCGTATCCAGGTTGCAGTATTCCGCAATCCGGTTGCTCCTGTATATTTCAAAGGAATTATTCCGGTTTATGGATTTAAAGTATCAGGAACTGACAGGACAAATTATTATGCAGGGATGTTCAGGAGATCAGCAGATGCTATAAATGCTCTTTCAATAATAAAGACAAAGGGTTTCAAGGATGCATTTGTAGTTGCATTTTCGGCCAATAAATCCGTCTCGGCAGACAGAGCTGCCATTTTAGAAAAGGAGTGGGGGAAAAGACCCTTCAAAACCCAGAATACTTCGGTACAGGATACTCCGGCAGACACTGTTCCTCCGACTCTTTCTTTCAGAGTAGAAATAGTCAGATCTTTAAAACCACTTGAAGATGATGCTGTTGATAAAATAAAGAAGATGGCAGGCAACCGGGGACTGGATATTCAGCCCATTGATGACGGGAATATTGTATATTTGGTCGGGAAATTTATTACTTTTGAAAGCGCTGCGGAGTATGCTGACCTTTTGGTGAGAAATGGTTATCGTGAAGCAAAAGTTGTTGCATGGCTCGGCAAGAGGGAGATACCTGTTGAAACTGCCCGACAACTATTTGATAATCTGTAATGAAGGAACGGACCTTACATAAGGATGATAAGCTGAAGAGAGACAGCGAATTAAGTTCGCTGATCCTTTATAATGATGAAATAAACACATTCAACCATGTTATTAAATCGTTGGTGGAGGTATGTGGACACGATTCAGTACAGGCAGAACAATGTGCAATGATTGTTCATTTCAAAGGAAGTTGTGAAGTAAAGGTTGGTGTCGAGGATGTCCTTAATGCTATGAGCCGGTTACTTAATGCCAAAGGACTCAGGTCTAAAGTTTATAAAGTCTGAAGTCTGCAATAAATAAACACTCATAGGATTGCACCGTATATGTTTTTGTCCTCATTAAATAGGTAAGGGCAAAAATCGACTACTTTTGCCTGTCAAGAAGCAGATTAAGAACCCTGTCAAAACTCCCTTTTGATAGAATATTGAGTTATAATTATGCTCATAATGAGCATATTAAACATTCACAATTGCAAAGCTAAAAATAATCGATGTGTAGAAAGGATAATTTGTATAATTTTGCCAAAAATTTACCTGCTGGCATATGACTATATTGAATGATCCGGCTGTTTGGTTTAAAGATCTGTTTATTGATGCAGGGTTGAGTAAAAGCTTCTCTACATTCCTCAGTACGACTGCCCTGGTAGTGATCATAATACTATTAAGCTGGATAACCAATCTAATTGCAAAAACTGTAATTAAAAAAACAGTAAGCATAGTTGCAAGGAAAACACATTCAAAGTGGGATCACATCTTTCTCGAGAACAAAGTCTTTACCAGGTTATCTCATCTTGCTCCGGCACTGGTTATCTGGTTGACTGCTGGCTGGGCTCTCAAGGCTTATCCTTCAGGACTTATCCTGGTGCATAAACTTGCCTATGTTTATATTGCGGTTATTGGAATGGTAGTGCTGAATTCCTTTATTGAAGCATGGCACAAAATATATATAACTCTTCCTATCTCGCAGCACCGTCATATAAAAGGATATGTACAGCTTCTTAAGATCCTTGTTATTGTGATAGCTTCACTCATTATTGTTTCTGTAATTTTCAGAAAGGACATTAGCACTCTTGTAGCAGGTTTGAGTGCAATGGCGGCAGTGTTGTTATTTGTATTTAAAGATGTTTTGCTTGGACTAGTTGCCAGTATTCAGTTATCTGCGGACGATATGGTAAAAGTAGGGGATTGGATTACGATCCCTGGACGTGATGTTGATGGAGTTGTTTTTGATATTACCCTAAATACAGTTAAAGTTCAGAATTTCGACAAGACAATCATTACAGTACCTACATATTCTCTTGTAAATGAGTCTTTTCAGAATTGGAAAGGGATGGAAGAATCGGGAATCAGGCAGATAAAAAGAGCGATGATCATCGACATCCAGAGTATAAGGTTTATTGAAAAAGATCTGAAAGAGAAACTTTCCGGGATCCCTCTTCTTAAGGAGTATATAGAATCAGCTGAAAGAGAGAGTTCAGTTATGAAGGATGAAGAAGATAATATAATGGACACGTTTTTCAATTCGTCCCGATTGACCAACCTTGGAATATTCAGATATTATGCTGAAACATATCTTAAACAGAATCCATTGATTGATTCAACTCAGACAGTAATCTTAAGGCACAGACCACCTGAGGAATACGGGTTGCCATTACAGGTATTTGTATTTGTGAAAAACAGTCATATGGTGCCTTATGAAAATGTTCAGTCTGAAATATTTGAACATCTTTTCGCAATTATGAATGAATTCGAACTTAGAATATTTCAACAATTGAGATAATATACTGTTCTTGCTAAATAAGAATTACTTTTGCAGTACTTAATCCAATAATTAAAACCATGGCTGACCTGAATACCAGAATAAGCGATTTTGTATGGAAAAATCTGAATGAGAAACGTGTTGTAGGTAAAATTGATCCTTTCTGGGAGTCATTATGTTTTACAGGAACTGAACTTTGGCTTGATACGGGTGATATGGAGGAGGCTGAACAAAACTGGACCGCAGAAATGATTGCACTGACAACAAACAATACTCTACTTAATAATGAGATTCAGAAAGGTATTTATGATGTTTTTATCTCAGAGGCAAAAAGTATTGTAAGAGATCTGCCTTCAGAGGATAGGGTAAAGGAGATAGCTTTTATCTTAAATGCACGTCATGGATTGAGATTGGCTTCAAAGTTCGGGGGATATGTTAGCGTTGAACTTCATACAGATACTGCCCATGACATTAAGGCAATTCAATATTATGGGAAAAGATTTCATGAAATATGTCCTGAACAGTTTATCGTTAAGGTTCCATATACTGCTGAAGGATTGATAGGTGCGAGACATCTTAAAGATTCAGGGGTAAAAATCAATTTCACACTTGAATTTAGTGCACGCGAGAACGCTCTTGTTACAAAAGTTGCCCGGCCTGACTACCTGAATGTTTTTCTTGGGAGAATAGGTGCCTTTATGATAAACAATAATCTAGGCGATGGCTCAGGGGCAGGAGAGATGGCTGTTATCGCATCGCAGAACTGGGTGACCGGTCTTTCAGCAGAAAACCCGTGGCAAACAAAACTGATTGCTGCCAGTCTGAGAAGTTACAACCAGCTGGAGCTTCTGGCGGGCACAGATGTTTATACCATGCCTCCTAAAGTAGCTGCAGAAGGGAGGAAGAATCTAAGTGGGAAATTCACCTCCCGTATTCACGAAAACTACGATATCAGTATTTATGATTCTGCCAGAGAGGCTAGAGTTGAAAAATTCTGGGAAGTTGACGACAGTGTTTTAAGGTTTGCGGAAAGAGTCTCTTCCAAAGTTCCGGCATCTGGAATTGAACTGATTCACATTGCACATGAAGAGGGTTGCGGGGACATGTTCCCGATGCTAACTAAAGAGGAAAAAGGATATATTGCTTCCGATGGGAAAATTCCGCTTTATTCAAGATGGGAGAAAAAAATAGCAGATGGTAAGATTGCTCCTGATACCTTATTGACACTTGCAGGGCTTGCCTCTTTTACTGCTGATCAGCAGATGCTTGATCAGAGAATCAGAAGCATAATTGAATAATCACAAGGAGCGCTGTCTTATTATCTCATAAAGAAGAATACCTGCTGCTACTGATACGTTAAGAGACTCAATTATACCACTCGTAGGTATCTTTACCTCGTGATCTGAAAGTCCTATTAATTCACGGCTAATGCCCTTATCTTCAGAACCAAGAATTAACACAGAAGGGCCTGTCAGTTTTACCTCTGAGGCTATTGTCCCTGATTTCTCAGCGGCACAAATTACCTGTAGCCCGGAGTCTTTTAAAAACTCAACAGACCTGACTATGCTTTTTTCCCGGCAGACAGGGAATGTATGTAACGCCCCTGCTGATGTTTTTACTGCATCAGCAGTTATCCGGGCAGATCCCTTTTCAGGGATAACAATGGCATGTGCTCCAAGGCATTCGGCAGTACGGACTATAGCTCCAAAATTTCTTACGTCAGATACCCCATCCAATGCAATGATGAGGGGATCTTCCCCCCTTTCATAAATAAGAGGAAGCAGATTGGCAATATATTGATATTCAATGACTGAAAGCCATGCAAGAACTCCCTGGTGATTCTTACGTGTAACCAATTCTATCCTTTCAACAGGTACAATCTGATAAACAATATTATGAGTTTTTACTTCAGTCATAAGCTCATGGTAAAGAGAACCCTGAAGCCCCTGTTTAACAAGTAGTCTGTCTATCTGTTTTCCAGCCCTGATAGCCTCAAGAACGGCTCTCAATCCAAAAATACAATCACTCTCTTTCTGCATGTCTTGATCTTTTTCAAATACCTTCCGGATTATCCAATCTGAACACAATTCCTTTTCTCCAACTTAAAATTGCTTTATCCCAGTTGGTAACAAGAGTTTCACCTCGACTCAGGTAGTAATCATTATCGGAAAAATTATTATTTCTCACTTTAAAACTAAAGAAGAGATAATTGTCACTAACTGTATATCTGCCTCCCCATTTAGATTTTAATACAGGATTACGGTAACCCCAGCTTTCACCTTCAGAAGATTTATAAACCTTATCCGGGGGTCCATAAATAATGTAGATCATTCCTCTCTCGGTTCTCCATCCCTCTTTATATGATGTGAAATAGTAATTAGCATATAGTACCCTGGTATAGTATATCCTTATTAATTCCCTCGCCCTCTCAACGTTTCCTCCGCACTTAATCCAAAAATCGTCCAGAGCAAACTTCGGTTTTAATGCACTTTTTAAGTTACTCAGTTCATTCTGCGATGCCAGGTAAGAAAGTGGCTCTATCATGCTTTTTGGATCTGACATGGTCGGATAGGTAGCACCCATATTGAAAAAGGTGTATCCCTCTTTTATATCTCTTCCAACAGTACAGAGATAAATACCTTCTCTTGGAAACATCATCGGAGTAGTATCAGAATAGGCTATAGCAACAACCTTTTCTGGTTCATAGTCGAGGACTTTTTCGGGCAGCACCAACGAAGGAGGATCAGCAAAATCAGTGAAGGGTTTATAATACGAAATGTAAATACTGTCAACAGGTGCCCTTAAGTAAATAAGATTGATATATTCATTAATTCTCAATACAGGGTTAAAAAGTTCATTTCCGTCGAAAAGACCCTGAGCTCTGAAATTATATTTATTGTTATATGACAAGGTATTAAACGGTACAAAAGCCTGGACGACCTTTTGTCTCAACCTGTCGAGTATTTTGACCTCAGTAATGTATTCTATTCCTTTTTTAACTTTCAGGGGCATGGTATAAACATACTCTCGTCTGCCCTCTTCCCTGATAATGTTGAGATTATATACAACTGTGTCAGACAGGAGTCTCCCCTGACTTATGTTATAAAGTTTAACTGTAACCAGTAATGAGGAGGTTGGAATACCCTGGGGATTGGCTTCTGAAAAAAACAGATCATTAGCAAAGAATTTTACAGAGAGATTTGATGATTCATCAGACTGATTAACAACATTAAAGCGTGGATTTATAGGATTTTTTGTGGGATTGTAGAGATAGGAAAGATCCTTTGGATCAAAAGTTTGTTTAACCGTATTACATGAGTTTGACAGAGGTATAAAAACAGAGACTACGAGTAATAGATAAAAGGTCTTTATGATACTACATTTCTTCATACCTGTAACTATTTAACTTTTTTTATGTTATCCTCTTTCCATTCTATCCTTACCCTGCAAAGCTCCTTATTATCATTATTTCTCATGATCGAATGATTGAAAGCCATTTTCTTACCCTTGTCCAAAGATGATCTTATTGATATCTTCTCATCATATATCGATTCAGCAAGATAATTTATTTCAGCTGATAGAGGAAAATTCTTCATAACGAAATCAAGATTATATGTGTCACAGACCCAATTAAGATATCTTACATTGTTTGAGTGAAGATTTACATCGAGGTCACTTATTTTAATTCTGAACACCGGAGTGACCATTCCGTCCTCTGCAGCAGGTTCTAATTTTGAAGCATACCTTATCGGTGATCTGTCGGAATGCAGATTTGGATTGTAACCTGATAAAATTGAGTCTGGTCTCTGGACTTTTTTGGTGGTATGGTCAAGAATAAGCCATGAGGATGAGCCATATGCAACATGCCTGCCATCCGGAAATGTTACTTCATAGTTTCTAAGTGCAAATAGCTTATCTGTTCCGTTGGGCCATGTTTTTACAATTATTGTATCTTCCCATAAAGGCCATTCTGAGATAACAGAATACATCCTTGAAAGCACCCAGAAACGGTTATCTCTTAAAAGATCATCCCTCCCGAACCCAAGTTTTATAGCATGATATGAAGCTATATCCTGCATGTAGTTGAATAGAGAATAGAGGTTCAGTTTCCCATCCGGACCGGTTTCGTAAAGATGTACTAAATATTTTCTCTCAGAATACAGTTGGTCCATCATTAACCATTTTTTTGTAAAAACTCATCAACCTCAAGGCTGTAAAGAGTCCATTTGTTCATCTCATCATTAAGCCTATCCTTTAGGTCTCTATATTTTTCATAATCTCTTTCATCTGTCTCGGAAGTATTGCCAGACTCCATGAATGATTTATCAACTGCAGAGATTTCAGCTTCTAACTTTTCGATTGTCATTTCCGATTCTTCAAGTCTTTTTCTTAGTTTTCTCAGGTTCCGGTCATACTCTTTTTTCTCGAGATATCTCTTTTTATTTGAAGAAAATTCTACCTGCCTGGTATCATTTGCTATCTTTTCTTTTCTCTCAATTTCTTTGAGATTGGCTATCTTCTTGTTTCTCAGGAAATCATAAATACCGCCGATATTTTCCTTTATCCTGTTATGTCTGAATTCATATACCTTATTCACTATACCGTCAAGAAAATCCCTGTCATGAGATACCACAATTAACGTGCCATCGAATTTGATTAAAGCCTGTTTAAGGATGTCCTTTGACCGCATATCAAGATGATTGGTAGGTTCATCAAGCACAAGCAGGTTGGTTGGCTCAAGGAGAAGTTTCACAAGGGCCAGTCTTGATCTTTCACCACCGGAGAGAACCCTGACTTTCTTGTCAACATCGTCTCCTCTGAAGAGAAAAGCCCCAAGCATATCCCTGATCTTTGTTCTTATATCTCCCTTTGCAACATCATCAATTGTCTGTAATACCGTAAGGTTCTCATCCATCAGCTCATCCTGATTCTGGGCAAAATATCCGATTTTAACATTATGCCCGATCTTCAGATCTCCTGAATAATCAAGCTGCCCGATTATGATCTTTGAGAGAGTTGTTTTTCCCTCACCATTCCTGCCAACAAAGGCCACTTTTTCACCCCTTGATATCTTTATTTCAATCCTGTTCAGAACATTTTTAGGACCGTAACTCTTTGACAGACCAGAGGCTTCCACAACTACAGTTCCGGACCGGGGAGCATGAGGAAATTTAATGTTGATAGCACTTCTGTCTTCTTCATCAACCTCAAGCCTTTCAACCTTGTCGAGTTGTTTTATCTTTGACTGAACCTGTACGGCTTTTGTTGCCTTGTACCTGAAACGTTCAATAAACTTTTCAGTATCGTCAATCATCTTTTGCTGGTTTCTGAAGGAGGCTATCTGTTGTTCTCTCCTTTCTTCCCTGAGAATAAGATATTTAGACCATGAAGCTTTGTAATCATAAATTTTCCCAAGAGAGATCTCAATTGTCCTTTTCGTTACATTATCAAGGAAAGCGCGGTCGTGAGATACAAGTACTACTGCACCGGAATATGCTGTAAGAAATGATTCGAGCCATTGAATAGATTCAATATCGAGATGGTTGGTTGGTTCATCAAGCAGCAGGAGGGAGGGTTTCCTGAGAAGAATTTTTGCAAGTTCAATACGCATTCTCCAGCCACCACTTAACTCTTTTGTTAATCTGTTAAAATCATTACGTTCAAATCCCAGCCCAAGAAGTGTCTGTTCAGCCTCTGCCATATAATTGTTACCCCCAAGCATTCTGAACCTCTCTTCCACTACAGTCAGGTGATCGCATAATTTGAGATATTCGTGCGACTCAAAATCCTCTCGTCTGGCAATTTCAGAGCTACAGTATTCTATCTCCTCCGACAGACCTATAAGTTCAGAAAATGTTGATATTGTCTCATTCAGTACCGTGGTGCTGTTATCTACCTTCATCTGTTGAGGCAGATAACCTATTGTAACATCTTTCGACATATCCACCAGACCCGATGTTGGACTCTGAAGTCCTGAAATGATCTTGAGCAGAGTCGATTTGCCTGCACCATTTTTACCGGCAAGTCCTAACCGGTCCTGTTCATTTATGAGAAAAGAGATATCTGATAACAAGTCAAAACTGCCAAATGAAACAGAAATATCCTGAACCGAGACCATAGCATTAAATAAAATGTTTGCAAATATATGAAAAGTATGGAAGACGGAAGTCCGAAGACCGAAGACCGAAGATATATTTCCATTGAATATCTCCTTTTGACTCCTGACTTCCGACTTCCGACTTAATCTTAGTCTGATGTTTTAATAAATTTCCTGATAATGCATTCGGATGATGAAGTGATTTTTAGCAGGTAGATACCATTCTGTAAATGGGAAACGGGAATTGTTACCATTTTTTCGCCGGGAAAATTGCCTGACCAGATGACAGAGCCCGTAAGGCTCTGAATATCAATATGTTGTAAATTATATATATTGCTGATTATAAGATAGTTACAGGCAGGATTTGGGTAGATTCTTAATCCTGTCCATTCTTTTCCACTATTGTAGGTTGTTATATTCTCTTCAAAGACTAAATCATCCCAGTAAGCTACACTGTTTGGATAGGTTCTTACTTCAAAGTAAAATGATCGTGCCTCAGGAGGTGCTGTTACATTGATACTAAACTGCTCCCAGGTATCGCTTTTCATATACTTTGAGGGTCGTAATATGGCATCGGTTTCACTATCATAAATACTGTTACCTGCCTCATCTTTCCAATAGCACCAAATTCTGGCGCCATTTCCCGTGGAGGTTATTATGGTTTTATAATTTAATGACAGCTGATATTCATTTCCCGGAGTAACGGCTATAGTCTGTCCAAGGTCTTTGGCACTTGAAATTCCTCCACTGTGCATTACGGAGTAATTTCCTGATAATACAGTTGTTGAATCTTTCAAACAGTTTTCGGCATGAGACCATCCGGAAGGTTTGTCTATTTTGCTCCAGTTTTCAAATCCGGGATTTACCACAAGATTCTGAGAATTTGAATAAATTGCTATGGTTAGGAGCAGCACAAAGAAAATTACTCTTTTCATAAAAGTAAGCATTAGAGATAAGGACTTTGAAAAATTTGTTGCGAGACAAATTTCAACTACTAATTTCTAAAATTTTTATCAAACAATCAAATATTTTTTGATTCAGCATCGGCTATTAAAAGGAATATTCTACCTAAGAGTAGGAGATTCCTCCTTAACGTTACTAATGGCAACATTTCATAACTCATGGATTATAAGATATTTGTCTGGTTCCATAGAGTCTGCATCCTGTTTTTGAATGAATATCTCAAATAACATTACCTTTTAGAAAAACACAAATGGTAGAAGGGGATCCTTCGTCCCGAGTAATCGGGACGAGGGATCTCCCTCGAACATTGATCGTTGTAACAATAAGAGATGCGGACCTGCCATACCTATCGGGATGAAATGAAGAATCTCCGATATTCCAATTAGCAGGTTCAGTATAATTGTATTGTCGATTATGGTTATATTTGCCGGACAGAACTTGTCATCATCCCAGGTATCCGGAATATTCTTAAAAGCATCCAATTATGAAGATTGTTAAAATCATATCAAAGTATACAGCTCTCAGTATAATTCTGGTTACAACAATAATCTCCTGTTCAAAAGATAATAATGGTCCGGATTATCAATACTTTGTATCTAAGGAGGTTGCTGTCAGCTTTAGCAAGACATATATATCTAACCTCATTGATGCCGTTTCAGGAACTATTCCTGAAGTTAGTAGCCTGAAGTCATTAATTATCAGCGATATAGATATTTACAGAGTTGTTTACACATCGACAATAGATGGTAAGCAGGTAAATCTCTCAGGTCTGATATGTGTGCCTGTAAATCCGGGAGAATATGCGGTTCTGTCTTTCCAGAATGGAACAAATACAGTTAATGCATTTGCCCCGAGCGAATTTCCGATAAACTATCCTTACCAGTTGATTGAGGTAATTGCATCTATGGGATATATTGTGGTAGTTGCTGATTATCCGGGATTTGGAGAATCATCTCAGCTGGTTCATCCATACCTTGTGGCAGAGCCAACAGTAAGATCTCTGGTCGACATGCTCTATTGTGTTAAAGAGATGGGTAAGTCGGAATTGCCGGATATTACAATTAAGAATGAATATTATCTCCTTGGTTATTCTCAGGGTGGATGGGCCACACTTGCTTTGCACAAGGCTCTTGAACTGGAATATTATGATGATTTTACTCTGAAGGGTAGTGTATGTGGTGCCGGACCCTATAATATCTTTCTCCTCCTGGAAGGGATTGTAAATGAAACAACCTATCCAATGCCTGTTTATCTTGGATATATTCTGCATGCCTATTCTGCCTACAATCAGTTTACAAATCCGGTTACGGATATTTTCAATGAACCTTATGCAACAAGAATAGCCAACCTGTATAACGGGTTACAATCGTCGGAAGCGATCAACAACCAGCTTACGACCTCTGTGAGCGATCTGATCACACCGGAATTTCTGGCCGGATTTCATTCTTCACCTGAATATTCAGTAGTAAGAGATGCTCTTTACAGGAATAGTGTTTCCCCATGGCATACATATAAACCTCTTCTTCTGATACATGGAGGAGGAGATACACAGGTAAATCCGGTTTCAACAGAAAATATGTATTCTGCAATGATTGAGGCAGGAACATCGCCTCTTGTTTGTAATAAGATTATTATACCGGGTGTTGATCATGGTGATGGTGTTGCCCCGGCGATGATCCAGGGCATTCTGTTCCTTATTACCCTGATGAATTCAAACTAAGTGGGAAGAAAAAAAGATATGCCTTTATTGGAGAGGGTCACGATTTCTGATATCGGTGCTGAAGGGAATGCATTGGCCAGGGTTGATAACCTTGTTGTTTTCGTTCCAATGCTTATACCAGGTGATATAGTAGACCTCCAGGTAATAAAAAAGAGAAGGAAATACCTGGAAGGAAGAGTCATTAAGTTCCACGAATACTCTTCAGACAGGATTGAACCCCGATGCAGCCACTTTGGAGTGTGTGGCGGATGCAAATGGCAACATCTTCCTTATCCTCTTCAGCTTAAATACAAGGAGAAGCAGGTAAGAGATAGTCTTACCAGGATTGGAAAGATTGATCTGCCAGAAATAAACTCTATAATCGGATCATCTGATATATACCTTTACAGAAATAAACTTGAATATACCTTTTCTGATAGCCGTTGGCTCACAAAAGAGGAGATCTCTTCAGAAAAAATATATGAAAAGGAGGTAGCTCTGGGCTTTCATATTCCGGGATTATTTGACAAAGTCCTTGATATACAGGAGTGCCTTCTTCAGCCGGAACCATCAAATTCAATAAGGAATGGTGTAAGGGAGTACTCCTGCAGAAATAATTTGCAGTTTTTTAATCTCAGGGAACAAAAAGGTTTCCTGCGCAATCTTGTGATTCGCAATTCTCTTGAAGGCAAGATAATGGTTATTGTAGTTTTCTATTATGATGATGTTAAGAAACGGGAGCATTTAATGAATTTCATTTCAGCACAATTTCCGGAGATCACCTCTCTTATGTATGTGATTAATTCAAAGAAGAATGATTCTCTGAGCGATCAGAATCCTGTATTATATATGGGCGACAATTTTTTGGTCGAGGAGATGGATGGTTTGAAATTCAGAATCGGGCCAAAATCTTTTTATCAGACAAATACAAAGCAAGCTTCGGCACTCTACCGGATTACCAGGGATTTTGCCGGTTTATCGGGGAATGAAATCGTTTATGATCTCTATTCGGGAACAGGCACAATTGCAAATTTTATTGCAGGTTCTGCTCTTAAAGTAATTGGTATTGAATATGTTGAAGAATCAGTTGCAGATGCCAGGACTAATTCCGAAATAAATAATATCAGGAATACTTGCTTCTTTGCCGGTGATATTAAGGATGTACTTTCTGAACAATTCTTTGCGATCAATGGAAAACCTGATGTTATCATTACTGATCCCCCCAGAGGAGGAATGCATGAGGATGTAATAAAGTCGGTACTGGCAGCAGCTCCTGAAAAAATTGTCTATGTTAGCTGTAATCCCTCAACTCAGGCGCGTGATATCTTTTTACTATCGGATTCCTATACTGTTGGGGATGTTCAGCCCGTCGATATGTTTCCCCATACACATCATGTTGAAAATGTTGTTCTTTTGAAACGGAAATAGATCTGAAACATAGACTGTAAGTCGAATGGAATAAAAATAAATGTATATTTAATGTCCGTTTTGGGAGATTCAGATATGGGTACAATGAAGCCGGAAGATTTTGACGATAAATCATTGCTCATTGACGATGCGATGAACGATCATATTGCAAGCCTTCGGTATGCAGGGATGATTCAGCATGCATTAATGCCTAATCCTGAGGTTCTTAAAGGATATCTTACGGATTTTTTTGTGCTTTTTCTTCCACGCGATATTGTTAGCGGAGATTTTTATTATGCATATTGCAACAAACAGAAAATGTGTATTGCCGCAGGTGATTGTACAGGTCATGGTGTTCCCGGCGCATTAATGAGTATTCTTGGTATAAGTTTTCTTAACGAAATAGTTCAATCAGGAATTAATCTGAGAGCAAACAGGATTCTTAACCTGATGAGAGAAAAGGTTATGAAATCTCTTGATCAGACAGGGCAAAAATCCGAAACAAAGGATAGTATTGATATTGGTTTATGTATTATTGATTGTTTTAACGGTAAATTGCAATTTTCAGGTGCAAACAGACCACTCATGATGTTAAGGGAAGGAGTCCTGACCGAAATAAAACCGGATAAAATGACCATTGGAGTAGCTCCACTGAAGGAGACCCCCTTCACGAATGTAAAAATTGATACAATGAAAGGGGATTCCTTTTATCTTTTTTCAGATGGATTTTCGGATCAGTTTGGTGAAATAACAGATAAAAAATTTAAGCATAAGTATTTCAGGAAAATAATTGAGTCTGTGGGAGGGATTCCAATGGAACAGCAAAAAGAGTATCTTGAAAGAACATTTAATGAGTGGAAGGGGAGTACCCAGCAGATCGACGATGTTCTTGTTTTTGGATTTCAATTATAATTTTTATTTTTACTATCATGATGAAGCTTATAGCTTTCAGAATCAAAAACTTCAGGTCTATCGTTGATACTGGCTGGCAGAATCTTTCTCCGGATAATATAACATGTCTTATTGGTCAGAACGAATCAGGTAAAACATCAGTTCTGGAGGGTCTGAAAGTTTTCTATACAGGGATTATTTCAGAAGATGTTTTACGGAGTGATCTCTCTTTGCCTGAAGTGAGTTGCCGGTTCAGCATTCCTAAAGGATGGTTAATTAAAGTTACGGATAATCCCGGTATGGAATTAAAAGAACTATTATCGGGGTTGGAGCAGGTGGAACTTACGAGGATATGGATTGCTGATCTCTCATCCATAATAAATGTCAGCGGGGAAATAAGCAAATATCTCGATTCCCTTGAAAATGCCTGGAGGCTTTATCTGGAGGATGTCTCTTCAAAACTTAATGAAGAATTAAAGGAGATAAAAGAGTTGGAAACTACTATTTCCGAACTATCAGGTGAGGAAGCTGCTCTCAGGTCAAAACTCGGCCATGGAGAGTCAAGAGGTATAGGTTTTAGATTATTCGGCAGGAAGACAGGCGGTCTTACTTCAGATCAGAATTCTCAGTTTCCGGGATTGAAAAACGAATTAAATGAAGTCAGGAAACAGAAGGAGAAGCTTGCCGATACTCTAAGTAAGAAAGAAAATGTGAAACGTGCCGGTGAAAAATGGAAGAAGCAGGAGTTGAGGTGTGCGGAACTTGAGAATCATTTGAATGACCTCTCCATAAAACTTGAAGAGAGACATCAAAAGATGACTCTTCTTATGAAGCCAATTGATGAGGACGATGATCTTGAATGGAAAGGAATATTAAATGATTACCGGAATACCAGGAGCGAGAAAGATCTCCGGAAGTCAGAACTTGACAGGCAAATTGCACTTTCAGGATACATTATTGAAGGGATGGGGGAGGAAGAGGCCAATATTAAAGTCGGTCAGATAGTCCAGTCATATAAATCTCAATATAACAGCGAAATACTTGGCAAAAAATATTTTGAGTATTGTCCTGTTATTGAGTTGTTTGAAGATTTTGGCAGCCTGTTGCCAAACAGAATTGACATGGAAGATATTGTTACAGGTAATGAGCAGGTTGAAGGGTACAAGGCAGCACGGAATTTCCTTACATTGGCCCAGCTCGATTACTCTTTTTTTCAGCAACAGTCAAGTCGTATTCTGAAGCAAAAAATTGAAAATCTGAACCAGACTCTTACCCGCAATTTCCATGATTTCTGGCAACAATCAATCGGGAGGAATAATAAAATACATATCCAGTTTGAACTGGATCATTATAATTCGACATATGGTGCAAAGGCAGGCAAACCATATCTTGAATTCTGGATAAAAGATGAAGGAGAACGGCTTTATCCGAAACAACGAAGCAGGGGCGTACGGTGGTTTTTATCATTCTATATGGAACTAAAGGCATCGGCTAATATTAACACCAGGCAGATGGTACTGCTTGTGGATGAACCGGGTGTCAGTCTTCATGCCAGGGCCCAGGAGGATGTACTTAAGGTATTTGAAGATATTAAGGAACGGATTCATGTTATCTATACAACTCATTCACCTCATCTGGTCGAAATAAACAAACTTCACAGAGTTCTTGCAATTCAGCGTGATGACCTTGATAGTTTAAGAAGTACAACAAGGGTTCTTGATCCATTGCTTCTATCATCAGCCTCTCCTGATACCCTTACACCGTTGCAAAGCATACTTGGGAATCCTATGGCAAGTGAGGGATTTTCTTTAAAGAGGATTAACCTTATTGTAAACGATACTGGATCATTTTATGTTTTAAATGCAATCATTCATTTAATGGGATTTAAAGGGAAAGTCTGTGTAATACCCTCAACTAATGTATCCTCCATTCCATTATTATGCAATATTCTGATGGGGTGGGGTATGGATTTTGCTGTGTTGCTTTTTGAAAACGATGAGGAGAAACAAATCACGGAACTTTTGAAAAGTACAGTATTTAAGACAGATAATAGTGGCAGAGAACTTATTATAAGGATGCCTGAGCAATTCCTAAATTCAGAGGATTTATTATCGACACTTGATTTTAAAGACCATATTCTGGAAAGCAGGGAGGGCATTACAGTTCCTAATTCTGTCTACATAAAGGAAAAGGAGCTTCCTCGTAATTTTGTTTTAAGCAGGTTTCTTACTAAAGTAAAAGCTGGAAAAGTTAAATCCGCAGATTTTGATGAGGAGTCTCTCGAAAATTTTACATTAATTACAGACCTGCTGAAGGGGTTAAAATAAATTTTTGATTTACTTTGCACTTTATCCATGTTTTCCTACTTTTGTCGCGCTCTGCGATTAAGGCAAGATCAAGAAGGGAGAGATGGGTGAGTGGCTTAAACCAGTCCCGAGAATTCGGGACTAAACTGCCGCAGAACATCAGAGTTTTTACTTTTACTGGAGAGATGGGTGAGTGGCTTAATCCAGTCC